>ERZ1370068.2057-contig-1216_pt1 | contig 390912 bp, 448 predicted proteins | sample MGYA00561227_ERZ1370068 | MGnify/ENA primary metagenome ERZ1370068 (study PRJEB38410, sample SAMEA6850437) | metagenome | study: Metagenomic assessment of the ecological functions of the soil: analysis of the soil microbiota associated with the...
GGCGTCGGCCGGCGCAGTGCCGGTGGTCTTGCATGGCGTCTTCGGCAAAAACCGGGGCGTTGCCAGCAATGCGAGCGACGGCGGTGATCAGTGCAATTTTCTTCATCTTGTCTCTCAGTGCAGAATTGCTGCTCGTACAATGCGAGGACGCAAGCAGATGTTCCGTCGAATATTTGTGGAACAATCACGACGCGGCGCGGCGAGCCTCCTCGTAGAGTCGCGCCAGCAGCGACTTCGCCGGATCGTTCGGCAGCAGCGTTGCGACGCGTGACAGCCGGCTCTGCGCGTGCGTCGCGTTTGCCGTGGCTGGTATGGCGCATCACGCTGGAAAGCCGCCGCGCGATCATGTGCGCCGTTGCGCAGATCGGTCTCGGCGAACACCACGACGACCGAGCCGTCTTCCTGAGCGGCGCCGAAATCCATTTGCCGCATCAGGCGGCTGATGATCCGCGCGCCGTCGAACTGGGCGCGCGGGTGATGCCGGATCGAAGGCAAAGCGCGCCACCGACAATCCGCCGCCGCGCGACTGCGTCTGATAGACGGCGGTGGCGAAGTCGCGATCGAAGGCTGCCGAGTGTCAGCAGGCCGGTGCGCGGCATCGATCAGGCCGTCGGCGTCGATCGATTGCAGCGTGCGGCTCAGATGCGCCTCGAAGGCGTGCTGGCGGATCAGCGGCAGCGCGTCGGCGACCACGTGCGCGGGGCTCGCCGGAGATGATTTCGAGGTTCGGCAGATCGTACGCCGGCGCCAGATCGCATCCGACGTCACGACGACGGGCAGGTTGCGGAAACGGGCGTCCTCCGTCAGCACCGTGAGGAAGGCATCGACCACGCGCGGGCTAAAACCTTCGCCGAGCACGATGCCGTCGATGTCGCGGGCGTTGAGATGTTTCGCCGCGGCCTCGATGCTGAGCGCGCCGACCACGCCGCGTGCGCTCGCCGAGCGACACCGAAAGCGCGGGATAGGCGGCGCCGCGGCCGATCAGCAGCACGGTGGCGTCGCGGCGCAGGATCGATATCCGACAGTCGCGATCGCGCGCGGCCGGATCGTCCAGCCGGCGCATCACGGTCGCATGCAACGACCGGACGCGCAGCGCGGCGCGCAGGCGCGCGCGACCAGACGGTCGAAGTTGCCGCCGCGGTCTGCGCAGAAGACGGAATGGCGTTTTCCGGGTAGCGATGTCTCGGGATCGACCGCGATCAGCGGCAGATAAGGCTGGCGCGCGCGCGATCCGCTTTGCCAGCGCCTGCAACGCCGGCTTCATCGGTCGCCGGACGTCGCCGACGAGCACCGCGGCCGGCTGCAGCTGCTCGATCGGCGCGCGCGCGCGTCGGCCCAGTCGGTGTCGATCACCGGAAACAGCTTGGCGTCGTCAAGCGCGTGCGGCGAAGGACGGCCGTTCGGCGGTCGATGACGACGAGGATCGGGCCTTGCTGGGACATCTGGCAACTCGGATCAGGCGCGATCGAGTGACGCGCGCGATCCTAGTTTGCCGGCGCTTAATGTCGGCGTCAACGCAGCAGTACCTGCCGGATTGCTCTCAGGCCAGCGTTGCGTCCGATCGCGAAACGCTTCCACCATCAGCGGGTTAAGCCCGAGTTCCGGCGAGCGCGTCGCGGGCGCGGGCATTGTCCTGGGCGCGGCCGGCGAGGCGGTGGCCGCTCAGCCGGTCCGGGCAACGCCGTCAGCAGCGCGCCCTGGCCGAGCCGCTCGCGCCCATTCCTGCAGATCCTGCGCCAGGAACCGGTAGCCGCCGACCGCCATGATGCCGGAAGGCGGCGCGGTGATGTTGATCGCGCCGGTCGACGCGGTCGAGCCGCGCGGCATAATCGGTATCGACGTAATCGCGCGGCGGCTGAGGCGATCAGGAGTCGCTCGGCGGCGGCGGCGGTGCGTAGGCCGCGACCGGCAACCATCGGTCCGCGCAATGCCAAGCGTTCCGCGCGGCGTCAGCAGGATTTCGCCCGCGATCGACGATCCCGGCGACTCGCGCGGCGCGCCGTGCGGTCCCGGCTTGATCGAGCGCCGGCGAGCCATCCTCGGCGATCCGGCGCGCGCCGAACAATCCGGCTTCGCCGAACAGATAGACATCCGTCAGCGTCGCCTGCTGCGCGGTCCAGCACGCGCTGGAGCGCGACCTGTTCCGGCGCGCGCCACAGGCCGATCACATTGCGCAGGCTCGGCAGCCGCGACGCGCAGGTCCATCTCGTCCAGCCGCAACGCCAGTTGCGCCGGCGCGATCAGCGTATCGCAGGCCTGCTCGTTGATCTGCTGCTCCAGCACGTCGCCGTCGAACGGATGGTGCAGCGCCAGCGTTCCGCCGCGACAGCAGCCAGACCGCCAGCGACGAGGTGAGGCCCGCAAACGACATCGGCGCGAATGCCGACATGACGGTTGCGCCTTGCGGCACGTCGCTTTCGAGCGACATTGCGAGGCCGCCGGCGATCAGGCTCGAGATGGGTGCGCGGCACCGGACGGAAGCCGTCGGCGGTGACGTCGAACGAAATCAGCGCCGCCTTGCGGCCGTCCTGGATCACGGCGCGCGCGGTCGGCGGATTCCCGGCAAGATGGCGTGGTCGAGCGAGGCCATGCCTTCCGGCAGAGTCGCTGCCGAAGCCGCAGACGTGGCGGATCGAGAAACGCTTCGGCCGCGGCGTTCATGGCGAGATCGGCATAGACGACGCCGTCGATCCTGCCCGATGGTCACGATCGCCCGCGCGCCGGTGCGGTTGAGCGCCACGGTCAATTCCGCCTGCCGCCAGAGCAGCGGCAGCACCGCGACGACGAGGCCGGCGCGGATGCGCGGCGCAGCACCGTCAGCGCGAATTCGACGGTGTTCGGGCAGCTGAACCGCGATCACGGAATTGGTCGGCAAGCCGGATTCGATGAAATGCGCCGCCAGCGCCGAGATCGCGCGGTCGGCCTGCGCGAAGGTCAGGCGCTTCGGCGGCTGGCCGGTGATGCGCTGCTTGTTGAGGGGATCGACCAGCGCCAGCGCATCCGGCTGCCGTGCCAGGATGCGTCTGAACAGGCCGTCGAGCGTTGGCGATGCGGTGGGCTGGGTCACGGGTCACTTCGCTTCGAGTGCATCACTTGGTGATGCGCTCCGGCTTCTGCCACCAGGTTTCCGGCAGATAGCCCGTCAACGCGGTCGCTGCAGGCCGTTCTATCCGATTCCAGCGCGCGATCCATTGCTCCTGCACGTTAAACAGCGGGATAGCGTAGAAGCCCGACATCAGGTCGCGGTCGAGCGCCCGCACCGCCGAGACGAAAGCCGGGCGCTCGCGCGCCTCCAGCAGCGCCGCGATCAGGGCGTCGATGGCGGGGTCCTTGGCGCCCATGTAGTTGCGCGTGCCTGGGATGTCGGCGGCCTGGCTGCCCCAATAGAACGACTGCTCGTTGCCGGGCGACAGCGACTGGTCCCAGCGGTTCTGGATCATGTCGAACTCGTAGCCGAGCCGGCGCTGGTCGAACTGAACGGCATCGACCGCGCGCACCGCTGGCCTCGATGCCGGCGCGCTTGAGGTCGCGCTGATAGGCCAGCGCGATCCGCTCCTGATCGCGCGTCGTCACCAGGATTTCGAAGGTGAGGGGCGCTTTGGTCGCACGCTGCCGCAACACGGTGCCATCGAGCTCGTAGCCGGCCTCGCGACAGCAACGTCGAGCGCGCTGCGCAGCGTCGTGCGATCGCGGCCCGATCCGTCGCTGACGGGCAGGCGGTAGCTGCCGTCGAGAATATCCGGCGCGGATATGCGCGGCGAACGGTTTCAGAAGCTCGCGCTCGCGATCGTCGGCGCGGCGGCCGTAGGCCGACAGTTCGGAGCCGGCGAAGAAGCTCGCCGTGCGCGCATAGAGGCCGAAAAGTAATTGCGGTTGATCCATTCGAAATCGAACAGCAGCGTCAGCGCCTGGCGGACGCGGATATCGGAAAACACCGGACGCCGGGTGTTGAACACCAGGAATTCCGACGGCTGCGGCATCCCGGTCTTGATGGTATCGCGGATCACCTCGCCGTTGCGGGCGGCCGGAAAATCATAGCCGTCGTGCCAGCGCAGCGGTTCGTGTCTCGACGCGAAAGTCATAGAGGCCGCGCTTGAACGCTTCGAACTGGCCGTTGGCCTCGCGATAGAAATCGAGCCTGATCTCGTCGAAGTTCCACAAGCCGCGGTTGACCGGCAGGTCGCGGCCCCAATAGTCGGGATTGCGCGTCAGCGTCACGCTGGCGCCGGGCTTGACCGCGCTGACGCGGTAGGGGCCGGAGCCGATCGGCGCCGGTCATCGATGGTTTCCTCGAACGTCGCGGCGATCGACCGCGTGCCGCGGCAGCACCGGCATCAGGCCGAGGATCAGCGGCAGCTCGCGGTCATTGGCGCCGCCGAGATCGAACCGCACCGTGAGCGGGTCGGGCGCCTCGGCCTTTGCGACCTTGGAATAATACTGGCGATGATTGGGGCGGCCCTTGTCGCGCAGCAGCGCCCACGAGAACAGCACGTCCTCGGCCGTGACCGGCTTGCCGTCGGAGAAGCGCGCCGTGGGGTCGAGATGGAAGGTGACGTAGCTCCTGCGCGTCGTCGGTCTCGACGCGTCTTGGCCAGCAGGCCATAGAGCGTGAAAGCCTCGTCATTGCCGCGCGCCATCAGGCTCTCGACCACAAAGCCCCTGATCTGCTGAACGGCGAGGCCCCGGACGATCAGGGGATTGAGGCTGTCGAAGGTGCCGAGCACGCCCCAGCACCAGCCGGCCGCCCTTCGGCGCGTCGGGATTGGCGTAGGGCATATGGGTGAAATCGGCCGGCAGGGCCGGCGCGCCATGCATGGCGATGGCGTAGCTTTCGGCCGCCGCGCTGCGGCCGGCCGCAGCGCGAGCCAGCGCAGCCGAGCGCGAGAGCGACACAGCCGACACGCGCAGCCGCGATACGCCCGCAGGCGCGTCACAGGCGCGCATGGATTTGATTCGATAATGCTCACCGGCGAGCTTTACCATAGCCGTCGCATCCGGCCGCGGCGATAGCGCAAAGATGCCTGTCGGCATTGATCTTTTCGTCCGCCGCTGTATTGAAGGCGGGCAATTGATCAGGACGGCAGGCGCCTGTCACGTATCCGCCTCAATTGGCCAGGAGACAGCCGCCCAAACGGCTAGGTGTCGGTGCCTGCAGCGGTTTCGGGCGCTCCCGTTCAGAAAGGGTTTTCCGCAATGAATTTCCGTATCTTGGCCGCGTCGGTCCGGCCGCGTGGGCGAGTTTTCGCCCTGTTGGCGGCGACGGCACTGTCGCGCGACGTTGACTCGCTTCCGGCGCGCAGGCCCAGCAGCCGCGCCGGCGCCCGGCGCCCGCAGCGCCCGCAGCGCCGCGCCGAAGGCCGCCCCGAAGGCTGCGCCGAAGGCCGCTCCGGCACCCGCTCCGGCCGCGCAGCAGGCCCCGCCGGCGGCCGGCGCCCGCCGCCAGCTGCCCAGCCCGCCGGACCAGCAGGTTCAGCTGATCTACGCGCCCTGGACCAAGTTCTGCCTGAAGGGCCAGGACGCCGGCGCCAAGCAGGTCTGCTTCACCGGCAAGGACGGCCGCATCGAGTCCGGCCAGCCCGTCATCGCCGCCGTCATCATCGAGCCGGAAGGCGAGCCGAAGAAGATCCTGCGCGTGACGCTGCCGCTCGGCATGCAGCTCGTGCACGGCACCCGCGATCATCGTCGACAGCAACGCGCCGCAGCAGAGCCCCTACGTGATCTGCTTCGCCGAACGGCTGCATGTCCGACTACGAAGCGACGCCGGAACTGATCGCCAGCATGAAGAAGGGCCAGAATCTCGTTGTTCAGGCGATCAACTCCAACGGCGCGCCGCTGACGCTGCCGCTGCCGCTGGCGGCGAATTCGCCAAGGCCTATGACGGTCCGCCGACCGACCCGAAGGTGTTCGAGGAAAACCAGAAGAAGCTGCAGGAAGAGCTGCAGAAGCGCGCTGAAGAAGCAGCGCAAGAAGCTCGAGGCCAAGCCGCCGGTGCGCCGGCGGCCAATCCGGCCGCGAAGTAACGAGCGCGTCGATCGCACGATCAAACACAAAAGGCGCCCGATCAGGCGCGCCTTCTTTCGATTGCGGTCAAGAGATTGCTTAGTTCAGCGACGGATTGCGCGGGCGGTAGCCGCCGGACTTGTCCTTCACAAAAATCTCGGCGACCTGCGAATGCCGGATCGGCTCGCCGGAATCGTCGGGCAGCAGATTCTGCTCGGAGACATAGGCGACGTATTCGGATTCCGAATTCTCCGCGAGCAGATGATAGAACGGCTGATCCTTGTGGGGCCGGACCTCCTCGGGGATCGACAGCCACCATTCCTCGGTATTGTTGAATTCCGGATCGATATCGAAGATCACGCCCCGGAACGAAAACACCCGGTGGCGGACGATCTGCCCGATCTGAAATTTGGCGGTGCGCGCTTTGATCATGTCTCGTCGAATAGACCATGATTGTGGCCGATGCTAGGGGCAAACGGTCGAATTAACCTTTGCGTGTGGCTGGCCGCGTCCGGCGCCATCAGCCGCCGAAATCACTGACGAAAAGACGCTTCCGCGATGGTCGATATTCTCAACCTCGCGTTGCCCTATTTCGGCCTGATCTTCATCGGCTTCGCCTGCGGCAAGACCAAAGGCGCTGCCGGAATCGGGCCTCGCCTGGATGAACTTCTTCCTGCTGTATGTTTCGCTGCCGGCGTTGCTGTTTCGGCATCATGTCGAAGACGCCGTTCTCGGAACTGAACAATCCGCCATTCCTGATCGCAACCACGCTGGCGACCGTGAGCGCCTTCGTCCTTGCCATGGTGGCCGGGCCGCATCATCGGCGAGCTGTCGCTGCGCAAGGCGACGCATGGCGGGCCTTGCCGGCGCTTACGGCAATATCGGCTATATGGGCCCCGGGCTGGCGCTGGCGGTGCTCGGCGCCAAGGCGGCGGCGCCGACCGCGCTGATCTTCTGCTGCGACAGCATCTTCCTGTTCTCGATCGTGCCGCTGTTGATGGCGCTGACCGATCGCGAGCACCCGTCGTTCCTGCACGCGATCGGCCTCGCCGCGCGGCAGATCGTGCTGAACCCGCTGATCATGTCGGCCGTGCCGGGAGCACTCGTCGCGGCGCTGCCACATTCCATCTGCCGGTCGCGATCGACCGAACGCTGCTGTTTCTGCAGAACGCCGCGGCGCCGACCGCGCTGTTCGTGCTCGGCGTCACCGTGGCGCTGCGCCCGTTCGATCGCGTGCCCTGGGAAGTGCCCGGCGTGATCGCGATCAAGCTGCTGATCCATCCGCTGATCGTGTTCGGATTGATGCTGCTGTTCGGGCCGTTCGCGCAGCCCTGGGCGGCGACCGCGGTCTTGATGGCAGCGCTGCCGCCGGCGCTGAACGTGTTCGTGATCGCCCGGCAGAACAATACCTGGATCGAGCCGGCGTCGGTCGCCGTCCTGATCGGGACCTTCGCCTCCGTGGTCACGCTGACCAGCGTGATGTGGTTCATTCAGAGCGGACGGCTGGTGTTTCCGTAAGGATCTCGCGCCGAGCGCGTTCCGGCTCACGCGCTTCAGGTCGGCGCCAGCCCCTCGCGCATCGCGAGCCGCCGCAGCGGGCCGAACGAACCGAGCAGATGCATGCCGGCCGCGCGCAGCGATTGCATCGCGCAGGAAATCGCTGAGCAGCGAGCGGTTGGCGACATCGATGGCAATCAGTCCGGCTCGCGACGTCGGCGCGGCGGGCGGACTGATAGCGCGCCAGCACCGCCGGCGAGCCCGGGATCCTCCCCGAGCGAGATCGCATTGCCGCGATATCGGCGATATCGGCGGCATCGCGCAATCCCATGTTGAGGCCCTGCGCGCCGATCGGCGGCACCACATGGGCGGATTCGCCGACCAGCGCGACACGATGGCTGGCGAATTGCCGGGGCTGCTCGATCGTCGAGCGGAAACACGTTGCGCCCGGCTTCGACCTGGACGCGGCCGAGAATGGAATGCGATTGCGTTTCCGCGGCCTCCGACAATTCGTCGTCGCTCGAGCGACATCAGCCGCTCGGCTTCCTGGGCTGCCGAAACCCACACCACGCTGCAGCGGTTGCCGGGCAGGGGCACGAATACGCATGGACCTTGCGGGGTGTGAAACTCGGTGGAGATGTTGTTGTGCGGCCGCGAATGGGCGATGTTGAAGGTCAGCGCCGACTGATGCAGGTCGCGGCGGCTGATCTCGATGCCGGCCGCCTGCGCGGGACAGGCGATTGCCGTCCGTCGGCGCCGATCACCAGCCGCGCGGCAAGCGTGCTCGCCCTTGCCGGTACGGATGGCGACGATCGCGTCCTGCGGGTCGATCGTTGCCGCCTCATCGTCAAACCGGGTCAGGTTCGGAAAGCTCGGCCGCGCGCTCTTCGAGGGCGACCATCAGCGAGCGGTTGTCGATGTTGTAGCCGAACTGCTCGAGGCCGATTTCGTCGGAGGAAAACCGCACCTCGGGCGCGCGGATCAGCCGGCCGGTGTCGTCGACGAGGCGCATGGTCCGCAATGCGGCGGCCTGGTCGCGGCAGCGCGGCCAGACCTCCAGCCGTTCGAGCAGATCGATGGAAGCCCCGAGCAGCGCCGTGGTGCGGTTGTCGGCATAGGGGACGCGGCGGGCGAGCAGGGCGGTTCTCGCGCCGGTTGCGGCCAGCGCGATGGCGGCGGTCAAGTCCGCCGGGCCGCCGCCGATCACGACGGTGTCATAAATTTGCGATGCATCGTTCATATCGGGACAATTGACGTTCGGGCGGCATTTTCAAGCCATCAACTCGGCCGAAATGTTTCCGTCCATTCGCGCGGCGGAACGCCGCAAGCGCGGATATGCAAATCGGAGCGATTCCTGATAGCACTGCCGGAGCAATGGACCAGACCAACCGAGCCAGTTTCCGCCCCGGCGACCAGCCGAACGCGGGCCGCCGCATTCGCCGTGCATATCTTCACGGCGATGGGCGCGGGCATCGCGCTGCTGGCGATGCTGGAGGCCGTGCGCGAACACTGGGCCAACATGTTCGGCTGGCTCGGCGTCGCCCTGATCATCGACGCGATCGACGGCCCGCTGGCGCGCAGGCTGGATGTCGTGCGGCTGCAGCCGAACTGGTCGGGCGAGGTGCTCGATCTCGTCGTCGATTTCGTGACCTACGTCTTCGTTCCGGCCTATGCGATCACCGCGAGCGGGATGCTGCTGCCGGTGGCGGCGCCGCTGCTCGGCATCGGCATCATGGTGTCGGGCGCGCTCTATTTCGCCGACCGGCGCATGAAAGCGTCGGACAATCATTTCCGCGGCTTTCCGGCGCTGTGGAACGCCGCGGCGTTTTATCTGTTCCTGCTGCACTTGCCGCCGGCGCTCTCCAGCCTCGGCATTGCCGTTCTGATCGCGCTGACATTCGCGCCGTTTCATGTGGTGCACCCGTTCCGGGTGGTGCGTCTGCGCTGGCTGACCTTGTGGCTGATTGGCGTCTGGGCCGTGCTGGCGATGTATACGCTCGCCTGCGACTTCAACGTGGGCGCTCCGATCGTCGCCGGGCTTTGCGCCATCGCGGCCTACATCGTGGGAAGTGACGCGGTGATCCGGCGAATAAGGTCGTTCAAGGCATGATGGAATTACTGACCAGCCCGGAAGCCTGGGCGGCGCTGCTGACATTGACGGCGCTGGAAATCGTGCTCGGCATCGACAATGTCATCTTTCTGTCGGTGATCGTCTCGCGCATTCCCGAGCGGCAGGCGAAGCAGGCGCGGCAGATCGGGCTGGCGCTGGCGCTGGTGTTTCGTATCCTGCTGCTCAGCCTGCTGGTGTGGCTGATTGGCCTGACCGCAGCCCGTGATCACGGTGAAGGACCTCGCGTTTTCGTGGCGCGACATCATCCTGATCGGCGGCGGGATGTTTCTGATCGCGAAGGCGACCCACGAGATTCATGCCGAGGTGGAAGCGCGCGAGGCGGAAGCGACGATGAGCCGAACGCCAGCGCGTTCTTCTGGGTGATCATGCAGATCATCGTCATCGACATGGTGTTCTCGCTGGATTCGATCATCACCGCGATCGGCATGGCGCAGGATCTCGAGATCATGGTCGCGGCGGTCGTGATCGCCTGTTTCGTGATGTACGTGTCGTCGGGGCCGGTCTCCAAATTCGTCGCCGATCATCCGACCACCAAGATGCTGGCGCTGGCGTTCCTGGTGCTGATCGGGGTGGCGCTGGTGGCGGACGGATTCAAATTCCACATCCCGCGCGGCTATATCTACTTTGCCATCGTGTTTGCGGCGGCCGTCGAACTGTTCAATGTGCTCGCCAGGCGCAACCGCCGGAAAGGTCGCCAGGTAGCCGGTTTGCGGCCGGGCGAGTTGACAAGGCGGCGGCGATGGCCTTCGTTCGCATCAAGTTGGCGCTTGAGCAAATACCGAGGGAGAAACTGTCATGACCAAGGCCGTGCGCGTGCACAAGGTGGGGGTCCGGAAGCCCTGGTGTATGAGGACGTGGACGTGCCGGCGCCGGGACCCGGCGAGGTCCGCATCCGCCAGCATGCCGTCGGCCTGAACTTCATCGACGTCTATTTCCGCACCGGCCTCTACAAGGCGCCGGGGCTGCCGTTCATCGCCGGAAACGAAGCCGCCGGCGAGGTCGTGGCGGTCGGCCCGGGCGTCACCAATTTTCACCCCGGCGATCGCGTCGCCTATTATTTCACTCTCGGCGGCTACGCCAGCGAGCGGGTGATCCCGGCGGACAAGCTGGTCAAGCTGCCCGACCACATCACCTACGAGCAGGGCGCCGTCCTGATGCTCAAGGGGCTGACGGTCTGGTACCTGCTGCACAAGACCTTCAAGGTCGAGCCCGGCCACCGCGTGCTGATCCATGCCGCCGCGGGCGGCATCGGGCTGCTGGCCTGCCAGTGGGCGAAGGCGCTCGGCGCGCATGTGATCGGCACCGTCGGCTCCAAGGCGAAGGCCGACCTCGCGCTCGCCAATGGCTGCGACCACGTCATCCTCTACAACGAGGAAGATTTTGTCGCGCGGGTCAAACAGATCAGCCGCAACGAACTCTGCGATGTCGTCTATGACGGCGTCGGCAAGACCACGTTCCCGGGCTCGCTGTCGTGCCTGCGGCCGCGCGGCCTGTTCGTGAGTTTTGGCAACGCCTCCGGCCCGGTGCCGCCGTTCGCGCTCGCCGAGCTCAACAACCACGGCTCGCTGTTTGCGACCCGGCCGAAGCTCAACGACTACGTCAGCTACCCGCAAGGAACTGCTCGAAGGCGCCGACACGCTGTTCGCCGCCGTCATCAACGGCAAGCTCCACGTGCCGATCAACCACGCCTATGCGCTGAAGGATGCGGCCAAGGCGCATACCGAGCTTGAGGCAGGGCGACGACGGGGGCGGCGATCTTGCGGCCGTAGGTCGCCGTCGTCATTCCGGGACGGTGCGATGAAGCAGTCCGAGTCCGATCGCATCGGATCTGAGGTTCGATGCTTCGCGTGCGCCCGGAACGACAGCGAAGTACTTACGCCACCCTTCGCGCCGCACCTGCCTTGGCCAGAATCGCGTCGAGGCAATCGATCATCAGCGATATCTCCTCGCGCGTGACGTTGAGCGCCGGCATGAAGCGCAGCGCGTCCGGCTGCGGCGAGTTGATGCAGCACGCCGTCCGCAAGCGCCTCGCGCCACGATCGCGGCGCCGATCGGCAGTTTCAGGTCGAGCGCCAGCAACAGGCCCCGGCCGCGGACTTCGCCGAGGCCGTGCCGCGCCGACAGCTTCTGCAACTCGCTTTCCAGGAACAGGCCGGCGTCCGCCGCCGATTTCAGGAATTCCGGCTGGCTGACGTGTTCGAGCACGGCAAGCCCCGCCGCGCACATCAAGCGGATTGCCGTTGAAGGTGCCGCCCTGGTCGCCGTGCTCGAAGCACGACGCATGCTTCGGTCGCGAGCAGGGCCGCCAGCGGCACGCCGCCGCCGATGCCCTTGCCGAGCGTCATGATGTCGGGCTCGATGCCGGCGTGCTCGTAATGGAACAGCTTTCCGGTGCGGCCCATGCCGGTCTGGATCTCGTCGACGATCAGCAGCAGGCCGTGCTCCTTGGTCAGCGCGCGCAGCTCCTGCAGGAATTGATCGGTCGCCGGCCAGACGCCGGCTTCGCCCTGGATCGGCTCCAGCATCACGGCGACCGTGTTGTCCGAGATCAGCGCCTTCACCGGATCGAGATCGTTGAGCTTGGCCTTGCGGAAGCCCGATACTTTCGGCTCGAACAGCGGCTCGAACGCCTTCTTGCCGGACGCCGACATGGTCGCGAGCGTGCGGCCGTGAAAGCCGCCTTCGAAGGTGATGATTTCGAACGCGCCGTTCTTGTATTTCGCGCCGTATTTGCGCGCGAGCTTGATCGCGCCCTCATTGGCTTCCGCGCCGGAATTGGCGAAGAACACCTGATCGAAGCAGCTGTTCTCGACCAGCGCCTTGCGCGAGCTTGCAGGCTCGGACCGTTGTAGAACGCCGGGCTCGGCGTCAGCAGCAGCTTGGCCTGCGCCGCAAGCGCTTCGGCGACGACAGGCGGCGAATGGCCGAGGCAGTTGACGGCCCAGCCCTGCACGAAGTCGAGATAGCGCTTGCCGGCGTCGTCCCACAGATAGGCGCCTTCGCCGCGGACGAACACGGCCGGCGGGCGGGCGGTGATGTCCATCAGCGCGTCGAACGGATGGGTGGCGTTGGTCATGTCGATCTCCTCAGGGTGGTGTTGGGGTGAAAGGGCAGGCCGAAACGCAAGAAGGCCGCACTTTTGAGGGTGCGGCCTTCTCGAAAACGTTGCTGAACTAGTTGATCAGCGTTGTCGTCGGACACGGCGCAACCATCATCGTCGCTGGAGCGACGACGGCAGGCAGGCGCGGCGGTTGGTCCGGTTCAGTTTCATGGCGCAGGGCCATACAGCCTGATGGCAGGCCGATGTCAAGCGCGTCGTTTGGTTCAGAATCCCGCGACGCTGCCGTGCAGGTCGTACTGGTCCGCGCGCTCGATCTTCGCGGTGACGATCTCGCCGACCTTCAGCGGGCGGCGGCTGGACAGATAGACCGCGCCGTCGATCTGCGGCGCGTCGGCCTTTGAACGGCCCTTTGCGACCGTCGGGCCGACTTCGTCGATGATGATCTGCTGCCGCGTGCCGACCTTGCGCTTCAGCCGTCGCGCGGAAATCTTCTGCTGCCGCGCCATCAGCGCGTTCCAGCGCTCCTGCTTGATCTCGTCGGGCACGGCGTTGCCGATCGCGTTCGACGGCGGCGCCCGCGACCGGCTCGTATTTGAAGCAGCCGAGACGATCGATCTCGGCTTCTTCGAGCCAGTCGAGCAGATAGGCAAAATCGGAATCGGTTTCGCCGGGAAGCCGACGATGAAGGTCGAGCGCAGCGTCAGATCAGGACATTCCTCGCGCCACTTCTGGATCCGCGCCAGCGTCTTTTCCTGCGCGGCCGGGCGCTTCATGGCCTTCAGGACGTCCGGGCTTGCATGCTGAAAGGGGATATCGAGATAGGGCAGAACCTTGCCCTCGGTCATCAGGCCGATGACCTCGTCGACATGCGGGTAGGGGTAGACATATTGCAGCCGCACCCAGGCGCCGAGCTCGCCGAGTTCTTTGGCGAGGTCGAAGAATTTGGCGCGGACCTGGCGGTCCTTCCACGGGCTGTCGGCATATTTGATATCGACGCCATAGGCCGAGGTGTCCTGCGAGATGACCAGCAATTCCTTGACGCCGGCGGCGACCAGCTTTTCCGCCTCGCGCAGCACGTCGTTGGCCGGGCGCGACACCAGGTCGCCGCGCAGTTTCGGAATGATGCAGAAGCTGCAGCGGTTGTTGCAGCCCTCGGAAATCTTCAAATAGGCGTAGTGCCGCGGCGTCAGCTTGACGCCCTGCGGCGGCACCAGATCGAGATGCGGATTGTGGACCGGCGGCAGTGCGCGGTGCACGGCCTCCAGCACGCTCTCATATTGCTGCGGGCCCGTGATCGACAGCACGCCGGGATAGGCCGCCTCGATCTGCTCGGGCTCGGCGCCCATGCAGCCGGTGACGATGACCTTGCCGTTCTCGGCCATGGCCTCGCCGATGGCGCCGAGCGATTCCTGCTTGGCGCTGTCGAGGAAGCCGCAGGTGTTGACGATGACGATGTCGGCGCCGTCATGCTTGCGCGCCAGCTCATAGCCTTCGGCGCGCAGCCGGGTGATGATGCGCTCGGAATCCACCAGCGCCTTGGGGCATCCCAAGCGAAACAAAGCTGACTTTGGGCGCGGCGGCCTGTTGCATATCTGAATCTGCCTGATTGATGCGCACGAGCTAGTCCCAATTGCCCATAATTACAAGGCTTTGCGCGGGCTCTCGACGTGCTATGGATGCCCTGCCGGGTTACGAGTTGATCGATGAGCGCTGAGTCGTCGCCGAAAATCGTCATTGTCGACGAAAGCCCGATCCGTGCCGCCATCCTGGAGGAGGGGTTGCGGGAGGCGGGTTTTACCGGCGTCGTGCATATCAGCGAAATGCAGAGCCTGCTGGCGCGGATCTACGCGCTCGATCCCGACGTCATCCTGATCGATCTGGAAAACCCCAGCCGCGACGTGCTGGAACAGATGTTCCAGGTCAGCCGCGCGGTGCGGCGGCCGATCGCCATGTTCGTCGACCAGAGCGATGCGGCCTCGATCCAGGCCTCCGTCGACGCCGGCGTCTCCGCCTATATCGTCGATGGCCTGAAGAAGGAGCGGATCAAGCCGATCCTCGACCTCTGCATCTCCCGCTTCAATGCCTTCTCGAAGCTGCAGGACGAACTCGATCGCACCAAATCCGCGCTCGAGGAGCGCAAGGTGATCGACCGCGCCAAGGGCATCCTGATGAAGGTGAAGGGCCTCACCGAAGACGAGGCCTATGTGCTGATGCGCTCCACGGCGATGCGCGAGAAGAAGAAGATCGGCGAGATCGCGCAGTCGATCCTGACCGCGTCGGAGCTGTTGAAATGACGACACCGCTGCATATCGGTTTCATTCCGCTGGTCGACGCCGCCGCGCTGATCGTCGCCGTCGACAAGGGCTTTGCGGCGGCCGAAGGGCTCGACGTCACGCTGGTGCGGGAAGTGTCGTGGTCGAATGTCCGCGACAAGCTCAATATCGGCCTGTTCGACGCCGCGCATCTGCTGGCGCCGGTCGCGATCGCCTCGAGCCTCGGGCTCGGACACGTCAAGGTGCCGATCGTGGCGCCGTTCAATCTCGGCCTCAACGGCAATGCGATCACGGTATCGCCGGCGCTGCATGCGGCGATCATGGGCGAGATCGAGGGCGATGCCGCTCGATCCCGATGGCCACCGCACTGGCGCTTGCGCGCGTCGTGGCCAACACGGCGCAAGAGCGGCGCCGAACCGCTGACCTTCGGCATGACGTTTCCGTTCTCGACCCACAATTACCAGCTTGCGGTTCTGGATGGCGGCGGGCGGCGTCGATCCCGACGAGGACGTTCGCCTGGTGGTGCTGCCGCCGCCCTACATGGTGGACAGCCTCGCCAATGGCCATGTCGATGCGTTCTGCGTCGGCGCGCCCTGGAATTCGGTCGCGGTCGATCTCGGCGTCGGCCACATCCTGCATTTCGTCTCCGACATCCTGGTGCGCGCGGCGGAGAAGGTGCTCGCGGTCAGGCAAAGCTGGTCGGAGAAGAATCGCGGACGTGCTGGCGGCGCTGGTCCGGGCGGCATTCCACGCCGCCGAATTCATCGAGCAGCCGGAGAACCGCGCCGAGGCCGCGCATGTCCTGGCGCGGCCCGACCGGATCGGCGTCGACGCCGAGGTGATCCAGCGCACCCTCGACGGCCGGCTGAAGATTTCGCCCGATGGCCAGCGGCGCGAAAGCGGCCGCTATCTTCTGGTCGGGCGCGAGGGCGCGGCCCGGCCCGATCCCGCGCAGGCCGCCTGGCTCTATGCGCAGATGGTGCGCTGGGGGCAGACGGCGATGCGGCCGGACGCGCTCAGGACCGCCATGGGCGTCTTCAGGCCGGACCTCTACGACGCCGCCATGGGGCATCAGGGCAAGCCCGCGGGCGCTTCCGACGCGATCGGCGCCTTCGCCGGCCCCGCGTTCGATCCCGGCGACATCGCCGGCCATCTGGCGGCATTCAAGATCGGCCGCTGGAAGCCCTGACAGGCCTGTCAGTGAAGAAATATTGGGCATCTGCACGCGTCGCCTAATTTTTGGGCTATTTGCTTCGAGATCAGCAGTGAAGCCGCGCTTCATAGTTTCGAGGCTCGTTCGAGAACCATTTGAAATACAACATATTTTTACGACTCGGTCTGGCACGCAACTTGAATGTTGCAGTGCGGCCAGCCGTCGCAGATGCCTGCTGGCCGACGTCCAAGATGGATTTCCGCAGCAACGAAGCTGGTCGGACCGTCTCGGAATCCAGGCCCGGCACCTACGGCCGGGCCGGTTTCAGAGCGGTCGCCCCCGATTTCGTTGACGCCACCCGTCGTGGCCGCAGGAGCTTCGTCGCGCACCATGAAAATCGAAACGCTGTACAGTCGACTTTACCGACGAGCAGAAGCGCTACCTCGAAGGCTTTACCACCGGGCTGCAGATCAGCCGGGTCGGGCGCGGCCTCGGCGGCGGCAACGCCGGCAAGGCGAATGCCGAGCCGAGCGGACCGGACGCCGCGCACATCAAGGCGCAGGACAAGGTCATCGCCTCCGGCAAGAAGCTCGTCGACCAGGAAAAATTCAAGCGCGAGGAGCATCCGTTCGATGCCTATCCGCGGCTGAAGCAGCAGGCGCTCGACAACGCGCCGCCGAACCCGGCGGATAATTTCCGCTGGCGCTATTACGGCCTGTTCTATGTCGCGCCGGCGCAGGATTCCTACATGTGCCGGTTGCGGATCCCGAACGGCATCATGAAGCACTGGCAGTTCGCCGGCGTGGCCGATCTCGCCGAACGACTGTGCGGACCGTTCTGCCACGTCACCACGCGCGCCAATTTGCAGGTGCGCGAAATTCCGCCGAAGAACGCGGTGGCGCTGATCGAGGGCATTCAGGACCTCGGCCTGTGCTCGCGCGGCTCCGGCGCCGACAACATCCGCAACGTCACGGGCACGCCGACGGCCGGGATCGATCCGCAGGAACTGCTGGACACCCGCGAATATGCGCGCGAGTGGCACTACCACATCCTCAACGACCGCTCGCTGTACGGGCTGCCGCGCAAGTTCAACGTCGCCTTCGACGGCGCCGGCAAGATCGCGGTGCTGGAAGACACCAACGACATCGCGTTTTCGGCGGTCGAGGTGAAGGACGGTTTTGGCGTCGGAGCCCGGCGTCTGGTTTCGCCTTGGGCATCGGCGGCATCACCGGCCACAGGGATTTCGCCAAATACGCCGACATCATCGTCAAGCCGGCCGACGCGACCAAGGTGTCGGACGCCATCGTCCGCGTCTTCATCGATCTCGGCGACCGCACCAACCGCAACAAGGCGCGGCTGAAATACGTGCTCGACGGCATCGGGCACGACAAATTCCTCGGCCTCGGTCGAGGAGCGGCTCGGCCACGCCTTCACCCGCGTGCCGCCGGAGGCGCTGGCGCCGCGGCCGGCATTCGACCGCATGGCGCATATCGGCGTGCACAAGCAGAAGCAGGAAGGGCTGAACTGGATCGGCGTCGTCGCTGCCGCTCGGCAAGGTCACCTGCGAGCAGATGCGCGGGCTCGCCAAAGATCGCGCAGGACCTCGGCGACGGCGATATCCGCCTGACCGTCTGGCAGAACCTTCTGATCCCGGGCGTGCGCGACGAGAATGTCGAGCTTGCGATCGCCGCGATCAAGAAGATCGGGCTCGCGGTCGAAGCCTCGCAAATCCGCGCCGGGCTGATCGCCTGCACCGGCAATGCCGGCTGCCGGTTCGCGGCGTCCAACACCAAGCGTCATGCCGCCGAGATCGGCGACTGGTGCGAGCCGCGCGTCAACATCGACACGCCGCTCAACATCCACGTCACCGGCTGCCATCATTCCTGCGCGCAGCATTACATCAGCGATATCGGCCTGATCGCCGCGAAAGTGCCGATGTCGGCGAGGACGTCGATACCGGTCGAGGGCTATCATCTGTTCACCGGCGGCGGCTTTGGTCCGGATGCCGATGTCGGGCAGGAGGTCTATCACGACCTCAAGGCTGAGGACGCGCCGAAGACGGTCGAGCGGCTGCTGAAGGCCTATCTCGCGCATCGCGCCTCGCCCGATGAAACCTTCCTGACCTTTGCGCGCCGCCATGACGGCGAGACGCTGCGCAAGCTCGCCGATCGCACGAGGTGTCCTCATGAACCAGATCACGCCTCCGCCAAAGATCGAGATCATTCCCTCCAGCGCGCCGTTCTCCGAAGCGCAGCGCTCCTGGCTCAACGGCTTCTTTGCCGGGCTGCTGTCGCGATGCGCCGACGCCGTTGTCGGCGGAGCAGGGCGCGGCCGTCATGCAAGGCGCCGCCGGCGATGGCGATGACGGCGAAGCGCCGTGGCACGACCAGACCATGCCGATTGCCGACCGCATGAAGCTTGCCGAAGGCCGCCCGTTGCGCCGGCGCATGATGGCGGCGATGGCGCAGCAGGATTGCGGCCAGTGCGGCTACGACTGCCACAACTATTCGGAAGCGATCGCGAGCAAGAGCGAAGCGCGGCTCAACCTCTGCGTCCCCGGCGGCAAGGAAACCGCGCGGATGCTGAAGTCGCTCTATGAGGAGATCGACAAGGCGCCGGCCGCGCCGTCATCGGCGCCTGCAGCCGCGCCTGCCGCAGCGGCGCCTGCGGTCGTCGCGGAGCCCGGCCGCTCGCGCGACAATCCGGCGCCGGCAAAATTCCTGTCGCGCGCGCGCTGCTGAACAAGGGCGGATCGGAAAAGGAAACCTGGCATATCGAGTTCGATCTGTCGCGGCTGCGGCCTCGACTATGTCGTCGGCGATTCCTTCGGCATCTTCGCCCGCAACGATCTCGGCACTGGTCGACCAGATCATCGCGCTGCTCGGCGCCTCGCACACCACCGAAGTGCGCGGCAAGACGCTTGCGCGAGGTGTTGCTCGACGACGTCTCGCTGGCACCGGCGCCGGATTCGCTGTTCGAACTGATCTCCTATCTCACCGGCGGCGCGCAGCGCGAGAAGGCGAGGGCGCTGGCGCAGGGCGAGGATCCCGATGGCGACGCGGCGACGCTCGACGTGATGGCGGTGCTGCAGAAATTCTCCAACGTGCGTCCGCATCCGGAAGCCTTCGTCGAGGCGCTGGAGCCGTTGCAGCCGCGGCTCTATTCGATCTCGTCGTCGCACAATGCGACGCCGGGCAAACTGTCGCTGACGGTGGATTGCGTGCGCTACGTCGATCAACAAGCGCAAGCGCCTTGGGCTGGCCTCGACCTTCCTCGCCGAGCGCATCAAGCCCGGCGATGAGGTGAAGGTCTATGTGCAGAAGGCCCATGGCTTCGCGCTGCCGCAGGATCCAAAGACGCCGATCATCATGATCGGGCCGGGCACCGGCATCGCGCCGTTCCGCGCCTTCCTGCACGATCGCCGCGCCACCGGCGCGCCCGGCAAGAACTGGCTGTTCTTCGGCCATCAGCGCAGCGACTGCGATTTCTTCTATGCCGACGAACTCAACGCCATGAAGACGTCGGGCCTGCTGACGCGGTTGTCGCTGGCGTGGTCGCGCGACGGCGACAAGAAGTTCTACGTGCAGGACCGCATGCGCGAGGTCGGCCGCGAGTTGTGGACCTGGCTCGCCGAGGGCGCCAACATCTACATCTGCGGCGACGCCAAGCGGATGGCCAAGGACGTCGAGCGCGCGCTGGTCGATATCGTCGCCCAGTTCGGCGCCCGAACCACCGACGAGGCCGTCAGCTTTCGTCGCGGAACTCAAGAAGAAGGGCCGGTTCCAGCAGGACGTTTACTAGATCGCCGGGTTCCAATTGGCTCAAATCGGCGCCGAATAAAATTCTCGCCCGAATCCGGAGCGGAGAATTTTTCACTCGAAATCGGAGTCCGCCGGAGCGGTCGTATCGCTATTTCGGCGGACATCTTGCATCCGGGCGCGAACGATATTCCATATGCAGCCCGATGCTGCGTTGGAGATCGACCATGCGCGAACTATCGGCGGAAGCCCGCCTGCACCTTCTATGCGCGCTCGTTGTCCCGGCCGAACCGGCACCGGGACTTCATACCGCTGCGCTCTACAGCGCGCTTCGCGCTCATTGCCGCCGTCGTGTTCGGTACGCTGTCGGTCCATCCGTTCTAATGCATGATCGGTTGACTGGATCAGAACCGAAGCTCTAGATTCTTGTTTTCGCGTTTTCTTCACGCGAACCGGTATCCACTTCGCTCCGAAAACGCTACTGGCACCGGCGTTGCTATCGCGCCGTCTTGAACGGCGCCACCGCAATTCCCGCATCCTTCAACGCCTGCCGCACGCCGCGCGCGATATCGACGGCGCCGGGCGTGTCGCCGTGAATGCAGACGGTGTCGGTGCGCATCTTGATCACCTTGCCGGTGACCGAGACCACCGCGCCGTCCTGCACCATCCGCACCACGCGATCGGCGATCTCCTTGGCATCATGCAGCACCGCGCCGGGCTTCTTGCGCGACACCAGCGAGCCGTCGTCCTCATAGGCGCGGTCGGCGAACACCTCGTGCACCATCGGCAGGTTGGCGGCTTCGCCGGCCTGCACCAGCTTTGAATTGGCGAGCACCACGAAAATCAGATTGGGATCGACCGCCTTGATCGCGCTGCGCGATCGCCTTCGCGGTCATGTCGTCCTCGCAGGCGACGTTGGAGAGCGCGCCGTGCGCCTTGACGTGCGTGACCTTGTGACCGGCCGCGGTCGCGATCGCCTGCAAGGCGCCGATCTGGTAGGCGACCAGGTTCTCGATCTCCGAGGATTTCAATCCGGGGATCGGCCGCCGGCCAAAGCCGTGCAGGTCGCGATAGCCGGGATGCGCGCCGATGCTGACGCCGCGCGCTTTCGCGAGTTCCACCGTGTGGCGCATGATGTCGGCGTCGCCGGCATGAAAGCCGCAGGCGATGTTGACCGAGGTCGCAAGCTCGATCATCGCGGCGTCATTGCCCATTTCCCACGCGCCAAAACCTTCGCCGAGATCGCAGTTGAGATCGATGGTTGTCATGGTGCTTGTCCGCTTCTGGTGAGTGGATCCTGTCAGTCCGAGTCACGCGTCGCCGATGCGACCTGCCAGGTTGCGGCATCGACCGCACTGACGGCGTGGCCGGCGACATTAGCATCGCTGAGCGCCTCGATGTTGAGATCGAAGCTTTCGATTCGCGCGCAGCCGGTCGGGCAGGGTGCGCAGCAAGTTCGGCGAATTTGCGCGCCTCGGCCTGCGCTTCGGCCATGCTGACGGCCTTGAAGCGGAAAGCGCGGCCCGGCGGGGATCTGCGCGAAGCGGCCGAGATCGGCCGAGATCACGGTCGCGATCTTGGGATAGCCGCCGCTGGTGCCGCGGTCCGGCATCAGCACGATCGGCTGGCCGTTGCCGGGCACCTGGATGCTGCCGTTCACGGTGCCGTCGGAGACGATGTTGTGGCCGTGCAGATGCTTGATGACGGGACCTTCGAGCCGGTAGCCCATGCGGTCGCTGGTCGCCGATATCTTCCATTCGCTGTCGAGGAACAGCTTCTTGGCGTCGTCGGCGAATTCGTCGTCCTGCGGCCCGAGCACGACGCGGATCGGCGCGTCCGCGATCGCGGGCAGTTCGATCCGGCGCTCGGCAGCGCCGCTCGCGGCGCGCCGTCTGCAATTCGTCGCCGCTCTGCAGCGGGCGCGGATAGGGGCTGCCGAGGCCGGCGCGCGGCATTCACGGCGAGGCTGCCGAACATCGGCTCGCCCGCGATGCCGCCCTCGATCGCGAGGTAGCTGAACGAGCCGCCGCGGGCAAAGCCGAGCGTCAGCGTCTCGCCATCGGCAAGCGTCGTCGACGTATCGATGCGCAACCGCGCGCCCGGCGATGTCGGCGTTGCGCGAGGCGCCGGCCAGCGCGATGCGAACCGCGCCGCCGCGCGCCGTGAACGCCGCGCCGAACGGGCCGATCTCGATCGCCGCCGCAAACAGCTCGTTGCCGACCAGCGTATTCGCCGCCGCCAGCGCCAGGCGATCCATCGCGCCGCTCGGCATCAGGCCGTAGCGCTGCGCGCCGGGACGGCCGCCGTCCTGCACCGAGCTTGCCGGGCCGATCGAGGAAATGACGAGCTTGCTCATGACGCGCATCAGCTCGGCGATGATTTCGCCGGCTTCCGCGGCGCGGTCCTGCTCGGCAAAGGTCTTGGCATCGACCGGCGTAAAGCGTGACGGCGTCGCCGGGCTCCAGCAGGAAGATCGGGATCGCGGTGCAGCTGGTAGGTGCGGACCGGCGGTCCGTCCGAGCAGATGCCAGCCGCTCGGGCCGGCGAGGCACTGCACGCCGGTCTGCACGCCGCCGATCGAGATCGTGCCGGCCGGCGTCAGCAGCCGCGGATTCTGCCGCCGCGGCATGTGCAGCGAATCGTCCAGCCCGCTGAGATAGGACCAGCCCGGCGTAAAGCCGATCATGGCGACGCGGTAATCGCCGGCGACGTGCCGCGCCACGATATCGTCGGGCGTGGTGTTGAGCGTCTTCGGCGACGTCCTCGAGGTCGATGCCGTGCTCGCCGCCATAGGCCACGGGAATGCGCCAGCGCCGCGCCCTTGCTGTTGCCGGCAGCCGGCAGTTGCGCCAGCGCGAGCAGCCTTTCGCCGAGCGCTTCGAAATCGATCTGCACGGGATCGTAATGCACCAGCAGCGAGCGATAGGTCGGCACGGTCTCGGTGACGCCCTCAATCGGCTCGCTCGCCAATGCGCGCGATCGAGCGCCAGCACCCGCCGGTTGGCGGCATCGTCGATGTTGCGGCTGAATTCCACCGTGATGGCGCTGTCGCCACTCGGCAAAAGGCGGGGCGGGGCTGTGCGTCGCGGCCATGGCCTCGATGCTCTTCGTCTGCATCAAGCTAGCGTGTTTTGGCCGCGAGTGGAATTCGCTTCGTGCGAAATCAGTCCAGCAAGTTCAATAAATTAATCCGCATGCCGGCGATAAGATCTTGTGATCGGTCAGGCTCGCATCGCAGCCCTTGACGCGATGGCCGCGCCCCGCAAGATGCGCCCGCCAATCTCATCCCTACCGGAGCCTGCCTTTCAGATGTCCCTGACCCCCGAAGCGATCGCGACCCTGTCCCGCGTGTCCACCGCCACCATCACCACGGTTCTGCTCAAGAAGGGCCTGCGAAACGTCTGGATGCGCGGCACCAAGCCGCTGCGGCCCGGACAGCCGCGGCTGGTCGGACCGGCGTTCACGCTGCGCTTCGTGCCGGCGCGCGAGGATCTGGCCACGCCGGAATCGTGGTCGTCGCCGATCTCGACCCGCACCGCGATCGAAGCCATGCCGGCCGGCTGCATCGCCGTGGTCGATGCCATGGGCGTCACCGACGCCGGCATCTTCGGCGACATCCTCTGCGCGCGCATGGTCAAGCGCGGGGTCGCCGCGCTCGATCACCGACGGCGTCGTGCGCGACGTCGAGGGCGTGCTCGGCACCGATCTGCCGGTGTGGTGCGACGGCTTTGCCGCGCCGCCTTCGGTGGCCGGGCTGACCTTCGTCGGCTGGGGCGAGCCGATCGGCTGCGGCGGCGTCGCGGTGTTCCCGAACGACATCGTGGTCGCCGACCAGGACGGCGCGGTGCTGATCCCGCAGGCGCTCGCTCGATCACATCCTGGCCGAAGGGCCGGAGCAGGAGCGGATGGAAGCCTGGATCGTCAACGAGGTGAACAACGGCGCCGCGCTGCCCGGCCTCTATCCGATGAACGCCGAGACCAAGGCGCGCTACGCGGCGAAGCAAGAAATAACATCAACAAAGCGAGGTAACCCCATGGAAATTCATCTCGCCGGCTACGCGGCCGACGCGCACGCGCGCCGACGGAATATTTCACCGGCACGGTGCTGCAGGATCCGTGATCATTGCCACCGAGGCGCCGGCGCGGCTGGTCTGCACCCGCGTCTCGCTTCGAGCCCGGGCGCGCGCACGGCGTGGCACTCGCATCCGCTCGGGCCAGACGCTCTACGTGATCTCCGGCGTCGGCCGGGTGCAGGCCAAGGGCGGACCGGTCCGGGAAATCCGGCCCGGCGACGTCGTCTGGATTCCGCCGGGCGAGAAGCACTGGCATGGCGCGTCGCCGACCAACGGCATGACCCACATCGCCATGCAGGAAGCGCTCGACGGCAGTTATGCCGACCTGGATGGAGCAGGTCACCGACGCGGAATATTCCGCCCCGGTCGGCTAGTACCGTCTGCGCGGTCCAGGTGCCCGAACACAGGGCGGCGCGCCAGGTACCCGAGCCTGACGTGCCCGAGGAGGCGACCGGTACCGACCGCGCGCTTCAAGCCGCTGCTCAATGTCACGCTGATGACGCCGGCCTCGGCGACGCGGCCCGATGCCGTCACCGTCGCGCTGTTCGAGGCGATCCGACCGTTGTTGATCCCGAGCGAGACCGAGCGCGCCGCTGCTGCAGGCTTCATTCGATGACGCGATCTGCACGTTCCAGTCGCCGTCGAAGGTCGATGGCGGCGGCGGACGTTGCGGTCAACAGTGCCGCGAGCAGAACAAGGCGCGTGGTTGAAATTGACTTGCGAAAATATCCCATGACGGGCCCCTGTGTTCTGATAGGGGCACGGTCTCACATCGCTTCTGGTAGCACCGTGATGACCATCACATGGGCCAGCCGAAAAGCCCCCGCCTGGGAGGCGAGGGCCTTTCAAGAAGGTCATCGCAGCGGACAACCGCTCAGTTGACCCGGCGTCCAGGTCTGGCCGCCGCAGAACACGCCGCCGAAGGCGCAGCCCTGGACGCGCAAAGTGTCGGAGCCTTTCAGCGCGATCGTGGAATCGTAGGTGCTGCCGCTGTCCGGATCGAGTATACGGCCGCTCCATTTGTCCTTGCCGGGCTTCATGTTGATCAGCACCTGCTCGCCATTCTGGTTCGACTTCTTGTCGACGGCATAGCCGCACAGATTGACGCCGCATTGCTCGATCCGGACCTTGCCTTCCTTCTCTCGGTCAGCCAAACGCCGAGCGGCGAGTTGGCGGCCTGAACGGTGGCAGGTGCAGGTGCAGGTGCTGGTGCCGGAGGGGCCGCTGGCGACAGCTGGAGCCGGCGCAGGTTTTGCCGGAGGCGGCGCGATATCCGGCGAAGCCTGTGGAGCAGGCGGAGCGGTCGCGGTAGATCGGCGGGCGCAACGGCCGCGGTCGACGGTTGGGCCGTTGCTGCAGTGGGCGGGAGGAGGCGCCGGGGCGGCAGAGCGCCGCCGCCTGTTCGGCCGGAGCAGGCGCAGGAGCCGCAGCCGGAGCGGTTTGCGTATCGGTCTTCGGATCGGTCTTTGATCGGTCTTGGCCTGCTGCGGGGTTGCTGGACCGATCGTTGTCCTCGGTCCTCGAGCGCTTCGATGGGCGACCGGTATTGTCGTAGACGCCGGGTATCGAAACCGTCCCGCGATCGGGGTCGATGCGGATGGTGCGGCCGCCATATTCGATAGTGTACTGAGCCTGTGCAGCGGTGCTCGCCAAGCAAGAGCGCAGCAATAGCGAGACACTTTCCGCTGGTGACCTCCTGAGCAGGGAATCCGGGCCCGCGAAGATACGCGTCGGCCGCGTCACGCAACGTGACATGAATCGCCTTTCAAATCGTAGTCGTGTTTTTAGCGGCTGTGTTCAATGGGCTGCCGGCAATCTAAATAGTGCCGGACAGATGGTCAATTTCGGGCGAATGCCCGCGCGCTTTTGGCCTCGCAAGATCAGCCTACAAGAACCAGAAGGCATAAATCCTCGTGGTCGTGCCGTCCTCTTCCGTGGCGATGTGCAGCCACCGACATCGAGGAAGACGAAACCGTGACGATCTCAATGCAACGAAGCGTCGGTCTGTGACGTTTTCGCGCCGTATCTCAAGCAACCGGCAGCGGGGCTCCTCGACTCACGCATCGGCCTATGCGCAAGCGCGAAACATCGATGCGTCGGTCCTGCGCTGGGATGCTGGCTCGCGCCGAGCATGTACAGCCTGATACAGCAGGTCGGCGAAGCCAACCGTCACGCCAACCTTGGCTGCGCGTTGCTGGCTGGCCGCCCGCCGCTCGTTCGCAGAAGGCGGAGCCCGATCTTCCCGAGTTGAAGTCGCGGATTGCCGCTACGGTCGATTTCATTCAGAGCCTGCCGCGCGCTGAAATCGACGGTGCCGCGGACAAGGAGGTCGCATTCACGTTCAGGAGCGGGGCGGAACGGAAATTCACCGGGCGGTCGCTGCTGCTGACATTCACGAGTCCGCAATTCTTTTTCCACGTCGCGACGGCCTACGACATCCTGCGCCATGCCGGCGTCGATCTCGTCAGAAGGATTTTCTCGGGCCGCCAAGGCTGGTCTGACGACGGAGACTAGATTTCGCTGCCGTCCCTGCGCACCAGGATCTGCAGCCGCCGCGCGTCCCCGCCATTTCCTGCTTCAGATTTCAAAGCGCTGCCGCGCGTCGCTTTCGCGATCGTCGACGAATCTGATCGCTGCGTCCCGGTCCATCGGGCCGCTGACGACGGGGCTGGAATTTCGCCGACCGTTTCGTCGACGTAATAGTGGCCGTTGTCCTCGCGCACCGTCCGCTGAAACGGAGCGCGGCCATCGGGCCGGGACCGGCCTTGGAGTAACGACGTGGGCTTCGGTCGGCGGCGGGGCGCAGGGCTTCCTCGACCGGCGCCTTATCGGGCGCGGGCTGGGACTGCGGCTGGTCCATGATGCTGGCGATGGCCGCAAGCGCGTTGTCGGTCGGGTCGCTTTGCGCTCAAGGTTCTGGTCTCCGGACAAGCGCAGGCGAACGCGGTCGCCCAAGCTCCTTCCTTTACCATCCAATGCGGCTGAATTTGTCAGCCTATGCGCACACCGGCGGTAGTCTATCCTTCCAGGGACGCACCTGGCTCGAGCTGGCCGGCCAGGCGGAACAAGGTTCCCTCGTCACCGAGCTTGCCGGCGAACATCATGCCGAGCGGCAATCCGGCCCTATTCCACGCCAGCGGCACCGATCATCGCGGGCTGGCCGGACATGTTGAACATCGAGGTGCCCGGCATGTAGCGCCGCAGGATCGGCGCGATATGCGACAGATCCTGCGACATGGTGTCGAGCTCGCCGATCCGCAGCGGCGGCGCAGCACAGCGTCGGACACAGGAAGACGTCGCAGGTTTCGAAGAACGTCGCGAGCCCGCGCGATATCTGGAAGGCGTCGAGTTGGGCTGCGACATAATCGGTCGCGCGTCGTCTTCTGCGCGTTGTGTGCTCATCGCCAGCGTCAAGTATCTCGAAATCGTGCTCCGGTCATCGCGCGGCCGGACCCGCTGCTCGACCATCCGGACGGTGAGCGCGGTGTTGGCGCCGACGATCGTCGGTCATCACCACGGCCGGATCGGCTGGCAAGCGTCGGCGCACGCTCCTCGACGTGGTGGCCGAGCTCCGCTCGAGCGTGCGGGCGACGTCGCGCACCGCGGCGGCGATCTCGGGATCGATGGCATCGCCATAGGGCGACTTGTCGGTGAAGGCGATGCGCAACCGGTCCGGGATCGCGGCCGACTTCCTGCGAGAACGGCCGCTCCGGCGGCGGCGCCACATAGGGGCTCGATGCTTCGGGCCCGTGGATCGCATCCATCATCACGGCGCTGTCGCGCACGCTGATGCTCACGCACATGGCCGCAGGAAAATCCGCCCCAGCCTTCGCCGCGATCGGGGCCGAGCGGATTGCGCGCGCGGGTCGGCTTCATGCCGAACACGCCGGAGGCGGAAGCGGGAATGCGGATCGAACCGCCGCCGTCGCTGGCATGCGCCATCGGCAGGATGCGCGCCGCGACGGCGCGCCGCCGCGCCGCCGGACGAGCCGCCGGAGGAGTGCGCGGTATTCCAGGGATTGCGGGTCGGGCCGAACAGCGCGCGACTCCGTGGTCGGCATCAGGCCGAATTCCGGGCTGGAGCTCTTGCCGAAAATCGCGACGCCGGTGTCGAGAAAGCGCTGGGCGAGGGTGCCGGTACGATCGGCGACGATTGTCCTGTCAGACTGCTGGCGCCGACGTCGTGACGCGTGCCCTCCAGCAGATCGAGATCCTTCAGGAGGAACGGCACGCCGGTGAAGGGACCGTCGGCAAGTCCCTTGTCGATCTGCCGCTCGGCATAGTCGTAATGCTTTACCACCACCGCGTTGATTTGCGGGATCGACCTTCGGCAGTGCGCGCGATCGCTTCATCCAGCAATTCGCTGCGCGCTGACCTGCTTTCTGCGCACGAGCTCGGCGAGGCCGACCGCGTCATAGCTCGCCGTATTCCTTGAAGGCCATGGTGCACTACGCTCAATGACCGCGGATCGGACGAGCAGCCGGCGCGTCGGATCAGCGATTGACGGATCAGCCGAGCACGTCCTGATTGATGACGTTCTGGCGGATCGGCGTCGCCGTCGAGCGCACTCAGGATGTTGCGCGCGGTCTGCTCGCTCATGCGGTCGACGGCCTCGCGCGTCACGCCAGCGACATGGCGGCGCCATGATGACGTTGGGCAGTTCGAGCAGCGAGTGGCCGGGCGGGCGGCGGCTCCTGCTCGAACACGTCGAGGCCGGCGCCGGCAAGCTTGCCGGATACGCAGCGCATCATGCAGCGCCTTCTCGTCGACGATGCCGCCGCGCGCGGTGTTGATCAGATAGGCCGTCGGCTTCATGCAGCTTCAGCCGCGCCGCATTGAACATGCCGACCGTCTCCGGAGCTCTTCGGGCAGTGGATGCTGACGAAATCGGCGCGCGGCAGCGCGGCGTCGAGATCGGCGACCGGCCTCGCAGCCGGCGGCCTTGATCTCGGCCGCGCCGGCTTGTAGGGATCATAGATCAGGACGTTCATTTCCATCGCCAGGCAGCGCTTGGCGGTGCGCGTGCCGATGCGGCCGAAGCCGACGATCAGCACGGTCTTGCCGAAGAGATCGTAGGGGAGCATGCCGAGCCGCGCGGCCCATTTGTTGTCCTTGACGCATGGAATGCATTTCCACCGCGCGCTTGGCGAGCGTCAGCATCATGAACAGCGCGTGCTCGGCGACCGAGGGCGAGTTGGCGGTGCCCGCCACCATCAGCGGCACCTTGCGGCGGCTGAGCGCCGGGACGTCGACGGCGTCGAAGCCGACGCCGATCCGGGTCACCACCTTCATGTCCCTGGAGGCCTCGAGCTCCGGCTCGCCGAAGCGGGTGCCGCCGAGCGCCACGCCGTGGACCGGCGCCTGCTCCTCGCAGCATGGCCTCGAAATCCCCGGCCGAAATCATGTTGGGAAATTCGACGATTTCGATGTCGTCCCGCGCGTCGAGAAGCGCCCGTCCCTGCTGCGACATCGATTCGGTGACGAAAATCTTCTTCTTGTTGGTCGCCATTTCCTGCCCTTGGCTAATACTTGTGCGCCGTCAAAGGACGGCGCCGGTCACCTCGTTTAGCAAATGCATATTGTTGAGGTCCACAGCCAATCGGAGCGGAGCGCCGTCATGCGCGCCGGCATTGGGATTGACCCGGCCGCAGACCTGCGCGCCCTCGAGCGTGAAATAGACCAGCGTCTCCATGCCCATCGGCTCGGTGACATCGAGCACGGCGTCGAATGGCTCGATGCCGGGCTCTGGCATGCGGCTCGCGCCTCGGTGATGTGCTCAGGGCGGATGCCCGAGCAGCAATTTGTCGGTCCGCGGCACGCTCCTGGTAGCGCGGCGGCGCGTGCGGGCGGCAGCGGGAAGGCGAGGCGGTCGGTCAGCCGGACATGCAACTTGCCAGCCGACGTCCTCGAGCCGGCAGGGAATGAAATTCATCGCCGGCGAGCCGATGAAGCTCGCGACGAAGCGCGTGGCGGGCTTGTGATAGAGCTCGTTCGGCGTGCCGATCTGCTCGATGCGGCCGTGGTTCATCACCACCACGCGGTCGGCGAGCGTCATCGCCTCGACCTGGTCGTGGGTGACGTAGACGGTGGTGGTGCGCACCTTCTGGTGCACCTTCTTGATCTCGATGCGCATCTGCACGCGCAGCTTGGCGTCGAGGTTGGACAGCGGCTCGTCGAACAGGAACACCTTTGGGTTGCGCACGATGGCGCGGCCCATCGCGACGCGCTGGCGCTGGCCGCCGGACAGCTGCTTCGGCTTGCGGTCGACCAGCTCGACGATGTCGAGCATGCGCGCGGCTTCGTCGATCCGCGCTCTTGATCTCGGCCTTCGGATAGCGCTTCAGCCGCAGCCCGAACGACATGTTCTCGGCAACCGTCATGTGCGGATAGAGCGCGTAGTTCTGGAACACCATCGCGATGTCGCGGTCCTTCGGCGGCACGTCGTTGACGACGTCGCCGCCGATCATGATGTCGCCGTCGGTGATATCCTCCAGGCCCGCGATCATCCGCAGCGTCGTCGACTTGCCGCAGCCGGACGGGCCGACCAGCACCACGAACTCATGGTCGGCGATGTCGAGATCGATGCCGCGCACCGCCTCGACGTCGTCGTAGCGCTTCACAACCTTACGCAACGTGACGTCAGCCATGAGTTCAACCCTTTGTCGCGCCGGCGGTCAGGCCGGCAATGTAGTAGTCCATCAGGAAGGCGTAGATGATCAGCGGCGGCGCGGCGCCGAGCAGCGCGCCGGTCATGATCTGTCCCCAGTTGAACACGTCGCCCTTGATCAGCGTGGTGATGATGCCGACCGGCAGCACCAGCTGATCGGTCGAGGTCGGTGAACACCAGCGGATAGAGGAACTGCGCCCAGGACACCGTGAAGGCGAAGATGGTCGCGGCGATGAGGCCGGGCAGCGCCACCGGAATGAAGATGCGCGTCAGCGTCTGGAACCAGGACGCGCCGTCGATGATGGCGGCCTCGTCGAGCTCCTTCGGGATCGAGGCGAAATAGCCGATCATGATCCAGGTGCAGAACGGCACCGTCAGCGTCGGATAGACGATCAGCAGCACGTACCATCGGTTGATCAGCTGGATGCCGGTCCAGTCGCCGAACACCGCGAACATCTTGAACAGCGGAAGGAACAGCAGCGTGTCCGGGATGAGGTAGGTCAGGAACACGCCGGTCGCGAGCGTCGCCGAGCCCCAGAACCGCATGCGCGACAGCGCGAACGCCGCCGGCACGCTGATCAGCATGGTGATGGTCACCACGAAGATCGAGACCAAGGCGGAGTTGCGGAAGAACGTCAGGAACTGGTTCGACGTCAGCAGCTCGACGTAGTTCTCCAGCGTCGGATGGAATACCCACCACGGATTGGTCGCCGCCGAAATCTCGGCGCTGGTCTTGAGCGAGGTGATCAGCATGTAGAGCGGCGGCACCAGCGAAGAAGATCGCAAACAGCGTCAGGAAGAAGTACGACCACCGCAGCGCCCAGGCGCGGTCGCGGCTCATGCTGCCATACTTGACCTTGCGGGTCGGCGCGGCCTTGTCGATCGCCACGGTGCTTGTCATCAGGCTTCATTCCCGCGTTTGTTGATGTCGCGCAGGATGAAGATCGCCGCGACCGCGAGGATCGGCACCATGAACAGCGAGACGCTGGCGCCGAGCGGAATGTCGCTGCCCTCGATGCCGATCCGGAACGCCCAGGTCGCGAAGATGTGGGTGTGGTCGAGCGGGCCGCCGGCGGTGAGGATGCGCACGATGTCGAAATTGGCGAAGGTGACGATCAGCGAGAACAGCGTCGTGATCGCGATGATGTTGCGCATCATCGGCAGCGTCACGTACCAGATGCGCTGCCACCAGTTGGCGCCGTCGATGGCGGCGGCTTCGTAGAGCTGCTCGGGCACCGATTTCAGCGCCGCCAGATACATGATCATGAAGAACGGCGCGCCGTACCAGATATTGACCAGAATGACGGAGAAGCGCGCCCAGTCGGCATCGCCGGTCCACGGAATCGGTCCGATGCCGAAAAACGACAGCGTGTAGTTGAAGGCGCTGTAGGACGGGATCGAACAGCCACAGCCACGCCAGCGTGCTCATGGCCGGCGGAATCACCCACGGCACCAGCAGCATGCCGCGCCATTTGCGCTGGCCCTTGGCCGGGATGTTGTGGACGAAATGCGCGACGATGAAGCCGATCAGCGCCTTGAAGACGACGGCCGTGATGGCGAAGATGCACGACTGCTTCACCACCAGCCAGAAGGTCTCGCGCTTGAACAGGAATTCGAAATTGCCGAGGCCGACGAAGCGCTGCATCGACTTGTTCAGCGTCGCCAGATGCAGCGAGTAGAACGCCGGGTAGAGCACCAGAATTGCGATCAGAAGGATCAGCGGCAGCGTCATCAGAAACGCCGCGGTCGATTTCCGCTTCAGCGCGGTTCGCAGGCTGGAGCGCTTGCGGGCCGTTCGGCTCCGGTTGACGCGTGTTCGGCTGAAATGCGACATCAACCATGATGCATCTTCCCCGCGAAATTCACTTCAAGACGCGCGATCCTCGAATCTGCCGCCGAGGCCGGCCTGGTGCCGGCCACCGGTGCACGCTGGACGCGAGCGGCGCAGCCGCGACGCAGCGTGGCCGCGGCGGCGAAACTCGATCAGCTCCGCATGTAGCCTTCACACTCGCCTTCCGCCCAGGCCAGCGTCTTTTCCATCGCTTCGCCCTGATGGTAGCGCAGGCACATCTTGGTCAGGATGGCCTGCGTGTAGATCTGCTGGGCGATCTTCGGCGGCGCCGGCGACGCGGCGATCGACAGCGTCTGATGGTTGTAGGGGTTGGGATAGTGATAGAGCGTTCCCTTCGGCGGCCCTTCTTCCGCCCATGATCTTCAGGGTCGTCAGCTTCTCGAACGCCGGCAAGTCGTAGCCGCCGCTGGCTGACCACCAGCTTCTCGATCGAAGCCGGTTGCGACAGGTGGACCAGCAGGCTCTTGGCGGCTTCCTTGTTCTTGGAGAAATTCCAGATGCCCCAGAAGTAAGGAAGGAACGGCGCAAATCGGCCCTTTGGGTCCGGCCGGGAAGCCGTGCGTCCAGCACTGCTCGGCGACCTGCGGCGCGTCGCGCTTGGCGACCGCCCAGGCGCTCGGCGGATTCATGATCAGCGCGCCCCTGCCGGAAACCAGCCATTTGTTGTTGGAGGCGTCGTCCCAGGCCGCGACGTCCGGCGGCAGGAACGCGATCAGCTTCTTGTAGAATTCGAGAGCCTGCCGCACCGCGTCGGTCTTGACAGTGAGGTTGCCCTTGGCGTCGACGAGCTGAGCGCCGAACGACTGGAAGATCGCGCCGGCGGTATCGACGGTGTCGGTGGTCTCGCCGAGCCCGATGCCGAAGGGAACGCCGCCCTTGTGGCAGGCCTCCGCCGCCTTCAGGAACGTGTCCAGTCGTCCAGTTGTCGGCCTTGGGCGGCGCTGCCTGCCGGATACATTTCCTGCACGTCGATGCTGGCGTACTTCTTCATCAGGTCGATGCGCGAGCAGGGCCCTTGATCTGGCTGCCGACACGTGGCGGGAACGCCGAGCCATTTGCCGCCGGCCTTGCCGAGATATCTGCACCGTGCCGTTGACTGTCGCCATTCTGCTTGATGAGCGGCTCCATGATATCGTTCGACGGGCTCGAGCTGTTCGGCATGGGCATGCGGCCACCATGTCGGCATCGCCAGGATGTCGTGGCCGGACTTCGCCTGGCCTTCTGCGGCGATCGTGAGCAGGATTCTCGTTGCCCTGGCTGGAGATGTAGTCGATCGAGACCTCGACCTTCTCCTTCTCGGCCCACTCATTGACGAGATCGGTCGAGGCCTTGTTGGCGCCGGGCACCCAGTGATCCCAGAAACCCATCGAGAGCTTGCCGGCGGCGTAAGCGCCGCGAACATAGGGGGCGGTGATCAGCGCCGCCGATGACAGCGCCGTCGCAGCAACGAATTGTCGTCGAGACAGCTTCTTCCGTGACATGGCGTTACTCCCTGGTGAGCCACCGGACAAAGACTTCAGAAATCTCGTTGTTGTTTCTTGTCTGTTCGTCGCCTTGCTCAGCGGCTCGGAGATTTCACTGTTCGGACAATCAGAGCAGAATTGCCAGGCGTCTGTCGAGAAACTCGGCGTGCTTGCGGCGCTCTAGAACTAACGTTGTGTGCAAATCGCAGGCAGCGGGCAGTCGGTCTCGCCGTTTTGCAAGCGGTTTAGCCGCGTCATCGGCTGCGATCGATATTGCGCCGCACATCCGAAGGACTGTCGTGGTGGCGGTGGCGGCGGGTGCGCGATTGAGCCGCAGGGTTCCTCTGGCTGGGCTGAGTCGCGTCCTCGAGAAGGCTTTCGTCATCCGAACCGACTGAACGCCGCCGGTAGACGTGGCTCGACGGCGAAAACGCTAGGCTCCGGATTCGGCGGTGAGCCTCCACCGCCAGTGAGCCTCAGAAGCCGACAACTCACGACCGAATCATGGAGACCCGATAATGACCAGCCCGGTATCGAAGGTTCGCGCGCGGTGGAAACTGTGCGTCGCGCTTGGCGGTGACCGCCATCATATGTAGTCAACGCGCCACGGCTTGGTCGGACGCCCAGGTGGTCGAAGGGCGTCCAGAGAGGCGCCCGTGAGGGCAGCAAGGCGGCAGGGCCGGTCGGCGGCGTGCTCGGGCGGCGCCATCGGCGGTGTCGTTGGTGTGGTGACGGGCGTGACCGGCGTGCTTGACGGGTGGCGGCAGCAAGAGCGCGGGCAGGCGCCGGCGACTAGCGCCAAGCGAGGCAAGGTGCAGCCCAGAGGGGACGAAGGCCGCGAAGGCGGGCAAGGCTGCAGAAGGCAAGGCGGCCAAGCAGCCGCCGCGTGCTGACCCAGAACGGCGCCCCGCAGCTCACGGCCGAGCAGATCGTCGCCAACAGCGATGCCAATATCGAGCGGATCAAGAAGGAACTGAGACCTGACGCCCGAGCAGGAAAAGCACTGGGCGGGCTTCAACAGCGCGATGCATTATCTCGGCCACAACGGCGCGGACCGGCTCAATCTGCGCGTCGCCCGCGCCAAGCGCGACCCGCCGGACGACATCATCGAGCAGATGCGCAACGAGGCCCAGTTCCTCAACGACCGCGCGGTGGATCAGCGCAACGTCGCCGATGCCGCAGAGCCGCTCTATGCGCAGCCTCGACGACCGGCAACAACAGATATCTTCATCGATGAGATGGTGCGCTTGAGCCGCGAGCGCGGGCTGGATTGACGGCCAGGCCGGCGCGAGTGGGGACGAATAGCCGGGCACGCAGGCCCTGGGGTAGGGGTGGTAGGCGCGGCACCCGGCTATCCGGCCGCAGCGGCGCGGCGCTTCAAATCGTCATGCAAATTTGAAGAAAGGCAGGCGCGATTCAGGCCGGAGTCGTGGCTGACTCTGGGCGTTGTCGGAACCTGTAGCTGCACCTGACAGCAGAAAATGGCTCGGCCAGCCGCCGGCTGGCCGAAGCGGCTGCCGTAAACGAGCGAAGGGGTCAGGCCTTGGCGAAGTTCAGCTCCACGCCGACCCCATCAGGGTCGTACATATGAAGAATCTGCGTATCGCCGGTGCGCGGGCACGATGCTCTCGCGGAATTTCACATTGTGCGACTGCAGGCGCTTCGCACGCCGTCAACGTCGGTCGCGGAAAAGAGCGATGTGGATCGAGCCGTGCCGGTGTCCTCGTATTTCTTCTCGGTGCCGCGTACCACGATGCCCTCGCGCGGCTTGCGGGTGCCCATCAGATGCACGGTGGCGACGCCGCCGGAATAGAGCCAGTAGCCGGGAAATCGAGCGGCGGGCGATCGCCGACCTCGAGGCCCGAGCACCTCGCAATAGAAGTTCTTGGTGCGTCTCCAGGTCCTGGGGTTCGATGGTGTAATGCTGTAGTCCGCCGAGGGGCATGGTTGTTCTCCTTGGGAAGCAAGCGAGTCAGACAAAGGTGAGGTCGGCGTCGACGCCGTGGCGAACCGCCCGGCCCGGCAGATGGTGCAGCGCCGGCACGGTTCGGCGGCGCCTCAGGCGGCGATCACGTCCGGTCGCCGCAATGGCTAGTCGCAACGCATCGCGCGGACCTTATGCGCGGCGGACCGCTGCGGACTGCGGCACGATCGGCTTCTCCAGCAACTCCTGGTCGATCTGCTCGATCGATTTGCCGCGCGGTTTCGATGCCGAGGAAGTAATAGACCATGCCCCGCCATCAGGAACCAGCAGCCGAGATAGAGGAAGGCCGTCGGGATCTGCGTCAGCGGCACGTCGGGCTTGAGATAGTTGTTGGAGCCGACGATCAGCGCCAGCCCAACCGGGTCCGATGATCTTGCCGATGCCGCCGAAACCATAGGCCGAGCCCATGCCGGTGGTCCGTAGATGCGACGGCCAGACCTCCGCCGCATAGGGTCCGACAATGGCAAAGCCGCCATCGGCGAAGAAGAAGCGCGCGCGGCCAGGATCAGCCAGAACGCCGAGACGCCGAACAGCGTCGCATCGTAGTGATAGCCGGCGATGATGGTCAGCGCGCCGGCGCCGAAGCCAAGCAGGCCGCCTGCGGTGCGCGCGTCCCAACAGCTCCGAGAAATAGGAGAAGGAGAGGCGGCCGATGAAGCCGGATGACGGCTGAGCAGGATCATCATCTTGGCGGCTTCCTGCGGCGTCACCTTCAACAGCAGCACGAACAGCGACGGCGCCCACAGCGTGATGCCGTAAACGCCGGTTTGCGCGCCGGCATTGCCGAGCCAGGAGACCGATCAGGCTGCGCGGATGCTTGAACAGATCGAGCCAGTTCGACTTGATGATCGGACCGGCGTCGGCCGCGGTCGGCAGCGGCAGGGCGGAAGGGTTCCATCTGCAGCGCCCAGGCGAGCGACTTGCGGGCTTCCTCGTAGCGGCCCTGGCGGCACAGCCAGCGCGGCGATCTCCGGCACCCAGAGACGGACCAGAAGCACCAGCGAACGCCGGCAGCACGCCGATCGCGAACAGCAATCGCCACTGGCCGGCGCCGACGAAGGCGCCCAGTTACGGCGCCCAGGCCGACGCCGAGCGGGATGACGCAGGTCACGAGACCGCCAACCCAGCCGCGCTTGAGGAGGGCATGAATTCCTGCACCAGCGGCAGATCCACGCAATACAGGCCGCCGACGCCGGTGCCGACGAAGAAGCGCAGGATCGTCAGATAGATCCAGCCATTGTCTGGCGTGAAATACGAGCAAGGCCGGTCGCGATCGAGAAGTTCAGGACCGTGCCGATGAACACGATGCGCCGCCCGATGCGGTCGGCGAGCCAGCCCCAGACATAGGCGCCGATGATGGCGCCGATGCCGGAACTCATCAGCACGGTGGCCGACTGACCGAAGGTCAGCTTCCACGGCCCGATCAGGAAGGCCAGCACGAAGCCGATCAGGAAGTAATCGAAGAATTCCAGCGCGTCGCCGATGATGGCTGCAGCCAGGATTTTGATCTGGTTGCCGGTCAGACGCGTCCGGCGATCGAGAATCTCGAACATGACGTCTCCCCTGCGGCGCCTGTTCGTTTGTTAAAGCGGGCGTCGCGCCAGTCGCACCGCTATGCGGCGCGAGGCTATCCTGCCGGTACGACGACCGGCAAGCCCTTGGTCGGCGCGGGGCACATCTGCAGCCGCCGAGATCAGAGGTCATGCCGCTTCGCACAATGTGCAGTGCAAAGAGCCACAATCCCACTTGTTTAATGTTTAGCCGCTAAGCTGCACTCGACAAGCAATGCTAGGGTGGACCGGCATGGAAGAAAGGCGAAAGCACCCTCGAACCGAGATCGAAGAGCCTGCCTATGTTTCGTCGGGCGGTTCAGTGATGCGTTGCATTATCCGCAACATCTCGCCCGAAGGCGCGGCCATCGAAGTCGAGAACCCCGCCTTTGTCCCGCAGCGATTTCGCCTCGTCTATGGCAAACAACTCTTCCGTCGTTCATGAATGCCGCATCGCCTGGATCCAAGAAGAACCGGATCGGGCTTACGTTCGTCGACACGCAGTAAGCTTCCGTCGACATTGTCGGGCCTAAGCCAAGGCAACAATTCCGTGGGTTCACGCGCGCTGGCATGCTACATTGCGGCACGCATCACAGCTAACTGAAATCGTGCGCCGATGACCCGGGAACCTGCCACGATCTGCTTGGGCTGCTGGCAGAATCTTCATCGTGCCGATCCCATTGCGCGGACCGCTTTCGGCGCCGTTCCGCCTGTTCGGGATCAAGCCAAGCCGCATGAATCGAATACCTGCACGATCTGCGGAAATGGCGTTTTCAAGGGGTCATGAAGGCGCGCGCGATAACCGTCGACGCCACGGATCATGTTCGCGGATTTGCGCGGTTACACGACGCTTACGCAGAGCATCGCGCAGGCGGGTCTCACGTCGGCTTCTGGATGCCTTTTACGACGACTGTGCGGCTGCGATCTGGCGCCTATGACGGCCTGTTGAACAAGACGATCCAGGGACGCTGTGTTTGCGATCTTCAACTTTCCTGTGCGACAGGAGGATCATGCGGCTCAAGCACTGATGGCGGCGCGCAACATTCTGGAGAGATTTAGCCGCCGCCAAGAACTGGCGCGGGCCATTGGCGCCGGCGACATCGAAATCCGGTATCAGGATTGGAATTGACAGCGGCGAAACCAATTTCGGCGAATTCGGGCAAACCCATCGCGACCTGACGGCGGTCGGCACCGTTGTCAGCCGGGCAGCGCGGGCACAGGCGAGCCGCGAGATCAGGTGAGATCCTCGTGAGCTTCGGCGGTGCGCGATCAGAACCGGCCAGATGGTGACAGGCGCCGGATCGGATCACATCTTGAAGGGCTTCGGCCAACCGGTCACGCTGTTCTCCGCATGATACTGGGGCATCGCTGACCGTGATCAGCGTTTCAACGGCGGCAGGCCGAGCCTCAATTCCTCGAACGACATCGCGCCCTTGACGCGCGTTCGCCGTTGACGAAGAAGGTCGGCGTCGAGTCGACCTTCAGTACCTCAAGCGCGTATCTCTGATCGGCGGCTAGCTTGTCGAGCAGCGTCTGATCCTTCTCGCAGGTCTCGACACTCTTCCTCGCTCATGCCGGTTGAGCTTGCCGACCAATTTCAGCGTATCCTTGGTCTGATCCATCAGGCGGTCTTGCTGCTTGAACAGCACCGCCACGCCGCCGGAAGATATTTCTCCGCATCGTCGTTGGCGATGCAGCGTGCCAGCATCGAGGCCGCGGCGGCCTTGATGTCGAGCGGAAATTCGCGGAACACGAAACGCACCTTGCCGGTGTCGATGTATTTCGACTCGCAGCATCGGGAAGACATTCTCGCCGAATGCCGCGCAATGCGGGCAGCTCATCGAGGCGTATTCGGTGATGGTCACCGGAGCCGTTGGCAGAGCCGATTGCCATATCCGGCAGCGACACCGGCTTTGCCACCGCTGCGCGATCGCGCTCTGCGCCATCGCGGATGTGGCGAGCGCTGGGAGCGCAAGGACCACCGCCAAGCATGATGCAAAGGCGATGATGGAATGGAAAAGTTTCAACTGAAGTGCTCCGAACGATGCGTGTCGCGAGGTTATCACTGAATGAGCGGTATGCCGAGGCAGTCAATGGCCGGAACCTTCAGCGCCGAGCCGACGCGGGTAGGAGCCGAACGGGGTCGACCCAGGCGGTGCAATGGTACGAGGCTGTCGCGCGGGGCGTGTTACCAGCCTTGAGGCAAGCAGAGTTGCGAGGAGCCAGGAAGTGCCGGGGTGCGCCTGGCCGTTCCGGACAAAATGAAGCCCGCAGGCTAGCGCCACATGCCGCGCATCCGTGACCGGATATCCATTTGCGGTGTCCGGTTCGCGGGCGAGCCTGGGCCGCGGTGGCTGGCGGCCAGGCCGTCCTGTTCAAACATCGGCAAAAGCGTTTCGGGAATGAAGCGCGTGCGCGAGGCATAGACGTGGCGGTCGCCCTTGCGCGTGCTGGCCGTGGGTGAAGAAGCGCTGCGGCACGATCAGGTGCAGATCGTCCTTGGCGCGGGTCATCGCGACGTAGAGCAGGCGGCGCTCCTCCTCGAGCTCGGCGCGTGGTGCCGGCGCCGAGGTCGGATGGCATGCAGCCGTCGACGACGTTGAGCACGAAGACCGACTTCCATTCCTGGCCCTTGGCGGAATGGATGGTCGACAGGATCAGATAGTCCTCGTCGAGCAGCGGCACGCCGGCCTGGTCGCTGGTCGCGTCCGGCGGATCGAGCGTGAGCTCGGTCAGGAAGCGCTCGCGCGACGGATAGCCGCCGGCGATCTGTTCGAGCTGGATCAGGTCGGCGCGGCGCGTCTCGGCGTCCTCGTGGATGCGGTCGAGATGCGGCTCGTACCAGAGCCGCGCGCGTTCGAGGTCGACCGGCCATTCCGAATAGCGCAGATTGCCACGGTCGTGCGACGAACGCCTGTCCAGTCGTCGCCGGCGCGCGGCGGCGGCGGCAGGCTGCGCGAGCGCCGCGATCGGATCGGCGGCCTCGGCCATGCGATCGAGCACGCGCTGCGCCGAGGCGGGCCCGACGCCGGGCAACAGATGCAGCAGCCGGAAGCCGGCGACGCGGTCGCGCGGATTCTCGACGAACCGCAGCAGCGCCAGCATGTCCTTGACGTGGGCGGCATCGAGAAATTTCAGCCCGCCGAACTTCACGAACGGGATGTTGCGGCGGGTCAGTTCGATTTCCAGCGGGCCGCTGTGGCTGGAGGTGCGGAACAGCACCGCCTGCTGCTTCAGCAGCGCGCCTGCCTCGCGGTTCTCCAGCACGCGCTCGACGATGTAGCGGGCCTGGTCGGCCTCGTCGCGCACGGCGACGAGCTGCGGCTTGCGCGCCGACGTGTCGCTCGGTCCAGAGGTTCTTGGTGAAGCGCTCCTTGGCGAGATCGATCACGCCGTTGGCGGCCGGCGAGGATCGGCTGCGTCGAGCGGTAGTTGCGGTCGAGCGTGATGATCTCGGCCGGCGGCGTGAACTGGTCCGGGAAAGTCGAGGATGTTGCGCACGGTCGCGGCGCGGAACGAATAGATCGACTGCGCGTCGTCGCCGACCACGGTCAGGCCGCGCCCGCCGGGCTTCAGCGCCAGCAGGATCGACGACTGCAGGCGGTTGGTGTCCTGATACTCGTCGACCAGCACGTGGTCGAAGCGGCCGCCGATGTCGTCGGCGAGCGCCGCGATCGCCGACCATCTGCGCCCAGTAGAGCAGGAGGTCGTCGTAATCGAGCACGTTCTGCTGCTGCTTGGCTTCGACATAGGCCGCGAACAACTCCTTCAGCTCGGCCGCCCAGCCGGAGCACCAGGGAAAGAACTGCCCGAGCACCTGCTCGATCGGCGTCTCGGCGTTGACGCAGCGGGAATAGATCGCAAGGCAGGTGCCCTTGGTCGGGAACCGGCTCTCGGTCTTGGAGAAGCCGAGGTCGTGCCGGACCAGATTCATCAGGTCGGCGGAATCCTCGCGGTCGTGGATCGTGAAGGCAGGGATCGAGGCCGATCCGCTCGGCAGTATTCGCGCAGCAGCCGCGCGCCGATGCCGTGGAAGGTGCCGGCCCAGGTCAGCGCATCGGTCATGATGCCGGCGTTGTCGCCCAGCACCTTGCGCGCGATCCGCTCGACCCGCCGCGTCATTTCGGACGCGGCGCGGCGCGAGAACGTCATCAGCAGGATGCGGCGGGGATCGGCGCCGCTGACGATCAGATGCGCGACGCGGTGGGCGAGGGTGTTGGTCTTGCCGGATCCGGCGCCGGCGATCACCAGCAGCGGCGAACCGACGGTGTCCGTCGGCGCCGACACCGTGCTCGACGGCGCGCCGCTGCTGCGGATTGAGCGTATCCAGATATGCGTCTGTTGAGTGTCAGCGAGCACGAATCACCCCCGGAAACGGTAACAGACATCGCGCCAGTGTTGGGGCATCGTCAGCCGGTGGCGCCACCCGGAACTTTGCAACATTTAGATTGACTTTGGCGGCGCGCATTGCACAACCGGCGCTATGGGTGAAGTATCCAGTTCCGACACGCCGCTGAAGGCCACGTTCAAGATCCGCGCTGAATGGCCAAACGGTCACCATTGCCACTGTCGGCCAGGCCTATCGGTTCATCACCAATCTCAGCTCGGTCGAATGGATGGAATTTCGGATCGCTGCACGACGACGCGGTGAATTACCTGGAGAAGGCGGCTGACAATGCGATGTTGACGGTGCAGGCGACCAATGCGCTGCGCGCGCTGTTCGTGCCAGTGCCAAGCTTCTCTGAATGGTGTGCGAGAGATCTAGCAAAGGTGCAGCTTCCCTACTGTTCGATCAGGCCGGTCATACAGCAGCGCAGACCGCAGATTTACGGTTGCCGTCGTCAGATAGCGCGACTCTTTCATCGCGTTGTTGAGCATCAGGATCGCCGTCTTCCAATGGACGCGCTCGCGCTGCTCCGTCTGTCAGGGACGACAAATAGCTCGCGGCGTCGCCCACAGTTTCGAGCTTCCGTCCGTCTTTCAGCGCGTCAGCGAAAAAGGCAAGCGGAGAAGTTTTCTCCAGATCCAGCAAAACGGCACTCCTGAGCACGGCGCATACGGCTACAGTGCCTAAACCGGCACGGCTCTATCTTTTGTTAGCGCATGATGAAGACGCACAGAAAGAGGCAGCCGCGAGGTGTCTCATGCCGCGCCTTCAAGGTCGTTCCCGAGGCTGACAGGCGAAGCGCGCACCGGTCCGGAATTTCTCGCGCGGCCTAGAAGGAATCCGCCAGCGCGATTTCCGCCCTCAGCGCGTTGATGCGGCGCTCAGCTTCTTCGAACGTCAGGATCGCGCGCGTATTGTGCCGGCTGATAGGCTTCTTCAGCGAGGTTCTTCAATCTCAACGCCTTGGGCGCGGGTCATTTGCGACGCCGACGCGCTCGCGCACGCCACCATATTTCACAGCCGCCGCTTGCATGATCTACCTCTTCATCCGAATCGCATCGCTTGACAATATGTTCTATTTTGTTCTAACAAGCCATGGACAACAGAATTAATGAAATCCGACGCAAAATCAGTGCGTTGCGGTCGGAAATGATCGATGATCGAGGCCGCGATCCGCGACCACGGTCAATCACGACCAGGATTGCACCGGAAACCTCCCGTCGGCTGATGGCCATGCGCGCCGAAGTGGCGGCGCTCGTCGGCGAATGGAAGCGGCCGGCGGCGGCGAACGGCTGCCGAGCGTTTCCTGCGCGCTTGGTCCAGGACCGCGGGCGTCGCCAATCGGCAAAAGCGGCCGGCCGCGCGTTCATCGTCGCGATAGATAGATATCTCGCCATCGACGGACAGGAACGGAAGCGATGTCCCCGCGTTTTTCAGCGCGAGGGGAAAAAGAATGGCAGAGCCTTTACCAATACTGATAGCGATCTCCGTCGAGATCGCGTGGGATTATCTTGAGCGAACGGGCGAACCTCGGTGAGACGCCGCAGTTGCCAGCCGCTTTCGTCGACGACGTCGAACTGATGGTCCGTCGGGAGAGCGGCGGCGCTTGCTGCTCTCCAACAGGGCGATCGACGACTACAGACGTTTCAGGAATCGTCGCGGTCGCTGATCTCCTGAAGATCAGGCCGCGCGTTCGTGCGCTCGGCGGCAAGAATCTCGAAGGGGAGGAAATACTATGGATGGTCTAACCCGAAGGAAGCGCCCGACCGCAGCAAGATCAACATGCAGGTAGCCTCCGAGGTGAAATGCTGGTACATGAGCTCGGCGTTACCCGGGAGCAGTACAGAAGCTGGTCGACAAGGTCGGTGAACGCAGCCGCTGCCGTCAGAAGCGAGCTGGAGCATGAAAGGCAACGGCGGAGCGTGACGCCGAGCAGCGCGGAGGCGCTGCTCAATCATCGGCAGACCCCGGCTTTGCCGCATGCGGCGATGATCGACCTCACGGGGTCGACGCCGAGAAAGACCAAGCCGCAACCACCTGCGTGGGGCGATTGTCGCACTCCTCCGACGAGCTCGTCGGTGATCACCGTAAACCGGCTGAGCTGCGCCGGACCGTGAATGCCGTCGAAATCGCCACGTCTGCAGCGTCGCCGGCCGCGCGCGATCACGATGCGTCCAATCCGCGGATGATTGTGGCGCGCATCGGAAGGTGAACCAGCGGCCGTCGAGATAGCCTCGAACCAGGCGCTGAAAATCCATCGGCGCGGGATCGCGCGGCACGCCGATGTCGCCGAGATAGCCCGTGCAGTAGCGCGCCGGGATGTTCATGCAGCGGCAAAGCGTGACGCGCCGAGATGGGCGAAGTCACGGCAGACGCCGACGCGCTCTTCATGGCCTTCGGAAGCCGTGCGGTCGCAGCGGCGCATGGTGATAGCCGAATTCGATGCGCTCGTGCACGTAGTCGCAGATCGCCTGCACGCGCTGCCAGCCGCCGGCGATGCCTCCGAACAAGCGACCATGCGAGATCGGACAGTCGTTGCGTGTCGCAATAGCGGCTTCCCAATCAGGTAGCATCAGCGCCTCGTCGCGGCAGTGCGATCGATGCTCCATTGCTCCGCATTTGGCGCGACCTCGTCCGGGCAGGCCGCTGTCTCGGATGACGAATTCGTTGCTGGACCTGATCAGGCAGGGTGGCGCCACCAGCCGCAGTGCAGATATTGCCGAAGCATCGTCGGTAATCGGCGAGGCGACGTCCGTGCGAGAGCCGGATGACGATGCTCTGTCAGGAGGTCGGGCTGGCGGGAAGGATGAACGCTCAGCATCAGCACCATCGGCGTTGCACTGCACGCATCAGAAACGCAATGTCGTAGCCTGCTCGGATTTTCAACGCGCTCTCCTTGGATAAGTCGCTGATAGATCGGCGCATGGCAAGCGATGCGTCCCGCTGTTTCGTTCGAAGAATATTTGTGCAAGCTGCCGAAATCAGCGGCATTTCAGCACTTCGCGCACGCCAGCGGCTGCTTGCCGGCGCGGGAACTCTTCTCTCCCGTCACGTCATCTGTTTTTAGAGCGAGGGAGTACTCGTTCATGGAGTTTCGGAAGAGGTGCTTTACTTTACTTTGAGCTGTGGGCATTCCGCTGCCAGATCGTGTGCTGCTGCTCGCCCTGCTCTGGCATCGCTGACGAAGAGAAGCATTGGACTATCTCTGATCGTCGCGAGTTTTGCCAGCGCGCGTTGCACCGTTCAAAAATTGTACACAAGTCCCATCGTCCCGGATGCCAGGAACGATTATGATAGCAGGGATTAGTTCCGGAGATCATACGCAATGGAACCGAGCGCCAGTAGCGAGGGAAACTGACGAAGCGCCTTCCGTCGGCGAGGCCTTCGACGCCAAGCGGCGAACAACCCGCAATCGTTGAGCGTGCAAAGTTCCGATAGACCTGTCGTCAGCAAAGGCCAAGATCGATCTCGATGCGCTGGTGGTGATCGCCGGAATGACCGGTGGCGGGAGGACCATGAACGGGTCGATTGCGCTAACGGTCTGAGGTCAGTTCGTCGCACTCAGCCAGGAGCCGATCAATTCCGGGTGCATGCTAGCAGAGGTACCCAATGGTGAAAGCGCCACTCGACGATCTCGTCAGCGAACGGACTGGGGTTCCGCACAAGCATGACCGGTTTATCGCGGAGAGAATGGCAAAGGCATTGCTGGCTACGATTGGCATCAGCTTCGCGCTCCTAGTCGCGGCCTTTGTATCTACACAGCGCTTTACGCGCTTTGAACGAAGGGAGAGTTCACCCGGCAGGGCTACAAGAACAATGACGTGAGTTGCGGTCAGGTTTCCTGCCATGCGTCGACTACCGACGCCCAGCGAACTCTACCCCATTTGGTCGGCGACGGCCTCCGTCCGGACACTCCTTATCCCCGAATTGAGCCTACGGCCGATCGGCGCAGCAGCGCAGCGAAGCGAGTTGGGTCGATGAAGCCGATCGAGAATGCCGTCCACCTATGCGTGGATATGCAGCTCATCTTTGCGAGCGGCGGGATCTGGAAACATCCTGGAAGGAGCGTGTGCCTCGACGATCGCGGATTGTCGCGCGCCATCCCGCACCGGACGATCTTCGGTCGGTTTATCACGCCGCCGTCGCCGGAGGCGCCCAGGTAATGGCGGCCGTATTTCCGAGGCGCTAATCGCGATACGCGGTCGCCCGACCTGCGCTCTCGATCTCGTGCCAGAGCTCGCGCGGTACGTGCCTCCCGCCACGGTGGTCGACAGTCGAGCCTATTCGGCGTTATTTCCGCTCGCGGCTCGCTGGCGCATCTGGTTGAAGAAGGTTCTGGACCGTCGTTCGTCTCCCGGCGCGGCGAGACCGACGTCTGCGGCCTTCTCGACCGTGCTCGATGCCGTGAGGAATATCGGCTTTCGCGTCGTGATCGTCGAGGACGCGCTCTGCAGCTCCTCGATGCCGCTCGCTGACGCTGATGACGATATACCGCCTGCGGTTCACCGAGCAGTTGATCTCGTTAGGCTGCGCGCTGCCTGAAATCCTGGTGGCCGATTAGGCATTGGAACGATGTTGCCAATTGTGTTCTCCGCCATCAGAACCGGAGAGTGCGATGGCTGAGAAAAGCCCCTCAACGAACTATTTCTCGATACCTCCAAAGGACATCTACTACGCCGAGAAGCAGATATTGAAAGCGTTACCCAAGATGGCGAAGGCCTGGAATTCGGACACCCGCTTCGGGCTGCCTTCGAAAAACATCGCTTGACGAGACCGAAGGTCAGATCGAGCGCCTCCGACCAGATCTTCGAACTGCTCGGCAAGGCAGCTCGCGGCAAGAATGCGATGCAATCGAGGGCATCCTCAACGAAGGCAAGGAGATCATGAACGAGTATGCCGATACGCCTGCGCTCGATGCAGGCCTGCTGGCGGCGGCACGGGCGGTCGAGCATTACGAGATTTCCGCTACGGCACCCTCAAGGCGTGGGCGACAAGCTCAACCTGCCGCAGGCGATCAGAGCTGCTCGATCAGACTGGCTGAGAAGAAGACGACGACACGCTCAGCAAGATCGCATGAAGCAAATCAATTACGAAGCTGCTGCTTAGGCAACACGGCGGCGCCAGGTTGGCAGGCCACTTTAACCCCGAAGGGTCCCGATCACTTCGGCCGGGCTCCTTTTCAGCACTGGTCGCTTTCCTGGCGAAGCCGAGTGTTTCAAGGAGGCGATTGCTTTCGCCCATCGACGTGCCGCGTCCATGCCGTTGCGGTGCAGTCAGAGCGGGCCCACCGCTGGCCGGCAAATCGTTGCGATCGGACCGACGGGCACTGGCGCGCCGCAACGTGTCCGCGGCCTGCCGCTCAAGGATAATTGCTGGCGTTCATGCCCTACCGCCCATGATATCCAAGCATGGTCCATCTCGGCCGGGGGCCTCTAGGCATCTCTGCGCAAACTTTGCACTCATTAGAGATGTGCGCTTCAATGAATGACGACCGGAGCCCACTTCCGACACTGATCTCCGCATCATCTGCAAGATGACGATGAGGTTTCGGAAAGGATGTCTCCAATGGGAAGACGGTAAGGATGTCATCCACTACTCGCTGCGAAAGGTGCGGCGGCATAGAGCGGGTGAAGGTCTCGTGAGGGGAACCCAGGCCGCAGCCGGCCAAGTCAGCTGATTCAAATTCCTAAGTCGGCACCTATCTCGATTTGTTCGAAGTGCTGCCTGGCGCACCGTCAGTGCTGCCCGGTCAGCTTGGACAGTTCGCGACTGAGCTCATGAAGCTGGTAGGGCCTGCGGAGCACGGGGAAAAGCCGACCTGACATGCGTGGCACTCACTGTAGCCGGTCGTCAGGAGGATCGGCAGCGTCGGGTTCCTTTCCCGGATGGTGAGTACGCCAGTTTCAGGCCATCCATTTTCCCGGGCATGATGATATCGCTGAACACGAGGTCGATCCGTCAGCCTCGATTTCGGCAAGTGCCGTCTCGCATCGGAAGCCCAGCGAACGGATAGCTTGAGCCTGTGTCGAGAAGGCCGGCGCTTGCGTCCGCCACGGCTGGATTGTCCTCGACGAGCAGGACGGTGGCGGAGGCTTGCCGGGTCGCACTTTCGCGAGCCTGTTGTTCGGTCGTCGCCGTGCTGCGGCGGCAGGATGTGGCAGACAGTTGTCCCCTTGCCCAGCGCGTCTCGATCTCAATTGTCCCTGCCAGGCCTGATGGGCGAATCCGTGGACTTGCGAAAGTCCAAGGCCGGTGCCTCTTCCGGACGGGCTTTGTGGTGAAGAAGGGGTCGAAGACCCTGCCGATGACGGTCTTGGGAATGCCGACGCCGGTATCTCGATGCGAATGACGACTCTGCTGGCGCTCCAGGTCGTTGCGGGCCGAGATCAGTTACGGCGCCGCCTTCGGCATGGCGTCCCGGGCATTGATGACGAGGTTGAGCAGGGCGGTTTCGAACCCGGCCGGATCGACGTGACGGGCCGAACTTCGGGGTGATCCGATGCAGCGCGACCATGCTGCCAAGCGCGCTACGCAAGACTTCGCGGATCGAGCCGATACGATCCGCAACGTCGATGGTCTGCGGATTCACGCTCTGCCTGCGGGCAAATGTGAGCAACTGGCTGGTCAGCGGCAGCGCGTTGTGACGCGGTCTCGATGGCGCTTAAGCACGCAAGCCTCGCTCGCTGACAATCTCCCTGAGCTTCTGAAGGTTGCCGGAGATGATCATCAGGAGATTGTTGAAATCGTGCGTGCCATCGCCGCCGGTGAGCTGGCCGAGCGCGTCCATCTTCTGGGATTCGGCGAGCTGCCGTTGAATCTGCTCCAGCTTTTCCTGCGCCTCGCGACGCTCCGAAATATCGCGGGTGATCTTCGCAAAGCCAACGAGCTTTCCGTCCGCATCACGGATCGGATCGATCACCACGCTTGCCCAGAAGAAGGTCCCGTCCTTGCGGACGCGCCAGCCATCCTCCTCATAGTGACCAGCTTCCTCGGCGATCTTGAGCGCACGCGCCGGTTGCCCGCGGTTTGTCCGCCGGGGTATAGAAGCGCGAAAAGCTTTGGCCGATGATTTCTTCGGGAGCGTATCCCTTGATCCGTTGGCCACCCGCGTTCCAGTTGACGACGATACCGGTCGGACTCAGCATGTACAGCGCATAATCCGTCACGCCGCTGACGAGCATCCTGAACTGGCGTTCGCTCGCATGGAGATCCGCCAGGATTTTCTGCCGCTCGGTGATGTCACGGGTGATCTTCGCGTAACCGATCAGCCTGCGCTTCTCGTAGATCGGATCGATTACGATGGAGGCAAAGATTTCGTGCGCTATCCTTGCGAAGGCGCCACCCCTCGGCCAGGAAGTGCTTTTCCTTGCGTGCGATCTTCAGGGCGCGCGCGAGGCCCGCCTGCTTCGCGGTCCTCGGGCAGGTAGAATATCGAGAAATGCTTGCCGAGGAATCTCTCCGGCTTTGTACCCCTTGATCCGCTGCGCGCCCGCGTTCCAACGGTGGTCACGTTCCCGGCGGGATCCAGCATGCAGATCGCGTAGTCGGTGATGCCCTGGACTAGGAGACGGAAGTTACGTTCGCTCTCGAAGAAATCCCTCTTGAGCTGGTTTCATTTAATCATCAGATGTCCTGCCCCGTCGCGCAAACGCTTTAGAGCGGAATTCGTTCCACGCCAGAGCACCCGCAGAAGGGGCTTCAGTCCTGAACCCGCAGTCATCGCCGCCTTGGTGCGGGAGCGGGCGGTTTTCGAGGAGCGAGCAATGAAATTGGCTATTATTCTGGCGGCGAAGCATCGGACTCGCCATGCCTGCTGTGAAGGCGGACGACACTCATTGGCGTCGGGGTGGGATCGGTGGGTGTCGCTGTGACTCGTCGGCAGATCTCATGATCCGGGATCGTACCACGGTAATCACGAGCAGAGGCTCGAGCCCGCAGAGCGCACAACCATCATCAAATGAGAACACGAAGAGCCTAAGCAAGGTCATCGTGAAGGAGCGTGATCGGGAGTAGCGCTTGGTGTACCGGCGTCGGCTACGGCTGGGCAGCCAAAAGCCCGCAGGCTTTGTGGGACTTCTTGTCGCTGTCGCAGCTGGGGCTTGAATTGGCAAAAAGTTCCCGAAGCCGGGGAACCTTAAAGCAACCTCTTGGTTCCATTGGGTACTTTACTTTAGCCAATCTTCTCGCTTGATAAGACTCTAGCCCGTTCTTATTGAGCGAACTGGCTCGTCCGACCTCACGGTCGGGCCGGCCAGCGCGCAGGGGAAATTTCATGACCGACGTCGGTTCCGGCACCTCGTCCCCGTAGTGAAAACCGCCGTAGCAAGCCAAACGGCAATACCGATCCCAACAAGGACCTGCCGCAGTCTCCGCAAGCCATGCGGGCCGGCAATTTCTCTGTAGCGCATGCGCGGCGATTATCTGGGCATCGAGGGCAAAATCGCAGACGCTTTCAACGAAATCGCCGCAGCGAATGAGCGCATGGCGCAGCAGCTGGAACGTGTCGGCCAGGTCGTCGGCCGCGAAGGGCAAGACCCGGCAGCGCGCGAAGCTTCGGCCTCGCCAGCGGGTCCTGGGTGGACATGGAAAGCTCCATCAACACCCTGGATTGACGATTTGCTGTGGCCGACGCGCGAAGTGACCCGGCGCGATAGCAGCGGTGGCGCAGGGCGACTTCTGCTGCAGACCGTTCAGCTCGATGTCGACGGGCGACCGCCTGCAAGGGCGAGTTCCTGCAGTCCGCGAACATCGTCAACACGATGATCAAGCAGCTTCAGCGTTTTCACCTCGGAAGTGACGCGCGTCGCGCGCGAGGTCGGCACGGAAGGAAAGCTCGGCGGCCAGGCGCAGGTCCCCGAGGTGACCGGGCGTCTGGAAGGATCTGACCGAGAGCGTCAACTCCATGGCCTCGAACCTCGACCGCGCAGGTCCGCAACATCGCCGAGGTGACCATCGCCGTGGCCAACGGCGACCTGTCGAAGAAGATCACCGTCGACGTGCGCGGCGAGATCCTGCAGCTCAAGGAAGCCATCAACACGATGGTGGATCAGCTGCGCGTCGTTCGCCTCGGAAGTGACGCGCGTCGCGCGCGAGGTCGGCACCGACGGCAAGCTCGGCGGCCAGGCGATCGTCCCCGGCGTCGCCGGCACCTGGAAGGACTTGACCGACTCGGTGAACGCCATGTGCGGCAACCTCACCGACCAGGTGCGCAACATCGCCCAGGTGACCACGGCCGTGGCGCGCGGCGACCTCTCGCGCAAGATCACCGTCGACGTGCGCGGCGAGATCCTGGAGCTCAAGGACACCATCAACACGATGGTGGATCAGCTCAACGCCGTTCGCCTCGGAAGTGACGCGCGTGGCGCGCGAGGTCGGCACCGAAGGCAAGCTCGGCGGCCAGGCCGCAGGTGCCCGGCGTCGCCGGCACCTGGAAGGACCTGACCGACAGCGTCAACTTCATGGCGTCGAACCTGACCGGCGCAGGTCCGCAACATCGCCGACGTCGCCACCGCCATCGCCGGCGGCGACCTCTCGAAGAAGATCACGGTGAACGTCAGCGGCGAAATCCTGCAGCTCAAGGAGACCATCAATACGATGGTCGATCAGCTCAACGCGTTCGCCGGCGAGGTGACGCGCGTGGCGCGCGAGGTCGGCACCGAAGGGCGGCTGGGCGGCCAGGCCAACGTGCTCGGCGTCGCCGGCACCTGGAAGGACCTGACCGACAGCGTCAACTCGATGGCCTCGAACCTGACCGCGCAGGTCCGCAACATCGCCGAGGTGTCGACCGCGATCGCCAGCGGCGACCTGTCCAAGAAGATCACGGTCGACGTGCGCGGCGAAATCCTCGAGCTCAAGGACACCATCAACACGATGGTGGACCAGCTCAACGCCTTCGCCGCGCGAAGTGACGCGCGTGGCGCGCGAGGTCGGCACCGAAGGCAAGCTCGGCGGCCAGGCCATGGTGCGCGGCGTCGCCGGCACCTGGAAGGACCTGACCGACAGCGTCAACTCGATGGCGTCGAACCTGACCGGCCAGGTCCGCAACATCGCCGAGGTCGCGACCGCGGTCGCGCAGGGCGACCTGTCGAAGAAGATCACCGTCAACGTGAGCGGCGAAATCCTGCAGCTCAAGGAGACGCTGCAACACGATGGTGGACCAGCTCAACGCCTTTGCGGCAGAGGTGACCCGCGTCGCGCGCGAGGTCGGCACCGAAGGCAAGCTCGGCGGTCAGGCGCAGGTGCCGGGCGTCGCCGGCACCTGGAAGGACCTGACCGACAGCGTGAACTCGATGGCGGGCAACCTCACCGCCCAGGTCCGCAACATCGCCGAAGTCGCGACCGCCATCGCCGGCGGCGACCTCTCGCGCAAGATCACCGTCGACGTGCGCGGCGAGATCCTTCAGCTGAAGGAAACGCTCAACACGATGGTGGACCAGCTCAACCGCTTCGCCGGCGAAGTGACGCGCGTGGCGCGCGAGGTCGGCACCGAAGGCCGGCTCGGCGGCCAGGCGAACGTGCCGGGCGTCGCCGGCACCTGGAAGGACCTGACCGACAGCGTGAACTCGATGGCGGGCAACCTGACCGCCCAGGTCCGCAACATCGCCGAGGTGACCACGGCGGTCGCGCGCGGCGACCTTTCGCGCAAGATCACCGTCGACGTGAAGGGCGAAATTCTCGAGCTCAAGAACACCATCAACACCATGGTGGACCAGCTCAACGCCTTTGCCTCGGAAGTGACGCGCGTGGCGCGCGAGGTCGGCACCGAGGGCAAGCTCGGCGGCCAGGCGCAGGTGCCCGGCGTCGCCGGCACCTGGAAGGACTTGACCGACAACGTCAACTTCATGGCGTCGAACCTCACCGCCCAGGTCCGCAACATCGCCGAGGTCGCGACCGCGATCGCCGGCGGCGACCTCTCCAAGAAGATCACCGTCGACGTGCGCGGCGAGATCCTGCTGCTGAAGGAAACCCTCAACACCATGGTCGAGCAGCTGCGCTCGTTCGCCGCCGAGGTGACGCGCGTCGCGCGCGAGGTCGGCACCGACGGGCGGCTCGGCGGCCAGGCGGTGGTGCCGGGCGTCGCCGGCACCTGGAAGGACCTCACCGACAACGTCAACCTGCTGGCCGCCAACCTCACGACGCAGGTCCGCAACATCGCCGAGGTGACCACGGCGGTGGCGCGCGGCGACCTTTCGCGCAAGATCACCGTCGACGTGAAGGGCGAAATTCTCGAGCTCAAGAACACCATCAACACCATGGTGGACCAGCTCAACGCCTTCGCCTCGGAAGTGACGCGCGTGGCGCGCGAGGTCGGCACCGAGGGCAAGCTCGGCGGTCAGGCCGCAGGTGCCGGGCGTCGCCGGCACCTGGAAGGACCTGACCGACACCGTCAACGTGATGGCCGCCAACCTGACCGAGCAGGTGCGCGGCATCGTCAAGGTCGTGACCGCCGTCGCCAACGGCGACCTGAAGCAGAACCTGACGGTGAAATCGAAGGGCGAGGTGGCGGCGCTCGCCGAGACCATCAACAACATGACCGACACGCTCGCGACCTTCGCCGACCAGGTCACCAGCGTGGCGCGCGAGGTGGGCGTGGAAGGCCGCCTGGGCGGCCAGGCGAACGTGCCGGGCGCGGCCGGCACCTGGAAGGACCTGACCGGCAACGTCAACCTGCTGGCCGCCAACCTGACCACGCAGGTGCGCGCGATCGCCGAGGTCGCGACCGCGGTGACCAAGGGCGACCTGACGCGTTCGATTCAGGTCGATGCGCGCGGCGAGGTGGCCGAGCTCAAAGACAACATCAACACGATGATCGACAACCTGCGGCTCACCACCGACCGCAACACCGAGCAGGACTGGCTCAAGACCAACCTCGCCAAGTTCACCAACATGCTGCAGGGCCAGCGCGATCTGGCCACGGTCGGCCGGTTGCTGCTCTCCGAGCTCACGCCGCTGGTGAACGCGCAGCTCGGCGTGATCTACCAGGTGACCAGCGAGGACAGCGCCGAGCCTGCAGCTGCTGTCGGCCTATGCCGACGACGGCCTCAACGGACATCCCGAGCGGCTCAGCATCGGCCAGGGACTGGTCGGCCAATGCGCCGCCGACAAGCGCCGCATGCTGATCAGCGAAATGCCGACGCACGCCGTCCCGATCGGATCGGCGCTGTTCAAGGCGGTTCCGCGCAACATCGTCGTGCTGCCGGTGCTGTTCGAAAATCAGGTCAAGGCGGTCATCGAGCTCGCCTCGCTCAGCGAGTTCACCGCGCTTGCAGATGACGTTCCTCGAGCAGCTCACCACCAGCATCGGCATCGTGCTCAACAGCATCGAAGCCACCATGCAGACGGAAGGTCTGCTCAAGCAGTCGCAGCAGCTCGCCGGCGAGTTGCAGGCGCAGCAGCGCGAGCTGCAGCAGACCAACGAGCAGCTCGAGCAGAAGGCGCAGCAGCTCGCCGAGCGCAACGTCGAGGTGGAGCGCAAGAACCAGGAAATCGAGCAGGCGCGCCGCGCGCTGGAGGAGAAGGCGACCGAGCTCGCGCTGACCTCGAAGTACAAGTCGGAATTCCTCGCCAACATGTCGCACGAGCTGCGCACGCCGCTCAACAGCATCCTGATCCTGGGCCAGCAGCTCACCGACAACCCCGACGGCAACCTCACGTCCAGGCAGGTCGAGTTCGCCCGCACCATTCACGGCGCCGGCACCGACCTGCTTGAACCTGATCAGCGACATTCTCGACCTGTCGAAGATCGAGTCCGGAACCGTGACGGTGGACGCCGAGGAGATTGCGTTCGCGAACCTTCTCGACATGGTCGCGCGCCCGTTCCGCCACGAGGCGGAGACCCGGCAGCTGTCGTTCGAGGTCAATTTCGATCCCAATCTCGGCCGCAGCATCACCACCGACTCCAAGCGGCTGCAGCAGGTGCTCAAGAACCTGCTCTCGAACGCGTTCAAGTTCACCGCGCAAGGCGGCGTGCGCCTCAACGTCTCGTCGGTCCAGAGCGGCTGGAGCGCCGGAGCATCCGGTGCTCAAGCAGGCGCCGGCGGTGGTGGCGTTCGAGGTCTCCGACACCGGCATCGGCATTCCGCCGGAAAAGCAGAAGATCATCTTCGAGGCGTTCCATGCAGGCCGACGCCAGCACCAGCCGCAAATACGGCGGCACCGGCCTGGGTCTCGCGATCAGCCGCGAGCTGTCGAACCTGCTCGGCGGCGAAATCCATCTGCGCAGCGCGCCGAATGTGGGCAGCACCTTCACGCTCTACCTGCCGCTGAAATATGTCGGCCCGACCCTGGCGCCCAGGTCGGTGCCGGCGCCATCCGGCACAGATCGATCGCAGATCCCCGGCATCCACGTGGCGCCGGAGCGGCCGATCGAGCAGATCCCGGACGACCGGCTCGAGATCCAGCCGGGCGACTCGATCCTGCTCATCGTCGAGGACGACCCGCACTATGCCCGCATCATGGTGGACCTCGCGCGCGACAAGGGCTTCAGGGTGCTGGTCGCGATGCGCGGCGTCGATGCGCTCGACCTTGCCAAGCAGTACCAGCCGACGGCGGTGTCGCTCGACGTGTTCCTGCCCGACATGCTCGGCTGGACCGTGCTCAGCCAGCTCAAGCAGAACCCGCTGACGCGGCACATCCCGGTGCAGATCATCACGCTGGACGAGGACCGCCAGCACGGCCTGGCGCGCGGCGCGTTCTCGTTCGTCACCAAGCCGACGTCGCCCGACGGGCGTGGAAGCGGCGCTCGACGCGTATCAAGGAATACGCCAAGCCGCGCCGCAAGCGGCTGCTGGTGGTTGAGGACGATCGCGGCCGAGCAGATGAGCATTGCAGAGCTGCTCGGCCACGACGACATCGAGATCGTCCCCGCCGGCACCGGCGCCGAAGCGCTCGACCGTTCTCGCGGCAGGACCCGTGCGACTGCGTCGTGCTCGATCTGCGGCTTCCCGACATGTCGGGATTCGAGGTGCTGGAGGAGTTGCGCGCCGACGCGAACCTCTCCGACGTGCCGGTGGTGGTGTTCACCGGCCGCGAATTGTCAGCGGAGGAAGACGCCCAGCTGCACACCATGGCGCGCAGCATCGTGGTGAAGGGCGTCGAATCGCCCGAGCGTCTGCTCGACGAAACCGCGCTGTTCCTGCATCGCATCGTCACCGACCTGCCGGCCGAGAAGCAGCGCATGCTCGAGCGGCTCAACAGCTCCGACGAGGATCTGGTCGGCCGCACCGTGCTGCTGGTCGATGACGACGCCCGCAACATCTTCGCCCTGTCGAGCGTGCTGGAGCGGCGCGGCATGCACGTGCTCACCGCCACGACCGGCAGCGAGGCCATCGCGCTGGTCGGAGTCGACGCCCGATCTGGCGATCGTGCTGATGGACATCATGATGCCGGAAATGGACGGCTATCAGACCATCGCAGGTGATCCGTCAGAAGCCGGATTTCCGTCGACTGCCGATCATCGCGCCTGACGGCAAAGGCAATGAAGGGCGACCGCGAGAAGTGCCTGGAGGCGGGCGCGTCGGACTATCTGGCCAAGCCCGTCAACACCGAGCAGCTGCTATCGGCGCTGCGCATGTGGCTGCATCGCTAGGAGCGGAGACAGACAATGGCTTCGGACGACAAGGTCAACATCCTGCTGGTCGACGATCAGCCGGCCAAGCTGCTGAGCTACGAGACGATCCTGCGCCGAGCTGGGCGAGAACCTCATCAAGGCCGCGTCGGCCAGAGAGGCGCTCGAACAACTGCTCAAGCACGAAATCGCGGTCATTCTCGTCGACGTGTGCATGCCGGAACTCGACGGCTTTCAACTGGCCGCGATGATCCGCGAGCACCCGCGCTTTCAGACGCACCGCGATCATCTTCATTTCGGCCATCCATCTGACCGACGTGGACCGCCTGCGCGCCTACGAAATGGGCGCGGTCGACTACGTTCCGGTGCCGGTCATTCCGGAGGTGCTGCGCGCCAAGGTCAGGATTTTCGCCGAGCTTTATCGCAAGACCAGACAGCTCGAGCAGCTCAATGCGGAACTCGAGCGTCGCGTCGCCGAGCGAACCGCGGAACTGGAGGCCTCGACCGGGCGGCTGATGCAGAGCGAAGCAGCGCCGCAGCCTCGCGCTGGCGGCCGGTCAGATGGGCTCGTGGGAATGGGACCCGGTCAACGGCGACTTCGCCTGGGACGACGGGCAGTATCGGATTTTCGGCGTCGACCCGGCAACGTTCGATGTGACCGTCGACAATATCAAGGCGCTGATTCACCCCGAGGACTGGAAGCATCTGCAGAACGCGATCAAGCCGGCGTCGCCAGAATACGCCGAGCTTCCAGACCGAGTTTCGCGTCTGTCGTCCCAATGGGGAGACGCGCTGGTGCATCGGAACCGCGGTGGCGAGCGCCGACGCGACCGACAACATCGTCCGCATCAGCGGCGTGACCGTCGACATCACCGACCGCAAGGAAGCCGAGGAGCGCCAGGCGCTGCTGGCGCGCGAGGTCGATCACCGCGCGCGAAACGCCTTGGCGCTGGTGCAATCGATCGTGCGGCTGACCCGCTCGGACACCATCAAGTCCTATATCGCCGCCGTGGACGGGCGCATCAGAGCGCTCTCGCGCGCGCACACGCTGCTCGCCCAGAGCCGCTGGCAGGGCGCCGACCTCGCGCGCCTGGTGGAGGAAGAGCTTGCGCCGTATCGCGCGGGCGATGACGGAAAGATCACCGCCAACGGTCCCGACGTATCGCTCGAGCCGCGCACCGCCCAGACGCTCGCACTCGCGCTGCATGAACTCTCCACCAACGCGGCGAAGTATGGCGCGCTGTCGGTCATGCCCGGACGCGTCGGGGTGACGTGGGAATTGCAGCCGGACAGTCTCGTCCTGCGTTGGAGCGAGAGCGGCGGACCGGCCACCGAGGCGCCGGCTTCTCCCGGCTTCGGCATCAGGGTGATCAGCGCCAGCATCGAGCGCCAGCTCGAGGGCGAGACCGCTTTCCACTGGCGGCCCGAAGGGCTGCATTGCAGCCTGCGGGTGCCGCGCGGCGACAAGATCGAGCCGATGTCGCCGCAGCGGCAATGCCAGTCGCGCGGTCGCAGAGGATCGGCCTGTCCTTCCACTGCGGCTCGCGACCGGCAACCGCGTCCTGCTGGTCGAGGACGAGATTCTGGTCGCCATGATGATGAAGGACATCCTGGCCGAGTTCGGACTTTCGGTTGTCGGACCCTTCAGCCGGGTGGCCGAGGCCATGGTTGCGGCCGTGCACGAGGACATCGATGCCGGCATCATCGACGTCAACCTGGGAGGAGAATTCGTCTACCCGGTCGCCGACGTGCTGGTGGCGCGTGACATTCCGTTCGTTTTCGTCACGGGCTATGGGGTTGAGAGCATCGACAGCCGGTTCGCGCACGTGCCGATCATCAAGAAGCCGGTGCAACGCGCGGACGCTGCAGAAGATTTTCGTGCCCGCGGAGGGCGAGCCCGCGACCTTTCGAAAGCGGCCGGTATGGGCGGCCGCGTCGGTCGCGCTGCATCGGCCGGTCCAGTCCTGAGGCGAGGCCGCCTGCGCGGCCTCGCGATATCGCTCAAGACCCAGCCGGCCGCCGGCTGCATAGATTTTCAACTTTGATTGATGCGCCTGCCCGCGATTGCAGCGGATCGCCGCGGGGAACCGGAATTTCCCAGCAAAACCAATCCTGACCGGCTTGGCACGGTCCTTGCTGCTTTGCAGCATACCGGGCCAACGGTGGCCGTTCGCCCGGTGTTTTGCCATGCGCGCTGCGCAAGCAAACCAACAACGGGAACAATGTCCGGCGATTTCAACCCCGAGCAAAAGCGTTACCTGGAGGTTTCGTTGCGGGCCTGCAGATCGCCAAGGCCGCACGCGGCAATGGCGGCGCCCCCTCTGCGCAAGGCACCGCCGCATCCGAACCGACCGGGCCTGACGCCCCGCATCTGCGCGCCCAGGATCGCGTTCTCAAGGCCGGCGGCAAACTTTCCGAACAGGAAAAGTTCAAGCGCGAACTGCATCCGTTCGACGGCTACGACCGGCTGAAGGCGCAGGCGGCGAACAACGAGTACCCCAAGCCGCCGGACAATTTCCGCTGGCGCTACTTCGGCCTGTTCTACGTCGCGCCGAACCAGAACTCCTATATGTGCCGGCTGCGGATGCCGAACGGCATCCTCACGCACGGGCAGTTCGCCGGGATCGCCGACCTCGCCGAGCGCTATGGCGGCGGCTATGCCCACGTCACCACCCGCGCCAACCTGCAGGTGCGCGAGATCGAGGCCCAGAACGCCGTCGCCATGGTCGAGGCGATCCAGGACCTCGGGCTGTGCTCGCGCGGCTCGGGCGCCGACAACATCCGCAACGTCACCGGCTCGCCCACCGCCGGCATCGATCCGCAGGAGCTGATCGACACCCGCCCGTACGCGCGCGAATGGCATTTCCACATTCTCAACGAGCGCGCGCTCTACGGCCTGCCGCGCAAGTTCAACGTCGGCTTCGACGGCGCCGGCCTCATTCCCGTGCTGGAGGACACCAACGACATCGGCTTCCAGGCGGTCGAGGTGAAGGACGGGTTCGGCGTCGCGCCCGGCGTTTGGTTCCGCCTCATGATCGGCGGCATCACCGGCCACAAGGACTTTGCGCGCGAAACCGGCGTCGTGGTCAAGCCGGCCGACGCGACCAAGGTGGCCGACGCCATCGTGCGCGTGTTCATCGACCACGGCGACCGCACCGACCGCAACAAGGCGCGGCTCAAATACGTCCTCGACCGCCTGGGCCTCGAGAAGGTCCTGGCGCTGACCGAGGAGAAGCTCGGCCGCAAGCTCGACCGCGTCGCCGGCGATGCGCTCGCGCCGCGTCCGCCATTCGATCGCAGCCGCGCATATCGGCGTGCATCCGCAGAAGCAGCCCGACCGCAATTGGATCGGCGTCGTGCTCCCGGTCGGCAAGATGACCGCCGCTCAGATGCGCGGGCTCGCCGAGCGTGGCGCGGCGATCTCGGCGACGGCGACATCCGGCTCACCGTTTGGCAGAACCTGATCATCTCCGGCGTGCCGTCGGAGCAGGTCGCGGCGGCGCAGACGAAGATCGAAGCGCTCGGCTTTTCGACCAGCGCGAACTCCATTCGCGCCGGGCCTCGTCGCCTGCACCGGCAATGCCGGGTGCAAGTTCGCGGCCTCCGATACCAAGCGGCATGCCGAGGAGATCGCCCGCTGGTGCGAAAGCCGCGTCGCGCTCGACGGGCCCGGTGAACATCCATCTCACCGGCTGCCATCACTCCTGCGCGCAGCACTACATCGGCGACATCGGACTGCTCGCCTGCAAGGTGCAGACGTCCGAGGAGGGCGACACGGTCGAGGGCTACCACATTCACGTCGGCGGCGGCTTCGGTCCGGACGCGGCGATCGCGCCGGAGATCTACCACGACGTCAAGGCCGAAGACGCGCCGGCGGTCATCGAGCGCATGCTCAAGGCCTATCTTGCGCACCGCGCCTCGCCGCAGGAAAGCTTCCTTGGTTTCTCCCGCCGGCACGACCTCGACGCGCTGCGATCTCTCATCGAGCGCGAGGCGGTCGAATGAGCCTGCCGCCCCGCCCGCCTTCCCGTCGCTGATCCCTGAGAGCGCGCCATTCACGGCCGAGCAGCGGGTCTGGCTGGATGGCCTGTTCGCAGGGCTGCTTTCGCTCGAACACGGCGTCACGCCGCTTTCGTCGGAACAGGCGGCGGCACTGCTGCCGGGCGGGCTCGACCTTGCATCGCCATCGGGCTCGGCCACCGAAGACGATGACGATGCGCCGTGGCACGACCCGGCCATGCCACTCAACGACCGGATGAAGCTTGCCGAAGGTCGTCCGCTGCGGCGGCGGATGATGGCGGCAATGGGACAACAGGACTGCGGACAATGCGGATACACCTGCCAGGACTATTCCGACGCCATCTTCTCGGAAAAGGAAAAGCGGCTGAATCTCTGCGTACCCGGCGGCAAGGAAACGAACCGCATGCTCAAGGCGCTCCATCAGGAGCTCGGCCAAACGCCGGCCGCCTCGAAGACCGCCGAGATGCCGCCCGAGACCCCACCGCCTGCCGATGCTACGGGTGCGCCGGCCACGGCGCCGGGCTGCTCACGCGAGTATCCGGCGCAGGCGGTTTTCCTGGCACGCACGCGCCTGAACAAACCGGGCTCGGAGAAAGAAACCTGGCACGTTGAGCTCGATCTGTCTTCGACCGGCGTCAGACTACGCCGTGGGCGACGCCTTCGGCGTGTTTCCCACCAACCATCCTGCGCTCGCCGACGCGGTGATCGACCGCGCTCAGCGCCCCGCCTGATTTTCCGATCGGCGGTCGCCCGCTGCGCGACGTGCTGCTCGACGGCGTCTCGCTCGGCACGGCGCCCGACATGCTGTTCCAGCTGTTCTCCTACATCACCGGCGGCGAGCGGCGGCAGAAGGCGAAGGCGCTCGCCGCCGGCGAGGATCCCGACGGCGACGCCGCCACGCTCGACGTGCTCGCGGCCATCGAGAAGTTCCACGGGCGTGCGTCCCGATCCGGAAGCCTTCATCGAAGCGCTCGATCCGCTGCAGCCGCGGCTCTATTCCATCGCCTCGTCGCCTGCGATCGATCGCCAGCGCATCGCCCTGTGCGTCGATGCGGTGCGCTTTCCCGATCAACGGCCGCGCCCGCCTCGGCGTTGCCTCCACGTTCCTCGGCGAGCGCGTGCGTCCCGGAGACAGCGTCAAGGTCTATGTTCAGAAGGCGCAGCATTTCGGCCTGCCGGCCGATCCCTCGCTGCCGATCATCATGATCGGCCCCGGCACCGGCATCGCGCCGTTCCGCGCGTTTCTGCACGAGCGCATGGCGAGCAAGGCGCCCGGCCGCAACTGGTTGTTCTTCGGCCATCAACGCAGCAACCACGATTTCTTCTACGAAGACGAGCTTGCCGGCATGAAGGCGGCGGGCGCGCTCGACCCGGCTGTCGCTCGCCTGGTCGCGCGACGGCAGTGAAAAGTTTTACGTCCAGGATCGCATGCGCGAGGTCGGCCGCGATCTTTGGGCCTGGCTCGCCGACGGCGCGCACGTCTATGTCTGCGGCGATGCCAAGCGCATGGCCAGGGACGTCGAAGGCGCGCTGGTCGAGATCGTCGCCGCCCATGGCGCGCGCACGACTGACGAGGCGATCGCGTTCGTCGCCGGCCTGAAGAAATCCGGCCGCTATCAGCAGGACGTGTATTGATGTCGGGGGTCGCGGGCGATCCCCGCCGCCTGCAGCGTCCGCCGCGCATGGAAGCGCTCGCGCGCCTGCCGATCTTTCTCGCGCTCGAGGGCAAGCGTGCGATCCTCGCGGGCGATGGCCCGCCCGTGGCCTGGAAAGCGGAGCTGCTGTCGGCGGCGGGTGCCGATGTCATCGTCTTTGCCGAGTGTCCATGCGAGCAGCTTCGTGCCGTGGCGGCGCAGCCCCCGCGCGGTGCGATCGTGCTGCGGCAGCGGCCGTGGCAAGCCGAAGACCTCCATGGCGCTGCCGTTGCCATCGCCGGCTTTGATGACGACCTGGATGCCCGGCGCTTCGCCGACGCGGCGCGTGCGGCGCACGTTCCCGTCAACGTGATCGACAAGCCCGCCTATTGCGACTTTTCCTTCGGCGCCATCGTCAACCGCTCCCCGCTCGTGATCGGAATTTCGACCGATGGCGCGGCGCCGGTCTTCGGCCAGGCGATCCGCGGCAAGCTCGAAGCCATGATCCCGCAGGGTTTTGCCGGCTGGGCGGACGCGGCGCGGCGCTGGCGCAAGGCGGTGCAGTCGTCCGGCCTTTCGTTCGCCGCCCGGCGGCGGTTCTGGCAGGCGTTCGCGGGATTTGCCCTGACCCATCCCGATCGCAAGCCGGCCCCATCGGATTTCGAAGCATTCCTGCACCAGACCAGGGCCGAGGCCCGGCTGCCGCCGCCGGCAGCATCACGCTCGTCGGCGCCGGCCCCGGCGACCCAGAGTTGCTGACGCTGCGCGCGGTGCGCGCGCTGCAATCGGCAGACGTCATCCTGATCGACGATCTGGTCGCACCGGAACTGCTCGACTTCGCTCGCCGCGAGGCAACGAAAATGCTGATCGGCAGCGCCGGCCATTTTGCGCCCAGCCGACCGGACGATATCAGCACGGCGATGACCACCCTCGCCCAATCCGGGAAGCGGGTGGTGTGGCTCAAGCACGGCGACCCCACGACGTTCGGCCGCCCAGGTCGCGAGATCGCAGCCTGCCGCGCTGCCGGGATCGATATCGAAGTCGTCCCCGGGGTCGCTGCCGCTGCGAGCACAGAGGGTTCAATTCTCCTGAAACGCTTCCTCACGCTTGCTGCGGATCGCCGGCAGCGCAACCAGGAGGCAGAGCGCGAGCGCGGCGATCAGCAGGCCGAGGCTGATCGGCCGCTTGAGGAAGATCATCGGGTCGCCGCTGGAAATTCTCATGGCGCGCCGCAGATTCTCTTCCATCAGCGGGCCCAGCACGAAGCCGAGGATCATCGGCGCCGGCTCGCATTCGAGCCGCGTGAAGATATAGCCGAGCACGCCGAAGAACGCCGCCAGCAGCACCGCCGCCGAGCTGTTGCTCACGGTGTAGACGCCGATGCCGCAGAACAACAGGATCGCGAGGTAGAGAAAGCGGTACGGCACCTTCAGCAGCTGCACCCAGATGCCGATCAGCGGCAGGTTGATGATCACCAGCATCAGGTTGCCGATCCACATGCTGGCGATCATGCCCCAGAACATGCCGGGCCGTTCGGTCATGATCTGCGGACCGGGCTGGATGCCGTGGATGGTGAGCGCGCCGATCATCAGCGCCATCACCGCGTTGCCCGGAATGCCCAGCGTCAGCATCGGGATGAACGAGGTCTGCGCACCGGCATTGTTGGCGGATTCCGGCCCGGCCACGCCCTCCACCGCGCCGTGGCCGAACTGCGTCGGGTGCTTCGATGAGCGTTTCTCCAGCGCGTAGGCGGCGAACGCGCTCAGCGTCGCGCCGCCGCCGGGCAGCACGCCGAGGACCGAGCCGAGCGCGGTGCCGCGCAGCACCGCCGGCCACGCGCGCTGAAAGTCCTCGCGCGTCGGCCACAGCCGGGTGATCTTCTGCGCGACCAGCGAGCGGCTCTCCTGCGGCCGCGTCAGATTGGTGATGATCTCGCCGATGCCGAACATGCCGATGGCGAGGGTCGCGACGTCGATCCCGTCGGTGAGCTCGGTGATGCCGAAGGTGAAGCGCGTTGCCGCCGGTGTTGCCGTCGGTGCCGACCAGACCGATCAGCAGGCCCAGGATGATCATGGCAACCGCCTTGATCACCGAGCCATGCGCCAGCACCACCGCGGCGATGAGGCCGAGCACCATCAGCGAGAAATATTCCGGCGCGCCGAACGACTGGCCGACCATGGCGAGCGGCGGCGCAAAGGTGGCGATCAGCATCGTCGATACGCAGCCCGCGAAGAACGAAGCCGAGCGCCGCCACCGCCAAGCGCCGCGCCGGCGCGCCCCTGCCGCGCCATCTGGTGGCCGTCGATGCAGGTCACGACCGAGGAGGTCTCGCCCGGCAGGTTGACCAGGATGGCGGTGGTCGAGCCGCCGTATTGCGCGCCGTAGAAGATGCCGGCGAGCATGATCAGGCCCGACGTCGGCTCGAGATGGAACGTCAGCGGCAGCAGCATCGCGATGGTCGCGATCGGGCCGATGCCCGGGCAGAACGCCGATCAAGGTCCCGATCAGCGCGCCGGTCAGCGCAAAGAACAGGTTCGCCGGCGTCAGCGCCACCCCGAATCCGACGGCGAGGTTGTTGAGAAGCTCCATCTACCACTCCGGCCAGACCGGGATCGTCAGTCCCAGCCCGAGAATGAAGATGCCCCAGGACAGAACGATCAGCACCAGCGCCGACGCGACGGTCTCGAGCGGCCGCAGTTCGCGCGCCGCCACCGCGCCGACGCCGATCAGCAGCAGGATCGAGACCACGAGCCCGAGCCGCTCGATGCTGAGCCCGAAGATCACCAGGCTTGCGGTGACGAAAATGACCGGCCGCCATGCCGACATGTCGGCGGACGACAGCGGACGCTCGGCCTGCGCCTGCGCGCAGTCCCTGACCAGAACGACGGCCGCCGAGGCCGAGCAGAATCCAGCACAACAGCCGCGGCACGTAGCCGGTGCCCATGCGCAGCGCGGTGCCGATGGGATAGTCGCGCGAGAGCCACAAGCCGAGCAGCGCGACGCCGATAAAGAGCAGGCCCGCCAGCACGTCCCTGCGCGCGAGCAGGCGCCAGCACATGCGCGCGATCTCGCTTTGGCGTCCGATCGACATGACCCTCGCACCAGCCGGGGCCGTCACGCCCGCGTATTCAGGACATCCTTTACGCCGCCGGAATGATCGGCAGCAGAAGATACGACTGCTTGTCGCCGCCGGCATGGATCGTATTGGTCCCGGTGTTGTAGTCGGCGTGATAGTGCATGTAGGAGGCGCTGCCGACGCCGTCGCGCGGCTGGACGTCGAGGCGGATGCGGTGGCCTCTTCTGAACACCATCGAGGTCGGCCAGATCTCGACCTGCGACCTCGACGATCTCGCCGGGCGTCAGATAAAGCCGCCTGACGTGGCGATGATACGGGCGATACGGCCGCGACAGCTCCGGATCGAGCTCGCGATGCGACACCCGCAGCCAGCCTTTCGCCACCGGCACCGGCGTGCCCTGCTGGCCGGTCTCCAGCACCTCGTTGCCGTCGGCGTCGATGTTGCGCAGCGTGAGAAACAGATCCATGTCCTCGGTCGAGCTCGAGACCCACAGCACCGCGGCGACCGGCCCGGTGACCTCGATGTCGTGCGCCAGCGGCGGCGTCTCGAGCGCGATCCCCATGCCGGGCGTGATGCCGCCGCCCATCACCTGCGACGACGCCGCCGAGGTCGAGCCCATCGAGCCCAGGCTGGTCGCCGGATAGGTGCGCGAGCCTGCCGCAGCCGGATTGGCGGCGACCAGGCCGCCTGCATTGCGCGGCTGCATGCCGCCGCCGGCGGCGACAGGTCGAAATAGAACTTCGGTCCATTGCGTGCGCGCGAGCGGCCACTCGTGCTCGTGGCGCCACTCGATCTCGTCACGGCCCTTGCGGATCGCGAGCTTCACCGGCGGCTCGTCCATGACGCCGTTGTCGATGCCCTTGAGCCAGTGGTCGAAGAAGCGCAGCTGATCGCGGCGCCCCTCCTCGGTGTAGAACGGATGCACGTGCGTGCCGGCGTGGATGCGAAGCTTCTTGTGCGGGGTCGCCGCGCGCATGAAGGCTTCGGTGTTGCCGCGCAGATGCAACCCCATGCCCGACCAGTTGCCGACGCTGAACATCGGCACGGTGATCTTGTCCCATTGCGCCTGCGCGCCGCGGAACGCGCCGCTGTCGAGACTGTTGCTGAGCCAGAAATGCAGCGTGTTGGTCTGCCAGGCGTTCGGATGATGCCGCGACGCGCGGCCCACCACGATGATGCATCAGATGCGCCACGTACCAGTTGGGCATGAACAGGCTGAGCAGCCCGCCGTGGAACAGCGCGTCGCGGTAGAGATCGGCGAAGCCCTCCCACGGAATGATCGCCTTCAATGACGGCGGCTGGTGATTGGCGACGAACCACTGGTTGATCGCGAAATAGGAAATGCCCGGAAAGCCCGACCTTGCCCGTTGCACCAGGGCTGCGCCGCCGCCCATTCGATCGCGTCGTAGAAATCGATCGACTCCGCGAGCGACCACGGCTCGCACTGGCCGGGCGACTTGCCGCTGCCGCGGCCGTCGACCCGCACGGCGGCGTAGCCCTTCGGCACCCACCATTCCGGATTGACGGTCTCCCAGTTCATCAGCGGGTTCGGCTTTTCCTCCAGGCTGTCCGGCGGAACCCACAGCTTGTCCTTCTGGTACGGGCCCAGGTTCAGGATCGCGGGAAACTTGCCGGCATCGTCCGGCCGGAACACGTCGGCCTTGAGCCGGGCGCCGTCGCGCATCGGCACGTCGACATCCTTCTCGACCACGATGCCGTAGACCGGCACGGCGGGAGCCGGCTCCATTTTCATTGCTGCTGCCTCCCCGCTGTCCCCAACCGCCGCTCAGTTATCCGGCAGCTCGACCTTCACCTGATCGGTGACCTTCTTCCAATACGCCATCTCGGCACGGTTGCAGGCTTGCGCGTCGTCCATCGAGCTGTTGGGAACGGCCTTGATCATCTGCTTCTTGAAGGCGGTCTGCACCGGCTCCGACTCGAGCGCCTGCACGGCGGCCTTGCGCACGGTCTCGAGCACGTCGCGCGGCGTCGCGGCGGGCGCGTACAGCGCCGACCACAATCCCTTGCCGTTGACGTAGCCGAGCTCGATCAGGGTCGGCACATCGGCATATTCCGGCACGCGCTGCGTCGGACATGACCGCCAACGCCCGCACCTGCCCGCCCTTGATCACGCCGGTCGAGCTGGCGGCATTGACGAGCGCGACCTGCGCGTCGCCGGTGACGAGATCGTTGGTGATGGCGGCGCCGCCGCCCTTGTTCGGCAGATGGGCGAGCTCGATGCCCGCCCATTGCGCGAAGGCTTCCATGTCGTAGTGATTGTTGCTGCCGATGCCGACGCTGGCATAGCGCACCTTGCCCGGATTCGCCTTCGCATAGGCAATGAACTCGGCATAGGTCTTCGGGCCGAAGTCCTTGGTGGTGGCGGCGAGCACGAGCGGAACCTCGCTCAGCCGCGTCACCAGGATGACGTCCTTGTCGTAGTCGATCTTGAACTTCTTCTTGTAGATGATCGGCGCCAGCGCGTTGGTGCCGGGATTGCCGATCTGCAGCGTGTAGCCGTCGGGCCGCGACCGCGCCATATCCTCGATGGCAAGAATGCCGAAGGCGCCGGGCTTGTTCTCGATCACCACCGGCTGACCGAGAATCGGCCGCATATGCTCGCCGACGATGCGCATGACGATGTCGGTGGCGCTGCCCGGCCCGAACGGCACCACGACCTTGACCGGCTTGCTCGGAAACTTGTCCTGGGCTTGCGCCCCGAACGCCGTCACCACAAGGCAAAGCACCAGCACTGATCCGAACCGGCGCATGAGAAGTCCTCCCTTGTTTCAGGCGGCGTGCGCCTGCGATCATCGCCGAGGCGAGGTTATTCCGCAGCTTCGACCTTCACCTCGGCGAGGTGATGTCCTTCCAAGTCTCGATCTCGTCGGCGAGCCATGCCCTGGCGTCGTCGAGCGACTTGTTCGGCACGATATTGAAATTCTGCTTCTTGAATGCATCGACCACCGGCGGCGCCTGCAGCGCCTCGACCGATGGCCTTGAAGATCGTCTCCAGTACGTCCTTCGGCGTACCGGCCGGCGCGAACAGCCCCTGCCATGCGATCGTGCCGACGCCGGGATATCCGATCTCCTGCATCGTCGGCACGTCGGGAAATTCGGGCAGGCGCTGCTGGTTCACCAGCGCGAGCGGCCGCAGCTTGCCGGCCTTGATCCTGGGCCGCGGTCGAAGCGACGTTGAGGAACGCGGCCTGGGTGTCGCCGGTGATCATGTCGTTGATCACGCCGGACGGCGCCGTTCTTGTTGTGAATGGCGATCATGTCGAGATCGCCCGCCTTCTTGGCGAAGAACGCCATGTCGTAGTGCGGATAGCTGCCGGCGCCGACCGTGCCGTAGCGCAGCTTGCCGGGATTCTTCTTGGCGTACTCGATCAGCTCGGGAACGGTCTTGACGTTGAAGTTGGTGGTGGTCACGACCAGGAATTCGGGAATATCGACGATGCGGGAGACCGCCACGACGTTCTTGTCGTAATTCGGCAACTTCGCCGGCGTGCAGCACCGGGCGTGATGGTATTGGTGGTCACGTTGCCGATCATCAGCGTGTAGCCGTCCGGCTTGGCATTGACCATTTCATTGATGGCGACGATGCCGTTGGCGCCGGGCTTGTTCTCGACCACGAACGGACTGTCCGAGTGATCTGCCGCAGCTGGTCGCCGAGGATGCGCGCCACGATGTCGGTCGCGCCGCCGGGGGCATAGGGCACGACGATCTTCACCGGCTTCGACGGATATTTGTCCTGCGCCGAAGCCGTGACGGTGCCGAACGCGATGACACAGCAGCGCCAAACCAAAACCGACCCGTCTCATCGCTGTCCTCCCTGTGAATTCGTTTTTATCGCCGCCCGACCAGAGGTGGGCGGCTTCCCATCGATTGTAGCCCAGGCCCGGCGGCCGAAACAGGCAAACCGGCCGCGCGATCTTGTCGCCCTTCGCTTCGGCTCCAGACTTTACGGGTCCTGCTCTGGTACGGGGCCGATCGGCGAGTTCCGCGTGCGCCGGGTCAGGCGGCCTTGATGCCGTGCAGGCTGTGCGAGGCGTCCTTGCAGGTGAAGAACACGACATCCGCCTCGGGCGTCGCCTTGCCGGAATGCACGACGTTCGACGGGACGTAGACCACCGAGCCGGCCTTGGCCTCGATCTCCTTGTCGCCGATCTTCGCCCGGAACGTGCCCTGCAGGATGTAGATCCACTGCTCGTTCGGGTGCGAATGCGGCTCCGCGCCGGTGCCGGCGGGCATGCGCATCAGCCCGACGATCATGCGATCGCCCTCGACGCAGGCGCCGTTGGCGGTCGAATAGTCGGGGCCGCCGAGGATGTGGTTCACCTTGGCGAGATCGAACACGTATTCACCGTCGCCCGCGCGCGTGGCGCCCGGTGTCCGTGCGGCAGCAGCTTGTTGCGCCATTCGTTTCCTCCTCTGCGTCGTCACTCGAGCTCTTAATTCATCCGACTGCGTCAGGCGAACGCCCGCGCCGATGTCTTGCCGCCCGCCGCGCCCAGCAGCGCCTTCGCCCGCCCGCCGAGAATGGATGCCTGGTCGCCGGCCGGGATGGAGAGGCCGCGGACCTGCAGCACGCCGTCCGGCATGCCCATGTCGAAGGGATAGTCGCTGCCGAGCAGGACGCGATCGACGCCCGCATTGCCGACCAGGAATTCCAGCACGTCCTTCGAGTGCACGATGGTATCGAAGTAGAACCGTCCGAGCGACTCCGTCGGCGGCTTGGGCAGCTTGCTCTTCGGCTCCGTGCGCACATGCCAGCCGTGCAGGAAGCGCCCGGCCTGGTAGGGCACGAAGCCGCCGCCATGGGCGAGGCAGATCTTCAGCGACGGATGGCGCTCGAGCACGCCGCTGAACACCAGGCATGCGGCGGCGATGGTGGTATCGAGCGGATTGCCGATCAGATTGTTGAGATAATACGACGACAGCCGGTCGACTCCCGCCACGTTGATGGGATGGAGCAGGATGAAGGCGTCGAGCTCCGCGGCCGTGGCCCAGACCGGCTCGAGCTCGGGATCGTCGAGGTTCTTGCCGGCCACGTTCGAGCCGATCTGCGCGCCGCGCAGTCCGAGCGTGCTGCACGGCATGGCGAAGCTCGTCGGCCGCCAGCTTGGGCGCCTGCATGGGCAGCGTGCGCAATGGCGAGGAAGCGGTCGGGGCGGGCCTTGACCAGCTTGGCGAGCTGCTCGTTCTGGATACGGGCGAACGCCGCCGCCAGCGCCGGCGGCTGCGCGTAGACGAAGGTCTGCGGGCAAACCGAGAGCACCTGCACGTCCACCTTGGATGCGGCCATGTCCTGCAGGCGGCGCTCCAGGTCCCAGCCGCCGCGCGGGAAATGCCGGTAGACGCTGCCGGCGACGTCGAGCGTGCCGAACTGATCGTCGATGTCGGAGAGCTTCGGTGCCACCTTGGGCGCTTCGCTCTGCAACAGCCGGATCGTCTCTTCGGTCAGGATGTGAGCGTGAACGTCGATGGTTGGTGTGGTTTGTGCGACCATGGGTCCATTTGCTCATGATGTTGAAGCGACGCGAGGCCTGTGTCCCGATCCGGACACAGCACATGATCCAGTGCGGTTTCGATTCGAGTTCCCAGGCGAGATTGCGGCCTGAATGATAGAACTTAAATCCACCGCACTAGAGGGTAGTGCATCCGGCGGCGGTAGATCGAGTGGCCGATGGCGGAGCAGATGGATCGTGATAGGCTCGGCGCAAACACGTCGGATGGAACCCGGAGCCCAAATGCTCGATCAGCCTGCCGCCTCGCATCGCTCGTCGGCTGCACGACGGCCCCGCGCCTCGATTTTCAGGATCATTTGGCCGATCTTGAGGCGAAGGGTCTGCTCGTTCGCATCGACCGCGCCATCAACAAGGATACCGAGCTGCATCCGCTGGTGCGCTGGCAATTCCTGGGCGGCGTGCCCGAGGACAAGCGGCGCGCCTTCCTGTTCACCCATGTGACGGACGCCAAGGGCCGGCGCTACGATATTCCGGTCGTGGTCGGCGCGCTCGCGGCCTCGCCCGAGATCTATGCCATCGGCATGGGGCAGCCGGTCGACGCCGATCGGCGAAGCCTGGATGCGGGCCATCGCCAGTCCCATTGCGCCGGTCGCCGTCAGCGCGCCGCGCTGCCAGGAGGTCGTGCTCACGGGCGACGACCTCAAGGCGCCGGCGCGGGCTGGCGCGGCTGCCGGTGCCGATCTCGACGCCCGGCTTCGATTCCGCGCCCTATCTGACGGCCACGCTCTGCGTCACCCGCGATCCCGATACCGGCATCCAGAACATGGGCACCTATCGGGCTGCGCTTGAAAGCGTCCGACCGGCTGGTCGTGCGCATGGTGGCGCGCGAGGCGAGCGGCGCCGGCGGCTATCTGCACTGGCTCAAATATCGCGAGCGGCGCGAGCCGATGCCGATCGCGATCGTGATCGGCTGCGCGCCCGTGGTCATGTTCACCGGTCCGCAGAAGCTCGCCGTCGACCTCGACGAGCTTGGCGTCGCCGGCGCGCTCGCCGGCGCGCCGATCGAAATGGCGAAGGCGGTGACGGTCGACCTCGACGTGCCGGCCTCCGCCGAGATCGTGATCGAAGGGCTGATCGACCCCGAGAAGCTCGAGCCGGAAGCGCCGTTCGGCGAGAGCAACGGCTATGTCGCGCTCGAGGCCTACAACATGCCGATGCGGGTGACCGCCATCACCCACAAGCGCGCGCCGGTGTTCGCCTCCATCATCAGCCAGGTGACGCCGAGCGAATCCAGCGTCATCAAGAAGGTGGCCTACGAGCCGCTGTTCCTGAGCCACCTGCGCGAGCGGCTGGGGATCAAGGGCGTGCGTCGCGTGGTGATGCACGAGCGGCTGACCAACCTGCGGCCCGTCATCTTCGTGCAGCTGGCGGACGGAACGCCGCGCAGCGAGGTCTGGCGCGCGCTCGCACGGCGCCGCCACCCTGCAGTCCAACTGCGGCAAGATCGTCATCGCGGTGAGCGAGGACATCGATCCCGCCAGCATGGATGCGGTGCTGTGGTCGCTCGCCTATCGCACCAACCCGATCGAGGACGTGCACCTGGTGCCGCACCGCGGCGGCGTGCAGGGCGCGCAATACGGGCCCAAGACCTCGGACTCCGGCATGCTGGTCGATGCCACCCGCAAATATCCGATGGCGCCGCTCGCGCTTGCCGACGCGCGAATACATGGAGCATGCCCGCGCGCTGTGGGAGGAGCTCGACCTCTATCCGCTCAACGTGCAGTCGCCCTGGCACGGCTACGGCCTGGGCGATTGGACCGACCGCTGGGAGACCTTCGCGCGCCGCGCCGCCGCCGGCGACTGGGAGCTGACCGGGAAGCGAGACCCTCGCCCGCCAGCGCGGCGGACTGACGCCGGAAACGCCGGCCCGTTTCGACGAGCGGCCGAAGAAACCGGGCGCGTAGCGGCGTCATCGCTCGCGGGTCGGGTGAGCCGCGTCCGCGGGCCGGCAATCGTTGCGGCGTCGTCCCATCCCCGACACAACAGGAAAGCACTCCCGCCATGGCGCGCGCTGCCCTATCTCGACCGCGCGGACGTCAAGCCCGAGCACCAGGATCTGCTGACGCGCAACATCAACCTCTACCGCGCGCTGGTGCACAGCCCCGATGGCTTGCGCACCTTCAGCGCGCTCGGGCATTTCATCCGGCACACCAGCCGCCTCGATCCGCGCCTGCGCGAGATGGCGATCCTGCAGGTCGGCTATCTCGCGCGCTCGCCCTACGAATATTCCCACCACGTCGAGATCGGCCGCGACTTCGGCGTCAGCGACGACGACATCCGCGCGATCGGCGATGAGACCGCGGGACGCCCGACCAAGCTCGAGCCGCTTGCCAAGGCGGTGCTGCGCGCGGCGCGCGAGATGACCACGGACCTGGCGATCTCGGATCGGACATTCGCCGAGCTGCGCCGCGAGCTCGACCACGAGCGCCTGACCGATCTCGTGCTCACGATCGGCTTCTACAACGGCGGTCGTGCGCATCCTCGCGACCCTGCAGATCGACGTCGAGGACGGCTACCACAAATATCTCGACGAGTTCCCGCTGCCGAAGGATTGAACGCGCCTCCTCGCGCCTCATGGTGAGGAGCGCCGCAAGGCGCGTCTCGAACCATGAGGCCCGATCGGTGGCCGCCCATCCTTCGAGACGCTGCGCTCCGCGCGGCCCTCAGGATGAGGCGGATCAGCGCGCGCGGCCATTGTTAAATACAGGGAATTAACAATGGGACATGAGCACAAAGGCCGATTTTGCAGGGCTTTGGCTCGATCGGCCCGCGCGGATAACAATGGATAACAATGAATACAATGCAGATGCGGTTGCATGCGGTATTCCGCGTGCAAGCGTCAGCCCATGAATGTAAGCGTTTTGCCGCTCGATCGCCCGCGAGTGCCAAGTTAGCGCACGCACTGAGCGAGTATCGGAGATTTGTATTACAGATTTGTTACGTAGTCAATATCTACTTCAGATGCAGCGTAGTGGTCACAGACTCGGCACATGCGCAGGCTTGCCCGCGTCCATCAGACATTCGCCGGGCAGTCCCGGCACGCTGCTGCGACCTCCAGCGGTCATTCCGCCTGCACGCCGGCGGTCTTGATCACCGTCGTCCACTTGTCGCGCTCCCGGGCGAGGAAGGCCGCGAACTCCTCCGGCGAGGTGATCCTGGCGTCGACGCTGAGCTTGGTGAGGTGTTGCGCGATCTCGGCGGATTTCAGGCTCTCGTTGATGGCGGCGTTGAGCTTGGCCGACGATCGCCGCCGGCGTGCCCGCGGGCGCCACCACCGCCGTGAACGAGACCGATGTGAAATCGGGCACGCCGGCTTCGATCATGGTCGGCAGATCGGGGGTCTGCGAGCCGCGCGGTCTCGCTGGTCGACGCCAGCGCCCGGACATTGCCGGCCTGGACCAGCGGCAGCGACGACGCCGGATTTTCGAACGAGAACTGGGTTTCGCCCGCGACCACGGCCTGCACCGACGGGCCGCCGCCCTTGTAGGGGACATGCACGACGTCGAGACCGAGCCGCTGCTTGAACATCTCCCCGATCAGGTGCGGCGGCGTGCCGATCCCGGCCGACGAATAGTTGAGCTTGCCCGGCGCGCGCGGGCGAGCGCGATGAGCTCCTGCACCGATGTGGCCGGCGAGCCCCGGGATTGACGATCAGCAGATTGGAGGTCGTCCCCAGCGTCGCGATCGGCGCGAAGCCTTTGACCGGATCGTAGTTCACGTTCTTGTAGATCAGCGGGCTGATGACGAGCGTGCTGGTATTGCCGAGCAGCAGCGTGTAGCCGTCCGGATCGGACTCGGCGACGGCGCGCGCGCCGATCGTGCCGCCGGCGCCCGGCCGGTTGTCGATGACCACGCTTTGCCCGAGGATCGACGACACGCGTTGCCCGATGAGCCGCGCCATGACGTCGGCCGGACCTCCCGGCGCGAAGCCGACGACGATCCGGATCGGCTTCCTGGGAAAGGTCTGCGCCCACGCGCTGCCGCTCGCTCCGCAGGCGGCGGCAAGCGAGTGCACAAACAAACGTCCGCTTGCTGAACACAGATGTTGCTCCCTGGCAGATGCGATCGGGCGCTACCGGCTATTTCGCCGTCCCCAGCATGGTGTCATCGAGATATCTGCGGATGTCGCCCTGGGGCTTGGCCGGCAGTTCCTCGCCCTCCACCATGATGTCGATCATCGCCCGCAGCACCTCCAGATCGACCTTGCCGTCGCGCGGATAGGTGTCCTTGTTCTTCACGATCAACTCGTCGTAGGTCGCGGCGGCGATCTCGGGCGAAAGCTTGAGCTCCGCGGCCAGGAGCTTCTCGGCTTCGGCGCGGTTGGCGGGATCGTAGAGCCACGCAACGCCGGCGAGCCAGGCCTTGGCGAAGCCCTGCGCCGCGGCGGTATTGTTTTTCAGCCAGGCATCGTTGGTGGCGAAGCAGACGAACGGGAATTTCGGCGCAACCTCCCGGAACGTCCCGATCACCGGATAGCCGGCCGTCGTGGCGGTGAGCGACTGCGGCGGCACCAGCCAGACCGCGTCGAGCGCGCCCGCCTGCAGCCCGCTGAAAATCTGCGCGCTGCCCTGCCCGGCGACCACGTCGTAATCCGACGGTTCGAGCCCGCGCGCTTTCAGCAGCCGGCGCAGGAGAATGGTCGAGCCGGACTTGATCGACGAGGTGCCGACCACCTTGCCCTTGAGTTCGCTCGCGCTCTTGAGACCCTTTTTCGCCGACCACGACGCCGGGATGAATGCCCATGGAGACCAGCGACAGATGGACGCCGCCGCCGCCCGACTCGATGAAGCTGATCACGGCGTTGCAGGTGTTGTGCATGATATTGAGCGAGCCCGCCGCCACCGCCTGCATGCCCGGCGAGACGCCGATCGACACGGTATCCATCTCGACGCCGTTGGCGGCAAAGAAGCCCTTCTTGGCCGCGACCACGCCCGGCCAGACCGTCGCGGTCGGAGAGACCTGGCCGAAGGAAACCTTGGTGGCGGAGAACGCGGGCGCCGCGCCGAGCGCAACCGCCTGCAGCGCCAGCAGCCGCCGGCCATACGAGCCTGATCCCAAGATGCATCCGCATAGTCTCCTTGGCGCTGCCGAATCCGGGCAGCCGGTTTCATCTCCCCGCCGGTCATCGTGAGCCGCCGGCCGATCGGCGCAGTACGCTGCGCTCTTGTTGACGGTGGAGTCTATGTGAGCGGGCCATGCATGCTCAAGCCCGATCATGCGCAAGCCCGATTGCGGAGCGCCGCCGTGCCTCACTCGACTTTAATATTCGCTGCCTTGATGATGGGCCACCATTTCTCGATTTCGGATTTGTGATAGGCGGCAAGTGCCTGCGGTGTTTGCTGCTCGGACGATGGGGTAACCTGGCCAAGCTCGAGCAGCCGCTGCTTCACCGCGGTGTCGGCGAGTGCGGAACGGACTGACGCTATTGAGCTTCATGATGACGTCGTGCGGGGTTCCCTTGGGCGCCCATATGCCGTTCCACAACGACAGGTGAAGCCCTGGCACGCCAGCCTCGTCAATGGTTGGTACGTCGGGCGTCGGCGCCCAGCGGGCGGGTGCGAGCACCGCCAGTGCCTTGATCTGACCGTCGCGCAGATAGGGAAGCGACTGCGAGCCTTCGGCGGCAAACCGCAAATCGATCTGCCCGCCGACCAAATCCTGCATCGCAGGGCTGCGCCGCGATAGGGAACGATCTGGAACCGAGTGCCGGTCTGGCTCTGAAACAAGACGCTGGCGAGTTGGCCCGAGCTGCCCGCACCGGATGTGCCTCCCGTCGCCTTGCCAGGGTTGCCTTTCAGCCAGACGATCAGGTCCTGCACCGTGTTGGCGGGAAGTCCTTGCGCGCGACCAGCAGTGTCGGTGACATGGAAAGAAGCGCTACCGGCTCCAGATCGTTCAGGATGTCATACGTGAAGGGATAGATCGCAGGTCCCCCAACATGACTGGTCGAATTACCGGCGGAGAGCGTGTAGCCATCAGGCGCGGCCCTGATAACCCGCGCAACGCCGATGGTCGCCCCGGCTCCAGCCACATTCTCGACAATCACCGCCTGGCCGAGCGCCTGGCGCAGGCGTTCCGCAAAAATGCGGGCAATCACGTCGGTTGGTCCCCCGGCCGGGAAAGGCACAACGAGTGTGATCGGCCGGTCGGGATAGCTCTGTGCCCGAACGACGCGCTGAAAGGCCAACTGCGCGACCGCGCACGCGAACAGGTGCAGGAAAGCGCGACGGTGAAGCATGCCAGAGTGCCTACTCTCCAAGTATCGGCAGCTTATCACGGCGCGAAGCGGCGGAAAGCACCTCTCGGGATACGAACATCACGCAAGTCTCTCGCTTTGTCTTGCGATGGCTAAAGCAGGAGAGGCTGGAGTCGAGCTCGCGGTGCGCCTCTTGCTCAAGCGTGAGAAATTCGCAAAATTTCGGAAAATGCTTTTAGCTAGGAGGGTGTGTCGATGTCTGACGAAGTGCGGATAGGTTCGCTGCGGTTGAAGTTCCTGATTGACGACGCTGAAAATGGCGGCAAGCTGACGACAGTCGACATGACTGTGCCGGAACGGGCCAAGGTACCGGCGGTGCATTATCATCGCGATTTTGAAGGTTTGGTATGGTCTCGGCGGGACGCGACAGTCGCGCTTGACGGGGTGGCGCATCGGTGAACGGGCGACGCCGTTCGTGCCACGGGCGCCGTGCGCCGCTTCGACAACCTTGATGCCGGAGATGCCCGCGCGCTCGTAGCACTCACACCCGCGGTCGCGGGAAACGATATATTCGAAGACATTGCGGCTGTCGTGAACGCGGGCGGAGCCGCCCGACATGGCGAAGGTGAAAGCGGTCATGGACAAATACGGGCTGGTCGTGGCGTGAGGCCCCAGCGATTGCGTGCGTTCGTCGTTTTCGACCGGGACAAGCCCAGCAGCAGATCCCGCCAATACGCGGCTACACCGGCGCGTCTGCGCGCTTTATCTTGATCGCTTTGCCGGGCGGCGGGATTAACGTCCCCTTCACCTCCGTCGGGGACATTGATGCGTGGAAGTGGAAGAGGGTGGGGCTACGCATGGACGATACGTCTGGAAAGTTTGCTCTGGTGGTGCTGCGGGCGAAACAAGTGCGTGTTCATCACAAGCGAACGAAGCACGAATACGTGTTTCGTATTTCCGATAATCGGATCGAAGTTGCAGAATGCCTCCTGCATCCAAATCATGCGGCACCCGTCGATCCAAGAGATTATCGTGAAGAGGCCCAAGCAGCCGCGGAATGGTTCGTCGAGAAACGTTCCCGGGTTTCCGCGAATGTCTTGGACGACCAGCCCAGGTCCGGTTGGGTGGCAGCGTAGCCTGACCTCAAGTGTCGTCGATGGCCTGCGCGGCCCTGGCCGCGTGGCAAATAGAGCACACGTCGGAATTATTTCAGGCAAGTCGCAATAGCGGCTGAATCGTGTAAAAAATCGACGGCGGCGCGTTGAGCACAAGGCGCTTAAAGCGCAAGGCCGTGCGGCGCTTATGCTATTCTGTTCCCGCGCGTAACAGCAAGCGGGAGCTAGCAAATGAGGAGAACCATGCCTGGTCGTCTGCTTCGCCTGTCAGTCCTCGCACTCGCAGGGGTCCTGATGGCTGTCCTGGTCGGTCATATGTGGGACCACTACTCACAGCAGGCCGAGGCATCGGGTCTCGAGCGGTATTTGGGGCATACGTCATATCACCCTCCAAGGATCAAGAGCCCTATCAGTCGGCCGAAGGGCGCGCCCGTGCAGCGGGAGCACAAGAAGCATCGGCGCTGCACGACTGAAATTCTCCGAGCCCGCAATTGGGGGCTTCGACGCGCGGTTCCCTGGAAAGCCTCGGCTGGCTTGGCGTCTTGATCCTGCCGCGGCTGTTCCAGGACGGCGCTAGTGTCCCGATTCCGAAGTTCGGATCATTGTGCGGCACCCTCGTTTGCGAACTTCGGAATCGAAGGACACTAGCAACTTATTGATCTAGTGTGGCTTTGGTTCAGAAGTCCGCATTTGGGACTCGCCGCAAGGGAATGCAGTGCGGACTTCTGAACCGCCACACATAGTGTCCCCGATCCCAAAGTTCGGATCATTGTGCAGCACCGCTCGCTTGCGAACTTCGGAATCGAAGGACACTAGCAACTTATTGACCTAGATGTGGCTTTGGTTCAGAAAGTCCGCATTTGGGACTTGCCGCGGGAATGATGCGGACTTCTGAACCGCCACGCAAGAGACCTGTTCCAAGCCGAGTTTCGGGTTAGATAAGGCGAAGCGCGACACATCAGCCTTTCTCCCCATGAAAAAATCGGCTTCCTCTCCTTCGGCCATTGGACCCCTTCGCCGCAGTCGCAGACGCGGTCGGCGTCCGACGCGCTGCTGCAATCGATCGAGCTTGCCGTCGCGGCCGAGGAGCTCGGCGCGGACGGGGCCTATTTCCGGGTGCATCACTTCGCGCGCCAGCTCGGCTCGCCGTTTCCGCTGCTGGCGGCCTGCGGCGCGAAGACCAAGCGCATCGAGATCGGCACCGCGGTCATCGACATGCGCTACGAGAACCCGCTGTACATGGCGGAGGACGCGGGCGCGGCCGACCTCATCGCCGGCGGGCGCCTGCAGCTCGGCATCAGCCGCGGCTCGCCCGAGCAGGTGATCGACGGCTGGCGCTACTTCGGCTTACGCGCCGCCGGAGGGGATGACCGACGCCGACATGGCGCGGCGCCACACCGAGGTCTTCCTCGAGGTGCTGCGCGGCGAGGGCTTCGCGCACGCCCAACCCGCAGCCCGATGTTCCCGAACCCGCCGGGCCTGCTGCGCCTCGAGCCGTACTCGGAGGGCCTGCGCGAGCGCATCTGGTGGGGCGCCGGCACCAACGCCACCGCGGCATGGGCGGCCAAGCTCGGGATGAACCTGCAAAGCTCGACACTCAAGATCGACGAGAGCGGACAAGCCGTTCCACGTCCAGCAGGCGGAGCAGATCCGGCTTTATCGCGCGGCGTGGAAGGAGGCCGGGCACACGCGCGACGCCGCGGGTGTCGGTGAGCCGCAGCATCTTCGCGCTGGTGGACGACCGCGACCGCGCCTATTTCGGGCGCGGCGACGAGGAGCGAGGACCAGATCGGCTTCCTCGGCGACAACGAGCGCGCCATTTTCGGCCGCAGCTACGCCGCCGAGCCGGACGTTCTCGTCGAGCAGCTCAAGACAGGACGAAGCCATCGCCGAAGCCGACACGCTGCTGCTGACCGTGCCGAACCAGCTCGGCGTCGACTACAACGCCCACGTCATCGAGGCGATCCTGAAGCACGTCGCGCCGGGCTTAGATGGCGCTGACGTCCCTCCGGGAGACTCTATTCCCGCCTGGAGCCGATTTTTTGGACCATCTGCCTCTGCGCGGGACAAGCCGTTTCCCGGAAATCGAGACCGTCGTCAGCAGCGAGCTGGCTGAGGCAGTCTCGCCTCTGACCTGCGCCTTCACCTCTGCAGGCACTTCCTGTTTAATGATGCGATCGCTCATGTGTCCCTTCAGTCCGGCAACCCAGCCGCCGACCTTGGCTGTGGGGGAGGCGGCTAGAGAAATTGCGCCGACCAGACGCTAGCGCATCGAGGTCTGTGAGACAGAGATGGAACACGAGCCAATCACAACGGCAGTGGCTGGCGCCGCTTTGGCCAAATCGTCCGATCGAATCCGGAACCGGTGGACAGGATCTCGGAAGTCCTGTTCGGCTTGATCATGGCGCTGACCACCTTGACGCTCGGCGTCGTAACGGCGGGACAGCATGCAAGTTCGACCATGCTCCTCGCCGCCCGGCTGCAATCCTGGCCGTGGGAATCATCGACGGCGCCGTGTTTCGATGGCTCGTTTAACGAACGGGGGCGCAAACGCCTGAAGCTGCGTGCGATACGCGAGGCTGCCAGATATCTGCGGCGCACATCGCGTCATCGCGGATGCGCCGCTGCCCTGCTGGCGTCGGTTCTTCGCCAGCAGCCCAGCTGAAGATGCGGCAAAGATTGGTCCAATTGCCCGAGCCTCGAGCGTCCGCGGCTGACAAAGCGCGATGGGCTTGGCGCGGCGGGATCTGCTTGTTCAGTTTCGTGTCGACCTTTCCGATCGTCATCCCGTTCATTCTGATCGGCGACGCGCGATTGGCGCTTCGTTTCTCCAATGCGGTTGCGATCGCGATGTTGTTCGTGTGCGGATATGCGTTCGGGCGTTGCGCCGGGTTTCGACCGTGGGCAACGGGCCTCTTGATGGTCGCTATCGGCGCGGCGTTGGTCGGCGTTGCGATAGCTCTGGGAGGATGAAAGCCGGCGTGGCGCCCGACGGCCGCCGTCAGCGCGGGAGCGTGGTGGGCCTTGCGGGCCTCGATTCACCTGGCTTGCGTTCCGCTGCCTCGACGGAGAACGTGACGTATGTGGTCCATCCTTCGAGCCGGTTCTTGGCGTCGAACTCGTAGTAGCCTCTGAGATTGAGGTATCCGTCGCGGTCCGCGACTGGAAAGAAAACCCGATCTGCGGCCCGACCCCAGCAACGCGTGATCTGAATCCGCCGAGCGCCGGACTCGCGCCGCTGTCGCCCGGTCAGCTGGTTGTAGGCATAGCCGACGGCGCCGATGTGTAATTTTTCCGAGAGATACGGCGAAATCGCCCAATCCAAGTGCGCGTCGATGCCGCTCCGGTATTGGGTGTAGGGATTGATGGAATTGTAGGTGAGCCCGACGACCGCGGACCATTCAAATCCGACCTGCTCGTTCAGATAGGTGTAGCCGGCGCCCGCGTCTGTCGCCCAGTGCCCTAGTCCCATGGTCGCCAGGCGGGTCGGATCGTAGACGCCGACGGGAACCGCGGCCGTCGCATAAACCATGAAGTTGTGCACGTCCTGATTCCATTTCAACGTGGCGGCCGGGTACAAGTCTCCGAATCCGATGACATAGTCGGAACGGCTTCCCGATAGCGAGGCTCCTCCCGGCCCGGTCAGCGTTGCCGACACCGAGGTGGTGTTGCGCCCGTACAAAGCCGTCATTCCCACGGCTGCTTGTCCGCCCAAGACCGGCGTTGCGAACACATAGGTCGGAGTCACCATGACGAAATCCGTCGGCGACTTCATGCCGGCCTGAAACCCGCCGCCGCGTGCAAAACTTACGCCCGCGCTCGCGGCCGCCTTCGCATGGTAAAAGCGTGCTTTCGAACGACCAGCCCGGATTCGAGGGCACTGCGGCGAAACTCCCGTATTGACCTTGCAGCCAGAAACTCACGCCCGCTTCATCCGCCGAGGCGCCATCAGAAACAGCGAGAGGCAGGAGCGCCGCGATGACGCATGCCAAATGAGTTAGCGGTCGACCGGACAGAGACACATCTCGCATCATCGCGCCCCAGATCGTCAGCCCCAGTGTATTCCTCCGGCCGGGAAATGGGTTGCCCGAAAGCCACACATCAAGCTATTCGCGGTCAGCCGGCACGGTGAATTCGACCGGATCGTCGGCGGCTTGCGCATGGCGGTCGCCCGTGCCGCTGGTTTGCTATGGCCTTCTTCGCTGCGGTGTCATCAGTGTCCTCCGCAGCACCTCAAAAATGACTGCAGTTGACCACCCAAACAACAGCACGCCGTTCATCGCCGTCATTGGCCCGAGCAGATGCCAGCGCTCCACTGGAGTCACGTCGCCGTAGCCGAGCGTTGTGTAGTTTACAAAGGCGAAATAGATGAGATCAGTGCCTTCAGGTGCAGCACCGACGATTGCGTAAGCCAATGACCAAACGAGCACCTCGGCAAAATGCGCAGCCATCAGCAACGACACGGTCGCAATCATGACAGTAATCAATCGAAGCGATTGACGTGACGTTGAGATCGCAGCCGCGATGCGCGCCGCCCATATTACAGCCGTCATCAAACATGCATGGATCGCAATGTTGCAAACACTGACGGCGACACCCACGAGAATTTGGCGCAACATGCAGAGCGCTCCGGCGATACGGGCGTTATTCAGTCCGACCCGCTGTTTCGAGGCATGGACCTTTCACTGGACCCGGGTGGCAACAGATAAAGCGTCATGGCGAAAATCAGGTACACCAACAGTACGAGCACTCCGACAAACCACGCCGAGCGCCCGCTGTTGGTCACCAGCGACACGGTCATGGTGGCGATGAGCATCATGACCACTGCGCCCGGCCAGAATTGCAGGTTCATCGGTGCCGGGCCGATGACGTAACTGAGCAGCACCAGCACCGGGGCGACGAAGAGCGCGATTTGGGCCGCGCTCCCCAGCGCGATGCCCACGCTCAGGTCCAGCCGGTTTTTGCGCGCGCCGGAAAACGCCGAGGCCATCTCCGCCGCACCGCCCACCAGCGCCACGACGATGAAACCCACGAATGCGGGGTCATCCCGAACGCTGCCGCTGCCTGCTGCACCGACTCGACGAACACCTCGCTCACCAGCGCGACCAGTACCGTGACGCCGGCCAGCGTGGCCAGGGCCAAGCCCAATGGCCACGGCGCTTCGCCGGTTTCCGCGTGTTCCGCGCCGCCGAAGAATTCGCGATGTGTCTTGAGTGAGAACAACAGGCCCAATCCGTAGGCGGCGATGAGCAGCACAGACAGACTCACGCTCAACTTCTCGGTGAACGCCGACCCCGCCGCGGAATCGGCTTCAGAGACCGCCGAGGGAATCAACATCGCGATCGTGGCCAGAAAGAGCAGGCCCGCTTGCAGACGGGCGCTGCCCCGGTTGTATTCCTGCACGTGGTGCTTGAGTCCGCCGAGTAGAAACGACGCGCCCAACATGAACAACGTGTTGGTGACAATCGCCCCGGCGATGGATGCCTTCACCAGCGCGTATTGCCCGGCGCGCAACGCGGCCAGCGCGATGACAAGTTCGGTCAGGTTTCCGAGCGTGGCGTTGAGCAGGCCACCGACCGTATCGCCCGTCTTGGCCGCCACGGATTCGGTGGCGTGACTCAGCAGCGCGGCCAGTGGCACGATGGCCAGGACGGACAGCACAAAAAGCAGCGTGTGCGCTTCGGGCTTGAGCTTCTGAGCGGCGAACACCACGGGCACGAAGGCCAGCAGCCAGAGCAGGGGATTGTGACGGATTTCTTTGAGCAAGGGGTTCATGGGGCAGTCTCGAAAGGAGCGGTACGTCCGCATTCAGTCTGCTTGATCCAGGGACCCTCTGCGGTCAAGCGAGGACTTTATGTTCAGAGGCCGCGTCGCGGATGATGTCCGGCACTTGACCTCGCTCTGTCAGCTTTGATCCTCCCAGTCCAACCAGTCCACATCATGCAGCTTAAGGTAACGGGAAACGGCGACGCCAATTGTCGGAAAGAAGAAGTTCTCGCCAAGCTGTGCGAACAGTCCGAACCTCTTGAGCTTGTCCTTTACGGGATCCTTGAGCTCGGCAAAGCACAACTCGATGCCCATCGCGTGCAACGCCTTGTCCAACTCGGCGACTGTATCGCCTGCGGTGACGTCGACGCTGGTGACCGGCTCCGCCGCGACGACCAGCCAGCGTACCGGGCGTCGGCGACTTCGCCACCGCGTCCAGCACGCGCTCCTTGAACAATTCGGCGTTGGCGAAGAACAAAGGCGCATCCCACCGAAACAGGACCAGCCCAGGTATCCGGCGGGCATCCGGATATCGCGTGATGTCATGATAGCCTTTGACGCCATGGGCGCGGCCCAACACGGCGGAGTGTGGACGCCAGCCGTCCCACAAGAACTCGATGATGGCGATCGCGATTGCCAGACCTATTCCCGGAATAGCGCCGAGCACGGCCACGCCGACGAAGCAGACGATCGATAGCCAGAACTCCCACTGCTGGATGCGATAGATGCGCTTGAGGTCGGTGACCTCGATCAAGCCGATCGCCGAGGCGATGACGACTGCGGCCAATGCAGCTGTGGGCAAATGCTGAAGAAGGTTTGGTGCCACCAGCAGCAGGAAGGCGATGGCAAGCGCGCCGACGACGCTGGTCAGTTGGGTGCGGGCGCCGGCGGCTTCGGCCACGGGGGTGCGCGAACTGCTGCTGCTGATCGGAAAGCCTTGAAAAATCCGGCCGCAAGATTGGCGGCCCCGAGCCCCACCATCTCCTGGTTGGGATCGACATGAGTGCCCAGTCCGTGCCGCATAGGCACGCGAGAGCACGCTGGTGTCGGCAAACGACACCAGGGCGATGGCGCAGCCGCCGATCAGCACCGGGACGATATCGGCGTAGGTGATCCACGGGATCGCGAAACCCGGCAGGCCCTGCGGAAGAGGACCCAGGACCGCCACGCCGTAACGCGCCGCGAGATCAAGCGCGCCGACGACTGCGGTCGCCCCGACCACCGCAATCAGAATGCCTGGCAGCGCGCTTGCTGCCTCGGAGCAGCAGGATCACCACCAGCGTGCCGGCCCCGATCACGAACGCCGCCCAGTTCGTCTTTCCTTCCAGTATCGCGCCGGCGATCGCCCACAGGTCCCGCAACGGTCCGTCGCTCTCGATCGAGAAGCCGAAAAGCTTGGGCAGTTGGCTGATCAATACGGTCAATGCAATTCCGTTCATGTAGCCGTACCGTATCGGCTTGGAGAGCAGCTCGGTAACAAAACCCAGGCGCGCGATGCCGGCCAGAATGCATACCGTGCCCGAAACGATCGCCATCATGCCGGCGAGCGTCGACGGCGCGCAGAGGGTCGCCGCCGGACAACGGAAGGACAACGCCGAGGATGACAGCCGCCAGCGACGAGTCCGGTCCCAGGACGAGGATGCGGCTGGGGCCGAACAGCGCATAGACCAGCAGCGGTATGATCGTTGCGTAGAGGCCGTAGATGCCGGGCAAGCCGGATGCCACCGCGTAGGCAATTCCAACCGGGACCAGCATCGTCGCCAGCACCAGTCCCGCCACGAGATCATGCGGAAGCCACGCTGCCTCATACCGGCGGAGCGTATCCAGTCCCGGCAGCCAGCTCGCTCGATCCCTCATCGGGCGGTCAACTCCGCTCCGGTCGAGCTCGGATTCGGTCATTCGGCGACATCCGCCGCGATCAACTTTTTCATCGGGCCTCGCACCACCGCCTCCGGCACGATCGTTTCCCATGCGTCGTCGCGCCAGGCGAGGATGTTCTTACCCCAAAAGCACTAGCGGTGCCGAGTGGTGGCCTACGGCGCAGGCTTTCTATTGCTTGCTGGCCCAGGCGGGCCAGCAATGCCTGGGCATGCTCGGGCGTCGCGATCCTGCAGATCGGAGGTCCGCTTTGGGAGCGAAGCGGGAAAAGGCCGTACAGCACGGCAATCGCCACGAAGGCCAGCAAGCCCCAGGGGTAGTCCAGGAGCAGAGGAGCGCGGTCATCACACCGCCTGCGCGGCGATGCGTTGGGGGAGAGGGCGAATTACAAGTGGCTCGGAAGCCGCGATATCGCTCAGTAAGGATGCGACCAGTATTCCGACGGGAGGCTACCGCCCAGTTTCACCATAATCGCATGCGGTGAGATCGGAGCCGACGCCGCAAGCACATCCGCCTTCCCAACCCTCGACTGCGCAACCGTAGAGGCCGACCAGACGCCGAATGCGGTCGCGGCGACAATAGCCAAACCGATGATCTCGAGTTTACGCATTGGATTGTCCCTTCCATCCCGTGTGAAAGCGCCTTAACCTCACACAGAACCCACCCCCGCCTGTGATCGCTGTCACAAAATGGCGGAATCTCGCCGAACCGCGAGCAGCTGGCGAGCGGCAGGTGAGCACCGGCTCGCAAGCCGGGCGGAGCGGGGAATTGTACGGGTCAGCGTGCGTGTTGCTCGCACATGGCTCGCCCGTGCTCTGGCAATGAGCCAATCCCGAGCAATTTTTCTAGTTTTTATCCATGGTGGCCACGGGTCGCCATGCAGGCGCGATACGGCCGCTCGTTGCCGCCCGAGTGAAATGGCATGTCGCCGCCGTGTTTGCTGTGCATCTCCATGCACTCTCTGATCATGCGTAACCGCTCTGGGTCATCGTGCTTGGGCTGCCGCAAATGCTGGGCGTCTGCGGCCAAAGCTGAGACGCCGACGAGGATAGTGCCAACGGTGAGAGCGCCGATTAGCGTCTTCATATCTCGCCAACAGTGGCGCTAAAGCGGACATGGCCGCACGTCGCATGCGTGCCAATTCCGGACTCCTCTTGCGCGTGGCTCTCGCGCGCAGCCAGTGCTTCGGCTGCACCGCGGCTAGTTCGACTGCTTGATGAGCTCGTCAATCCTCGCCTTGAACACCTCGCCGAGCTTCTCGTCGAAGGTATCGCCGAGGGTGCTGCCGGCGCGGGCGGAACTGGGCGCCTGCGCGGCGGCGTTCGCGCTGGGGTCGCTGGGCTGGGCCGGCGGCGCGGCGGGCGGCGTACTGCCTCCGCCCGCGGGGCTTTCCCGGCGCACCGAGGCGCTGGCGCGGCCGCTGCTCTTGCTCGGAGGCGGCTCCTGACGAACGCTGCGGGTGCGCGAAGCCTGCGACGAGCTGGCCTCGGATTTCGCCTGCGACTTTCCGCTCTTGCCCGAGGAGGTGGAGCTCGACTTCTCCTCGTCGCGCTTCGCGCGCGTCCCGGTGGACGGCTTGACCGGCTCGGCGGCCTCGTCCCTCGCCCTGTCGCCGCGCCTCGAGCGATTATTGTCGCTCGGGGTTCTGGACCTCGAACGAGGGCTGGGACTGCTGGAAGATCGGGAGGAAGAAGAACGCCTCCGCGGGGCCGGGACTGCCCACCGTCGCGGCGAGGGTGGCCGCGAAGACGACCGCAGCACCGTAGGTCGGGCGCATGCGCATGTGGAAGCTCCATTGTAGGCATGAACGAATTGTTAAATCGCGTAACACGGGCCGCCGCGCGCCTATGTGAGTTGGATTGTCCCTTCGTCCCGTGTGAAAGCGCCTTACGTCGTCCGGCTGGTTAAGCTGCCTTCGGCGTCGGCACCGGCAAGGTGACGGGAACGAAGGGCGACGTGCTCCTGGTGATGGTGGCCGCTTCCTTGGCCGCCCGCGCCGTCGCTTCCAGTCGCAGCATAGAAGATTTCCGCTAACATTCGTGCCTCCCTTGGTGAGACAGCTGATCATGGACCCAATGTTCCCGTGCCGATGTGATGGCCATCACAAAATGTCGTGCGGTCGAGAATACCCACCTCTCTTACGGTCCGCCGTATGGCCCCGATCTTGCGACGCCTCCGCCTCCACCAGCGCCCGCAGCACCGCAATCAGCGCCGCCAGCCGACATCGCCGTATGACCGAGTCTGACCCAAACCGGACGTTGGGTATCTGGTTTTTGTTCAGATCGTCTAAGTCTCGGTCAGGCCACCTCAATTGAAGCCGTCGATCCAATCGCGGACCTGGTCCGGCGTGTTGCGGAAGTATAGAGCATCGGCTAGGAGCGCCCTCAACAGAGCGGCATCATAGAGCGGCTCGTCCGCCTTCCTGAGATCGCTGATCATCGATGCGATAGCGCCCTGAAGGTCGCCGGCCTCCAGCCGCACGATCGCCCCTGCTTGCACACCGCGAGATGTTCCACGCGCGTGGTCATGCGTGCGCCACGCCCCAAAAGGCTCAGAGGCTCGTTATTCATTGCCCGTTGACGGGAACATCCAAAAGCGCTGCGAGGAGCGATCAAACACGCGCTGCTCTTCCCATGTGCGCGGCGCAACTTCTGGGGTACGCCAGATGATCCTTGGATGCGCAGAGTCGTTTAGTTGTGCGCCACTCGCGGCGTCGCTCTCCAAGCGATCGGCACTGAATCTGACATCTTGGGCTATCGCGGCCGAAGCACAAATGAACATCACGGCGGCCCAGAGGCTAAGAGGTAGGACTTTTGTCATTCTTTTTCAGTTCTTATTTGACATGAGAGGGAGCCTTATAATCCCCGTCATCGAGGACGAAGTGTGAGGTAGTTCACAGAAGAAAAGAAAATTAGCTTCGAGCCCACGAGCGCGCGAGTCGCGGCGTGGTGTTCGGTGCGTCTGGAGGACGCCAATGACAAAAGAACCGTCTAGATGACGCTGCGAAGTTGTTCCTCCCCTCAAGGCAGAGGGTCCGGTTATGGCACAAATCGGAAGTGCCAGAGCGCATCAACGATGTCCGCTTCTCTAATCGGCCATTCAGGGTCAAGCGCTTTCAGACTATCCACCACTACAGTGTCGATGTCGCTCACGGGCTCGTGCTTCTCTTCGGAATCGGCACCAGGGGCCCTTCCATCATGGGATTCGAGGACGAGGTGGAACAATCTTTCGGGCGGCCTTGCCGTCAGACGAACGGTAGGTCAAGCGGACATGCGAACTCACCTCATCCATCGTCCCGCGAGGGACATCATTCCACCGCTCGGTGGAGCTCGAGTGTCCTTCTATTGGATTAGATGCTGCACGGTTTTCATGCTGCTGCTGTGGCCTGTTCTCGGGTCCAGCGGAACTCGGTGCCGTCAACCCATATGCGGTGCATGATCACAGCCAACCGGCGTGCCAGGGCCACGATCGCCTTTTTCATCCCGCGGCGCCTGGCGATCTGCATCGCCCAGGCTTTGAGCCAGGACCATTTCTTCGACCGCAGCATGCTCTGAGCTGCTTCGTAGAGCATGACCCGCATCATCTCATCTATTGGATTAGATGCTGCACGGTTTTCATGCTGCTGCTGTGGCCTGTTCTCGGGTCCAGCGGAACTCGGTGCCGTCAACCCATATGCGGTGCATGATCACAGCCAACCGGCGTGCCAGGGCCACGATCGCCTTTTTCATCCCGCGGCGCCTGGCGATCTGCATCGCCCAGGCTTTGAGCCAGGACCATTTCTTCGACCGCAGCATGCTCTGAGCTGCTTCGTAGAGCATGACCCGCATCATCTCATCTCCGCAGCGTGATATTCTGCCGTTCCGATCGACCTCGCCCGATTGATACTTGGCGCACGTCAGCCCAAACACGGCCCCGACTGCCTTGGATTTTCGGAAGCGAGCGGGCACGTCGACGGTGGCGCGATAGGTCAACGCCACAACGGGGCCGACACCGGGGGTCGTCATCAGGCGCCGGCACACCTCATCATCCCGGACAATGGCCAGCAAACGGCGATGCAGGATGACGATCTGTTCGCGTAGCACCCGCCGGACAATGAGCATCGGCTCGACCAGCACCGCCAGGTCGGGGAGGTTCTCAACAAGCTCCCTGATGCGGGCCTCAAACTTCACCTTCCCAACCATGCCAACCTTGAGACCGAAGTTGCGCAAAGTGCCGCGCAGGTCATTCTCGATTGCGATCGCCTTCGACTGTAGCAGCTTGCGATGTGTCAGCAGCATCCGCAGTTTCTGACTGCGTATCGTCTTCACATGCACCGGACGATAAAGCCCCGCCCGCATCATCTGCGCTATGCCGCGCGCATCGTTGCGGTCCGTCTTGTTGATCTGCGCCTTCAACACCGCTTGCATGTGCCGCGTCTCAACGCAGATCACAGGCAATCCTGCTTCGGCGAGAGCGCTGAACAGCCATTGCGACAGCGGTCCAGCTTCCAACCCAATTCGCTTGAAGTGGTAGGCGGGGTTCTTCAGCACCGCCAACAACGCTTCAGGTTCGCTCGCCACCTTTACTTCCCGAACGATCTTGCCTGCGTCATCCACAATGCAGATGCTCGTCTCCTTGACCGAAACGTCCAGTCCAGCAAAATGGTCCATGCTGCGCTTCTCCTTCTGATGCTTGAGGCCGTGTTCACGGACCTCGTTTCACCATCAGCCTGAAGCGCAGCACCCAAAATCTTCAGCTATCCACAAGCTGCCGGCCGATTACCCATCTTTTGGGGTAATCGGACGGGAATATGCTCGCTACGCGAGCCTTTCCGCTTTCTGACCCGGAACGGACATAGAGGGACTGAGGTCTCGCAACGCACGATCTCCTGGCGATAGATTTTGCCGTCCGCAGTATGGACATCCGCGCGCCGCGTGCCTCAATCTGGGGCGATGCGCGTGGCCGCCGTCCTCGGATCGCTGCTCGTCGTAATCGCGCTCTGGCTCTGGGGCGCTCAAAACCTCGGAATGATCGCTCGGTCAGGCAACGTGGAGGTCGGCCACTGCGCATGGGTGCGCGGCGGTCGGCGATTGCCATCACACGTTAAGGAGAATGTGATGAGAGCGGTCTTGATGCTGGTCATCACCTGGATGGTCCTGTCGCCGGAGATCGTGACGACAACGCAGGCCGCGCCCGCGCGGGCCAACCGGGTGAGCGTGAGCTATGTGCCGCCCAAGAATCCTGCGCATCAGCCGATCTACGATCAATTAAAGGAAGTCAGCTTCCTCGAGAAGTTGCAACAATTTCTTGCTCCGTTCCGACTGCCGCGGGCGTTGCTGGTGAAGGTGGAGGGATGCGACGGTGATGCCAATGCCTTCTATGAAAACAACGTCATTACGATTTGTTACGAATATATAGAGCTACTCAGGAAAACCATGCCCGCGGAAACGACGGCTGCCGGCGTCACGCCGATCGACGCCATCGTGGGCCCCTTGTTCGACACCAGCCTGCATGAATTCGCCCACGCCCTGTTCGAGATGCTGCGGCTGCCGGTGTTGGGGCGTGAGGAAGACGCCGCCGATCAGGTATCGGCTTACATCATGTTGCAGTTCGGCAAGGTCGAGGCGCGCAGGCTGATCGGGGGCGTCGCCTACGCGTACAAGACCGAGGCAGACGCGGCAACTGCGCCGCCCACGATGACGCATTTCGCCGACCTGCACGGCACGCCCGCGCAACGCTTCTACAATGTGCTGTGCATTGCCTACGGCGCCGATAAGCACCTGTTCGGCGACGACATCGTCGAGAAGGGATATTTGCCGAAGGAACGGGCCGAGGACTGCGAAAACGAATACCGGCAGGCTGCCTATGCGTACGAAAAACTGATCGGCCCGCATGTCGACCGTGGCCGTGCAAAAAAGTGTTCGACAGGAGCTGGCTGCGCCCGACGGTCCGATAGGACCATCCCATTAGCCGATATGCCCAACGCTCGGGGTATCGGGCTGCCGCAAATCAGAGTAGTCCAGTTGTGAGAAATGTTTGTCGGCCACCGCGTCGTAGATGCTGGCTGATATTGGCCGATCTTATGGGGTGAGCCATTCAATGATGCACCCTTGAGACGAATAATCGTCCTCGCATAAAATCCTGGCGTCCAGGACGATCCACCGTTCTGGACTGGACTGGGCCCAGCGCTGGCAGCCCTGGCGCGGCCCAAGGGCGGGGTGCGTTGCTCAAGCCGCACCTCGCCTCCTCAAGAGTAGCCCACCGGTGTAATGGGATTGTCATCTAAATCGCCCGGCATTCGACCCATCTAATGTACCCCCGTGATAGAGCCTTGTGCGGCCTATGAACGGCGGCCCAACCGCGGGCGTATGGATGTATTTCAGTGGATAGACAAGACTTTGGGCGGCGACTGGCGTGCGTCTTTTAAAAGTTGAGGTCCAATTCGGTTTTGGTTTAGTGGTGCCCTGATGACCCACTGAGACATCTGGTGAATCGACTGCAAGCGGCGCTGCACAGGTAAGATAAAGCCGTTTATAAAGATCGGTTGACGCCTCGCGATTGGAGCAAATGCGATGACTGTAGAGCTCATGAGCAAACTGCACCAATTGCGTCGCGAGAATCGCGACTGGCTGCTCACGCTGCTGACCGCTGTGTTGACGCTCATGATATTTGTCTTCGCCCCGCTCCAGGCAGCGGGCATTTTCTTGTTTCAGACGTTTGCAATTGCGGGATTGCTTGCGATTATCGGCGGGGCGCTGATCATTTCCGGCAACCCGATCGCGCTCGGGTTGATGTCGATCGCATTCATTGCCAATTTTGTCGTCTTTTTCTTACGGCTGTATTATCCGTGGCCCTACAACCTGCACCTGTTGGCCGCGCGCATGGTTGATCATCGCGGTCACTCTCGGAATTGTGGTCGCTCGGGCAGTGTTCGGGGAGGCCGCATCACCTATCACCGAATAGTCGGAGCGATCCTTCTGTATCTGTTGATTGCGGTGACCTTCGCAACGCTGTTCGCGTTTGTCGGCCTGTCGATTTCAGATGCATTCAAGGGGATCGCGTTTGAGGACGACTCGGCACTCGCCAGCTCACTTTTCTATTTGAGCTTTGTCACCCTGACATCGACCGGTTACGGCGATATCGTTCCCGTGCACCCGCTGGCGCGAAGTCTTTGCAATATCGAAAGCATCATTGGCCAACTCTATCCGGCGACGATTTTGGCCAGGCTTGTAACCCTCGCAGTGAGAGCAGATATCACGTAGCCCTGCAGCCGTCAGACACCTCTGATGCTTCACCTGCGCGAGTCGGCCAGCCGAAGGTACGTCAATGAGGATTGGCGTAGCCGCGGCACGAGCGGGATGGTTCACGGTACTCCGCAAGGCCGACGCAGAGGCATGGTCTAACCACCATGCCCCATCGGCTCGACGCGGCTGGCCAATGCACGAGAGAGCGGCATGAGGATGATCAATCCGACGATCGCGACGACGATTACCATGACGACCACCTTTGGATCGCTGAAGCTTTGGCTCGCGACCACGAGTGCGGCGGCAATGTTGCGCTGGCCAGTACCGAGCGCCATGACGCGCTTTGTTCCGGCGTCAGGTCCGCCGAGCAACCAGCCAGTCCCAAAGCCCAATGCGATAAATAGAAGTCCCGCGAGGATTCCTCGGGTGCCGAAAACTTGTAGAACCTTGTCGATGTTGGCTGCGGTGATCAAACATACCAACAGGATGAGGCTGGCGTTGGAAATCCAGTCGAGCGCGGGCTTCACCCGTGCGGCCAAGTCCCCATAGCGGGCCTTCAGGGCAAGCCCTATGGCAAGCGGGAGCAGCATCAGCAGGACGAGGGAGCGAGCGATCTTCCACGGATCAACGGCGACCCCGGGGATCAGCAGAGGCAGGACAACCGGCAGATAAGCCAACGGTGACGACCATCAGCAGAACCATTGCGCCGACGGCAAATGCAAGGTTGCCCTTGGCAAGTTCAGCGAGCTTCGGCAAGAACGGCGCGCCGGCCGCACAACCGAGCAGCAGAAGGCCGAGCCCAAAGGGTTCGTCGAGCCAGAGCATCTTCGCGAGGGCGAGCGCGCCGAGGGGCATCAAGACGAAATTGGCCAGCAGAGCGAGCACGACGAGGCGGACATTGCGTAACGGCTCGGAGATCTGAGAGACCGTGAGACCTGCGCCCATCGCGAGCATGCTCGATACGACAAAGCTCAGCATCGCGACCGTCGCTGCCTTGCTCAACAGTTCCATCAGCATTGATGCTCACCCGTATCGAAATTTAAATAGCTCATGCGTCTGTCAGCGGTTCGGTTATCCCCGTGCCAAAGCTCCTCCAGAAGCGCTCCGCGTATCCACGTTGTCGCTCATTTCATCAGGGCGAAGTTCCGCCAGAAGTTTTGCAGACTCTCCGTGCCACCGAAGAGCGTGGTGAAATTGGTTGAGTCCACCAGCACGATGTCTCCAGCGCGCTGCTGATTTGGCGGCATCCAGAGCAGACAATTGAACTCCGTGTTGCCGGCTGCGGTGAAGGGGTGTGGACGGTCAGGATCGATCGGTTGACGCGCCAGCAGATGGATCGCCTTGCTGTCCTTCTCGGTGATCTCGTAATGCGGCAGGTGCGGATGGAAATTCAGCGTAGGGACGTTGTTGAGGAGTCCCAGCTTGTCGATGTCCCGGAAGGCCGTAAGCGGCGCGATCTCATTCGTGCCTGCGACCAGCGCCGGACGGAGTCCGTAGGTATTGTGCACCGGAACATCCAGCGCCTTCATCAGCGAGCGGGTATATTGCCCAAAGCGCTGCTGGCGCGGCACCAGCGCGTCGCCGTGATGGAGGTATTCCATCTGCCGCTGCTTCAAATCGCTTGTGAAGCCGACATCGTGATGCGGTGCGAGCAGCAGGCAGGTGCCTTCGCGCTTGAGCCACTGGCGAATGGCGGCGATTTCCTCCGGTGTGGCCTCCTGTTCGGAAAGAAGGTGGTCTAGCCCGAAGACCAAGAGCGTATCGGTGTCAGCCAGAATCCGTTCGTCAATCGGCAGCTTGTAGCCCGCCTGGTCGATGCGCTGGAACACGGCGACCGGGTGGCCCGTGGCTTCACCGGCGATTTGCTGGAAGCTGAGGGTGGAGCGGTGAAAAAGCTCCAACGTACCGGCGATCCCCTGAAGGAATTGCGCGGCGCTCCACTCCGGCGTCTCGTAGGCCGGCCACAGTACGGTGCGGACCTCGGTCATCGTGGAGAAGCGGTTCTCCATTGCCGCGGGTCGCGCTGCGATTCCCACGGGTAGCTCCATGTCCAGTAGATGCTCAGGCGGCGTCTGCCTGCCGTGTATTTGCGAGGGATGTGATTTTGGTTGTAGGTGCGCGCCGGTGTTAGGGTGCTCATGACTGTTCCCTTATCCCTGTCGTTCCCTCAAAGTTGATGCCAGGTGCTCTCCGCTTGATGTGCTTGCCAATCCACTTTCAGATTGAGTTCGCGCGCCGCGCTGGCCGCCACGCGAGCGAGTATTCCTGCGTAGGTGGGAAACGAGAGCGGAATGTGCGCCAATTCGTCTACCCTCATTTTCGCGGCGATGGCTATCGCCGCCACTTGGGTGATCTCCACTGCCCGCTCGCCAACAACGTGGCAGCCCAACATCCTGCAGGTCGTGCGGTCGACGATCAGCTTGCAAAAGCCTACTTTGCGCCCGTCAATGATCGTGCGTGTCGTCGAGTCGAAGCGTACAACCGCGACCACGACTTCGTGTTTTTCACGGGCCTTTGCCTCGGTCAGGCCCACTTGGGCATATTCCGGATCCGTGAAGCTGCCGATCGGACTCACCGGGTCCCCAATCGTCATCGCCGGTCCTCGCACGGCGTTGGTTGCCGCCACGAAGCCCTCCTGTATCGCCTGTGGGACCAGCATCTGGCGACCGGTAATGTCTCCAGCGGCGAAGATATGCGGCGTTGAGGTCCGCAGATACTCATCAACCTTCACGAACCCCCGGTGATCGGTCTCGACGCCCGCCGTAGCGAGGCTCAGCGCTGCAGTATCGGCCACCCAGCCCACCGCCACGACCGCAAGCGTCGCCTCGGCGCTGTCCCGGTTGCCGTTCTTGGAGAAGATCATTCGCACCCCAGTCGGGGTCTTCTCGAAAGACTCGATCGTGCCGAAATTCTCGCGCACGACGATGCCCGACTCCCGGAAAGCCGCTGAAACCGCTGCAGATATATCTTCATCCTCGCTCGGCAGGATGCGTCGGCCTGTCTGGAAGAGCTGGATCCGCGACCCATACGCGTTGAAAATCGAGGCTACCTGCACGCCCGTTGCCCCAGCGCCGACAACCAGCATCGACGGCGGTACATAGGCTAAACGCCACGCATCGCTATGGGTGCTTGTCAACTCACAGCCGGCGACTGGGAGTCCCCGACTCACGCCGCCGGTGCAAATGATGATCTTTCGGCCTGCAGCCGCAGGCCGCCCTCGGTTTCGATCGTGTGCCGGTCGGCGAAGCGGGCAACGCCGGCGTGCTCGTGGACGGTCACTCCCGCGGAGTCGATCTGCTGGCGCAAGGAAGAATGCGCACGTGCGTCCTGACGACCTCGCGCACGCGCGCAAGCAGCCGCGGATAATCCAACACCGGCTCGCTCACGCCGATGCCGTATTGACCTAGCTGTCGAGCTTCGCGGATCAGGCGGGCTGCGTGGGCCAGGGTCCGCACCGGAACTGGTCCGTCGTTGGCTGCCATACCGCCAAACTCGGCACGAGTGACCAGCACGGTACGCGCGCCCAGGTCCGCAGCGCGGAGGGCGGCTAGTACACCCGCCGGGCCGGCGCCAATAACAATGATGTCGATCATGTCTGGTTATCCCGACGATGAACGAGACCTATTCCGTTTTCAACGGACATCATCCAATGTCGCGAGATATCGAAGCGCCTTGATGCCGGGCAGAAGAAGTAGGCGCCGCCTCTCACCGTGGTGAAGGCCGGCAAGCCGGTGATTTTTTGCGGATCGGGCGCTTGGGGATTTTGTATTCGAGCGTGCCGTCCTGAGCGCCGATGATCGGGTCGCGTTCGTTGCCGAGCTCGTGAAAATTCCGGTCGTTCGCCCAAACGTTTTGCGCGAACTCGAACTGTCGAATGAGGCTCGCGCAGATCACGAATGCTGCGATGCCCCGCTCCACGCCGTCCTCCGGCGCGTCCTCCGGCAAATGCGGACCGTACGTGGCGCCGCGTCGGATCATGCGGCGGCGATTTATGTTCGCCGCCGTGTCGCGGGGATTCATTCGGCGCATGTGCGAGCCGAGCGGCACCGCGTAGCCATGCGGATCCATTTCCTTGTAGTTGAAGTCGTTGTTCCGTTGGAGGTCGGCGCCCAATGCGGGATCGTCTTTCTCAGGTGCCAGCGTGAGCGGTGCCCCGCTGCGCCAGCGTCCCATGAGCTTCGCTGCGATCAACTCCTGTTCTTCGTGTGTCTTGCCATGCTCGCGCAGGAAATCGCGAAACCTGCCCACATGCTCCTGCAGGCGGCGGTAAGCCATGTAGCTGCCGTTGCGGGAAAGAATTTCGGGCTGCGGCAGATTGGCGGGCGGTCCGTCTTCGTCCGGGTACCCGAGGATGAATTCGCCTGGCTTGAGCGGCGCGCCGGTGCCGGGCGTCGGCACTTCGCCGGTGCCCTCGATGACCGGCTGCGAGAGCCGGTCGCGGTAGCCGAAATGGTCGTGCGCATAGTCGAACGGCGGCGTCGCTTCCAGATCCAGCGTGGAGAGCACCTCAACCCCTTCGCACCGTGCGACGAGCTGATCGTGCTCAGTCAGGCAGCGCCTGCGCTCAGCGGCGTCGCGGGCGAACAGGATGGCGATGGCGTGAAGCTCCGGGCTGGCGAGGCCTCCAACCCAGTTGTCAGGATGATTCTCTCCGGTGTCGCCGAGCATCTCTGCGCGGGCAACCATGCCCTGCTTGAACTCTTCGGGGAACGTGGCCAGCGAGCCCTCATCGACGCCGAGTGCGCGCAGGCCGTTCCAGGTGAAGGCCACCGTCACCCAGCGCTTGTCTTTTTCGACCGAAGCCAGGACTTCCGCGGCCGACTGCGCTTTCTCACGAATCGCGGACAGCCAGGCCCGACCGCCCGCGGCGTTGCGAAACGAAAGAAATTCATATCGTCCCGGTGAGCGCGGGCGTCCGAGTCAGCAGGATATGCTGGATGTCCTCATTTTCAAGCATGGCGCGTCCTGCGGTGGCATCACTGCATCTGGTCGAGCATGTTCGAAAGGTCCGCCTTGACCTTGAGCGCTTTCTTGATTTCGTCGGAGCTCACATAGGGATACTCACCGTATTCCAGGAAGCTTGGGCACTGATGCTCGCGAACGAACTTGACGAAGGCTGGAGCATTCGTCTTCCAGTCCGCAGGAAAGCCCTCGAGGTTTTCGAAGACGGTGTTGATGCCGTACTTCGAAAAGAGTGCCACAGCATCCTCGGTGTATTTGTCAAAATCGGTGTCGAAGATGCCCTGATACATGAAGTAGGTCTCCCCTTGATAGGGAAGAGAACCCAGCGCAGGTAGTGCAGCTTGAGCACTGCGAGGCAGTCCGGCTGGTCCGCTACGGCCTTCTCGATGTTTTTGGCGTACTGGTAGAATACATCTTCCTGCCAGGGATGATCTTGGCGATGATGGTGAAGCCATAGCACGCCGGACTCTTGGGAAAGATCGGGCCGTATCTGCCCTGTTGCACCTTATCTTCGAAGACCCCTCCTTTCGGGATCGCCATCGCCGCCGGTCTGGTCCAGTCGCCCTGCTGGGTATCTGACATAGCTGCGTCCTTTCCTATCGGTGGATTGAAGGACATCAAGATGCTTTACTGCGTTTTCGATACGAAGCGAGTGCACCACAAATGTGATCCGGGTGACATGAGATTTTGCAGTTCCGGATCGAGTTACAACGTTTGCCGGAGTGCCTTCAATACCACGGGCGGGTTCCTCGCCCACTGTGCGCACCGGTAAAGGCCATGGGCCAAAAACTCACAGCCAACTCAGCCGCGACCGAGTTTTACAACAGAATCGAAAGGTGATCCGGCGGAATATGCTCGCTGCAGCCTCGCTTCGACCATCTCGGCCTCTGAACCCACTCTCAGCGCCTCGACCGGAGGGAAAGGCTTTTGATCAAAGGATCAGGTCTCGGTCGTAGCCAATGTGTCCGGTCGCGTTGAGCAACCGCGCTCGATCCTAGCCCACAACCTTGCGATAGATCGTCCAGTAGACAAAGCCAACCAAGCCGGCGCCGCCGACGATATTGCCGAGCGTTACCGGGACCAGATTATGGATGATCCCCGGGATCGTGATCACCGACGCATCGAAACCTGCAGGGACCTTGCCGGTCTCGGTCAGCAGCCAAGCCAACGGCAGAAAATACATGTTGGCGATGCAGTGCTCGAAGCCGGCCGCGACGAACGCGGAGATCGGCAAGATCAGACCGACGATCTTGTCAGTGACCGAGCGACCCGCATAGGCAAGCCAGACCCCCAGGCAAACGAGCACGTTGCACAAGATGCCTTTGAAGAACAGCGTCACCATGTCCGGGCTGATCTTTGCGGCCGCCGTGTTCAATATCGACAGGCCGATGCGGCCGCCGTTGAAATCAGGATGATGCGAGAGCAGGACCAAGATGACGAGCCCAAGGCTGCCAACCAGGTTACCGCAGTAAACGATGAGCCAGTTGCGCAGCACCTCGGTCGTGGAAATCTTGCCGCTCGCCCAGGCCATCACGATCAGGTTGTTGCCGGTGAACAACTCGGCGCCTCCGATCAGGACGATCGCCAGTCCGAGCGAGAACACCAGTCCGCCGACCACGCGGATGGTCGCAAAGCTCAGGTCAGGGTCGCAGGCAACGATGGTGTAGTAGAGCGCGCCGAGACCCATGCTGCCGCCCGCCACCACCGCCAGCATGAAGGAAGGCAGAAACGCCATGGTCGCCTTCTTGACCCCGACTTTCTCGATTGCCTCCTGGATTTCCGCTGGGCTATAGGCATTGAAATTGAAAATGGGTGGTGGCGGCGCGGGTGCCGGGTCAGTCATGTCGCGCCTCCGCTGCGATAAGCACACGGGCCCCAGGAGTCGGCCCCTGCGGCCGAGCGGTCTGATAGCCGTCTGTAATCCTGCTCAGCCTCAGAACCGCCAACTCGAGAACTGCCACACCAGACCTCGTTTCGCGCGCGCCCAAGCGAGAAGCCGGCAAGTGTTTCCCTCGTGTGCCGAGGTCATGTTCAACCAGCGCCGGTGGCGACCAGCAGCCCGACTATCTGCACGGCGATGACCTTCACGATCGTCATCGATGGAAAGATCATCGCGTAGCCGATATCAGGCCGCTCGGTCGGCGCCATTCGCGTCGAATACACCAGAATGGCGGGATTTCCGGTCGCGCCCGATGCGACGCCGACCAGATCGTCATAGGGGATCTTCAGCAGGTAGTAGCCGACCAGCAATACGATGATCACCGTCGTCAGCAGGACGGCGGCGCCGATGAACAGCATTGTCAGCCCCGTCTCCGAGATCGTACGCACGAAAGGCTGCCCGGCATTGATGCCGACGGCGGCAAGGAACATGGCCAGGCCGAAGTTGCGCAGCACGATGTTCGCGGGAAGCGGCATCACCCAGAGCAGCGGACCGGTTCGGCGCAGCTTGCCGACGATAAGGGCCACGATCAGCGGACCACCCGCGATGCCGAGCGTGACCGTCCCGACACCGGGGATTGGAATGGGTATCAGCCCGAGCAGCACGCCAAGCACCATGCCGAGCCCGAGTGAAACGTAGCTGAACTCCGCCGTAGCTTTGACGGTGTCGCCGAAGTGCCGCCGGATGTCCTCCTTGCGGTCGGCTGGCATGAGCACGCCGACCCGATCGCCGAACTCCAGGGCCAGATCGGGGCTCGGGACAAGGTCCATGTCATAGCGGCGGACATGCAGGAGATGAACCGGAAACCCGGTCGGCAGCGGAAGCTGCGAGAGCGGCACGCCGACCACATTGGCCTTCCCCACGAAAACCCGGATGTAGTCGAGGGCAGAACGATCTTTCACGATACGGCCGGGTTCCAGCCTTCCCAAACGTGCGGCCGCTTCGGCGATTGCGTCCTCCGCGTTCGGCGATGATCAGGAGACCATCTCCGGATGCCAGGAGCATATCGGTCGACGGAACAACATTCTGGCCGCCTTTGCGGACCATCGTCGTCTGCACGCCGCTCGGCAGATCCTTGCTGAGCTCGGCTCGAGCGTGCGGCCGGCGCAGTTGTCTCCCAAAGTCACCTCGCCCATGTGGAACCGCTGCGCCTTCGGCGGAAACTTCGGCTGGATCTGGCGCGTCATGAAGTAGATGCACAGGATCGGGCCGATCACGCCGAAGGGATAGGCAATCGAATAGCCGATCGATGGTTCGCTGTTGTGCATGACGTCGAGGGCGGCCTGCAGCGTTGCGGTGCTTGTCATCGAGCCCGCGAAAATGCCCAGCGTGTGGCCCGTCTTGATCCCGAAGACCTGGCCCAGACCCAATGCGACCGCGAGCCCGGCGACGACGGCAACGAGCGCCAGCAGATTGTATTTGCGGCCTTCGGCGCCGGTCATTCCTTCAAAAAATTGCCGGCCATAGAGGATTCCAATTCCGTAGAGGAACATGATCAAGCCGGTAAGGCTGATCGGTCCGGTGATCTGGGCTTTCGGGGCGAAGGCTCCGATGGCCAAGCCTACGAACAGGACGGCGCCGACGCCGAGCGAGAAGCCTCCGATGTTGATCTGGCCGACGACGTAACCGACGCCGATGGCGAGAAACAACGCCAGAATAGGCTGCGTACCGATGATGTCGCGCGCCATCTCAAGCATAACAATGTCTCCGGCTATGGACAGGCCTCGAGTCAGTCAGCGCGCGCGGCAGCCCGCGGCTCGAAATTGTTCGATCACCCGATTCACAAGGTCAGGAGCGGCCGCCGCCGTGTTCGCATGCTTGTAGTCAAGCTTCATCGCCTTCCATTTGAACGCGCCAAGTTGATGGAACGGCTGCACCTCGACCCACTCGACATTCTTCATCGGGGCGACGAACCGGGCGATCTTATCGACGTTGGCGGGATCATCGGTGAGTCCCGGCACCAACGTGAAGCGCACCCATACCGGCTTGCCGATTGCGGCCAACCGCTCGGCGAAGCGCAGCGTCGGCGCCAGATCCCGGCCGGTCGCGGTGCGATAGGTTTCCGGATCCCCGCTTTTGATGTCCAGCAGCACGAGATCGAGGCGCGACAGATAGCTCGTCGTCGGCACGGTCACCGAGAAAGCCCGATGTCTCGATCGCCGTATGAAGGCCCATCTGCCTGGCCGCAGCCAATATTCGCGCCGTGAAGCCGAGCTGCACCATCGGCTCTCCGCCCGAGATGGTGAGGCCGCCGTCGAGCGATCGCAACGCTGGCGCAAACGTGCCGAGGCGGTTGATGACGTGTTCCGCAGAGACGTAAGTGCCGTCCTTAAGATGCCAGGTATCAGGATTGTGGCAGTAGGAACAGCGAAGGAGGCAACCCGACACGAACAGCACCACACGGAGGCCCGGTCCGTCGTATCGGGACGATGACTCGTAGGAATGCACGTATCCAAAAGCGCCTTCGCCGTCGTCGCGAAAGTCGGCTGCATCGGGCGCGTCGGGCGAGAGGCCGACGAGCAGATCGTGGCGGCTGCCCGCCTCGAGGTTGCCAAGCCGTGACATGAGGCTCTCCTCTGTCTCAGATTTGGCCGTGGAAAGTCCGGTTGATCACATCCAGCTGTTGCTCGCGCGTCAGGCGAACGAAGTTGACGGCATAGCCCGACACGCGGATCGTGAGCTGCGGATACTTGTCGGGATTCTTCATCGCGTCCTCGAGCGTCTCCTTGTCGATGACGTTCAAGTTCATGTGGAAGCCGCCCTGATCGAAGTACGTGTCGAAGGCTTTGACCGCGCCGTCGACCAGCTCCTCGTCGGACAGGTGCGCCTTCTGCGGCGCGACCGAAACGGTGTAGCTGATGCCGTCCAGTGCATCCCTGTAGGGCAGCTTTGCGACCGACAGGCATGACGCGAGCCAGCCATGACTGTCGCGGCCGTGCATCGGATTGGCGCCAGGCCCGAACGGCTCGCCCTTGCGGCGGCCATCCGGCGTGTTGCCGGTGTGCTTGCCGTAGACCACGTTTGAGGTGATGGTCAGCACGCTTTGGGTGTGGGTCGCACCGCGATAGGTCGGATGCTTGCGGATCTTCTGCATGAAGCCGCGTGACGAGGTCCGCGGCGATGCTGTCCACCCGATCGTCGTTGTTGCCGAATTGGGGAACGACATTCGTGCCCTCGATCGGCCTCGATGCGATAGTCGACGGCAAGTCCGGTCTGCGTCCCGGATGACGTGGACCTTGGCATATTTGATCGCCGCCAGGCTGTCGGCGACCACCGACAGGCCGGCGATGCCGAACGCCATGGTGCGCAGGATGTCGCGGTCGTGCAGCGCCATTTCGAGGCGTTCATAGAAGTACTTGTCGTGCATGTAATGGATGCAGTTCATGGCGTGCACGTAGGTGCGCGCCAGCCACTCCATCACGCGATCGAACTTCTCGAACACCTCGTCATAGTCGAGCACGTCGCTGGTGATCGGGCGGCGTCGCCGGCGCGATCTGATCGCCGGAGATTTCGTCGCGCCCGCCATTGATCGCGTAGAGCAGGGCCTTTGCGAGATTCACGCGCGCCCCGAAGAACTGCATCTGCTTGCCGAGCTTCATCGCCGACACGCAGCAGGCAATGCCGTAGTCGTCACCCCAGTGGGGCCGCATCAGGTCGTCGTTCTCGTATTGCAGCGAGGAGGTTTCGCGGCTGACCTTGACGCAGTAGCGCTTGAAGTTGTCGGGCAGGTATTTCGACCACAGCACCGTGATATTCGGCTCCGGCGCCGGCCCGAGATTGGTCAGCGTGTGCAGCATGCGATAGCTGCTCTTGGTCACCAGCGGCCGGCCATTCAGATCGATGCCGCCGACGCATTCGGTCGCCCAGTAGGGATCGCCGCTGAACAGCGCGTCGTATTCGGGCGTGCGCAGGAAGCGCACGATGCGGAGCTTCTGGACCAACTGGTCCCACAGCTCCTGTGCGCCGGCTTCATCCAATGTGCCTTCCTTGAGGTCGCGCTCGATGAAAATGTCCAGGAAGCTCGAGATGCGGCCGATCGACATCGCCGCGCCGTTCGCTTCCTTGATGGCGCCCAGATAGGCGAGATACGTCCATTGCACCGCCTCCTGCGCGTCGTTCGCCGGACGCGTGATGTCGCAGTCGTAGAGTTTCGCCATGGCGGCCAGATCTTCGAGCGCGCGCATCTGGTCCGCGAGCTCCTCGCGCATCCGGATGACCTCGTCGGTCGGCCACATGTCGTCAATCTGCGCGCGTTCCTGCCGCTTGGCGCTCATCAGGCGCTCGACGCCATAGAGCGCGACGCGGCGGTAATCGCCGATAATCCGGCCGCGGCCATAGGAATCCGGAAGGCCGGTGATGATGCCGGACCTGCGACACCGCATGATTTCGGGCGTGTAGGCGTCGAATACGCCGTCGTTGTGGGATTTGCGGTATTTCGTGAACGCCTCATGCACCTGCGGATCGGCTTCGAAGCCCGCCGCCTTGAGGCCGGCCTCGACCATCCGCAAGCCGCCGAACGGAAAAATCGCCCGCTTGAACGGCTCGTCGGTTTGCAGTCCGACGATCACCTCGTTGTCGCGGTCGATATATCCCGCCTTGTGCGCCAGCATCGTCGACGGCGTTTTTGCATCAACGGCAAGCACGCCTTTCTTCCGCTCGTCCTGAAGATAGGGCTGGAGCTTGGCCCAGACCGCCTTGGTGCGCTTCGACGGCCCGGCCAGGAATTTCTCGTCGCCGGTATAGGGCGTGACGTTGCAAACTATGAAATCGCGGACATCGACGGCGTTGCACCAATGCCCTGGCTTGAAGTCTCGCCAGCAGCCTTTATCCTTCGCGCTGTTCGCAAGTGCGGCGGCTTTCATGGCATCTCTCCTCGGCTCGATTCATTTGTTGGTTGCGCGCTGGTACATCGGCTATCACGTCATCAAGCCATTCTTGCGCCTGTTGCCCTCCCCTTCGGGTTCGCCCTCGCAGCAACGCCGCGGCATGCTGCGTGACCATCATCTCCTCGTCGGTCGCCACCACCAGCAGTGCGACTCGTAAGTGGCGCAACCTGGTATCAGTCCGCGCTCCGCCATGCCTCCGGCTTGGCCGTGACCGGAGGGAGCCAGCGCTTGTGCAGCTTGCGCGCGAGCTTTCTATCGATATTGGGCCTTATCAAGGTTTCGAATGCATGCGAGAGCTGAAGATATTCGCGCTCGCAGCCCACCGCGCGGTCCTCGGGCAGGAATCCTTCCTTGACGACATCGGCAAACAGTTTCGGGTCGCTGCCGTATGCCGTGCACAACAGGTTGAAGAAGCGTTGCGCGGGCGTGCCGTGCTCGTCCGCAAAGTTTTCCTGCTTCACCGTGAGCGTCGGAGACGCCAAGTCGCCCTTGTATTGATAGGCGCTGCCCAGGATCAGCCGGCGAGCTTCTTCCTTGTCGAACCTCAGCATGAGGTAGGTCGAAAACTGGTCGGCGGCATCTTCGTTGCGGCCGAACAGTGGAATTTTCAGGCTGCGGAACGTGGCATGACCGGCCTCGTGCAGGAATACGTCCAGCAGCGGGCCGATCATCGCGTCAATGGGAGCGACTCCCGAGGGCGTCGTATGCTCGGGTACATTCTTCCAGATGTCGTTGACGTACTCGTAACAGACCGTGACGTTTTCCTCATTGGACCACGCATTGGAAATGCCGTCACAGTCCGTCGTCTGCAGCAGCAGGCGGTGCGGCAACCGCAGCGGGCGCAACAGCTCGCGGATCTTCTCCAGCACCCGGTGCTCCTTGAGCAGCTTGTATGCCGGCTGATTGGCCGCGGACTTCGGTTCCACGTAAGCGATGTCGATCCTGTCGGGTCGGAGCTTGGCCGAAATGCCTGCCGTGCGCGCTTCGACCTGAGCGACAGCCAAGGCCGACGCGGCCGCCAATGCAGTCGTCACGATCCGTTTCATGGCACCGACGTGGCGGGTTGCTTCATCAAGGCAGCGCAGCGCGATTGCTCGCTTCGGCTCTTGCCTTCGCCCGAGCCTGTTCAGAACTTGCTGGACTTCTTGAGATCGAACCCTAGTTGCTTCATGCAGGCGCCGCCGTGGAGATACCTGCCCGTAGTCTCGGTGGCCGTCGGATAGGTGCGGTCGACTTGCTGTTTGCACTGCCGATAAGCCTGCTCGTAGGTCAGTTTCTTCTGGGCGAAAGCATCGGGTGCGCCGAAGATGACAAGCACTCCAGCGAACGACAGCGCAACCATTTTGCAGGTTTGTCGGACTCCGAAGCATGATGTCCTCCATGGTTTGAGCTCTGATTTTCATAGCGAACTCCTTTGCAGAACCCACCTCACCAGCGTCAATGGTCCTCGGTGGTTCGCCGCGCATGCGCAGCTGGATTTCGCAGTATCGAGACGTGGCGGCAGTTTGCGTGGCTTACTGCTGTCTCTAGTTGGCCTTTGCTCCTCCTCCGCTCTGCTCGGACTGCAACGCCAGGGTATGCGTCGCGATCATCAGTTCCTCGTCGGTCGGCTCGACCAGGAGCGCGACCCGGCTCTCCGGCTTCGAGATGACGCCGCTTGCCTGCCGCATTGTCCGCCGGATCCAGGACCGGCGCCGAGCCAGGCAAGTTTTTCCGCGATGCGAGCGCGGATCGTTGGCGAGTTCTCGCCAATGCCGGCGGTGAACACGAACGCATCGAGCCCGCCCAGCGCGGCCGCCAGCATCCCGGCATTCAACCCGATGCGGTAGACGAAATGGTCGACGGCGAGCATGGCGCGGGGATCGGGGTTCGATTGCAGCTCCCGCATGTCGTTGCTGATACCGGACAGGCCTTGCAGGCCGCTTTCGCGATAGAGCAGGTCCTGGACGGCCGCGGGCTCCATGCCCTTTTCGGTGAGCAGGTAGAGCAGGACGCCGGGATCGATCTGGCCCGGCCGCGTGCCCATCGGAATCCCGTCAAGGGCGGTGAAACCCATCGTGCTTTCGACGCTGCGGCCGTTGGCCAGAGCGCACATGGACGCACCGCTGCCGAGATGAGCGACGATGACTCGGCCCGCCGCCACGCTCGGAGCCACCTCGCGCAAGCGCCCGGCGATGTATTCGTAGGACAGACCGTGGAAACCGTATCGCCGGACACCCTCGGCGTAGAAGCGCTCCGGAATGGCAAAGTGGTCCGCAACCGCAGTATGGCCGTGATGAAAGGCGGTATCGAAGCAGGCAACCTGAAGCAATTCAGGTCGACCCATCAACAGCGCCCGGATCGGTGCGAGGTTGTTCGGCTGATGCAGGGGTGCGAGGGAAACGTATTGCTCGAGACTCGCGACCACGCCCTGGTCGATGACCACCGGCCGGTCATATTTCGGCCCGCCATGGACGACCCTGTGGCCAACCGCGATGAGGTTGAAGCTCTGGGTCTCCCTGAGCCAAGCCGCCACCACGGCAATCGCCGCGGGAACGTCGGGGACCTCGTTCGACGCATAGCTCCGATCGATCAGCGACGACCCGTCGTGCGCCTTGGCAAGCAACCGCGGCCGCGTGCCGATCCCGTCGATCTGGCCCTTGACCAGGCGGCTGCAGCGCGCCGCCGCCCTCAATGCCGAATATCTGGAACTTGACGCTGGAAGAGCCTGCATTGACGACGAGGATCGCATCCATGGCAGTCAGGCCGTTGGCAACGCCGCAATACGCCGGCGTGCGTCGGCATAGAGGACGGCGGCGGCGCAAGAGGCCAGGCGGGAGCGCACGGAATCGGCGCGCGACGTCAGAATGATCGGCACGCGCGCGCCGAGAACGATGCCTGCCGAATCCGCCTTGGCCATGAATGTCAGGTTCTTGGCCAGCATATTGCCGGCCTCCAGGTCGGGGACGACCAGGATCTGTGCGCGACCGGCAACCTCGGACTTGATGCCCTTGATGGCTGCCGCCTCGGGACTGATGGCGTTGTCGAACGCGAGCGGGCCATCAAGGATGCCGCCTGTTATTTGTCCACGCTCGGCCATCTTGCAAAGAGCGGCCGCCTCGATGGTGGATGGTATCTTCGAGGTCACGGTCTCCACGGCGGAAAGAATTGCGACACGCGGAGTGCCGAGACCGACCTGCGTGAAAAGATCGATCACGTTCTGGATGATGTCACGCTTGGTGTCGAGGTCGGGAAAGATGTTGATCGCAGCATCGGTGATGAACAGCGTCTCCGAATAGGTGGGCACATCTATGATGAATGTGTGGCTGATCCGACGCGCCGTGCGCAGGCCGGTCTTGCTCGAGGTCACCTCCCGCATGAGCTCGTCGGTGTGCAGGCTGCCCTTCATCAGCAGCTCGCCCTTGGATTCGTGAATCAGCGCCACCGCCTTTGCCGCGGCCGCCTCGCTGTGCGGGGCGTCGACGATCTCGAAGCGATCGATATCGATCCCGTGCTCGCGGGCCACGGCGGAGATCTTCGCTGGCCGGACCGACCAGGATCGGAACGATGATGCCGGCTTGCGCCGCCTCGACGGCGCCGCGCAAGGAGGTATCGTCGCACGGATGCGCGACGATAGTCGTCGCCGGCGGCACCTTCTTCGCATTTGCGATCAGCCGCTCATACTTCGAGGTGGGCGGGCTGCCGAATGGGCTCGTTGCCGCGATCGCGCCGATCTGCGCTGTCGGTGAGCATGAAAAGTCCTCCGCTGCCTCCTGGTGGACGTGGCCCTCAGGATGCTTTCTCCTGGACCTGGGTGCCGGCGGAGGGCACGAGCGCGAGATTGCGCGCCGCCGCCGAACCCGCGTCGACGCCAAAGAGCTGCGCGACCTCGTTCATTCGCTGCCTGTCCTCGGCGGAGAATTCCCCGCGCGCGCCGAGCGCCTGCTTGACGAGTTCGAACGCCGCGGCCCGGGTCTGGGCATCGGGCGGGAGCATCGACGGAATTGCGGCGAGCGCGGCATTCTGGTCGAGCAGCAGCATGTTGAACTGCTCGCGCACCAGCGCCTTGAAGATCGATAACGGCATGTCGCCGTGCGCGCCGCGAAGGCGGCGCACGGTCTCGAAGCCGCGTTCGTCGACCGAAGCCCGCCCCATGCCGGCGTAGATGAGCGCGCGGATGACGGCTTCGCGCACGCCCCCGAGGGGATGCGCGATTTGAGGTCGGCGATCTTGCTCTGCAGCAGCTCGCCGTGAAGCGGGCTCTTCGCTGCCTTGCGCAACGGACGCGTCGCGGCGGGGTCTACGCCGACCGCCGCCTGCACCGCCGGCAGGCCGTATACCGCCAGGAAGGTGCGCTCGGCCAGTGTCTCGCTTGCCTCCCGCCAGGCGTCGAGCGTCGCGACGATCTGGCGCGATACGTTCTCCTGCAGCGCGACGAATGGATTGCCGGCGCTTACGGGCTTTCGGGTCTTGCGAGCCTGCTCGGCCAAGGCCGCGACCGGAGCCATCATGGGGTTAGCATTGGAGAAGAGCTCGTATTGCAGCCGGAGCGGATGCAGCTGTTGCATCCATTCCGCCATCGGGGAGCTGACGAGCGCGCGAACCATGGGCTGCGCGAACGTGCGGTAGAGCGCGAGGTTGGTTTCCGATACCCGGGCGGCGGTCGCGAACCGGCGCTCGTCGGCCGCGTCGTTGCCGCCGAACGCCCGGATGTCGTCCAAGGTCCTCGCTTCGCAGCGCATCACCCAGTCTCCCGCCGCGAGGTCCGGGTTGGTGGTGTCCTCGGTCTTGGTTTCGAACACGGCCTCGTAGAGCCCTGGCGGCAGCGTATCGATCAGGTCGATATTGCTCGAGAATTCGCCGTGTTCCTTTCGAGCCACGCCGCCGGACACGAAGATCCCGAGGTGACCCACGCTCTCATGCACCGTGTAGACGATCGTCTGACCATAAGATCGCATCTCGTCGACGTCGTCGTACAGGTCGAGTATCCAATCCAGCGCCTGCTGCGGCGGCGTGATGTTGTCGCCTTTCGAGCAGAACACCACGATGGGTGAGCGGATGTTGCGAAGGTCGATCGCGGCGCCGTCCGAAGTCTGGATCTTTCCAGCTGCCAGATTGTTGCCGACGAACAGCTCGTCGACGATGAACTGGATCTCTTCCGCGTTCAGGTTGACGTGACCTCCCCACCAGCGCTCGAAACCCAGATAGCGCGGCGCCTCGGTGTCGATCTTGGAATACAGGTTATACGGCTTGGTCCACAGCGTGTTGGCGGGGTTCTGGTTCTCGAAGTTCTGCACCAGCCAGGCACCGTCGAACTTGCCGTGGCCGAGATCGCTGGCGAAGGCGGTCAACCAGCTGCCGCCCAGGAGGCCCCCGCTGTAGCGCATCGGGTTCTTGCCGTGCACGCCAGCCCAGTACGACAGCGGCGAGCCGGCGATAATGATGGGCCGAACAATTCGGGGCGCATGGCGGCGAGCATCATGATCGCCCATCCCGCCTGGCAATTGCCGACGACACATGGTTTGCCGTCGGCTTCCGGATGCAGCGCGATGACCTTTTCGAGGAACACCGCCTCGGCACGCGCGACGTCTTCGATGGTCTGGCCCGGCATGGGGTCCGGCAGGAAGCCGACGAAATAGCAGGGATGCCCCGCTTTGAACGCGACGCCGATCTCGCTGTCGGCCTTGAATCCGCCGATCCCGGGCCCGTGGCCGGCACGCGGATCGACGATGATGAACGGACGCCGCCCCGGATCGAGCTCGATGCCCGGCGGCGGAATGACTCTCGCCAGGCAGTAGTTGACCGGACGATCGAGCGTTTCTGCCGTCCACGACGAGCTCGACGTCGTAGTCGAGCACGTGCGGAGCGGTTTCGGCGATGTGCTCGCGATACTGGTTGCCGCGTCGGCGCATTACGTCCCAGAACAGCACGCTGCGCTGCGCCGCATCGACCATGTATTCCATCGCCGGCGCGAACATGCCGAGCGGCAAGGTAGACGTAGTAAATGAACTTGCCGGGGATGACGGCCTTGGATCGGATGGCATCGTCTCGCTCCTTTTGCTGTCTCCTCGCTGCGCTCTGCCAGGCGAGGCAGGGCGAGCGGCGTCAACCCTTGCGCCAATTCCGCTGCCGCATCATCTCGAACTGAACGTTGGGGTCTGGATCGGTGTGCCGCCGTTGGCGACCATATGCGTCATGGGGTTTCGCCTGTAGGAGAGGCTGCGACGGGGCCTCGCGCGCGGGCGCCGCGAGAGCGGACGAAGCAGGGGTGGCGATCATGATCGCCAGAATATACGCGAGCTTCATGCCCGACCTCCGTTACGGATGGAAACGCGCCGTGTCGGCAAGCATTCCGCGCGCGGGCCATGCGGGCGGTCGAAACGGAACGGACTACGCCGTTGCCGCGAGACGACGCTTGCCTGCCGTTCACGCGGCGGCGAACAGGGCTCAACCTCACTTCAGCGTCATGCCCACATCACCGGGCATGCCGCCGGGAAACTCGAGAATTTCCACCTTCAGCGTGTAGCCGCGCGAACGGAAGTACTTGGCCCACAGTTCATAGATCTCTCTCGGCACACCCGTGAGGGTGCTTTCCCAGCCCGCCTCCTGTTGATTGATGGCGCGGCCGCGATCGGTACAGAGCTGGTTGGGAAAGCGATGCACCTGCACCTCGGTAAGGCCATTGCTCACCGCGCGCTCGATGATCTTGATGGCGCGTCGGATGGCCTCCTCGTCGGAGAGGCCCGACGGCTTATTGAGCTGGTCGAGCAATGCCCTTTTCTCGGCTTCGGCCTCGGCGAGCTTCTTCGCTTGTTTTGCTGCCTCCTCGGCTTCTGCAAGTGCGAGCTTGGTCATGAAATCGCCGGCGCTCGGCAACAGCGCGTCGGGTTTGCTCGCCATACTTTGCTCCTTGGCCGACATCAGTATCGTTCGCAACGAAGCTGGATGATTTTCATCAACGACCTGTAACGAGGATGCATAACAATAGAACAACACACAAGAAGATAGTTGGAGGCGTTGCCATGGTCAAAAAGTCAGCGGAGAGCGCGGGCGCGAAGCCAAGCCGGTGGTAACGAGTTCCGTTCCGGAGGCCTCGGGGTCCTATCAAGAATGCGTGATACTGCGCATGCAAAGGGGGGCAGACAGGCGCGCCGGATGTCCGATGAATGACCAAAGCTGCTGCAGATGTTCCCGCGCCCAACGATGCCTGGGTGACCGATCGCACCTGACAGCCCGCGATCCTGCAAGGCGGCCACGCACGCTTTGCATCCGCGCAACGCCTGAGAATAAGCGCAAGACGGAAACCGCCCCGGTACGTGCCGGTGACAAGGAAACGGAATGCGTCGATCGCAGGTCGTCACCGGAACCGGGAAGTTCCCGCAGCACGGCGCGCGCGTGAGCACGCGCCCGGCGGAGGAACAAGGCCGCGTATCGGTGGGGTCCCAGGCTGCGGAAGGTTCTCTTGCAGCCGCGGCCGGCATGCGCTTTCATCACGCCGACCAAGAGGCCGAAGGATGATCCCGGCTGCGAAAGCCAAGCTGCTGGAGGGTAAGAAGGGTCTCGTCGTCGGCATTGCCAATGACAACTCGATCGCCTGGGGCTGCGCCAAGGCATTCCGGGCATTCGGGGCCGAGCTCGCGGTCACCTATCTCAACGACAAGGCCAAGAAATACGTCGAGCCGCTCGCCCGCGAGCTTGAGGCGCCGATCGTCATGCCGCTCGACGTGCGCGTGCCCGGGCCAGATGGAGGCGGTCTTCGAACGGATCGCCAAGGAGTGGGGCAGCCTCGATTTCGTCGTCCACTCCATCGCTTTCTCGCCCAAGGACGCGCTGCAGGGGCGGGTCGTCGATGTGCCGCGGGAGGGCTTTCTGACCACCATGGACGTTTCCTGCTGGACGCTTCATCCGCATGGCGCATCTGGCGGAGCCGCTGATGCGCAAGGGCGGCACCCTGTTCACGATGAGCTACTACGGCAGCCAGATGGTCGTGAAGAACTACAACATCATGGGCGTCGCCAAGGCGGCGCTCGAGAGCGCAGTGCGCTACCTCGCAGCCGAGCTCGGTCCCAAGGGCATCCGCGTGCACGCGATCTCACCCGGGCCGCTCGCGACGCGGGCCGCCTCCGGCATCCCGGAGTTCGACGCGCTGCTCGACAAGGCGCAAGGTCAAGGCGCCGGCGCGCAGTCTCGTGAGCATCGACGACGTGGGCGTCGCCACTGCCTTCCTGGCGCACGACGCGGCGCGCCTGCTCACCGGTGAGACGCTGTACGTGGACGGCGGTTATCATATTATCGACTAGCTCGCCCGACGACACCAAGGCGCATCCCCGACACATCGGGGCACCGCGAGTCCTGCAAGGTCCGCACCTAACCGATGGACGATCCCATGGCGATGAAACGGCCGGCCGGCGTTGATGAAAACGCCGGGATGAAGCGCAAAGCCTACGAGAAGGAGCTGCGCAAGCTGCAGGTCGAGCTTTGCCACTTGCAGGCCTGGGTCAAGGCCAAGGGCGCTGCGGATCATCATCGTGTTCGAGGGCCGCGATGCCGCGGGCAAGGGCGGCACCATCAAGGCCATCACCGAACGGGTGAGCCCGCGCGTCTTTCGCGTGGTGGCGCTGCCGGCGCCTTCCGATCGCGAGAAGACCCAGATGTTCATGCAGCGCTATATCGAGCGATTTCCCGGCGGCGGCGAGATCGTGATCTTCGACCGCAGCTGGTACAACCGCGCCGGCGTCGAATACGTGATGGGCTTCTGCAGCGACGGAGCAGCATCGAGCGGTTCCTCGAGCTTTGCCCGCAGGTCGAGAAATATATCGTCGACGGCGGCATCATCCTGATCAAGATCTGGCTGGAGGTCGGCAAGGAGGAGCAGGAGCGACGGTTCCAGCGCGCGCATCGACGACCCGGTGCGGCAGTGGAAGCTGAGCCCGATGGATCTCGAGTCCTTCCGGCGCTGGTATGACTATTCGCGCGCGCGCGACATGATGCTCAAGGCGCACGGACAGCAAGCACGCGCCCTGGCACGTCGTACGCTCGGACGACAAACGGCGCGCACGGCTCAACTGCATCTCTCATATCCTGAAGCGGATCCCGTTCGAGAAGGTACCGCGCCCGAAGATCAAGCTGCCGAAGCGATCGGACAAGGAAGATATGATGATCAAGCTTCACTGACGGGAGTGAAATTCGTCGCGGAGAGATACTAGAGCGCGTTCCGTTTGCGTTGACTCGATATCCTGGTGAGGCGCGCTCTGGATTCGCTTGGCTTGATGAGCTCGGCGACGGGAACCCTTTGAACACCGGATAGAGTCGCGCTGCGGCGTCGAAGCTCTGTTGGATCAAATCCAGCTCGTAGGCGGCCAGCGGCTCCAGCATCCGGCCGCCGTATTCGACGCTCGCGGCTACCCGCCGCCGCGTGCGGCCGCGGCTCGGCATCGCGCGCACCGGCTGACGCCGGGCCGCCAGGTTGAAGCTTCGGGCGCGCGGATGGCCTGAGCTTTTCCCGGATGCCCTGGAACGTTACGTAGAGCGGCGGGATGACGAAAATACCGATGACGGACGCCACGATCATGCCGCCGAACACTGGCGTGCCGACGTTGCGGCGCGCCAGCTCCGAGGCGCCCGTGGCGACCACCAGCGGCAGCAGGCCGAGGATGAAGGCGAGCGACGTCATCATCACCGGCCGGAAGCGCAGCCGCGCGCCTTCCGTCGCCGCCTCGAGCAGAGGGACGCCTCGCTCTCGCTGTTCCTTGGCGAACTCGACGATGAGGATGCCGTTCTTCGCCGCGAGCCCGATCAGCACGATCATGCCGATCTGGCCGTAGAGATCGAGCGTCAGCCCGCCCAGGACGATCGCGGCGAACGATCCGAGGATGCCGACCGACACCGACAGCAGCACCGGCACCGGAATGGTCCAGCTTTCGTACAGTGCGACCAGAAACAGGTACGCGAACAGCACGGCAAAGCCGAGGATCATGGCGGTCTTGCCCTCGGCCCGCTTCTCCTGGAACGCGGTATCGGTCCATTCGCCGGCATAGCCGGACGGCAGCGTGCGCGCTGCAACCTGCGTCCATGGCGCCTGAGCGCCTGCCCGGAGGAGATGCCCGGCGCCGGGCCGCCCTGCACGGTCACCGCCCGCAGGTTGTTGTAGCGGATGAGCGCGGGCGGACCGACCACGACGCGGCATCTCCACCAGGCTGCGCAAGCGGGATCATCTTGCCCTCGGCGTTGCGCACGTTGATGCGATAGATGTCGTCGATGCTCCGCGCGATCGGCGCCTTCGGCCTGAACCTGGACCTGCCAGCGGCGGCCGAACAGGTTCATGTCGTTGACGTAGTAACCGCCGAGCGAGGCCTGCAAGGCCTGGAACACGTTGCTCAGCGGCACGCCGAGGACCTGCACCTTGTCCCGGTCGATATCGAGGTAGATCGATGGGTTCGCGTCCGAGAACGTGCTGAACACGCGCGTCAATTTCGGGTCCTGGTTGGCGGCGACGGTGAGGCCGCGCAGCGCCTGCGCCAGCGCCTTTGGATCGCCGCCGCGCAGGTCCTGCAGCGACATAGGTGAAGCCGCCGCCCGTGCCGAGGCCGAGGATCGGCGGCGGCGACAGCGGGACCACGGTTCCACCTGCGATCTGCCGGAACTTGGTGCCGAGACGGTCGATCAGCGCCGGCGCGCCGAGCGAGCGGTCCTTGCGCTCCTCGAACGGACTTGAGCGTGACGACCATGAAGGCCGCGTTCGGCTGCGAATAGTTGTCGATGAAGTTCAACCCGATGACCGAGGTGAAGTCCGCGACCGCCTCCTCCTCGCGCAGGATCTCCTCGGCCTGGCGGACCACCTCCGACGTGCGCGCGATCGGAGGCGCCGCCGGGCAGTCTGAATCACGACGAACAAGCGCGCCCTGGTCGTCCTCGGGCAGGAAGCCGGTCGGCGTGACGCTTCGCCAAGTCCGACAGATGCCGACGCCCGCGACCGCGACCATCGCCAGCCCGATGATTGAGACGCGCAGCGAGGCGCGCGACCGCGCCGCCATAGGCGTCGCGCACGCGGTCGATCGAGCGCATCACCATGCCGATCGACGCCGCCGCGCGGCCCGTGATGCGGACGAAGCAGCACGCCGCACAAGCGCCGGCGACAGCGTCAGCGCGTTGATCGCCGACAGGAACATCGACACCGCCACGGTGACCGGCGAACTGGCGGAACAACTCGCCGGAAATGCCGGGGATGAACGCCACCGGAACGAACACCGACAGCAGCACCAGCGTGATCGCGATGATCGGCGCGGTGATCTCCTGCATGGCGCGCTTGGTCGCCTCGGCGGGGTGACAGCTCGGGATGCTCCTCCATCACCCGTTCGACGTTCTCGACCACGACGATGGCGTCGTCGACCACGATGCCGATGGCGAGCACCACGGCCAGCAGCGAGACCGAGTTTGCCGAATAGCCGATCGGCCTTGAGCACGATGAACGTGCCGATCAGGCTGACCGGCACCGCCAGCGTCGGGATCAGCGTCGCGCGGACGCTGCCGAGGAACAGAAAGACCACGATGCACCACGAGGATGAACGCCTCGACCAGCGTCTTCTTCACCTCCTCGATCGTGTCGCGTGACGAAGCTGGTCGGGTCGTAGGTGACCTTCCAGGCCAGATCCTCGGGGAAGCGCTTCTGCAGCTCGCCGATCCGGTCGCGCGACGGCCTTCAGCGTGGCGATCGCGTTGGCGCCCGGCGTCTGGTAGATCGCCACCGCCGACGCCGGTCCGCCGTTCAATCGCGTCTCGCGATCGAGATTGGCGGCGCCCAATTCCACCCGCGCGACGTCGCGCAGGCGCAGCACCGATCCGTCGGGATTCGTGCGCACGACGATGTTCTCGAACTCGGCGACCGAGCTCAGCCGGCCCTGAGTCTGGATGTTGAGCTGCAGCTGCTGGTCGTCGGCATATCGGCCGGGCGCCGACGCGGCCGACCGCGGCCTGAACGTTCTGGGCCTGGATCGCATTGATGACGTCGCCGGTGGTCAGCCCGAGCCCGGTCAGCCGGTCGGTCCTGACCCAGGCGCGCATGGCGTAGTCCTGCGGGCCCCACAGCGTCGCATCTCCGACGCCGGGCGTGCTCTTGATCTGGTCGAGCAGATTGATCGTGACGTAGTTCGAGATGAACAGCGGATCGTGCGTATGCTTGGGCGAATAGACGGCGATCACGCCGAGCAAGCGCCGACGATTTCTTCTTGACGGTGACGCCCTGGCGCCGAACGTCCTCCGGCAGGCTGGCAAGCGCGATCTGCACCCGGTTGTTGACGTTGACGGTGTTGATGTCCGGATCGGTGCCGAGCTCGAACGAAGCGGTGAGCGTGTAGCTGCCGTCGTCGCCGCTCACGCTCTTCATGTAGATCATCTTGTCGACGCCGACGACCTGGGCTTCGATCGGCTGAGCGATCGTGGTGTCGACGACGGCGGCTGAGGCGCCGGGAAAGCTGGTGGTGACGGAGACCTGGGGCGGAACGATATCGGGATATTGCGCGATCGGGATGCGAGTACAGCGCCAACAGCGCCGGCGATCGTGGTGACGATCGCGATGACGATCGCGAGCCGCGGCCGGTCGACGAAGATCGACGAGAGCATCGGATCAACCCTGCCGCACGGCTTGGCGGCACCGGACGCGCTCGCACCGCCGCGCCGGGACGCACCCCTGCAGGCCTTCCACGATGACCTGCTCGCCGGCGGTCAGGCCTGCGTCGATCGACGACGTTGGCTCCGTTCTCGCCGCCGGTCTTGACCCGCCTGACCGCCGCCTTGCCGTCCTCGACGACGAACACATAGACGCCTTGCTGGTCGGCGATCAGCGCTGCCTGTGGAATCGACGACCTTCTCGTCGGGCGTGCCGCGCTCTCGAGATTGACCGCGCACCAGCTGGCCGTCGATCAGCCGGCCGTCCGGATTGGGCATCGACGGCGCGTACGATGACGGTGTCGGTCGTGCGATCGACCGTCACGTCGACGAAATTGATCTCGCCCACGCTGGTCGTAGATCGATCCGTCGGAAAATCGGATTTGGACCTTGATGTCCTTGACGTCGGTCGGACGGTCGCTCTGCGCTGCGCGCAGGAATTCGCGCTGGCTCACCGGGAAGGTCACATACATCGGATCCTGGCTGACGATGCGTGGTGAGGACGCCGCTGTCCGGACCGACGACGTTGCCCTTGGTCAGGCCGGTGCGCCCGATCTTGCCGGTGATCGGCGCGACGATGTCGGTGTAGCCGAGATTGATCTGGGCCGTCTGCAGGTTGGCCTCATTGGTCATGATGGCGCCCTTCGCTCTCGCCCTCCGACGCGACGGCTTCGTCCAGTGCTTTGCCCGCGCTGACGTTCTTGGCGCAAAGAGCTCCTCCTGGCCGCTGGCGGTTCTTCACCGCCAGCTCGTGCTGCGCCTTGCTCGTCTGCAATGCGCCTTGGGCCTGCTCGACCGCGGCCTGAAACAGGCCCTTCTCGATGCGGTAGAGAGGCGGCGCCCTCCTTGACGAGATCGCCCTCCTTGAACAGGACCGCCTCCAGGTAGCCCTTCACCCGCGCCCGGATGTCGACGCGGTTGATCGCCTCGACGCGTCCGACGAAGTCGATGCGTCTTGGCGATCGGCCGCAGCTCGGCTTGCACGACGCCCACCGGAACGGCCGCAGCCCCTTGCGAATGCGCGTTCGGCGCATACGCGCAGACGAATGCCGCCAGGATGATAGCCCGCATGTGACGACCTCCGTGACGGGGACCAACAATGTCTAAGCGCTGCTGACTGCCATCGGCATTCGGTCCCGATCTCATCCCATCGCGCATGGAGCGCAATGGCCTGCCAGGATGTCAAGCGCGCCCCGCTACGGATAAGGGTGCGACCAGGCGATCTTAGCCGAAAAATGGTAGATCGCGATGATCATCGAGCGGGGGCACCAGAGGCGAAATCGGCACAGACCGCTGCCTCAAAGGGCCGACATCCTGAGCATGACGGGCCGTCGATGTCTCCGCCGGCCGGATTGGGGCCGGAGCGAAGGGGCTTTGACAAAAGTCAAAGCAGCCAATAGCGCTATGCCTGTGGGATACCTGCGGAGGAAGCCGATGCTCGATTGGATCGGTACAAAAATCCTGGCGCTGATGACGCTGCTACCCGCCGTCTTCGTGGATGAAAAGTCGCCGACCTTCACCGCCATCCGGGCGATGTTCGGTTTGGGTCGTTCATCGTTCTGGTCGCATATCTCATCGCGATGCGGCCGTTTCGCTCCGCCATTGCGCGCTGCATGCGAGCGATGTCAAATCTGGCCGCGTGGAAGCGCTGAAGTCCCGCAGTGCAGCGGAGGCGGACCGGACCCTCTGTTCGCTGTACGCCGACCGCGACGGCTGGGCCCGCAAGGCGATTGTGAACGTCGCCGCCTCGGGCAAGTTCTCGAGCGACCGGACGATCGCTCAGTACGCGGCTGAAATCTGGAATGCGGAACCTTGCCCAGCGCAGTAAAACGGCTCAAAGCCGACATGAACACTAGGGCGTCGACCGCGAGCCTTAGCGAGGCGCAGCGATCGGTTGGAGCTTCCTTGCCGGAACGGCCGTTTAATGTAGGATGGTTTTAGGCTCTGAACCAGCAAGGCATCGCGCGGCTTGACGCCCGTTCAAGGTCGAGACCGATGTTTCGTCTTCAGACCAGGGCTGCCAGGAGACAAGCTCATGACCAGCTCGATAAAATACGTCCGTGTCATGTTGTGGGTAGCATTTGCATTCAGTCTGGAACCAGCATCTGTTGTTCACGCGCAGGTCACACTCGAGGTTTCAAAACTCACGTGCGAGCAATTGGTGGGTTATAAGATTACGACTTCGGAAAAAGATCGCGATGTGGTTGAGTGGCTATCATAGTGGGAAGGCTGGCAACACCTCGCTTGACGCGCAAGAACTGAGCGCCAGTGCAAGAAAGCTGCGAACTTACTGCGCTCGACACGGTCAAACGCTCGTCATGGATGCAGTAGAAGCGGTACTGGCAGGCCGCCGAAAATGAGTGACAACGGGCCTCGCGGCGTGAGGCCGACGTGTGGCGGGTAATGCAGCTAACTCCCTACGGCCCTTTGGCGAAGGGCAGCGAAGAGGTTGCCGCTCATGGGCGATCCGTTTCTCAACTATTTTGCACTTTTCCTGCTGATTTTCGTCGTCGTGGTGCTGTTCTACGGCATCATCGCGATCCACGACATTCCAGCCCAGATCGCCGAAGTCGCGTGATCATCCCCACCAGGACGCGATCCACGCCGCTGGTTGGGTGAGCCTGTTCACGCTGCACGTCCTGTGGCCGTTCCTTTGGATCTGGGCGATGGCGTACCGCCCCGAGCGCGGCTGGGGGTTCTCGGCGACGTCCGCGCGGGGTGGTCCCGAACCGCAGGCCAACCGCGAGCGAGCTGGAGGACTTGCAGCGGCGGGTCGCAGAGCTCGAAAGCACCATCAAGGCGGGAGGCGATTGATGGAACTCCTGCTGATCCTGATCTACGTCTCGATCTGCTATGCCGTCTTCAAGATTTTCGGATACCGGTCAACCAATGGTCTCTCGCGACCGCGGCTCTGGGCGGCATCATCGGTATTGCCTTGCTGCTGCTGATCATGAACTACAATCATCCTTTCACAACCAATGCTCGTATCTATTTCACCGTGACGCCGGTTCTGCCATCGGTCAGGGGCCGCGTCATCGAGGTGCCGGCGCCGACGAACGCGCCGCTCAAGGAAGGAGATGTGTTGTTTCGGATCGACCCCGCGCCGTACCAGTTCGTGGTCGACCAGAAGAAGGCTGCGCTGGCGGAAGCCGAGCAAAACGTGAAGCAGCTCAAGGCCGGCGCTCGATCAGGCGACGGCAGCCGCCGAAAGGGCCAATGCGCAGCGCGAGCTGGCGCAGCAGAACTATGATCGGCAAGCTGAACTGTTCGAAAAGAAGATCATCGCGCAAGCGACGCTCGACACCTTTACTCGCAATCTCGAAACGGCGAACCAGTCGCTGGTGGGGGCGAGAGCCGAGGAGGAGCGGGCGCGGCTTGCCTATTCCTCGAACATCGAAGGGGTCAACACGTCAGTTGCCCGCCTGAGCGCCGAGCTCGCCGATGCGCAATGGGATCTCGACCAAACCGTGACGCGGGCGCCCGCGGCCGGGTTCATCACCCAGGTCGGGCTGCGGCCGGGAATGTACGTTGTACCCGCGCCGTTGCGGCCAGTCATGGTCTTCGTTAACACCGACAAGCGCGACCAACAGTTCACGGCGGCATTCCAGCAGAATTCCCTTCAGCGGGTGAAGGCCGGCGACGAGGCGGAGGCCGCTTTCGATGCCGTGCCCGGCCGCGTGTTCAAGGGCAAAGTCAGTCTCGTGCTTGATGCGATCGCCGCCGGCCAGTTCGCGGCGACGGGAACGCTCGTGGATTTCGGCGCCCGGACGGAAGGCGGCCGGGCGCTGGCTGTCATCGACATCGAGGACGACATGTCGCCCTATCAGATTCCGCTCGGCGCCGCCGCGCAGGTCGCGATCTATACCGCAGCATTGGCACCATGTCTCGTTGTTGCGCAAAATCCTGCTGCGCATGCGCAGTTGGCAGAACTACATCTTCCTCGAGGGCCATTGACGGTTGAAGCCGGTGCCGGCTCGCGGGGGCGGCTGAGGCGGAAGTGATCCGATGCGGACCGCTGCTGCTCGACATCAGCAACAGTTCGGTATCGGGAACCTACTGCGACATAACGGGCAGCACCATCATCTCGATGAGCGTGATCGTGACCAGGACGTTGATCGCTCGATCAAGAGACATGTCACTTCGTCACTAGCGCCGGGCCTGGTCAGGGGTCATACCAGCACACAGCGCGGAGCAGAGCTGGGCCGACAGCGTGAAGCGCTAGTTCAGGTTCCGAGCGTGCTGGCGAATGATGAGCGATCAGCTCGATTGGACGCCTTCGCGGTCAAAAGGTTGAGAATCAACTCAATGCTTGCAGCGGCAATCATTCGCCAAAAATCCAAAATAAAACAAAGCCGCACACTACGACAATCAATAGCAACCACAGTATGATTGATCCCCAATTCCGCATATGTCCGTAAGCTTTATGTCCCATTTGTTTTTCTAACCAATCTTGAGTAAGAGGATGATCATCATCTTTCATGTCTCTCTCCTATAATAGCCGACATCGTTCGATCACCTCGTTGGCGGCCGGGGTGACTCGGCATTTTCCCTTGCATTGAGACGACCGTATCGCCGCCATTGAACATCTTACCCAAAATGGCACTCGCAGTCAGGGACGCCCGGTGACAGGCCACCGTGCATGCGGCAACGGCCGTTCCGCAGCAGCCAAAATAGCGCTATGGCTGTTGGGATCCCGTGGAGGAAGCCGATGCTCGATTGGATCGGTACAAAAATCCTGGCGCTGATGACGCTGCTGCCCGCCGTATTCGTGGATGAAAAGTCGCCCGACCTTCACCGCCATCCGGGCGATGTTCGGCTTGGGCTTCATCGTTCTGGTCGCATATCTCATTGCGATGCGGCCGTTTCGGTCCACCATTGCGCGCTGCATGCGCGCGATGTCAAACCTGGCCGCGCGGAAGCGCTGAAGTCCTGCAGTGCGGCGTGGGCACGCGCGCCGGCGCGTTCGCATCCGGATCGCTCGGCCCGCCGATCGGCGCGAGGTGACGACCAATGCCCGAAGCAGCCAGCTATGCCGCCGATCGAAGTGCTGCGCGATGGCATCCCGCGCCGAAATCCGCGCGCTCAGGCCGGACGACCGGGCCGCGATCCTCGCCGCCGTCGACCATACCAGCGCGAGGTCGCTCTACCGCCGTTTCTTTGCCGCGAGACGCAGCTTCACCGAGCGGGAAATCGCGTTCTTTCGTCAACGTCGACTTCGCCAACCACGTGGCATTGGTCGCGGTGGTGAAGACACGACGACGGCGGAGAGGAGATCGTCGGCGGTGGGCGCTACGTCGTGTTGCAGCCCGGACGCGCCGAGGCGGCCTTCACCGTGGTCGACCAGTTTCAGGGCCGGGGTCTCGGCACTGTGCTGCTGCGCCATCTGGCCGCGATCGCCGGTGGCGCGGGCATTCACGAGTTCGTCGCGGAGGTCTTGCCGGACAACACGCCGATGCTGGAGGTGTTCGAGAACAGCGGCTTGCCGCTGACGTCGAGGCGCGAGCCCGGCGTGGTGCATGTCACGCTTCGCTTGCGCTGAGCATGCGCGGTCCGGCCATTCGGCAGGGCAAGAAGGACTCCGGCTTCCCTGGTCGACGCGAGTGGAGCGCTCAGACCTTGATGGCCGGAGCGTCCCGGTAGTGGCTGAGCACCCGAACGATTGGCCGGTCAGGCCTTTCGCCGGCACGCCCAGTGTGTTCCGCCCCGCGCCGACGCCTGCAGCATGTGAAAGAGGTTGGCGCAAGTGCTACCTTGACCTCACATAGGTAGCACCGAGAATGAAATGACAGGAGCGACGGTGATACGCCGTCCGCATTGATGCAAGGAAACTCAATGCGTTATGAACCGGCCATCCGAAGACGAGCCGGGGCGGTAAGGCCGGTCGGAATGGCTGAGGCTGTAGCTTGAGCATCGGCGTTCTTAAGGCAAAGAGGACTTCGGCAGTGAATGACGATGATCGATCTTTGAAGCTCGGGGCATCGAATGAAGAGCTTGTGCTTTTCGTCATTCGAATCGTTTGCCTCGGACTGCTAGGATACTGGTCGCTTATCCTGATCAGACCATTTTTGACGATCATTGTCTGGAGCGTCATCATTACCGTGGCGCTCTACCCGGTCTTCGATTGGCTCTCGGCGAAACTCTATGGCCATCGCGCACTGGCAGCGATTGCAATTACTGTTTTCATGTTTTTCGTGTTGCTCGGACCAGTGACGTGGCTCGCCGTCAGCTTGGCTGAAACCGTTCGCGCGCTGCTTGCTCGCTTCGGCGACGGGAGTCTGGCAGTTCCTCCTCCTTCCGAAGCGGTAAGAGTGTGGCCGCTCATCGGCGAAAAATCTATGAGACGTGGCAGCTCGCGTCGACCAACCTTCACGCCCTCGTCATCGACGCGGTCCCGTATCTCACGCCCCTGGGCACCACCTTGCTCAACACGGCGGGCAGCGTGGGTCTAAATCTGCTCAAGTTCACTCTTGCACTCGTTATTTCTGGTTTTCTTTTTATTCCGGGCCCGGCACTGATCCATTCCACCAAGAATGTTCTCGGCCGTCTTGCGGCCGGGCGGGGTGAAGAGTTTGTCGATTTGGCGGGAGCGACAATCCGCAACGTTTCACGCGGCATTATCGGCATCGCGATCCTGCAGGCGCTATTGGCGGGCATCGGCTTGCTGTTCGCCGGCGTTCCCGCGGCAGGTCTGTTCAGCTTTTTGGTTCTGTTCCTCGGAATAGTTCAAATCGGCCCGTCGGTCGTCCTGGTTCCGCTGATCATATGGAGCTGGTTTGCGATGGATGCGACCATGGCCATTCTGTTTACGTGCTACATGGTGCCGGTAAATTTGATCGACAACATCATGCGACCGCTGGTGGCGAAAGGCCTGACGACACCGATGCCGGTCATACTGGTCGGGGTCCTCGGCGGCACGCTCGTGCATGGCATGATTGGTCTATTTGTCGGACCGATTGTGCTTTCGATCGCCTGGCAGTTGCTTGTGGTCTGGACACACGACGCGCCGTAACGCATGCGGCGTGGGCGGGCAAGGCTGGAATTCTTCGCGCTGCCGGCCCTCCGACCGCGAAAATCCCAGATGTTCATGCAGCGCTACATGCAGCAATTCCCGGCAGCGGGCGAAATCGTGATCTTCGATCGCAGCTGGTACAACCGCGCCGGCGTCGAATACGTCATGGGATTCTGCAGCAAGCATGAGCACCAGCGCTTCCTGGAGCTCTGTCCGCAGGTCGAGAAGTATGTCGTCGACGGCGGTATCAAGCTGATCAAGATCTGGCTGGAAGTTGGACAGGCGGAACAGGAGAAACGATTTGCGGCCCGCGTCAGCATCCGCTGCGGCAATGGAAACTGAGTCCGATGGACGTTGGATCCTACGAGCGCTGGTACGACTACTCGAAAGCGCGCGACATGATGCTGGCGGCCACTGACAGCAAGCACGCACCTGGCATATCGTGCATTCGGACGACAAACGGCGCGCCCGCCTCAGCGTGCATCTCGCACTATCCTGAAGGCGATTCCGTTCGAGAAGGTGCGCAAGCCGAAGGTCAAAGCTGCCCAAACGATCCAACAAAGGCAAAATACGATGACCGGGCATCGCTGAAGGGCAGGCATTTCGTTGCGGAGAAATACTGAAGCACCAGACCCGGCATTTGCCGCCCAAAATTCCAGTAAATCGAGTGAAAGAGCGTCGTATGCCGCTCGCGCTGATTTCATTTGGTCGGGATACGCTCTATTAGTCGTCGTAGGACATCGCCATGCCCGCACACGCAATCAGCCGTCTTGCCGCCCTCGCCGCCGCGCTCCTGCTGGCGGCCCCGGTTCACGCGCCAGCCCGGCGGCGGCGCGGAGAACGTGGTGCTGGCGGTGCCCAATGTCGCGCTCACGTTCGCGCCGGGTTATCTCGCGGAAGACCTGGGCCTGTTCGCCAGGCACGGACTGAACGTCAAGAGCGTGGTGATCACCGGCATCGGCTCGGCCAACGCGGTGATTTCCGGCAGCGCGGACTTTGCGCAGATATCGGGCGCGACGCTCACCCGCGCCGCCGCGCGCGGCCAGCGGCTGCTCGGCATCGTGAGCACGCTCAACCGGCCGACCATCCAGATCGTTCTGCGCAAGGAGATCGCGGCAGCGGCCGGCTTCGATCCCAACGCGACGCTCGAGCGGCGCGCGCAGCTCATGCGCTCCCGCACCATCGCGGTCGATTCCATCAATTCCGTCATCCACGCCTATGTGCTGCTGCTGGCGCGGCGCGCCGGCTACAGTCCCGACGATATCCGCATCGCGCCGATGGCGCCGAACAGCGCCATCGCGGCGTTCCAGACGCGCCAGGTCGACGGTTTCGCCATGTCGATGCCGTGGCCGCTGCAGGCCGTGCTGGACGGCAGCGCCGTCGTGATCGCCAGCGGCTCCGACGGCGACCCGCCCGACATGTATCCGTTCGGCCATAACACCTTCGTCGCCAAGCCGGAGACCTGCGAGCGGCGCAAGTCCGCCTGCGTCAAGCTCGGCAAGGCCATGGTGGAGGCGATCGACGCGCTGCTCGATCGCCCGGCCGAGGTGCTTCCGCTGATCAAGAAGCGCTTCGAGGCGCTCGACGAGAAGCTGCTCGCCGCCGGCCTGGCGGAAATCCGCAAGGGCACGCCGCGCCCGCCGGTCGTGACCAAGGCCGACCTGGAGAATGCCGAGCTCTACAATATCGGCGCCGGCCTGTTGAAGCCGGAGGAGAAGCTCAAGTCGTATGACGGGCTCTACACGGATGAATACGTGAAGTGAGCCGCGTCACGTTTCGTCCACGACGCGGCTGCGCAGGGTGCCGATGCCGGAAATCTCGACCTCGAGCACGTCGCCGGGCTTCATCCACAGCGGCGGAGTGCGGCGATGGCCGACGCCGTCCGGCGTGCCGGTCGCGATCACGTCGCCCGGCGACGAGCGAGGTGAAATCCGAGCAGAAGGCGATGATCTGCGGCACGGAGTAGATCAGGAGGTCGGTGCCGGACTTCTGCACCTCCTCGCCGTTGAGCCGCGTGGTGAGCATCGAGGCGCGTCGGGTCGGGATCTCGTCTGACGTCACGATCCACGGTCCGAGCGGGCCGGTGCCGGGAAAATTCTTGCCCGACGTCACCGAGAATTTCTGGTAGTCGCGCACGCTGCCGTCGACGAAGCAGGTGTAACCGGCGACGTGATCGAGCGCGCGCTCGACCGGGATGTGGCGGCCGCCGCGGCCGATGACGATCGCAAGCTCGCCCTCGAAGTCGAAATGTTGCGACACCGACGGGCGGATCATCTCGCCGTCCTGCCCGGTCAGCGTATTGGCGAGGCGGATGAACATGCTCGGCTGCTTGGGCAGCTCGCGGCCGGTCTCGGCGGCATGGGACCGGTAGTTGATGCCGGCGCAGAGAATCTTTCCGGGTTCGGGATCGCCGGGAGAAATTGGATCTCCGCGAGCTTGTGGTCGGGCTTCGCCCCGTCCGCGGCCTTTCTGATCGTCGGCCAGCGCATCCGCCGCCAGCATGTCGCGCAAGCTCGCATAGCGGCCGCCGAGACGCTCATTCAAGGTGACCACGCCGTCGCCGGTCACCACGCCAAAGCATGCCTTGCCGTTGGCCATGTAGCTCGCAAGCTTCATTCAGCAACTCCATGTCGCGCTCGACCGGCCGCCAGCCGAGCGCGCGACGTTCAACGACATTGACCACGGCATTGATCGACAGGACCAGCACCATCGCAATCACGATGCCGGCAAAAACGCCAACCGTATCCGCTACTTGTCGGGAATGCTCGATGTAGTGACCCACCCCCTGCGTCGCGACCAGGAACTCCCCGACAATGGTGGCGCTGACCGCGCGCGGCAAGGCCACTTTCAGGCCTGTGAAGAAGAACGGCAATAGCGATTTCCAGATGATCTCGCGCGCAATCGCGGTCTCGCCGGCGCCGGCGATGCGCGCCATGTCGATCAGGCGCTGATCGACGGCGCGAATGCCCGCGGAGGTCGTGATGAAGATGATGTAGAACACCATCAGCGTCACCACCACGAGCTTGGGCAGGTCGCCGATGCCGAACCAGAGAATGAGCCACGGCGCCAGCGCATATTTGGGAATGCCCATCGAGGCCATGATGTAGGGCTCGACCGCCGCGCTCACCCGCGGCGAGCGGCGCAGCAGGAACGGCAGCAGCACGCCGGCGACGCAGGCGATGGCGAAGCCGAGCGCGGATACGCGCAGCGTCGACGGCGACGTCCTCGGCGAGCGTCCCGCTCTGCGCGAGCGTCACGATCCGCACGGCGACGTCGAGCGGCAGCCGCGAAGAACACCGAGCCGAGCGTGCGCGCGCCCAGCTCCCATCCCAGCAGCGAGGAGCAAGGCGAGCAGCAGCACCGCCCGGCGAACACCGCCCGCTTGCGCGCCGCGATCGGCGCGTCGGAGGCCATCGGAGCGGTCCATCCCGCGCTCGGTCATTGGATCGTCCGAACGGATGCGTTGGTGGACCGCGGCGAAGCCTTCGAGCGCAAAGATGTCCTGCACGTTGCGCGGGCGCGGAATCGGGATCGCATGCTCGGCGGCGATCCGCGTCGGCTGCCGGCTGAGCACCAGGGCGCGATCGCCGAGCGCGATCGCCTCGGTGATGTCGTGGGTGACGAAGATGATGGTCTTGCGCCCCAGGCCCCACAGCGTCAGCAGGTCGGCCTGCAGCTGCGTGCGGGTCTGCGCATCCACGGCGGCGAACGGCTCGTCCATCAGGATGACCGGCGGATCGTAGGCGAGGGTGCGGATGAGCGCCGCGCGCTTGCGCATGCCGCCGGACAATTCGTGCGGATAATAGCGCTCGAAGCCGGCGAGCCCGACGGCGCGGATGAGCACCTCGGCATGCGCCCGGGTCTCGGCGTTCGAGCCGGCCCTGCACCTCGATCGGAAACAGCACGTTGTCGATGGTCGTGCGCCACGGCAGCAGGTTGTCGTCCTGGGTCACATAGCCGATGCGCCGGTCGAAGCCGGGACGCAGCGTCCGCGCATCGTGCGATGTCACGGTCTCGCCGTTGAACACGATCTCGCCGGCGCTCACCGTGTCGATCTGCGCGATCATGTTGAGCAAGGTCGATTTGCCCGCGCCCGAGGGCCCGATGATGGTCAGGAACTCGCCGGCGCGCGACCGAGAACGAGAGCTCCTGGATCACCCAGGGCGACGGCTCGCGGCCCTGGCGCGCGGGAAAGCGCTTGCCCAGATTCTGATCTCGAGCAGCGGCGTGTCGCTCATGCTCAGGTCCCGGTGTCCAGCACGGCTTGCGGCGGCGGCCGCCAGCGCAGCAGCGCCCGCTCGGCGGCGTTGAGCAGCCAGTTGGCGGCGTGGACGATGAGGGTGGCGGCGAGGATCGCGGCAAACACCGACGTGGTGTCGAAATTCATCGCGCCGGTCTGCACCAGATAGCCGAGCCCGCGATTGGACGAGATCAGTTCGGCGATGATGGCGCCGCCGATGGCGTAAGGCACCGCGATCCGAAAGCCGGCGAGAATATGCGGCACCGCGGCGGGGAAGACGATGTGGCGCGCGACATGCCGCTCGCCGGCGCCGGCGATCTGCGCCATCTGCACCAGCCGCGGATCGAGCGCGCGCACGCCCGACAGCGTGTTGAAATAGACGATGAAGAACACCACGCTCGCCACCAGCGCGATCTTGGATCTCGATGCCGATGCCGAACCAGAGGATGAACAGCGGCGCGAAGGCGAGCTTGGGAGCGCCATAGCCGCCGACCATGAAGGGATCGAGAATGGCGACGATCACGGGATGGCGCCGCAGCAGGAACGGCAGCAGCACCGCCGGCACCCCGCCGATGACCGGTGCCGATCAGCGCCTCCTCGATGGTGTAGCCGCCCTGCACGATCAGTTCGCCGTTGAGGATCTGCGCGGTGAAGCGCGCGGCCACCGCGGACGGGCGAGCTCAGCCAGTAAGGGCCGACGAGAACGCTACCGACCTGCCACGCCGCCAGGATGACGGCGAGCACGATCAGCCGGTCGGTGTAGGTGCGCCATCGCGTCATGGAGGCTCAAATTCCCTCTCGAAGGTTGCTCGGTCTGGTCCTGCTAGCAAAGACAATCTAAGAAGGGGCGAGAAACGATAGTCGCAACAATGGTTTAAGACGACGCATCCTGGGCTCGACGCGCATTCCTGGGCGATCGTCCGCGGCGCGAAAGGATGGTCGTACGTCTGAACGTGTCGCCAGAGCTCATGTTCTCAATGCAGCGCCGGGCTCCGGCTCACCCGGACCAGCGCAAGGACCGTTACGAACAGCATCGTGAACAAGGCAACGAGCGCCGACGCCGTGTGAATATCTCCGGTCCACCAGACGTGACCGTCATGGCTGGTGACCTCCACGGAATCGCCGCCCGCGAGCGGCTCCATCAATCTGGGCAGCATGACGGCTGCATACATGACCGCGGGCAATACCCATGTCGAGCGATCGCCAAGATTTTCCGCTCTCGTCCAATCGGCCGAGCGCCGCAAATACAATGCGAACACCAGATAGATCGTGAACACGCAGAGGTACCAGCCGAGAAAGTTGACCAGGGGTACGCCGAAGTAGCCGCCGCCGTCACGCCAGATCCAGGCACCTGAAATCGTCGAGCTCGCCGGATCGATGCACAGATCCCACATCACCATCACGAAGCTCGCAAGCGCAGGGACGAGAACCACCTCCGCACCCGTCAGCCGGTCGTCGAACCGATCCAAAAGAACATGTCCCAGCGTCCACGCGATGTAGCCCATCGAGAAATAGGCAGGCATGATCAGCAACGGCACCAGCCAGAGCTTTGGACCGAGCTGGTCGGTGTAGACGTAGTGGCCGAATGGAAATCCGGTCAGGATGCTCAAGGTCTCGTAGCTCCAGCTGACGACGAAGGTGACGATGAAGAAGACGACGAAAATGCTTCCAACCGTATCGACAGATCCCATGCACGATGGCAAAGCCCATGAGGATGCTCACCGAAATGAACGGCGTGAGGCGTTCCAAATGGCTATTGTGCAGGAACCGTGCGGCACCCAGCAGCACATAAAGAGACGATGCAAACCCAAAGCCAGTGCATTCGATGCTCTCGCTTGATTACCCATGGCCGCTGTCGTTCCTTCCAAGCGTCGTCATCGATCTTGCAACTCGCGCCGCGGCCATTCTGGCGATTGCTCCCGGGTCGTCAATTACACAGCCGCAGTTCATGGAGACCACGGCGTGAAAGACGTACCACCGCGGTTGGATCAAGTTTAACGGCTCGTCTGAATGTGGGATGCTGTATCGTTTGCGAGCAGTTGCTCTGGGTCGAAGCGATCTGATTCAGCCAGGAGCGGACAATGCTCGACAGAGATGATGTAGACGAAGAGCTTCAACGAGGTTTTGGGCTCTCTATCGTTGAAATTGAGCCGCTGCTCAGAGCCGGCGGCGACGCTGCCAGAAATGAAGTTCATGGAATGCTGCCGGTACCTGTGGCAGGCGGAGGGCGCGGAGTTGATAGAGCCGCTTCATCGAGGCGGTTTTCAACACGTTGCCGGACAAATCGCGCTGCGTCCTGTTCCAGCGCATGCTGACGATCGTGTACCTGGCACAGGATGCCGAGCCGACTCCGCCGGAGTGAGCCGCAACTTCCAAAACGAGCCTGGTCGCTCGCGTTCGGAGCGCCACGCACGCTGCGTCATTGCCGGGCGACACCGCAAGTCGGCGTTCACCCGACTTGCGGCTCGCAGTAATGCGGAACTCAGGCAGCCCGAGTTCCGGTGCAATCTCGCAAAGGCGTCTTGCGAAGATGATCGGACCCGCGGGTCAAGCCCGCGGGTGACGCCAGAGAATGGGCAAGCGCTGAGTCCAGTGCGAACAGGAACCGCCTTAAGCTGCCGCACGTCGGGCTGTCTTCAAGGGCAGCCGGAAAACCGCTAATATCCGATCTCGTCTCGGAGTGATTTGGGAACCGGGATACATTGAGCGAAGCTCGAGCCCAAAGCCTGTTCAGCATAGTGCGGCAGTCCGCTGATGCGGAGGCGGTTGCCGCCATGGAAGCGCTGATCCGCGAACGGCACTGATCGCGAGCTTTGCCGGGTCAACGTCCTGGATTTTGCGGCTAAACGGGGCCTTGACGAAGAGCGGGTCATCGCCGCGTTCCTGCACGCAGCCCGCGTTGGAATTTTCGAGCTGTCGTGGAACGTCCTGTGTCCCGGCTGCGGCGGCGTGCTCGACGCCACCGCTACCCTGAGAAGTATACACAAGGAGACCTACGAGTGCGCCCTCTGTGCAGCGGGCTATGAGCCGACACTCGATGAGATGGTCGAGGTCACCTTCACCGTGAGCCCGCAGGTGCGCAGAATCGCCGCTCACGATCCGAATACACTTCCGATCTGGGACTACTTTCGCCAGATCTTCTGGAGCTCCGGCATCGATCTTCCCGGAGAATTTCGACGAGCTGATCGACGAGATCACCATCGATGCGGTCGAGCTGCCGCCCGGCGAGAGAGCACTCATCTCCTTGCAATTGCCGGCCGAGTTCGTGATCGTCTTCGAACCGGTAACACACGCGGCACAGTTCCTCGATGTAAAGGGAGAACCGACGCGAGAGCGCCAGACCTTGCTGCTCACCTACAACAAAGTGCGCGCGCCCACCGGAACCATGGTGCTGCGTCCAGGCCCGCTTCGGCTTTCAATCGACAATCGTACCGATGTGCGTGTGCTGCCGTCGGTGTGGATCGCGGGCGACCCGCTGCATGACTTGCTCGGCAAGCGCAAGCCCTTCCTGACCGCAAAGCGTTTGCTCATCGAACCAAACGTTTCGCGACATCTATCGCACTGATACGCTGGACGTGGATCAGGGACTCAAGATTACAAGCCTCACCTTCCTGTTCACCGACCTCAAGGGCTCGACCGGGCTTTATGAGCGTGTCGGCGACCTTGTGGCGTACGATCTGGTGCGCGCGCACTTTCGTCTTCTGCATGAGATCGTGGCATCGGAAGCCGGGCGCCGTGGTGAAGACGATCGGTGATGCGGTGATGGCGACGTTTTCGACGCCGGACAGGGCGCTCGCCGCGGCGTTGCGTATGCGCGACGCAATGCCCGACATCAAGGACGCCTCGGGAGCGGAGGAGCTCCTCCTCAAGATCGGCATTCACGAGGGTCCCTGCCTTGCGGTTACCCTCAATGACCGCTTGGATTACTTCGGTCAGACCGTGAATATCGCGGCGCGCGTGCAGGGGCTTGCCGTATCGACCTCAATATTCGCGACTGGATCGGTGGTCGAGCACCCGGTATCTGCAAAGCTGCTGTCGACCGCGGGGCTGACGCCGGAAGCGCAACGCGCGGCATTGCGCGGCATTGCCGACGAGATGACGGTCTATGAGATTCCGTGAGCATTATTGCCGCGAAGCGGAATAGCAATCCTGGCTGGTGAGTGGTTGGGCGGCAATCTTGGCGGGTCGAACCGCGGACACGCTGGGCCGGTCGTTCGAGCACGAACAGCCCGAGTGTTTTCAATTCAAGCGTTGACTTCAATGATGGCTGTCCGGCCGCTGCCGGGGCGGCAGATCGAGTGCTTTGAAGAAACTTTCCGCATCCTTGTCTTCCGCCAAGTGGTCGATGAAGCGGTGCCAGAATTTCTTCCAGTATTTGTCTTCCCATTCCGCGACAGACTTCTGCCAATATTTGAAATCGTCGTCCGTGGTCAGCCCCGCTTCTTGCCCAGGGCTTTCCAGAATGCAGGGTCGATGAAGACATCGGCCTGCATTGCGATGGCAATCTGCAATGGTGAGATACCCTCCATCTCCGGATATCGCTCCACGTTCGGTTGATAACCGTGGTCGACCGCCTCTTTGATCGCTTGCTCGATGTAGGTCATCCGCGCTTGTCCAACAGTTCAGGGTCCTGGTGCCGCTTCCCCATTCATGCGGTGTAGCACGGCAACCAGCCAGCAATCATCGTAATCGCGATGCCGTCCCGCGCGGCAGGCGAGCGTAACGGGCTTCCAGCAAATTCAGGAACGACACCGGCGCGGGCGCTTGAACGACGGCGAACGCTTCAGCGTCGTGTTCCGGCACTTCGGAAACGGGGGCGCTTCCGGAAAGGCTTGGGGCAGAGCCGGAAGAGCGGGCGGTGTAACCTGGCTAGGAGCGGGCGCGACAGGAGAAGCAGCCACCTCTTGCGCCCGAGCTGGGTCCATAGCCCCGCAACGAAGCACGTCCACATGAGCGTACCCCGAGAAAGCTCGGAGGCTGCGCTCGCATATGGACAGTCCTGACAGGAACTGGTTTGCGAAATTGGCACTTTATCACAACCACTCACGGTGCCACTGGCCATCGCTCAGGGGCTGGTGCTTTGTCCGCCGAGCACCCGCCAATCGAGGTGGACTGCTAAGGCGCTGTCATTTTCTTAGAATCTCGAATTTGGGTCATGCATGGGGATTGCCCGCGCCGCCGAGATTGATCATCTCCATGGCCGTCTTCTCGACCGCGGCGGTTCGGTTCCTGAGGAGGATTCGCATTCGGTAGATCCCGGTAATAGTCCAGCCGGCGATTTGACATCTCCTTTATGACATCCCTCGGAGCCATGGCCTTGGTGGCCGCGAGCGTAGCGTCGCCGATCGAGCTGTCGTCAGCGGCGCCGACAACCTGCTGCAGCATCTTGGCTGACCGCCCCGTGCCGGCGTTGACGCCGAAGTCAAAGGCGACGAGGTCGACGCCCAGGGAAGATCGTCGCACCGCAAGACATTCCAATAGCGCGTCCGGTAGATTTCGCACGCTTCGTCGCGCCCGAGCTTCTTTACATCCTCGGCCGTAAGGCTGTCGTCATGCCGCCAATCTCTTAAAGCGCCGATCTTGATGCCGAACTGGCTGGCTCCGGCCGGATCACCAGGATCTTCGGAGTAGTCCCCTTCGTACGCCAGCACGATGTCCATGCATCGTCGGAAATTCGAAGGTTTCGGCGCTGCCGCTTGCCGGCGTCGCCGCCATTGCCGTCTTCACGGTGGATTGCAGGACTTCGGCTTGTTTGGCCTGCGCCTGCAACATGGTGCTTTGCAACGCGTCGCTTTGCTGACCTGGCTCTCCATCGCCGCAGTGGTCGCGGCATCCTTCTGCCGCGAGCCCTGCGAGCGACCGAGCCAGAAGCTGACGACCGTAGCGAACGCTGCGGCCAAGGCGCCGACGGTGATATTGATGATCTGGGCGACTTGGTCGCCTTGCGCCATGCCCCTAAGGACCAGAATAAGCAAAATACCGAAAAAGCCGACCGTCACGAGGACCGATACGACCGGCGCGCCCCACGCCATCGGACTGTTCGCCAGCGCCAGCGCGGCGAAGGTCGAGCGCGCACCTTTCGTGTCCTCGATCTCGGCACGAATTTGTTCCAGTTGCGCTTCGCGCTTTTTTGCCTCCGTCTTCGTGTTGCTCTTTAGAGCAGCGCCATCTGAGCCTGCTGACGTTTTCCTTCCTGTTCATTTTGCTCTTTCAGCAGCGCGAGTTGAGCCTGCTCACGTTTTCCTCCTGAGCCGCCGCGATTTCCGCAAGCTTGAGCTGCAACGCGGCGACCGCCGCAGGATCGGCGTTGAGCTTGTTCCGAGCCTCTTCGGGATTTTGCGTCTGGGTGATCTGCGTGACAGCCTGGGTAACGGCGCCTGCGACCGGTACCAGCTTTGTCGCCTACGACCGCCTTGAGAATGTCCGGCAGAACCGGCCGCCGCAAGCCCAATCAAAGGATTCATAGCTGCAACTCCCGGCAGGAGGCTTGGTAGGATCTTTTGGTATCAGGCCCGGTATCAGGCCCGGTAGAATGGGCTTTACGCCTGGTTCGAGCGGCTTGACGCTTTCGATCGGCTTGGCGATTTCGGGCTGGCTTTCGGCACGGTCTGGACTGGTTCGACCGGCTTCGACGCTTTCGACCGGCTTGGCGCCTGTCAACGCAATCCCCAAGGCTTCCGCAGTGTCGCGCCCTGTCGCTCCGTCCGCCACCAAACCTTCCGACAGCTGGAAAGCCACCACGGCGGCCTCGGTGTCAGGCCCGTACTCTCCGTCGATGTCCCCGGACTGAAAGCCTTTCGCTGCCAACGCCTGCTGAATCCTGATAATGATCGCCTTGTCCATATTCGGAGTGTTGCGCGCGTAAAGCTCGGCCGGAGGGCTGATCGCCACCACATCGCCGACAGCGTCGTACTTTATGCCTGGAATGAGAACGCCCGTGTGCCATCCCCTGTTTTGAACGGTATCGGCGACGACGCCGTATTTCCTTCCCTTTGCTTCAACGGTTCCACCCTTTCCGTCGCACAGCGCGATGTGCCCCATGCCGCCAGGCGGTGGGTACCGAAGGACGATACCGCCAACGGTGGCTGCCGCTTTCTCGATCGAAACGCGGATGCCCAGCCGCTCTACATCCTGTTGCCACCCGCCCGTGTACGCATCCGCCTCAGAAGGCTTGGCGTTATCGTCGACACAGCCATAGAGAACGCCAGCCTCCTGGTAGACCAACCGGGATATGAACTCGGCGCAGTCCCAAGGCCCCTTCCAGTTGGGATCGTCCTTCGGCACTTGGATGTTGACATATTCTTCGCCGATATGCTGCCGAGCCCGCCGCAGCAGCCCTGCCCCTGTACCCTTGTCCGCTCTTGCGCCTTCGCCCGCGCCGCTGCGCCAGTGGCGCGCGCGCGCGAGCTCCGGCGCCTCCGGCTCCGCACTCTCACGGACAAAGCTTGATGCTGGGATCGATGGCCATCATGCCCTTGAGCATGGCGGCGCAGCCGATCTGACGATCCATTGTAGAGGGCGACCAAACGCCATCGGACACAAACTTACCGGGCCGTTGATTGGATGTTGCCCCCAGACATAGGGGCGATGGGATGCCCCGGTAAAAATAGCCCCAGCCGTTGTATTTCTCCTGCCAATGTAGCGCTTTCTCGATGCACCAATCCGATACCGACGTCAGTTTATCATGTTGGAGAGCCGCGATCGGCACCACTCTTCCCAGGTGTTGAATGGCCCCATGCCCCCGGGCTACGTTCGTACTGACTTGATTGAGCGGATCGCCTTGCGCGAGTTGCTTGTTCCAGCTTTGGCTCGCCTCTCGCTCATGAATGCCCGCGATCATCCACCACGGTACACCTGTCTTAGCCTCGACGCTCCGATATCGGTCCTTCGCAGCAACAAGGCGTTTTGCGACCGCAGCAACTTCACTCTGGTTTGTGATCGTGGCCGTATCCCACCATTTCGCGAGTTGCGGCCATTCGTGATGCGTAGACCGGTTCTTTTCATCGCCATCCTCATTGCTCAAAGGCAACGCTTTGATCGTAGGACGATTGACGCTGCTCAACTCTTCCGCCGTCTTCGGACTATCCGGCCGTCGAACCTCATCTGGCGAACGCTTGCGTTCGCTCTACCGAGTGATCTCGCCACCGAGATTGAGGAGCCGCGGCACTTCCCGCTCTCTTCGTCCGTCTCGCTCGAGTGGCAAAGCATAGGTCTCGAGCAGCGCGACCTCTCGCACGATATCGAGTGCCCATGGCATCTCGATCGCCCTCCTCTGCGTCCGCGGCCTGATCGGGCCTCCACCACAATGATCACTTCCGACGGACCTTAAACCTGAAGCAGAGAATGAGCCGCAACTATAGGTTGCCCGGCGATAATATCCCTATGAACCAGTTCACCCAGTCGCGGCCGACCAACCGGCCGGACCTGGCGACCGTGCATGCTGCGGCATCCGGCGCGTTACGAAAATACCACCTCGCGCGGTCGAGCAACGAACAGCGTCTGTGAACGCACGAGACTTTGCGCAACGATGTCTGTCCGGGATGCCTCCAGATGGCCGGCGCAAATATTTGCGTTTCTCCGGCTTGGTCGCAAGATGGTTTCCTGTCTCACTCTGCAGCGATCACCGCGCGGGTTGGTTTCTTGTCCCAACCCACCCAGCAGCTTGTTCAGCTTGTTGCGGCAGCGGCAATGGGTTCGCTGCGCTATTGCCCGAAGACCGGCACGAACAGCTCGTCGACGGGAATGGGCGCCTTGATCAGCGACTGCTCGGCCATGTAGCGCACGAGCGCCTCCAGCGTCGGCCGGTTGGCCTCGACGCCATAGGGCCAGGGATCGCCGCCGAAGGTCGCGTCGATCTCGTCGAGTTCGGCGGGCATGCCCGGCAGCATGTAACGCAGCGCGCCGAGATCGCGCATCTTCGCGAGCGCGATGTCCTTGGCCTCGGTCATCGCCTTGTAGAGGCTGGTGGCGATGAACGGATGCTTCTCGTAGACGTCGCGACGGATGGCGACGAGATGCATGATCGGGAAAATGCGCGTGCGCCGGTAATAGTCGAGCTCGCGTGCGTGGAAATCCGGAAACAGCCGCTGCACGTCGGGATTGGTGCGCAGCGCCACCGGCAAGCCGCTGCCGAGGATCGCCTGGATCTCGCCGCGTCTCCGAGCAGTTCGCTGAGCGAGCGGCCTGAGGTGTTCTGCTCGATCGAGACCGGCTTGAGCAGCGGCGGCGCCGACGGGTTGCCGTGCGACTCCGCGCTGTTGGTGGCGCCCTGCACCCAATGCACGCCGGAGAGATCGACACCATATTCGTCCTGCAGCAGGCCGCGGATGAACAGCGCCGCGGTCTGGGTGTAGAGCGGGACGCCGATGCGCTTGCCCTCGAGGTCCTTCGGCGTCTTGACCGCCTTGCGGTTGACCGTGATGAAGCCGTGACGGAAGCACGCGCGAGGGAAAGACCGGCAGCGCAACCATCTCGCGCCGGCCGGCGGCGTAGCCGGCTGATGACCTCGGAGCTCGACATTTCGCAGGCGTCGAATTCGAGATTCTTGCCCATGCGGTCGAAGATCTGCCGCGGATCGTCGATGGCGAGAAAGTCGAGATCGATGCCTTCGGCCTGCACCTCGCCGGTATAGAGCGCCAGCATGCGGTCATAGAGGCCGCAGGCGAAGGTCATCGGGATCCTGGCCATGCGTCGTTCTCCCGCGATCCGATCCGGTGACCCGCGATCGGCTCGGACATGCGCATGCCTGCGATGGCCGCCATGCCGTGCAGCACAATGTTCGGATCTCCCCGCATTGACTATAATGTGCCATCTCGCGTGCGGTGAAAGCGGACCGGGCTCGAATCCGCGCCGTGAAAGGATCCCCGATGGCAAGCCGTGTCCCGCCGCGAATTTCGCACCATGCTGAGTCCCGGCGCGGCGTTGCTGCTGCCGGGTGTCAGCCAACGCGCTCACGGCCCGCGTCGTGGCCGATCAGGGCTTTGCCGCCGCCTATGTCACCGGCGCCGGCATCGCCAATACCTTTCTCGGCGTTCCCGACATCGGGCTGGTGACCGTGACCGAGCTCGCGCGAGCACGTGGCGGCGATCCGCGAGGTCTTTCCGGGCCCGCTCGTGGTCGACGCCGACACCGGCTTCGGCAATCGCGCTGAACATGGTGCGCACCGTCGCAGCTGCTGGAACGCGCGGGCGCCGACGCGCTCCAGATCGAGGACCAGGTCTTTCCCAAGCGCTGCGGCCATTTCGCCGGCAAGCAGGTGATCCCGGCCGCCGAGATGGTGGAGAAGGTCAAGGCCGCGGTCGACACCCGCCGCGACCGCGACCTCCTGATCATCGCGCGCACCGACGCCATCGCGCCCGAAGGCTACGAGCGCGGCGATCGAGCGCGCCGCCGCGCTATCGCGAGGCCGGCGCCGACGTGACCTTCGTCGAGGCCCCGACCACCATGGAGCAGATCGCCGATATCCCGCGCCGGCTGCCGTGGCCGCAGCTCGTCAACATCGTGCTGGGCGGGCGCACGCCGGAATTGCCGAACGAGAAGCTGAAGGAGCTGGGCTTATGCCGGCGTGATCTACGCCAATGTCGCGCTGCAGGCCGGCGGTGCTGGGCATGCAGGCGGCGTTGGGCGAACTTCGGCGCAAGGGACATATGGGCGACGCCATCAGCATGGTGGCCGATTTCTCCGAGCGGCAGCGGCTGGTGCACAAGGATGATTTCGACGCCCTCGAGCGCAAATATGCCGCAGCTCTGACCAGGGCGCCGAACGGCGCGTGGGATCCGGCGTGAGCGAGCGCACGCCGGTCCTGATCGTCGGCGCCGGCCCCGTGGGGCTCGCGCTCGCGGGCGAGCTCGGCTGGCGCGGCGTGCCCTGCACGCTGATCGAGAAGACCGACGGCGCCATCGAGCAGCCGAAGATGGACCTCGTCGGCGTGCGCACCATGGAATTCTGCCGGCGCTGGGGCATCGCGGATTGGGTGCGCGACGCGCCCTATCCCGGCGACTATCCGCAGGACTGCGTCTATGTCACCGGCGCTCAACGGCTACGAGCTCGGGCGCGAGCGCTTCCCGGCCGCGCGCAGGAGACACTGCCCGCCGCGAGAGCCCGCAGAAGCGCGAGCGCGTGCCGCAGGACATGTTCGACCCGATCCTGCGGCGCTTCGTGGCGACCTTTCCGCATGTGCGGCTGCGCTACGACGCCGAGCTGATCGGCGTTCGCGGAAACCGCCGATGGTGTCGTCGCGCGACGGTGCGCGACACCGCGACCGGCGAGACCGACGACGATCACGGCCGACTATCTGGTCGGCACCGACGGCGGCGCCAGCCTGGTGCGCGAGCGCGCTCGGCATCACCATGAGCGGCAATCCGGCGCTGACCTACACCACCAACGTGATGTTCCGCTGCGCGGACTTTCCCTCGCTGCACGACAAGGGCCAGGCCTACCGCTTCATCTTCATCGGGCCGGAGGGCACCTGGCTCACCATCGTGGCGATCAACGGCGGCGACCGCTTCCGCATGTCGATCGTCGGCTCCGCCGACAAGGTCAACCACACCGAGGCCGATATCCGCGACGGCGCTCGAGCGCGCCATGGGGCGCGACTTCGACTACGAGATCCTCTCGGTGATGCGCTGGGTGCGGCGCGAGCTCGTCGCCGACAGCTACGGCACCGCAGCGCGTCTTCATCGCCGGCGACGCCGCCCACCTGATGTCGCCGACCGGCGGCGTTCGGCATGAACACCGGCATCCAGGATGCGGTCGATCTCGGCTGGAAGCTCGAGGCTGCGCTGCGCGGCTGGGGCGGCAGCGACGCTGCTGCGCTCGTACGAGATCGAGCGCCGGCCGGTCGCGCGTGCGCAACGTCACGGACGCGAGCTCGCAATCTCGGGCGCATGCTCGCCACCCGCCAGCGCCTGCCGCCGCCGGACATCTTCCAGCCGGGCCGGCGGGCGACGCCGCGCGCAAGGACTATGGACGACTGGTTCACCGAGACGATGCGGCACGAGTGGTTCACGCATCGGCTATCCACCTCGGCTACCGCTACGACGACCTCGCCGATCGTCTGCGCCGACGGCACGCCGGCGCCGCCGCTCGCCGACCGCGACCTATATCCAGACCGCGCGTCCCGGCGCCCGCGCGCCGCATGCCTGGCTGCCCGACGGCCGCTCGATCGCTCGATCTGTTCGGGCGCGGATTTGTGCTGCTGCGCCTGGGACGGGATGCGCCTGATGCCGAGAGCATGCGGCTCGCGGCATCGCAGGCGCGGCGTGCCGCTCGCAGTGATCGACCTCGACGTGCCCGACGTGACGCGACGCTCTATCAGCGCCGGCTTGTGCTGGTGCGCCCGGACGGCCATGTGGCATGGCGCGCGACGACGCGGAGCCGCGCGCGATGCCGCGCGCGCGTCATCGATCGCGTGTGCGTGGCGCGAGTCGAGCTGCGCTAGTGCGCACGAGCGGACGCCGAGGTTGCCGCGTGAAGTCGCGCCAGGCGATGCGCTGAGAGGACAGGCCATGAACCAGGACATCCGCGCGCCCTATTATGGGAACTCGGCCGGCTGAGCTTCTCTCCCGGCTGGGCGCGGCCGGAGCCCGCGATGTGGGCCGCGCCGAAGCCGAAATTCAAGCCCGGCGGTCTGGCGCTTCGCCGCGGCGCAAGCGGCGCTCGACCAGGCCGGCGAGTTCGTGCCGGTCGAGCAGGCCGAGCGGCGCAACCTGATCATGGTCAACCCGGTCGAGGGCAACATCTACGCCACCAGCCGCAATATCGTCGCCGCCTATCAGATGGTGAAGGCGGGCGAGAACGCGCGCTCGCATCGCCATACCGCGGCGGCGCTGCGCCTGGTCGTCGACGGCGAAGCCCGGCACCTACACCGTCGTGGACGGCGCCCGCGTCGACATGGCGCCGGGCGACGTGGTGCTGACGCCGTCGTGGTGCTGGCACGGCCATGCCAACGAGAGCGACGCGACCAGCTACTGGATCGACTTCCTCGACGTGCCGTTCGTGCAGCACTCAGCGAGGCGATGTTCTTCGAGCCCAACCCTGCCGGGCTTCGAGACCGATCACCAGCACCGGTCCCTCGCCGCATCGCATCCCGTCGCGCGACGCATTGGGGTCGGGAACCGACGCGAAGACGGTGGAGATCGCCAACGGCGCGCTGCCCACCATCGGCCTGCACCTCATGCGGCTCCCCGCGGGCACGCGCCGCGATGTCGCCAAGACCACGGTCAATCACCTCTACTCCGTCATCAGCGGCAAGGCGCGGGTCAAGATCGAGGGCGGAGCGGACGAGACCCTCGCGGTCGGCGACGTGATCGCGGTGCCGTGCTGGCACGCGCACGCGCATCGAGGCCGACGGAGGATGCGATCGTGTTCCGCGTGACCGACGAGCCGCTGCTCGCCAAGGTCGGGCTGGTGAAAACGGCGTGATCGGGGCGTACCGGCCCTGGGCGGCCAATATGAGCCGAGAACATCATGCCGTGTGCTCGCGACGTAACGTGAAATCTTTCCAACGAAAATGTCGGCAAGTCGCGCGCGGCACGCCGCGCTTTCCCACCCTGCGTCTCTTGCTCGCGATATCGGAGCGCGGCGACGCTGCTGCAATGGCGCGGCGTTCGCGACTACCCCGAGCGGCCGGTAACGCTCGTCGTCCCGTTCGCGCCGGGCGGCGCCAACGACATCGTCGCCCGGATCATCCAGCAGCCTCTGGGCGAGGCGCTGGGCCAACCGATCGTGATCGAGAACCGCGGCGGCGCGGGCGGCAATATCGGCTTCGCATGGGTCGCACGCGCGCACGCGGACGGGTATACGCTGTTGCTGGCGCCCAATTCGTTTGCGGTCAATCCGAGCCTTTACGACAAGGTCTCCTATGACCCGCTCAAGGATTTCGAGCCCGTGGCGGAGATCAGCTATTTCCCCAACATCTTCGCCGTACGTCCGGACGTGGGCTTGAATACCCTGCAGGAGCTGATCGCGCTACGCGAAAGAGCGGCCCGGCAGCCTCAACTACTCGACGCCGGGACCTGGAACGGCTCCGCATCTGGCCACCGAGCTGCTCAAGCAGCGCGCCGGGATCGACATGGTGCACATTCCCTATGCGGGCGCGGCGCCGGCCGCCCAGGCGCTGCTGTCGAAAACCGTCGACGTCGGCACGATGTCGATTTCGGTCGCCATGCCGCATATCAATCGGGCACGCTGAAGGGACTGGCGGTCGACCGGCGCCGAACGCTGGCCGGACCTGCCTGACATTCCGACGGTGGCCGAAGCCGGCGTACCGGAAACGGTTTCGGAGCCCTGGCAAGGCATCCTTGTGCCCACCGGCACGCCTACTGACGTGGTCGAGCGGCTGGCCAAGGCGCTGCTCGACATCGCGCAGCGTCCTGACGTGCGCGACAAACTGCGCAGCGCCGGCTTCGCCGCGACCGGACGCGGACCGCAAGCGTTCGGCAAGCGCATCGCCGAAGATGTGCCGAAATGGAAGGACGTGATCGAGAGGGCACGCATCAGCGCGAAGTAATGGTTGCGCTCTAATATTCGGTCAGTTCCGCCCTCATCCTGAGGAGCGCGAAGCGCGATCTCGAAGGATGGGGCGGCCGTATCTTCGAGAGGGCGGCTTCGCCCGCCTCCTCAGCATGAGGCGGGACAAGCGTGACGCTCCTGTCCTCATCCTGAGGAGCGAGCGTCTCGGAAGGATGAGGACGCACCCATGTCCGACGGCGCGTGGGTCTACATTCTGCGCGTGTTCCGATGGCGGCTTCTATACTGGCACGGCACGCGCCGGCCTCGACAAACGTGTCAGCGAGCATAATTCCGGCCATTACGACGGCTGGCATCGCGCCGTCCCGTCACGTGGTTTTTCGCAGTGGTTCGATCGGATCGTTGATGCAATCGCCGCCGAGCGCCAAATTGCGCGCGTGGCCGCCACACCCTTCGAGACGGGCGCTACGCGCCCCTCAGGATGAGGCGGACCAAGCGCTGTGCGGCCTTCGGAAGAACGCGAAGACGCGCCGCGACGCCGCAGGGTCAATGCATCGCCTTGCCGCCATCGACGTTGATCGTCTGCCCGGTCATGAAATCGCTCGCGGCCGAGGACAGGAACATGACGGCGCCGACCAGGTCGGCGGGCACCTGCACGCGTTCGATGGCGCGGCCGGCGACGCGGCTGGCGAGATAATTGCCCGACGACGATTGGACCTGCGTCTCGCTTTGCGTCATCCCGGGCGTGACCGCGTTCACGGTGATGCCGAACTCGCCGACTTCGCGCGCCGAGCGCGCGGGTGAAGCCGATCACGCCCGCTTTCGAGGTGGTGTAGTGCAGCCGGTTGGGCGTCCCTCCCACACCCGCGACGATGAGATGTTGACGATCTTGCCCTGCGCCCTGCGCCTTCATCGCGGGAAACACCGCGCGGCAGGACAGGAACATGCCGCGCAGATTGACCGCCATCACCCGGTCCCACTCCTCGACCGGGATGTCGAGCCAGGACCGGCGCGCGCAGCACGCTCATCAGCGAGGCATTGTTGATCGAGCACGTCGATGGCGCCGAAGCGCTTCGATCGCAGCCTCCGCCATCGCTTTGGTGGATGCTTCGCTTGCAATGTCGGTGGCAAGCCCGACCGCCTGCAGCCCTGCGCGACCAAGGCCTCGGCCACCGATTTCGCCGCGGCGCCGTCGATGTCGGCGGCGACCACGTGGGCGCCGGCCTTGGCGAACTCTTCCGAATAGACCTTGCCGATCCCCTTGCCGCCGCCGGTGATGATGACGGTGCGTCCGGTCAGATCGAAGCGCTGGTTCATGCTGGAGCCTCGATGGATCAAGCGCCGACGCTACACGCCGCACACTGGGCGAGGCCAAGCCTCGCGACAGGTGCGGCCGAATGGCCAAGTAGTATTGCGTCGCGTCACCGACCCTGACCTAATCCGCCCCCTGCTCTCTCCTCGTCATGCCCGGGCTTGACCCGGGCATCCATCGAAAAGACTCTTGTTCGAAGAGGATGGATCAAGCCCGGCAATGACGGCGGAGAAACTCCGCGCAATTGTCGCTTACGTATCGAAGGGCCGGCGGTGATCGAAGAGCAGACGTCGACCATCGTGCTCTATCCGGGACAGCGCGCGACCGTCGACGACGACTTGAACATCGAGGTCGCGGTGCAATCGTAACCTCTCGATCCGGATGCGCGGGGACGACGGCAGGCGGGAGTGATAGCCTGAGCCGAGCCGTCATCGTGGTTTCGACATGATGGTTGCAAGACGACGCGGATACCGGAGGCGTGCGTCATGAGCAGGAGCGCCGCTGTCGCCGCCGCCTGGATGGTGCTGGGCACCATCTTGCCGGCCACACCCGCGGCGGCCCAGTTCTACAAGGGCAAGACGCTGACGCTGATCGTCAACTACGGGGTCGGCGGCAACATCGACACCGAGGCGAGGATCCTGGCGCGGCACCTGCCGAAACATATTCCGGGCGCCCCCACCATCATCATCCAGAACACGCCCGGCGCCGGCGGCCTGCACGCCATGAACCTGCTGGGCCTCAATATCCGATCGAGGGCGGACGGCCTGACCGCCGGTTTCTTCACGATCAGTCCGACCGCGCCGCTGATCGACGACCCCGCGCTTCAAGATCAACATGTCGGAGGACTACCTGCCGATCGGCGGCGCCACCGGATGGACCGTCGCCTATGCGCGCAGGGATACGCCGCCCGGGCTGCAGCAGCCGGCCGACATCGCCAAGGTCGCGAAGATGTTCTTCGGCGGCTACAGCCGCGGCGCGTCGCACGACACCAGGATCAGGCTCGCGCTCGAGGTGATGAACCTCCCGTATCAGGCCGTCACCGGCTTCCCGTCCGCCGGCGACATCAACAAGGCGTTCCAGCAGAACGAGATCAACATGACCTCGAGCTCGCTGCCGGCCTATCAGAGCCAGGTGGTGCCCAACATCATCAATACCGGGATCGGCATGCCGCTGTGGCACTACGCGGTGATCGGGCCGGACGGCCAGCCCGCCGGCAATCCCGCGCTGATGAAGCAGGACATTCCGGTCTACACCGAGGTCTATCGGCAGGCCTTCGGCACCATGCCGTCGGGCGAGAAATTCGAGGCGCTGCTGCTCATGAACGACATCGCCACCAAGCTGCAGCGCGGGTTTTTCCTGCCCAAGGGCGCGCCCGACGAGGCCGCCGCCGACCTGCGCCGGGGCTACCAGGCGCTCGCGAACGATGCCGACTTCGTCGCCGACTACGAGCGCATCACCAAGGAGAAGCCGGATTTCGTCGGCGCCGAGGACGTGCAGCTCGTCTTCGACAAGATGCGCGCGGTGCGGCCGGAAATCCGCCAGGTGCTGAAGGTGTCGATCGGAGGGTGAGAGACGTCCCCTGACCCCGTTCCGCATCGAAACTTCCATCCGTGTTCTTATATTGTTCTATAAGCATAATTTGACCGTGTTGTTGCATGTCCTATTCGGACGACCGGTTTCGCGGCACGCGCTAGGCATTGCGGCCCACCGCCAGCCCGCCCTTGTCCTCGACGAAACGGGCGATCTCGCCGACCCCCTCGCCGGCGCGCAGATTGGTGAAGACGAAGGGTCGCGCGCCGCGCATGCGCTTGGCATCGCGTTCCATGACCTCGAGCGAGGCCCCGACATGGGGCGCGAGGTCGATCTTGTTGATCACCAGGAGGTCGGAACGGGTGATGCCGGGACCGCCCTTGGACGGGATCTTGTCGCCGGCGGCGACGTCGATGACGTAGAGCGTGAGATCGGCGAGCTCGGGCGAGAACGTCGCCGCCAGGTTGTCGCCGCCGGACTCGATCAGAACGAGATCGAGCGCCGGGAAATTTCTTTCGCATCTCCGCGATGGCGGCAAGGTTGATCGAGGCGTCCTCGCGGATCGCGGTGTGCGGACAGCCGCCGGTCTCGACGCCGGCAATCCGCTCGGGCGCCAGCGCCCCGGAGCGCACCAGATATTCGGCGTCCCACTTGGTGTAGATGTCGTTGGTGATGGCGGCGATCTCGTAGCGCTCGCGCAGCGCCTTGCACAGCGCGTCCATCAGCGCGGTCTTGCCCGAACCGACCGGGCCGCCGACGCCGACGCGGAGCGGACCGTGCGGATTGGTCATTGCTCGCGTCCCTTTTGGATTGTCATCATCCGCGCAGGCGGACGATCCAGTAAGCACCAGCGCTGCGGGGTCACGTTGCGTCCCTGTGTTTACGGGATGCCCGCCTTCGCGGGCATGACAACCGGGTTAAGATCTGAACAGCCGCGTGTACTGCGTTTCGTGGCGCATGCTGGCGAGGTCGGCACGGAACGCCGCGCCGCCGACGTCGTCGAGCGGCGTGACGAGCGCGCGCGCCGCGGTCGCCGTCGCGACCGGCTCGAGCGCGGCAAGAATGCGCTGCCCGTCGGTCTGGCCGAGCGGCACCAGCCGCAGGCCGGTCGAAATGAGGTTCGCCGTCATGGCGTGGAGATAGGCGTGCAGCGCGGGCGCGAGCGCAATGCCGTGCCCGGCGCTCGCCACCCCAACCGCGATCGGCAACGCCACGGCGCCGTCCCAGACCGCCAGCAGCCGATCGAGCGCCGGCGCCGGCCATGCCGCGCGCGTGGTGTCGAGGAAGGCGCGGCCCTGCGCCGTCGTTTCCAGATGTCGCTCCTTCGACGGCGAAAACACCGCGGCAAGCTCGGCCACCGCGCGCAGCGCCGCATCATCGCTGGCAGGCCGCCGCACGGTGGGCGTGAACGAAGAAGACCGCGTCGCAAAACCCACCGCCTTCGCCGATCACCACCGCAAGCCAGTGTTCGAGCGCGGCCGCATCGGTGATGTCGCCGGCCTCCACCGCCCACTCGATGCCGCTGGAATAGGAATATGCGCCGATCGGATACGACGGCGACAGCCACGCCATCAGCCGGTAGAGCGCGGGCGCGTTCACGTTGCCGGCGCCGGCTCCCTCATCCGTCGGGACGCCGCGCTTTGCGCGGCTCCTCAGGATCAGGGGACCTCTTGCCGGCGCGGGCGCCGCCTCGTGCAGCGGAGCCGGGCGAAGCCGGGGGCTCGAACCGGAGGACGCACGGCTCCGCTTCACGCGGCGCAGTCGCTTAGTGGTCATGGTCGTGGCTGTCCCCGTGCCCATACGCCCCATGCTCCGGATCGAACGGAGCCTCGAGCGCGTGCATGCGCGCGCCCAGGCCGCGCAACATGTCTTCGAGCACGTGGTCGCGCCGGATCCGCAGCGTGTCGCCCATCACCTGCATGTCGGTATGGCGATTGCCGATGTGCCAGGCGAGCCGGGCAAGGTCGTGCGCGGACGTCGCGGTGATTTCGACCAGCGGCTCGGGCTTGCCGGTGACGCGCACGATGGCGCCGTCGTCGAGCACGAGGCCGTCGCCGTCACGCAGCGCGGCCGCATGCGGCAGATCGAGCAGGAATGCCGTGCCGCCCTCGCCGGTCAACGTCACCCGGCGGCGATGGCGGTCGCCGGCATCGAGCACGACGCGATCGATCGCTTTCGCCGTGTTCCAGGTGCCGGCCGTCCTGACCGCGGATGCGCGTCGCATCGGTTCGTATCCTTCAGAACAAGAAATACCGCTGCGCCATCGGCAGCACCTCGGCCGGCGCACAGGTGAGCAACTCGCCGTCGGCGGTCACCTCGTAGGTTTCCGGATCGACCTCGATCTTCGGCGTCGCGCCGTTGTGCACCATGCTCTTCTTGGAGATACCGCCGCGGGTATTCTCGACCGCGAGAAACTGCTTGTCGACGCCGAGCTTGTTGCGCAGGCCGCCCTTGAGCGCGGCCTTCGACACGAACACCACCGAGGAGGCCGTGAGCGCCTTGCCGAAGGCGCCGAACATCGGGCGGTAGTGCACCGGCTGCGGCGTCGGGATCGAGGCGTTGGGATCGCCCATGAGCGCGGCGACGATGGTGCCGCCCTTGATGATGCAGTCGGGCTTCACGCCGAAGAACGCGGGCGACCACAGCACGAGGTCGGCGAGCTTGCCCTTCTCCACCGAGCCGATGTGCTTCGAGACCCCATGCGCGATGGCCGGGTTGATGGTGTATTTGGCGACGTAGCGCTTGGCGCGCACGTTGTCGTTGTCGCCCTTCTCCTCCTTCAGCCGTCCGCGCTGCTTCTTCATCTTGTCGGCGGTCTGCCAGGTGCGGATGATGACCTCGCCCGAGCCGTCCCATCGCCTGGCTGTCGGACGACATCATCGACAGCGCGCCGATGTCGTGCAGGATGTCCTCGGCCGCGATCGTCTCCTTGCGGATGCGGCTTTCGGCGAACGCCAGGTCCTCCGCAATCGACGGGTCGAGATGGTGGCACACCATCAGCATGTCGAGATGCTCGTCGATGGTGTTCCTGGTGAACGGCCGCGTCGGGTTGGTGGACGACGGCAGCACGTTCTTGAGGCCGGCGACCTTGATGATGTCAGGTGCGTGTCCGCCGCCGGCGCCCTCGGTGTGGAAGGCGTGGATGGTGCGGCCCTTGAACGCCTTGATGGTGTCCTCGACGAAGCCGGATCTCGTTGAGCGTGTCGGTGTGGATCATCACCTGCACGTCGTAGTCGTCGGCGACCGAGAGGCAGCAGTCGATCGCCGCCGGCGTCGTGCCCCAGTCCTCGTGCAGCTTGAGCGCGCAGGCGCCCGGCCTTGACCATCTCCTCCAGCGCCGCCGGGCGCGACGCATTGCCCTTGCCGGCAAAGCCGAGATTGACCGGCAATCCGTCGGCGGCCTGGATCATGCGGCCGATGTGCCACGGACCCGGCGTGCAGGTGGTGGCGAAGGTGCCGTGCGCCGGTCCGGTGCCGCCGCCGAGCATCGAGGTGACGCCGGACATCAGCGCCTCCTCCACCTGCTGCGGGCAGATGATAGTGAATGTGGGTGTCGAACCCGCCGGCGGTCAGGATTTTGCCTTCGCCCGCGATCACCTCGGTGCCGGGGCCGATGACGATGGTGACGTCGGGCTGGATGTCGGGATTGCCGGCCTTGCCGATGGCCGCGATGCGGTCGCCCTTGAGGCCGACGTCGGCTTTGACGACGCCCCAGTGATCGAGGATGAGCGCGTTGGTGATGACGGTGTCGACCGCGCCCTGCTTGTTGGTGATCTGGCTCTGCCCCATGCCGTCGCGGATCACCTTGCCGCCGCCGAACTTGACCTCCTCGCCGTAACTGCAGAAATCCTTCTCCACCTCGATGATGATGTCGGTGTCGGCGAGCCGCACCCGGTCTCCGGTGGTCGGGCCGAACATCTCGGCATAGACCGAGCGTGAGATTTTCGTCGCCATAGTAATACCCGCTTTCCACAGCCGAACCGAACGCGCGTCAATTGATTCCCGGCACAGTTCAAGTACGATGTCGTCAGTTCATAGCGCTTCACCTTGGCAATAAGAAGCCGCCTCGAGACGCTCCGTCTGGTTGGTTGTGCAAACGATCGACACTGACCGAGTTCATGAAGGCTTCTTGTTATCAGAGTGGACCTTGAGCTCGGCGGGCAAGCTTCGGCTTGCCCGCTGCTATTTTGAGGGGACCTCACGCCATCGATTCTCGAATGCGGGCCGCAGGAGGTCGTGCGCGAATTTGAACCCGTCCCGGCGACGGCGGCGCACGGTGTCGGGAGAAAAATCCCGCATTCCATCCTTGTCGTCGGCCGGATTTTGCGCCGACGGCACCAGCGTGGCGGCCGGATCCTGCATGTCGATATTGACGATCGCGTCGATGATCTTGTAGCGCCCCGCCTCGTCGAGACGGGCGTTCAACCAGTCGCTGCGCTCATCGGGCGCGACCTTGGCGGCGAGTTCGTCGATGGTCTCGACCAGCGCGTTGATGCGCCGTGCCATGTCATGATCCTGACGCAGGCGGTTGCCGAAGCTCAGCTCGTGCAGGCGATCCTCGACCGCGGCGAGGTTGCGCGGCAGGCGCGCGCGCAACGGATACAAATTCATGACGACGAGCATCCGGTCGACCGCCGGATCGGCGCTGAACGCGTCGATGGCCAGGCCGAGCGGAGTATTGTCGACAATGCCGCCGTCCCAATAGGGCATGCCGTCGATTTCGGTCCAGGGAATCCCGGCGGCAGGCTGCCGCTCGCCAGCACATGGCGCGGCTCGATCTTGGTCGCAGGCAGGTGCTTCAGCGGTCTATTGGAGAACGGCTGCAGGGCGCCGGTCACCACCTCGACCGCGGTGACCACGAACACCGTCGGGCTCGCATTGAGGGCGGCGAAGTCGACGTGGCGTCCGAGCGTCACCAGCAGCGGGCGGGTATCGTAGACATAGGTCCAGGTCGGCGCGGTCCAGAAGTCCGGCCGCGGCGCGTAGAAGCCCGGCAGCCCGAAATAGGCGAGGTCGCGCTGCGCCGCCGCCATCCAGAACGGCGGCGCTTCCAGCATCAGATCGTCCCACAACGCGTTGAGAGCCGCGCGTGCGTCGGCGCGGGTCTTCGCGCCGACCACGCAGGCGGCGTTGATCGAGCCGATCGATACGCCGGTCACGACCTTGAGCACGATGTCGCGGCCCTGCGCCGTGAACTCGTCCATGAGTTCGAGCAACGCGTTCAAGGCGCCGCACTCATAGGCGCCGAGCGCGCCGCCGCCCTGGAGAACGACACCGACTTCAACCGGCCTGCTCGACGTCTCGGCCATGGCCCGTCCTCGCTCGGACTGAGCGTCTTGCGGTCAGAGCTTCCCCATCACGTCCTGGCGAAAACCGTAGATCGTACGCTTGCCGGCGAGCGCCACCAGCGTCGACCTCGCGCGTCTGGCCCGGCTCGAAGCGCACGGCGGTGCCGGCGGCGATATCGAGACGCATGCCGCGGGCCCGTCTTGCGGTCGAACGTCAGCGCCGGATTGGTCTCGAAGAAATGGTAGTGCGAGCCGACCTGGATCGGCCGGTCACCGGTATTGGTCACGGAAAGCGTCACGCGTCTTGCGGCCGGCGATTGAGCTCGATCTCGCCGTCCTTGATGAACATTTCACCGGGGATCATAGGGACCTCGTTTCCTCTCCGCCGTCAGCGAAGACATTCAACGTATCGGTTCATGCACGGTCACCAGCTTGGTCCCGTCCGGAAACGTCGCCTCGACCTGGATCTCGACGATCATCTCGGGGATCCCGTCCATCACCTGCGCCCGCGTGAGCACGTGCGCGCCCGCCTCCATCAGCTCGGCGACGGTCCTGCCGTCGCGCGCGCCTCGACGATGAAATCGGTGATCAGCGCCACCGCCTCGGGATGATTGAGCTTGACGCCGCGCTCCAGCCGCCGACGCGCCACCATGGCGGCCATGGCAACGAGCAGCTTGTCCTTTTCGCGTGGAGTGAGATTCATGGCCCGCCAGCAGGTCCCGCCTTCACGTCAATTCAACCACAGCCGCGGCAACGATCCATTGTGCACGGCCGTGAGCACCGCGACGAGGTCGTGCCGAAGCGCCGCGCCGTCGGCGGCGCACAGCCGCACAACCGCAAACCCGTTCCAGGCGGAGACGCCGACCTCGCCGCGGAAATGATCGTCGAGCGCACGGATGCCGGCTGCGACGGCCTCGTCGGCCGGCACGATCAGCACGGTCGCCACCGCAACGCCGCCATTGGCCACCGCGGGCTGCGCCAGCTTCGCCGCCACCGCGCCGTCGAGCCGCATGGCCTCGGCGTGGATGAGCCGCCCGCCCCGGCGGAGGTGCCAGCGATCGAACACGCCAGCGTCGTCCACCGCTTCCCCCATGCCGGAGCGGCCGAATACGATCGCCTCCGCCAGCAGCAGCCGCGCATCCTCGGCGAGATCGATGTTGATGGTGCGCCGGAGCCGCGCCCGGTTGAACAGGATCGTCTCCTGCGGCAGCCAGGCGAGCGAGGAGGTTGCGCCCACGGCAAGTCTCACGTCGATGGTCGCGTCCGGTTCGAGCGTGCGGTAGACCTTTTCCGCCGCGGCGGTGGTGACGACGAGCCGCGCGCCGGGCTCGACGGTCACATCGAGTGCGAAGCGATCGCCGCCGGCCACGCCGCCCGCGGTATTGACGATGACCGCCTCGAGCTCCGCCGACGCCGGACCGGGAAAGCGGACACGCAGCGAGCCTTCCTCGCGCACGCGGGCACGGCGCGTCACGCCGGCCTTGGCCTGCACGGCAAACGCGATCCGTCCGATGGCACGGTTGGCGGCGAATGTGCGGGCTGTTTCGGCTGTCGCGGTGCTCACGCCTTTTCCTTCGCCGTCGATCGCCGTTCGCGCCTGCAGCCTAACCCCTGCGCGTGGGGCCGTTCAATGCTTGCGGCCGCCAAATCCGGCCTCGGTCCGCAACAGGCTCGCGCACTCAAATCGCCATCGCACGCTTGAGCGCCGCCTCGTCCATGGTGTCACGGGTGCAGGAATAGACGATCGCACCGCGGTCCATCACCACGAAATGGTCGCCCAGCTCGCGTGCGAAGTCGAGATATTGCTCGACCAGCACCACCGCGATCTGCCCAAGATTGCGCAAATAGGTTATGGCGCGACCGATGTCCTTGATGATCGAGGGCTGGATGCCTTCGGTCGGTTCATCCAGCAGGAGCAGCCGCGGCCGCATGACCAGCGCCCGGCCGATGGCGAGCTGCTGCTGCTGGCCGCCGGAAAGATCGCCGCCGCGCCGCCGCAGCATGCCGTTGAGCACCGGAAACAGCGAGAAGACGTCGTCGGGGATCGAGCGGTTCTCGCGCTTGAGCGGCGCAAAGCCGGTCTTGAGGTTCTCCTCGACGGTGAGCAGGGGAAAGATTTCGCGGCCCTGCGGCACGTAGGCGATGCCGCGCGCGCGCGCGCTCGCTGGGCTTGAGCCGCGTGATGTCCGCGCCGTCGAAGGTGATCGCGCCCTTGCTGATCGGATGCTGGCCGGCCAGCGCGTCGAGCAGGCTCGTCTTGCCGACGCCGTTGCGGCCGAGCACGCAGGTCACCTTGCCCGGCTCGGCCGACAGCGACACCCCGCGCAGCGCCTGCGCCGCGCCGTAATGCAGATCGATCGCGTTCACCTGCAGCATTGCGTCAACGCCCCAGATAGACCTCGACCACGCGCTCGTTTTCCGAGACCTGGTCGATGGTGCCCTCGGCGAGCACCGAGCCTTCGTGCAGACAAGTGACCTTGACGCCGAGCTCGCGCACGAAGGTCATGTCGTGCTCGACCACGACCACGGTACGGTCGCGATTGATCTCCTTGAGGAGCTCGGCGGTCTGCCGCGTCTCGGCGTCGGTCATGCCGGCGACCGGCTCGTCCACCAGCAGAAGCTTGGGCTCCTGCGCCAGCAGCATGCCGATCTCCAGCCATTGCTTCTGACCGTGCGCCAGCGACCCGGCGACGCGGTGGCGCACCGCCGACAACCGGATGATCTCGAGGATGCGGTCGATGCGGCCGGCCTCTTCGCTGGTCTCGCGCCAGAACAAGGTCTTGCGCGCGCGCCGGTCGTCCTTGAGCGCGAGGCCGATATTGTCCTCGACCGTGTGCATGTCGAACACGGTCGGCTTCTGGAACTTGCGGCCGATGCCGAGCGAGCGCGATCTCGGTCTCGTCGAGACGCGACAGATCGTAGGAGCCGTCGAAATAGACGTCGCCGGTGTCGGGCCTGGTCTTGCCGGTGACCACGTCCATCATCGTGGTCTTGCCGGCGCCGTTGGGACCGATGATGGCGCGCATCTCGCCGGGCTCGATGGTGAAGGACAGGTTGTTGAGCGCGCGAAAGCCGTCGAACGACACGGTCACGCCATCGAGATAGAGCAGCGCGGTGGTGGTGCGAGGGTCCATCGATCACTCCGCCGGTCGCGGCGCCGCGTCGGCAACGCGGGCGGCCTCGGGCGCGGCGCCCGCGGCCTGGCGCCGCTCCCGCCATTGCCCCGACCAATGATGGATCGTGCCGACGATGCCGCGCGGCAGCAGCAGCGTTACGGCGACGAACAGCCCGCCGAGCAGGAACAACCAATAGGGCGCGAGAAAGCCGCTGGTGAAATAGGTCTTGCCGTAGTTCACGAGGACGGCGCCGAGCACCGCCCCGGTCAGCGTGCCGCGCCCGCCGACCGCGACCCAGATCACCGCCTCGATCGAATTTCCGGGCGAGAACTCGCTCGGATTGATGATGCCGACCTGCGGCACGTAGAGCGCGCCGGCGACCCCCGCCATGCAGGCCGACAAGCGTGAAGACGAACAGCTTATAGGCCTCCACGCGGTAGCCCAGAAAGCGGGTGCGCGCCTCGGCATCGCGGATGGCGACCAGGACTTTGCCGAACTTCGAACTCACGACGACGCGGCAGATGACGAACCCCGACCATGAGCGCGAACGCCGACGTCATGAACAGCGCCGCCCGGGTCAGCGGCGCCTGCACGTTGAACCCGAGGATGTCCTTGAAATCGGTGAGGCCGTTGTTGCCGCCGAAGCCGAAATTGTTGCGGAAGAAGCCGAGCATCAGCGCGAAGGTCAGCGCCTGGGTGATGATCGAAAGATAAACGCCGGTGACGCGGCTGCGGAACGCGAACCAGCCGAACACGAAGGCGAGCAGGCCCGGAACGAACAACACCATGAAGGCGGCATAGGCGAAATGCTGGAAGCCGTACCAGTAGATCGGCAGTTCCGGCCAGTTCAGGAACACCATGAAGTCCGGCAGGACCGGGTTCGCGTAGACGCCGCGCGTGCCGATCTGCCGCATCAGGTACATGCCCATGGCGTAGCCGCCGAGCGCGAAAAAGGCGCCATGCCCGAGCGAGAGGATGCCGCAATAGCCCCAGATCAGGTCGATCGACAACGCCAGCAGCGCGAAGCAGAGGTACTTGCCGAACAGCGCCACGAAATACGACGACAGATGGAACGGCGAGGTCGGCGGCACCATCAGATTGAGCAGCGGCACCAGAATGCCGATGACGGCCAAGGTGACGAGGAAGGCGATGGCGCCGCGATCGAGCGAGCGCGCGACGAGGCCGGCGATCATGCCTCCACCGCCCTGCCCTTCAAGGCGAACAGTCCGCGCGGGCGCTTTTGGATGAACAGGATGATCAGCACCAGGATGGCGATCTTGGCGAGCACCGCGCCGGCATAGGGTTCGAGGAACTTGTTGGCGATGCCGAGCGTGAAGGCGCCGACCAGCGTGCCCCACAGATTGCCGACGCCGCCGAACACCACCACCATGAAGGAGTCGATGATGTAGCCCTGGCCGAGATTGGGGCTGACATTGTCGATCTGCGACAAGGCGACGCCGGCGAGGCCCGCGATGCCGGAGCCGAGCCCGAACGTCAGCGCGTCGATGCGGCTGGTCTTGATGCCCATGGACGCCGCCATGGCGCGGTTCTGCGTGACCGCGCGCATCTCGAGGCCGAAGCGCGTGTAGCGCAGCGAGCGCGAGCAGGCCGACGAAGATCAGCAGCGTGAACACGATGATCCAAAGCCGGTTGTAGGTGATGGTGATGTGCCCGAGATCGAACGACCCGCTCATCCAGGACGGGTTGCCGACATCCTTGTTGGTCGGACCAAAGGCCGTGCGCACCGCCTGCTGGATGATCAGCGACAGACCCCAGGTGGCGAGCAGCGTCTCCAGCGGCCGGCCGTAGAGAAAGCGGATGATGCCGCGCTCGATCAGGATGCCGACGAATCCGGCGAACAGGAAAGCGAGCGGGATGGCGAAGGCGAGCGAATAGTCGAACAGCGCGGGGTTGTGGGCGCGGATGACCTCCTGCACCACGTAGGTGGTGTAGGCGCCGAGCATGACCATCTCGCCATGCGCCATGTTGATGACGCCCATCACGCCGAAGGTGATGGCGAAGCCCGATCGCGGCGAGCAGCAGAACCGAGCCGAGCGAGAGGCCGTACCAGGTGTTCTGCACCGCGGTCCAAATCGCCAGACTGCTCTGGATCGAGACGATGGCGTCGGCCGCCGCCTTCTTGACGGGCGCAGCGGCATTCGCCGGCAATCCGCCGAGCAGCGACAGCGCCTCCTGATCGCCGCGCTCGCGTGATCTGGTCGATGGCCTCGATCTTGTCGGCATCGGATGCGGTGTCGAGGTAGAGCACGACCGCCGCTCGCGCCTCGATCAAGGCCTGTTTCACCCTGGCGTCGGTTTCCTTGGCAATGGCCTGGTCGAGCGCTGGAAGCGCGTTTGCATCCTTGGACCTGAGCACCGCCTGCGCCGCCTCCAGGCGCTTGCCGGGATCCGGCGCCATCAGCGTCAAGCCGCCGAGCGCCGCTTCCACGATCCGTCGCAGGCGGTTGTTGAGACGCACGGGCGCAAGGTCGGCCGGCGGACTGCCGGCGATCGGTTCACCGGTCGCCGCGTCGATCAGCTGGTCGGATCTGATCGCGAATGAAAATCCGCTTGCTCTCCGCGCTGAACAGAAGCCGCCCGTCCTGCAGGGCGGTGATCACAGGCGCCGCGAGCGCATTGCCGCTGGCGACGACCCCGTTAATGCCCTCGATCGTCTCATCGAAGCTGTCGGCGCTGAAGCGAGACAGCGCGTCCTCGTACGGCCCCGCCTGTGCGCCCGCCGTCAGGGCGGCAAGCAAGCCGAGATACGAGCACGCCAATCGCGAGCACGAGCGCGATGAAGCGATCGCTGAAGGCAAGCATTCTGATCGTCCCGGCATTCTGGGCGAGGCGGCCCGAATATTCGCGGGTTGGGCCGCCTCGATTCTTGCTACCAACGCAACGCTACATTGCTACGCATCGAACGCTACGACGCACCACCGCATTTCTTGGTGGCCTTGTTGTAGTTGCCGCACTTGAGGGTGACCCAGTCGGCCTCGAGGTCCTTCGAGCCCGGCAGGAAATCGGACCAGGCGTCGCCCGGGACCAGTCCCGGCGTCTTCCACACCACGTCGAACTGGCCGTCGCCACGCACCTCGCCGATGAATACCGGCTTGGTGATGTGATGGTTGGGCAGCATCTTGGACGTGCCGCCGGTCAGGTTCGGAGCCTCGATGCCGGGCAGCGCGTCGATCACCTTGTCCGGCTCGGTCGACTTCACCTTCTCCACCGCCTTCACCCACATGGCGAAGCCGATCACGTGGGCTTCCATCGGATCGTTGGTGACGCGCTTCGGATTCTTGATGAAGGTCTTCCAGTCGGCGATGAACTTGTCGTTGATCGGCGTCTTGATGGACTGGAAGTAGTTCCAGGCCGCAAGGTGGCCGAGCAGCGGCTTGGTGTCGATGCCGGCGAGCTCTTCTTCGCCGACGGAGAAGGCGACCACGGGGATGTCGGTTGCCTTGACGCCCTGGTTGCCGAGCTCCTTGTAGAACGGCACGTTGGCGTCGCCGTTGATGGTCGAGACGACCGCGGTCTTCTTGCCGGCCGAACCGAACTTCTTGATGTCGGAAACGATGGTCTGCCAGTCGGAGTGTCCGAACGGCGTGTAGTTGATCATGATATCGGCATCCGCGACGCCCTTCTGCTTGAGATAGGCTTCGAGGATCTTGTTGGTGGTGCGCGGATAGACGTAGTCGGTGCCCGCCAGCACCCAGCGCTTGGCCTCGCCGCCGTCCTTCGACATCAGGTAATCGACGGCCGGGATCGCCTGCTGGTTGGGAGCAGCGCCGGTATAGAACACGTTGCGCTCGCTCTCCTCGCCTTCGTATTGCACGGGATAGAACAGGATGCTGTCGAGCTCCTTGAACACCGGCAAGCACGGACTTGCGCGACACCGAGGTCCAGCAGCCGAACACCACCGACGACCTTGTCCTTGGTGATGAGCTCGCGCGCCTTTTCCGCGAACAGCGGCCAGTTCGAAGCCGGATCGACCACGACGGCTTCGAGCTTCTTGCCGAGCAGTCCGCCCTTCTTGTTCTGCTCGTCGATCAGCATGAGCATGACGTCCTTCAGCGTGGTCTCGCTGATCGCCATGGTGCCGGAGAGCGAATGGAGGATGCCGACCTTGATCGTGTCTTGGGCCTTGGCGGGAAGTGCCGCCGCCAGGCCGAGCGCCAATCCCGCCGTGGCGGCAAGCAAGCGGCAGCCGAACGGTCGCTTGGCGACCGCGCCAATCGATGTGTGCATTGCGATGTCCTTCTGTTGACGCGCAACAGACGGCTCCAGAGCCGTCCGCAGCGGCGGAATCGCAAGCGCCGTGCCAAGCGATGCGCGGCTGGTAAGCCGTTGCCCGATCTGGCCGATCTCACAGGTCTTTGAGCCCGTTCGACGGTCGTGCGGATTTCGGCTGCTGCGAAAATAGGCGGCAGCCTAATTTATAGGCGAACCCTCGGATTGCCGAGGCCCAGCCGCAAAGCCAGAAGGACGGCTGGCTCGCCCGGGCGTACTGCCATTGGAGTGGTGCCGCGGCGGTTTGGCCGCGAACTCCGAGCCGCGCACGCACATCCGCCCGCGCGGGTCCTGCCACAGCTTCTCGCCCGCATGCAGATGGCCGAGTGCGCCGGGCGACGGTGCGGAAGTCATACGAGGAGAAGCGTTCCGCGATATCGGTGTAGTAGAGCGGCGTCTTGGCGATCGTCTCCAGGATTTTCTCCGCCAGGGCGGCGACCTCGATGTCGTCACCGGCGAGCCCCGCCTCGTCCGCCTTGCCGCTGACGTAGTCCGCGATCTTGGCCCGGTCGGCATAGGCATAGGTGATGCGCTCGTAATATTCGCGCGGAATACCTTCGGGGATGGTGGCGTCGATGCCGACCTTGGCGCCCGTCGGCACCACGCCGTAGCCCTGCGGCAGGCTCGGATCGAGCGGCTTGGCGCGCGCGTTGCCCACGATCATCACGTCCTTGTCGCCCTGCACGCGGGTGGCGATCGCCCACTCGACCTCGGTCGGGTCGAACACGTCGATGTCGTCGTCGACCACGACCACGTGCTTGAGGTCCATGACCGAGAGCGCCGCGAGCAGCGCGTTCTTGCCTTCGCCCGGCTGCTTCTTGATCGAGATGACCGCGTGCCAGAACGCGCAGCCGCCGAGCGTGACGTTGATGTCCTTCACCTGCACGCCGGCGGTCTTGAGCGCCTGGCGGATCGCGGCATAACGCGTCGGCGCGGCAAGCCAGGTGTTCTCCCACGGCATGTGCAGATTGTAGTAGATCGCATCCTTGCGCATGGAGATCGCCTTGATGCGCACCAGCGGATTCCAGTGCAGTCCGCCCATCAGCCGCGTGAACTCGCCGAAGCGTCCTTCCGGCCAGGTCCAGCCGGTCGGCAGGATCTCCGCTTCCAGCACGATCTCGGCGTCGGCGATGTAGGGCAGATCGATGGTCTCGCACGGCGCCAGTTCGACCGGCGCGCCGCGCAATCCGCCGGCGATCGCCATCTCGTCGACCCCGAGCGGCGCGCGATAGCCGGAACCCGTCACCTCGATCGGATGCGTGCCGATGCTGATCGAGATCGGCAGCGGACGGCCCTGCTCGTAGGCGCGCTGGGCAAACATCCGCATGTTGTTGGGCGTGACGATGTCGATGCCGGTGAGGCTCTTTTCCTTCACGATGAAGCGGTAGATGCCGCTGTTGATGCCGAGCTCGGGGTCGCGCGTGATCACCACGCCGGCGGTGATCATCGGGCCGCCGTCGAAGATCGACGACATCGGGTATCGGCAGCTTGTAGAGATCGACGTCGTCGCCGGCGAGGACGACCTCGCGCGTGGGCGAGGTCTTCACATATTTCGGCGGGATCGGATGGTCGATCGCCTGTTTGAGCTTGTCCTCGATCTCGCGGTAGGTCTCGCAGCCGAGCGCCATCATGGCGCGCTCGCGCGAGCGGATGATGCCGGAGACCACCGGCATCTCGTAGCCGATCACCTTGTGGAAATAGAGCGCGGTTTCGGCCTGATCGACCAGCGTCGCGATATGGCGGATGTCCACGGGCTGATGCAGGTCGACGAGCTCGCCGGTCTGCCGCAGGCGGTCGAGGAACTGACGGAAATTCTCCTGCATCGAGGCGCTCCGGGCGGCGGCAACAGGTTGTTGGCGGAGGTTGTTGGCGGAGGTTGTTAGCGATCCTGGCCTAAGCTACTTAGACCGGCGTCGGACCACAATCCAGATGGCGAAGGATGGAACGGTGAGCGGCAACAAGACCATGAAGGCCCTCCTTCTGCGCAAGCACGGCGGGCTCGAGGAGCTGCAGGTCGTGGGCGACCATCCCGTCCCCGCCGCGGTCGAGGGCCACGTGGTCATCCGGGTGGGGGCGTCCTCGTTCAACTATCACGACGTGTTCACGGTGCGCGGCATGCCGGGGATCAAGGTGCCGCTGCCGGTGGTGATCGGCCTCGACATGGCGGGCGAGATCACCGAGGTCGGCGCCGGCGTGACCGGCTGGGCGGTCGGCGACCGCGTGCTGGTCAATCCGCTCAACAAGAAGAAAGGCCTGATGGGCGAGATGCTCGACGGCGGCATGGCGGAATACTGCCTGGTCGCCGCCGACCAGCTGGTCGCCATGCCCGCGGGCGTCAGCTTCGAGGAGGCCGCGGCGCTGCCGGTGGCCTACGGCACGGCGCACCGGATGCTGATCACCCACAACACCGTCAAGAAGGGCGACCGCGTGCTCATCCTCGGCGCCAGCGGCGGCGTCGGCACCGGCTGCGTCATTCTCGCCAAGCATCTCGGCGCCGAGGTGATCGCCTGCACCTCGAGCCCGGAGAAGATGCAGAAGCTCAAGGAGCTCGGCGCCGACGAGGTCATCAACATCAAAGACGTCGATTTCTCGAAATGGGCGGTGGAGAAATACGGCAAGCCGCAGCGGCGCAGCTACGACGGCGGCGTGGACGTCGTGATCAACTTCACCGGCGGCGACACCTGGCATCCGTCGTTGCGCTGCCTCAAGCGCGGCGGCAAGCTGCTGGTCTGCGGCGCCACCGCCGGCTACGACCCCAAGGAGGACTTGCGCTACGTGTGGAGCTTCGAGCTCAACATCATCGGCTCGAACAGCTTCTATGACGACGATCTGCAGGCGCTGATGAAGCTCATCGCCGAAGGCAAGATGCAGCCGGTGATCGACAAGGTGCTGCCGCTCGAGCAGGCGCGCGAGGGTCTGCGGCTGATCCAGGACCGCGAGGTCATCGGCAAGGTCGTGGTCGCGCCGTGACAACCTTCGCTCGGTCAGCGCATCGCGGTCATCGTTCGCGCAGGCAGGTGCGTCGGGCGTCCGCGGCAGTGGCCCTGCTGGCGCACGCCGCGCATCATCGATGCACTCGTGTTGGCAGGATGCAAGGCCTGGCCGGCCGGACATCGCAGTTGGGAGTCGTTGATGGCAGAGGAACTCACGATCGAGCGCGTGCAACAGCTCGTCACCCGCGCGCCCTACCATCAGTGGCTCGGCCTGAAGGTCATCGCACTGCACGACGACGGCATTGAATTGACCGCGACGTGGCGCGAGGAATGGGTGGTCAACCCCGATCGGCGCTATACCCATGGCGGCGTGCTGGCGACGCTGGTCGACCTCGGCGCCGACTGGGCCATGGTGATGAAGACCGGCCGGCGGCGTGCCGACCATCGACCTGCGCATCGATTATCACGCCGTTGCCATGCCGGGAGATCTCACCATACGCGGCAAGATCGTGCGCATGGGCAGCCAGTTCTCGACCTCGGAGGCGCGCGTGTTCGACGCGGAGGGAAAGCTGCTCGCCAGCGGCCGCGGCACGTATTACACCGCGCCGCCGAAAGCGTGACGGATGCGTGTCCCGGGGGCGGCGCAGCACAACCGCGGCCGCACCAACTTGCGCAATCTGCCCAGGCATCGCTTCGTGCGCTGAGGCGACTCGCGCCGCACCGCATCCGAGACACAAGTTGCCCATGCCCCACTTCACCAACCTCGGCGATCTCATCCGCCGCGACCGCGACCTGAGCAAGGTCGCGATCATCGATCTCGGCGGCGAGCAGGTCCCGCGCGAGTTCAGCTATGCCCGGCTCGACGCCATGGCGAACGGCGTCGCCCGCGCGCTGATCAAGCGCGGCCTCGCGCGCGGCGATCGCGTTGCCATCCTCTCCGCCAATCGCGCCGAGTATCTCGCGGCCTATTACGGCATCATGCGCGCGGGCCTGGTTGCGGTGCCGGTGAATTTCAAGTTCCCCGCCACACCATCCATTTCATCCTCGGCGATGCCGGCGCGAAGCTGGTGTTCTGCGATACGCCGCGCTGCCCGGACGTTCCATCCGACTTGCCCGTCGGTTCATTTCGGCGGCGATGGACCCGACGGCTTCGATCGTTTCCTCGATCCCGGGAGCTTCGAGCCCATCGTGCCGCAGCGCGCGAGCCCGCGATGTTCCTGTACACGTCGGGCTCGACCGGAACGCCGAAGGGCGTCGTGCTCTCGCACCAGAGCCACATCTGGGTGGTGGAGACGCGGCTGACGCCGGATCTCGACCGCCACCGCTATCTGATCGCCGCGCCGCTCTATCACATGAATGCGCTGGCGCTCTCGATGCTCGCCTGCGCCGCCCATGCCACCATCGTGCTGCTGCCGCAGTTCACCGCGCGCGCCTATATCGAAGCGATCGAACGCTACCGCTGCACCTGGCTCACCGCGGTGCCGCCGATGATCGCCATGATGCTGCGCGAGCACGAGCTGCTCGCGCGCACCGATCTCTCCAGCGTGGAATTCATCCGCATGGGCTCGGCGCCGGTCAGCCACAGCCTGATGGAGGCGATCCGCCACGCCTTGCCGCAGGCGTCGGTCACCAACGCCTATGGCACGACCGAAGCCGGCCCCGTCGTTTTCGGCCCGCATCCGCAAGGGCTGCCGCAGCCGGAGATGTCGGTCGGCTATCCCCATCCCAAGGTCGAGCTTGCGATTGGTCGACGGCGACAATCGCAAAGCCGATCAGGGCGTGCTCGAAATGAAATGCCCGGCGGTCATGAACGGCTATCACAACCGGCCGGACGTGAAGCCGCCGTTCACCGCCGGACGGCTTCTACGTCACCGGCGACGTGTTCCGGCGCGACGACGAGGGCTTTCACTATTTCGTCGGTCGCACCGACGACATGTTCGTATCGGGCGGCGAGAACATCTATCCCGCCGACGTCGAGCGCATGCTGGAGCGCCACCCCGATATCGCCCAGGCCGCCGTCGTGCCGATCGACGACGAGATCAAGGGACAGAAGCCGGTCGCGTTCGTGGTGCCGAAAGCCGGGCGCAGCCCGAGCGAAGACGAGATCAAGCGCTTCGCGCTCGCCAACGCGCCCGCCTATGCGCATCCGCGCTTTGTCTGGTTCGTCGAGGAACTGCCGCTGGCTTCGACCAACAAGGTCGACCGCGGTGCCCTCCACCGTCTAGCCGAGGAGCGCCTCGCGGCCGCGTGTCTCGAGACGGCGCGGCCTCACTTACCGCCCGAGGCCGACGACCGCTCCGGGCGTCGGGACGGCTGTTGATCGCTCCGGAACCATGTCGAGCTGCTATTCCACCTCGAATCCGAGGCCTTCACCACCGGTGCCCAGCGCGCGATCTCCTCGTCCATGAAGAGCTTGGCCTTTTCGGAATCGGAATCGGGGATCGCTTCCAGGCCCTGGGCGATCAGCACTTTCTGAAACTCGGCGTCGGCCATCGCCGCGCGCGAGGCCGCGGCGATGCGATCGACGATGGGCTTGGGTGTGGCGGCGGGCGCGAACAGGCCGAGGAACAGAAGGCCGATCATGCCCGGAACGCCTTCCTCGATGGCGGTCGGGATATCGGGCGCCGCCGTGAGGCGTTCCGCCCCGTTCACCGCCAGAATGCGGATCTTGCCGGCGCGATGCAGCTCGAGGATCTGCGCGGTGACGTTCGGGCTCATCATCGGGATGTGTCCGCTGACGAGATCGGTGATGCCCGGGCCGGCGCCCTTGTACGGGATGTGAACCAGATCGTTGAGGCCGGTGAGCTGCTTGAACAGCTCGCCGGACAGGTTGCTCATCGTGCCGGTGCCGGCGGAGCCGTAGGACAGCTTGCCGGGATTGGCCTTGGCATAGGCGATGAGCTCCTTCAGCGTTTTCACCGGCACGGATCTGTGCACGACGATCGACGTGGTGGAGACCGCGAGGATGGCAATGGGTACGAAGTCCCTGGCGGGCTCGTACGGCACCTTGGCCATGGTCATCGGGTTGAGCACCATCGTGCTGGTGCTGCCGAGCAGGATCGTATAGCCGTCGGGCAGCGCGCGTGCGACTTCGCCGGTCGCGATCGTGCCGCTGCCGCCGCCCTGGTTTTCGACATAGACGGTCCCGAGCAGCATCTTCACCCGCTCCGCCCATTGGCGCGCGACCACGTCGTTCACCCCGCCGGCGGAGAACGCCACCATCAGCTTGATCGGCCGCTCCGGATATTTGCCTTGCGCCATGGCGAAGCGCGGCGTCAGCGCGCTCGCCGCGAACGACGCCAGTCCAAGGGCCAGCAGGTCACGCCGCTTCATCGTCGTCCTCGCGATCTGAGAATGTGATCTCGTGGCAGCTTATGGCATGGGCGTCGGCAAGGGCGAGTCCGTTTATTCGACCGGCCGGCGCAGCCGAGGCAAAGGCGCGCAGGCCGGCGTTCACGCGCGGACGAAAAGCCGGCCGATCTTGCGCACCCGTGTCCGGATGATCATCGCCGCCGCACCTACGTCCGCACGTCGCGCCGCCAGCGGAACAGATAGCGTTCGAGCGGCTGCAGCAGCCCGATCTCGATCACCAGCATCATGGCGACCTGCACGATCGTCCAGGCGAAGACCTGATCCATCTGGATCAAATCGGACGCCTGGCGCAGGCGATAGCCGACGCCGCTCGATGCGCCGAGCGTCTCGGCCACGAGACTCACGCGCCAGCCGAAGCCGAAGGCGAGGCGCGCGCCGGAAAAGAAGTACGGCAGGATCGAGGGAAGATAGATCTTGACCAGCGTCTTCCAGCGCGAGAACCGCAGCGCCTGCGCAAGCTCCACGTAGTCGGCGTTGACCGCCTGGGTGCCCTGCCAGACGTTGGTCACGATCAGCGGGAACGCCGTCATCAGCACGACGAAGATCGGCGTCATGGGCGAAAGCCCGAACCAGATGATGGCGAAGATCGCCCAGATCGCCGACGATACCGTGTTGAGCACCGGCAGGACGGGTTCGAAGAAGGTCCCGAGCGCGCGGTGCGAGCCGAGCAGGATGCCGCCCGGCACGCCGATGCGCGACCGCCAGCGCGAAGCCCGCGAGCACCCGCCCGAGCGTGGTGAGCAGATTGATCGGCAGATCGCCGCTCTGCGTGAGCTGCACGATGCGCGCGAACACGCGCCCGGGCTGCGGCAGCACATAGGGCGGCACCGCGAGCGAGATCAGCCACCACGCCCCGAGGAGGAGAAGCGCGAGCGCGAGGCGCTGCACGATGACCGGCACGCGCGTCGGCCGGCCGGCGGCGTCGACAACGGTTGCAGCGCTCATGGCGCGAGCTTGGCCTTCTCATAAGGCCCGGTGGCGAACAGGCTGTCCGGCACGTGGCCTTCGATCGTCCCGCTGGCGCGGAAGATCTCCGCCATGGTCTTGAAGGTGGCGACGTCGGCGGGCTCCATGCTGGCGGTATAGATGTCGTTCCACAGCCTGGCGTAGGAGGTCGCATCCTTGGCGTCGAGATTGCTCGCCTGCCGCAGCATCTCGGCCGCCTTGTCGGTCTGCTCGCGGCCGAAGCGCGTCGCCGCGAGCATGGCGCGCACGAATTTCACCGTGGCCTCGGGATGCTGCTGGGCGAAAGTCTTGTGGACGATGGTCGACGGCGAGGATCGGCACCGCATCGGACTTGGTCATCTTCTTCCATTCGTCGACCATGCGGCCGAGCACCTGCAGCTTGAGGTCGGGCACGGAGGCGATGGTCACGGCGCGCAACGAAGCGGCGTCGATGTCGCCGCGCTGCAGGAACGTCACGAGCTGCGCCTCGTTGCCGCCGACCGGCGTGTAGTCCGAGGGCTTGAGCCCGAAATTCTTTCCAGCACCGCTGCGGCGATCGCGTAGGTGGCGCTGCCGACCGGCGACATGCCGAGCTTCTTGCCCTTGAGATCGGCGATCGATTTGATCGGCGAGCCGTCCTTGGTGACGAAGGTGGCTTCCGCGATCTGGGTGGCGAGCGCGATCTCGATCGGGGCGCCCTGGATGCCGAGCGTGAAGGCGCCGGTGGTCGGCGCCGCGAAGGCCACGTCGATCGACTGGGTGAGGATCGCCTTGGTCGGGGCGTTGACTTCGGCGAAGCGGATATATTCGGGCACCAGACCCTGCTGCTCGACGAACTTTCCCGCCTCCAGCACGGCGCCGAAGCCGACGCTGAAGCCGCTCGTCCAATATCCGATCTTGATCTTCTCCTGCGCGCTCGCGCCGGCGCGCCGCAGCCGATCGCGGCGGCGAGCGCAAGGAGCAGCGGGCGGGCGATCATGCGTGCGATCATGTCTGTGTCTCCTGTGACGGTTCGGCCTCGAGCGAGGCCCGTAATTCAGCGGTGAGCGCGACGGCTCCCGGCGTTCCGATCCGCGGCTGCGGCAGCGAAATGTCGATCGTGCGGCGGACGCGGCCCGGCCGCGCCGACATCATCACGACGTGATCGGCGAGAACCACCGCCTCCTCCACGTCGTGCGTGACGAACAGGATCGTCATCGCGCGCATGGCGTGAATGCGAACGAGCTCGCGGTGCATGCTGCTGCGGGTCTGCGCATCGAGCCGCGAGAACGGCTCGTCCATCAGCAGGATCTGCGGCTCGCCGACGAGGCTGCGCGCGAGCGCGACCCGGCTGCGCATGCCGCCGGAGAGCTGGTGCGGATAGGACTGCTCGAACCCGCCGAGCCCGACCAGATCGAGCACCGCGCGCGCGCGCCGCAGGCGTTCGGCCGCCGGCATGGCGCCCGCCTCGAGCGCGAGCGCGACGTTCCGGACCGCCACCCGCCACGGCAGCAGGCGGTCGTCCTGGAACATGTAGCCGACGTGGCTCCAGTCCACCGCGGCGTCGGTCCTTTGCCCCATCACGACCACCCGGCCGGCGTCGGGAAAGATGAGGCCCGCGGCCATGTTGAGAAGCGTGGACTTGCCCGAACCGGAGGGCCCGAGAATGGCGACGACGTCACCGATGCGCACATCGAAGCTGACGTCGCGCAGGACCTCGAGACGGCTGCCATCGGCCGCCGGAAAATGTTTGGAAACATCCTGAAAAGAAATGGCCGGACCGCCGCCACGATCGGCCATCCGCGTCAGCGCCGGTCTCGCGGAGATTGATGTCGGTTTCGCTCGTCATCGTCGATGATGGTAGCACAAGTCGTGCCATCCATTCCCGATGTCATCTCGCGCGCAGGCGGATGATCATCGACATCTTGCCTGGCGGGGCATTGCCTCATGCGACCTCGCGGTGCTTACTGGTGCTCGCGTGCACGATATGACTGCGCGCAAATGTGCGCCGCAGGCACAACGAAATCGACGGGGAAAAGGTCCGCGAATGGAAGGCGCAAAGTCCGAGGCAGACCGCCAGCTTCCCATCGCCGACGAGATTTTCCTCGACCATGTCGGTCATTTCGTGCGCGATCCGGAAGCGGCGACCCGCGCGCTCGTCGCGCGCGGGCTTTGCCCCGACGCCGGTTTCCATTCAGGTCAATCCCGGCTCCCGGCGGCGCACCGCGCCTCACCGGCACCGGCAACACCACCGCGATGTTCGCACGCGGCTATATCGAAGCGCTGTTCCAGACCGCGGACACCCGCTCGGCCGCGAGCTCACGGCAGCGTTGGCGCGCTATCGCCGGCGTGCATCTCGCGGCCTTCGCGGTGGCCGATGCGGCAACGGCGCATCGGCGCCTCGCCGATCTGGGCTTTCGCATGCAGCCGTTGGTGCAGATGCAGCGGCCGGTCGATACCGGCGGGGCGCCCGGGACGGCGGCCTTTACGCTCGCGCGGGTCGAGCCGGGAGAAATGCCGGAGGGCCGCATCCAGATTCTCACCCACCGGACCGAAGCCCATGGTCTGGCAGCCGCGCTGGCTTTCACATCCGAACGGCGCAGTCGCGCTCACCAGCGTCACTGATCGTGGCCGCCGATGTCGCGGAGACCGCGCGGCGCTTCGCGCGCTTCACCGGCCGCGCAGCCGATCGCCGTCACCGTTCGGGCAGAGGATCGAGCTCGACCGCGGGCGCGTCGACCTCGTGGACTGCGGACGCCTTCGCCCGGCGCCTGCCGGAGATCCCGATCCCTTCGCTGCCCTTTGTAGGCGCCTACGGGATCAGGGTGACATCGCTGGCCGGCGCTCGACGATCTCCTGCAGCGCGCCGGCGTGGCGACCCGGCGGAACGAGCGCGAACTGGTCGCGATGTTCCCCGAAGAGCTCGGACACGGGGCGTGGCTGTTTGCGGAATGAACCGAGGCCAGGTCCTGCGCGGGCTACGTCGCGCCGCGCACGCAATCGACTACGGCGAGCGGGTCGTCCGGCATGGTGTCGCCGCGCCAGGCCACATGGCCGTCCGGGCGCACCAGCACCAAGCGGCGTTCGTAGAGCTCGCATACGCGCGGCATCGGCGATCGCCACGACCGTGAGCGGCACGCCGCGGCGCGCGAACGCCGCTTCCAACGCCGCGCAATCCGGCGCGCCGTCGCCGAGCCGCAGCAGCACGAAGCCGCGGCCGAAGAGGTCGAGCGTGGAGCGCCCGTCCGGCATCCACGCGTGCGGCGCCCGCGCGCCGGGACGCGTGGTCGGCCGATATTCGCCGATGGAATGCGGCGGGAGCCGGCGTGCCGTCGCTCCAGCATATCGGCGACGGCTCGTAGACGTAGCCGAGCGCGGTGCCGTCGGTGAGATAGACCGACGTCTGCGAGCTCGACGATGGCCTCGCCCATTTCGCGCCGCGCGGCCTCGCCCTCCGGGCTGTCCTCGGCGATCTTGGGATGCGACGGCCGCCGCCGGTCGCGCATGAAATTGCCCGCGGCCTGCTTGACGATGCGCTCGGCCACCGGCCGGCGTTCGCTTTCGTAGGCATCGAGCAAGCCGCGGCCGCCCCACCCCTCGATCGCGCCGGCGAGCTTCCAGCCGAGATCGGCGGCATCGCCCATGCCGGTGTTGAGGCCGAAGCCGCCGGACGGCGTGTTCTGGTGCGCGGCGTCGCCGGCGAGGAAGACGCGCCCCGCTCGATATCTGTCCGCCACGAGATCGCGCGCCACCCAGCGCAGCACCGACACCACCTCATGCGGCACCGGCTTTCCCACCACGCCCGCGATCAGCGCCGAGGCATCCACGCTCGCGGCATTGTCGAAATAGTCCTTGCCGCGCAGCCCGAGCCGCCACAGCTCGCGGCCGTCGAGCTGCACGAGCGTGCGCCAGATGCCCTGCGCGTCGGCGAAGAAATGCAGCGCGGCCTTGCCCTTGTCGTGACGGGACCACAGCTCCGGCGTGCGGAAGAAGATATTGAGATTGTATTCGAGCGTCGGCGTGCCTTGCATCTCGATGCCCAACGTCTTGGGAATCGCGCTGTGTCCGCCGCAGCATGCCACGAGGTAATCGGCCGAAATCCGCTGCGCGCTCGCCGGTCGCGAGATCATGCACCGTGGCGACCACGCCGCCGTCGTCCTGCTCGAACGATTCGAACCGGCAGCGCAGCCGCAGCGTCACGCTGGGAAAGCTCGCGGCCCGATCGCGCAGGATCGGATCGAGCCAAAGCTGATTGCAGCGCTGCGGCCGTTCCGGGCTGATGGTGCCCGGCGCGCGCCCGCCGTGGCCGGGCCGCTCGATGCGCGCAATCTCGAAACCCGGTGAGCGCGGTGAGATAGAGAACGGTGTGGGGATAAGTCCTCCGGCGTGCCGGCCTCGCGCACCCGGTCGGCGATCCCCCAGCGCCGGAAGAACTCCATGGTGCGGGCGTTCTCGGCGTTGGCGCGCGGATGCGCGATGGTGCCGTCGCCTTGCTCGACCAGGAGACACTCGATGCCGCGCCAGCCGAGATCGATCGCAAGGCCGAGGCCGACCGGCCCGCCGCCCACGATCAGGACTGGAGTGTGGATATTACTGCGCCATCGGCTATGCTCTGGTGCCATGATGAATTCTACCGGCCTGATGCTGAGCACTATCGCAGCGCAGGTGCACCCGTTCCACCAGCGAGCGCCCGCTGCGATGCGTCTCGAAGCAGACGAGAGCCGGATGACTTGGCTCGCCATCATGCAAGAGGAAGCAATGAGACGTGTTGCACTGCCAACCATGCGTTGCGCGCAACGCTTGCACGCTTCTTGCTAGTTGCACTTTCGTCCTTCCCGCCGCCGCCCAGGTCACGGGCCGCCCGATCACCATCATCGTGCCCTATACGCCCGGCACCGGCATCGACATTCTGGCGCGCGCGCTCGGCGCCGAGCTCACCAGGCACTGGGGCCAGCCGGTCGTCGTCGACAACAAGCCGGGCGCCAGCGGCAACATCGGCACCCAGGTGGCGGCGCGCGCGGCGCCCGACGGGCAGACGCTGTTGATGATCGCCAAGACCTTCGTGACCAACGGCAGCCTGTTCAAGAACGTGCCGTACGATCCGGTGAAGAGCTTCGCCCCGTCATCAAGCTCGCCACCGGCTCCATCGTGCTCGCCGTGCATCCGTCGGTGCCGGCGGACTCCGTGCCGGCCTTCATTCAATACGTCAAGGCGCGCCCGGGCGAGGTCAACTACGGCTCTCCCGGCTTTGCCACGCCGCACCACCTCGCCATGGAGCTGTTCAAGCACGCCACCCAAACCAATCTCGTGCATATCCCGTACAAGGGCACGTCCGGCGTGATGTCCGATCTCGTCGGGCAATCACGTCAGCGCCATGTTCGTGCCGACCCACGTGGCGCTGCCGCTGGCCGCCGACAAGCAGATCCGCATTCTCGGCGTCGCCAGCGCCGAACGGGTCGCGGCCGCGCCCGATGTGCCGACGCTTGCCGAGCAGGGCGTGACCGGTTTCGAAGTCGATATCTGGTTCGGGCTGCTGGCGCCGGCCGGAACGCCGGCCGACGTGGTCGCGCGCTACAACGAGGTCATCAACGAGTTCCTGCGCTCGCCTGCGGTGACGGAGGCGCTGGCCAAGCAGGGATTGATCACCGCCGGCGGGCCGCCCGCGGTCCTGGGCGAGTTGATCGCCAATGACATGGCGAAATGGCAGAAGGTCATCCAGCAGGCGGGAATCACGGCCGAATGAGCATTGTCTCCCGATATTGTTCCGGGACCGGCACGGCGCTGGCGCTATAATTCCCGGCAAATTAACATTCTCCTCGAACGCGTCGAGGAGTGGGGGACGGTCGACAGCTCGGATCAATGCTCCGTCGAGTCCATCGTCGATTCCGTGGCGCCAATGCTTGAAGACGTCCTGCAGCGCCGGCCCTACAACGCCGCCGCCGATTTCGTCGACGCCAATGTCGCGCGCGGTCTCGGCGACAAGATCGCGTTCACGGATACGCAGCGGTCGCTGACCTATGCGCGCAGCTGCAGGCAGCGCTCCTGCCGCTTCGCGGCGGCATTGCAGGCCTTGGATCTGCGCGCGGAAAATCGCGCTCATCCTGCTGTTCCACGACACCGTCGATCATCCTGTCGCCTTCTGGGGCGCGATCCGCGCCGGTATCATCCCGATTCCCGTCAACACGCTGCTGACGGCCGAGCAATACGCCTATCTGTTTGCGGACAGCCGCGCAGTCGCGGCCATCGTCGCCGCGGCGCTGGCTCCGACCCTGCTGTCGTTGCGCCATCGCGCTTGCCGCTGCCTGCGCTCGATCATCGTGGTCGGCGCGAGCGCCGAGGAAAGGGCCGCGTTGCGGGACGTGCTGTTCTTCGAGGACGTGCTGGCAGCGGGCGCAACCCGACGCCGTTCACCGCGCGCGACCATGTCGGACGAGGTTGCGTTCTGGATGTACACGTCGGGCTCGACCGGCGATCCCAAGGCGGTCCGGCACGTTCACACCAGCCTGATGGCGACCGCGACGGCTCATGGGCCAGGGCGTCATCGGCATGCGCGAGGACGACGTCGTGTTCTCGGCGGCGAAGCTGTCGTTCTCCTACGGCCTCGGCAATGCCGTGTCGTTTCCGATGTCGGTCGGCGCCAGCGCCGTCCTGCTGCCGGACCGGCCGACGCCGCAGGCGGTGCTGGCGACGCCATGCGCCGTCATCGCCCGACCATCTTCTATGGCGTGCCGTCGCTCTACGCGGCTCTGCTCGCGCATCCCGAGATCGGGCCCGGCGCGGGCTCCGACCGCCTGCGGCTGTGCATTTCGGCGGGCGAGGCGCTGCCCGCGCATCTCGGCGAAGCGCTGGCGCGCGGTGGTGGGCGTCGACATCCTCGACGGCATCGGCTCGACCGAGATGCTGCAGACCTTCCTGAGCAACCGGCCCGGCGACGTCCGCTACGGCTCGACCGGCAAGCCGGTGCCGGGCTACGACGTGAAGATCGTCGACGAGACCGGGCAGGACGCTGCGCCCGGGCGAGATCGGCGAGCTGGTGGTGCGCGGGCCATCGGCCGGCGAAGGCTACTGGAACCAGCGCGCCAAGAGCCGCCGCACCTTCGTGGGCGAATGGACCTATACCGGCGACAAGTATCTGCGCGACGAGGACGGCTACTACTTACTACTGCGGCCGCACCGACGACATGTTCAAGGTGAACGGCATGTGGGTGTCGCCGTTCGAGGTCGAGGCCGCGCTCGCCTCGCACGAAGCCGTGCTCGAGGCCGCCGTCGTCGGCAAGGAGGACGGCGATGGACTGGTCAAGCCGAAGGCTTTCATCGTGCTCAAGAACGGCTATGCCGCCGACGAGCAGCTGCTCGAGACGCTTGCGCTCGCATGTGAAGGAGCGCGCCGGTCCGTGGAAGTATCCGCGCTGGATCGATATCCGGCCCGACCTGCCGCGCACCGCGACCGGCAAGATCCAGCGCTTCAAGCTGCGGGATTGAAGGCCGTTGTCACGGCATCGCGGGCGTGCCATGCCGCTGCTCGAACCCGCACGCGAACAAGCAACGAGGGAGGAATGCCGCACATGCATGCTGCGCAGGAGGAGCTGTCTTTCACCTATTTCCCGGAAAATTATCGCTGGTCGCATGGCCTGTTGATCGGCCTGAACATGGCGCCGTGGGGCGGCGCCGAGATCGGCGAGATCAATCGCATCGGGCTGCGGCTGAAGAACCGCGTCGGCGACGACAATGCCTGGTTCCGGGAATGGGCGCGCGAGGCGCGCACCGTCGAGGACCGCGGGCGCGAGCGCATCGCCGACGGCCGCACCCTGAGCGGCGCGCAATATCTGCAGCGCGCGAGCGCCTATTACCACGTGGGCGAGCGGTTCCTGCAGCCGAAGAGCAAGGAAGGGCTCGATGCCTATATGCGCGGCGTGGACTGCCTGCGCGAGGCGGCCAGGCACATCCGGCGGCCGCGCCTGGAGCATGTGGAAATTCCCTATGAGGGCACGAGCATTCCCGCCATCTACGTGCACGCCGAGCCGGTCAAGAGCGGCGGCAAGGTGCCGGCGATGGTGTTCTTCGACGGCCTCGATGTGACCAAGGAGATCCAGTACTTCAAGGGCGTAAGCGATCTCGTCGCGCGCGGCATCGCGCTGCCTGATCGTGGACGGACCCGGAAACGGCGAGAGCATCCGCTTCCGCAATCTCTATCTGCATCATGAGACCGAGCGCTACGCGACCCCGGCGTGGGAATATCTCGCCGCGCGGCCGGAGATCGATGCCAAGCGCATCGGCGTCATGGCGATCAGCCTCGGCGGCTACTACGCGCCGCGCGCCGCCGCCTTCGAGCCGCGCTATGCCTGCTGCATCGCCTGGGGCGCGCAGTGGGACTACGAGAAAATCTGGCGCGAGCGCTTCGAGCGCCTGGCGCGCTCGGACACGCCCGCGCTCTCGGTCGCCTCGCAGCACATCTTATGGGTGGTGAACGCAACCTCCCAGGAGGAGGCGCTCAAGCGGCTCGCGCCGTTCAAGCTCGATGGCGTGGTGCAGAAGATCGCCTGCCCGTTCGTGATGCTGCACGGCGAAGGCGACGAGCAGATTCCTCTGGCCGAGGCGCAGAAGTGCTTCGACGCGGTCGGCTCGAAGCAGAAGACGATGAAGGTCTTCACGCGCGAGGAAGGCGGCTATCACCATTGCCAGATCGACAACCAGAGCATCTGTTCCGCCTATATGTGGGACTGGCTCGAACAGGTGCTGCAGCCGGCGCGGTGAAACAAATGGTCGCTGGCAGTGATTCCTCTGACCGTCACCCTGAGGTGCCCGAGCGAAGCGATATCGCAGTCGGCTATGCGACGCGTTAGGTCCGACCTGGTAAACCTGAGGTCGGTGGGCGATGGCCCCGTATGCGCCGCGAATCAGGGCCGCTCATCTTCGAGGCTCGCACGCAGCGGCTTGCGCAGGCTGCGTAGATCTGCCTGCGGTGCTCGCACCTCAGGATGACGGTCGCTGATCGACGACGGCGAATGAAACGACGCTTCGGGCCGTACATGCGCCGCCGCTATTGCATCTGCGCCTGGATATTGTTGTCGCGCACGACCTGTCCCCAGCGGGCGATCTCGCTTTTCAGCAGCGCGCGCGCGGCCGCGGGCGAGCGCTGATCCTTCGGGTAAGGCACGACGCCGGTGTCCGCCCAGGATTTCACGACCGCCGGATCGGCCATGATCTCCTGCAGGGCGGAATTGAGCTTGTCGACGATGGCATCAGGCGTTCCCGCCGGCGCGAACAGCGCGTGCCAGTAGAGGATCTCGAGCTTCGGGCCGAGCTCCTGCACGAAGCTGGCCGCGTTCGGGAACTGCGGCGACGTCTCCTTCGCGGTGATGCCGTAGGCCTTCATCTGCCCGGACGCGACCTGCTCCACCACCGACTGCGGCGTGGCGAAGAACAGATCGACATGGCCGCCGGCGATGTCCTGCAGCGCCGGCGCGGCGCCGCGATACGGGATGTGATCGACGGTGACCTTCGCCTCCTGCGCCAGCAGCGATGTGGCGAGATGGCCGGTGGCGCCGACGCCGGGATGCGCCATCTTGACCACCTTGGTCTTCATGTAGGCGAGCAGCTCCTTGAGCGTGTTGGGCTCCGAGCGTCTTGCGGCCGACCAGCACCAGCGGATTGTTGTTGATGAAGATGACGGGCGCGAGGTCCTTCTCGGTGTCGAACGGCAGGTTGTTGTAGAGCGCGACATTCGCCGAGATCTGCAGATTGTGCAGGAGCAGCGTGTGGCCGTCCGGCGCCGCGCGGGCGACGCGGGCGGTGGCGATGGTGGTGCCGCCGCCGCTCACATTCTCGACGATGAAGTTCTGCCCGAGCTTCTCCGACAGCACCGGCGCCAGCACGCGCGCGAGCTGGTCGGTCGGACCGCCGGCGGGATAGGGCACGATCAGGGTGACGACGCGGCTCGGATATTGCTGCGCCAGGCCGGGCAGCGCCCAGGCGAGAAGACCGAGAACAGCCGCTGCAACACTGACGACACGCCGCATCGAACGCTCCTCCTGTTTCGCCGTTTTGCGGGAGCCTACGATCCCGGGATGACCGGCAACAAGAGATAAGGCATCTTGCCGGCGGCAAAGTGCAGGGTGTTCCGGCACGCGAAAATAGCCGCGGGGCGGTCGTCCGGATCGGTGTGCGTGAACGGGCCGACGCCCTTCATCGGATAGGGCGCATTGGCGAGCCCCGCGTCGGTGCCGTCATATTCATAATCCTTGCCGCGCACGGTGAGCGCGATGTGATAGCCGGGCGGCACCACGATCGAGGTCGGCCAGATCTCGATGTCGAGCTCGACCGGCTCTCCCGGCGTCAGCGGCCATTCCTCGTCGTGGGTGTGCCAGGGCCGGTAGGGCAGCGTGCGCCGCGGATCGAGCTTGCGATGGGAGGCGCGCAGCCAGCCCAGCCCCACCGGCACGCGCGGATCGTTGGAGCCGACGAACACCACCTCCTTGCCGGCGGGATCGAACACCCGCAGCACCAGGAACAGATCGGCGTCGGTGGTCTCGCGACGACACCCACAGCTTCGCCGCCACCGGGCCGGTGATCTCGAGACTCTCGGTCAGCGGCGGCGTGCGGAAGGTGAGGCCGTCGCCGGTCGTCTCGTAGCTCAACGTCGTCTCGCGCACGGGCGGCTCGGTGCCCAGTCCGGGCCCGTCCGGCTGCAGGAAATATTTCGTCCATCGCGTTCGCGCGAGCGGCCATTCGTTCTCGGCGCGCAACGCGAATCGTCTCGCCGGGATGGCGGATGTTGAGCGAGACCGCGCGGCTGCTGCTCCCAGCCGGTGTTCTCGCCCTTGAGGAAGTGGCCGAAGAACCGCTTCTGCAGCGTCTCGCCGTAGCTGCTGTAGAAATGCGTGAAGTGGGTGTCGCCGTGCACCTCCAGCCATTTCTGCCTGGAGCCGGCGCGCAGCCAGCCTTCGAAATTGCCGCGCGGGTGCAGGCCCATGCCGCCCCAGTTCGCCGCCGACAGCAGCGGCGCCGTCGATGTTGGCGAACTCCGCCGTGCGCGCGCGCGTAGTAATCGTCGAGCAGGCGCCGGCGCCGCTCGCCTCGCCGGGAATGTCGGCGCGCGCTTGCGCCAGCTCCTCTTCGGTCAGCGTCGCGCGGGCCGGCCACGAGCTCGCCCGTGACCACGCTCTTTGCGCCGCGTTCGCCGACGCCGTGCTGCACGCTCGCGACCTGGCGCGGATACCAGCTCGACAGGAAGTCGCGAGAGAATGCCGCCGTGACGGCACAGCTCGCGGTAATAGTCGGACGAGCCTTCCCAGATGCACAGCGCGGCGAGATGCGGCGGCTTGAGCGCCGCCGACCTGCCACTGGTTCATGGCGTAGTAGGAGATGCCGTTGATGCCGACCTTGCCGTTGCTCCAGGGCTGCGTGCCGGCCCATTCGACGCAGTCGATAGAGATCCTGCGCCTCGCGCGGCGACCACACGTCGAGATGGCCGGGCGAGCGCCCGGCGCCGCGCGAGTCGACGCGCACGCAGGCATAGCCGTCCGGCACCCATTTCTCCGGATCGACCAGCTCCCAGTTCTGATATTTGTTGCTCGAGCCCTGCAGCACCTCGGGCGCGGCCTTGGTCAGGCGCGCCCAGTTGCCCTTGTAGCCTTCCTGGAACGACAGCCCCTTGGCGTAGGGCCCGTAGCTGAGAATGACCGGATGCTTCCCGTCGCCAGCCGGCCGGAACACGTCGGCGCGCAGGACGACGCCGTCGTCCATGGTAATCGGCGCGTCCCAATCGACCTGCATGCCGCCTGGCGCTGCCACTCGTCTCGTTCACGTCACGCCCCTATAGATATTTACGTTTGGCGTTGAAGACACACCTTGGCCCAGTTGCCAATGAATCCACATCTTCCGGCTCGCGAAAATCTCCAGTCTTTCTCGGCCTTGTGAAATATGAGCAGGGACAGCGGATCAAGTTGTGATCTGCAGTGGTGATCAGTCATTCCATCCTCGGAGTGCGACGTTCTCCTAACGCTGACTCTGCGGTTGCTGGATCACCACGCGCGACCAGCTCTGGTCAGGATTGAAGGTCGTCATCGCGCCGGCGACGCGCGCGGTGCTCAGCCCCAGATCCTTCTGGAACACGACGCCCTGGTGATTGACCACAAAAGTCATCACGCCGGAATTGCCGTATTCCGCCGGATAGGCCACCAGCGCGAACCCGCCGATCATCTTGCCACGTACCACGTAGTCGATTGCGCCGCCGAGTGCGCTCGGCCCCTGGCGTGTGAGCACCCGGTAGTAGTACCCGTGGTAGGGCATGCGCTGCTGCCCGGCACGGTAGCCTTCGGCCGCTGCGCTGGCGGCGAGGTCCCCGAGCGGGCTTTCGTCCTCCTCGCTTGCTGCGGGCCAATAAAGCCCATCCTTCTTGCCGGGCTGGCTGACGATCTCGCTGGGCGTAGACGCCGTTGCCTGCAACGCCTTTCTCGGCATATTCCTGCTGCGCATCGACGAAGGCGAGGCAGGCTTCGATGGTGTTGAGCTCATTGCGCCCGATGCGGCGGGCGAGTATCTCCTCACGGCCTGCCGCCGTGTCGAACTGCCAGCTGCCGTCCTTGCGCACCAGCGGGATCGGGAACGGCCACTCCTCGTTGCCGATGACGAGCACAGCCTTGTCCCCGCCCTCCGTCACGACCTGGTGCCTGCTGTCATAAGCTTCGAGCACGCGCTTGCGGGCGGTGGCGTCGGCGACGGCATCGCCGGACGACACGATCTCACCACTGCCTGGGCCGAGCAGGCGCATCACCGCTGCCCGATCGGTGGCTTTTGCAGCATTGACGAGTGCGGCAACCGCGTCGTCGGGGTTCTTGAAGCGCTCCTGCGCCGATGCGCTGGTCGCGATAAGCAGCAAGGTCATCGCTATCGTCGAGCGAATGCGTGACCACATCGACGACAGGGAATGACCTCGGAATTCTGATAAACTTGTGATCATGATATCTCCTCAACTTGCATGAGCGGATGCTCGTGCGTCCCGGCATTCAGTGCCGTAAATGTGGGGCAGTCGGGAGATGCGCGCCCGATGCGATCCACTGCTTGTAGGTTTGGAATCCAAGGCCGAGCTGCTCGTAGAAGACCCGCAGGTATCCGTCGCGACCGCGTCTCACCGCCTGCGGCGCAACCTTTTGCACCTCGTGCGCCATGACGCCGACATAGGCCTTGTCGCTGTCGTAGTAGCTGAAACGATAGAAGTTCAGGCCATTGGCAAGCCGCCCGAGCAGCACGATGTCGTGCTTCAGGGCGATGTCGGACCGGCGTCCGCCTCCACCGCCGCCACGCCCTCCGCCGCCACCGCCACGAGGACCCCCGCCACCGGGGCTGACGCGAGACCACCGCCACCGCCGCCGGCCACCCTCGGGGCTCCCCGCCTCCGCCCATGCTCTGGCGGCCGCGATCGGCCTGGGCGCGGGTCTTGGCTCCCGATTGCACATTGGAGAATGCCGTGTCGCGCGATGGACTGGGCTTTGCGGCCGGTTTTTGCGCCGGCTTCTGAGCGGCCTTCTGGCCGCCGCCGGGCCGGTCGGCGCGCGATGGACTGGGCTTTGCGGCTGGTTTTTGTGCCGGCTTCTGAGCGGCCTTCTGGCCGCCGCCGGGCCGGTCGGCGGACCTGGCCGCGGGCCGTTCGCCGCCTTTGCTGGCGCCAGCTCCGGGCCGGTCGCCTGCGCCCGACCGATCACGATCTCCTCCGCCCGGCCGATCCCCGCGCCGGGGCGCGGGCGGGAATCAATCACCTTCTGGCCGTCCTTGCCTCGGAAGTCCTGGCGCGCACCCTTGCCAGCCTGAATGTCGTTCTTGGCAAATTTCTGCCGCACATCGGCGTTGTTGTACTTGACGCCGTGTCGATGGTCCGCGTTGTGCTCCCACTTGTTGAAATTGTTGATGTTGCTGCGATCTAAATTGTTGATGTTAACGTTGCGATTGGCGACGTTGATGTTGCGGCGGCCCCAGTCGCAGTTGCCCCAGATGGCATGACCGATTGCGACGGCGCTGCCGAATGCGATCCCGGCGGCAATCGCACCCCAGCATAATACCCAGGTGGAGGCGGAAAGTAGTACGGCGAATAATCAGGATAAGGCCAGGCACCGTAAACGACCGCTGGATCGTAGTACGGCACATACATCTCGGTGGGCGACGTCGGCTCGATGACGATGTACTGGGCCGGCGCCTGTCCTTCCTGTGCTTGGCCCCGCCTCCCTGCGCCGGGGCCGCGCTCTTGACCGTGACGGTCAGCTCCTTGGTCGACTGCAGCTTGCCGTTGGCCTGCGCGCGTCCACGCAGTCGCTGGATCGCGTCCATAAGCTCCGGCTGCTGCGCCAGCACGGCGTCGCCGAGCTTCTGCGTCCAGTCGAGCTGGTCGGCCATCATGGTGAGCACGTTCGGGACCTGGGCGAGCGCCTTCACGCTGTCGTCCCAGCCCTGCTTGGCGAGCGCAGCCGTCAATGCTTCGCCCTTGAGGCTGCTGTTCGACTTCGCCCAGCGGTCGGCCTGCACCACCTCGAGTGGATAGGTCGATGCGATCAGGACCTCCGAAAGGAGCGGGTCGGGATAGAGCGCGATCGGCGCCACCAGTTGGTCGAGCTCCGCCGGCTTGAGCAGCGCTTGGCTCGGTGCCGCGGCCGGCGTCTGCGCGAGCGCACCGAGCGGAAGCAAGCAGAGCAGCGCAGCCATGATCAATCGCGACAATGTGCCCACCATGGCCATCTCCTTGTTCATCCGTCTCAACATTCGGGTGCCACGACACCAGTCGTTAACCACGCAAAGCCTTGCTGAGCGCTTCGGCGTCGTCACATCATAGCCTGTCCTCCACGGCCTTCATCTCAATACAACACACCTCAGAACAATCTCGGAGGGCGAACGATCATCAACAAGATACCGCTCGGGCCGAGCCATCTCCGGGTGAGAGACGCCTGCAGCTCCGCACGTTTAGTTAGTGTGGAGGGGCTTCGTTGAACCGCGCGCCGATCTGCTCGCCGCTGGGCAAGGGCACCGTTGCCACCTCGGCGAGCGAGAAGGCGGGACGGTCTAGCGCGCGTGCATAGAAGGCAAGCTAGTCGGCATCCGAAATGACCACCCTCACACCGGCGCTTCGTCTTCCGGCACTGGGGGTAGCTCCCGCCGTGAGGCGGAGGCCGCCACCCAGGCGTTCGCCAGGACCCTGGCACCGGAAGACGTCGTGACAGGATGTTCGAGCCGCGGGCTTCTCGGGCCGCCACAGCGTTCCTATCTATTCGCCATGTCATCGATGCGTCCTGCATATCTCCGATCGGAATTGGTGACGCCAAGCAAATTGGAAGCGGCTGGAGATGCCAACGCTCCGTGGGTTCGACGAAGAGTTCGGACAGGCCGCTGGCGTTACTCAGCTCGATAGGACCCGTTCGATTCTTCTCGCTGTGGCGCTTGGTGCGGCTATTCTCGGCGGGCTCACCTTGGCCTGGTTGGCCGTAGATGGGAGCGTGCGCCCGAAGGTTGCGTCCGTCGGCGCCAACCTCGCCCCGAAACACGGCGCCAGTTGAATCGCGCGAATTAGTCGACCGCCTCCTTAGCCAAGTGGAGGCGCTAAAGAGCGAGGTCCGGGAACTCACGGAGGCGCAGCAGCAGCCGGCTCACGCCATTGCAGCCATCGAGGCCGAGCAGGAATCTCGCAACCGAGCGCCGCCCGTGCACTGGTACTCGGACCCCGCTGCGCTGTCGTCCGGGGTCGAGAGCCGACCGGAGCCGTGGGGCGTCGTGCCGCTTCCGCGACGGCCAGCGAGCCCACGTCCTGCATTGCGTTAGGTGCAGCCGCGCGCATTCCCGCGCGCCGCATCCGGGTTCTTCATCTTGAGCCAGTGCGGCGATCGGCCGGAGCGGTTAAGGCCGAGTCCTTAGTCAATCTATACGGACGGATCCATTTGGTCGGCCGGAGAGAAGCAGGTCTGCGATCTCTCTCAATAGCGCCTCCATCTTCTGTCGCCTTGTGAGGAGGGGCTGGGGGTAGCAGTTACACGGACACACCTCGTGCAACAACCGCTACCCCCTCCCCAGCCTCTCTCAACGCAAGTCGGGCCTGCCCGACTTGCGCAGGTAAAGACGCGACTCGGGCAAGCCCGGGGCGCGTGGGAGGGAGCAGACCGAGTCCGTTGCTCGCGCTGAGTCCCTTCCAATGGGACAATCCAGGCCCAGAAGCGCCCGCTGGCGCCGATCACCACGACGATCAGGCCGAGCGGCAGGTTGACGGCGATGATCTGGCGGATGCGGTTGAGACGGCCGCCGGCACTCGGCCAGTCGGCGGCGTCGACGGCGCGCTTGAACGCCAGCCATGGTCCATGGAACAGCCAGAGGAACAACGCGATCATCACCCAGCCGATCGCCTGCATGAGATGGACATGCACGCCGACACCGGCGAAGCCGCCGAAGGTCTTGAACACCATCCAGTAGCCGCTGGCGAGCAGCAGCAGGATGGCGACCCAGACCCAGGGAAAGAATTTCTGAAAGGTGACGCGCATCAACCGCAGGCGTTGCGGCGGCTCGAGCGTGCCGAGCGCCGGGCGCAGGCAGACATAGATCGCGAACATGCCGCCGACCCAGACGACGGCGCCGAGGATGTGCAGGGCGAGGGCGAAGGCGGTCATGAGCGGGCTCCGCGGTTCGAGGCGCTGCCGCGATTACATGCCGCCCCATGCGGACCCTGGCAAGCGGGGAGTGCCCCGCTGCAAGCCTAACGTCGGCGCTTTCTGTCTCGTCCAACGGCCTCGACGACCCTAATCCGACGATCCCTGGCTTGCGCTCGCGCGGCGCAGCCGGTTCACTTCCGCCTCCAGCGCCTCGATGCGCTGGTCGCGCTCCGCCAGCATCGCGGCCACCTGCGCAGCCTCGTAGCGCTGCAGGATGTGCTGCGGACAGTTCGCGTCCCAGGCCGCGACGGTGAAGAGAACCGCCTGCTCCGGCCGCGCCCGGTAGCTCTCCGGCATCAACCTGGCGATCAGGTCCGGATCGTTCTCGATGACGCGCGCCTCTCCCCACAGCTTCACGCGCCGGCGCGCCGGCATAGTCGATGAGGAAGAGATGGGCCTTGGGATTTTCGGACAGATTGCCCAGGGTGATGTATTGGCGATTGCCGGCGAAATCGGCAAAGCCGATCGTCCTGTCGTCGATCACCTTGAGAAAGCCGGGCGGCCCGCCGCGATGCTGGATATAGGGCTGACCCGCGCTGTTTGCGGTGGCGAGGAAGGCGCTGGTCTGCGCCGCGATGAAGCCTGCGAGATCGGGCGTGATGCGGGTCTCCCAGCCGCCGCGCTCTTCCATGCGCCGGTAACCGTCGCGCGAGCCCTTGCGCGCCTGCACCTCCTTGACCGTCGGCGTGAAGGCGACATCGCTGGAATAGCTCGCCGGTCTCGCCCGTCATTTGCGCGCGACCTTGCCGCCGAGGAAATCGCGGATCAGCGGCACCATTTCATCGGCCTTGTCCTCCAGCGCGAAGTGTCCGGTGTCGATGAGGTGAAACTCCACGGATTTGCTCGACATGACAATCTCCTGGGTGGTTGGCCGGGTCACTTCAACTGTGCTCGATCATCGGCGGTGACAGCGCGAACAAGTTCGGAAGATTCATGCTCTCGACCTTGCCGAACGGCGATGGGTGACGGGAGCAGCGCGAGCGCGGCGGACTGCCCGTGAAAGTGGGTGTTTACGACGCGACTGCGTATCCCATACGATTGGGAAGGACCTTCTCGAAATCCGGGAAAGCAGCCCCTGGTCGACCGCCTCGACGCAATGCTGGTGCTTGTCGCGGTTGTCGAAGCCGGCAGCCTGTCGGCGGCATCGCGCCGGCTCGGCATGCCGCTCGCGACCGTCAGCCGCAGGATTTCGAGCTCGAGGGACATCTGAAGACCCGGCTGGTCAGCAGGTCGACCCGGCAGATGACCTTGACGGATGCGGGCCGGTCCTACGTCGAGGCGTGCAAGCGCATCATCGAGCAGGTGGAAGATGCCGAACGCACGGCGACGGGCGAATACAGCACGCCCAAGGGCCACCTGACCATTACGGCGCCGGTGGTCTTCGGGCGCCTTCACCTGCTCCCCGTCGCACTCGAATTCCTGACGGCCTATCCCGACATCGATCTGCGGCTCGTGCTGAGCGACCGCGTCCTCAACCTGCTCGAGGACAATATCGATCTCGCCGTCCGGCATCGGCATCCTGCCGGACAGCAGCCTGATCGCGACCCGTATCGGCTCAACCCGCCAGGTCGTGCGTGCGCGAGCCCGGCCTATCTCGCCGCCCGCGGGCGTCCCGACCGGCCCGACGACGTCAGCGGCCATGACTGCATTGCCTTCGAGAGCCTGGCGTCGCCGCGCGCCTGGACCTTCACGATCGGAAAGGTCCGAGCGAGCCGTGCCGATCCATGCGCGACTCGCGGTCACCACGGCGGAGGCCGCGATCGACGCGGCCGTCGCGGGTCTCGGGATGACGCGCGTGCTGTCGTACATGATCGAGGGCGCGCGACGGGCCGGTGAACTCGAGATCGTGCTGGACGGGTTCGAACCCGCACCCTGGCCCGTCAATCTTGTCTATCTGGAGAAAGGGCTCGTGCCCCTCAAGCTCCGCGCCTTCCTCGATTGGGCGACACCTCGCCTCAAGACGCGGATGACTGGAGCATGATCCCGAAACGTCGCAGACTTTTCGGATGAGATCATGCGACCGAACAAATACCTGGAGCGAGCCGGCGGTCCGACGGACGTAAAATGATCGGAGACGAAATGGTCATGGCTGGTCCCAGCGATCGCAGCGATGTCGTGGGCACGCTGCCGCAGACGGAGCGCCGCGATTTCTCCGCCGTCGGCTACGCCGAGGCGATGCGCCGGGCGCGCGAGATCGTGCCGATCCTGCGCGAGCGCGCGCAGCGCGGCCGAGGACGCGCGGATGCTGCATGCGCGAGAACGAGCAGCTCCTGCACGAGAGCGGGCTGTTCCGTTTTCACCAGCCCAAAGCCTTCGGCGGGATGGAGCTCGACTTCGTGGCCGTCGTGGACATCCCGGCGGAGCTCGCGCGCGGCTGCCCGTCCACCGCCTGGAACGTGGGCAACGTCGCCTGCCATCACTGGATCCTCGGCTACTACGATCCCGACGACCCAGCGCGAAGTATGGGACGCCAACCCGGACGCGCTGATCGCCTCGTCGATCGCGCTCGCCGCCGGCCGCGGGCGCAAGGCGGACGGCGGGTTCATCGTCAACGGGCCGCTGGCCGTTCTCCTCGGCGGTGGACAATTCGGACTGGAACATGCTGGCCGTCACCGTCTACGACGACGACGGCAAGACGCCGGTCGATTGGCGGCTGTGCCTGGTGCCCAAGTCCGACTACGAGATCATCGACACCTGGTACGCCATGGGCATGGCGGCGACCGGCAGCAAGGACGTCGCGGTCGTCGGAGCTGTTCGTGCCGGAGCGCCGGGCGCTGCCGCTCCTGCGCTGCCGCGGCGGGCTCGAGCATCCGGGCGCGGCGCTCAACCCCGGCCCGCTCTACCGCATCCCGATCGTGGCGGCGTCCAGCCATCCGCTGGCTCCGGCGGCGCTCGGCGCGGCCGAGGGCGCCTACGAGCTGTTCCTCGAGACGATGGCGAAGCGCGCGGGCACCTATACCGGCGCGCGGGTCGCGGACTTCCAGGCCGTGCAGATCAAGGTGGCGCGCGCGCGCTGCCTGATCGACTCGGCGCGCGCATCTCCTGCGCCAGTCGGCCATCGCGTTCCAGGCCGCCGCGCAGCGCAACGAAGCGCCGGACCTCGAGACCAAGCTGCGGTTCCGCGCGCACTCGGCTTTCGCCGTCAACCAGTCGCGCGAGGCGGTGGAGACGCTGTGGTCCTGCTACGGGGCGCAGGGCCTCTACACCAGCGATCCGCTGCAGCGGCACCTGCGCGATGTGCTCGCCATCAACCAGCACTTCTCCTTCAACTTCGACATCGCCGGCGCCGCCTACGGACTGCTACGCGCTCGGTGGCCGCTACGCCAATCCGACGATGTGACGGGCATGCATGGCGGGACCGTCGCAACGTCCCACGACATCGAAACGTAAACGTCCGATGAGCTTCAGCCCTCGAACAGCTTCGCCACCAGCCGCCGCGCCAGCACGCCGGCGACGCGGCGGCGATAGTGGCCGGGCGTGAACGTGGTCTTCATCGACATGATCTGGTCGCGGCCGAGGTCGTCGAGGCCCTTGAACACGCGCGCGTCGAGCGGCGCCGCCGCAGAGCGCGGCCGTGCCCTCGAGCAGCACCGGGCGCGGATTGGTGCCGGTGAAGGCGACGCGCAGATCGGCGAGCGTGTCGCCGTCGCGGCGCAGCGCCACCGCAACGCCGGTCACGGGATATTCGATCGAGCGGCGGATGCGGATCTTGTCGTAGGCCGAGCGCAGGCCGGGCGTGTTGCTGGCGCGCACCGGCGGTGACGAATTCACCCGGCCGCAGCGCGAGATAATATTTGCCGTCGCCCAGCGTCTCGGTGATCGGCTGGTCCTGCCGCGAGTAGCCGATATAGAGCCGATCGAGCGGCGATCGTGCGCTTGCCCGCCGGGCCCGGCGAGATCGACCTCGGCGTTCAGCGTCAGCAAGCGCCGGCGCGAGATCGCCGCTGAAGGTGGCGAAGCAGATGCCCCGGCTCTTCGGCGCGACGTGGCAGATGTCGCCCGACGGTCTTGAGGCAATGGTTGTTGGCGGAGCGCCACCATTCGCTCTGGTTATAGAACAGGCAGCGGGTGTCGAGGCAGAGATTGCCGCCGACCGTTCCCATGTTGCGATGGGTCGGCCCGGCGATGAAGCCCGCCGCCTGCGCCACCACGGGATAATGCCGCGACGACCTCCGGGTGCGCCGCGAGCTCGGCCAGCGTGACCGCGGCGCCGATCTCGAGCGCGCGCGCATCGGCCTTGATGGCGCGCAGCTCCGCGACGTGGTTGACGTCGATGAGCGCCGGCGGGGCGACGATGCCGCGCCGGATATTGACCACGAGATCGGTGCCGCCGCCGAGCAGCTGGCTGCCGGGATGATCGGCGCGCGCCTTGATCACGTCGTCGAGCGTGCGCGGGCGAACGAGCTCGAACTGCGGCAGCGCATCCATCAGACGGCCCGGCCGGCGTCGCGCGCGGGCTCGCCCGGCGCCGCTTCTCCACCGCCGCGAAGACGCGGTCGGGCGTGACCGGCAGATCGTTGAGCCGCACGCCGGTCGCATCGGCAATGGCGTTGGTCAGCGCCGGCAGGAACGCGGCGAGCGAGCCCTCGCCCGCCTCCTTGGCGCCGAACGGACCATGGGGATCGTTGCTCTCGACGATGCCGACCTCGATCGGCGGCGAGATCCTGGATCGTGGGCACGCGGTAATCGAGCATGTTGCCGGTGATGAGCAGGCCCTCGTGGTAGGCGGTCTCCTCGCTCATGGCCTGGCCCAGGCCCATCCACACCGAGCCCTGCACCTGGCCTTCGACCGTGAGGCGGTTGAGCGCCTTGCCGCAGTCGTGCGCGACCCACACCTTGTCGACGGTCACGACGCCGGTGTCCTCGTCGACGCTCACTTCCACCACCTGGGCGGAGTAGCTGTAGCCCATGGTGCCGCCGATCGCGGCGCCGCGATATTTCTTGCCGCCGTGCGATTCCGGAATGGTCGAATAGTTGCCGGTCACCGTGATGGTGCCGGTGTCCTTGAGCGCCTCGGTCACGACCTCGTTGAAATTCAAACCCTTGTCCTGCGCGCCGGCGCGGTAGAGCTCGCCCAGGCACTCGATCTCTTCCGGCTTGGCGTCGAGCTTGCGCGCGGCCGCCGCCACCAGCACGCGCTTGAGGTTCTGCGCCGCGTCGATGGCGGCGTTGCCGACCATGAAGGTCACGCGCGAGGAATAGGAGCCGTTGTCCTTCGGCACCACCTCGCTGTCGCCGGTGACGATGCGAATGCGCGACAGATCGAGCCCGAGCACCTCGGCCACGGTCTGCACCAGGATGGTCGACGAGCCCTGGCCGATCTCGGCGGCGCCCGAGAGCACGACGATGGAGCCGTCGAAATCGAGCTTGATCTTCACGGTCGCGTGCGGCTCGCCGGTCCAGTTGACCGGCCGCGAGGCGCCGCTGATGTAGTGCGAGCAGGCAAAGCCCAGGCCCTTGCCCCTTCGGCAGCTTGCCCTTGCGCGCGCGTCCAGCCGCTCGCCTGCTCGACCCAGTCGACGCATTCCGGCAGGCCGTAGCTGTTCACCATCAGGTCGTTGTCGGTGAAGGTGGGCGCGGTGAGGTAGTTCGCGCGCCGCACCGCCAGCGGGTCGAGCCCGAGCTCGCCCGCCATCTCGTCGAGCAGGCTCTCGAAGGCGAAGCGGACGTCGACGGTGCCGTGGCCGCGGAACGCGCCGCAGGGCGGCGTGTTGGTGAGCACGCGCTTGCCGATATATTTGACGTTGTGCAGGTCGTAGATCGCGTACAGCATCGAGCCGGCATAGAGGATGGTCACCACGCCGTAGCCGGAATGGGCGCCGCCGCGCTGGTAGCATTCGCATTCGACCGCGGTGATCCTGCCGTCCTTGCGCATGCCGAGCTTGAGGCGGATGTCGGTCTGCGGCCGGCCGCGATGGGTGATGAAGGTCTCCTCGCGGTTGATGATCATGCGCACGCTGCCGCCGGCGCGGCGCGCGAGCAGCGCGGTGATCAGCTCGACATTGAGCGCTTCGGTGCGGCAGCCGAAGCCGCCGCCGACATGCGGCTTGATCACGCGGATCTTCGACATGTCCATGTCGAGGATCTGCGCGAGCATCAGGTGGACGTAATAGGGGACCTGCGTGCTGGCGTGGACGGTCATGCGCTCGCGCACGGCGTCGTACTCGGCGATCGCGGCGTGCATCTCCATCTGGTTCTGGCAGACCTCGGCGCAATCGTAGTGGCCTTCGCGCACGAGGTCGGCGCTCGCGAAGCCCTGCTCCACGCTGCCGAGCTCGAACAGCACGTCGCGCTCGATATTGCCCGGCTTGCGCGCATGGATGATGCGTCGCGCCCTCGCGCCATCGCCTCCTGCGAGGTGTAGTAGGCCGGCAGCTCGCGCACCTTGAGCTTGATCAGCGCGATCGCGCGCTTGGCGGTGGCATCGTCGACGGCGGCGACCGCCGCGACCGGCTCGCCGCGGTAGCGCACCTTGTCGCGCGCCAGCGGATGCTCGCTGCGCGCGATCGGCAGCACGCCGAAGGTCTTGTCGCAGTCGGCGCCGGTCACGATCGCCTTCACGCCGGGGAGCTGCAACGGCTGCGGAGACATCGACCTCGATGATCTCGGCGTGGGAATAGGGGCTGCGGAAGATGCGCCCTGCCAGCATGCCCGGCGAGATGAGATCGGCGGTGTATTTCGCGCGTCCCGAGACCTTCTCGGGCCCGTCGACCATCGGCACGTAGCCGCCGATGTTATGCGTCGGCACGATCTCGTTCACGGCGCCACTCCGGCGGCGTTGAGCTCGGCGGCGTATTTCACCGCCTCGATGATTTTGACGTAGCCGGTGCAGCGGCAGATGTTGCTGCCCAGCGCCCGCCGGATGTCGTCCTCGCTCGGACGCGGATTGCGGCGCAGCAGGCCGGCCGAGGCCATGATGAAGCCGGGCGTGCAGTAGCCGCATTGGGCGCCGAGCTTTTCGTGAAATCCGCGTTGCACTGCGGAAAGATGGCCATCCTCGCCGAGCGATTCGACGGTATCCACGCGTTGACCGCGAACGCCGGCGGCGAGCGTGAGGCATGACAATCGCGGCTGGTCATCCACCAGCACGGTGCAGGCGCCGCATTCGCCGCCGTCGCAGCCTGTTTTTGTTCCAGTGAGGCCGACGACTTCCCGCAAATAGTCCAGCAGCAACAGATTGTCGGGCACCGCGTCCACGCGCGGGCGGCCGTTGAGCGTGAGCTCGAGAATGCGTGCCAGGGTGCGGGCCATGTGCCGTTTCCAATACCAATATTCGGCACCCCGTTCAAATCGGGTGTCGCGCATGGGAGCGCAAGGCGCGACGCAGCGCGGGATGCAGTCAGGTCTGACTGGTGGACGCGTCGGCGCTTGTCAGCTCCAGGGGTGTCGGCGCTCGTCCCAGCGCATCCCTGTCCAGCGCGACGCTCTTGATGACGGCATAGACCTCGCGGCCGGGCTCGAGCTGCAGCGTGGCGATGGATTTGCGCGTGAGGCGCGCCGCCAGACGAACGCCGCCGCAGTCGAGGCCGACTTCAACCAGGCCATCCGCGCGTGGCGTCGAGCGCACGGACGACGCCGGACAGCACGTTCAGCGCGCTGAGGCCATCGGGACGCGTGGTGGCGATCATCACGTCGCGGGCGCGGATGCGTATCCGAACCGGCGTGCCGATCGGAAGATCGAGGTGCGGCGCCTGGAATAGTCCAGCGCGCGATTGCAGCGCCGTCAGGTCGAAGACGCGGTCGTGCCCGCACACCGTGGCCTCGATCAGGACCCCGGCCTCGGCAGCCACGTGCGGCGCAAGCACGTCCGCTCGTCCCAGCACGTCGGTCGGCGATCCGGTGGCGACGATGCGGCCGTCCTGAAACACCACGACGGTTGTCGCCAGCCGCGCGACTTCGGGAAGCGAATGCGAGACGTAGACGATCGGCACCTGCGCCTCGTCTCGCAGACGTTCGATGAACGGCAGGATCTCGTCCTTGCGGCTGTCGTCGAGCGACGCCAGCGGCTCGTCCATCAGGAGCAGGCGCGGCGATGGTGAGCAATGCGCGGCCGATCGCGACGCGCTGCTTTTCGCCGCCCGACAAGCCGCCGGGGCGGCGATCCAGCAGCGGGCCGATGTCGAGCAGATCGAGCACCTGGTCGAGGCTGACGTGGCGCTCGCGCGCCGGCGTGAACCATCGCCCGAACAGCAGGTTCTGCCGCACCGTGAGGTGCGGGAAGAGACGCCCCTCCTGGAATACGTAGCCGACGCGTCGGCGGTACTTCGGAACGAACAGTCCGCGTTGCGTGTCCACCAGCGGCGTATCGTCCAGGACGATCCGGCCGCGATCGGGGCGAACGACGCCGGCGATGATATTGACGAGCGAGGTCTTGCCCGAGCCGGAGCGGCCGAAAAATGCCGTCAGCCGGCCCTCGGAGACGAAGCGCGCCTCCAGCAGGAACGACCCGAACCGGTGCGTAACGTCGACCGCGAGGCTCATTACGCCGATATTCTCTCGTCAACCCGCCGCGCCATCAATTCCGAAATGACGAGCGCCCCCATCGAAATGACGATCGATACCAGCGTGAGCCGCAGCGCCCCGGCTTCGCCGCCCGGAATCTGGGTCAGGGTGTAGATCGCCGACGGCAGCGTCTGGGTCTCGCCGGGAATGTTGGAGACGAAGGTAATCGTTGCGCCGAATTCGCCCATCGCCTTGGCGAAGCACAGGATCATGCCGGCGATGATCCCCGGCAGGATCAGCGGCAAGGTGACGAACAGGAACACCCAGAGCGGGTTGGCGCCGAGCGTGCCGGCGGCGTCTTCCAGGCGGCGATCGACGGATTCGATCGACAGGCGGATCGCCCGCACCAGCAGCGGAAAGCGCCATCACCGCGCAGGCGAGCGCCGCGCCGGTCCAGCGAAAGGAGAACACGATCCCGAAATGCTCGTCCAGGAACGCGCCGATGGGGCCGCGCCGTCCGAAGCTGAGGAGGAGCAGATAGCCGGTGACGACCGGCGGCAGGATGAGCGGCAGCAGCACGATGCCGTTGACGATCGACTTTCCCGGAAAGCGCGCGCGCGCCAGCACATAGGCGACGGCGATGCCGACCGGCAGGCTGGCGAACATCGCGACGGTTGCGACCCGGATGCTGAGCCGCACCGCGGTCCACTCGTCCGGCGAGAGGTTGAGCAGATCGTTCATGCCATCCGCCCGCCGCTATCCGGCCGAGCCGATCAAGCCGTCACGAGCGCTGGCCGCCCGGGGCCAGCACCGTAAAGCCCTGGCGCTCGAAGATCGGGCGTGCGCCGGCAGAGCGGATGAAGTTCAGGAACGCCAGCGCATCCGGGTTGCTCGAGGTCTTTCGTCAGCGCGATCGGATAGATGATCGGCGGATGCGTGTTCTCGGGGAAGGTGCCGACGATCTTCACGGTCGGGTCGGACGCCGCATCGGTCTGGTAGACGATGCCGAGCGGGGCCTCGCCGCGCGACGACGAGAACCAGCGCGGCGCGAACGCTTTCCGCCTGCGCGATCTTGTCCTTGACGCCGTCCCAGGCGCCGAGCTTCTCGAGCGCGGCTTTGCCGTATTTGCCGGCGGGCACGGCGTCGACGTTGCCCATGGCGAGGCGGCCGCCCTTGAGCAGCGCCGCGAGATCGAAACCGGGCTGGATGTTCGCGCTGATATTGGAATCCTTCGGCGCGACCAGCACGAGCCGGTTCCCGAGCAGGTTCGAGCGGGTGTCGGGCTTGATCAGGCCCTTCTGCTGGCCGTAATCCATCCAATCGAGATCGGCCGAGATGAACATGTCGGCCGGCGCGCCCTGCTCGATCTGCTTGATCAGCGTGTTGCTGGCCGCGTAGGAAATCGCCACCTTCTTGCCGCTCTCGCGCTGCCATTGCGCGGCGGCCTCGTCGAGCGCGTTCTTCAGGCTCGCGGCCGCGAACACGAGAACGTCGCGGCCCTGGGCGGCAGCGGGCGCGGTTCCCGCACGCCAGGGTCAAAACCGTGGCGGTCAGCAGGGCCAGCCACGAACGCCTTGACGTCATCATCGGCGACCTCCGATAGCGCTATATTTTACCAAGCATATCGGGGTGCACCTTAGCCGAAATGGCGGCCGGTTCAATGATCGCGGCGTACAAATTTGTCGCGGGTTTGCCGCGATCGGCAACCGCCCCTGAGCCTGCAGGCCTCTGATCAGTTCGACGTGCCGGCTGTGGCGACCAGAACCGGATCGGGACGATAGACATCCGGATAGGCGCGCCGGAGATTTTCCACCTTCGGAAGATCGTGGATCACGATGTAGGGATAGGTGGGATTCTGCACCAGAAAGTTCTGATGGTAGTTCTCGGCGGCGTAGAAGCCCTCGAGCGGCGTGACCTTGGTGACGATCGCCGCATCGAACAGGCCGGCTTTATTGAGCTGGGCGATGTAGGCCTCGGCGATTTTTGCCTGCTCCGCGTCCTGCGTGAAGATGGCCGAGCGATATTGCGTGCCGGTGTCCGGCCCTTGCCGATTGAGCTGGGTCGGGTCGTGGGCGACCGAGAAGAAGATCTGCAGGATGCGGCCGTAGCTGATCTGGCGCGGATCGAACGTGACGCGCACGGATTCGGCATGGCCGGTCATGCCGGTGCTGACGAGGTTGTAGTGCGCCGACCGCTTGTCGCCGCCGGCATAGCCGGAAACGGCGCTGGTCACGCCCTTCATGTGCTGGAAGACGCCCTGCACGCCCCAGAAGCATCCGCCGGCGAGCACGGCGACCTGCGTCTCCGCGCCTGATGCCGGCGCCGCGTCGAGGGCCGGCGCGGGGATTTGTCCGGCCGATCTCCGCCGCACGCGGCGGCGATGGCGCAAACGCGTATATGGCGCCCAACGCGATCGCCGCGGCGGCAGCGAGCGCACAGCGGGCGGCCGTGGAAGCGCTACGCGAGCGAGCATCGGTGGGCTGGGTCGTCATGTTTGGTCTCCGAGTCAACCGCGGGCGAAGGCGTGAAACGCCGGCATCGAGACGTCCGATCTCGCAAACCACGGTGCGCAGCGGGACCCGCTTCCCATGGCCGAGGTGAAGACTAACCCGCCCCGGCGGTCGTAGCGCTACGGGAATAGCGCACGTCACCTGGATTTGATCGCGCCGTGTCCCCGCATCGGCACCGGCCGATCACGCCTTCACATAGACCCACGCGTGATCGTCGCTTTTGCGAGATGGGCGCTTCGTGGTGATCTAGGGACCCGATTGATCCCCGCGAGCGACGACGCCAGTGTCGCGAGGCTTGCCGCTCGCAACGGCAGGTATGGCTTCTCCAGCTGCCGGCACAGCCGCTTGAGCGTGGCGACGGCGTCGTGGCTGATGCAGTCGATCGGGACACAGCAGGACATCGGCCCTGCGCGGCGCGGTGCCTCAGGCGCGGACCGCCCTCCCCTTCCGCACCAGCTTGCCCACGGCGCGGAATTCTTCTTTGGCCGAGGATCGTGCGATGTCTTCGATGGAGCGATAGAGCGCAATGACCCGCTCGCCGCTCGGCGTGAGGGCGGCGCCGCCGCCCTGGCGCCCGCCGGTTGCCGCCGTGACGGCGGGTTGCTGCAACGAGTCGTTGATCTGCTCCACTAGCAGCCAGGCGCGGCGGTACGACATCCCGAGCGAGCGAGCCGCGGCGGAGATCGATCCGGTCGCCTGGATCGCCTCCAGCAATGCAATCTTGCCGGGACCAATGCGGTCGCCACTGGTCAAGTCGAGACGGATGCTGAGACGGGTATCGGGCATGGGTCCGAAGCGCCGGAAAAGGGCTGCACCACAACACCGCGAACCCGCCGCCTTCGTCAAGGGGCGCGGCGCCGTCATAGAAGCCAATTGCCGGTGAGCGTCGCATTGAGATAGGTCTTGATCCCGAGGTGGAGGTGATTTTGTGAGCATGCGCCCGCGTATTTCATCCCCGGTGGCCGCGAGCCCGCCGGCCGAGCCGCGGGCGGAGCAACGTCCGCTTGAGCGCACGCTCCACGACGTCCGCCTTGTCGATGAATATGCCTGGCTCAAGGCGGAGAACTGGCGCGAAGTGATGCGCGATCCGTCTCAGCTCGATCCTGCGATACGGGCCTATCTGCAAGCCGAAAACGACTATTGCGAACGCGCGCTCGCCCACACCAAGAGCCTGCAGGAAACGCTGTTTGCCGAAATGAAAGGCCGCATCAAGGAGGATGACTCCTCCGTGCCCAAGCCCGATGGGCCTTACGCCTATTACGCGCGCTATCGCAAGGAAGGGCAGCACCCCCTGCTGTGCCGACAGCCGCGCGATTCCGCGGACATTCCTTCCACGCAGACGGCGGAAGGAAGGCCGCAGGAGCAGCTCCTGCTTGACGGCGACGCGCTCGCGCGCGGCAAGGCCTTCTTCCGGCTCGGCGCCACGGAGCATTCATCCGACCATCGTCTGCTCGCGTGGCTCGCCGACGAGGCCGGCTCCGAGCTCTACACCGCGCGGGTGCGCGAGATCGACACCGGCGCCGACCTCGCCGACGTCGTCCCCGATGTATCCGGCGCAGTGGTTTGGACGCAGGACGCCTCGGCCTTCTACTATGTGCGGCTCGACCAGAGCCACAGACCTGCCGGCGTCTTCCGCCACGCGCTGGGTACGCCGGTGGCCGCTGATGTGCGCGTGTTCACCGAGGCCGATCCAGGTTTTTTCGTTTCAGTCGACCGCCATTCGTCGGGACGCTTCGGCGATATCTCGGCCCATGATCACGAGACATCGGAAGCCTGGCTGATCGATCTTGTCCGCACCCGCGGCCGAGCCGACGCTCGTTGCCGCGCGCCAATCCGGCGTCCAGTACCAGGTCGAGCACCATCCCGCCTTCAACGGCGGCCCGGCCTTGATCATCCGCACCAATGCCGACGGTGCCGAGGATTTCAAGATCGTCTGGACGCCGCTCGCCACGCCCGGTCGGGCCTACTGGCGCGATCTCGTTCCGCATCGGCCGGGCGTCTATATCCTGATGTTCCTGGTGCTCGAGGACTGGCTGATACGTCTCGAGCGCGAGGATGGCCTGCCGCGCATCGTGGTTCGGCGCCTCGCGAGCGGCGAGGAGCACGTGATCGCATTCGCCGAGGAAGCCTATTCGCTCGGCATCGACGGCGGCTACGAGTTCGCGACCAACCTTCTGCGCTTCACCTATTCGTCGATGACGACGCCGGAAGAAATCTGGGACTATGATCTCGCGTCGCGGCAACGTGTTCTGCGCAAGCGGCAGGAAATCCCCAGCGGCCACAACAGCGCCGACTACATCACGCGACGGCTGTTCGCTCCCGCCCCCGACGGCGAAACGATTCTGATCTCGCTGCTTTACCGCAAGGATGTCGCCCTCGACGGCACCGCGCCCTGCCTGCTCTACGGCTACGGCGCCTATGGCATGTCGATCCCCGCCTCGTTCAGCAGCAGCCGGTTGTCGCTGGTCGACCGCGGCTTCGTCTACGCCATCGCGCATGTGCGTGGCGGCAGCGAGAAGGGCTGGCGCTGGTATCGCGAAGGCAAGCTCGCCAGGAAGATGAACACGTTTACCGATTTCATCGCGGCGAGCGAATATCTCAGCAAGAACGGCTGGTGCGCGCCGGGGATGATCGTCGCCGAGGGCCGTTCCGCGGGCGGGAACTTGATCGGCGCGGTCGGCAATATGCGGCCGGACCTTTACGCCGGGCTGATCGCCGGAGTGCCGTTTGTCGATGTGCTCAACACCATGCTCGACGAGACGCTGCCGCTCACGCCGCCGGAATGGCCGGAATGGGGCGATCCGATCCACGACGCGGCGGCATTTCGAACCATCCTGGCCTACTCGCCTTATGAGAACGTGCGCGCGCAGAATTATCCGGCGATCCTCGCGCTGGCGGGCCTGACCGATCCGCGCGTGCTCTACTGGGAGCCGGCGAAATGGATCGCGCGGCTGCGGCGCTTGCGCACGGACGACAACCTGATCGCCTTTCGCACCGACCTCGACGCCGGTCACGCCGGCGCCGCGGGCCGCTTCGACCGTCTCAAGGAGGTGGCGCTCACCTACGCCTTCGCGATCAAGGTCGCAGGCGCGGCACGGTGAATTTCGCCGCCATGATTGCCCCGCGCGGGCCTTGATCAGGATCGTCGAGGATTCGAGCACGCCCCAATCTCGGATCACTCGGCGGCCACGGCCATGGCGTCGCGCTTGGCCGAGGCCTTTGCACGGCCCATGCAGAGAATGCTCGCCAGCAGAAATCCGGCCGCGGCGATGAGCACGAACTCGGCGTGGCCGTGATCGATCAGCAAGCCGAAGGGGACCGGCGTCATCGCGCTTCCGAGCGGCAAGCCGGCGCTGACGAAGCCGAACACCTTGCCGATCTGGCCGTGCGGCGCGGCGTCCTTGAGCATCACGTCGCGCGGCGTGCGGCTGGCGCCCAGCGCGATGCCGGAGGCCAGCATCAGGGCGATGGTGGCGAGGCCGCCCATCGGCAGGAGATCCACAACCAGGATCGCCGCCGCGGAGAAGCTGGTGAGCCCGGCGACAAAGATCGCGAGGTAACGGTGGGACTTGTCGGCCGCCCATCCGCCCAGAAGGACGCCGCCGCCGCTCCCCGCCATATAGGCGGTGAGCGCGGCCGAGGCGAGCGCAAGATCGAATCCTTTCACCTCGTGCAGCACGGTGATCAGCCAGGCCGTTACGCCGCCGCTCGCCATGGCGCCGAGAAAATAGAACAGGAAGAACAGGCCCAGCGTCCGGTCGAGCAGCAGCTCGCGCATCGACATGCCGCGCGCCGGCGCATCCTTGCGCACCTGGTCGTGCAGGATGTGACTCTGAGCGATGAGGGCCGCAACCACCGGCAGACCAAGACCGCCGACCACCAGCAGGACGCCGCGCCAATCCATGACGCTCAGCAGCGCCGTGATCGTCGGCGGCGCAAGCGCAAAGCCGATACTGCCGCTGAAGCCGTGCAGGGCGAAGGAGCGGCCCATGCGCTCCTTGCGGATCGAGCCGGCAAGGATCGCGTAGTCGCACGGGTGGAACACGGCGTTGCCGGCACCCGAAATCAACGACAAAGCGAGGATCTGCCAGAACGCAGTCGCGAAGGCCATCAGTGCGATCGCGAGCGACATCACCAGCGCGCCGCCGATCAGAAACGGGCGGGCGCCGTAGCGGTCGACCAGGAATCCGACCGGGGTCTGCAGCACTGCCGCGGTCCCGGTCATCAGCACGACGGTCAGACCAAGCTCCGCGAAGCTGATGTCGAACTGGCGCTGCCACACCAGGAACAGCGGCGGCAGGCAGAGCTGATAGAAATGCGACAGGAAATGCCCGGTGCTGATCAGCAAATTTATTCGTGCGTCCCGTCGGATCATGAACCCTCCCTGCAGCGCGCCGCCGACAGCGCTTTGATTCTTGGCGTCGCTATAGCGGCTGCGCGCCGCCGGGAGAAGCCCGCCGTGGTCATGGCCGGCACGCGTCCCTGCATCCGTCGCCACGCGGCCACGGTCGATCGACGCCGCTCAAGGTCCGGCCGCGACGCCTCGCAGCGTCGAAAGACGCTTGACGCATGTTACCGAATCCTGTGTGCTTTGCGGATCATCCAGAAGTACGCGCCCGGGCCGGATCGCTCCGGGCTTTTTGTGCGCAGGCGCAACGCATGCGCTGCATGCGCACGCCAATTCCAACGGGATCAGAAGGACAACCAGGCCATGCGATAACCCGGCAAGGACTGCTCGATCAAAACTTGCATCGCAATCGATTGAGAGCCTGAGGGATTTCGCGCGCGAAAGCGCAAGCTCGTCTCCCATGCAGCAAAGCGGTCCGTTCGGCGCACCGGCATGGCCCGCGGCGGCGCCGAGATGCTGTTTTGTTGTTATGTCCCTGTTATTCGCTCAGGCGTATCGCGCCAAGCCGCGCAAAACGGGCCTCGCCGCGGACTTCCATTGTATTTTCCCTGTTATTAACAATGGGCGGACATTGGACTGCAGCCCTTCGGCGAGACAGGGACCAACAGTCGAGTTTCGCGCGCGCTACTCCGCCGCGGTCTGCCGCAGGCCGAGCTGCCGCAGCGAGCGGTCGACCCACAGCCGCGTGAGCTTTTCCTGCACGCCGTTCTGGGCGAGGCGTGCGCGCAGATTGTCGAAGTCGACGCGATCGAGATCCTGATCCTGGTTGAAGCAGGAGAACACCACGCTCTCCACGCCGGTGGCGGGATCGCGGTGGACCTGCAGGCACTGGGCGCAGATCTCTTTCATCATGCACTGCATCGGCGAGTTGATGGAGGCGATGGCCTTATGTCCTGGCTTGAGATGCTGCGCGAGGATGCCCGCGCGCGCCCGCTTGACCGCCGCCATCATGCCGTCGGATCCGATCGCCACCACGCGGTCGACCTCGCCGAGCGGGATCGCGGCGGGCCCGCCGAGCGCGCCCGATCCATAGGCGTCGAGCGCGGCGACGATGTTGCCGGTGAAGACCTTGTCCTGCGGCCGGTCGGCGCGAAAGCCCGGCGCTTCGTCGCAGCACCACACGATGACGTCGCCCGCGCGCTCGATTTCCTCGACCTTGTAGCGGTCGATCGCGCGCTTGTAGCCGGCGAAATAGATCACCCGGCTGCCGTTGGCGCGCAGCGCCTGTCCGATCGAGAACAGCACGGCGTTGCCGAGCCCGCCGCCGATGAGCAGCACGGTTTCGCCCGACGGCGTCTCGGTCGGGGTGCCCGTCGGCCCCATGAGAACGACCGGCTCGCCCGGCGCCAGCTGCGCGCACAGGTCGGACGAGCCGCCCATTTCGAGCACGATGGTCGACAGCAATCCCTGCTCGCGGTCGACCGCGGCGCCGGTGAGCGCGAGCCCTTCTTTCGCCAGCCGGGTGCCGTCGGCGCTGCGCGAGAGCGTCTCGTAGTTCTGCAGCCGGTAGAACTGCCCGGGCGCGAAGGCGCGCGCCGCCATCGGCGCCCGCACCACGACCTCGACGATGGTGGGCGTGAGCCGGTTGATCGCGTGCACGATCGGCCGCAGCTCGTCGTCGAGGCGCGCCATCAGCGAAGCGGGCGAGACCGCGGATGGCTGTTGCCGCTCGAGCATCCGGCTGACGACCGGATAGCCCTGCTTGGCGCTCGCCATCGCCTTCACCACGTTGCCGGCAAAGGACGGATGCAGATCGCCGAAGAAGCTGATGGAACGGCCATCCGGCCGCACGCTCATGAGCACATGCGCGGCCGACGGCTTGGTGGTGCGCTCGGGCGTGACCTTCTGCCCGTTCTCGTCGAAGGCCTGGAAATACTTGCCGTCGATGCGCCACGTGCTGCGGCTCCTCGCGCCCGAGCACGGTGTTGGGCTGGGTGCCGGCCGCGACCAGGATGGTGCGCGCCGGCAGCACCACCTCGAGCGGCGCCGCGCCCGGATTGGTGTCGGCCTCGGCCTGCGAGGAGAGCCGCAGCGCCCGCGCGCAGCCGAAGCGATCGAGCAGGACCTCTTCCGGCGTCAGCCGTTCGGAGAACCCGATGCCCTCCTCCAGCGCCTTCGCCACCTCCTCGTGGTTGAGCGTGTAGCTCGGCGAATCGATCATGCGCCGCCGATAGACGATGGTGGCGCCGCCCCATTGCCGAAGCAGCTCCGCGAGCTGCGGCTTGCGGCCCTCGCGCGCGCGCCTGCTCGCGCTCGGCGCGGATCGCGCGCGCATGCTGCAGGAACTCGGACGCGGTGTCGGCTTCCTGCGTCGTCCAGCCGGCGCGGATCGCGGCTTCGCCGCGCTCCTCGACCAGCGTCTCGTAGCGGCTGAGGAACTTCTCCACCTGCAGCGGATAATAGGCGAGCGCCTCGGTGGCGGTGTCGATCGCGGTGAGCCCGCCGCCGATGACCACCACCGGCAGGCGCACCTGCAGGTTGGCGAGGCTGTCGGTCTTGGCGGCGCCGGTGAGCTGCAGCGCCATCAGGAAGTCGGAGGCCTGGCGCACGCCGGCGGCGAGCCCGTTCTTCATCGGCACGATGGTCGGGCGGCCGGCGCCGGCGCACAGCGCGATGTGGTCGAAGCCGAGCGCGAAGGCGCTGTCGATGGTGAGCGTGCCGCCGAAGCGCACGCCGCCGAACATCGCGAACTCGCCGCGCCGCTCCAGCAGCAGGCGGATGAGCTTGAGGAAATTCTTGTCCCAGCGCACCGTGATGCCGTATTCGGCGACGCCGCCGAACCCGGCCATGACGCGGCTGTCGAGCGGCTCGCGCAGCTCGGCGGCATCGCGGATCGGGCGGAACGGCGCGCGCGCGCCGCGCGGCGTCGACACCCGAGATCGCGGCATCGAGCGGCTCGATCTTGAGCCCGTCGATCGCCACCACGGTGTGGCCGTCGTTCATGAGATGATGCGCGAGCGTGAAGCCGGCGGGCCCGAGGCCCACGACCAGGACCTTGCGGCCGCTCGCCGGCTTGGGCAGCGGCCGGCGCAGATTGAGCGGATTCCATCGCGTCAGCAGCGCGTAGATCTCGAAGCCCCAGGGCAGCGCCAGCACGTCCTTGAGGACGCGGGTCTCGACCTGCGGAATATCGACCGGCTCCTGCTTCTGGTAGATGCACGCCTTCATGCAGTCGTTGCAGATGCGGTGGCCGGTCGCCGCGCACATCGGGTTGTCGATGACGACGATGCCGAGGGCGCCGATGGTGTGGCCGCCGGCCTCGACCAGATTCATCTCGGAGATCTTCTCGTCGAGCGGGCAGCCGGCGAGCGCCACGCCGAACGGCGCTCTTCTTGAACTCGCCGCTCTTCTCCTTGAGCCCCTTCGAGCAGGAATCCTTGCCCTGGTTGTGGCACCAGATGCAGTAGTTGGCATGATCGAGCGCGCCGGTGAGATCGGTGCCGGGATCGGTCAGCGCGAAGCCGTCGCGCAGCACGGCGATGCGCGCGCGGCAGCTTGAGCATGGTCACGCCGTCCACCACTTCGGTCTCGACCGGAACGAGATGGTGCGGGTCGACCTTGTGCGGCAGCTTGAACAGGATGCCGGCCTTGTGCAGCTCCTGGCCCTGCGGCGTGTGCGTCGCCCAGGCGGCGTAGCGGGCGGCGAGGTCGAGCGAGGCGGCATTGTCTGCTTCGGCCTTCATCCAGGCATCGACGCGTTCGGCGAAGCGCAGTTCGGTGAGTTCGCCGCCGAGCAGCGGCTCGAGCTCGCGCCGCAAAGCCGGTCCGTCGAAACCCGCGGCCTGATCGGGACCGAATTTCTTGGCGGCGCGGCGCTGCACGAACAACCGCTTGACCGAATAGAGCGGCGCCAGCGCGTCATGGCGGGCGCGCAGCGCCCGCACCTCGTGGGCGATGCCGAACAGCTCGGCGATGAACTCCTCCAGCACCGGGCGCGAGCTCGACGATGAGATCGGATTCCGGCTTGCCGCGCCATCTGCTCCGGCGCCGCGCGCGCCGCCATCAGCCGGTTGTGCAGCTCCGCATTTTGCGCCTTGAGGAAATCCACGAAGTGGCCGTCGAGGCGCACCAGGCCGTCGCGGCCATGAAGGTCCGCGAACCGCAGATCGCACCCGAGGGTCAAGCTCTTCAGTCATCAATCGGACGTCCTCAACGCCTGGACATGTGGCCGACGGTATCGGGCTGCCAGACCCGCGATCGGGAATTTGCTGCACGATCAGAGCCCTAGGCCCCAACCTGGAACCGTTCGATCACCGCGGCCGGGATCGGTATCCCCTTCAATTTGACCGGATCGTTCGGATCCTGGGCGGCCCATACCCGGGTCTCGTGGCCCTCGACCGCAAGCTGCCCCGCGATGGAGATATGGTGCGTCACGTCGAAACTCGACCGCCGGAACTCGCTGACCTCGGAGGCGATGTCGGCGACGTCATTGAAATGCGCGGGCTTGAGAAAGCGGGCCTTGGCGTCCACCAGCGGAATGCCGACGATGCCGAAGGTCGGCCCCAGGTCGCTCGGCCGCACCCGCAGCGCCTGCTCGAACAGCAGCCAGGAGCTCCAATCGAAAAACTCGAAGAAGCGGCTGTTGAACACGATGCCGGCCGGATCGCAGTGACCCCATTCGACCGTGAATGTCCTGCGGTAGACGAGATTGGCCATGCCCGGTTCCGGCCTCCTTCTGGGGCGGCAGAGAAACGCGCCTGCGCCGCCGATGTCAATCGGCGCGCCGCACCCTGACGGGGCCAGCTGCGCATCGTTTTCGGAGGCAATTTCAAGGGATTAATTGCCCCGATCGGACCGCCATGGAATCGACTGGCGGCCGGCGGTGGAAACTGCGATGTTTCCCCCGGGGCGCCTTCAAGCTGACTTATATCTCGGTTCGGGTCGTGTCGATGCGCGTAGCGGGCAGCGTATTGAGTGCGAATGGTCCTGCGTGGGTTCCGCGCGGCTGGCCGCGACCCGCTGTATTCTCCGCTCCGGCTGCTGTGCCGCTGCCGTCTTCGCTGCACTCCTCATTTTGCCGGCGACGCCGGCGCGGGCGGAAACCCTGCCGGAGGTCCTGGTGCGGACCTACCAGGGCAATCCGCTGCTCAATGCCGAGCGCGCGCGCCTGCGCGGAATCGACGAGACCGTCCCGATGGCGGTCGCGGCCTACCGGCCGCAGATCATGGCCATGCTGACCGGCGGCCTGCAGGCCGGTGCGGGTGCTGTTTCCCGACAACACCGTGCAAACGGCCACGCTGCGCACCTGGACCATCGGGCTCACGGTGTCGCAGACCGCTGTTCAACGGCTTCAAGACCGCGAATACCGTGCGCCAGTCCGGAGGCCAATGTGCGCTCGGGGCGCGAGGCCCTGCGCAATGTCGGCCAAGGGCGTGCTGCTCGACGCGGTGACCGCCTACACCAACGTGCTCGCCAACCAGACCCTGGTGGAAGCCCAGCGCATCAACTCGGACGTTTCTGCGCGAGACGCTTGGCACCACCCGCAAGCGTCTCGATGCCGGCGACGTGACCCCGACCGACGTGGCGCAGGCCGAGGCCCGCCAGAGCCGCGGGCTCGCCGATCTCAATGCCGCGGAGGTCAACCTCGCGATCAGCCAGGCGATCTATGCGCAGGTGACCGGCGCGCCGCCCGGCCGGCTGGCGCCCGCCGAGCCGGTCGACCGGTTGCTGCCGCGCACGCGCGATGAGGCGGTGGCGATCAGCCGGAAGGATCATCCCGCCATTATGGCCGCGATGTACGACACCGATGTCGCCCAGCTCGGCACCAAGATCGCGGAAAGCAGCCTGTGGCCCAACCTGTCGGTGCAGGGAAGCGTCCAGCGCCAGTGGGAGAACGACCTCGACGCTCAGCGCCAAGGCCAACGATATCGCCTCGATCATCGGCCAGGCCAACGTCCCGATCTACGACGGCGGGCTTGCGGCCGCGCAGATCCGGCAGGCCAAGGAGCTCGCGATGCAGGCCCGCATCGTGCTGGAGCTCATTCGCAACCAGACCCAGACCGCGGTGATCGCAGCCTGGGCGAGCCACGAGGGCGCGAAGGTCGCGCTGTCGGCCGCGGAATCCGAGGTGCGCGCGGCCAACGTCGCGCTCTCCGGCGTGCAGAAGGAGGCGCAGGGCGGCCAGCGCACGACGCTCGACGTGCTCAACTCGCAGCAGGACCTCATGGCGGCGCGCGCGCGCCTGATCGGCGCGCAGCGCGACCGGGTGATCGCGGCCTATGCGCTGCTCAGCGCCACCGGGCGGCTCGACGTGAAGACGCTCGGCCTCAACTACCCCGGACTACTCGCCCGAGGTCCATTACCAGCAGGTGCGCGATGCCTGGGGCGGCCTGCGCACACCGTCGGGCCAGTAATCGCAGCTCGCCTTCAGACGCTCAGGGATGCAACGGAGGACCGAGGCAAAGGCGCGGCGCTCGTCCGGTCGCTCATCATTGCGCCGGCGCCGGCACCGCGTCATTGCATCACGACTCCGCGGACGCGGCGCGAGAACATCAGAATCAGCACGGGAAGCGTGACCAGGATGATCATCGGCGCCAGCATCATGCCGCCGACCACCACGATCGCGAGCGGCTTCTGCACCTGCGAGCCGATGCCGGAGGACATCGCCGCCGGCAGCAGGCCGACGCCGGCGATGACGCAGGTCATCAGCACCGGACGCATCTGCAGCTCGCCGGTGCGCAGGATCGCGGCGGTGCGCTCGACCCCGGCGTCGATCAGCTGGTTGAACTGCGACAGGATGATGATGCCGTCCATCACCGAGATGCCGAACAGCGCGATGAACCCGATCGCCGCCGAGACGCTGAACGGGATGCCGCATCACGAACAGCGCGAAAATGCCGCCGACCACCGCCATCGGGATGACGCTCATGGCCAGCAGCGTGTCCGGCACCGAGCCGAAATTGATCCACAGCAGCAGCGCGATCAGCGCGAGGCTGAGCGGCACCACGACCTTGAGCCGCGCGATCGCGTCCTGCAGGTTGCCGAACTCGCCGACCCATTCCAGCCGCGATCCCGGCCGGCAACGTCACCTGCTCGGCGACCTTGCGTCTGCGCCTCCTGGATCGCGCTGCCGAGATCGCGGTCGCGCACGCTGAACTTGATCGGCAGGTAGCGCTCCTGCCCCTCGCGGTAGATGTAGGAGGCGCCGGAGACGAGCTTGACGGTGGCGACGTCGCTCGAGCGGGATCTGCGTGATGCCGTTCGGCCCCTGCACGCCGATGCGCAGATTCTGGATGGCGGCCGGATCCTGCCGGAACTGCGGCGCGAGCCGCACCACGATCGGGAAATGCCGGTCGCTGCCGGGCTCGTAAAGGTCGCCCGCCGATGTCGCCGCCGATCGCCACGCGGATCGTCGCGTTGATGTCGCCGGGCGTGAGGCCGTAGCGCGCCGCCCGCGCGCGATCGATGTCGATCTGCACCGTCGGCTGGCCGAGCGAGGTGAACACCGCAAGATCGGTGATGCCGGGCACGGTCGCCAGCACCGCCTTGATCTTGTTGGCGGTGTCGGAGAGCGCCTGCAGATCGTTGCCGAACAGCTTGATCGGAGTTCTCGCCTTTGACGCCCGACACCGCCTCGGCCACGTTGTCCTGCAGATATTGCGAGAAGTTGAACTCGACGCCGGGAAACTCGGCCTTCAGCTTGCCGAGGATTTCCGCGGTCAGGTCGTCCTTGTCGCCGAGCCCGCTGCGCCATTGCTCGACCGGCTTCAGCGGCGCGAAGAACTCGGCATTGAAGAAGCCGGCGGCGTCGGTGCCGTCGTCCGGCCGGCCGTGCTGCGACACCACGGATCTCGACCTCCGGAAAGCTGCGAATGACCGTCGCGCATGCGGTTGACGTAGCCGTTGCCTTCCTCGAGCGAGATGGTGGACGGCATGGTCGCGCGGATCCACAGATTGCCCTCTTCGAGCTTGGGCAGGAATTCGAGCCCGAGCGAGCGCACCGGCGACGCCCGCAAGCACGAGCAGCGATGCGCGCCGGCGATCGCGAGCACCCGGTTGGCGACCGCGAAGCGCAGCACCGGCGTATACAGGCGATGCAGCACGCGCACGACCAATGGTCTCGGTTTCGCGCACGTGCTCGGGCAGCAGGATGGCGCTGATCGCCGGCGTGACGGTGAAGGTCGCGAGCAGGCCGCCCGCCAGCGCATAGGCATAGGTCTTCGCCATCGGCCCGAAGATGTGGCCTTCGACGCCGCTGAGCGTGAACAGCGGCATGAAGCCCGCGATGATGATTCCGGCCGCAAAGAAGATCGACCGGTTGACGTCGGACGCGGCGTAGATAGATCGCGGAGAGCTTGCCGTCGTAAGTCCTGTCGGCCGCGCCGGACGCGACCGACCGGCGCCGTCGCCTGCCCGAGGCGGCGGTAGATGCTTTCCACCATGATGACGGTGGCGTCGACGATCAGGCCGAAATCGATCGCGCCGACCGAGAGCAGGTTGGCCGATCTGCCGCGCAGCACCATGATGCCGACGGCGAAGAACAGCGCGAACGGAATGGTGGCGCGCGACGATCAGCGGCGCTGCGCAGGTTGCCGAGGAACACCCACTGCAGCAGGAAGATCAGCGCGATGCCGAACGCCATGTTGTGCAGGACGGTGCTGCGTGGTGATGTCGATGAGGTCCTTGCGATCGTAGATGCGCTCGATGCGCACGCCGGGCGGCAGGATGTTCGAACTGTTGATGCGCTCGACTTCGCGCTCGACGCGCTTGATGGTCGGCATGCTCTGCTCGCCGCGGCGCATCAGCACGATGCCCTGCACGATGTCGTCGTCGGCATCCTTGCCGGCGATGCCGAGGCGCGGCTTGTGCCCGACCGATGACGGTGGCGACGTCCCGCACCAGCACCGGGTTGCCGCCGCTCTGCGTCAGCATCGTGTTGCTGAGATCCTCGATCGAGCGGATGAGGCCGACGCCGCGCACCACCGCCGACTGCGGGCCGATATTGACGGTGTTGCCGCCGACATTGATGTTGCTGTTGTTCAGCGCCTGCAGCAGCTGCGGCAGCGTCAGCCCATAGGCGATCAGCTTGTTGAAGTCGACCTCGAGCTCGAAGGTCTTGGTCTTGCCGCCCCAGCCGGTGACGTCGATGACGCCAGGCACCGCGCGGAAGCGCCGCTGCAGCACCCAGTCCTGCAGGGTCTTGAGATCGAGCACGCTGTAGCCGGGCGGCCCGACCAGCCGATATCGGATAGATTTCGCCGATCGGGCTGACCGGCGAAATCTGCGGCTGCGCGTTGTTCGGCAGCGGCGGGAGCTGCGACAGCCGGTTGAGCACCTGCTGCAGCGCCTCGCTCGTAGGTGTAGTCGAACGTGAACTGCAGCTTCACGTCCGGACAGGCCGTAGAGCGAAATGGTGCGGATCGAGGTGAGGTTGCGCAACGCCGGCGGTCTGCGTCTCGATCGGGATGGTGATGTAGCGCTCGATCTCCTCGGCCGAGAGTCCCGGGCTCTGCGTGATCACGTCCACCATCGGCGGCGTGGGATCGGGATAGGCCTCGATGTTGAGCTGCGCGGAACGCGATGATGCCGCCCGCGAGCATCATCACGAACAGCACGACCATCAGGACGCGATGCTTGAGGGCAAAGGCGACGACTGCATTCATGGCAATGCCTCAGTCGCCCGGCAACTGGTCTAGAATCGATTCGAGTTCGCGCGCAAACGGAAACGCAATGAATGTCGCCTGATGTTTACGCATTATATATGGGAGGAGCGCGCAGCCCGGAAATGATCAACTGCCGGTCGCGGCCGACGCCACCCGGTCGATGAAGAGACTGCCCTTGGTGATCACGCGGTCGCTGGGCGCAAGACCGTCCAGCACTTCGACCATGGTGCCGTTGGTCAGCCCGACCTTGATCTGCCGCAGTTCGATCGCGGTATCGTGGTCGCGCGCGACCCAGACCCGGGCGCGCTCGCCCTCATGGATGATGGCGTCGCGCGGGACCGCGATCGCCGTGTCGCCTTCGCCGGTGAGGATCTTCACGCTGGCGAACATCTCCGGCTTGAGCAGTCCGGCGGCGTTGTCGACGGATCGCCCGCACCAGCAGCCGTCGCGTGGCGGGATCGAGCGCGGTCGCGACATAGGAGATTTTGGCCGGGAAAGGCCGATCCGGATAGGCCAGGACGGTGAAATAGATCGGCTGGCCGACGTGCACCATCGGCGCCTCGGTCTCGCGGATATAGGCTACCACCCAGACGGTCGACAGATCGCCGATGACGAAGACCGGATCGCTCGCGCCGCTGCCGACATATTGCCCCGGTCCGACCTTGCGCTGCACGATCGTCCCGCCGATCGGGGCGTAGATCGGCGTGGCCGGGTTGATCGTGCCCTTGGTCTGGAATTCGGTGATCTCCTGGTCGGTCTTGCCGAGAATGCGCAACCGGTTGCGCGCGGCTTCCAGCGCGACATCGGCGGAGCGCACATCGTTCTCGGCGGCGTCGAGCGTGCCCTGGGCGTTGCTGCACTTCCTTGAGCGGGACGGCCTTGCCCTCGTAGAGCAGGCGCTGCCGCTTGTCGTTGATCTGCGCGAGGTTGAGCGTCGAGCGGGCTTTGTTCAGCGCGGTCGAGGCGGTGATGAAGTCGTTCTGCGCCTGCACCATGTCGGTCGCTTCGACCGTGAACAGCGGCTGGCCCGAGCGTTACGATGTCGCCGGGCTTGACGAACAGCTTGGTGACCCGGCCGGCATAGGGCGAGAAGATCGGCGTCGAGCGATCCTCGTCGACGGCGATCTTGCCTTCGGTCACGTGCTCGGAGCGGAACACTTTTGCTGGGCGGGTTCCACCGTCAGCGTCGCCCACTGCGCGGCGGTGGGATAGAACAGTCCCCGCGTCCGCTTCGATTGGCTCGAGATTGCCGTGTCCAAATCCGGCCGCTTTGCCGACGGGCTGCGGCTTGACCGCCCAGACGACGGCGGCGCCAGCGATGACGAGCGACGCAACGACCAGCGCCTGCATGCGCGCTGACAGAGCACGCACCCGGAGCTTTGGAGCGATGGGGTCGCTGGACACGTCGGTTCCACCCTCGGCCGTCGCCTTATCGGCGATCATTTGAGCAACATTAGGATACTTATACAAAGCCTAGATGAACGGCGCCAGAACAAGCCGAACGATATTTCTGGCTGGCTGTGGCCGGGAAGGCACCTCGTTTCCAACCACAAATAGTAAAGCCGCTCAGCCACATCCTGTTCCCCTGCTGGTCGGTCACGCCAGGCCTGACAGGGATGCCAGGCTGCGCTCCGTGAAGAGTGCCTTCGGCAGACAGCGCCTGTAGTCGCCGACTGTTGCCGCCGCGCCACATCCGCTTTAAGTTTGTTGCAACTCATTCGCAATTGCATTTATGTCCGCTATAAGGTGCGCGGGCTTTGGAATAACCAAGGCTGGTGCGGACGCGACGTTGGGGGCGGGCTGTGAATCGCTCGAACTGCGCGCGGGCTCGGCGCGGCGATCTTCGCCGTCGGCCTGAGCAACTCCGTCGACGGCTGCCGACGTGGCCATCAGGCTGCCGGTGAAGGCTCCCGCCAGCGTTCCCTCTACGATTGGAGCGGCCTCTATTTCGGCGGCCATGTCGGCTACAGCCGGGGCAGCGCGCAAGTCGGCCTGGGCGATCCCGACCCGACCAGTTTCCGCAAATCGTTCTGGCAGCCTCAGCGGCGGCGTGCAGGCGGGATACAACCGCGTGCTGCCGTCGCGCCTTCTTTCTGGGCGTCGAGGCCGATCTGTCGGTCTTGAACGCTCTGTCGGCGGACGACCTCGCGCTGGTTTCGCACCACGGCCGACACGGACACTTGCCGAGAAGATCGAGTTGATGGGAACGCTGCGCGGCCGCGTCGGCTACGCGTTCGACCACTGGATGGTCTACGCAACCGGCGGGTTCGCCTGGTCGCTGGGACGCTTTATTCAAACGCCCGGCGTCGTCGACGACACCGACCGAGTCCTGCATCTCCACACCGGCTGGACCGCCGGCGCCGGAACCGAAGTCGCGATCGCGCCGAGCTGGACGCTCCGGCTGGAATATCTCTATCTGAATTTCGGGAATGCCGACGTCGTGTTCCCTCCGGCGCGACGGCGGGGTCATCGTACGACATCCATACCGCCCGGATGGGATTGAACTACAAGATCGGCGGGCCCAGCGAAAGCACCTGGACCGGCAACTTCGGCGGCGCATCGCAAACCCAGTTCGACAACTGGGAGATCCACGGACAGACCACCTACATCCAGCAGGGCTACCCGGCATTCCGGTCGCCCTATCTCGGCGAGAACAGTTTCACGCCCTGGGCGCAGACGCGGCAGACCTGGACCGCCAGCGCCTTTCTCGGCCTGCGGCTGTGGGACGGCGGCGAGCTCTATTACAATCCGGAGCTGCTGCAGGGCTTCGGCCTGCACAACACCTCGGGCGCCGGCCGGCTATCCCAACGGCGAAGCGCAGAAGTCGAATTTTCCATATCCGCGCTACAACACGTCGCGCCTGTTCGTGCGGCAGACGTTTGGCTTGGGCGGCGAGCAGGAATCGGTCGAAAGCGCGTACGGCCAGATGGCCCGAGAAACGCGACGTATCGCGGCTGACCGTCCAGGTCGGAAAATTCGCCGTCCATGACGTGCTTCGACAACAACGCCTATGCCATGGACTCGCGCGCCGATTTCATGAACTGGTCGATCTGGGCGGCTGGCGCCTTCGACTATCCCGCCGACAAGGTGGGGCTCACCTACGGCGCGGTGGTCGAGCTCAATCAGAAATACTGGGCCTTGCGCGTCGGCTATTTCCTGACCGGAAACGAGCCCAACTCGAACCAGTTCGACATGAACCTGTTCCGCGCGCGGCGCCTATGTCACCGAGCTCGAGACCCGCTACACCGTTGTTCTCACGCCCGGGAAAATTTCGCGTGGCGGTCTGGGCCGACTACCTATTTCTCGGGCAGTTACCGCCAGGCCATCGATCTCACCCTGATCAATCCGGGCCTCGATCCGAACGATGCCATCGTCCAGACCCGGCGGGCCCAAACCAAATACGGCTACTACCTGAATTTCGAGCAGGCGCTTACCGACGACATCGGGATATTCGGACGGTGGAGCTGGAACAACGGCAAGACCGAAATATCGGCGTTCACCGACATCGACGCCAGCCTCTCGTTCGGCACCTCCATCCGCGGCACGACTTGGGGGCGGCCCGACGACAAGATCGGCCTTGCGGGCGCGATCAACGCGCTCTCGCGGGATCACCGCGATTTCCTCGCCATCGGCGGCCTGGGCATCCTGATCGGTGACGGCCGGATCAATTATAGTCCGGAAAGATCCTCGAGACCTTCTATGCGTACAACGTCAACAAGTGGTCGACGCTGACGTTCGACTATCAGTTCATCGCCGATGTCGCCGACAACGCGGATCGCGGACCGGTATCGGTCTTCTCCGCGCGCCTGCATGCCGAATTCTAGCCCGGCGGTCAGAGCAAAAACTCCCAGTCCGCCACCGTGCCCGACAGGACAGCTGCTCTGGCGTCAGTTTGATGCTCTGCTTTTCATCTGCCGCTTCGGCGGCTAGAGCGTCGCGGCGTCGGCGCCCGGCGGCAATGCGCCGGGCCAAAATCTTGTCAATGCGGCGGCCATCGAGGTCGACGACCTCGAAACGCCAGCCTTGGCGATCGAAACTTTCGCCGATGTCCGGCAAGTGACCGAGCTGATTGAGCATGAATCCCGCTGCCGTATGATAGCCGCGCTCCTGTGGGACGGCGATGAACAACCGGTCGGCCATCTCATCGACGGGCATGCTGCCCGCGATCAGCCATGATCCATCGTCGCGCTGCACGGCATCGGGTTCGACCGGGCCTTCGTCCGTTCGGAAATCACCGACGATCGCATCCAGGATGTCTGCATTCGTGACAACCCCTGGAAGTGACCGTACTCGTCGTGGACGAGCGCCATATGGACCGGCGATCCTCTTATGACATCCACCACGTCGAGCGGCGTCGGCGGTGTCGGGGACGTTCGCAGCCGGCCGCACTTGGGACCGTATGTCCGGGCGCTCGTCGCGGAGATAGGCGTCGAGCAAATCCTTTGCCTGAATGACGCCGAGCATCTCCTCCGGCGTGCCGGCGTGAACGGGCAATCTCGAGTGAACACTGTCCAGGATGGTTCTGCGGATATCATCCGGACCATCCGTCAGGTCGACCATGTCCACTTCACGGCGCGGCGTCGCGACCGCTCGCACCGGGCGATCACCCAGTCGCATGACGCCGGCGATCATCGCGCGTTCGCCCGGTTCGATCACACCGGCGGTTTCCAGCTTCCGCCATCAAGGTCCGGATCTCTTCATCCGTGACGCGATGCTCGGCCTGCGCCTGATATCCGAGTGCCCGCAGGACCGCGCGCCCGGAAATATCCAAGAACCAGACAACGGGGAAGCGATCCTTGCCATGGCCGTCATGGCAGGCGCCACGCGGACGGCAATTTTTCCGGATTGCGCAGCGCGATCTGCTTCGGCACAAGTTCGCCGATCACCAAGGAAAAGTAAGTAATAACGGTGACGACCAAGCCAACGCCGACAGCCTCGGCAACACCGGCGGGCAGGCCCAGCTGGGCAAGCCATTCCGCCAGACGCAGCCCAAGCGTGGCTCCGGAAAAAGCGCCCTGACAGCACGCCGACCAGGGTAATACCAATCTGGACGGTCGACAGAAACCGACCGGGATCACTTGCGAGTGCGAGTGCGCGGCGCGCGCCAACGACCTCGCGATCGACCATGGCCTGCAACCGGGCGCGCCGGGAGGACACGATGGCGAGCTCCGCCAGCGCCAGCAGGCCGTTGACGAGAATGAGAATGGTGACGATCGCCAAGCTCGACGTACAGCATCGCAAGCAATATAGACATCTGTTCCGATCGCTGCGAGGGCCGGTTCTGCCGCAGATGGCGCGCCGGCGTTCTTGATGCTGGCTAACGCGAATTCGTATCTTTGGGACTGTTGAGCCTGTAGTAGCCGCAACCGATGACGATGGTTGCGAAGACCAAGACGTATCGATAGGGCAGTTGGACGTTCCCGATCGGGATGCTGCCAATCATGGCGTTCTCCAACGGCCCGACGTCAGGCATATAGGGGTGAATCAGAAAGAACCCGGCTATCGCAACGATAGCTCCTCCAAAGATGAAAACCTTCGGATCGACGTCTTTCACGGGCGCTCCGGGTCGTCCGAGACTCGTGTCCATTCGGCTGACCAGAATGTGCCGACGTCGGACAGCAACACAGCACGAACTGCCAGCGCATCAAGCGCGCGGCCGTGTCCGGGGCCGAACAGTCGAATGGTGTCCTACCGCCAATACGCAAACGCCATTCCGCTGCCGGTACCGGCGGCGGAGCGATAGAGCGGCTGATACTCGACCACGGTCATGTCGAGGCCCACCTCCTTCATGGCGCCGGCGACCGGAATCCAATTCTTCAGCTCGGAGGTCCCGGAGCGGAAGTTGTACGGCGGGATCGAGATCAGGGCCTCGGCGTCCTTGCGCTTCATGGCGTCGAGGAAGGCGCGATCGAGTTCCTCATCCACCACGAAATGCGACATCCCGCCGGAACCGATCACCGCCACGCGGAGATCGGCGTCCCATGAGGCAATCGCGTCGGCCAGGGCCTTGCCGAGCGAGAAGCAGCGCCGCACGCTCGGCTGGTTGGGCGGATAGAACGTGTTGATGAAAAACGGCACCGCGGGGACGAAATTCTCCTGCATGATGCGGCGATAGATGAAGCCGTAGGCGTGCGGCAGTCCAGAAATGTTGGACGAGGCGGACTGCGGCAGCCGCGCGGATGCCGCGACGTCGAAATCGCGCTGCACCAGCTTTTCGATCAGGTAGCGCCCGAGTTCCGGATGGCCGGGATAGCTTTGCGCAGTCCTGCCGTGATGATTGGGCTCCGCGATTTCGATGCCGGGCGGCAGCCGCTTCTTCTGCTCTTCCGAGAACGGAATGTTGTCGACGCTGTCACCGAAGCACACCATGAAGGCTGGAATATTGGCGTCCTCGAACACCTCCATCTGGTCATTGCCGACGAGCACGGCGACATCGGGCCGGACTTCCTTGAATACCCGCGCCATTTCCGCCATGGCGCGCTGGCACGCATCGTATCGCTTCTGCTTGGTGGGAAGCTTGATCTGCTCCTCGAGGTTTTCCTTGGCGCGCAGCTTCGCCAGTTCCTCGAACTTGAACGTGCCATCGCGATAGGCCAGTGCCGGATTGCGCCGATCAGCTTCGACCCGCTGGTCCCATTGTTCGGGCGGCGTCGCCAACAACGGGCCAGTGCGAGGCACCCATGCCCAATACGATCTTTGCCATGGTTCGGTTCTCTATCTTCTTCAGGTCGCCGACCGCCGATCCCGATCGCAACTCATGATGCCCGATGTGGGCTCGTTCGCGCATCGTCGAGCCAGTCCAGGATGATGCCGGCGATCTCGTCGCTGTTGTCTTCCAGCATCAGCATGTGGCCGTTGCCGACAATACCGCGGTCGGCGAGAAAGCAGAAGTCGGCCTTCGCGCCGTTCGCGTTGAGCCAGGTGACGATGGCGCCGTCGACCTCGCGCCCATGGTCGAGATCATCGGTGCCGGTAATGACGAGGATCCGCTTGCCGGCAAGCTTCCCCGGCTCGCTCACCCGCACCTGACGCCCGTGCACGTTCTGTCGCTCGAGCAGAATATTGGGCGGGATCGGGCGCAGGCTCGCGGCGTAGCCGGCGATCCGCTCGCGCGGGAAATATCGGCTCGTTCCGACGAGCTTGCGCTCCACGAAGTCGCGGGTGGGAACCACCGGCGCGGTCTTGTCGATGCGCACGCGCTGGCCGGATGCCTCGGTCTCGATCTCGCGTTCGGTTTCCGCATAGACCGGCGCCGCCTTCTGGATATTACCGGGGGGCCCGGGCGCGACGCCGACCAGCCTGTCGACAATGTCGCCATGAAGCTCCAGCAGCCGCCAGCCGTAGCAGCCCGACATGGAATGGGTGAGCAGGGTGACCGGAGCGCCGAGGCCGCGGATGAGGGCACCGAGTCCCTCCACCACCGTGGCGCCGTCGAGTCGATCGAGCGGAATGTAGCCGCTGCGGCCGGTGCCCGGCCAGTCCGGCACCACGCGTGCGGTAGCCGCGTTCGGCAAAGAGATAAGCCCATCCGCGCCGGCCATCGGCGGTACGTTGATAGCAGGCGCCGGGTGAGCGCCGCCGTGAACCATGACGACGGTCGGGCGGGCGGTCGCGGCCGCAGGCGCAAAGGTCTCGAAATAGACCGGCACCGGCGCAGTGATCAGGCCGGTCTCATGGATCACGGACATGATAGAGACGTCAAATGCGCCACACTAGGCGACCACGCGCGCACTCGCGGAGCCCTGGCGCATGCCCGAGATCGCAGTGTCGGGAAACGCCTCCTTGAGCCGCGGATAGACTTCGCGCGCGAAGGTCTTGATCCCGCGCACGGTCTCGTCGTGCTCGAGGAATCCGGCCTGGCCCATGATCAGGAGATGCCCGAAGCCGCCGACATGGTCGTACATCTTCTTGATCTGGCGAAAGACCTGATCGGGCGTGCCGGCGAACATGATGCCGGCCTCGATCGCCTTGTCCACGGTCGCGTTCGCCCGGTTCGCCGCGTGCTGATCGATGGCCGCGCCGCGCAGGATCTGCGCGTGCACCGGCGTCGGCACGTAGCCGGGCGGATAGCAAAAGTGCAGCGGCACCTTGTTCGCCGTCATGTACCAGAGCAGCTTCTCGGCGCCGGCGCGCGCCTCCGCCTCGCTCTCGCCGACATAGACCAGCGCCGCATAGGCCAGCCGATTGACCGGAACATCCGTGGCCGCGGCCGGCCTCGCGCCAGCCCTTGCGGTAGGCGTCGTAGATCGCGCGGCGTGCCGCCGAAGCCGGTCAGGAACGTCGCCTGCACGTAGCCGCGCGCACCGACGCGGCCGGCGCCGCCCGGCGTGGTGGTGCGACACCCAGATCGGCGGATGCGGCTGCTGATAGGGACGCGGCCAGATGTTGATGTTGCGGTGATGGAAGAACCGGCCCTCATGGCTGACCGGCCCGTCGTGGCTGGTCCAGGCCTTTGACGATGAGGTCCATGCGCCTCCCATTGGCGCTCGTTCATGCGCACAGGATTGCTGTTGGCCGGCAGCACCTCGTAGGGCACGCCGCGCACGAAGCCGCATTCGAGCCGGCCCTTCGAGAGCACGTCGACCATCGCCATCTCTTCGGCGACGCGCACGGGCTGGCGGCGGTTGGCGACCGGATTGCCGAGGATCAGCAGCCGCGCCTTCTTGGTCAGCCGCGCCAGCGCCGCGAGCACCAGCGGCGCCGCCGGATCGACGCAGGTCGCGGTCTGGTGGTGCTCGTTGAGCATGATCTCCACGCCCTCGTCCTCGGCGATCAGCCATTCGTCGATGTAGCGGTCGTAGAGCGCGGCACCCTTCTTCGGATCGTAGTTGCGGTTGGGCAGCGAGACGCGGATCGATCTGTATTCGTCCGCCGGCGGCAGATAGGGATAGGCGTTCTCGCTGAAGTGCCACGCTTTCATCGGCTTGCTCCGGATGTCTCGGCCGCTTGTTTGCCCTGCAGGAACTGCAGGACCGTCGCCGCCGTCGCCGCAGGCTGCTCGACCTGCGGCAGGTGGCCGGCCTGCGCGATGGTCTCGACCCGCGCCTGCGGGCACGAGCGCGGCGTAGCGCGCGAGATAGTCGGCCGAGACGATGCCGTCGCTTGCGCCGCGCACGAACAGGGTCGGCACCTTCACGCGGTGAAGGCGATGCTTGAGCTTGGGATTGTGCATGTACGGCTCCCAGGTCAGCAGCGCCAGCGTTTCGCTGTTGCGGGCGACGATGTGAAGCTCCTCATCCGGCATCGTCGCCAGTTCGGGCGCGTGCCGGGCGGGGTCGTGGAAGCGGAGCTCGTCGAGCTTCTCGCGCGGCATGGCGAAGACGTCGGGAACGTCGAGCTTGTCGGGCGTGCCGGTCTTCACGCCGACCGGGCCGATGAGCACCAGCCGCTCGATCCGTTCCGGCACCTTGGTCGCGATCTCGGCGGCGATCCAGCCGCCGATCGAGAAGCCGACGAGATCGGTTCGCGCTAAACCCAGGCGATCCATCAGTTCCGAGGTAGATGTGGGCGATGTCGTCCACGCTGTCGAGCCAGTCCGGCAGCGACGATTTTCCGAAACCGGGATGCGACGGCGCGATCACGCGCCGGCCTTTCGCGAGCAAGTCGATGAATGGAGTGTCGCGCCCGATGCCGGCGCCGCCATGCAGATAGAGAATGGGCTTGCCCTGCCCGCGCTCGAGCACGTCGAGCTCGATCCCCGCAATTGAAATCATGTCAGCAGAGCCCCACTCAATTTGCGGAATGTTGTGATGTCCTGAAGCAACAGATGAGCAAGCTTGTCACTGCGACTTCCGTCGATAGGGACCAAGCGCGGCGCTCGCCTGCTGCGCAAATGACATGTCGATCACATCGCTTGCCTTCATCTGTCCGCCCACCCAGCCCTGCTTGAGAAAGAAGTCGAGGTCCTTCTGGATGCCGGCGGCGTTTACCGCACCGTCGACGTCCACGGCTTGAGAATACATCTCGCGCACGAGACCGGGATTCATATTGAAGCTCTTTGCCATGGTCGCGATGACCTCGTCGGCTCCGACGCCGGCGATCTTTCCGTCCTTGATCGCGTCGTTGTAGAGGCGCGCGCCCCGCAACCAGGCGCGCATGAAGCGTCCGGCGACGTCCTTGCGCTGGGTTGCGAACTTCTCGCTGTAGAAGATCACCGAGATCTGCTGATGGGGATAAAACTCGTTGGTGTCCATGAAACGCACGCCGTAGCCGGCGTTGACGGCGACCGTCGCCTGCGGCTCGATCAACATGGTGCCGTCGAGCGCCTTGTTCTGCAGCGCCGCGATCTGCTGCGGAAACGAGAGATAGACCGGGGTGACGTCCTCGAACCTGATCCCCGCGAACTTGGTCGCTTCGTTGAGCAACGACAGCGCGGTCACGCCCTGGGCCGCAAAGCCCATCCGCATTCCCTTGAGGTCCTTTAGGCTCTTGAACTGGCCGCTGTCGATCAGGTCCTTGCGCATGAACACGGTTTGGTAGAGATACCCCGGCTCGGTGTGCCCGCGATCGGCAACGATGCGAAATTTCACGCCGCGGATCAGCGCATTCCAGAAACCGACCGACAGCGCGCCGCTGCCGACGTCGAGCTCGCCGGTGCCGAGCGGTGCGATGACCTTCGCGCCGGAATCGAGCACGATCAGGTCGACATCGAGGCCCTCGTCCTTGAAGAAACCCTTGTCATAGGCGATGTAGAACGGCGCGTCGCTGGCCGATCCGCCGGTTCCAACCGCGACCTTGTCAGCCGCCGGTGCGGGGCTCGCCACCGTCGCCGCAATCGCGCCCGCCAGTACGGTGCGCAGCACGGATCGCAAGCTCGGCGACATTGGCGTTCTCCCATGTTGTTTTCTTTTGTTGCACCTTAGCCGATCCGGCGAAGAGCGGTAAAGCTGCGCACATGCATGGCTCCTGTCATCAAAGTTTGAACAGCGACTGCGCGTTCCGGTAGCAAATCTTCTCCTTGTCGGCCTTGGCGATATCGAGCGAGTCGATGACCTTCATGGTTTCGCGGATGTAGCTGGCCCCGCCCTCGGCGCCGAACGGGGCGTCGGAGGCAAACAGCACGTGATCGGCGCCGTAGAATTCGAGTCCGCACACCGTTCCGATGCGACCGCCGCACAGCGCCGTGTCGGCGTAAAAATCCCTGAAGCAGTCCATCAGCGGCTTCCCCAGCATCTGGCAGCACGCCGCTGTAATCCTCGTCCGAGGTGCGGCTGCCGAGCGTCGCCCAGCCGGTATCGAGGCGCGCGTCGAAGAACGGGATCATTGCGCCGAGGTGATGGATGAGAATTTTCAGGTTGGGCAGCCGCGTGGTCACGCCCGAGAAGATCAGCCGGGCCATGGTGCAACTCGTCTCATAGGGCCAGCCCAGGATCGCCCAGATCTCGTATTTCGATTTGTTCTCGGCAGGGAAATCCGGAACATTGGGCGTCCGCGCGGGATGCAGCAGCACCGGCTTGCCCGCCTTGGCCGCGATTTCGAAGATCGGAAAGAACCGCGGCTCGTCCAGGCAGGCGCCATTGACGTTGGTATGAAGCTGGAGCCCGTTCGCGCTGCCCTGGATCAGGATACGCTCGGCTTCCTTCGCCGCGGCGTCGGGCGCGTTCATGGGCAGCGCACCGACATAGCCCGCGAAACGATCGGGATACTTCGCGCACAGCTCGGGCGAGACCGTCATTGGCGACGCGAGCGAACTCCGGCGTCTGGTCCGGACCGGCCAACGCTTCGAGCGGAGGCAGTCCCAACGAGAGAACTTCCGAATAGTCAGCGAATTCGTCCATCATCCTGAGGCGCGCGTCGAGATCGTGGATGGTGCGAACCCCCTGCATCCGCTTGCCGATGTCCTGCGTGCCGCCGGTCGTTTGCGACATTTTCTCGAACAGGCCTTGCGGGAAGAAATGGCAGAAGGCGTCGATATGGCGCATGAGGCGGTTCTCCCGATGACGATGTTGTCGTCATTGCCGGGCTTGACCCGGCAATCCATTGCTTTCTTCGCAAGAAGACGGATGCGCGGGTCAGGCCCGCGCATGACGACGCATGACGGTTCCTCTCACTTCCACAACTGCTTGCTCGCCAGCCGCGCGCCTTCCACCAGCGCCTCGAACTTGGCCCACATCACGGTGGGATGCACGCGGCGGTAGAAGGTGCCCTGGGCGAAACCGCAATCGGTGCCGGCGATGACGTTCTCGCGTCCGAGCAGACTTAGCGAAGCGCGTGATGCGTTCGGCGATCAGTTCCGGATGCTCGACCACGTTGGTGGCATGGCTGATGACGCCCGGAATGAGCATCTTGCCCTGCCGGCAGCTTGACGTTCTTCCACACCTGCCACTCGTGCTCGTGGCGCGGATTGGCCGACTCGATCACATAGGCGCCGGCCCGCACCTTGAGGATGAGATCGACGATGTCCTTGAGCGCGACGTCGCTCACATGCGGCCCAGGCCAGCTGCCCCAGCACACGTGATAGCGCACGCGATCCTCCGGGATGCCCTCGAGGGCGTGGTTGAGCGATTCGACGAATTTGGCGAGCCAGCGGCGATACTCCTCGAAAGTGCCGGGCGGCACCATGCGGTCGAACGCGGTGGCCGCGCGCGCATCGTCGATCTGCAGGATGAAGCCGGCGTCGACGATCGTCCGGTATTCGGTGCGCATCGCCGCCGTGACTGCCGAGAGCCACTCCTCCTCGCCCTTGTAGTATTCATCCTTGCGGTCCGGCAGCACGCTCGACGGCGCGACGCACCGGCATGAAGGCTTCTTCCACCTTCACGCCTTTGAGCGCGGCTTTGAAATTGTCGATGTCACGCCGCAGGATCGTCCTGCCCGATATATTTCACCGGGCCGACGCAGGCGACCATCTTGGCGTTGGCCATCGGCTCGCGCACGTCGAGTTCGGCGTAGAACTCCTTGAAGCGCGTGCGGTCGGCTCCCGGGGTCCCGGGCCTGAAGCCCGGCGGGATCGCGCGCAGCTCGAAGCCGCTCAGGCGCTCGACGACATACTGGTTCCAGCTGATGGCCTTGCCGAATTCGCCGTCGCTGACGACGTCAACGCCGATTTCCGCCTGGCGGCGGACCACATCGGCGACGGATTGCTTCAGGCAATTCTCATAGGCCGCGTGATCGTAGGACTGACCGCCCTGCTTGGCGCGCAGGATGTCCTGCAGTGCCTGGGGACGGATCAGGCTTCCGACGTGGGTGGTGAGGATTCTGTCAGTGCTTCGTTTCATGATTTCCCTTTGGACGCGTTTTCCATGTCACGCCCGCAACGCAACCGGGCGATTTCGTTTTCATCGTAGCCGAGCTCCACGAGAATGGCGTCGGTGTGCTCTCCGAGCGTGGGCGCCGGCAAGGCCCGCTCGTTGCGTTCACCGTCGATCAGAACCGGGCGATGAATGGCGGTGATCTCGCCCTCGGTCGGATGGTGCTGCTGGTAGAAAGAGTTCAGATGGCGCACCTGCGGGTCGTCGAGCACGTCCTGGAGGCCCTGCACGGGCGCGAACGGCACATCATTCGCTTCGAGGACGTTCATCCAATGGGCGCGCGGCCTCGTCTGCACGATCTCGGCAAGGACGCGATTGAGTTCGCCGTAATTCTTGATGCGCAGGTCACGCGTCGCGAACCGTTCGTCCTGCACAAGATCGGGGCGTTCGAACGCCGCGGCGATCGCCTCGAAGAACTTCGGCTGCGACGAGAGATGGACGGCGAGCAACTTTCCGTCGCCGCAACGGAAGGCAAAGGACTGCGAGGCGGCCACCCTTGTCAGCCGATCACTCTCGATTCCCGCGCGAGTATAGTTCGCGAACGGATCGGGAATGAACGCGATGCCGGCCTCCAGCATGTTGACATCGACACGACGGCCGCGCCCGGTGCGCTCGCGTTCGTACAACGCGCCGAGGATCCCGTAACAAGCGAACATTCCGGTGGCATTGTCCGCGATGGTCGGCCCGCTCGATTGCGGATGCTCGGGATCGAGTTGAAGGCTCAGGATGCCGCTCAGCGCGACCGCGACATTGTCGTAGGCCGGACGCGCGCTATAGGGCCCCGAGGCGCCGAACCCCGTGATCGAGCAGTGGATCAGCCTGGGATTGGCGGCGCTGAGGACATCGTCCGTCAATCCGAACTTCTCCATGATGCCGGGCCGATAATTCTCGAGCAGGATGTCGGCGCCCGCGAGGAGCCTCAGCATGACGGATCGGCCCGCTTCGGTGCGCAGGTCGAGCTGAATGCTGCGCTTGCCGCGGTTGTAGGCGACGAAGTTCGGGCTGTATTGCCCGCCGCGGAAACTCCGGAACGGGTCGCCTTGCGGGGTTCGACCTTGATCACGTCGGCGCCGAGATCGGCCAGCATCAGCCCCGTGAGCGGTGCCGTGATCACCGTGCTGAGCTCGACGACGCGCACGCCTGTCAACACATCCGTCACTGCACGCAACTCCGCCCCTGTTGTCGCTACTCTGCCGCCTGCGTCTGCATCCCCGCATATTCCTTGTCGGTGAGCGATTGCAGGGTCGGCAGCACCTCGCTGGCAAACAACCGGATGTTCTTCTCGGTGAGGTCGCGCGGCAGGGTGGCGAATTGCAGCAGCGCGAGGAAGTTCTGGAAGCCGAGCAGCCGGTGACTGTCCATCAGACGCTTGCGAACGGTGTCGGGACTGCCGCACAGGATGATGCCCTGCTCGATCAGGGTATCCACGGTGTGCTCCTGGCCTGCGACGGATCGTTTATGGGTCAGCATATTCTTCAACGACTTGGCGCTGAGGTAGCCGGGCGGAAACAGCATCTGGAACGGCAGGCGCAGGAGCTTGTTGAATAGCGTCTCGACGTGGCGGCCCGCTTCCTCACGCGCCTTGGCGTCGGTGTCGGAGACGTAGACGGGAGCCGCCCAGCCGATCCGATCGGAACTCGCGGTGTAGCCGTGAACACGCTGGGAAGCCTCTCGATAATAGTTGAGAAAGCGCGCGACCGATTCAACCGGGCTGTAGGTCTGCAGATAGACGTATTTGCGCGATGGATGCGCGGCCCATTCGATGGTCTCGGTGGACCCGGTGGAGGGCGCCCAGATCGGCGGATGCGGCTGCTGGTAGGGCCGCGGCCACACGTTCACGTATTCGAAGTGATAGAACTTGCCCTCGAAAGCGAACGGACCGGGGCGGGTCCAGCTCTGCACGACGAGATCATGCGCCTCCTGAAAGCGCGCGTGGGAGAATGCCGGATTGGCGCCCATCGAGTAGTATTCGGCGCCGATGCCGCGCACCATGCCGGTGATCAGCCGTCCGCCGGTGATGCAGTCGAGCATGGCGTGTTCTTCCGCCAGCGTGAGCGGATGCTCTCGCAGGCAGAAGGCGTTGCCGAGGATGGCGATCTTGGCGTGCTTGGTCCGGCGCGCGAGCGCGGCGGCCATGACCACCGGCGACGGCATCAGCCCATAGGCATTTTGATGGTGTTCGTTGACGGAGATGCCGTCGAAGCCGAGTTCCGGCGGCAAGCTCGAGTTCGTCGAGATAGCGGTTGTAGAGCTCGTGTCCCTTTTCGGATCGAAGTAGGTGTTCGGCAGCACCACCCAGGCCGCGCGATGTTTGTCGGTGTAGCCCATGTCCAGATAGGCATAGGGCATGAGGTGAAACATGAAGACTTGCATCGCGTCGCCTCGCCGATTTGTTTCTTGCTTGTCGACGATTGTACGTCGCCTGCCGTCTTTACCAGTCGCGCGGGCTTCATGTCCCGGATTTGGCGCAGTGCGAGCGCATAGCAGACAAACGCATGTGCGCTGTGCAAGCGACGCGAGCAGTGCGCTGCGCCCGGGGACGAGGCCGTCACAATCCCAGGTAGGAGCGCGCCACCGCGCTATCGCGCGCGAGCATTTTCGCCTCGCCCTCGCCGACGACACGACCGAGCGCGAGCAGGTAAGCACGGTTCGCCGTCGCCAGCGCACGGCGGGCGTTCTGCTCGACCATCAGCACGCTCACGTCGTGGGCGATGCGTGCAAGCACGGCAAACAGCTCGCCCGAAAGACGCGGCGAAAGCCCGAGCGACGGCTCGTCGAGCAGCAGGAGCCTGGGCTGCGTCATCAGCGCGCGGCCGATCGCCACCATCTGCCGCTCGCCTCCGCTCATGGTGCGCACCGGCTTGGCGGCGCCGCTCGGCGAGGCGGGAAAAAGATCGAAGACGCGCTCGAGCGTCGCGGCCGCGCCTCCACGCGCACGCCCGACATACGCGCCCAGCGTGAGATTCTTCCATCACCGACATCGGCTCGAACAGCCGCCGGTTCTCCGGCACCGTGGCAATTCCCATCTCGACAATGCGATGCGGCGATTGACCCACCGAGTTCATGGCCCTCGAAGCGGATCGAGCCGCTCGCCGGACGCAGGAGTCCGGCGATGGCGTTGATGAGCGTGGTCTTGCCGGCGCCGTTGGCGCCGAGGATGGCAACCGCTTCCCCGGCGCGCAGGCGAATGTTGACCTCGTCGAGCGCCTTGTGGCGGCCGTAGGCGTGGCTGAGCCCAAAACGTCAAGCATGGCGCACTTCACGCATGGCTGAACTCAAACATGGGGAGCTCAAGCATCGTCGTCACCGAGATAAGCGCGGATGACTTCGGCATCGCGCAGCACCTCGCCCGGCGGTCCCTCGGCAATCTTGACGCCCGCGTTCATGACCACCACGCGCGAACACAATGCGCGTACCGCCGTCATCACGTGTTCGACCAGGATCACGGCGATGCCTTGGGCCGCGAGGCTCCAGACCACGGACATGCCGCCGTCGAGCTCGCCCGGGCTCAAGCCCCGAAAGCCATTCGTCGAGCAACAGTACGCGCGGCCGGGTGGCCAGCGCACGCGCGAGCTCGACCCGCTTCTGCTCGATATAGGTGAGCTGATCGAGCCGGTAGCCCGCCTTGAGCAGCAGATTGAGCTCGCCGAGGATGCCGGCGGCCTCGTACTCCGCGTCCTTGTACCGCTTTGGCTCGGCGCCATACATCACGCCCGCCATGACACCGACAATCGCCGGCAGGTTCGGCGGCATGCGCACGAGCTGGAAGGTGCGGTTGATGCGCTTGCGCACGCGCAGATGATTGGGAAGGCGGGTGACGTCCTCACCGCCGATGCGAATCGTTCCGGCGTCGGAACGGATGGTGCCGGCGATCAGGTTGAGCAGCGTGGTCTTGCCCGAGCCGTTCGGACCGATCAGGCCCAGAACCTCGCCGGGCGAAACCGAGAGCGACATGTTGCTGACGGCAACGAGGCCGCCGAACGCCTTCGTCAACCCATCGACTTCGAGCAGCGCCGCCATCAGCGCCCTCCGGTCGGTTGGCGACGAACGAGCCGCGCCCAGGTGTCTTCGATGAACCCCGCGATCCCGCGCGGCAACGATATCGGCCGCGAGAGCGAACCCCAAACGTCGATCAGCGGACCGGTGACGCCGCGCGGCAGCGAGATGGGACGGCGCAACACCCGCCAACCATCCTCCACCAGGCCGGTGATACCGCGAGGAAGAAAGTACACAATGATCATGAACACGAGGCCGAGGAACACGCTGAACCAGAACGGAAACCTCACCTGCAGAAACTCCGACAGCAGCACCAGCGGAACCACGCCGAGCACCGGTCCCCACAGCCGCTGCATGCCGCCGAGGAGCGCCATGATCACGACCTGGAAGGAGATCAGCGGATTGAACGCGAAGTTGGGCGTGAGATAGCCGAAGCGCGGCGCCATCACCGCGCCGACGGCGGTCATGAACACCGAGGAGACGACGAAGATCGACGACCTTCGCGAGCGGCACGTTGATGCCGGCCTGCCGCGCCATGGTCTCGTCGTCGCCGATCACCAGCAGCGCCACGCCGAGCCGCGTGCGCCGCAGCAGCCAGCCGACCAGGAACACCAGCACCGCCAGGCCGAGCAGGTGCTCGTAGATCATCGTCGTGTTGAACGGCACGAACACGTAGCGGCCCATCGTGTGGGTCTTGTTGATCTCCCACCATACCAGCAGCTCGCGCATCAGCTCCGAAAGGCCGAAGCCGAAGATGACGAAGAACATGCCGGAGATGCGCAGCGTCACCAGTCCGACCAGCAGCGCCATCAGCGTGCCGAGCACGAGCGCGACGCCGAACGTGGCGTAGATCGGCATCTCCTTGATCAGCATCGCCACCGTATAGGCGCCGAGGCCGAAGAACGCCGCGGTGGCGAGCGAGACGTAGCGCGTCGTGCCGGAGAACAGGGCCCAGGCCACGGTCAGCACCAGGTAGCACATCAGATTGACCATGAAGCCGAGGCCGTAGTCGGAAACGAGCCACGGCACGGCCGCGAGCGCGGCGACCAGCAAGCGCGAGCGCGACGATGGCGAGCGCAACCCGCATCACGGGGTCCCGAACAGGCCGCGCGGCCGCACGAGAAGCACGATCGAGGAACAGGAAGTAGGCGACCGCCAGCGTCAGACCGGAATCGACGAGATAGGAGCAGAGCGATTCCGCCACGCCCAGCAGCACGCCGGCCACCAGGCTGCCCACCATGTTGCCGACCCCGCCCATCATCACCACCACCAGCGCCTTCATGGTGAACTCGACGCCGATGGCGGGATTGAAGGTGAGGAACGTGCTCGACGAGCGTGCCCGCCACCGCGACCAGCGCGCCGCCGCCGGCGAAAGCCAGCGCCGACATGGCGGTCGCGTCGACGCCGACGAGGCGCGCGCCTGTCGGATCGATCGCAAGCGCGCGCATCGCGGCGCCGAAGCGCGTGCGGGTGAGGAACAGCCAGATGGCGAGCCCGAACGCGCAGGCGACGCCGAAGGCGAGCACGCGGTTGGCGGCGAACGTGAATCCGACGATCTGCACCGGCGTATTGAGATAATTGTAGAAGCGGTTGTCCGGCGTGAACGCGAGCTGCGCGGCGCCCTTGAGCACGAACAACAGGCCGAAGGTGGCAAGGATGGTATCACCCTCGAGGTCGTCGCGGGTGCGCGCGCGCCGCACCAGCGGCAGCATCAGCACGCGATAGACCAGCCAATTGGCGGCGAAGGTCACCGGCACGGAGAGCGCCATCCCGAGGATCGGATCGATATGCGCGAGCGTGAACATCCAGAAGGCGGCGAACGCCGCCGCCATCAGGAACTCGCCATAGGCCAGATTGAAGATGCGGGCGACGCCGTATTGCAGATTGAAGCCGATCGCGATCAGCGCGTAGAGACCGCCGGTGATCACGCCGCCCAGAACGACTTCGATCAGTGACATGCCGCCCCTCGCCGTCATGCCCCGCGCAGGCGGGGCACCCAGTCACCGGCGCTTGTTTCAGCGTTCTCTAGCACAGGCCGGCGCTGCTGGATCGCGCCGCTTGCGCGGGCGATGACAGATCTTGGGGTCACCACGCCGGCTTGGGAAAGATGATCGGCTTGGCGCCTGGCAGATCCGATCGGTGCGATTCCGACGAACTGGCCGTTCTGCCACTGCCCCACACCCCATTGCTTGCCGCGGATGTGGGTCTTGAGATCAACCGGCCCGACGATGGTCTGGTACGGCCCGCCGTTCTCGACCGCGTCGAGCACCTTCTTGCGATCGAGCGTGCCGGCCTTCTCGATGGCCTGCTCGAGCACCTGCAAGCTCGCATAGGTCACCGGCGCCGCCCAGCCGTCGGCGGCGCGATTGAGCAATGCCGTCTGACGCTGGACGTACTCCTGTGCGCCCGGCAGCGACGGATCCCAGCCGCCGAGACCCAGCACGCCATTCGCCTTTTCCTTGAAGTTGGCGCCGTAGGCGGCGAAGGCGGTGCCCACGCGCGGTATAGAACGCCTTGGGATTGTAGCCCTGCGTGATCGCGGTGTTCGTCAGCATGAAGGTGTCGGGCGGATAGCTGTAGGCGATGAACGTATCCGCGCCGGAGGCCTTGGCCTCCTTGATCTCGTTGGTCAGATCGGAGGCGCCGAGCGGATAGCTCTTGCTCACCACGATCTCGAAGCCGGCGTTCTTGAGCACCGGCGTGACGCCCGAGGAGGCCTCGGCGCCGAACTGATCGGCGACGTTGAACATCACCAGCTTGTTGTTGATCTTGTTCTCACCCTTGAGCTTGCCCAGAACCTCGACCAGCGCGCCGCCGAAATTGCGCGGCTCGTTGAGGAAGAAGAACAACGTCGGCATCTGCTTGACCAGGTTGGCCGCGTCGTTGGAGTTGGCCGTCACCGCGAGATGCGGATAGCCGTTGCGGGCATAGACCGGCGCCACCGCGAGGTTGAACCCGGTGCTCCAGGGCGGCAGCACGAAATCCACCTTGTCCTGGGTCATCAGCCGCTCGGTGAGACGCACCGCCGCCTCGGCATTGCTGGTGTCGTCATATTCCACGACCTCGACCGGAATTCGCTTGTTGAATTCCTTGATCATGAGGCCGCCCTTCTTGTTGACGTCGTCCACCCACAGCTTGTAGGCGGGCAGCGTCGTCACGGCGGCGCCTTGCGCGTTCACGCCGCTGAGCGAAACGACGTATCCGATCTTGATGCTCTTCGGCGGATCCGCCGCGCAGCGCCAATGACGCCGTCGCAACGATCCCGATTGCCGCGGCTGACGCCAGACGGCCCAATTGCCACTTCATTTCTTCCTCCCTCGCAGAATTTTCGTTACCCGATCCGCCGACCTTCCCATCAGAATGGATAGGGATTCGGCTTGTCCTTGATTGTCACCCATTGCCAGTTCGTGAATTCCTCCCAGTTCGCCGGACCGCCGATGCGCGTGCCGTTTCCCGGACGCACCGGTGCCGCCGAACGGAATGTGCGGCTCGTCGGCGACGGTCTGATCGTTGATATGCAGGATGCCCGTGCGGAGCCGGTTGCCGAGCGCGCAGCGCGCGGCCGACCGACTGCGAGAACACCCCGGCGGAGAGGCCATATTCGTTGCTGTTGGCGAGCGCGACCGCCTCGTCCTCGGTGGCGAAAGGCGTGATCGCGGCGACCGGGCCGAACACCTCCTCGTCGAAGGCGCGCATGCCGGGCTTCACGCCGGAGAGGACGGTCGGCCGGTAGAACGGACCGTCGAAGGTGCCGCCGGCGCTGAGCTTCGCCCCGGCCGCCACCGTGTCCTTGACGATCCCGTGGATGCGGTCGACCTGGGCGCGGCTGATCACCGGCCCGAGCGCCACCTGTCCCGAGGTCGGATCGCCGACCGGAAGATGCTTCGCCTTGGCCACGAGCTTCTCGGTCAGCGCATCGACGATCTTCTCGTGCGCGATGACGAGACCGGTGGTCATGCAGATCTGGCCCTGGTGGAACCAGGCGCCGAACGCGATGGCTGACGCGACCGCGTCGAGATCGGCATCGTCGAGCACGATCACGGCGTTCTTGCCGCCGAGCTCGAGCTGCACTCTTCTTGAGATGCTTGCCGGCAAGCTCGCCGATGCGGCGGCCGACCGCGCTCGATCCGGTAAAGGAGACCATCGCGATGTCGGGATCGACGCAGATCGCCTCGCCGGCCTCGGCGCCGCCGGGCAGGACCTGCAGCACGCCCTTGGGCAGGCCCGCTTCCTCGAACAGCCGCGCGATGATGAAGCCGCCGGTGAGCGCGGTGCGCGGATCCGGCTTGAGCACGACGGCATTGCCGGTGGCGAGCGCGGGCGCGACCGCGCGGCTCGACAGAATGAGCGGGAAATTGAATGGCGAGATGATGCCGATCACGCCGCGCGGCACACGCCGGGCCAGCGATATTCGGCCGCCGTCGCTCGGCAGCACCAATCCCTGGGGCTCCGTGCACATCGCGGCCGAGCGGTGCAGGATGCTGGTCACCATCTGCACCTCGAAGGCCGCCTTGGCCTCGATGCCGCCGGTCTCGCGCACGATCCAGTAGACGAGCTCGGACTGGTTCTCCTCCATCAGCGCGGCGACCTTGCGCAGGATCGCGGCGCGCTGGTCGTAAGGCGTGGCGGCCCAACCCGGCTGCGCGGCGCGCGCCTCGGCGGCGGCCTGGCGCACGTCCTCGGCGGTGGCATTGCCGACGCGGGTGATGACAGCGCCGGTCGCGGGTTCCAGCACGTCGAGCGAACCGCCGATCGCGGGCCGCCATTGCGCGCCGAACAGCCGTCCGCGCCACATCGATCTCGATGAGGATTCTCGGTATCGGCGCGTTCATCCCCGCATGTCCTCCCGGCAGCTGAATTTCGGCTTCGCGCCGGTGTCTGGGATCCGCAATCGTCCGCCGCCGAAGGCAAATATGGATCGATGCCGCGTTTGAGCGGGCCGATGATCGTATACAGGCGGTCATGGGTGGGCAAGATTATCGCGTGCCTGGCGCCGGGGCTTAGGCTTGAGCAATTCTGTGGCGAAAGGTCGCTGATGTGGAGCGAGGCGCCCTGCCCGGCGGGCGAGGCTTGGCTTCGTCACCGCGTTCCTATGAAGGACCTGCGGCCAATACTGATAGGAACGTCAAATGCGCTACGCTAGTATCCAACTGGTTGACTTATCGCGCGAGCGACCCGGTGACCGCTCGAGGACAAGACCGCGAATGATCGACCTCCCGCGCTGCCCGATCGCTTCCGCGACGTGGAGCACCTGGAGCAGGTGATGGCCACGCCGTCGGCGGCCTTGAGTCACCGCGCTGCAAGACCTTCCCGGCGACATCATCGTCCTCGGCGTGGGCGGAAAGATCGGGCCGTCGCTGGCGCAGCTCGCCAAGCGCGCGGCGCCGGGCAAGCGGGTCGTGGGCGTTGCCCGTTTCAGCGAAACGGGCCTGCGGGAAAAGCTCGCGCGGATGCGGCATCGAATGCATCGAGGCCGACCTGCTCGACCGCAAGCAGATCGACGCGCTGCCGAAACTCGCCAACGTGGTGTTCATGGCCGGACGCAAGTTCGGCTCCGCCGGCCACGAGGACCTGACCTGGGCGATGAACGCGCACGTGCCGGCGCTCGTCGCCGAGGCCTTCGCGGGCTCGCGCATCGTCGCCTACTCGACCGGCTGCGTGTATCCCTATGTCAACGTGCATCATGGCGGCGCCACCGAGGCGACCCCGGCGACGCCGCCGCCCGGCGCCTATGCCAATTCCTGCGTCGCGCGCGAGGGCATGTTCCGATATTTCTCGCGCACGCGCGGAACGCCGGGCCGCATCATCCGCCTCAACTATGCGATCGACATGCGCTACGGCGTGCTGCACGATGTCGCCACGCGCGTGCTCGCCGGCGAGCCGATCAATCTCACCGCGGGCCACGTCAACGTGATCTGGCAGGGGATGCCAATGCCATGGTGCTGCGCGCGCTGGGTCATTGCACGGTGCCGTCGAGCCCGCTCAATGTCAGCGGCCCGGAGACCGTGAGCGTGCGCTGGCTGGCGGAATCGTTCGGCCAACGCCTGGGCAAGCCGCCGGTTTTCACCGGCGTCGAAGCGGCCGAGGGCTGGCTGGTCAACACCGCCGAGGCGACGCGGCTGTTCGGTTATCCGAGCGTTCCGCTCCTGACGCTGGTCGATTGGACCGCGGACTGGGTCGGCCGCGGCCTGCCGAGCCTCGGCAAGGACACCCATTACGATACGCGCGATGGCAACTTCTGAGCTGCAGTTCGCCGTCAAGCCGTCCCTGACGCCGTCGGAACTGGACGACGTCGGCGCGCTCGTGGCGCGAAGCGCGCTGGAACCAGCTTGCCGCCGATTGGCGCATCTTCATCGAGCTCGGCCGCGTGTACGCCGCCCATCACCGGAGACGGCCGCATCGTCGCCACCACCGCGACGCTGCCCTATGGCGAGCCGTTTCGCCTGGATCAGCATGGTGCTGGTGAAGGGCGATTACCGCCGCCGCGGTCTGGCGACCCAGCTGATGCGCCGGGCGATGGACGAACTCGCGCGCGAGGCTCGCATCCCCATCCTCGATGCCACGCCCGACGGGCGCGCCGTCTATCGCAGGCTCGGCTTTGAGGACTCCTGGGGCTTTGCGCGGCTGCTCCGCCGCGAGCGGCAACGCGCCGCCGCTACCTTCGTCGGTCCGGCGGACGTCACCATACGGGCAATAGTCGACCCGGATTGGCCGGCGCTGTGCGCCTACGACGCCGCCGCTTTCGGCGCCGAACGCGGCGCCGTGCTTGCGGGCTTGCGCGGGCGACTCCCCGCCGCCGAGTTCGTCGCCGAGCGCGCGGGTCGCATCGTGGGCTTCGCGCTGGGCCGCGACGGCGGCCTGGCCGCGCAGGTGGGCCCGTTGATCGCGGATGACGACGGCGATCGCGGCCGCGCTTCTCGCGCGCGCGGTCGACGGCCTCGAAGGCCCGCTGTTCGTCGATCTCGCCGACAGCAAACAGGAGGTGCGGAGCTTCCTCGACGCGTCGCGGCTTCACCGAAGTGCGGCCGTTCACGCGCATGCTGTATGGGTCTTCGACGCGCTTCGACGACGCGGCGCGGACCTTCGCCGTGATCGGGCCGGAATTCGGGTGAGGAATTGATGGCTTGTGCATCCCGGGCGCCGCGCAGCGGAGCGGAGCGACTGGCGGCAGACCCGGGACCGTTACGAACGCCGAATACGAAGCGATCAAAAAAGCTTGGGCGGATTGATCGGCGGCATCTTCACGTTCTTGTCGAGGAACTCGTTGGTGTAGGCCGCTCTTGACGTCGTAGGGCTTTTCCATCTTCAGGTATTCGTCGACCAGCTTGTAGTCGTCCGCCATGCGCTTGTCGTCCTGCCAGCCGAGCGCCACCGTGCGCGCGGTTTCGTCGTTCATCAGAATGGTGACGAGGTGCCAGTTGTCGAGCTCGTTCTGGTAGAGCAGCGCACCGTTGGCCTCGACCAGCGCCTTGACGCAGGGGTCCGGCGTCTTGGCGCACTCGGCGAATGCCTTCTGCGTGATCTTCACGAACTTGTCGGCCTTGTCGTGGTTCGCCTTGAGCCAGGCGCCGTTGGCGATGATGGAATTGCCGTACGGATTCACGCCCGCGTCCTTCCACGCCAGGAAGCCCATGTCGTTCGCCGAGCTCGCGCGCGAACACGTGGTGCAGGTTGAAGAACGAGGTGGTCGCATCGACGGTCTTGGCCTTGAGCGCGCTGAGCTTGGAGTTGGCGTCGATGTTGACCCAGGTCACCGAGTTGGGATCGATGCCGATCGTCTTCGCCAGCGCCGGCCACATCGTGCGCGCGCCGTCGCCGGCGGGATTGCCGATCTTCTTGCCGGCGAGATCCTTGACGCTCTGGATGCCGGAGCTCTTGAGCCAATAGAGACCCTGCGGCGAGTTGGCATAGACGTTCATCACGCCCGACGGCATCGACGCCCTTGCCGCGGAACAGCAGCACGCCCGCCATGTCGGACAGGCCGAGCTGGGAGTGGCCGGCGCCCACCTTCTGCGCGGAAGCGGCGGAGCCGCGGCCGGTCTCGAAGTCGACGTCGAGGCCGGCCTGCTTGTACCAGCCCATTTTCTGGGCGTAGAAATACGGCGCGTGATCGCCGCCGGCGACCCAGTTGAGCGTGAAGGTGATCTTTGCGCCGCGGCCGGAGTCGCGCCGAGTGCAACGAGCGTCGCAAGCGCGACTTTCGTGAAGTTCTTCATGCCGAGCTCCAATGTTGGGGCTAAGGTTGCGCACCGTCTCGACGCGCACCGAATGTCCTGGTAACCGCGTAGTTACATGGACGATAGGAGCGGCCCCGTGCCCCTGTCAATTAGCCCCCTGGACGAGCGCCCTACTAGGATCGTGACTTGCCAGTGTCCCGTTGTTTCCGACGTTCGTAAAAGCGGGTGCTGCGAAATGATACGAACGTCGGAAACGGGACACTAGCGTTCGGCATGGCGAATTCAAAACCACCATCGGCGCACCGGCGCGATCCCGACCGCACGCGTGAAGCGATCCTTCTCGCCGCGCAGCACGAGTTCGCGGCCAAGGGTCTCTCCGGCGGGCGCGTCGATGAGATCGCGCGCGCGCGCGCACGCCAACAAGCGGATGATCTATCATTATTTCGGCAACAAGGACGGGCTCTATCTGGCCGCGCTCGAACGGGTCTATGAGGAGCTGCGCGGCACTGGAAAACACGCTCGACCTTGCGCATCTTGCCCCCGCGGCCGCGATCCGGCGCCTGGTCGAGTTCACTTTCGACTATTCCCGTCGCCATCCCGAATTGATCAGCCTCATCAACAACGAAAACCTGCATCGCGCCCGGCATTTGCGAAAATCGAAGAAGGTGCGCGAGCTGCACAGCCCGTTCGTGAAGCTGCTCGACGACATCCTGCAGCGCGGGGTCGCCGAAGGCGTGTTCCGAACCGGTGTCGATCCGGTCGAGCCTCTACATCACCATCGCCGCCGTCGGCTATTTCTACCTCTCGAACAATCGGACGCTGTCGACCATCTTTGGGCGCGATCTCGGCAGCGCGGCGGCATGCCGCAGGCGCAAGCGGCACAATGTCGAATTCATTCTGAACGCGATCCGGGCATGACGCACGATCGTCATTCCGGGCACCTTGCACGCCGAGAACGTTGACAGTCACCGACGTCCCGGCACAATGTAACCGGCTGGTTACTTGAGGTCGTTGATGGCATTGCGCTGGCAGGACTGGTCCCCGCAGGCACTCGCCGCGCTGCGCAAGGGCGTGGTGATCCCGGCGCATCCGCTGGCGCTCGATCCCGATCGCAAGCTCGACCCCGCCGCCAACGCGCCCTCACCCGCTACTACCTCGATGCCGGCGCGGGCGGGCTCGCCGTCGGCGTCCATACCACCCAGTTCGCCATCCGCGAGGCCGGGCTGTTTGCACCGGTGCTGGAGCTCGCCATGCGCGGCGCCGCCGAATGGGCGCATGACGCCGCCGATCATGATCGCCGGCCTCGCCGGCCGCACGGCGCAGGCGGTGCAAGGAGGCGCAGGTCGCGCGCGGTCTCGGCTATCATGCCGGGCTGCTCTCGCTCGCCGCACTCAAGGGCGCGAGCGAGGACGAACTGATTGGGCACGCGCAGGCGATCGCGCACGAGATCCCGCTCGTCGGGTTCTACCTGCAGCCGGCCGTGGGCGGGCTCGTGCTCCCGGTCTCGTTCTGGCGCCGCTTTGCGGCCATCGAGAATGTCGTCGCCATCAAGATCGCCCCGTTCAACCGCTATCGGACGCTCGACGTGGTGCGCGGCGTGGTGGAGGCGGGCGCCGCCGACCGGGTCACGCTCTATACCGGCAATGACGATCACATCATCCTCGATCTCCTGACTCCGTTCACGGTGGTGGCGAACGGCCGCGAGACCGTCGTGCGCATCAAGGGCGGGCTGCTCGGCCATTGGAGCGTGTGGGTGAAGCGGGCGGTCGAGCTGCTCGACCGCATCCACGCGTCGGTCGCTTCCAACACCGTGCCCGCCGATCTGCTGGCGCTCGAGTCGCAGGTCACCGATTGCAACGCGGCGATCTTCGATGTCGCCAACGACTTCCACGGCGTCATCGCTGGCTGCCATGAAATCCTGCGCCGACAGGGGCTGCTCGCAGGCATCTGGTGCCTCGACCCGCACGAAACGCTGGGGCCGGGACAGAAGGAAGAGATCGACCGCGTCTGCGCTGCCTATCCGCACCTCAACGACGATGCGTTCGTGCACGCCAATCTCGAGCGCTGGCTGTCGTGACTCGGTTCCCTACAACAACTCGGCGTGCTCGCGCCCCGCGTGCGAGGGAGCGGACGCTGGAGCCGCCCGCTCGCTGTCGGCGGCAAGGTGATCGTGAACATCGACTTTGGCCGAGCCCGTCAACTGGCTCCGAAACGATGCTTGCCGTACCATGCCGCCATCGCCGCCGTCTGACCTGAGGAGTAGACGTTGGGAGCAAATCCACAAGCGCTGCAACGCTATGCGTGGGCGGTCCTGAGCCACCTCGGGCTGGTGATCGCGTGGTATCTGTTCGTCAAGTTCGGCGAGGTGCCGAAATACGTCATGCCCTCGCCCTACGACACGGTTCACGCACTGCTCGTCCCGAACTATCGCTGGGTGGAAAACATCGCGGTGACGACCACCGAGATTTTCGGCGGCTATTTTCTCGCCGTCGTCTTCGGCATCGGCGCGGCGCTGCTGTTCTCCTGGTTCCGCTGGCTGGAGATGGCGGTCATGCCGCTGCTGGTCAGCCTGAACATGATCCCAAAGGTGGCGCTCGGACCGCTCATCATCGTGTGGTTCAAATACGGCATCGGGCCGAATGCCATGATGGCGTTCGCCATCTGCTTCTTTCCGATCGTGCTCACCACGGCGCGGGGCCTGCGCGAGGTCGAGCCGGAACTGCTCGATCTCGTGCGCACGCTGCGGGGCTCGCGCTGGCAGGTGTTCACCAAGATCCAGCTTCCCGGCGCGCTGCCCTACATCTTTTCCGGCATGAAAGTCGCCGCGATCCTCGCGGTCGCCGGCGCCATCGTCGGCGAGTTCCTCGGCTCCGACCGCGGCCTCGGCTACCTCATGCTGCAGGTGCAGGTCACGCTCGACACCGCCGCGATGTTCATGGCGGTCATCCTGATCACCCTGATCGGCATGGTGCTCTATGGGATGGTGCTGGCGCTCGAGCGCATGCTGGTCGTGCGCGACGCGCGGCTGTCGTAGACGGATGTCGTAGACCATGGGCGAACCGTTCATCCACCTGGCCGGCGTGCAGAAGGTCTACCGCACGCGCGGTGCGGATTTTCTCGCCATCTCCGAGGCGACCTTCGACGTCGAGGCGGGCGAGCTCGTGTCGCTGGTCGGGCCCTCCGGCTGCGGCAAGACCACGCTGCTCAAGGTGCTGGCCGGGCTTCATCCGTTCGATTCCGGCGAGGTGACGATCGGCACGACGGCGCAGCCGTTCGATCCCTCGCGCGACATCGGCATGGTGTTCCAGCAGCCGCTGCTGCTGAAGTGGCGGCGCATCATCGACAACGTGCTGCTGCCGGCGGAAATCCTCGGGCTGCCGATGGCCGCGAGCCGCAGCCGCGCACGCGATCTGCTCGCGCTGGTCGGGCTCAAGGGCAACGAGGACAAATACCCCTACGAGCTCTCCGGCGGCATGCAGCAGCGCGCGGCGATCGCGCGCGCGCTCGATCCACGATCCCAAGCTGATCCTGATGGACGAGCCGTTCGGCGCGCTCGATGCGCTCACGCGCGAGAAGATGAACCTCGAGCTGCTGCGCATCTGGGAGGAGGCGAGGAAGACCATCGTCTTCGTCACCCACGGCATCACCGAGGCGGTGTTTCTCGGCACCCGCGTGATCGTGCTCACGGCCGGACCGGCGCGCATGGCGGACAATTTCCGGGTCGAGCTGCCGCATCCGCGCACGCTCGAGATGAAGACCAGCGAGAAATTCGGCGAATACACCCGGCGGATCTACAAACTCTTGGGCCTGCAGTGAAACGCTCCCGACCGATGAAGGATGGCCCTTGTCCGTAAGCCGTCGTGTGACCTCGATCCGCAGAGGGCACCGCGAAGATCAACTCGAAAAGGAAGGTGGAATGACGCAGCAACGTCTCGGCATCATCATGAACGGCGTCACCGGCCGCATGGGCATGAACCAGCATCTGATCCGCTCGATCGTGGCGATCCGCGCGCAGGGCGGCGTCGCGCTGCAGCAACGGCGACACGGGTGATGCCCGATCCGATCCTGGTCGGTCGCAACGAGGCGAAGCTGGCGCAATTGGCGAAGGCGAACGGCGTCACGCGCTGGACGACCGACCTCGATGCCGCGCTCAAGAACCCGGAAGACACGCTGTTCTTCGATGCCGCCACGACCAAGCTGCGGCGCCAAGCTGCTGCGCAAGGCGATCGCGGCGGGCAAGGACATCTATTGCGAGAAGCCGATGGCTGAGAACCTCAAGGATGCCCTCGACGTGGCGCGCGCCGCAAAGAAGGCCGGCATCAGGCACGGCGTGGTGCAGGACAAGCTCTTTCTCCCGGGCTGCTCAAGCTCAAGACGCTGATCGACTCCGGCTTCTTCGGCCGCATCCTCGCGGTGCGCGGCGAGTTCGGCTACTGGGTGTTCGAGGGCGACTGGCAGCCGGCGCAGCGGCCGTCGTGGAACTACCGCAAGAAGGACGGCGGCGGCATCATCCTCGACATGCTCTGCCATTGGCGCTACGTGCTCGACAACCTGTTCGGCGAGGTCAAGAGCGTCTCCTGCCTCGGCGCGACCCACATCCCCAAGCGCTGGGACGAGAACGACAAGCCCTACAAGGCCGACGTCGACGACGCGGCCTATGCCACGTTCCAGCTCGCGGGCGGCGCCATCGCCCACATCAACAGCTCCTGGTGCACGCGCGTGCGCCGCGACGATCTCGTGACCTTCCACGTCGACGGCACGCTCGGCTCGGCGGTGGCCGGCCTGCAGAAATGCTGGAGCCAGGCGCGCGTGAACACGCCGCGGCCGGTGTGGAATCCGGACGTGCCGCAGCCGATCAAGTTCTTCGAGACCTGGGCCGAGGTGCCCGACAGCGCCGACTACGACAACGGCTTCAAGATGGAATGGGAGATGTTCATCCGCCATCTCTACGACGGCACTCCGTTCAAGTGGACGCTGGTCGAAGGCGCCAAGGGCGTGCAGCTGGCCGAGGCCGGGCTCAAGAGCTGGAAGGAGCGGCGCTGGATCGATATCCCGCCGCTGAAGGTGTGACCGTAGCCAATGTCGTCTGACGGCGCACCGTAGCTCGCCAATCTGCACCGCGACCGGCAAGACGTAATCGAGGACACGTACGTGCCCACGCTCAATCTTCCCATCGCCGGCGGCGAGCTTGCGCCCTACACCACCAAGCCGCCGCGCGATCTGCCCGCGGCCGAGCCGCCGTTCAACCGCATTGCCTACGCCGCCGCGCATGTCGTCGCCGATCCGCTGGCCGATGCCGATCCCTGGCTCGACTGCCGCCATCGACTGGGAGCGCACCATCGCATTCCGACGGCACCTGTGGTCGCTCGGGCTCGGCGTCGCCGAGGCCATGGACACCGCCCAGCGCGGCATGGGCGTCGACTGGACGACCTCGCTCGAATTGATCCGCAGAAGCCTCGCCGCCGCGCAGGATTTTCCCGGTGCCCTGATCGGCTGCGGCGCCGGCACCGATCATCTCGATCCGGCGCGACGCGTGACTCTCGACGACGTCATCCGCGCCTACGAGGAACAATGCGCGGCAATCGAAGCGCTGGGCGGGCGCATCGTGCTGATGGCCAGCCGCGCGCTGGTAAAGGCGGCGCGCACGCCGGCGACGATTACGCCAAGGTCTATGGCCGCATTCTCAGTCAGGTGAAGGAGCCGGTGATCATCCACTGGCTGGGCGAGATGTTCGATCCCGCGCTCGCGGGCTATTGGGGACACCGCGACCACCATGAGGCGATGGACGTCGCCGTCGACGTGATCGCCGACCATGCCGCCAAGGTCGACGGCGTAAAGATTTCGCTGCTCGACAAGGACAAGGAGATCGCCATGCGCCGCCGCCTGCCGCAGGGCGTGCGCATGTATACCGGCGACGACTTCAACTATGCGGAGCTGATCGCCGGCGACGCGCAGGGCTACTCCGACGCGCTGCTCGGCATTTTCGACGCGATCGCGCCGGCGGCGTCGCCGCGCTCGGCGGCTTCGACCCGCGGCGACGCAAAGACCGTTCCATGACATCCTGGCGCCGACCGTGCCGCTGTCGCGTCACATCTTCAAAGCGCCGACACGCTTCTACAAGACCGGCGTGGTGTTCATGGCCTATCTCAACGGCCTGCAGGATCACTTCACGCATGGTCGGCGGCCAGGAGAGCGCGCGCTCGACCCTGCACCTCGCCGAGCTGTTCCGGCTTGCCGATGCCGCCGGTCTGCTCGCCGATCCCGACCGCGCCGCCGGACGCATGCGGCATGTCATGGCGACCCGCGGCGTGCAGGCGTGATGCGCGACCTGTCGAACGACCGCGCGCTGCTGTCGATCAACTCGATGACGGTGAAGCCATGGTCGCTAGTTGAGCTGGTCGAGGGCTGCGCCCGCGCCGGCATCTCCGCGATCTCGCCCTGGCGCGACATCGTGCAGGCCTGCGGCGTCGAGCGTGCGGCGAAGCTCATCCGCGCGCACGGCAATGACCGTCACCGGCTTGTGCCGCGGCGGCATGTTTCCCGCCGCCGACGCGGCCGGACGACGCGCCGCGCTCGACGACAACCGCGCGCGCGGTCGACGAAGCCGCCGCCATCGGCGCGCAGTGCCTCATGCTGGTCGTCGGCGGCCTGCCGAAAGGCTCGCGCGACATCGATGGCGCGCGACGCCAGGTCCGCGACGGCCTGGCCGCGCTCCTGCCCTATGCGCGACAGGCAGAGCGTGCCGCTGGCGATCGAGCCGCTGCATCCGATGTATGCCGCCGACCGCGCCTGCGTGAACACGCTCGCGCACGCCAACGACCTCTGCGACGAGCTGGGCGCAGGCGTCGGCGTCGCGGTCGACGCCTATCACGTCTGGTGGGATCCCGATCTGCCGCGCTCAGATCGCGCGCGCGGGCGAACGCATCCTGGCCTATCACGTCTGCGACTGGCTGGTGCCGACCACCGATCTGCTGCTCGATCGCGGCATGATGGGCGACGGCGTCATCGACCTGCGCGGCGATCCGGACCATGGTGGAGAACGCCGGCTATCGCGGCCACTGCGAGGTCGGAAATTCTCTCCGCCGAGAACTGGTGGAAGCGCGATCCCGACGAGGTCCTGCGCGTCTGCATCGAGCGGCATCGGACGGTGGTGTAATGGCGCAGCGCGATCGTTACTCACGATCCGTCACCCTGAGCGTGCTCGCCCACGCAGGTAAGTCCGACGCAGCCTGGCGCATGCTTGGCTGCATGGCGAGCCTTGAAGGGCAGACGGCCCTCGATATCGTGGTCTTGCCGTTCATCGAGGCCTCGCTTCGCTCGGGCACCTCAGGATGACGGATCGATGATGGTCGCGCCGTGGCACGTAAGCAACCGATGACGGCATCATCCTCGGCGCCGGCCACAACGGACTCATCCTGCAGGCCTATCTCGGCAAGGCCGGGCTGAAGACGCTGGCGATCGATCGCCGGCCGATCGCTGGCGGCGGACTGAGCACGCTGGAAGACCCGCGCCATCCCGGCTTCCTGCACAACACCCACGCCTTCTTCCAGCGCGCCATCACCGCGATGCCGTGGTACGCCGATCTCGCGCTCGCAGCGGCACGGCGCGCATTACATCGAGCCCGAGCTCAACGTCGCGCTGCTCACCGGCGACGGACGCGCGCTGGAATGGTGGACCGATATCGCAGCACGACGATCGCGTCGTTCGCGCGCCTTCAGCCGCCGCGACGCCGACACGCTGCGGCGCTGGCACGACGAGTTCGTGCCGATCGTGCGCGACATCCTGGCGCCCGAGGGCCGCTCGCCGCCGCTGCCGCCGCAGGAGCGGCGCGCCCTGCTGGCACGCACCAGCTGCCGGCCGGCGGCTGCTCGAGGTGAGCGCGCTGTCGCCGCTGCGAATTCGTGCGAGCAGGAGTTCGAGCATCCGACCGATGCAAGGCCGGCCTCCTGTTCTTCAACGGGCTGCGCGAGGTCGACCTGCGCGCTGCGCGGGCTTCGGCCATCACATCGCCGCGCTGCTGGCGAGCCCGGCCAAGGCGCAGATGTCGCGCGGCGGCTCGGCGGCGCTGGCGCGCGCGCTCGAAGGCAGCGGTGCGCGAGACGGGCGGCGAGATCAGGCTGATGACCGAGCCGCAGCGCATCGTGGTCGAGGGCGGCCGCGCGGTCGGCGATCGAAACCGCCGACGGCGAGGTGATCCGCGCGCGGCACTTCGTCGCCTCCTCGCTCAATCCGCACCAGACCTTCCTCGACCTGCTCGATCCACGCGCTCGGTGCCGCGCGAGATCCGCGACCGGGCGCAGCGACTTCCAGTACAACCTGCTGGCGCCGCTGTTCGCGCTTCACCTCAATCTGCGCGAGCCGCCGCGCTACCGCGCGAGCGCCGATCATCCGGAGCTGGCGCAGGCGTTCATGGTGATCATGGGGCTCGACCATGTCGACCAGTTCGGCGACATCGTGCGCCATCACGAGGCCGGCACCATCCCGCCGACGGTGATGTGGGGCGCCTGCCCGACGCTGTTCGATCCGAGCCAGGCGCCGCCCGGCCGGCACACCGCGTTCATGTGGGAGAAGCTGCCCTATCGCGTGCACGGCGATCCCGGCAATTGGGACCGCCTGCGCGACGACGCATGGCGCACGTGATGCGCGAGCTCTGGCAACAGCACGCGCCCAACCTCGCCGACGCGGTCATCGACTCCGTTCACGCGCTCGCCGCTCGACGTCGAGCGCTCGCCTGCCCAACATGCGCGAGGGCGATCTGCTGGTCGGCGCCTTTGCCAACGACCAGGTCGGCTATCACCGCCCGTTCGCCGGCGCCGGCGACGTACCGCACCCACCTGCCCAGCCTTTATCTCTGCGGATCGAGCAGCCATCCCGGCGGCAACATCACCGGGCTTCCCGGCCTACAACGCGGCGCAGGTGATCCTGGCCGATCTCGGCATCGCGGCCGGACTGGATGCCGGCGCCGATCGCGCCGCGCCTGGCGGCGATGTGAGCTGATCTGACGCGGCAGGGTCACTCCGCCGCCGCCATGCGCGTCGTGACCCGCCATATGTCGGCCGATGTCGAGCGGATCGGCCTCGCTCGCGCGCGCCTCGTAGACGAAGCTGGCCGTTGAAGATGACGACGATGCGGTCGGCGAGCTCGAGCAGCTCGTCGAGGTCCTCGCTCACCAGCAGCACCGCGGCGCCGCGGTTGCGGCACCGCCATGATCTCGGCGTGGATCTGCGCCACGGCCGCGAAATCGAGCCCGAAGCAGGGATTGGCGGCGATCATCACGTCGACCGTCGCCGCCGAGCTCGCGCGCCAGCACGGTGCGCTGCACGTTGCCGCCGGACAGCTCGCCGATGGGCGTATCGGGCGAGCGGGTCTTGATCCTGTAGTCCGCGATCTTGCGTTCAGCGCTGCGCCGCGGAACTGGCGCTGCGCTTGAGCCACCAGCCGCCGGCGGCGAAGCGGCGCACGATCGAAATCGCGGAACGCCAGATTGTCGGCGACGCTCATGCGGGCGACGCAGGCGTTCTTCAGCGGCTCCTCCGGCAGGCAGCGACAGCTTGTGGCGGCGCATCTCCTCGCGGGTGGCGTGGTAGCGCTCGCCGTGCGATGCGGATTTCGCCGCCGCTCGCCTCGCGCTGCCCGGCCAGCACCTCGACCAGCTGGCGCTGGCCGTTGCCGGAGACGCCGGCGATGCCGACGATCTCGCCCGCCCGGATGGTCAGCGAGACGTCGTGCAGCGCCGGCTGGCCGGCATCGTCGAGCGCGCTCAGGCGCTCGATGTCGAGCCGCGGCGCGCCGAATTCGCCGCTGCGCGCCGGCTGCACTTGGTCAGCTCCTGCGGCGCCGATCATCATGCCGGCCATGGCGTCGGGCGTGAGGTCGCCGACGCGGCCGTGCGCCGGCGAGCGGCCGCGGCGCAGGATCGTCACCTCGTCGGCAAACGCCATGACCTCGCGGAACTTGTGCGTGATCATCAGGATCGTGAGCTCGCCGCGCGCCACCATCTCGCGCAGCATGCCGAGCACCTCGTCGGCCTCGCCCGGCGTGAGCACCGAGGTCGGCTCGTCGAGGATCAGAAAGCGGCGCTCGCAGATAGAGCTGCTTGAGGATCTCGCATTTCTGCCGCTCGCCGGCGGAGATCGCCGAGACCTTGGCAGCGAGCGGCACGCGGAACGGCATGCGCGCGAGAAACGCTTCCAGCTGCTTTCGTCTCGCGCCGCCAGTCGATCGACCGCCGGCAGCATCGGTCGCGCGCCAGCACGAAATTCTCGGTCGACCGTCATCGCCGGAACCGAGCGTGAAGTGCTGGTAGACCATGCCGAGGCCGAGCGCGTGCGCGGCGCGCGGATTGTCGATCGCCTGTTCGCGGCCGCCGACCAGGATGCTCGCCGGCGTCCGGCCGGTAATAGCCCATGATGCATTTGACCAGCGTGCTCTTGCCGGCGCCGTTCTCGCCGAGCAGCGCATGGAACGTCGCCGGCCGGCACCTTCAGCGACACCTCGTCGAGCGCGGTGAACTCGCCGAAGCGCTTGGTCATCGCCACCGCCTCGACGCCGATCCGCGGTCGGCACCGGCGGCGGCGGCAGGTGGGAATCTCCTTGGTGATCTCGATCGTCATGCGATCGCCTCGATCAGCGCGCGCGAATCTCGACACCGCGCCGAACACGCCGCCCTGCATCTTGATCATCTTGATGCGCGTGCGTCGTGGTTGCCCTTGTCGGTGGCGCCGCAGCAGTCCTCGAGCAGCAGGCATTCGAAGCCGCGGTCGTTGGCCTCGCGCATGGTCGTGTGCACGCAGACGTCGGTGGTGATGCCGGTCAGCACGATGTTCTCGATGCCGCGCAGCGCGCAGCATCAGCTCGAGATCGGTGGCGCAGAACGAGCCCTTGCCCGGCTTGTCGATGATCGGCTCGCCCGGCGCGCGGCGCGAGGTCGGGAATGATCTCCCAGCCCGGCTCGCCGCGCACCAGGATGCGGCCGCACGGCCCGGATCGCCGATGCCGGCGCCGATCCGGCGCGAGCGCCAGCGCTTGTTGGCCGGCAGGTCGGCGAGATCGGGGCGATGGCCCTCGCGGGTGTGGAAGACGTGGAAGCCCTGCCGCGCGCATCGCCGCGAGCAGCGCGCTTGATCGGCTCGATCGGCGCGCGCGTGAGCGAGAGGTCGTAGCCCATCTTGTCGACATAGCCGCCGATGCCGCAGAAGTCGGTCTGCATGTCGATGATGATCAGCGCGGTGTTCTCCGGCCGCAGGTCGCCGTTATAGGGCCAGGGATAGGGATCGGACTTCACGTAGCGCTCGGGCATGCGTGCCTCGGATCTACTTGGTGATGCTCAGCTCGGCCGGTGCGCCGACGAGGGTGCGCTTCGGCGAGCAGGTGATGACCATGATGAGCAAGCGTCAGGACATAGGGCGCGGCGTTGAAGAGATAATAGCCCTGGCTCACGCCGACCGACTGCAGCGCCGGCCCGAGCGCGGCCGCGCCGCCGAACAGCAGCGACGCCCACAGGCACAGCATCGGGTTCCAGCGCGCGAAGATCACCAGCGCGACCGCGGTGATGCCCTGCCCGCTGGAGAGGCCCTCGTTCCAGCTGCCGGGATAGTAGAGCGAGAGGAACGAGCCGCCGATGCCGGCGAGAAAGCCGCCGAACATGGTCGCGCGCATGCGGATGGCGTTGACCGAGTAGCCCATGGCGCGCGCGGCGTCGGCGCTCTCGCCGGCGGTGCGCAGGATCAGCCCCCAGCGGCTGGTGGTGAGCGCCCAGACCAGGAGCGGCGCGAGCGCCACGCCGATCGAGAAACAGCACGTTGATCCTGCAGCGCGGCGCGCACCTGCGGGATGTCGCTCCACCAGCCGAAGTCGATCGCCGGCAGGATTGGCGCCGATGGCTCGATCAGCGGCTTGCCGAGAAAGAACGCAAGCCCGGTGCCGAACAGCATCAGCGCGATGCCGACGGCGATGTCGTTGACGCGCGGCAAGCCGCAGATCGCGGCGTGCAACGCGCCCAGCAGCGCGCCGGACGCGCCCGCCGCCAGCACGCCGAGCCAGGGCGAGCCGGTCAGATAGGAGGTGCCGTAGGCGCACATCGCGCCCATGACCAGGTTGCCTTCGAGGCCGAGATTGATGCGGCCGCTGCGCTCGGTGATGCACTCGCCGAGGCTGACGAACAGAAACGGCGTGCTCACGCGCATCGCGCCGCCGAGCACGGCAATCGGCACCACCCACCAGCCGATCGCGCCGTCCGTCATGCTCGTGCCTCCCGGCCGGAAGATGCGGAAGCGGCCGTAAAGCGGTCTCGCTCGCCAGCACCGCGACGAAGATCATGCCCTGCAGCACCAGCACCGAAGCGTCGGGCAGGCCCAGCCGGCGCTGCAGCAGCCCGCCGCTGGCATTGATGCCGCCGAGCAGCATGGCGACCGGAATGATGGCGAGCGGATTGTGCCGCGCGAGGAAGGCCACCAGGATCCCGGTGAAGCCGTAGCCGGCGGCGAGATTGGCGTTGGTGCGGCCCTGCACGGCGGCGACCTCGACCATGCCGGCGAGCCCGGCCGCGGCGCCGGCGAGAAAGCAGACGATGAGAACGAGCCGGCCGACGCCGAGGCCGACCGACCTTGGCGGCGCGGACGTTGCCGCCGGCGATCCGCGCCGCGAAGCCGAACGTGGTGTGGAAGATCAGCAGGTAGGCCAGGATCGGCGGCGACGATGCCGAACACCAGGCCCCAATGCACGTCGGTGCCGGGAATGGTGCCGATCATGTTGGCGGCGCCGATCTCGCTGCGTCGACGGCTTGTTGAGGCTCGCCGGATCGCGCATCGGCCCCTCGACCAGATGGTTGAGCAGCGCGAGCGCGATATAGACCAGCAGCAGGCTGGAGATGGTTTCGTTGACGCCGCGGTAGTGCTGCAAGCCGCCGGACAGCGCGATCCACAGCGCCGCCGACGGTCATGCCGGCGAGCGCCATCGCCGATCTGCACGACCAGCGGCGGCGCGCCCTGCAGCAGCAGCGCGGTCGAGGTCGCGGCCAGCGCGCCCATCAGCAGCGCGCCTTCGCCGCCGATGATCACCAGGCCGAGTTGCGCCGGCAGCGCCGTGCACAGCGCCGTGAGGATGAGCGGCGCGGCGCGGGTCAGCGTGTTCTGCCAGGAGAACCAGGTGCCGAACGCGCCCTGGTACATGTAGAAATAGAGGTCGAGCGGGTTCTTGCCGAACAGCGCGACGAAGATCCCGAACGCGATGAGCGCCGCCACCAGCGGCAAGCGCGGGGATGACGATGTATTCCGCCGCGCCGCCGAGCCGCTCGGTGAATGCGGCCCGCAGCGATTCGCCCTTACCCGCGACTGCAGCGCTGCCGGCGAAGTAACATCAGTCGTGCCGCGGATCCTGGTGTGCTCCCCTCCCCCTTGTGGGGAGGGGTTGGGAGTGGGGGTCCGTGCTAGCGCGCGAGCTGCGTCAACCAACGACTGCCCCCACAGCAATTCCTCCCGCACAGAGCGAGGAACAGACCAGTTGCGCGCTCTGCAACTGACTCGCGCAAGCGCATCGCCGCCGTCCGAGGTCGCCCCGATGACCCCTTCCACCAGGTAGTTCATCTTCTCGAGCTCGGCGTCGGTCTGGCCGCGATCGATGCCGGACGCGATCACGGTGTTGCCCTTGTTGTCCTTGAGCGGGCCCTTGAAGATGACGTAGTCGCCGGCGGTGAGCTTGGCCTTGACGTCGTCGGCCTGCTTGCGCGCGGCCTCGGACACCTTCGGCCCGTAAGGCGCGACCTTGACCACGCCTTCCTTGAGGCCGCCGCGATAGAAGTTCGGGATGGTCTCGCCCTTCGTGTACATCTGCACGAAGCGCGGATAGAGCACCTCCCAGTTCCATTCGGCGCCGGTGAGATGAGCCTGCGGCGCGAGCGGCGCCGCGTTGACGTGATAGCTCGAGACCATGGCGCCGCGGCGCGCCGCGTTCTCCATCACGGTCTTCGGCCCGTCGACGTGGCAGGTGATGACGTCGACGCCTGCGTCGATCGAGGCTGTTGGTGGCTTCCGCTTCCTTCACCGGCATCGACCAGTCGCCGGTGAAGATCACCTGCAAGGTCGCGTTCGGATTGGCGAGCCGCGCGCCGAGCATGAAGGCGTTGACGTTGCGCAGCAGCTGCGGGATCGGCTTGGCGGCGACGAAGCCGAGCTTGCCGGTCTTGGTGGAGTGGCCGGCGACGATGCCGGCGACGTATTGCGCCTCGTCGATATAGCCGAAATAGCTGCCGACGTTCTTCGGATCCTTCTCGGTCCACAGGCCGCCGGCAGTGCTCGAACCGCGCCTTCGGGATATTTGTTGGCGAGCTTGAGCACGTGCGGGTTGAAGTAGCCGAACGAGGTCGGGAACAGGAGCGTGGCGCCGTCGAGATTGATCATCGACTCCATGGTCTTCTCGACCGCGTCGGTCTCCGGGACCTTCTCCTCCTCGACCACCTTGATGCCGGCCATCTTCTTGAGCGCGGCGGCGCCGGCGGCGTGCGCCTGGTTGTAGCCGTAGTCGTCGCGCGAGCCGACATAGACGAAGCCGACGACGGTATCCTTGGCGAAGGCGGCGCGAACCGGCAGCGTCGCGGCAAGCGCCGTGGCGGCGGTGCCTTGCAGCAGATGGCGGCGGGAAATCGTGGGAAATGGCATGGGCTCGCTCCTGGTCCTGGTTCGAACAAGCTGGCGGGCGCGGCCCGCTACTCGCGGTGGCCCGACTGATCCTCGGGAGCGATCTCGCAAGCTCCGTGCCACGATCGCCGGCGAGGGCTGTTATGTCCGTGGAATTCCGAGAGGATTCGATCCGACGGCGACGCGCCGCGTCGCTTGGCGTCGGGCCCCACTTGCTCAAGAAATGAGCAAAATTCGCTTGTTGTATGCAATGGAATGGGCGGCCGACAGGAACGCGCACCTCCGAACGGTCGAACCAGGCCACGCGAGTGAGGCGCGCCGGCGCTTGCCGCCCGCGCTGTCCAGCGCCGTGGGACAAGTCGCATGCTGCGGCCGGCATTGCGCTGCGATCGGCTGGCATGCTGCTTGCTGCCTGTCTGGTGACAGGGACGGTGAAGGTGGGCGAGACGGTAGCCTGCGATCGTGGAGGCGCATCGCTCGGGCGCGACGCAGCCCCGAAGCCACGATCGCGCGCACCTACGCGCGCATCCGCGCCCACGGCGATCCGGCCGTCTTCATCTCGCTGCGCGACGAGAGCCGACGCGCGCGCCGAAGCCAAGGCGCATGGCGGCGCAGGCATCGCGAGGAGCTTCCGCTCTACGGCGTGCCGTTCGCGGTGAAGGACAATATCGACGTCAGCGGGATTGCCGACCACCGCCGCCTGCCCGGCCTTCGCCTATGACCGGGCAAGGACGCGACCTGCGTCGCGAGGCTCAGCGCAGGCCGGCGCCATCGTCATCGGCAAGACCAATCTCGATCAGTTCGCCACCGGACTGGTCGGCGTGCGCTCGCCCTACGGCACGCCGCGCAACCTGTTCGATCCGGCGCTCATTCCGGGCGGCTCGAGCTCGGGTTCGGCGATCGCGGTCGGCGCCGGCCTCGTTCCGCTCGCGCTCGGCACCGACACCGCCGGATCCGGGCCGCGTGCCGGCGGGACTGAGCAACATCGTCGGCCTCAAGCCGAGCCTCGGCCTGGTCTCGACCGCCGGCGTCGTGCCGGCCTGCCGCACGCTCGATTGCGTGTCGGTGTTCGCGCTCACCGTCGACGATGCCTTCGCCGCGCTCGCGGCCATGGCCGGCCCGATCCTGCCGATCCCTATTCGCGTCCGCGGCCGCTCGGCGCGCTCGGCGCCGTGCCCGCGGGTGTGCGGATCGGCGTGCCGATGCCGGGCCAGCGCGCTGTTCTTCGGCGACAAGCTGTCGGCCGCCGCCTACGAGGCGGCGCTCGCGCGCCTGGCCGGCCTCGGCGCCGCGATCGTCGAGATCGACATCGAGCCGTTCTACGAGACCGCGCGCCTGCTCTACGACGGCCCGTGGGTGGCGGAGCGCTACATCACCGCGCAGCTCGCTGATCGCGTCCGCGCCGGAATCGATGCATCCGGTCACCCGGCGAGATCATTCTCGGCGGCGCGCATCCGAGCGCGGTCGATGCATTCGCGGCGTTCTACGAGCTCGAGGAGCTGCGCCGCGTGCGCGACCACATCTTCGGCGGCATCGACGCGCTGGCTGCTGCCGACGGTGCCGACGGTCTACACCGATCGAGCAGGTGCTGGCCGATCCGATCGGGCTCAACAGCCGGCTCGGCACCTACACCAATTTCGTCAACCTGCTCGACCTCTGCGCGCTCGCCGTGCCGGCGTCGATGCACGCCGCACGGCACGCCGTTCGGCATCACGCTGCTGGCGCAAGCCGGCAACGACGCGCGCTGGCCTCGCTCGGCCGCGTGTTCCATGCCGACACCGGTCTGCCGCTCGGCGCGACCGGCAAGCCGCAGCCGCCGCTCGCGCCGATCTCCAGCCTGCCCGCCGCCGGCGAGATCGCGATCGCGGTGGTCGGCGCGCATCTCTCCGGCATGCCGCTCAACGGCGAGCTCAAATCCTTCGGCGCGCGGTTCCTGGAGCGGACACGACCGCGCCCGGACTATCGCCTGTTTCTGTTGCCCGGCACCACGCCGCCGAAGCCCGGGCTGCTGCGGGTCGCCGCCGGCGACGGCAGCGCCGATCGACGTCGAAATCTGGGCGATGCCGGCGGAGCAATTCGGCCGCTTCGTCGCAGTCGATCCCGGCGCCGCTGTCGATCGGCACGCTGACGGCTCGGCCGACGGCCGCAGCGTGAAAGGCTTTCTGGTGGAGGCCGAGGCCACGCGCGACGCCCGCGACATCTCCGCTTTCGGCGGCTGGCGCAGCTTCATGGAGCAGATGAAAGTCAGCGCGTGAGCTGCGCGCGACTCCAACGCTACTGCGGCGTCACCGCGGGATATCCCGCAACCCCGCCCGGGAAGCCGATGGTCACGCCGGGAATATCGACCGCGCCGGCATCCCAGTTCTTGTTTGCCAGTTCGCGCACCATCCAGAACGCGACCGTATTGGACAGCATCTCGCGCGGATCGCGCAGCGAATGCTTCATGCGGATCATGAACTGGTCGATCGCGCCGGCCGGGGTCACGAAGTAATCGCCCGGCAGCGGCGGCCGGTCCGGCAGGTAGATGGTCGGGATGCCGGCGAACACCTGATCGGAAACGACCTTGCGGTAGTACAAAGGCCCCCACACCCTTTGCACGTAATAGGCCAGATCCGCGGGGACCAGCTGCGCCTGACCTGAGCGAGGGGCGAACTTCGGCATACGGTACGATCTTGATCCGGTCATCGGGCAGGCTGAACCCCGATACCGCCTTGAGAAACAGCACCAGCCAGTTGGTCCCTTCGGTCAGTCCCGACGAGACATTGCTGCCGGCGCGGCTGCTCACGAGCACCATCGCGTGCGGCCAGTCGAGCTTGAGCTGGGAGAGCGAGCCCTGCACGTCGGCGGCGCCGCGCAGGGCCTCGAGCATGAACGTGCCGATCATCACATTCACGAACGGGATCGGATACTCCGCCGACGTGCCGTTGAAGAAATCATCGTTCACGCCGGCGGTGGTGAAGCTGTCTCCGTTCCCGAGCGAGTCGATGTAGTTCAACGTTCGGCCGCAGGCATAGTCGACCAAGGCGCGGATCTGCGCCTTGTGGGCGCTCCAGGCCGGCTGGTTCAATTGATCGAGCCAGTTGTCGGTAGCGCGCCGATTGAGCGCGCGCACTTGCGCGGTGTGCGCGCGCAACGAGGCGAGGCGCGCCTGCCAGCGCGCGTCGCCGTTCGACTTGATCTGCGCCAGGTAGGCAAGCGCGGGCCCGATATGGCTGATCGCAGTCAGCTCATAGAACCCGCTGGCGCGATCGGCCCGAAACCTATCCTGACTCAGCCGCGCGCCGCTCGTCCCCTCATAGACGTAGATGTCGGAGCCCATGACCAACACCAGTGGCCCGGACGCAGCGCTCGCGGACCCGTGGCGATGACGGACTGCGTGAGCATCTGACCCACGGTGGGCTGCCCGGCGGGATAGCCCGCCTCCCGCTGCCGGTGAAGTCGAAGAACAGGTCCATGAACTCGGCAGGCGCGGTATAGCCGCTGGTGGTCTGAGCCGGCGCCGGCGCGGCGAGAAACAGCAGCGCGAGCGGCACGAAGCAGGAAAGGCGAATTTTTCGCACGCGGGCACTCCATCCGTTGTGCTGCGGGACCATACGGCAAAGCAGGCGGTCGCGTGTCAGGATGCCTCATTAGCGTACTCCGCCGTCATCCCGCGGCGCACCCCGGCCGGCACCTGTTGCGCTGCCGCCGAAGTCGATTGGCGTCGACGGCGGCGGCGCAGACTCAGTCTCCAGGGACTGGTAACTTAACGAGAAGGCCCACCTCTCCCGTTTCGCCACTACATTTAACCTTGGCTCATTGAATCGCCCGCCCAGCGGCGCCCTTTCGGCTGCAACACGGAAAGACAGCTTGCAGTCAGCCCATCATCAGCGGAGTCCCCACACATGACGTACGCCAGCGCTGCCAAGCCCCTGCTTGGGCGATTCGAGACCTATCTCGCGGGCGTTTTCCACCCGGTTCCGCAAGAGCGGGTCGTCGCCGGGGCCATACAGTCGTTCTACGGCTGGTTTTTGCATTTCTCCGCAACGCCTTCATCTGCGGTGTCCTGCAGTATCTTGCGGACGCGAGCGGGAGCATTGCGCTGCAGGTATTCGCGATCATCGCCTATGTCGCGCTGGCGGCTTACTGCCTGTCGTACGTCAATGTATGGGTGCTGACCCCGTTTCACTTCGTGAAGCACAAGCGACTCGGATTCTGGCTCGATGCGCTGGTGACACTGGCCGTTCTGTTGTCGCTCGGCTACGCGATCCTGGCAGGAACATCGTTCGCCATCGACGAGATCGCGAAGGGCCACGCCGCGTCTCGCACCAACGCTTCTCATAATTCCGCCGTCCGCCCTCCCGGCCAGTAGCTCCCAGGCACTGCCACCGGTGCTGACCTCTTGAGGATGTCATGCGCGGGCTTGACCCGCGCATCCATCTCCTTACGACATTTCGTGTCCCGGATGCGGTGCAGCGCGAGCGTAGCGAAGCGTGCGCCGCTGTTCCGGGACCGTCGCGAAGGTGTGTGCGTAACGATCCGGTCTGCTGCGCACCACCGCCTCCGGCTCGCGCCAGCTCGGGACACGCCCCTTCTTAGTGCCTATGGGCTCAAGCCCCGGGGCTGAGGGCGGCGCGGGGCTCAATGAACGAAATGGAATTCCAGCACGGTCGCGCCGTCCTTGACCGACGTGCGGATGCGGTCGGCATTCATCCGCAGCATGTATCCGGCCAGCCGCCGATAGCCCGCTTCGGTCTCCATGATCTCCCGCCCGGAGGGCCGCTCATCGGGAAATTCCAGCGCCGCGCCGCGGTAGCTGATCTTCACATCGAGGTTGAATTCGTCGAAGTGCGCTTCGATCGACGATCGGCCCCTCCGGCTCGCAGTGCTCGCGGATGGCCTCGATCGCCTGGCTGATGCCGAACGCAACACGCACCATCACGTCGGGACGTGCGCCCCAGCCGCGGCCGGCGGCGTCGAAGAATTCATTCACCTCGGCGACCGCATCCGGGGCCGCCGGATCGAGCGAGAGCTTCACCCGCTGCCGCTGGCCGATGCGAAACAGGCCGTTGAGCAGCAACGCGGTCGTCGTGCCCAGAACGATGGACGAGCTCACGATCGGCTGGATGGCGTGCGGAATGTCCGTGGCGAAGCTCGGGATGAGCTCCGCCGCGACGCCGCTGGAGATGCCGAGGCCGATCACGATGGTGCGGCGCGCATCCAGCATGCGCGAGGTGATCGTCTGCAGCCCGCTGATCAGGACGAAGCAAGCCGAGAACAGCAGCGCCGCTCCCATGACCGGACGCGGCATCAGGATGAGCGAGCCGGTGGCCGATGGAAGAAAAGCCAAGCGCGAGAAGGATTGCGCCGATGGCAAATCCGATGACCCGGCTGCTGACGCCGGTCGCCGCCTGCAGGCCGATATTGGCCGTCGACGGCGTGAGCCCCAGCGTGCCCACGAGCCCGGCGAACATGTTGGCCAGCCCGTTGGCGAGCGTGCCGCGGCTGATCGAGCCCATCTCGGCCCGCACCCATCCAGCGTCGTTGATCCGTTGCAGCGCCGTGATGTCGCCGATCCCTTGAGCGTGACGGCGAGCGCCGCGACCGTGAACGGCAGGATCATGTCCGCCGAGAACGCCCAGCCGCCGTGAGCGAAATGCGGGATCGCGAACAGACGCAACTCGCCGAGCACGCTCAGCGCTTCCTCGGCAACACCCCGGTGAGGACCGCCAGCCCGTAACCGACCGAGATCCCGACCATGGTGCAGAGCAGCTTGGCCTGGCCCCTGCCCCAGACGTTCAAGCCGACGGTGGTCGCGAGCGTCACCCCGCGACCAGCCAATAGTCGTGGCCGACCGGCTCCTTCACGCCGATACCGATCATGTAGCGGCAACCAATCGCGGCAATGCTCGTGCCGACCAAAGAAGATGACGAGGCCGCCGATCTCGGGAGGCAGCAGCGGCCGGATGCGGTTCAGAATCGGCGACAGCAGGGACTGGATGACGCCCGCGACCATGGTCATGCCGAAGACGAGCGGGAGGCCGCCGAATTTCAAGGCGGCGATGGAGGGCTCGAGGAAGATTGCATCATGGCACGGCGGACACAGAAATCGGCTGCCGACCGGCCCTCTCGGCAGCGACTGCAGGATGGCGGCCACGCCGAGCGCTATCAGCGACAGGCTGAGCATGTTGACCGAATCCTCGGTCGGCAGCTCGGCCAACTGGATGACGAGCGCGGGGAAGATCAGCTGAATCCGCACCAGGCCGACATGCTGGAAGCCGCTGAACACGGTGAAGAGCGGCGGCGGAACGTCGTCGATGCCGTAGACCAGCTCTCCGGGCTTCTTCGGTTGCGCGGACGGCCGCGTGCTTCGCCACGCCTCGAGCCACTGGCTCGGATGCAACGTGCTTCTTACGATTCTGAGTTAACCGGGCCCGCCCGCCAGCGTCGGACATGCCCGTTAAGGCCGCAGCTTGCCGATTCCATCGGCTTGCGTGGGAAAGATCAGAAATTCGCCGGTGAAGCCGCCGATGTCGAATAGCCGCCTGACTTCGCCGGTCACGCCACAGAGCGCGAGCTTGCCGTCCCGTCCGGCCGCGGCCCGGTTGGCGATGAGCAGCGCGCGAAACCCGGCGCTGCTGATATAGGCGATATTCTTCAGATCGACCACGAGCGAGCCATTGCCGCTCTGCAGCAGCGCGATCAATCGGTCGCCGAGATCCTTCGACGTCGTGCTGTCGAGCCGACCATAGGCCTCGACGACCATGACGTCGTCGGTGATCGCCTCCACCAGTTTCATGCTGGGCTTCCCATCCTCATTCCGCCGGCTTCCGGCTCATTGCCCCAGTCGCTTCATCAAACGCAGGTGATTGGTGCCGTCGCGGCGAGTATACGTGTCACCTCATCCATCAGATTGCGCACAAAATGCAACCCCACGCCGCCGGGTTCGCGATCCTTGCTGGTGAGGTCGGGCGCCGGTGCCGCGAGCGGATCGAACGGCTTGCCGTCGTCCTCCACGATCGCTTCGACGTTCCCGCGACCCAACGCGACGCGCACAAGGATCTCATGATGCCCCGCGTCCTCGTAGCCGTAGGAAATGATGTTATTGAGGATTTCGTCAAGCGCGACGTTCAGCGCGAAAATGACCGCGTCGGCGAATTGGTGACGGGCGGCGAAGTCGTCGACCATATCCGCCACCCGAGAGATCTCGGACAGGTTGTTGTCGATCCGGATTTCACAGGATGCCGACAACCCGGCCTGCGGTGGCACCGAGGATCCAGTATTCATCGCTGCGACAAGGCCCTGGGCGACTATTCGACGCACTATAGCCGCTTGCGCGGGTGCGCCATCGCCGGAAGGCGTTTTGCCGCGGGACGGCGCAGCGCAGGAGGAGGCGGACGTCGAGGACACTCGTGGCCGCGCGAAGCCCGCAGCCGATCGATCCTGGCGCGCGTACGCCCGCGCCTCGCGCCCGGTGTGCCAGGGGTCCCGGCCAGCGGCGGACCGCTGCAGCTTGCCGACACCGCGGCCCGGCGTGTACCGTGGGCTTCCGCCCCATCGACCCGCCGGCACCGCTGGCATGCATCCGCGACATGTATCCTGACGCGCATCCCGGCCGTCGAACCCGCTACCGCGGGTTTGCCCGAGCGTCCCGACGGCTCCGCCGCCGGCGCGCGGCTGTCGCTTGGCCGCGATCCTGCGGCCTGGACGGACGATCGCGGGCAGCCGGCGCGCGGAGCACCCTGCTCTTGACGGCCCCGAGGCATTGACGTCCGTTGCTCCGAACGGGCCGCCCCGTGAGCGCGCCGCCCGCCGCCGCGGTGCTGGTCGGTCGGCGACGTGCCGGAGTGCGGGTTAACCTGCTCGTGCGCCGGCTCAAGCGCCTGGGCATCAGCGACGTGGAGCAGGCGGCCAACGGCAGCATCGAGGCCCTGGCGGCGATCGAGCGCCGGACATTTCGACCTCGTGCTTCTCGATATCATGATGCCGGAAATGGCGGCCGGATTCGCGGCGTGGCGCTCGAGCGGCTCTCCAAAGCGGCTCGGGCGCATCAGCGATCCTGCCGGTCGTCGTCGTTTCACGCGCTCAACGAGATCGAGGCCGGTACGGTCTGCGCTCGCGCGTCGGGCTGGGCGCCGGAGGACTTCATGTTCAAGCCGTTCAGCCCCGACGCTGCTGCGCGCGCGGGTCTTGGCGAATAGCCCTGGAGAAGAAGGCGTCGCGCGACCACGGGACGCGCGACGAGCTGCGGCGCAAGCAGATGGAGCTCGACGAAGCGCGCACGCTGCAGCTCCGCGCCCGGTGCCCGCGCCGCTGCGCGTAATTCGATTTGCGGCCGGACCGCCGCGGTCGACGCGGTGCTCGAGGCCGCCAAGGAGGTCGGCGGCGACCTGGTCGATCATTTCCGCATCGGCGAGGATCTGCTGCGTCGTTTCGGTCGGCGACGTGTCCGGACAAGGAGCGCCACGGCGCCGGGCTGATGATGGCGAGAGTACACGCGCTCGTGCGCGGGCTCTCGGTGCGGCCACGACGCCGGCGCACATTGTTCCGCGAGCCGGGAAAGGCGGTGGCGCTGTTGAACGCCGCGCTTGCGAAGGCAACGGCAGCGGCATGTTCGTGACACTGCTGCTCGGCGCGCTGGACCTCGCCGGCAACCGGCTGGCTAATGTGCCGCGCCACGGCCATGTCCCACCCTATCTGGCGGCGTGCCGACGGCAGTCATGGAGCGGCTCGAGCAGCTTGGCGGGCCTCCGCTCGGCTGGACGGAGAAGGCGGTCTACAAGTCCGGACACCACGGCCTTCGCCGACCGGCGACGCAATTCTGCGTGCTGACCGATGGATTCACGGAAGCCGCTGATCCCACCGGCCAATTGTTCGGCGAAGATCGGATCACGACGTTCATGCAGCAGGCCGATCCGGGCGACCGCGAGGCTATTGTCCACGCTGGTCCGGCAGGTCCGCGACTTCGAGGGCGGCCAGCCGCCGTCGGACGACATGGCGGCCATTTTGCTCTCGCTCGGCAAAGGCACGGCGGGATGAACCGCTCCGCCGCTGACCACCTCGGATGTGAGCTCCTATGATCCGTCAGCGGCACGGCCACGAAGTTTCAGTACCCATCGCGCTTCCGGTATCACCGAATTGCGATTCCAGGTATTAGCGCATCGTGACTCCAACACGAGCTTCCGAAATGACGACAGCCAGCGACCTCCCTGCCGCAACGGCCCGCCGGCCCTGGTATCAGAGCATCGCCGGCAACCTGCTGGTCGCCTTCGCGCTCATTGCCGCGCTGACCGTGGGCGCGACCTTGCTCTCGCTCATTCGCTTCAATCAGATCGATGCGGTGATGAACCGCCTGACCGGGGTCAGTCTCCCGCTGGTCCAATCGTCGCTCGGCGTCGAAGCCAAGACCGCCGAGCTGGTCGTGCTGGCGACCGAGCTCAGCAAGGCGGAAAACGAGGCGCAACGCTTCCAGCGCATGGAGAACCTGTCCGATCCAGATCGGCCAGCTCTGGGCCGTCCTGAGCAGGCTGCAGAACATCATCTCCGAAGAGGCGACGGCGGCGCGGCTGCAGCAGCTGGTCGCCGCGATCAACACCAATGTCGGCGATCTCGACCGCTCGACCCGCGAGATTCTTCCTGCTCAGCGATCGACGCAGCAAGGCGATCGACAAGGCGGAAGCCACCAACGAGGCAGGGCTGCGCCTGCTGCTGCAGGTCACGGACGATATCCTGTCCCGCATCGGAGCGCGCATCACCCAGGGGGTGGGGGCCAGACCGATACGCCGGACCTGCAACGCGAGCTTGCGTCGCTGCGCGCTGCTTATGCCGCGCGCGCCGATTTCAACCGGGTCACCACCCTGCTCAACGGGATCGCGACGGCCACAACTCCCGATGCCCTGCCGGGATTGCGCCAGCAACTCGCCGTCGCTACCGACAGCCTGTCACAAAGCGTGGCGACGCTGGCATCGGATGCAGCCCGCGCGCATGGGCGACCTTCGCGACGCTGCCCGATCGCTGGCTGCCCTCGGCACCGCCGACGACGGATTGCTGGCGGTCCAGACCAAACTCTTGCCGGAACGGCAGGCTGTCGCCTCGCAGCAGGCAGCTCTGCAGGCGATCGGCGTCGATCTGCGCGAGCAGGTTTCGAAGCTCAACGAGAGCGCCGAGCGCGAGGCGACCAGCACCGCGGCGCTGTCGGCGCAGGCGATCGACACCAGCCGGCTGTGGCTCATCATGATCGCGGCTGCGAGCCTCATCCTCGCCGGTCTGATCGTCTGGCTGTTCGTGCTGCGCTATGTCGTGCGGCGGCTGACCGATCTCGCGACCGCCATGCTGGCGATCGCCCGCGGCGACCTGGCGACCCCGCTTCCGCCGCCCAACCGCGACGAGCTGGGCGACATGGGCCGGACGCTCGCCGTATTCCGCGACAATGCCCGCGACATCCACGCCGCCAAGGACGAAGCGGAGAAGGCGCGCGCCGAAGCCGAGGCCGCCTCGCGCACGAAGTCGGCGTTCCTCGCCAATATGAGCCACGAGCTGCGCACGCCGCTCAACGCCATCATCGGCTACAGCGAAATCCTGGTCGAGGACGCGACCGACCGCGGCGACGATACGACGGTCGGCGATCTGCAGAAGATCCAGGGCGCCGGCCAGCACCTGCTGGGACTGATCAACGGCATCCTCGATCTTTCGAAGATCGAAGCCGGCCGCATGGACGTCTATCTCGAGCAGATCTACCTCGCGCGGCTGGTCGAGGAGGTCCGCGCCATCATCGAGCCGCTGGTGAAGAAGAACGGCAACACGCTCGTGATCGAATGCCCGGCCGATATCGGCTCCATGCGCACCGATCTCACCAAGCTCAAGCAGAGCCTGATCAACCTGCTCAGCAACGCGGCGAAATTCACCCAGAACGGGCGCGTGACCCTGGCACTCTCGCGCGCGCAGGCGGGATCGGGCCCGGCGCGCATCACCTTCCACGTATCCGACACCGGCATCGGCATGAACGAGGAGCAGCTCGGCCGCCTGTTCCAGGCCTTCACCCAGGCCGACACCTCGACCACGCGCCACTATGGCGGCACCGGGCTTGGACTGACCATCACCAGGCACTTCGCCAACATGCTGGGCGGCACGATCCAAGTCACCAGCAAGCGCGGGCGAAGGCTCGAGCTTCATCATGGTGCTGCCGGATCATCCGGTCCAGGCGCCGGCGCCGACGGCAGAGGCGGTGTCGGTGGCGGCGGAGGGCAACGGTTCCGGCCTGACGGTGCTGGTGGTCGACGACGATCCGACCGTGCACGACCTGCTGGCGGCGACGCTGGCAAAGGAGGGCCATCGCGTCCTGCATGCGCGCGACGGCGCCGAGGCGCTCGACATCCTGCGCAAGACGCCGCCCGACATCGTCACGCTCGACGTGATGATGCCGAAAGTGGACGGCTGGTCGGTCCTGGGCGTGATGAAATCCGACCCGGCGCTCGATCACATCCCGGTCATCATGATCACCATCGTGGACGACCGCAATCTCGGCTACTCGCTCGGTGCGTCCGAGTTCATGACCAAGCCGATCGACCGCTCGCGGCTGCTCTCGCTGGTGCGCCGCTTCGCGGGCCACGACGCGCAAGCCCGGGTGCTGATCGTCGACGACGATCCCGACGTCCGCGAGGTCGTGCGCGGCACGCTCGAAAGTTCGGGCTTGAAGACATTCCAGGCGGTGAACGGCCGCGCCGCGCTCGACTGGCTCGAAGCCATCCGGCGCCATCGCTCATTCTCCTGGACCTGATGATGCCGGAGATGGACGGTTTCGAGTTTCTCAATCGGATTCGCGGCGACGACAAGTTCGTCGACGTGCCTGTCGTCGTTCTATCGGCAAAGAGCTGACCGCCGAGGAACGGGCGTTCCTCGCCGAACGCACGCTGCTCGTGCTGAACAAGGGCGCGCAGCCGATCAGCAGCCTCGGCTCGGCGCTGTCGGCCATCGCCAAGCAGCGCGTGATGCATGCGCCCGCGTCCGAACAAGCTGCAGTTGTGCCGGGGTGAGCCTGATGCCCAAAATCCTGCTGGTCGAAGACAACGAGATGAACCGCGACATGCTATCGCGGCGGCTCGTCCGCAACGGTTTCGAGGTCGTGGTCGCTGTCGACGGCGGACAGGCCGTGACCATGGCCGCCTCCGAGAACCCCGACCTCATCCTGATGGACATGAGTCTGCCCGTCATGGACGGGCTGGAAGCGACGCGTCAGGTCAAGGCCGCACCGGGAACGCGCGCCATCCCGATCATCGCCCTGACCGCCAACGCCCTGGTCGAGGACCGCGAAAAGGCGCTCGCCGCCGGCTGTGACGATTTCGATACCAAACCGGTCGAATTGCCGCGCCTCCTGGAAAAGATCAAGAATCAGCTGGGGGAAACGGTCCGCCGCGCTGAAGGTGAACTTGCCGGGTCGGTTGCCGGAATGTATGCCGTCTTGTTCTTGCCGCCATTATCAGCCCATGTTCCGCTTTGTTGCAGACCATTGATCGCGAGTCCGGCTTTCCGGGCGAAGTCTCTAGAGAATCACGGAGTGACCAATGCGGCACGTGAAGCCAACGCGGCACATGCGGAGGTGGGGCTATGTCGTCGCGGCCGCGGCAGCGCTATCGGCGATGGCGCCGGAGGCGATGGCGGAGGACTCGCTGAAAATCGCGGTTGCCCGTCGTGGAGCTTGGGACACGGCGGCGCCGGACCTCGGCCAGCGCGCCGGCATCTTCAAGAAGCACGGCCTCACGCTCGATCTGACCTACCCGCGGGCCGAGGAGACGATCGAACCCGCGGTGATTTCCGGCAGCGTCGATGTCGGACTGGGCGTCGGCATCATCGACGTGCTGCGCGCGTATGCGACGAAGAATGCCCCGATACGGATCATCGGCGCAAACATGACCGGCTCCCCCAATTACTGGTATGTGGCCGCGACGTCGCCGATCAAGACGGTCAAGGACATCAACGGCAAGACCATCGCCTATTCGAAGGCGGATGCGTTCAGCCAATACGACGTGTTCGACTTCATGCAGCGCTACGGCGTGAAGGCCAGGCCGGTGCTGCTCGCGGGTGGGACCGCGACATTCGATCAGGTGATGGCCGGCAAGATCGACGTCGGCTGGGCGACGCCGCCGTTCGGCGTCGATGCCGTCGAGCAGGGCCGGATCCGCGTGCTCGCGAAGGCCAACGACATCCCGAAGATCCGGGACAAGACGGACAGCGTGACGATCGCGACCGCGGACACGTTGCAGAAGCGCAAGGACGTTGTCGACCGCTTCGCGCAGGCCTATCGCGAGACCATCGAGTGGATGTATTCGGACCCGGCCGCGCTCAAGGCCTATGCCGAGTTCGCGGGTGTATCGGAAGAGGTCGCCCGGCGCATGCGCGACGAATTCTACACCAAGGACATGCTGTCGCCGAACAGCATCGCCGGCTTGGCCGCGACTGCCAAGGAGGCGGCAAAGGCCAAGCAGATCTGGGCACCGCTGTCGCGAAAGCAGACCGCCGAGCTGGTTCAGATCCCGGCCGCTCGGCGAGTCAACGCATCGAGCGGTGGCGGCTGGTTTCGGGCTCTCTCGCCGAAGTGACCGTGACCGTGCGGGTTGAATGCGCCGCACGAGCGCGCGCGCGGCCTGAAGCTCGCGAACGGCGAAGCGCGACCTACCTCCACGTTCGGCGGTACTCCGATGGGCATGGCCGCCCGCCGGCGTGATCTCCAGCCCGGCACGACGCCTGGAATGGAACTCCTGGTTGAGGTAGAAGTTGTGTGGGCGCAGTGGAGAAGAGCCATGCGCTGGGATGAACTGCCCCGCAGCGACAATGTCGAGGATCGGCGCGCCGATGGGCCGCGCGGGATGCCGATGGGCCGCACCGGCGGCATCGGGATCGGCACCCTGATCGTGCTCTGCCTCATCGGCTGGGCGCTGGGCATCAACCCGCTCGACCTGATCGAAGGCCAGATCGGGTCCGGCTCAAGCGACACGCAGCAGCAGACGCAGCCCGCCCCGGGACGTGAGGCGCAGGCCCCTCCGATCAGATGGGCCAGTTCGTTGCCGCCGTGCTCGGAAGCACCGAGGTGCAATGGAAGGAGATCTTCGCCGCCGCCGGAAAGACCTATGAGGCGCCGACGCTGGTCATGTTTTCCGGCGCCACGCGCTCGGCGTGCGGGTTCGCGCAGGCCGCGATGGGACCTTTCTATTGTCCGAACGATCGGAAGGTCTATCTCGACACCTCGTTCTTCCAGGACCTCGAGCGACGTTTCCGCGGCTGCGAGGTCGGAAGCAAGGGCTGCCAGTTCTCCCAAGCCTATGTGATCACGCACGAGATCGGACACCATGTGCAGAATCTGCTCGGCATCCTGCCGAAGGTGCAGCAGATGCAGCGCGGCCTGGACCAGGCCGAGGCCAACCAGCTCCAGGTGCGGGTCGAGCTGCAGGCCGACTGCCTCTCCGGCGTGTGGGCGCACCACGCGGAGGAGAAGTGGCGGCTGATCGAGCCAGGGGACGTCGAGGCCGCCATGCAGACGGCGTCAGCGATCGGCGATGATCGTCTGCAGCGCCGAAGCCAGGGCTACGTCGTGCCCGACGCCTTCACCCACGGCTCGTCGGCGCAACGCACGCGCTGGTTTCTCGCCGGCCTGAAATCGGGCGAGCTTGCGAGCTGCGACACGTTCAGCGCCCAGCAGCTGTGAAGTCACGCCGCGGGCGCAGCGAGCGCCGGAGCCGAGATTCACACCGGCGGCATGAATGGACCGGCGACCCCTTTGGTCCCGAAGCTCAAATCAACAACTGCCGCGCCACCGGTCGGGAGGACGACATGGCCATATTGATCGCGCAGGCGCGCTTCGCCGCGGACGGCCCGCCGGGGGTTGCGGCCACGCCGGCGGATCGCTTAAAGGCGGATCGCCTGGAGGCCGCCAACCGGCTCGTCGCCAATTTCGGCGGCACCCTCATCGTGTCCTATCGGATATCGGGTGACCACGACGTCCTGCTCATCTTCGAAGCGGCGTCGTACGAGGAAGCGCTGCAGGCGCTCGGCGCCGCGGGAAGCGGCCTGGTCGATCTGAAGATCGTGCGCGTGCTGGCACCCAACGAGACCAAGCCGGCCGTTGTCGAGTCCCGGACGGAAGCGACGAACTCCCGCTCCGAAGGCGTGAACACCGCACCTCCCGCTGCGGCCGAACCGGGGCGCACACCGCCGCGCCCGGAGACGAGGGGACGACGGGCGAGCCGGACGCGGACGCCAAGGCCGCAAGCCGGATCCTGGATGCACGGAAAAAGGCCGCGGAGGACATCGCGGCGGGACGCGCGGCGCCGTACTACCTCTCCGCGCCCATGACGCCGGCCCCGCCAAAGCCCGCGCGCGCGCGTGCGAGCAAGGACGATGATCCTGCAAAGAAGCAGTGATGTTCGGCCGGAGTTTTTATCCCGTCCGTCTTCGCGAGGCTATGGGCGCGTGGTGACGCATGCAGACACCGATCTTGGGCTTGCGCGACGATCGGCGCTCAACTGCGCGCAGTGTCGGGCAAACGATCTGCATGGATCGTTACGCACACCACCTCGCGAAGGTCCGGAACAGCGGCGCACCGCTTCGCTACGCTCGGCGCTGCACCGCATCCGGGACACGAAATGTGCTTATCTTGGCGCCTATGGGGGCTTGACCCGCGCATCCATCCCCTTGGCAAGAATATCGCGGAACGTATGAGCGCGAGTTCCATCGGAACTTTTCGGGGCACAAACGAGCGACGCGCTCACACCGTCTCCGCGTAGGCCTCGTATTCCTCACGCACCTGCATGATGTGGAGGCGCATGGCGCCCGCGGCGCCGGCGCGATCGCCGCGCAGGATCGCGAGCACGACGCGATCGTGCTCCACGTGCGACTTTGCCAGGCGCCCGAGGTTGCGGAACTGGGCGCGGCGAAACGGCTGCACGCGCGAACGCGTCGCATGCGTCATCTCGGCGAGATAGGCATTGTGGGTGCCGGCATAGATCGCGGCGTGGAAGGCCTCGTTGACCTCGTGGTAGCGCTGCGGATCGCCGCCCTGGATGAGGGCGCGCAGCTCCTCGTGCACGGCCTCGAGCGCCCTGCGCTCGGCCGGGCTCATGCGCTCGGCGGCGAGCCCCGCGCACAGCGCCTCAAGCTCGGCCATCGCCTCGAACATGCCGAGCAGGCGCTCCTCGCTCGGCCGCGCCACCACCGCGCCGCGATGGGCGCGCACCTCGACGAGGCCGCTGGCGGCGAGCTGGCGGATCGCCTCGCGCACCGGCGTGCGCGACACGCCGAAGCGGCGTGCGAGCTCGGTCTCATCGAGGCCGGCGCCGGGGACGAGCAGGCCGCGCACGATATCGTCGGCGAGCGCCAGGCGCAGCTCGTCCGCCAAGTGCGGCGGCCGCGACCGACGACCGGCGAGGTCGTGCTCGCCGCGGTGGCGCGTTCGGCGACCGTCATCACGCCGGCCCCGCGGGTTCGTCGGTGTCGATCATGCTGACGTGAGCGGCCACGATCCGCCAGCCGTCCGCGAACCGGACCCAGGTCTGCATCTGGCGGCCCACCTTGCGCGGCGACGCGGCACGGTGGAACAGGGTCGAGGCCACCGCGACGTCGCGCCCGTACGTGGTGATGACCGTGCGCGAACGGGTACGCGCCAGCCCGAGCGGCGAGCGGGCCGCGCGGAAGCGCTTGATCGCGTCGTGGCCGTAAAGGTTCTCGCCGCCGCCGTAGCGAATGGTGCGCGGATCGTCGCGAAACAGCGAATTGAGCGTGGCCACGTCGTTGCTCACCAGCGCCTGCTCGTAGCGCTCGAATGCCGCCGTGACCTCGGCGACGACATCGGGTTGATCGATGTCCATCGGCTCGCTCATCTACGGCCTTTTCCGGCGAGCTGACGTCAACGGCACCCAATCATTGACCGTCATCCTGAGGTGCGAGCGTAGCGAGCCTCGAAGGATGAACGGCCCCTCCCTCGCGGCGAGATCCGGGCCGTCGCCCTTCGAGGCCCGCGAAGACGCGGGCACCTCAGGGTGACGGTCACGGTGAGTGGTGAATGCTGTGCTCATTTGCGCGCGCGCGCTTTCCTGTTCCCGTCGAGCGACGGCCGGGTCGCGCCGACGACGCCGCGCCTGCTCGAGCGCGTGGGCGATGCGGAGCGCGACGTCCTCGCGCCACGGCGCCGCGATGATTTGAACTCCAATCGGCATGGGAGCAAGGGGCACGGGCACCGCCACCACCGGCAGGCCGATGAACGAAATCGGCTGGGTGTAGATGCCGAGATTGGCGCGCACATTGAGCTCGACGCCGTCAAGCATGAAGGTCTGCTGGCCGATGGCGGGGGCGGTGCACGGCGTCGCCGGCGCGAGGATGGCGTCGACATCCGCAAACAGCGCGAGCATTTGCTCGCGATACCAGCGCCGGAATTTCTGCGCCTTGGTGACGTAGGAGCCGGGGATCATCGCGCCCGCGATCAAGCGGTCGCGCACGGCGGGATCGAAATCGCGCGCGCGCGTCCGCAGCCGGTCGACATGCAGCGCGGCGCCTTCGCTCGCGGTAATGACGTAGGCCGCGGCACGCGCGCGCGCCGCTTCGGGAAGCTCGATCTCGCGCGCGACATCGAGCGCGGCGGCGACGCGCGCGAGCGCGGTCTTCGCCTCCGGCGACGCGCCGGCGCGGAAGTAGCCGCCGGCGATGGCGATGCGCAGGCCGTCGCTGCCCCGGCCCAGCAATGGCGTCACCGCCTCCACCGGACGATCGACGCAGACCGGATCATCGCCGTCGTGCCCCTGCATGGCGTCGTAGGCGAGCGCGAGATCGCGCGTCCGGCGCGCGAGCGGCCCGACATGATCGAGGCTCGCCACGAACGGAAAGGTGTGCGCGCGCGAGAGCCGGCCGTAGGTGGGCTTGAGGCCAAAGACGCCGCACAGCGACGACGGCACTCTGATCGACCCGTTCGTATCCGAGCCCAGCGCGAGCGGCACGAGCCCGCCGCCGACCGCGGCGCCGGAGCCGCCGGAAGAGCCGCCGGTCATGCGGCTCGGGTCATGCGGGTTGCGTGAGGCGCCGTCATGCACGTTCTCGCCGGTGAAGTCGTAGGCGTATTCGCCCATGTTGAGCGCGCCCACCAGCACGGCGCCCTGCGCTTCGAGGCGCGCGATCACGGTGGCGTCGCGCGCCGCCGGCGCGCGGTCGCGATTGATCTTGGAGCCGGCGAGCGTCGGCAGGCCCGCGACGTCAAACAGGTTCTTGACCGCGAACGGCACGCCGGCAAGCGGCCCGAGCGGGCGGTTCGCCGCGCGCGCCGCGTCGATCGCCTTGGCCTTGCCGCGCGCGCGCGCCTCGACCACGGCGGTGAAGGCGTTCAGCACGGTGTCGTATGTCGCGATCCGTGCCAGCGCGGCGTCGACCACCGCGGCCGCGCTGGTGGTGCCGTCGGCGACGGCTGCGGCGATCTCGCTCGCGTGGGACCAGGCGGTGACCATCAGGCGGGCCTCGAGACGGCAAAGCGCGCATTCCGCGATCGCGCTGCGATCCGGTCTGCCGACGTAGACCGATTGGTCCGATGAGGAGTGGGCGGCGCCATCGTCCCCTCCCGCTTGCGGGGAGGGACAGGGTGGGCGGGCGTCATGTTCAGCAGTCATGCCCCTCCACCCCTCCCCGCAAGCGGGGAGGGCGCAGACCGAATTTGCGGCGGGTGCTGATGCCAATTCACAGCGGCGCACTCGTCACAGCAGTGTAGCCTAAGCCACGAAGACCGGCGCTGGCTCGGCATCGTCCGGCAGCGGGAAATCCGCGAACGAAGCCGCCAGCCGCAGCGTAACCTCGAGGTTGGCCCTGATCGCGGGCTTCCACGCCGGCTCGACCGGGAGCGCGAGCGCATGCGCGGCAGCGCCGATGAAATGATCGAGCAGCTCGCGCGACACCGACGTGCTGTCGGCGCGCGCGGACTTTGCATGGGTGATCTTCGCGCGCGCGCTTTTGGTGGGCGTGTATTTGCCGCGCGCGGTCTTGCTCGCGCGGGCACCCGGCATCTTTGTTTTAGCCTTCGGCGATTTGGCTCGCTTCGTCATTGGAACCTAAGCTTTGCGGCGAAATCCACCGTCCCTGGCCGCCGTCACGCAAACGTCGGATGGGGGATCGCCGCGAGGAGGTCGCGGGTGTATTGCGCTTCGGGCGCGACCAGGACCTGCTCGGTCGGACCCTGCTCGACGATGCGTCCGGCGTTCATGACGATGACACGATCGCACAACAGCCGCACCACGTTAAGGTCGTGGGACACGAAAAGATACGACATCCCCAGCGAATCCTTGAGCTCCTGCAGCAGATTGAGCACGACCGCCTGCACCGACACGTCGAGCGCGGCGGTCGGTTCGTCTAAAATGACGAGATCGGGATCGAGCGCGATCGCCCGCGCGATACCGACGCGCGCCTTCTGCCCGCCCGAGAGCTGATGCGGAAAGCGGTCGAGCAACTCGACCGGCAAGCCGACCTGGCGGGCGAGCGCCTCGCAACGCGCGCGCACGGCGTCGCCGCCCTTCACGTCGCTCAGCCGCAGGATCGGGTCGGCGATGGCACGCGCGGCGGTGAAGCGCGGGTTGAGGCTGTCGGTCGGGTCCTGGAACACCATCTGGATGCGCTTGCGCATCGGCAGCCTGGCGAACTGCTTGGCCGGGATCGCGCCGATGTCCTCGCCGTCGAACATGATCACGCCGTCGGTCTTGTCGATCAGGCGCATCACCATGGTGGAGGTGGTCGACTTGCCGCAGCCGGATTCTGCCGACCAGGCCGACGCTCTCGCCGCGGTTCACGGCGAAGCTGATGCCGTCGACCGCGCGGAACACCTCGGGTACCGGCGTGGGCTTGCGCTGGAAGATCTTCTTGAAGCCGCCTGGCCATGCCCTTGCGGGGATATTCCTTGACCAGCTTCTCCACCACCAGCAGCGGGGCGCCGGCCTTCCCGTTGGTCGCGACCGGCACAGCCGCGGCCGGCGCAGCGGCGGGGTCATCCTCCGGAAGGAGATCGCGCAGCGATGCGCCGGGGCGCGGCGTCGCCCGCATCAGCTTGCGGGTGTAGGCATGCGAGGGCGCGGTGAAAATCTGACGCGAGAGCGCGGACTCCACCACGTGGCCTTTTTCCATCACCGCTACGCGGTCGCAATAGGTCGCGGCGAGTCCGAGGTCGTGGGTGATGAGGATCGTCGACATGCCACGCTGCTTGGTGAGCTCGACGATGAGGTCCATCACCGTTTTCTGCGTCGTGACATCAAGCCCGGTCGTCGGCTCATCGGCGATCAGCAATTGGGGACGGCACGCCAGCGCCAGCGCGATCACGACACGCTGGCACATGCCGCCGCTGAGCTCGAACGGATAGGCGTGGTAGCGCTCGCGCGGGCGCGCGATCCGCACCTGGTCGAGGATCTCGATCGCCTTGTCCGTGACCGCCGAGGAATCCGCCTGCGAATGCTGCTCCAGCACGTCCTCGATCTGGTGCCCGACCTTGCGGATGGGGTTGAGCGCCGCGCGCGGGTTCTGGAAGATCATCGACATTTCGCGCCCGCGCAGGCTGCGCATCTGGTCTTCGCTGGCGGCGCGGATATCGAGGCCGGTGAAATGCACCGCGCCTTCGGCGATGCGGCCGGCGCGATCGAGGATGCGCATCACCGCGTATGACGTGACCGATTTGCCGGAGCCGGACTCGCCGACGATCCCCACGGTCTCGCCCTTGGCGATCTCGACGTTGACATGCTGCACCGCGCGCACGATGCCGCGGCGGGTGGAGAATTCGACGGTGAGGTCGGAGACATCGAGAAGCGGGACGGGTTCGGTCATGGCGATTAGTACCCAGTGGTGAGCGCACGTCGTGTTTGAGCCGACGATCCGTCGTCGAACTCGGTGTGCTCCCTCTCCCTGTGGGAGGAGAGGGGTGGGGTCGCTGTTGGGGATGACACTCGCTCAACAACGACGACCCTCCCCAACCCTCCCCCGACAAGGGAGAGGGAGCAGACCTTCGCTGCCGCTCGCGGTTGCCCGCTCATCAACAGCATCACGTGCGGCGCTGCGGATCGACGATGTCGCGCAGCCCGTCGCCGAGGAGGTTGAAGCAGAACACCGCGACCATCAGCGCGGCGCCGGGAAAGAACGCGATCCACCACTCGCCGGACACCATGAACGCCGCGCCTTCCGCCACCATGATCCCCCATTCGGCGGTGGGCGGACGCACGCCCAGGCCGATGAAGGAGAGGCCGGCGGCGTTGAGGATGGCGTAGCCCATGGTGAGCGACATCTGCACCACCATGATCGGCATGATGTTCGGCAGGATCTGACCGAGCAGGATGCGCATCTCGCCGTTGCCGGAGAGCCGCGCCGCCTGCACGAAGCCGGCCTCGCGGCGGACATTGGCCTCGGCGCGGGCGACGCGCGCGTAGAGCGGGAAGTTCACGATCGCGGTCGCCAGGATGATGTTCTGCACGGTGTTGCCGAGCGCGGCGACGATGCCCATGGCCAGGACGAACAGCGGGAAGGCCATGATGGTGTCGGCGATGCGGCCGACGATGCGGTCGGTCCAGCCGCCGAAAAATCCGGCGGCGACGCCGGCGAGCCCGCCCATGAGAAAGACCAGGGCGACCGATGCGATGGCGATGAAGAAATCGAGCCGCGTCGCCACCACGACGCGGCTGAACACGTCGCGGCCAATCTGGTCGGTGCCGAACCAGTGCGCCAGCGACGGTCCCTTGAGCGCCGCCGCGGTGTCGCTCGCGAGCGGATCGTAGGGGACGAGATAAGGGCCGACCAGCGCCGCCAGCACGATCAGCAGGAAAAGCCCGAAGGCGAAGCCGGTGACCGCGTTCTCGCCGAGAATGTAGCGGGCGTGACGCACCGCCGCGCCAAGGCCGGTATTGTGCCGGGCGTCGGACGCGGGACGTTCGCTCGGCAGGGCGATGTTGGTCATGCCTCGACCCTCATGCGCGGATCGATGACTCCGTAGAGGATATCGATCAGCAGGTTGAGCGCCACGTACATCACCGCCATGGTGAGCACGAAGCCTTGCAATGGCGCGAAGTCGGACGCGATCAGCGCCTCGACCGCGAACGAGCCGATGCCGGGCCAGGCGAACACCTTCTCCACCAGCACGTTGGCGCCGAGCAGGAAAGAGAACACCATTCCGAGCGTGGTGATGACGGGCAGCATGGCGTTGCGGAACGCGTAGGTGATGACGACGGTGAACGGCGCGAGTCCGCTCGCGCGCGCGGTGCGCACGAAATCGGAGGAGAGCACGGCAAGCATGGAGGCGCGGGTCATGCGCGCGATCGGCGCCAGCGAGAAGATGGCGAGCGTGAGCGCGGGCAGGATCAACTGCTTGAGGGCGGCGACGAACACCTCGCCGTCGCCGGCGATGAGGCTGTCGATCAGGTAGAAGCCGGTGACGTGCGGCGGCGGGCTGTAGAAGATATCGAGCCGGCCGAGCGGCGGCGGCGCCCAGCCGAGGTGATAATAGAAGACGTAGATCAGGATCAGCCCGGTGAAGAACACCGGCAACGACACGCCGGCGGTCGCGATCACGCGGCAGGCGTGATCGATGAGCGAGTTCGGGCGCGTCGCCGCCAGGATGCCGAGCGGCACCGCGATCACCACCGACACGATGCAGCCCGAGCAGAGTGAGCTCGGCGGAGGCCGGAAGACGCGTCTTGATCTCGTGCCCGACCGGCTGGCCGGTCGTGAGCGAGTTGCCGAGATCGCCGCGCGCGAGATCCTCGACGTAGCGGACGAACTGGACGTAGCAGCGGCTTGTCCAAGCCGAGCTTCACGCGGATCTGCTGGATCGCCTCCGTGGTGGCTGCGGGGCCGGCGAAATAGGCCGCCGGGTCGCCGGGCAGCGCCCGCGTCAGCAGAAAGGTGACGATCACCACGCCGATGAGGCTCGGCACCGCCATCATCACGCGCTTGAGGATCATCATCAGCATGGTTGCTCTCCCACTCGCGTGTCCCGGCCCAGCGCGCAGTTGCGCGCGCGAGCCGAGTCCAGGAGTCACAGGCGCCAATGTTGCGCTTCGCGAGTCTTGCGCTGGGTCGATGCAAGTCGGGTGTACCCGACTTGCAAGCATGTAGGGACGCGAACGTCACGCATCAGCGACTCACCCCTTCGCCAGCGCGCGGTAATCGAGGCGGCGGTGGAACCAGTACTGATAGCCGGAGACGTTCTTCTGCATCGCGACGTTGACGTAGGGCTGGTAGAGCGGGATGCGCGGGATGTCGGCGAAGGCGAGATCGACGAAGCCTTTCACGTCCTTGTCGTACGCGGCCTTGTTGCCCTCGGCCGCGGCGGTCACCGCGCCGTCGATCAGCGCGTCCATGCTCCTTCGACTGGTAGCTCATGGTGTTGAAGATCGAATTCTTGCCGTGATAGCACCAGATGAAGAAGTACTCGGGATAGTCGAGCCAGCCCGAGAACACGTTGGTGTAGAGCGGCAGCACCTTCTTGTTGAGCTCGGTGCGCCAGGTCGCGCCCGGGATCTTGTTGATCGTGCACTTGATGCCGATCTGCGCGAGGCTCTCCTGCGTCAGCACGCAGAGCGGCTCGTTGACGCCGGCGAAGCCGAGATCGAACGAGAGCGTGGTCTCGAAGCCGTTGGGATAGCCGGCCTCGGCCATGCAGCTGCCTTGGCCTTGGCGATGTCGGTGTTGAACTTGTGCGGCTGCGGCCACGCGACCTCGGTCGGCGCGTCGGCTGCGCGCGCCGTACATCGGCTTGGCGAGGCCGAACAGCACCGCGTCCATGATCTTCTGGTACGGAATGGCGTAGGCGACGGCCTGGCGCACCTTCAGATTGTCGAACGGCGGGCTCTGGTCACGTTCATGCCGATGTACTGGATGCCGTTCGAGTACGGCGTCGACACGATGTTGAGCTTGCCGATGTTCTTGAGCTCGACGAAATCCTTGTTCGGCAGGTCGTAGGAGATGTCGGCGTCGCCGCGCTCGAGCAGCGCGCGCCGGTTGCCGGCGGACGGCACCATGCGCCACACGATGCGCCGCACCTTCGGCAGCGGCCCGCCCGTCCACTTGTCGTTGCGCTCGAGGATGACCTCGGTGCCGGCGTTCCAGCTCACGACCCGATAGGCGCCGCTGCCGGCGGTGTTCTGCTTGGTGTATTCGAGACCCCAGGGATCCTTCTCGGTGGCGTTCTTCTTGACCAGCTCGGAATTGTAGACCGCACGGCACGATCACCGCGAGATCGGGCACCGTGAGGCGGTCCTTGCGCAGGAAATCGACGCGGACCGTGTTGTCGTCGACGACGACGAACTGCTCGGGCTTCGTCAGCGAGCCGGCGCCCATCTGGAAGGTCGGGAAGCCGCCGACGGTGACGGCGCGGTCGAGCGACCACTTGACGTCCTTGGCGGTGACCGGCGTGCCGTCCTGGAAGACCGCGTTCTTCTTCAGCTTGAAGGTGACCGACATGTCGCCGACGTTCATGTCGTCGGCGAGCTCCATCTTGAACTTGTCGCGGTCGTAATAGTGCGTGCCGTTCGCAGCGTCTTCATCTCGTGGCTGATGAGCCGGTCGTAGCAATTCCACGACACCTCGTAGCCGGGCACGTTGGTGCCGACGCCGTGGATGTCGATATTGTTGGGGCCGCTTTCGGAGACGATCAGCAAGCGTCTCCTGGCGCGCCTGCGCCTTGGCGGGCAGACCAGACCGCCGGGCTGCCGGCAGGACGCCGCCCGCCGCAAGGGCGGTCATCGATTTCAGGAACTCGCGACGCTTCATGCCAACCTCCAATCGGAACGTGCCCGACGCAAGGTTCCGCAAAGGTCATGCCAGGAATGCAAAGGCGCGCGTAATCTCTGATAACCGGACTGACATTGATGTGAAATCGGCGTGGAGCCGGGCGCGCTTGGCGGCCGCGGCGCCCGCAATCCGTTGCATACAATTCGCCAGCGCGCGCCTAATCGGTAAGCAGCGGAAGCTCATCGCCGGGCGCGGCGAGAGGACGCGACTTTCCTGGAACGGGAGCGCCCGACGATCAGCCTATGCGCTCGGCGTACCGCTGCTCGAAACTTAAGCGATTGCCCAACAAACGGGCGCGCGGTTGGAATTCCATCCCCCTGCAGCGCGGGCGCGAGCGCACGCTAGAGCCGCAGGTCCCGCAGGCCGTTGCTCACGTCGAAAACCCCAGCAACCGGCTTGGCACGTCCATTGCTAATTCGCTGGCGGGATGCCGGTGCCGGGTCGCCGGCACGACGATGGAGCGCGCCACCATGTCCAGCTTCGACAACCCGTTCGATCCCGACCGCCGGCTCGATCGAACGGGGTGTGCCTGCGGGGCGCATCGCAGCCAGGCCGAGCACGACGCACGCGCAGCGGCAGCTGCAATGCGCCGCGGTCGAGAGCGAGGAGCAGCGCTACCAGGGCGTCGTCGCCTCGGCGGTGATGCGCGCCGTGTTTCCGCAGCGACGCCGCGCGCCGCGCGTTCCTCAAAGTCGGTCGGCGCCTCGACCGCGCTGGCCGCGCTCTCGCAGTTCTTTCCGCTCAAGACCGCGACCGAGGTGTTCGCGCAGGGCGGCGCGATCGAGAAGAAGGACCTCAAGGTCGGCTTCATCCCGATCACCTGCGCCACGCCGATCATCATGGCGCATCCGATGGGCTTCTACAGCAAGCACGGACTCGAACGTGGAGGTGATCAAGACCGCCGGCTGGGCGGTGATCCGCGACAAGACGCTCAACAAGGAATACGACGCCGCCCACATGCTCTCGCCGATGCCGCTCGCGATCACGCTCGGCGCCGGCTCAACGCCGATCCCCTACACCATGCCGGCGGTCGAGAACATCAACGGCCAGGCCATCACGCTCGCGATCAAGCACAAGGACAAGCGCGATCCGAAGTCGTGGAAGGGCTTCAAGTTCGCGGTGCCGTTCGACTATTCGATGCACAATTATCTGCTGCGCTACTACGTCGCCGAGCACGGCATCGATCCCGACGCCGACATCCAGATCCGCGCGGTGCCGCCGCCGGAGATGGTGGCCAACCTGCGCGCCGACAACATCGACGGCTTCCTCGGTCCCGATCCGATCAACCAGCGCGCGGTCTATGACGGCGTCGGCTTCATCCACCTGCTGTCGAAGGAGATCTGGGACGGCCACCCGTGCTGCGCCTTCGCCGCCTCGAAGGAGTTCGTCACCGACGATGCCGAACACCTACGCGGCGCTGCTCAAGGCGATCATCGACGCCACCGCCTTCGCGCACAAGCCGGAGAACCGCAAGCAGATCGCCGCGGCGATCGCGCCGGCGAACTATCTCAACCAGCCGGAGACGGTGCTGGAGCAGATCCTCACCGGCACCTATCGCCGACGGCCTCGGCAACGTGAAGCGCGACGCCAACCGCATCGATTTCGATCCGTTCCCCTGGCAGTCGTTCGCGGTCTGGATCATGACCCAGATGAAGCGCTGGGGTCAGATCAAGGGCGACGTCGACTACACAGGCGGTCGCCGAGCAGGTCTTCCTCGCCACCGACACCGCCAAGCTGATGAAGGAGGTCGGGCTCACGCCGCCCGACCACCAGCACGAAGACCTTCGTGGTCATGGGCAAGACCTTCGATCCCGCCAAGCCCGAGGACTACATCAAGAGCTTCAAGATCAAGCGGGTCTGAGCACGGATGCGACGCGCCAGGCGTCCGCAGATCCATCGGCATCGATCGCCGCGACGCAGGATCCCGTGTCGCACGAGGCGCGGGCACGAGCGCGTCATGACGCCGATCGCTCGCGCTGCGCGCGGCGTCTCGTGTCGCTGCTGATCTTCGCCTGTTCGTCGCGGCCTGGCATCTCGCCACGCATGGGCAGCGGCCCGGTCGCTCAGCATGGACCCGGAATACGCCAAGCTCATGGGCGCGACCGCGACCCAGGGCAAGTCGGCGATGCCGGGCCCGCTCGACGTCGGCGCGAAAATCTGGGAGCACCTGAAGAACCCGTTCTACGACCGCGGCTCGAACGACAAGGGCCTCGGCATCCAGCTCGCCTATTCGATCGCGCGCGTGATGACCGGCTATCTCCTCGCGGTGCTGGTCGCGATCCCGATCGGCTTCCTCATCGGCATGTCGCCGCTGATGAGCCGCGCGCTCGATCCCTTCATCCAGGTGCTCAAGCCGATCTCGCCGCTCGCCTGGATGCCGCTCGCGCTCTACACCATCAAGGATTCGAGCCTGTCGTCGATCTTCGTGATCTTCATCTGCTCGGTCTGGCCGATGCTGATCAATACCGCGTTCGGCGTCGCGGCGGTGCGCAAGGAATGGCTCAACGTCGCGCGCACGCTCGAGGTCGGCACGTTCCGGCGCGCCTTCACCATCATCCTGCCGGCGGCGGCGCCGACCATCCTCACCGGCATGCGCATCTCCATCGGCATCGCGTGGCTGGTGATCGTGGCGGCCGAGATGCTGGTCGGCGGCACCGGCATCGGCTATTTCGTGTGGAACGAATGGAACAACCTCTCGATCACCAACGTGATCACCGCGATCCTGGTGATCGGCGTGGTCGGCATGCTGCTCGACCAGATTCTCGCGCGCGCCACCCGGCTCGTGACGTTTCCGGAGTGACCGTCGTGGTGACGTGCAGCATCTCAGCAATGTCATCGCCGGGCTGACCCGGCGATCACCTGCTCGAGGCTCGCGAGGCGATGGATGCGCGGGTCGAGCCGCGTGACCGGACTCGAGGCAGGCAGCGGCGGCAACCCCATGACCGACAAGTTCATCTCCATCGAAGGCATCACCAAGCGCTTCGCGGCGCCGGGCGGCGGCAGCACCGACCGTATTCGAGGACCTGTGGCTGTCGATGGCGCGCGGCGAGTTCGTCTGCGTCATCGGCCATTCCGGCTGCGGCAAGACCACGGTGCTCAACATCCTCGCCGGCCTCGACGTGCCGTCCGAAGGCGCGGTGATCGTCGACAACCAGGCGATCGAGGGACCGAGCCTCGACCGCGCGGTGATCTTCCAGAGCCACGCGCTGCTGCCGTGGCGCACGGTGATGGGCAACGTCGCCTATGCGGTGTCGTCGAAATGGCGCTGCACTGCGCGAAGCGAGAACCTCGACGCGCCAGGCGCAGAAATTCATCGACCTCGTCGGCCTCACCGGGGCCGAGCACAAGCGCGCCGGCCGAGCTCTCCGGCGGCATGAAGCAGCGCGTCGGCATCGCGCGCGCGCTCTCGATCGAGCCCAAGATCATGCTGATGGACGAGCCGTTCTCCGCGCTCGACGCGCTCACCCGCGGCACGTTGCAGGACGAGGTGCGGCGCATCTGCACCGAGACCGGCCAGACCGTGTTCATGATCACCCACGACGTCGACGAGGCGATCTATCTCGCCGACCGCGTGGTGCTGATGACCAACGGTCCCGACGCCGTGCTCGCCGAGATCGTCGAGAACCCGCTGCCGCAAGCGCCGCCAGCGCAACGACGTTCACCGCCATCCGCTGTATTACGGCGTGCGCAACCACATCATCGATTTCCTGGTGAGCCGCAGCAAGAATTTCGCCGCGGAGATGAGGACGCGCAGCTACGATCGCCGGCGCGGTGCCGGTGGTGCGGCCGGGCGCGCCGCGAAGCCGGTGCTCGCCGCGAGCGCCGTACGACGGCCGTACCGCGGCCGTGCGCAGCGACCGACCCGGCGCCGGAGCACGATCGGCCTGATCACGGCCGGACATGACCACGCCGGTACAAGAGAGGAGACATCCATGAACCGTGCCGACCTCACGGAAAAAATCCTCGACATCAAGCGCGAGAAGGGCTGGAGCTGGAAATACATCTCGCGAGAAGATCGGCGGCATGTCGCCGGTGCTGATCGTCGGCGCGCTGCTCGGCCAGATGAAGCTGACCAAGCCGCAGGCGGCGAACGCCGCCGAGCTGTTCGGCCTGTCGAAGTCCGAAGCGGCGATGCTCAACGAGGTGCCGATGCGCGGCGCCGGCGTGCCGATGCCGCCGACCGACCCGCTGATCTACCGCTTCTACGAGCTGGTGATGGTCAACGGCCCGGCCTGGAAGGCGCTGATCGAGGAGGAATTCGGCGACGGCATCATGTCGGCGATCGACTTCGACATGCAGATGGAGCGCGCTGCCGAACCCGAAGGGCGACCGCGTCAAGATCACGATGTCGGGCAAATTCCTGCCGTTCAAATATTACGGCAGCTACCGGCAACGTGCCGGAATATGGCTTCAAGGAAGAGTGAGCGCCAGTGGAGCACCGTCTGAAGCAGCATCCGAATGCCGCGGCATTCGTCCTGCTAGATCCCGGATCAGGCGCGGAGAGCAGCTTAACGACGATCGAACGCTATTCGGCCGCCTGCGGCGGAGCCGTAGGCCTGTTGCGATCATGAAGCTCGACAGGAGTCGAATAGGCCGCGGTCCAGGCGGCGGCCGCCTCCGGCGTCCACTGCGGCCCAAGTCCGCGCTCCAGCGTCCACAGCAGCGCCGCGCCGACCACGGGATAATGTTCCGGCCGTGCGCCGTAGTCGACGTGGCGCTTGGCGAGCGCGCTCGCCGCCGGGAGAATGCTGGGCAGATCGGACAGGCCGCGCACCACCGCCGCGAGCATGGCCATGAGCTTGCGGCGCTGCTCGGCCATGTCGCCCTGGAACAGCGGCTTGACCGTCAGGGGCGACCTCGAACAACCGATCGTAGAAGATCTCCGCCGCCTTGTCGGCGATCGGCGCGACCTGCCCGAATGTCTGTTGAACGAGCGTCACCTGTTCCGGGGTCATCGGCACGAACCCTGCTGCCTTGGTTACGCCGCCTCGATGAAGCGGTGCCGCTCGTAGAGGAACTCGAGCACGCGCTGGCGGCATTTGAGGTAGGTCGGGTCGGCGGCCAGCTTCGAGCCGCCGCCGCGGCCGCGCCAGCGGCACGTCCAGCACCTCGCCGATGCGCGCGGCCGGACCGTTGGTCATCATCACGATGCGGTCCGACAGCAGCACGGCCTCGTCGACGTCGTGGGTGATCATCAGCACGGTGTTGCGCGAGCTTCTGGTGGATCGCCATCACCGAGTCCTGCAGGTGCGCGCGCGTGAGCGCGTCGAGCGCGCCGAACGGCTCGTCGAGCAGCAGCACCTTCGGCTCCATGGCGAGCGCGCGGGCGAGGCCCGACGCGCTGCTTCATGCCGCCGGAAATCTCGGCCGGCCGCTTGTCCTTGGCATGCGCCATCTGCACCAGCTCGAGATTGTGCATGGTCCAGGCGTGGCGCTCGGCGCGCGACTTCGTGCCGGAGAACACCTTGTCCACCGCGAGCCGCACGTTGTCGTAGACGGTGAGCCACGGCAGCAGCGAGTGGTTCTGGAACACGACGGCGCGGTCGGGACCGGGCTCGTTGACCTCGCGGTTCTCCAGCAGCACGCCGCCGGTGGTCGCGCGCAGCGAGCCCGGCCACGATGTTGAGCAGCGTGGACTTGCCGCAGCCGGAATGGCCGATGATCGAGACGTACTCGCCCTTGTCGATGCCGAGCGTGATGTCCTTGAGCACCTCGGTCTCGCTGCGAGCCGCGGGTGAAGGTCTTGTCGACGTGATCGATCTTCGAGATAGGCGTCATGTCGCGTCGCTCTCAGTTGGCGGCGGTGCCGCGGGTGACGACGGTGGCGATGCCGGCCACGATGCGGTCGAGCACGAAGCCGATCACGCCGACGTAGACGAGCGCCAGGATGATCTCGCTGATAGTGCGAGGAGTTCCACGCGTCCCAGATGAAGAAGCCGATGCCGACGCCGCCGATCAGCATCTCGGCCGCGACGATGGCGAGCCAGGACAGGCCGATGCCGATGCGCAGCCCGGTGAAGATGTAGGGCGCCGCCGACGGCACCATGATCTTGCAGAAGAACTCGAGGTGATTGAGCCGCAGCACCTGCGCGACGTTGCGGTAGTCCTGCGGAATGTTGCGGATGCCGACCGCGGTGTTGATGATGATCGGCCAGATCGCGGTGATGAAGATCACGAAGATCGCCGACGGCTGGCTGTCGCGGAAGGCCGCGAGCGAGAGCGGCAGCCAGGCGAGCGGCGGCACCGTGCGCAGCACCTGGAAGATCGGGTCGAGCCCGCGCATCGCCCAGATCGACTGGCCGACCAGCGTGCCGAGCGCGACGCCGACGACGCCGGCGAGCGCGTAGCCGAGCGCGACGCGCTGCAGGCTGGCCGAGCACGATGCCAGAACAAGCCCTTGTCGAGGCCGCCGCGATCGAAGAACGGATCGACGATCAGCTCCCAGGTGTCCGTCGAGAACGCGCGACGGCGGCGGCAGCGTCGCGCCGGCCTTGCGGCACAGCAGTTCCCAGATCAGCAACGATCAGCCGCGAGCATGACCACGACCGGCGGCACGACGCGCGTCGCGACGGCGCTTGCGCGCGCAGCACCGGTCGCGTCCGAGTCGGCGTGCGCGCTTCGGCGGCGAGCGGCAGCACCTTCGCGGTCGCGGCCGGCGGCGATCGCGATCGCGGCTTCGGCTCTTCATGAGCGGCATGTTCATTGCAGCGGTCTCCGTCGGCGTCGCGCGGTCGGAGTCTCCCGCGAGCGGCGCGGTCAGCTCATCACATCGGCGCGCTTGATCGCCAGGCTCTTGAGGTAGGCGCGCGGATCGTCCGGATCGAACACCTTGCCGTCGAAGAAGGTCTCCTTGCCGCGCGAGGTCGAGGCCGGGATCTCGGTCGGCCGGCAACGTTGAGCTCCTTGGCGGCCTCGCGCCAGAGGTCCTCGCGGTTGACCTTCTTGATCAGCGCCTTGGCGTCGAGCTCGGGCTCGAACTTGCCCCAGCGGATGTCCTCGGTGATGAACCAGCAGGTCGTGGCTCTGGAACGGATAGGAGGCGAAGTCGCGCCAGTACTTCATGATGTGCGGCGACTGTTCTCGACCACCTTGCCGGGATGCCGTAGTCGAACTTGCCCTTCACGCGGTCGGTCACGTCCTCGACCGGGCAGTTGATCCATTGGCGCTTGGCGCAGATGGCGGCGACCTCCGCGTGGTTCTCCATCTTCTCGCACCACTGCTGCGCTTCCATCGTCGCCATCAGCAGCGCCTTGGCGGCGTTGGGATATTTGTCGACCTAGGCGGCGCGCAGGCCGAGCGACTTCTCCGGATGCTTGTTCCAGAGCTCGCCGGTGGTGATCGCGGTGTAGCCGATGTTCTGGTGGATGAGCTGCAGGTTCCACGGCTCGCACACGCAGAAGCAGTCCATGGTGCCGACCTTCATGTTCGCCACCATTTGCGGCGGCGGCACCACGATGGTCTCGATGTCCTTGTCGGGATCGATGCCGCCGGCGGCGAGCCAGTAGCGGATCCAGAGATCGTGCGTGCCGCCCGGGAAGGTCATCGCGGCCTTCACCGACTTGCCGGACGGCCTTCTTCTTGTCGAGCGCGGCCTTGAACGGCTTGGTGTCGACGCCGACCGCTGACGTCGGCGTATTCCTTGCGCGACCGAGATGCACTGGCCGTCGAGATTGAGCCGCGCCAGGATGTACATCGGCGTCGGCACGTTGTTCTGCGTCACCTTGCCGGCCGAGATCAGGTACGGCATCGGCGTGAGGATGTGCGCGCCGTCGATGCCGTTGCCTTCGGAGCCGAGCACGAGGTTGTCGCGGGTCGCGCCCCACGAGGCCTGCTTCTGCACCTCGACGTCGGGCATGCCGTACTTGGCGAAGATGCCCTTCTCCTTGGCGACGAACAGCGGCGCCGCGTCGGTCAGCGCGATGAAGCCGAGATTGGCCTTTTTCACCTCCGGGCCCGGCGGCCTGCGGCGATATGAACGCCGACGGGAAATTTCGTCTGCACGGCGCCGAGCAGCGCGGCGGTGCCGGCGGTGGCCTTCAGCAGAGCGCGGCGGCTCAGCCCGCGGCGGGACTTCGTTCCGGTGATCTCTAGTGGTGGTCATTGTGGTTCGTCGTCCTCTCGAGACTGTGTCGCTGTTCCCTGACGCCCGCTCGCTCCGCTGCTTCGCGGTCGACCAAACAAAAAGCCGCCCCGGACGCTCGAAAGCGTCGTGTCCCCAGGGCGGCGGCGTTGCCTGTCCGGTCCGCAATAAGACCCGTGTCGCCGTCAGCGCTGACGGCGTCGTACTCGTCACTTGCTTTACAAGCTTCGTGCCAACTCGCGTCGGCGCAGACAAGTCATCGTCATATCAATCAGATAGCTGGCCGGCGGCGGATCGCCGCGCGGCCGGCGACGGGACCCGAGCTGCCCGCATCAAGGCCATGCATGCAAAAACTTTGTGCAGCGCAAAATCGCGAACGCGCAGTCATCACGCCCGCCGGATGCGTCCAGCTGTCGAGATGGGCGGCGACGGCGCTGGGGTCGAAGGACGGTCCGGCGAAGGCGCCGATCCCATCGGCCGGGCTCGCCCGACACCGCGGGCTCCGCGCGTCACGATCGCCGCGTCGTAGAGGTCGGGCGGAACACCGCCTTGGCCGCGGCCAGCATCTCGTCCGACAGCGGCGCCTGCCCCCAGCGCACCATCTGGGCGTAGAGCCACGCCGCCTGCGCCGGGTCGGGACGGGCGGCGCCCTTGCGGCCGACGAGCAGGTAGCGATCGCTCACCCGCACGGTGCCATCGGGCGCGACCTTCATGCGGCCGTCGAGGGTGCGGCGGATCACCTCGGGGCGACGCCGATGCGGTCGGGCGCGGCGAGCGATCGCCGCGACCTCGTCGCGGTTGGCTTCGTCCTCGATGAAGGCGGCGGCGCGGCCGATGGGCGCGCACGCAGCCGCAGCAAGCGTGTCGGGGTGCTCCTGCGCCCAGCGGTCGCGCACCGCCGAGCACCTTCTCGGCCGCACGCAGCAGGATCTCCGACACGAAATGCAGGATGAAGCCGACGCCGAGATCGACCGCGACCGAATTCCAGGGCGCGCCGACGCAGAACGCGTCGACGTGCCTGTTGGCGAGGCTGTCGACCATGTAGGGCGGCGGCAGCACGACCAGACGCACGTCCTCGTCGGGATCGACGCCGCCGGCCGCCATCCAGAAGCGCAGATGATAATTGTGGGTCGAGAACGGGAAGGTCATGCCGAAGGTGAGCGGCTCCTCGCCCCGCGGCCTTGCGCGTGGCGACCACGCGGGCGAGCGCGCGCGCCGACACCATGGGATCGACGATGATTGCCGTCGGCCGCGCGCGGCGATGGCGGCGTAGAGCGCCGGCGATACCGTGATGGCGTTGCCGTTCACTCCGAGCCCGAACGGCGCGACGATCGGCACCTTGACGTGGCCGAGGCCGAGGCTCGACGCGATCGCCACCGGCGCGAGCAGATGCGCGGCGTCGAACAAGCCGATGTTGAGCTTGTCGCGCACGTTCGACCACGACACTTCGCGCACGAGCTCGACATCGAGGCCCTCGGCGGCGGCGAAGCCCTTGTCGACCGCGACGATCAGCGCGGCCGCATCGGCAGAGCGGAATGAACCCGATCCGCAATCGCGCTGTCGCTTGCGCTCATTTGCAACAGCTCCGCGGCCGTGACCACCGACTGGGCGACCTCGGCGATCTTCTTGTTCTCGTTCATCGCGGTCTTGCGCAGCAGCGCGTAGGCCGCCTCCTCGGTCAGGTTCTGCGCTTTCATGAGAATGCCCTTGGCGCGATCGATCACCTTGCGCTCCTCGAGCGCGGTGCGCGTGCGCTCGAGCTCGTCGCGCAGGCGCGCAGAAGGCATTGAAGCGCGAGATGCAGAGATCGAGGATGTTCTTGATGCGCTCCTTCTGCAGGCCGCCGACGATGTAGGCGGAGACGCCGGCATCGACCGCGGCCTCGATCGAGGCGGTGTCGCTCTGATCGACGAACATGGCGACCGGCCGCTTCACCGCGCCGGCTGACCTGGAACATCTGCTCGAGCACGTCGCGGCTGGGATTTTCGAGGTCGATCAGGATGACGTCGGGATCGATGGCGTAGATGCGCGCGAGCAGATGCGACAGTCTCGTCGATGCGCACCACATGGACGTGGCCGGCCTCGCGCAGCCCGTCTTCCAGGATCGCCGCGCGGATCGGGTTCTCGTCGACGATGACGATCTTGAGCGAGGACTGCATGCGCGCGGCGGGCAAGCTTCAAGCGCCATGCCAACACCGCCCGCGGGCAGAATTCGCCACGCGTCTATCAGGCGCGTAACCGCCCAGCGCGGCGGCCATCGCAAAGACCGGCGCCGCCACGGTGGCGCAATCTTGGGCAGCGCGCCCAGCAAGCATGCAGCTCGCAGCCGCTCAGGCGCTCCTGGCGGAACTCCGCTCCGACCGATCGCCAAAATCTCTGCAAATGCAACGATGTCCACAGGGAGTCCTTTCCGCATGATGCGCAGATCACCGCTTATGTCCGCGCGTCCACCCGGATCGGGGAAGAAGGCGTGGCTCGCATGCGCTTCCACGCGGACCTGCACGTCCACTCGAAATATTCGCGCGCGACCAGCCGCGATCTCGATCTCGAGCATCTCGCCGCATGGGCCTGCCGCAAGGGCATCGGCGTCGTCGCCACCGGCGACTTCACCCATCCCGCCTGGTGCGCCGAGCTCAAGCGAAAGCTGGTGCCCGCCGAGCCCGGCCTCTACCGCCTGCGCGACGACATCGAGCAGGCGGTGGCGCAGACGCTGCCGCCGGCGTGCCGCACGCCGGTGCGGTTCATGCTCGAGGTCGAAATCTCGACCATCTACAAGAAGGGCGACCGCACCCGCAAAATCCATCACCTGATCTATGCGCCCGACTTCGAGACCGTCGACCGCATGTCGGCGCGGCTCGCGCGCATCGGCAACATCGCCTCCGACGGCCGCCCCATTCTCGGCCTCGACTCTCGCGATCTGCTGGAGATCGCGCTCGAAGCCGGTCCCGACGCCTATCTGGTGCCGGCGCATATCTGGACGCCGTGGTTCGCGGCGCTCGGATCGCAATCCGGCTTCGACTCGATCGCCGACTGCTACGGCGATCTCGCCGATCGCATCTTCGCGGTGGAAACCGGGCTGTCGTCCGATCCGGCGATGAACTGGCGGGTGTCGTTTCTCGACCGCTATCGTCTCACCTCCAACTCCGACGCGCATTCGCCGGGCAAGCTCGGGCGCGAGGCCACCACCTTCGACTGCGAGCGTCGACTACTTCGCCATCAAGCACGCGCTCGAGAGCGGCCACGGCTATGTCGGCACGGTCGAGTTCTTCCCCGAGGAGGGAAGTATCACCTCGACGGCCATCGCAAATGCGAGGTGCGGCTCTCGCCGAAGGAGACGCTCGCCCATGGCGGCCGTTGTCCGGTCTGCGGCCAGCCGCTGACGATCGGCGTCGAGCACCGGGTCGAGGTGCTCGCCGACCGCAGCGAAGCGCAGGCGGCGCCGCCGCCGACCGCCGGCGCGGTCTCGAGCCTGGTGCCGCTGCCGGAGATCCTCTCCGAGCTCACCGCCAGCGGCACGGCGTCGCGCACGACGGTCGCGCGCAGCTACGACCAGCGCGATCGCCAAGCTCGGCGCCGAGCTTTCGATCCTGCAGTCGGTGCCGGTCGAGGACATCGCGCACGCCGGCTCCGCGATCCTCGCCGAGGCGATCACGCGCCTGCGCACCGGCCAGGTGATCCGCGATGCCGGCTATGACGGCGAATACGGCGTCATCCGCCTGTTCGAGGAGAACGAGCTCAAGCGGCTGACCGGCGGCGGCTTGCTGTTCGATGCGCCGAGTCGTCGAAGCGAAAGCCCGCCGGAGCGGTCAGGCCGCCGCGCCGCCCCGCCAGCGCGACGGACGACGCGCCGGTCGAGCCGGCGCGCCGCGGCTGCGCATCGTCTCCGACCGCACCAGCAGCGCCGCGTCCGGCATTCTCGCGCAGCTCGACGAGGATCAGCGCGCGGCCGCCGGCATCGTGGACGGACCGCTGCTGATCGTCGCCGGGTCCGGGCTCGGGCAAGACCCGCACCCTCACCTATCGCATCGCCCATCTGGTCGCCGAGCGCGGCGCCGCGGCGGAGAACTGCCTCGCCATCACCTTCACCCGCCGCGCCGCCGCCGAGATGCGGGAGCGCCTTGCACGCCTGCTGCCCGACCAGCACGGACAGGTCGCCATCCACACCTTCCATTCGCTCGGCCTCGCCATCCTGCGCGAGCATGCGAGCGCAGCCGGCCTCGATCACGGCTTTCGCGTCGCGGGCGAGGCCGAGCGCATCGAGCTCCTCGCTGCGACGCTCGAGCTCAGCGCGCACAAGGCCGAGCGCCTGCTGCGCGCGATCTCCAGGAGAAGCGCACGCAGAGCTGGGCGGGCGCCGAGGTGACGGAGGCGCGGGCGGCCTATGCCCGCGCGATGGCGTTGCGCAACTGGATCGACTTCGACGATCTGGTCGCGCTTGTCGGTCCGCGTGCTGATGGCGGATCCGCGCATCGCCGAGCTCTATCGCGGCCGCTTGCGGTGGATCTCGGTCGACGAATTCCAGGATGTCGACGAGCAGCAATATCGGCTGCTGACGCTGCTGGCGCCGCCCGACGGCAACCTCTGCGCGATCGGCGATCCCAACCAGGCGATCTACGGCTTTCGCGGCGCCGATGCGTCCTGCTTCGACCGCTTCCGGCAGGATTACCCGGCGGCCCGGATCGTGCGGCTTGCGCGCAACTATCGCTCGACCGGCACCATCGTCACGCGCGTCCTCGCAGGTCATTGCGCCGCGACCGAGCGAGCCGGTCGCCGAGATCGTGCGCGACATGCACGAGCGCATCGCCATCCATGCCGCGCCGACGGAACGCGCCGAGGCCGAGTCGGTGGTGAAGACGATCGAGCACATGATCGGCGGGCACAGCTTCTTCTCGATCGACAGCGGCCGCGCGACGTCGGCCCGCAAGCCGAGCCGGTCGTTCGCAGACTTCGCCGTGCTCTACCGCACCGACGCGCCAGTCGGCGGTCGCTGCGCGAGGCGCTCGACCGTTCCGGCATTCCCTATCAGAAGCACTCCCACACGGCCCTCGCCGAGGAACCGGCCGTGCGCGCACTGTTGCAGGAGCTCGGCGACGGCAGCGACGCGAGCGACGCTGGCGGATGACCTGCGCGCGGCGGCGCAACCGGCTGGCGGAACGCGGCGACGCCGGCGCAGGCGCGACCATCGCGCATGGCGTTGCAACGCCTCATCGCGCTCGCGGAGCGGTTGCGGCAACGATCGCGCGCGCTTCGCGGACGCCGCCGCGCTCACGACACGATGCGGAATTCTGGGATGCGCGCGCCGACCGCGTGTCGCTGCTGACCTTGCATGCCGCCAAGGGCCTCGAGTTTGCCGTCGTGTTCATCGTCGGGCTCGAGGACGGCCTGCTGCCGCTGCATTGGGGCGAGCCCGACGACGCGGCGATGGCGGAAGAGCGTCGCCTGTTCTATGTCGGCATGACCCGGGCCAAGGACCGGCTGATCCTCAGCCGCGCGCGCCAGCGCCATTGGCGCGGCCGCGCGCACATGCTGGAGCCATCGCCGTTCCTGCGCGACATCGAAAACGAGCTGGTGAAGCACCAGCCGATGCAGGGCGGGCGCGGCAAGCGCGAAGACCGGCAGTTGAAGTTGTTCTAAAAGCGCGAGCCCGGTCAGGCTCACGAGCATGAGGCCGGAGCGACCTCGGCCCACAGCCGACCGGAACCGCCGCGCGTCGACAGCAACGCGCACGCAGCGCGCCGTTCGGAAGCCGGCTCTGCAGTTTGGTCTGATCGTTGGTCGCCCCTTGCGGCTCGGACCAGACCGGCAGCATCATCTGCGCGCTCAAGACCGTACCGGGCGGCGGCAGCGACGTGTCCGAAATCGTGTATCCGTTGAAATGGGGCACCCAAGACCCGGACTGCCGGCGACCCAGCGCGACCCAGCCATAATGCTCCTTGGCGCCCGGCGCACCGAACACGCCGACCGACTGGAGCTGGCGAGCGGCGAGACGGATCCGGCTGCGCGCGACGGCAGCGTGGCCGGGAGCGGCGTCGGCCGTCGTGGCATGCCGCGGTCTCGGCCGCCGCAGGCGCCGGATGTTCGACCGCGACCGCGGCATGGAAAATGGTGCGCGCATCCGGATCGCCCTCGCCGCACAGCTTGTCGAACTCGTTCACGTCCTTCCTGAGCAAGCTGCGCTTGGTTTCAGGCGCGACGCTTCGCTCCATGGTCGCGACGATGTTGTTCCTGAGCTTCTGACAGGTCACGTCGGTCGAGAAATAGTTCTGGTAAGCCGCAAAGGTGCCGGCGGCCGCCGCGGAATCCGAGCGCTGCACCGGCAACCTGCAACACTTTGACCAAGCCTTCTCCCGGCCATGGCATCTCTCCGGTCGTGGGCTTACGACCATGCCGCGATGGCGCAAAGATGGCAACCGAGGGACCGACCGTACCGCCGGGGCGTCCGGCCTTGGGCGCGCACGCGCAGATTTGCGTCAGCGTCTTGAACATATCGGCCGGAGCGGGCGAGCGTGCGAAAGGCACGAACGCAACGCGCCGCGGGCGGCCCGCCGCGGCTGCTCCCGGCAAACCGGAAGGGAGTGCAATCGTGACGGTGTTCGTCGTCGCCCATGGCGCCTGGTCGGCAGCCTGGGCCTGGAAGAAAATGCGCCCACTGCCGCGGGCCGCCGGCCATGAGCTGTGGACGCCGACCTATACCGGCCTCGGCGAGCGGGCGCATCTCGCGAGCCCGACGGTCGACCTCGACACCCACATTGCCGACGTCATCGGCGTGCTCGAGATGGAGGATCTGCGCGACGTCGTGCTGATCGCGCACAGCTACGGCGGCATGGTGGCGACCGGCGTCGCCGACCGCGCGCGCGAAGCGCATCGCGCAGCTCGTCTATCTCGACGCGTTCGTGCCGCACGACGGCCAAAGCCTGTTCGACCTGCAATCGGCGGAGACGCGCACGCGCATGCGCGAAGCTCGCGCGCACCGACGGCGAGGGCTGGCGCCTGCCGCCGACCCAGATGCCGGCGGACACACCCGATGCCGACGTGGCCTGGGCGTCGGGCCGCCGGCGGCCGCAGCCGATCAAGACGTTCGAGCAGCCCTTGCGTCTCGCCGGCAACGGCGCGCCGCCTCCCGCAGCTACATCTATTGCCAACGCAGCGCACCGGCGGATGTGTTCCGCCAGTTCGCCGAGCGCGCCCAGCGTGAAAGCGGCTGGCGCTATTTCGAGATCGACGCCAGCCATAATCCGCACATCACCGCACCGCACGCGTTGCTGGAATTGCTCGCGAAGATCGTATCGACGGCGGCGTAATCAGTTGCCGACTTGAGGCAATCAATGCCGATCTTCGGTAACCCGAGATCGGTGCCCCGGAATGACCACTGAGAATTGCGCGACTCGATCGAATTGCGCTAAACGGCACGCAAAGCAATGGCGAGGGAGAGACGGACATGGATATCGGCTTCATCGGGCTCGGCCAGATGGGCTTCCACATGGCCCGCCGGCTGGTCGAGGCCGGCCACCGGGTGATCGTGTTCGACACGCGGCGTGAGGCGGTCGACCGGCTCATCGCGCTCGGCGCGCGAGCCGCCAGATCGCCCGCGCGAAATGGCCGACCAGGTCGAGACCGTGATGGCGAGCCTGCCCACGCCCGACATCGTGCTCGCGGTCGCGACCGGCGCCGACGGCGTGATCGAAGGCAAGCGCGTGCGCCGCTTCGTCGACCTCTCGACCACCGGCGCGGTCATGGCCAGAGCGCATTTTCGAAGCGCTCAAGGCGAAGAACATCGTGCAGATCGACTGCCCCGTGAGCGGCGGCGTCACCGGCGCGGCGAAGGGCACGCTGGCCGTTGATGGTGTCGGGCCCGCGCGCGGAGGTGAACGCGATCGAGCCGCTGCTTCCGGCCATCGGCAAGACCTTCCTCATCGGCGAGCAGCCGGGCGCCGGGCAGACCATGAAGCTCTGCAACAACTATCCTGTCGGCGGCCGCCATGACCGCGACCTCAGAAGCGATGGTGATGGGCGTCAAGGCGGGGCTCGATCCGCGCATCATGCTCGACGTGATCAATTCCGGCACCGGCCGCAACACCGCGACCGAGGACAAGTTCGGCCGCGCGGTTCTGCCGCGCACCTTCAATCTCGGCTTCACCGTGGGATTGATGACCAAGGACCTCGAGCTGTGCCTGTCCGAGGGCAAGGCGCTGGGCGTCCCGATGGACGTGGCCGAAGCTGTCACGCGGCTGCTGCAGACCGCCTGCGACGAGAACGGGCCGGACAAGGATCTCACCACCGTGGTGCAGCCGGTCGAGCGCCGCGCCGGCGTCGAAGTGCGCACGCCGGGCGAAAGCGGCCCGCTCGGGAAGTGACGCCTGTGTCGCGAGTGCAGCAGCGCAGCGAGGGCGCTGCAGATGCCGCCTTTGCGAAGATCGAAGCCATGACGGGAAATCATGAGCGAGGACGTCCACGAGATCTACGCGATCCGCTACGGTCATCACGATCGCAAGGCGGCGGAAAACTTCATCGGCGGCGATCCTCACGACGTGCTGCAGCCGCTCGACTTCTACGTCTGGGCGATCGTCGGCCCAAGCGGCCCCATCATTCTCGACACCGGCTTCGACGCGGCGATGGGCAAGAAGCGCCAGCGCGAGACTGATCAAGCCGGTCGGCGACGGGCTGCAAGGCGATCGGCATCGATCCCGCCGACGTCGAGACCGTCATCGTCAGCCACATGCACTACGATCACGTCGGCAACTACGATCTGTTCCCGCGCGCCCGCTATCACCTGCAGGATTGCGAGATGGCCTACGCCACCGGGCGCTGCATGTGCCACATGGCGTTGCGGCTGCCGTTCGAGGTCGACGACGTGGTGGCGATGGTGCGCAAGGTGTTCGCCGGCCGCGTCGCCTTCCACGACGGCGAGGACGAGATCGTGCCCGGCGTCACCGTCCACCATATCGGCGGCCATTCCAAGGGCTTGCAGAGCGTGCGCGTGAAGACCCGCCGCGGCCATGTCGTGCTCGCGGCCGATGCCGCGCATCTCTACGCGCATCTGGAAACCGGCCGGGTCTTCCCATTCACCTATAATGTCGCGGAGGTGGTCGAGGGCTACGCGACGCTGCGAAAGCTGGCCTCGTCACCTGACCACGTCATGCCGGGCCACGACCCGCTCGTGCTCGCGCGCTATCCCGCGGCCAAGCCCGGCCTCGATGGCTGGGCGGTGCGGCTCGATGCCGAGCCGAAGGGTGAACTCAGCCGTCGGTCAGCCTGACGAGCACCGCTCTCGTGTGTCCCAGCCAAGCGAGCGCCCTGCTGCCGCAACGAGGATTGGTGTCCGGCGTGAGCGCGAGCCTGGCCTCGCCGCCCCCTGCGCCGCGCGCCAACTTCACATGATCGCAAATTCGGTGTTGCGCCGATCGGTCACCAGCATGCTGCCGGGATAGTGGGTGATGCAGAATTCCGGCTTGACCGTCGCCACCACCGATTGCGGCGTGACGCCGCAGGCCCAGAACACCGGGATCTCGTCGTCGTTGACCGGCACCGCGTCGCCGTAGTCCGGCTTGCCCAGGTCGGCGATGCCGATCAGCTCCGGCTTGCCGATATGCACCGGCGCGCCGTGCACGGCGGGAAAGCGCGTGGTGATCTGGATGGCGCGGATGGCGTCCGCCGGCTTCATCGGCCGCATGGAGACCACCATCGGGCCGTGGAACGGGCCCGCGGCTGCGGTCGCGATCGAGGTGCGATACATCGGCACGGTGGCGTTGCAGGTGATGTGGCGCAGCTCGATGCCGTCCTCGAGCAGCGCCTCCTCGAACGAGAACGAGCAGCCCAGCACGAAGCGCGACGAGATCGTCGCGCCAATGCGCCGCGGATATCGGCCGGCTCGTCGACCAGCTCGCCGTTGTCGGAACACGCGGTAGCGCGGCAGGTCGGTGCGGATGTCGAGGTCGTCGGCGAGCGTCGGCAGCCGGAAGTCGCCCGGCGCCGACGCCGCGAGCAGCGGGCACGGCTTCGGATTGAGCTGGCAGAAGCGCAGGAAGTCGCCCGGCCAGCGCGTCCGGCAGGATGGCGAGGTTGCCCTGCACATAGCCCGGCGCGAGGCCGGCGGTCGGCCCTTGAACTGCGCCGGTGCGGGCCGCCAGCCGCGCGTCGCGGCCGGTCTGCGGGATGGCGGACGATTCCCCGGACATGGTGGCAACGCTCATTGCGTCTCCTTGCAGATCAGGTCGAGACCGGCGACACGGATGCGACCATCGTATCATCGCGCGGACCATGCTCTAAGGGAAAACCGGTTGAATATGGCGCCGGGATCGCGTTTGCTTAAGGCAAAGAACAAAAACGATTTGAGTCGAATGTGGAGGGAACGAGCAATGACCTATCGCTACTGCAAGCCTGCCGTCGGTGCGCTTGGATTTGCGGCCGCCTTCGATGCTGGTCTCGGCGGGCGGTGCGCCGGCCCAGCAGCCCGCCGCGCCCGCGGCGGCGCCGATCAAGCTCGGCATCGTGTCGTTTCTCAGCGGGCCGGCGGCGTCGCCCTTCGGCGTGCCCGGCCGCAACGGCGCCGAGATCGTGATCGAGGCGCTCAACGCCGGCACCGCGCCGGCGCCCTACAGCACCGTCGGCCTCGGCGGCACCAAGATCGAAGCCAAATACGTCGACGAAGCCGGCTCCACCGCCCAGGTCGTAACCGAATTCCGCAATCTGGTGCAGCGCGACCAGGTCGACGCTGTCGTCGGCTACATCTCGTCCGGAAGCTGCCTCGCGGTGACGCCGGTCGCGGACGAGCTCAAGGCGCTGACCGTCTATTTCGACTGCGGAACGCCGCGCATCTTCGAGGAGAAGCCGCGCAAATATGTGTTCCGCGCGACGCCGCACGCCACCATGGATAACACCGGCGCGGCGCGCTACCTCCTCGCCAAGAAGAAAGACATCACGCTTTATTCCGGCATCAATCAGAATTACGCCTGGGGCCAGGATTCCTGGCGCGACTTCGTCGGCACGATGGGCGTGCTGGCGCCGAAGGCGAAAGTCGACAAGGAGCTGTTTCCGAAACTGTTCGCCGGTGAGTTCGGCGCCGAGATCTCGACGCTGCTGACCGTCGAAATCGCAGGCGCTGCATTCCAGCTTCTGGGACGGCGATCTCGAGGGCTTCATCTGTTCAGAGCGAGGCGCGCGGCTCCGGCAAGCGCATGCCGTTCATCGGCACCACCGGCGCGAAGCGTCGATCTGGCGCCTGCGCGACAAGATGCCGGACGGCACCATCATCGGCGGCGCGCGGCCCGAACGGACCGCTGGCGCCGAGAGAGCGCGCTGAACGACTGGTTCCAGCAAGATCTATGTCGAGCGCTACGGCACGCCGCCGACCTATCCCTCCTATCAGATGGCGCTGTCGATCCTCGGGCCTGAAAGTGGCCTGGGAGAAAGCGCAGGCGGAAAAGGGCGGCGGCAAGCCCTCGACCGACGATGTCGTGACGCGCGTTCGAAGGCATCGCGTACGAAGGGCCGAGCGGCCACGATCAAGCTGGCGATCGGGCAACGGTCACCAGGGCATCCAGGAGATCGCCTACGGCACCTACCGCTTCAACAAGCAGAAGGGCCAGCCGGAAATCGTCGACGTCGTGCGCTATCCGGCCGAGTGCGTGAACCCGCCGCCCGGCATCGACCGCCGACGACTGGATCAAGGACGGAATGAAGGGCGCGAAGTGCAATTAGCGCAAATTGCCCGGCGGTTGATGCACCGCGCGATGACGCGATATCGGTGCGCTTCCTCGCCACACGAACGGTGTGCTCTCTCCTCCGTTGCGGGAGGAGCGCGCCACTCTGTGGACCGCGAGCAGACAGCATCGTGAACACCGTCGGTGCTACGTGCTGACTGCCTTTGCCATCCTCACCGATGGCCTCGTCTATGCCGCCTATCTGTTTCGTCGTCGCCGATCGGCCTGAGCCTGATCTTCGGGGTCATGAAGATCCTCAACGTCGCCCACGGCTCGTTCTACGCCTTCGGCGCCTATGGCGCGGCGACCGCGGTCGGCATCTATTTCGACGCGCGGCTGGCCGGTGGCCGAGCGGTTTCCTGTTCATGGTGCTGGTGGCGATGGCGATCGGGCCTCGTGATCGGCTATCGTGCTCGAGCGCGGCATTCTGCGGCTGCGTCTACGGCAAGGACGAGGTGGTGATCGTTCTCGTCACCTATGCGGTGTTTCTGATCCTGGAGGACGTCATCATGCTGATCTGGGGCACCGACGTTCCTACGGCGCCTACCAGCCGCTGGTCGCCGCCGGCAATTTCGAGGTCGGCGATCTCGTCCTCTCGAACTACGACATCGGTCTGGTCGCGATCGCGGCCGCTGCGTCGCCGTCTGCGCTACTGGGCGTTGAAGACATACCCGCTACGGCCGCCTGCTCACCGTCGTGATCTTCGATCGCGAAACCGCGGCCGCGTTCGGCATCAACGTCACCCTGGTCTACACGGTCACCTTCGTGCATCGGAGCGATGCTGGGCGCGCTCGGCGGCGCCGTCGATGGCGCCGAAGATCTCGGTGACGCTCGGCATCGGCGTCGAGGTGATCGTGCTCGCGTTCGCGGTGGTCGCCATCGGCGGCATGGGCTCGATCGAAGGCGCGCTGATCGGCGCGCTCATCGTCGGCATTGTGCCGCGCCGCGCGCCGTTCATCTCGATCCCGCAGCTCGAACTGTTCGTCATCTATGCGGTGATGGCGCTCGTGCTCGTGTTCCGTCCCCACGGGCTGTTCACCGCAGGCCGCAACCGCGGAAGATCTGACATGACCGGACTTCGCATGACATGTGGTCGCGCGCGAACCTGGTCGGAGCGCTCGCCTTCATCGCCGTGGCGCGCGGCCGCGCCGGCGCTGCCGGCCTGGCTGGTGTCGCTCGCCACCATCGCGTTTGCCAATGCGCTCGTGGTCGTGCTCGGCCTCGTGATCCTGTGGCGGGCCGGCCTCGTGCCCGTTCGGGCAGGCGCTGTTCTATCGCGACCGGCGCCTATGCGGTGGCGCTGCTCGGGCGCTACGCCGGCTGGCGCGACGCGTTCCTGCTGGTGGCGGTCGCGCGCGGTCGCTGGCCGGCATGGTGGCGTTCCTGGTCGGATTCCTGCTCGCGCGCTATCGCGATATCTTCTTCGCGATGCTCAGCCTCGCGATGTCGATGATCCTCTACGGCGTGCTGGTGAAGACCGAGACGCTCGGCTCGACCGACGGCTTCCACGTCGCAGACGGCGACCTTCCTCGGCTATGCAGCCGCGCGGCCGGCGCGCTCAACCTCGCGCATGTTCTGGCTGGCGCTCGGCCTGTCGGCGGTCAGCTGCCTTCCTGGTCACGCTCTATTTCCGTTCGGTCGCCGGCGCGCTCGCGGTGCCGGTGCGCGACAACGAGATCCGTCTGGAATTCCTCGGCATCTCGGTGACCCGCCTGATCCATCTCAAGCTGGTCATTTCCGGGATACTGGCGGGCATCGGCGGCGCGCTCGCGGCGCTGTGCGGTCGGCCATGTCGATCCCAACATGGCCTATTGGACGACCTCGGGCGGCTTCGTATTCGTGACCATCCTCGCCGGCGTGGCGCTCGGTCGCGGCCGCGTTCTGTGGGCTCGCTGGTGTTCGAGCTCGTGCGCTCGATCGCCGTCGATCTCCTGCCCGGCGTCTGGCAGCTCATCCTCGGCTCGGCGCTGCTGCTGACCATCCTGTTCCTGCCGGAAGGGCTCGGCTCGCTGTTCTACGCGCCTGCGCCGCACGCCGAGAAGGGCTCATGAGCGCGATCCTTTCCGTCCGCGATCTCGAAAAGACCTTCGGCTCGGTCGTGGCCGCGCGCGACATCACCGCTCGACGTGCCGCGCGCAGCAGACCGTGGGCATCATCGGCGCCAACGGCGCCGGCAAGACCACGTTCGTCAACATGATCACCGGCCATCTGCGGCCGACCGAAGGGCACCATCCGGCTCGAGGACCAGGACATCACCGGGCTGCCCTCGCGCGAGATCACGCGCCTGGGCATTTCGCGCTCGTTCCAGGTGGCGCAGATTTTTCCGTCCTTCACGCGTGTTCGAGAACATGTGCGCCGCGGCGCCATCGCGCGCGTGCACGGACAGCTCCTTGCGCGCGGCGCTGCCGCCGTTGATATCGCCCGCCGACCATCGCGGAGGCCGAAGCCGTCGATCGAGCTGTTCCGGATCGCCGGTTACCGGCGACGCGCTGGCGTCGACGCTGCCGCAGGGCGTGCGCAAGCTGCTCGACATCGCCATGGCGGTGGCGGGCTCGCCGCGCGTTCTGCTGCTCGATGAACCGACCAGCGGGATTTCGGTCGAGGAGAAGTTTGGCCGTGATGGACGTCGTCATGTCGGCGCTTGAAGACGCGCGGACACCGACGATCCTGTTCGTCGAGCACGACATGGAGATCGTGGCGCGGTTCGCCGACCGCGTGCTCGCGTTCTACGACGGCACCGTGATCGCCGGACGGCGCGCCGGCGGTCGCGCTCGCCGATCGCAGGGTGCAGACCCTCATCAGCGGCACCAAGCTCGGGCGCGAAGGGCATCCCCATGCTTAGCGTCGTCCGACCTCGACGTCTCGATCGGTCCGGTGCCGATCATCCGCGACGCCACTCGATCTCGCGCGAGGGCGAGATGTGCGGCCTGATCGGCCGCAACGGCGCCGGCAAGACCACGTCTGCTGCGCGCCCTGATGGGCGCCATCCCGGCGACCGGCAGGTCAGAGCTTGGCGAGGTCGATCTGCTGGCGCTGCCGCCGCACCGCCGCGTCGGTTTCGGCATCGGCTACATGCCCGAAGACCGCCGCCTGGTGCCCGAGTTCACGGTCGAACAGAATATCCGGCTCCCGAGCTGGACCACGCCGACCGACGGGGTGGAGCAGCGTCTGCAATGGATCTTCTCGATCATGCCCGAGGTCGCGGCGTTTCGCGCGCGCAGCGTCGCTCGAGCTGTCGGGCGGCCAGCAGAAGATGGTCGCGCTCGCACGCGCGCTGATGGCCGGCACCCGGATGCTGCTGCTCGACGAGCCGTTCGAGGGACTGGCGCCGGCGCTGGCGCGCCGGCTCGGCGAGGTGATGGCCAACCTGAAGGGCGAGCGGCTTTCGATCCTGATCGCCGAATCGAACGAGGTGCATATCGCCGACCTGCTCTCGCGCGCATTCCGCATCGAGCGCGGCGCGGTGGCGCCAGTCTAGCCGCAGCCCGAACGGCGGGTGGGCAGGCGCGCGGTGTCGTGACGTGCGCCCGTGCCCACCCAATCCCTCGCCAGAATGCGACAGCCCTCGTGCTGGCGCGGACGGCGGCTCTCCATTACATTCGACTGGAAAAATCACATCGTGAACAGAGGCGGGCGAATATGGCGAAGTTCGGCATCGGACAAGCTGTGCGGCGGGTGGAGGACCAGCGCTTCCTGCTCGGACAGGGCGCTATGTCGATGACATCAGCTTGCCCGGGCAATGCCACGGCGTGACCGTGCTCTCGCCGCACGCCCATGCCCGCATCACGCGCATCGACGTCGCCAAGGCCAAGGCCGCGCCTGGGGTGCTGTGTGTCTCACCGGCGCCGATGCGGTCGCGGAGAAGCTCGGCAGCTTCACCGCCCACCTGATGCCGGAGGATTTCGGCGCGCCCAAGGGGCACCGCACGTTCCAGCCCGTGCTCAATGCCGACAAGGTGCGTTTCGTCGGCGACCGCGTCGCCTTCGTGGTGGCCGAGACGCTCGCCCAGGCGCGCGACGCCGCCGAGCTCGTGGAGGTGGACTACGAGCCGCTGCCGACCATCGTCGATCTGGAGGAAGCCGCCAAGGACGGCGCCGCCAAGGTGTGGGAAGACTGCCCGCAGGGCAATGTCGGCTTTCGGCCTGATGTTCGGCAACAAGGACGCCACCGACGCCGCCTTCGCGAAGGCCAAGCACGTGGTGAAGCTGCGGGTCGAGAACAACCGCCTGTCGCCCGTCACCATGGAGCCTCGGGTCGCGATCGGCGACTACAACGCGGCCGACGATCAATACACGCTCTGTATGCGACCAGCCAGAACCCGCACGGCGCGCGCATGGAGATGTCGCACATCTTCCACATCGCGGAAAATCAGATCCGCGTGGTCTCGCCCGACGTCGGCGGCGGCTTCGGGCTCAAGGGCGGTCTTTCCGGACGATGCGCTCGTGCTGTGGGCGGCGCGCCGCATCCGCCGCCCGGTGAAATGGGTCTCCAGCCGGTCGGAAAGCATGCTCACCGACCACTCCGGTCGCGAGATGATCTACTACGGCGAGCTCGCGCTCGACGAGCACGGCAAGATCCTGGCGCTGCGCGCCAAATGCCTGTTCCAGCTCGGCGCCTATTTCGTCGGCGCGGCGCTCGCGGCCGGTGCGTTCTCGCTGCGCTTCATCCCGGCGGCCTACGACATCCAGACCCTGCACATCATGTCGCAGGGGCTGTTCACCAACACCTCGCAGTCCGGGCCCTATCGCGGCGCCGGACGCCCGGAGGCGGCCTATTTCACGGAGCGGCTGATCGAGCACGCCGCGCGCACGATCGGCATGGACCCCGCCGAGATCAGGCGCCGCAACCTGATCCCGACGGACAAGCTTCCCTACGCGACGCCGACGTTGTGGACCTACGACAGCGGCGAGTTCGAGCGCCTGATGGACAGGTGCATCGAGCTCAGCGACTGCGAAGGGATTCGCCGCGCGCAAGAAGGCGTCGGAGAAGAGCGGCAAGCTGCGCGGCCGCGCGGTGAGCTACTACATCGAGTTCGGCGGCATCTTCAACGAACGCATGGACCTGCGCTTCAATCCCGACGGCACGCTCAACGTGCTGGCCGGGACGCATTCGCACGGCCAGGGCCACGCCACCGTGTTCGCGCAGCTGGTGCACGACCGGCTCGGCGTGCCGTTCGAGATCCATCCGCTACGTGCAGGGCGACACCGCCCAGGTTCCGATCGGCCGCGGCACCTACGGCGCCCGCAGCGCGACCGTCGGCGGCAACGCGCTCGCCAAGGCGTCCGAGGCGATCATCGAGAAGGGCAAGCCGATGGCCGCCGCCTTGATGGAGGCGGACGCCGCCGATATCGAGTTCAAGGACGGGCAATACCGCGTCGTCGGCACCGACAAGGTGATCGCCATCGCCGACGTCGCCAAGGCGGCCTATGCGCCGATGGGGCCGCTGACCGAGAAATTCGGCGTCGGGCTCGAGGCGACCGGCAGCTTCAGCGCCAGTCCACCCAGCCATCCCAACGGCTCGCATGTCTGCGAGCTCGAGGTCGATCCGGAGACCGGCGAGGTGACGCTCGATCGCTATTTCGTGGTCGATGATCTCGGCCGCGTGCTCAACCCGATGATCGTGCGCGGCCAGATCCAGGGCGGCGTGGTGCAGGGCATCGGCCAGGCGCTCATCGAGCACCAGGTCTACGACCGCCAATCCGGACAGCTGCTGTCCGGCAGCTTCATGGATTACGGCATGCCGCGGGCCGACACGATGCCGAACATCGAGACGGAATTGGAGGAGGTGCCCTGCAAGACCAATCCGCTCGGGGTCAAGGGCATCGGCGAATCCGGCACCATCGGTGCGCCGCCGACCGTGATCAATGCGCTGATCGACGCGCTCGCGCCGCTCGGCGTCGAGGCGATCGACATGCCGGCGACCCCGATGCGGGTGTGGGAAACGATCGCACGCGCCAAAGCGGGAGCCGCCGCGGCGGCGGAGTGAAGCTATCGGCGGCTCCGCGTCCCCTCTCCCGCTTGCGGGGAGGGATAGGGTGAGGGGCAAACATCAAGATTCGTGCAAGCATCCTCCCACCCCGCCAGTCGGATGTTTTCGACTCAGCCGATCCATGATTCAAGCGCGAGATGACCCACCAGTACGCGGCACTATTAAAGCTGCGCGACCTCGGTCCCGAACAGTTCGAGCGAGGCTCGTCGTCTTCCTGGATTTCCGCTTCTCGCTACCGTTTTATCGTTTGGTCGCCTCTGCAACTCCGCTCAGCGTGGCAGGGCTGCGATGGCGTCGCCACGGATGATGACCTCGCCGTTCTGGTTGACGGCGGAGAACTCGCAATCGACGAGGCCGTCGCCCGCTTCCTCGCGTTTGGCGGTGACCGTGGCGCTGCAGGTGAGCACGTCGTCGGGCCAGAACCGCGATGCAAAGCGGATGCGCAGCCGCCGCAGCGCGCCGTCACCGAGCCAATCCGTCAACAAGCCGGGCGCAATAGCCGCCCGCCAGCATGCCCATGCCGAACACCGCCTTGTTGCCGCTGGCCTTGGCATAGACCTCGTCGTGGTGGTTGGGATTGAAGTCGTGCGACGCGCCGGCATAACGGACGAATTGCGTGCGCGTGAGCGGCCCGCAGACGAGCGGCGGCGGTGCATCACCGACATTGAGCGATGCGAACGAGGGTCGATTGCTCATCACTCGGCGATCCGCTTGCCGGTCTCGACCAGGGTGCGCCGGGCCACCTGCACCTTCTCGCCCCGCTGATTGTGGAAGGTGGTCTCGATCACCGCGATCTGAAGCTTGCCGGCGCGGCGGCTCTCCTTCTCCGTGATGCTCGCGATGCGCTCCTGCGCGGTCAGCACGTCGCCCGCCACGACCGGCGCGAAGTATTCAAACTCCTGCTCGCCGTGCACGATGTAGCTCCAATCCTTCGACGTCGAGCGCATCCGACGCCGCCTTCGGCTCGTAGAGGAACGTGCGCAGCAATGTCGGCGGCGCCGGAATGCCGGCAAAACCCATTTTCGCGGCGTAATCGGGATCGCGGTAGACCGGGTTTGGATCGCCGATGGCGTCGGCGAATTCGCGGATCTTGCCGCGCTCGACGTGGAATTCGTAGGGCGGGAACGTCTTTCCGGCTGCACTTGCGTCCATGCTCTCCTCGTCAGTCCAGTGTCATTGCGTTTGAACGCGTTTGCGCGAACCGGCTTCTCACTTCGTCGGAGATCGCTATGGTGCTCTACGCAAATCCACAACGCGTTTCGCTTTGATCGAGCGCTCGTGGTCGTAGAGCGCCCCGCGCGCGACGAACTCGACCTCTGGACGCAGCGATACGGCCTCGCGCACGCGCCGCACCACGTCGTCGTGCAGGCCGGATCGGCGTCCCGCTCGATGCGGATCACCAGCCGCTCCATGGCATCCGGCGCACTGGCGCTCGCAAACACGACCTGGAATTCGCGGAGCTCCGCCATGGCCGAGAGCGCGTCAACAATGACATCGGTGTTGACCAGCATTCCGCGGCATTTGACGAGATTGCCGGTGCGCCGCGGCGTCGCAACCACGCGCTCGCCCGTGCGGCCGCAGATCGGGCACGGCGTGCGCGACAGCGTGACGATATCGCCCACAAGATAGCGCAGCAAAACGGTGCCGCGACGGTGCAGATGAGTGATGGCGAGCGCGCCGCTCTCGCCATCCGCGAGGCTGCGGCCGGTGTCGGGGTCGACCACTTCGAGATGGTAGAGATCGGGCACGAGGTTCTGCGGCGCGGCGCCCTCCGCGCATTGCACCAGCCCGCCCTGCATCTCGGTGAAGGCATAGCGGGCGCGGATTGCGATCGCGGGCGCGCCCAGTCGGGCGAGCCGATCTCGCAGCGTCGCCCGCAGCGTTTCGCCGACCGGCTCGCCCGAGGTCAGGACCAGCCGCACGTCGGATAAGTCCGCGCCCTGCCGGCAGGCTTCGTCGAGAAACCGGCGGATGAAGCTCGGCACGCCCCACAGCACGGTGGGGCGAAAGCGCGCGACCGTCGTCAGCGCCTCGGCCAGCGAATTGCGGACCCTGAACTCGGAATTGGCGGAGCCGGTCAATCCGTGCACCACCGGCAAGCCCGCGATCATGGTGGAGCGGATAACGCTCAGGAACGCGCCGGTGGGAAAGCCCGCAAGCGGATAGAGGTTCGCCACGCGATCGCTCGCGACCGAGCCCTTCCGCCTCGTTGCAGCGACGCGCCTGGTCCCAGATGGCATAGGCATCATGCGCGGTGTTGTAGAACGGCGACGGCCGCCCGCTGGTGGTCCCGGTGGTATAGGTGACGTCCCACAGCACGCGCTCTTCCGGGGAGAAATCCGCCGGCAGATCCTCCGGGCGCAGGCGGAACGCCTCGGGATCGGAGATGTAGTCGTCCTTGCGGGTCAGCGGCAGCGCCGGGAGCCCGTCGAGCGAACGGATGTCGTCGGCCGCGAGGCCCTGTTCGCGAAACCGCGCTCGATAGAACGGATGGGCGGCGGCGACCGCCGTGAGCGTTCGCCGCAGCCGTGCCGCCCCGATGGATCGAAGGTCAGGCATTGCGCAGCAATTCCTTGGCACGCCCGCCGAGGACGGCATCGCGCGGAGGCCTTCGAGACGGCGAGCGTCTCGACCCGCGTCACGCAATCGAGCTCGCCCATGTCGAAGGGATAGTCGCTGCCCATGAGGACGCGGTCGGGCCCGACCGCGGCGATGAAGGAACTCGAGCGCGTGCGGCGAGTGCACGATCGTGTCGTAGTGCAGGCGGGCCAGGAGTCCTGCGGCGATCCGTGCAGGCGCGCCTTCGCCTCGGCGCGCACGTTGAAGGCGTGCACGAAACGTCCGGCTTGATAAGGCAGGAAGCCGCCGCCGTGGCACAGGCAGAAATTGATGCCGGGATAGCGCTCGATCACGCCGCCGAAGACGAGCGCCGCGCCGGCCATGGTGGTCTCGAACGGCAGGCCGACGAAGTTGCGCATGTAGTAGGACGCGAGCCGGTCGCCCGGCAGGATTTCGCCGTGCGGGTGCACGAGAATGAAGGCTCGCAGTTCGTTCGCCGCCGCCCACACCGCCTCGAGCGCGGGATCGTCGAGATTCCTGCCATTGACGTTCGAGCCGATCTGGGCGCCGCGCAAACCGAGCACCCGCATGGCGCGCATCAGCTCGTCCGCCGCCCGTTTCGGATCCTGCAGCGGCAAGGTGGCGAGAGCCACGAAGCGATCGGGATGGCGGCGACGACAGCGGCGATCTCGTCGTTCTGCAGGCCAGCGCAGGCGGCGCCGAGTTCCGGCTCCTCGTCATAGAAGAAGGTGTGCACGGTGGCGCAGACGGCCTGCATCTCGATGCCGTGCTTGTCCATGTCGGCAAGCCGCAGATCGAGGTCCCAGCATTCCGGCGGCATCGGCCGCTGCACCACCTTGCCCGCGATCTCCATGAGTGGTCGAGCCGTCGCCTTGCGCAATCAGCTTCGGCGCCACGCGCGGCGATTCTCGCCGAGCCGCCGGATCGTCTCCTGCGGCAGCATGTGGGCGTGGATGTCGATGGTGCGGCTGGCGTTCCATCGTCGATACCATACCAACCCCACGACGTTTTGACCTGTGATCTCGAGTAACGACGGCGCTAGGCTACCGATGAAACTCAGCCGCCGATCGAAGCGGCGGGTTGCTGCCGTCATCCGCAACGCCGCATCGTCTTGTTCGAGACGGGAGACGATGCATGACGTTCACGGTCCAGAGCAACAGCTTCAACGACGGCGACTATCTCGCCCAGACCCACATTCTGTCGGCCGCTTTCGGCTTCGGCTGCGAGGGCGACAACCGCTCGCCGCATCTCGCCTGGTCGGGCGCGCCCGCCGGCACCAAGAGCTTTGCCGTGACCTGCTTCGATCCGGATGCGCCCACCGGCAGCGGGTTCTGGCACTGGCTGGTGGTGAACATCCCGCCCGATGTGACCGAACTTGCGCTCGATGCCGGCAATCCGAAGACCCGAAGCTGCCGCCGCGGAGCACTGCAGACGCGCACCGACTTCGGCGCGCCGGGCTATGGCGGCCCCTGCCCGCCGCCGGGCGATCACCCGCACCGCTATCTGTTCACGGTGTTCGCGGTCGGCGCCGACAAGCTTGCAGGTCACCGCCGATACTTCAGCGGCCGTCATCGGCTTTCAGCTCCATTTCAACACGCTGGCCAAGGCCGCCATCATGGGACTCTACAAGCGCCGATCGGCTTGATCCGTGGCGCACCCCGTCCTCACGCCGCTGCGCGCGCCTCGTCGACCATCGCCGCGGAGATCTTTTCGGCCACCATGATGGTTGGGATGTTGGTATTGCCGCGCGGCGCGGTCGGCATGATCGAGGCATCGATGACACGCAAGCCGGCGATCCCGCGCACGCGGCCCTCGGTGTCGACCACGGCGTCGCGGTCGTTGGCGCCGCCCATGCGGCAGGTGCCGACAGGATGGAACGTGCCGGCGACGTTCTCGCGGATATGCGCGGCAAGCGCGTCGTCGTCCGCCACCAGCGTTGCGAGATCGACGCGGCGGTCGGCCAGGGTCGAGAAGATCGGGCCGGCGAGCGGCGGCACGAGATCGATGAGCGCGGCGATGACCGCGCTCTGAACCTTGTTCGCCGGCGTGATGCGGTTGAGCCGGCGCAGGCGGTCGGTGAATTTCACCGGAAAGGTCACGCCGGTCATGGCGCGCACCTTCTCGTGCGCCAGGACTTCGACCGCGCGGCGGAAGCCCTGCATGAAGCGCCTGAGGTCGAGGTCGTGGCCGGTGAAGTTGAATTCGACGCAGGGCGGCGTGGCGGCATCGCCCTTGACCAGCGAAACCCGGCCGCGCGCCATCGGCTTGAGCAAGCGTGGGCGCGAGGTTGGCGACCTGGAAGCCGAGCGGGCTCCACGAGGTCTTGCACTGCACGTTGATGTACATATCGGTCGGCGGCGCGCCCGGCAGCCCGGACGAATAGCGGAACGCCGTCATCGGGATGCGGCCGCAGCGAGGCGGCCTGCCGCGCGTTGCGATGCTGCAGCAAGCCGACGAACACGATGGCGTGGTTGGACAGATTCTCGCCGACGCCCGGCAGATCTGCGCGCACCTCGATGCCGTGTTCGCGCAGGTGGCCGGCCGGCCCGATGCCCGGAGCGCATCAGGAACGCGGGCGAATGCACGCCGCCGGTGGACAGGATGATCTCGCGCGCGTTGAACTGCTTCACCTCGCCGCCGCCGACCTTCGCGGTCACGCCGCTGACGCGGCGCCCTTCGAACAGCAATGCCGTGACGGTGGCGCCATTGACGATGGTCAGATTGCCGCGCGCGCGCACCGACGCATCGAGATAGCAGATCGCCGCCGACGCGCGCTTGTCCGGCCAGTTGCTCATCGGCACCGCGCCATAGCCGTCGCGGAAATCCGCATTCATGTCGGCGATGAACGGAATTTGCCGCTCCTGCGCGAACGCATGTACCGCCTTCGACAGCGGCGCCCAGTCGTCCGGCCTGGTGCGGCGGATCGGCACCGGACCGCTGCGGCCATGCATGTCGCCGCCGAAATCCAGGTCGTTCTCGAGCTTGCGGTAATAGGGCAGCACGTCGTTCCAGCCCCAGCCGGCCGCTCCGTGCGCCTCCCATTCGGCGTAGTCGTCGGGCGTGCCGCGATACGCCACCATGCCCATCACCGAGGAGCCGCCGCCCATGATGCGCCCCTGGGAAAAGCCGACCAGCGGCGAATTATCCTTGCGGCGCCAATGCACCTTGAGGCCGGGCCAGAAATAGGCGTCGTTGTAATAGAGACGTGGCGTAGGTATCGAGCACGTCGGCGGGCTCGTTGCCCGGCGGCGTATCGGGCCCGGCCTCGAGCAGCAGCACGCGCCTGGTCGATCGTGCGGACAGCCGATTGGCCAGCACGCATCCGGCCGCGCCGCCGCCGATGATGATGATGTCGAAGCTGTCGGTCACGTGTCGTGCGCCCCGTTTGATTTCCAATTTCTTGTGCACTGATTGAAGCATGTCGGGTCGGAGCGGCAAAGCCCTCCTGCGCCACATGCGTCTGCCATTGCTGCATGACGACAGCCGAAATCGCTGCCATACTCACCTCATAATAAGACACGCTTCGGAGGAAGGCCCATGTTCAATGTCCCGTCGGGCGGGCTGCGCATCCCGTGGATTTCGCGGCGCACGCTGCTGGCAATGATCTTGATTGCGAGCACGGGCGCGGCGTTCACCAGCGCCCGCGCGGACTACCCCGAGCGCCAGGTCACCATGATCGTCTGCTTTCCCGCCGGCGGCGGAACCGACATCGCCGCCCGGCTGATCAACACCCAGCTCGGCGAGGCGCTGGGCAAGCCCGTGATCATCGAGAACCGCGGCGGCGCCGGCGGCAATATCGGCATTGCGGCGGCCGCCCGCGCCGGCGGCGATGGCTACACCCTGCTCGTCTGCTCCAGCGCCTACGTGGTCAATCCGAGCCTCTACGCCCAGGCGACCTACGATCCATTCAAGGATTTCGTGCCGGTCATGGTGATCGGCGCGTCGCCCAATGCGTTCGTGGTCCCGGCGCAGTCCGACATCAAGACCATGCCGGAGCTCATCGCCAAGGCGAAGGCCAACTCCGGCAAGCTCAATTGGACGAGCCCCGGCGCCGGCACCACGCCTTATCTTGCCGGCGAAGTGCTCAAGCTGCGGACCGGCATCAACATGCAGCACATTCCGTTCCCCGGCGCAGGCCCGGCGACCACGGCCGTGCTCGCCGGCCAGGTCGACCTCTACACCGCCAATATCGGATCGCTGATGGGCCTGATCGACGCCGGCAAGGTGCGTCCCATCGCCGTGACGTCGAAGGAGCGCTGGCCGGATCTGCCCAACGTTCCCTCGCTCGAGGAGCTCGGCATCAAGGACGCCGTCTCCGACACCTTCCAGGGCATATACGCTCCGGCCGGAACGCCGCAGCCGGCGATCGATCGGCTGGTGAAAGAGCTCAACGCGATCCTCGCGCGCCCCGACGTGCGGGAGAAATTCGTCAAGGCCGGCCTTCCCGTCGTCGCCGAGGGGCCTGAGCGTGTTTCGCGCGCGCATCGCGCGCGAGGTGCCGATGTACAAGGAGATCATCGACAAGGCCGGGCTGAAGATTCAGTGAGTCAGTCCCGATCTTGCAGGCGCCTTTGACAACCGGACTGCACTAAGGAAACGACATGCCAAAACCGCTGGCGGGGATTCGGGTCATCGAGCTGGCGAATTTCATCGCGGGCCCGCTCGCCGGCACGCTGCTCGCCGACATGGGCGCCGACGTGATCAAGGTCGAGCCGCCGCAGGGCGACATGGGCCGCGCGACGCCGCCGATCCGCAACGACGAGAGCGTGAGCTTCGTCGCGCTCAACCGCAACAAGCGCAGCCTGGTGCTCGATCTCAAGCGGCCGCAGGCGATCGAGATCCTGCTCAAGCTCGCGGGCAAATCGGACGTGTTCCTGGAAGCGTACCGGCCGGGCGCGCTCGACAAGCTCGGGCTCGGCGCCGCCGACGTGAAGGCCGTGCAACCGCTTATCGTCTACACCTCGGTCTCGGGCTTCGGCCAGACCGGACCCGACCGCCGACGCGCTGGCGTCAACCTGATCATCGAGGCGTTTTCGGGCGCGCTGTCGGTGACCGGCGAGCCCGGCAAGATGCCGATGCGGCCGGGCGTGCAGACTGCCGACGTGTTCGGCGCATTATTCGCGACCTATGCGACGCTCGCCGGGCTCGTCGGCGCCGCGCGCAACGGCGAGGGACGCATCGCCGATGTCTCGCTGGTGGAAGCATCGATCGCGGCGGCCGCCTGGGAGGCCGCTGAGTATCTCGAGACCAACAATGTGCCGCAACCGCTCGGCAACCGGCACCGCCTCAACGCGCCCTATCAGCTGTTCGAGACCAGGGACGGGCGCTATCTCGCCATCGGCACGCCCAACGATGCGCTGTTCGGCCGGCTGATGCAGACGCTGGGCCTTGAGGCGCATGTCAGCGATCCGCGCTTTTCCTCCTACGCCAAGCGCAAGCTCAACGAGGATGCGCTGCTGCCGCTGGTCGAGCCCGCCGTGCGCGTGCGTGACTCGGAGGACCTGGAACTGGCATTGCGCGTCGCCGGCGTGCCGTGCGCGCGCGTGAACAATTTCAAGGAGGTGTTCGACGATCCGCAGATCATCGCCCGCGGCGTGATGCAGGAGATCCAGCACCCGCGGCTCGGCAAGATGCGCACCACCCGCAATCCCGTTCTGCTCGATCACGACGGTCCTGCGATCGATCGGCATTCTCCCGATGCTGGGCGAGCACTCCGAAGAAGTGCTGCTCGAGCTCGGCTATTCATCCACGGCCATCCGTAGACCTGGTGGCGGCGGGCGTGACGCGGGTAGCGGCGGATCAACACCCGATTCTTCATGCGCGGGCTTGACCCGCGCATCCATCTTCTTGCGAAAATGGAGGGAGTGCCACGGAGCTTGGGCGTGCCCCGAGCCCGCAATATGGGGCCCGCAAGTCGGGTGACCACTCGCGGTGGCAATCCGGCAATGACGTCTCCGAGAGGATCCCACCATGCCGCTTGCGCGCAGCTTTCTCTACGTTCCGGCCAATCGCGAAAAATTCCTGGAGAAGGCGATCGGGCTGCCGTCGGACGCCGTTCATCTTCGATCTCGAAGATTCCGTGCCGCTTGCGGAGAAGGCGAATGCGCGCGCCGGCGTGTGCGCCTACGCGCCCAAGATCGCCGGCAACCGGGTCTGGGTCCGGGTGAACGGGCTCGACACCGGTCTCGCCGAAGCCGACCTCGACGCCGTAATCGGCGGCGATGGTCTCGCCGGGCTTTTCCTGCCCAAGGTGGAGACCCGCGAGGAGGTGGCGCGCTGGGACAGCATGATCGGCGCGCTCGAACGGGCGCGCGGAGTCAAGGCGGGCGCGACTCAGCTGGTGCTCTCGATCGAGAGCGCGCTCGGCGTGCTCAACGCCTACACCATGGCGACCGCGGCCGGCGCGCGTCGCTTCGCTCACCTTCGGCGGGGCGCAGGACGGCGATCTCAACACCGACCTCGGCTGCGCTTGGTCGATCGACGGGCCCGAAATGATGCACGCCCGCTCGCACACGCTGTTGGCGGCGCGCGCGGCTCGGTTCGACACCCCGCTCGACGGCGTGTTCGCCAATGTCCGCGACGCCGAAGGCTTCGAGCGCGATACCGCGCTCTCGCGTCGGCTCGGCTATCGCGGGCGCAAGCTCATTCATCCCGCGCAGATCGAGCCCTGCAACCGGCTCTACCGCCCGAGCGCGGCCGAGCTCGACTACTACGCGCGCGTGCTGGAGGCGTTCGACCAAGCGGCGGCGCAAGGCAGCGCCTCGACCACCGTCGACGGCCGCATGATCGACCTCGCGATGGCAAACGCCGCGCGCCGCGTGCTGGACGCCGAGGCGGCGTGGAAAAAGGCGGGGTAGGTTTTGCGACCGGTGACAAAGGGACGCCCTTCCCGCGGCCCCTCCCGACCTAATCATTTCTTCGCGGCGCCGAACGGCGCCGTGTCCTGCTCGAACAGCTCGATGACGGTGCCCGGCCCGGACTCGTCGGTGAGTCCGACCGTGATGCGCTGGCCATCGACGGTACGCACGCTGGCGATGCGGCGCGGCTGCCAATCGGTCTGCCCGAGCATATGCCGGATGATCGAAATCTCCTCCACCACCGCCTCGTGGACGCGATCGGGCGCGAAGCTGTCGCCATGACAGCGCGCGCACAGGAGCCGCTGCGGGAAAAATCCCGTCCGGCACTTCACGCAACGCCAGATGCCAACGCCGGGAATCATGCCACGCCCACCACGATTCCCGTGACCCGGGCGAGTGGAGCGGAACGAAACGAAACCCGGGATCCGGCGCAAGATTTGCGAAGCACGGAACTACTTTGAGACCCTGGGGCTCCTCGGTCCCGGATCTTCGCTCGCGCTGCGCGCTCGCTGGTCCGGGACAAGAATGCGGAGCATCGCTGTTCTGCACTCATTCCATCCGCTCCAGGATGGCGGCCGCCGCGGTGCCGCCGTAGCGATACATCGTCATGCCGTACCCGCTCGCTACCGCCAGCCGGGCGTCTTTCACCTGCCGCGCGCCGGCGCGATGCTGCAACTGCAGCACAGCTTCGGAAATGCCGTTGAGGCCGCCCGCCGGTCCGCCCGGCTGGCCGGCGGAGAGCATCCCGCCCCAGGTGTTGAGCGGAAACCGCCGCTCGCCGATGTCGCGGCGCGCGAAGCGCGCGAGGTCGTTGCCCGCGATCATGCCGAGGTCGTTGAGCTGCGCCAGCACCATGGTGGGGTAGTCGTCGTAGATCGAGGCCACGTCGATGTCGCTCCGGCCGCACGCCGGCGGCCTGCCACAGCTCGCCGGCAAAGGTGCTGATGCCGGTCTGCAGGCCATCGCCCTCCTGATTGTCGTAGTTGAAGCTCGCGCGATGCGCGCGCACGCGCACGGGCGCACGACCGCGCGGGCAGCGATCGGGATGGGCGATGACGATGGCCTGCGCGCCGGCGACCACCGGCACGCAGTCGTAGCGCGACAGCGGATCGGCTACCAAGGGCGCGGCGAGATACTCCTCCATGGTCATCGGTGCGCGATAAACGGCGTAGGGGTTGTTGGCGGCCCAGGCGCGCTGCGCGATGGCGAGCTGACCGTAATCGGATTTCTGCAAGCCGTAGGTCTTCATCTGCCGGCTGGTCACCAGCGCATAGACGCCGTTCGGCCCGCCGTGACCGAGCGGCGCGAGGTGCAGTTGCGTGACGATGTTGAAGTTCGCCGCGACCTTGGCGTAGCCGCCGAGCCCGGTGGCGTCACCACCGACCACCAGGATCGTTCCTGGCAGCGCCGGTCTCGACGCCGCGCAGCGCGTGCCCGAGCATGTTCATGGCGGAGGAGCCGCCGTTGGTATCCTGGACGAGCCAGCGCAGCGACAAGCCGAGCTTCCAGGCGACATCCACGGCGGCATCGGGCGCGAGCGAGAACGAAGCGAGCGCCATCCCGTCGATCTCGCGCGCGTCGATCTCGGCATCCCTCAGCGCGGCCACGACTGCGTCGCGGATGAAGGTGTGCGTGGATTGCCCCGGATCCGGGCGGCGGGTATAGGCCGACTGCCCTACGCCGATGACGGCGGCGTTCGTCTGCATGATTTTGTTCCGGCAGCGCGTTGAGAGAAGGCGGCCCCGATGTTAGCCTCCCGCGATCGAACGCGAAGCCTGTTAGCGATGCAAGCAGGACGCGGAGGATCGAGCACGCCGTCGCCCCTTGCACGCCTCTCCCTTGCTTGCACTTCCCCCGCTCCACCGAGGTCATCCATGGTTCGCGCAGCGATCGTCGGGCTGGGACGCTGGGGCCGCTCGTTGGTCGCGTCGGTGCAGGGCAAGAGCGACGACATCCGCTTCGTCGCCGCCCACACCCGCACGCGCGCGACGGCGGAAGACTTCTGCCGCGACCAGGGCATACCGCTGGTCGACAGCTATGAGCAGATCCTCGCCGACGTCGATGTCGACGCGGTCGTGCTCGCCACGCCGCACAGCCTGCATGAGCGGCAGATCCTGGCCGCGGCGGCCGCCGGCAAGCACATCCACGTCGAGAAACCGATCACGCTGGACCGCGGCAGCGCGGATGCAGCGGTCGCGGCGGCACGCAAGGCCGGCGTGGTGCTCGCGGTCGGCTACTGCCGGCGCTTCCATCCGTCGGTGGTCGAGCTGCGACGGCGTCTCCGGGACGGCCGGCTCGGCACCGTCGTTTCGATGGTGGCGCAGCACACCACCAGCACCGGCCAGTTCATCCCGCCGGACAATTGGCGCGCCGCGCCGGAAGAAGCGCCGGGCGGCGCGCTGACGGCGGTCGGCGTGCATTCGCTCGACCACATGATCGAGTTCGCCGGCCGCGTGCGCGACGTGCGCTGCGTCACCGCCCGCCACATCCCCGGCCCTTCCGACGACACGACCACGGTCATGCTCCACTTCGACAGCGGCGCCACCGGCCTGATTTTCTGCTCGGTCGCCACCGCGACGAATTTCAGTTTCACGCTCTACGGCAGCAAGGGACTGGCGGAGATTTCAAAGCCCACTTTGCAGAGGTTGCGCTTCGTGCCGACGTCGGAGCATGCGCCAACCGGCCCGGTGACCGCCCCGCCCGATGAGATCAGCGAGCATGCCGGCTTCGACATGCTCAACGCCGAGCTCACCGCATTCGCACGCGCGATCAGCGATCGCAAGCCATATCCGGTCCCGATCGACGAGGTGCTCCACGGCATGGCCGTGTTCGACGCCATCGTGCAGGCGGGACAATCCGGACAGATCGAGCCCGTCGCCGGGCCGCCCAGCGCAGTCAAAGCGAACACAAACGAGGGAATCTCGAGGAGCGCACATGGAAAAGCTGATCATCACGGTCGCCTGCGACTCGCGGACGTCCTATCCGCACAATCATCTGTGCCCGACGCAGGAGGACGTCCCGGGCGTGGCGCAGCAATATATCGACGCCGTCAATGCCGGCGCCGCGATCGCGCACATCCACGGCCGCCGCACGCTCGAGGAAACGATCCAGGCCGACGGCCGGCAGGTGTCGCGCATCCATCACGACGACTGGAAGCGCCTGCAGGACGCGATCATGAACAAGGTCGATCCGATCATGCAGTTCGGCGTGGCATCGGCGCGCATCGAGGAAAAGATCAAGCTGATGGAGCTCGGGCCGGACATGATGGCGGTCTGCTTCAACGCCCACGACGAATATTTCCAGCCCGAGCCCTCGCTTCCGCCCAAGCGCATGATGGCGATCCATCCGGTCGAGGAGCTCATGGCCTATGCCAAGGCCGCCGAGGAGCACAAGGTAAAGCTCGAATGCGAATGCTTCACCACCGGCGCGTTCTGGCACCTCGAATTCGTGCGCAAGCAGGGCTATCTGAGAGACAAGACCTATACGACGCTGTTCATCGGCTGGCCCGGCGGCACCTGGACGCCGCCGACCGAGCGCGCGCTGCAGTTCATGGTCGACAACCTTCCGCAGAACTGCATCTGGAACGTCAGCGTGATGAATCCGGAGAAGCAGTGGTCGATTCTCGCGCTCGCGGTCGCGCTCGGCGGTCACGTGCGCGTCGGCTATGAGGACAATCCGTACATGGCGCCGGGCGAATTCGCGAAGAACAATGCCGTGCTGGTGGAGCGCATGGTTGGAATCGCGCGCGGGCTCGGGCGCGAGATCGCGACGCCCGATGAAGCGCGCAAGATCCTTGGCCTCGCGCGCCCGCAGTGATCGGGACGCCGCACAGACCTCCTCGCGCTGAGGGGCGTTACGAGCAACGCGTCCCGAAGCATGTTGGCGCGGAGCGCCGGCGCGAGACGGAAACCACGATGAGGAAACGCAGACTTGGAGCTTCCGCGCTCGACGTGTCCGTGGTCGGGCTCGGCGGCAACAATTTCGGCGGCCGCATCGATTTCGCGGCCTCGAGCGCGTGGTGCACAAGGCGATCGCGCTCGGCATCAACCTGATCGACACCGCCGACAGCTATGGCAACAGGGGCGGTTCGGAGGAGGCGCTCGGCGCATCCTCGGCGACAAGCGCAAGGACATCGTGCTCGCGACCAAGTTCGGGCTGCCGATGGATGACGCAGGCAAGCTGCGAGGTGCGTCGCGGCGCTACATCATGCATGCGGTCGAGGCGAGCCTGAAGCGGCTGCGCACCGATTGGATCGACCTCTATCAGCTGCACCGGCCCGACGAGCAGACGCCGATCGAGGAGACGTTGCGCGCGCTCGACGAGCTCGTGCGGCAGGGCAAGGTCCGCTACATCGGCTGCTCGAACCTTTCGGCGCAGCAGGTGATCGCGGCCCACGACACAGCGAGCCGGCACGGCCTTGCGGCCTTCGTTTCCTGCCAGGACGAATACAGCCTGCTTGTGCGCGACATCGAGCGCGAGCTCATTCCGATGGCGAAGGCGCGCGGCATGGGCATCCTGCCCTACTTCCCGCTCGCCAGCGGCCTCCTCACCGGCAAGTACCGGCGCGGGGCGCCGCTGCCGCCGGGCTCGCGGCTGGCGAAGAACCAGCGCCACGCGCAGGAGTTCATCAACGAGCGGAACTGGCGCATCGTCGGCGAGCTCGAAGCATTCGCCGCCCGTCGCCATCGCACCATGCTCGAACTCGCCTTCGGCTGGCTGCTGCGCGATCCCGTGATCGCGAGCGTCATCGCCGGCGCCACCACGCCGGACCAAATCGAGCAAAATATCCGGGCGGCGGACTGGACGCCCTCGGCGGAGGACCTGGCGGAGCTTGACCGGATCGCGGCGTTGAAGCCGTAGCGTAGCCAGCTCAATGCGGCTCGACCTTTGCGCCGTCCCAGATATTTTCCGAGGTTCGCCAGATTGGCGCGGATCGCTAGCTCGTCGACCTTGTTGGGATCAAAGTCGGGATCATCCCACTCGATCATGCCCTCGTGGTGCAGGTGCTCGGGATCCGCGATCGCCTGCAGAAACGTCTCGTAGCCGGTCGGCCCGCCGATATCCGCGGGTGGACAACGGCCTTGCGCGCTCACGAGACGGGGATAATCGGCGGCAGGTGCAGCCGCTGCCATACCCTCCAACGCGACCGTGTGCGCCCAGTCCTCTCCGTACACGTAGTCGTAGCGGAACGTGTCGGCGAGCTCCAACACGTCGGCCAGCGTCGCCGTCTCCGCCGACAGCGGCGACGAGTCCGGGTCATCGCGATCGAGCAGGCCCCACGCCGTCTCGCCGACCCGGAACTCGAACGGATGGCAGTTCTGCCAGCCGAGCGCGATCTGCAGGACGAAATGAAGATCGTCGAGCCGGATCGTGACCGGCACTTCGACGCGGCGGATCACCGCCGGCGTTACCTCGTCGATCTCGACGCGCAGACGCGCGATCTCGGCCATTCGTCCTCACGTCGCCCGCGGCCCACGATATGTGGCGCCGCGAGCCGGACGAATCCGACCCGCGACGCCAAGTCCGGCAACGACTCGATACACCGATTGCCGGCAGAAAATCCTATTCCGCTGCTTGCTGGAATGTCAGCATGTCGTCGCGCGGCTCCAGGTCGACGATCCTGCCGTCCTTGATCACCCACGAGAGGTGCTTGCCGCCCTGCAGCACGGTGATATCCGCAATGGGATCCTTGTTGAGCACGATGATGTCGGCAAGCTTGCCGGGCGCGAGCTCGCCGACCTGGCCCTCGAGGCCGACCGCGTAGGCGTTGTCGCGGGTCGCCGCAACGATGGCCTCCATCGGCGTGTAGCCGCCGTGCTTGACGAAGATCTCGAGCTCCTTGGCGTGCAGCTCGCCATAGTGCGTGAACGAGTTGTTGCCGGTATCGGTGCCGACCAGCAGCTTGATGCCGAGCTTGCGCGCCTTGTGCATGAGCTCGCACAGCAGGTCGAAGTGCCGCTTCATGCGATTGATGTCGAGCTGCACCTGCTCGGCGCTGACCTTCTGGCCGAGCTCCACCACCACCGCCAGGAACGTAGCGGTCGGAATGATCGGCATGCCGCCCTTGGCCACGGCCTCGAGATCGCGGTCGGTGGCGAGATCGGCATGGATGATCCAGTCGACGCCGGCCTCGGCGGCGGCGCGCGTGGAGCCCGCGCCGCGCGAGTGAATCCCGACGCGCAGGTTGCGCCGGTGCGCCTCGCCGACAACGGCGGCGATCTCGTCCTTCGCCAGCATCTGCGATTCGCCGCGCGCGGCTGTCCGCCATCTTGATGAAATTGACGCCGTGCTTGCCCTGCCGCCGGACCTCGGTGACCATCTCGTCGGCGGTGTTGCAGAGCTTGCCGATGGAATGATCGGGCGTGCCCTCCCACGACGGCTCGTCGTCCTCGATGCAGCCATAGGTAACGATCATGCGGCCGGCGACGAACATGCGCGGGCCTTCCATCAGCCCGAGCTTGATGGCGTCGCGCACGCCGACGTCGGTGAACCAGGTGCCGCCCGGCACCGAAATGCTGGTGACGCCGGAGCGCAGCACCTTCTGCACGCTGCGCGCGGATTTCAACGTGGAGAATTCCGGCCGGGTCGTGCCCTTGCCTTTGCCCTCGCCCTTGATCATCGGATAGCCGTAGGACACGTGGCAGTGGGCGTCGATCAGGCCGGGCATGATCCACTGCCCGCCCGCGTCGATCACCTCCACGGTCCTGCGATCCTCGAGCTGCACGTCCGGCGGCAGCGCACCGACGCTCTTGATCCGGTTGCCCTCGATGACGATGGCATCGTTGCGCGACGACGGCTTGCCGGAGCCGTCGATCAGGGTGCCGTTGCGGACCACCAGGGTCTTCTTGCTCGCGGCGGTCATGATGATCCTCCCGTCCAGATCTTCCGGGACGCCACGTTACCTCCAAACACGCCGGGATGTAAACAAGTGTTTAACTTTACGGCCGCCTCGGTGGAGAACGCGCCGTTCTCGTATGCTGGAGGCGATGCCGCCGCAGCGCGCAGCTGCGCCTGCGACCCGCAGGTGCCTGGGTCATCCTCCGGATTGACATTTCGGGTTCGGCATGCGGCTAAGAGCCCCCAAACACGGGCGATGAATTTATGGACAAGGCGACGTCGAAGCGCGCGCTGGCGCAAGCCGGGAAAGCCTCCAGGCAAGCCCTTGCCCGCGAGGACGAGGACGGGACGCGGGAGCGGATCCTGCGAACGGCCGAACGCCTGTTCGCCGAGCGCGGCTTCAGCGGCGTGTCGGTGCGCGAGCTGGCAGCCGCGGCGCAAGTGAACATCGCCAGCATCGGCTATCACTTCAGCAACAAGGAAGGCCTGCTGTCCGAGGTCTATCGCCGCCACTGCGAACCCATGATCGAGGAGCGGCTGCGCGGGCTCGAAGCCTCGTCGCGCCTGCGCGGCAGGGCGAGGGTCGCCGCCATCATCGAGGCGTTCATCCGGCCGGCCCTGCAGCAGGTCGAGGTGGAAGGCGGGGAGGCATTCATCCGTCTGCGCGCCGTGCTGTCGGGCGAAAACTCGGAGCTCCTGGAAAAGCTGGTGGCGGAGAACTTCGATCAGTCCAGCACCGCATTCATCGACGTGCTGTGCGAATGCCTGCCCCACCTGTCGCGAACGGACGTGTGCTGGCGCTTCCACTTCCTGCTCGGCTCGATCTACTACACCGCGGCAGGACCGCACCGGATCTCGGCGTTTTCCAACGGCCGCTGCAATCCCGCCAACACCGAAGACGTCATCAAGGAGCTGGTCCCGTTCATGACGCGGGCCTTCCAAGCTCCGCCGACGAGGCCGCAACGGCCCGAGCGCAAACGGCGGTGAGCGATGACGGGTTCCGTCGCGGCGAGGAGCGCGAGGTGCAGCTTCCGATTGATATCGGCACGATCTAAAGCCGCAGCCGACGACCCGCATTGCCCTCGAAGATCAGCGTGGCGTCTCGCCGATCAGCGCGGTTTCGGCGGTGAAGCCGTGACTGCCGCGCACCATCGACGGCGCTCGCTCCGGCCGAAAGCAAAGAATTTGCACAAGTGTTTAATTCCGATAACCTTGTATTGAACATCTGTTCAAAAAAGCTCACGGGAGGAATCATGACGCGCAACCGGGCGGCCGGCATCCGCACATCCGCCATTCGGGCCGGCCGAGGCACAACGAGGGGGCGCGCAGTCTCGTTGCGGCCATGGTCTTCACCGCGCTGTGCGTGAGCACCGCGGTCGCGCAGGACTGGCCGACGAAAGCGATCCGCGCAATCGTGCCCCTGACCGCGGGCAGCGCCACCGACATGATCGGGCGCACCGTTCTGGATCAGCTGTCGCAACAACTCGGCCAGCCGATCGTGATGGAAAATCGTCCCGGCGCCGGCAATACCATCGGCATGGCCACCGCGGCACGATCGGACGCCGACGGCTATACTCTCCTGATCAACTCGTCGTCGCATACCATCGTGCCGGCCACGTACGGCAACCTGCCGTTCGACACCTTGCGCGACTTCATGCCTGTTATTCCGCTCGGCAACATGCCGACGGTTCTCGTGGTCTCGCCGTCGAAGGGTTACAAGAACTTGGCCGACTTCGTCGCGGCCGCGAAGGCGAAGCCCGGATTGATGAACTACTCCACCGCGGGCGCGGGAAACTTTTCGCATTTCGCCAGCGAGGTATTCCGCCGGGCAGCCGGCTTCCAGGCCGTGCACGTGCCCAGCAAGGGCGCGCCCGAAGCGCTGATGGAGGTGCTGGCGGATCGCGTCGATTTTTTCTTTGCGCCGCTTGATCGTGGCGCTGCCGTTTCTCAAGGACGGCAGGCTGCAGGCGCTCGCGGTGAGCGGATCCCAGCGCGCGGCCGCTCTGCCCAACGTTCCGACTACGGTGGAAGCGGGATTTCCGGACTCGGAATATAATTTCTGGGTCGGGATGTTCGCGCCGGCGAAGACGCCGTCTCCCATCCTGGACAAGCTTTACGCTGAAACGCGCAAGGCGCTGGAAAATCCCGCAGTGCAGGAGAAGCTTGCACGCCTGGGCGCGGACCCGATGATCCTGACCACGTCGGCATTCGAAAAGCTGGTGCAGGCGGAGGTCTCCACCAATATGAGAATCGCCGCAGCCGCGGGAGTGAAAGCCAATTGACCCCCTCGAGGCGCCCATAGGGGCCGCCGGGTTCGTCGCGGTGACGATCAAGCCCAGCACTTACGTGGGTCAGCCGCTCGAACGGGTCGAGGAGGCGCAGCTGCTATATCGCGCGCGAAACCCAGACGTGGTCGCGCGCTCATCCGTCGGCTCGATCTGAAGGTGGACCAACCCATCGGGAGGAATGCATGATCCGTTTCCTCGTGATCTTTCTCGCTGGCGCACTGCTGGCGCCCTCGGCGGCGCAATCGAACCCGGATTATCCCAGCAAGCCGGTCCGGATCATCGTCAACGTCGCACCCGGCGGCGGCGTCGACACGGCGACGCGCATCATCGCGGACAAGCTGCGCGCACGGCTTGGCCAGCCGTTCGTGGTCGAGAACCGCCCGGGCGCGGGCGGCAATATCGGCGCGGAGGTGGTGTTCCAGTCGGAGGGCGACGGCTACACGCTGCTGGCATCCTCGCCGACGCCGCTCGCGATCAACGGCTGGCTCTACAAGAAGCTCAATTTCGACCCGGCGGGCTTCGAGCCGGTCGCGCTGATGTCGCGGATTCCCAACGTGCTGGTGGTGCGGCCGGACTTTCCCGCCAAGTCGGTACAGGAGTTCGTCGCCGTCGCCAAAGCCAATGCCGGGCAAGTTCAGCTTCGGATCGCAGGGAATCGGCACCGCGTCGCATCTCACCGGCGAGCTGTTCATGACGCTGACCGGAACGAAGCTCCTGCACGTGCCGTACAAGGGCAACACGTCCGGCGTGCTGACCGACGTGGTCGCGGGCCACGTCGACCTGAGCTTCATCCAGTTCTCCGCCGTCCACGAATTGCAGCAGAGCGGCAAGCTGCGGGTGCTCGCGGTCGCCACCGACAAGCGCATCGAGGCTCTGCCGGACGTGCCGACCATGGCGGAGGCGGGCTACCCCGACATCGTGTCGGAGACCTGGAACGCGATCAGCGCGCCGCCGAAGACGCCCGGCCCGATCATCCTCAAGCTCAACGCCGCGATCAACGAGGCGCTGCAGGAAGCCGGACGTGCTGGCGCGCTTGCGCGAACTGCAGGTGCTGGTGGGCGGCGGCGACGCGACCCAGACGAGAAAGTTCGTCGAGGAGCAGCGAGCGCTCTGGGGCAAAGTGATCCAGGCCGCCAGCGTGCCGCAGCAGTGAATCATCACGCGGCAATCCGCGAAGCCGTTGAGAGACGCGGGTCGCTTGGCCTAGTATCCTGCCTCGTGCAAGGAACAGACACCATGGCCGACACGCAATACGATCGCTCGACCCAGGATCTCGGCAACATCGTCAATCTCGGGCACGTCAACGTCTGCATCACCGACCAGCACCTGGCGACGCACTATTACGTCACCGGCCTCGGCCTGACCCGCGATCCCTTTCTCAATACCGGCGCGCGGCTGATGTGGATCAATGTCGGCATGAGCCAGTTCCATCTGCCGAACGGGCAGCCCGACGTGCTGCGCGGCGTCACCGGACTGGTGGTGCCGGATCGCGCCGCACTGCTCGACCGCCTGACGCAGGTGCGCAAGCCGCTGGAAGGAACCAAGTTCGACTTCCGCGAAACCAACGATTGCGTCGAGACCATCTGCCCCTGGGGCAACCGCATCAACGTCCATGCGCCTGACGAGAACCGCTTCGGCCGCATCGTGCTGGGGATGCCCTACATCGAATTCGACGTGCGCCCCGGCACCGCGGACCGCATCGCCGCGCTTCTATCGCGACGTCATGGGCGCGCTCGCGACGGTGGTCGAGAACGGAAGCGGCCGCAAGGCTCGCGTGCAGGTGGGCGAGAAGCAATACTGGTATTTCCGCGAGACCGACGAGCCGGAGAAGCCCTATGACCGGCACCACGCGCAAATCTACATCGCGAATTTCTCCGGCTCCCTATCGCCGCCTGAAGGAGCTCGGCCTCATCACCATGGAGGTCAACGACCACGAATACCGCTTCAAGGACGTCATCGACCTCGATACGCGCGAGGTGCTGTTCACGGTGGAGCACGAGGTGCGCAGCCAGACCCATCCGCTGTATGGCCGGCCGCTGGTCAACCGCAATCCGGCCCAGAGCAACCGCGCCTACAAGCCGGGCCATGACAGCATGTCCTGGGCGATGGCGTGAGCCCGCCGCAGGTGAATTGAACGCATGGCCACGCGACGCGCCCTGGTGATCGGCGGTTCGCTCGGCGGGCTGCTGGCCGCACATCTCCTGCGCAACGCCGGCTGGGACGTCGATCGTGTTCGAGCGCAACGCCGAGGATCTCGACCGGCCGCGGCGCCGGCATCAGCACGCATCCGCAGCTCATCGACATTCTTCGCCGCGTCGGCATCGACTTCGACGAGTCGATGGGGATCAAGGTCGATACCGTCATCTGCCTCGATCAAGAGCGGCAAGACCTATCTCGAAGCGCAAGACGGCGCGCACCATGAGCTCGTGGGGCCGGCTCTATCGCTCGTTGCGCGATCCGCTGCCGGCCGAAAGCTATCGTCTCGGCATGTCGCTGCGGCAGGTCGAGCAGGATGCCGAGAGCGTCACCGCCGTCTTCGCCGACGGCTCGCGCGTGCGCGGCGACCTGCTGGTCGGCGCCGACGGCGTGCGCTCCACCGTGCGCGAGCAGTTCCTGCCGGACATCGAGCCCAACTATGCCGGATACGTCGCCTGGCGCGCGATGCTGGACGAGAGCGACGTGCCGGCCGACATCCGCGCGGAGATCTTCGAGCGCTACACCTTCTGTCTGCCGGACGGCGAGCTGTTCCTCGCCTATCCGGTTCCCGGCCGCAACAACGAGACCCAGGCCGGCCGCCGCGCCTACAACATCGTCTGGTACCGGCCGACCGACCGCGACACGACGCTGGTCGATCTCTGCACCGACGCGACCGGCCGACGCCACGGCACCGCGATCCCGCCGCCGTTGATCCGGCCCGAGGTCACCGCCGCGATCAAGGCGACGGCCCGCGCGCTCGTTGCGCCGCAGGTCGCCGAGATTTTCGCCCGCACGCCGCAGCCGTTCTTCCAGCCGATCTTCGATCTCGAATCGCCGCAGATCGTGTTCGGGCGCGTGGCGCTGCTGGGCGATGCCGCCTTCGTGGCGCGGCCGCATGTCGGCGCCGGCGTCACCAAGGCGGCGCTGGATGCGGCAAGCCTTGCCGACGCCGCTGCGGGCGACGATCTCGTCGGCCGGCCTGCTGCGCTATCAGCGCGAGCAGCAGCCCTTCGGCAGCGGGCTGGTGGCGCTCGGCCGTGCAAGAAGGCGCCTATCTCAGCGCCCAGCTCAAGCCGCGCGAGCAGCGCACGCGAGCGGAGCTGCACCGCGACATCAACGACGTGCTGCACGCCCACAATTCGCGCAGCGAGAATCTGCGCAGCGTTCTGGTCGGCTCGCGCCGCGCGTCGTGATTGGCGACCCATGGTGCTGCCGCAGCCTCGGTGCGCTCCCAGGCCTCCTACCCCACCGGCGTCACGCTCACGGCGCCTTCGAGGCGCTGGCCGCCCGACGCGTAGATGACGCCGTCGATCGGGGCGACGTCGGCGTAATCGCGGCCGATGGCGAGCACCACGTGGTCATCGCCGGCAAAGATGTCGTTGGTCGGATCGAGCCCGCACCAGCCGACCTCCTCGCCGCACCACACCAGCACCCAGGCGTGCATGGCGTCGGCGCCTTCGAGGTTGTCCTCCTCGGCGTGGAACGGTTCGCAGATAGCCGCTGACATAGGCGGCCGGCAGACCGAGGCCGCGCATCCCGGAAATCATGATGTGGGCGAAGTCCTGGCAAACGCCGCGCCGCAGCGCGAACGACATCGGCGGCGTCGTCGACGCGGTGGTGACGCCGGCTTCGTAGACGAAGTCGGCCTTGATCCGCCGCATCAGATCGACCGCGCCGTCGAGAACCGGGCGTCCCGGGCGAAAAGCTCTCGGCGGCATAGGCGCGGATTTCCGGATCGAGCGAGACCTGCCGGCTGGGGAACAGGTAATGCGCGGGCGAGTTCGGCGACAGATCGGTCGAGGCGAACGCCGCGTCGCGAATCTCTTCCCATGGCGGCGTGCTGCTCGCCGGCGGCGCGCGCCTCGCGCTTGACCGCGACCCGCGCCGCGACCCGGACGCTCAGCGTATCGTGCGGCTGATCGAGCTCGATCCATGTCATCCGGTTGCCGAAGAAATCGTGCCCTTCGCGCCGCCCGATCGGTGACCGGGTCGATGTCCAGCGCGGTGGCGTGAACGCGCTGTCCCGGGCGGTCGATCGGCGTGAGCCGCAGCACATGGCGCGCAGTAGGCGACCGGCGACGCGTAGTGATAGATCGTGGCTTGCCGGATGTCGTAGATCATCCGAGCGCCTCCCAGCGAACCTCGGCGCGCTCATGCGTCGTGAAATAGGTGGACGCGATCACGTCGGCGAGCTTCATCAATGCGACTTCCGTCCGGCGGAATGTCGCCCGGTCGAGCGCCGGCGGCATCGGCGGTGCGGAATTGCGTCGCGAGCGAGGTCGCGATCTGCTCGGGCGGCGACAGGCGGCCGTCGTCGCTTCGCGGCGGCAGCGCGGCGAGATGCGCCTCGATGCGGCCGAGCTGGTAGGCGACCGAGCGCGGATTGCTGGGATCGAGCACCACGAGATCGATCACCGGAGCCGGCGCCGCCACCATGACGTAGCGCAGCCGGTAGGTGATCTGGCTGTCGGCGAGCTCCAGCAAAACGTCGAGCGCGCCGTCGAGCTTGGTGAACGCGAACTGATCGCACGAAACGGCAGGTTGCGATCGCCCGCTCGATGCGGCGGCCGAGCTCGAGGAAGCGCCAGCCGGCGAGCTGACTCATGTTTTCCTGCGCCAGCCCGGAAAACGACGCGATGATGCGCAACGCGCGCGTTGGCGCGCTCGAAGATCGCGCTTTCGGTCGGCGGGAGATCGATCGGCGCGTTGATCAACTCGGACAGATCGGTCAGCGCCCGCCAGGCGTCGGGAGAGAAGCGGTCGCGGATCACCGATGCCGCCGACTGCGCCGCGCCGACGAGATAGGGCATGCGCGCCGTCGAGGTCGCGGTTCTGCAATGCGGCCGCGGCGACGAGCACCGGCTTGGCGTTAGGCAGGTCGGTCGGCACCGCCTCCCAGTCGCCGAGCAGCGTCAGCAGATCCGCGCGACCACCCGCGTCGCCGCCTCGTCGCTGTCGCCTGCGCGGTTGACGAGCGCCCGAACCAGCCGCAGCGTCGCCTCGGCACGTTCCACGTAGCGAGCCACCCAGAACAGATTGGCTGGCGGCGCGGCTCGGCAGCGCTCCGGTCGCGCGCGATGATCGTGATCCGGTCCGGCGCGGGCAACAACGTCGTCTCGGCCACCGGCTTGTCCGACAGCACCCAGGCGTCGCCGGTGCGTGCCGCCCCGCTGCAAGCTCACCGCGCGCGCGTCGACATCGTCGGCGACCCGCACGAAGCCGCCGGGCATGACCCGCCAGCCGTCGCTGGTCCGCGCCAGGAACAGCCGCAGCGTGAACGGGCGCGGCTCGAGCCTGCCGTTTCGCCACACCGGCGTGGTCGACAGGGTGACGGCCTCCTTGGCGACGAAATCGATGCCGCGGTGGGCGATCTGCTGCGAGGATGCGCTCGCGCGCTCGTCGGGATCGAGCGCGGCGCCGAGCACCTCGCGCCGTTCGCCGTGGCCCGGCAGCTCGCCGCTGAAGGCCGAAGCGATCACCATCTCGTCGAGCCGCTCGATGATCTCGTCGCGCGCGCGCGCCTGGCCGAGCCACCAGGTCGCGACATTGGGCAGCGCGAGGTCGCTGCCGAGCACGGCCGGCGCCAGCGCCGGCAGAAAGCTCAACATCGCGCGCGCCTCGACCACGCCGGAGCCGAGCGCATTGGCGATCACCACCGTGCCGTCGCGCACCGCCTGCACCAGGCCCGGCACGCCGAGGCGCGAACGCGCATTGAGCTCGAGCGGATCGGCGAAGTCGGCATCGAGCCGGCGCACCAGCACCTCCGCGCGCTTGAGGCCGGACACCGTGCGGATGAAGACGCCGTCGTCGCGGACGGTCAGGTCCTCGCCTTCGACCAGCAGAAAGCCGAGATAGCGCGCGAGATAGGCGTGCTCGAAATAGGTCTCGTTCAGCGGGCCCGGCGTGAGCACGCAGACGCGGGAATCATCGCGGCGGTTGAGCGCCGACAGCTCGGCCTGGAACGGCCTGGAAGAACGGCGCCAAGCGCTCGACCCTGAGCTCGCGATAAACGTCGGGCATGGCGCGCGACAGCGCGAGGCGGTTCTCGAGCGCATAGCCGGCGCCCGAGGGCGCCTGGGTGCGGTCGCCGAGCACCCACCAATGGCCGTCGGGCGAGCGCCCGACGTCGACGGCATAGAAGCGCAGATGCGCGCCGCCCGGCGGCGCCACGCCGACGAGCGGCCGCAGGAATTCCGGATTGCCGGCGATGACGGCGGCGGGCAGCCGGCCCTCGCGCACGAGCCGCGCCGGGCCATAGGCATCGGCCAGCACCGCCTCCAGCAGTTCGGCGCGCTGGACCAGTCCGGCCTTGAGCACCTGCCATTCCGACGCGTCGATCAGCAGCGGCACGTGGCTCAACGGCCAGGGCCGCTCGGCGCCGGCGGTGTCCTCGTAGACGCGATAGAACACGCCGGAATCGTGCACGTGGCGATCGGCGGCGGCGAAACGCGCGGCTGAGCTGCTTTCGGCCCCAGCGCCGCGAGCATCGCGAGCAACGGCTGCCAATGGGACCGCACGCGGCCGTCGCGGTCCATCATCTCGTCGAAAATGCCGGGCAGCGGCCGATAGCCCGCCAGCAGCGGCGCGATGTCGTTCTGCGCTGCGACTGCGCTGTCGCGTCTGACCGACCATGCGGCTATCAGACATGAGTCGGACGCCTGAGGTCGAGCGTCATCGGGTATTCGAGCGAGCGTTCTTCCCCGGGAAATCGACGCACCCCGGCGTATGGCCGTGATCCTGGAAGCGCGCCAAGCGCCGCGCTTCCGCTTCGTAGGAGTTGACCGGGAAGGTCTCGTAGTTGCGGCCGCCGGGATGGGCAACATGGTAGACGCAGCCGCCGAGCGAACGCCGGCTCCAGCGGTCGTAGATGTCGAAGGTGAGCGGGGCGTGGACGTCGATCGTCGGCTGCAGCGCCGACGGCAGCTTCCACGCCTTGAAGCGGACGCCGGCGACGTACTCGCCGGACCGGCCGGTCGAGGTCAGCGGAACGCGGCCGCCCGTTGCAGGTGACGACATGGCGGCTGGCATTGAAACCCTCGACCTTCACCTGCAGCCGCTCGACCGACGAATCGACGAAGCGCGCGGTGCCGCCGGCGGTCGGTGTCTTCGCCCAGCACGTGCCAGGGCTCGAGCGCGTGGCGCAGCTCCAGGTTCACGCCGCCATAGGTGACGGCGCCATAGAACGGAAAGCGAAACTCGCGTTGCGCATGAAACCACTCCGGCATCGAAGTCGATAGCCGGCGCCGCGCAGATCATCCAGCACGCCGAGAAAATCCTCCCAGACGAAGTGCTCCAGCATGAAGCGGTCGTGCAGCGCGGTGCCCCAGCGCACCAGCGAGCCGCGCTGCGGCTCGCGCCAGAACCAGGCGATCAGGCGCGCAGCAGCAACTGCTGCGCGAGGCTCATGCGCGCGTGCGGCGGCATCTCGAACGAGCGGAACTCGACCAGGCCGAGCCGTCCGGTCGGGCCGTCCGGCGAGAACAGCTTGTCGATGCAGATCTCGGCGCGGTGGGTGTTGCCGGTGACGTCGACCAGGAGATTGCGAAACAGGCGGTCGACCAGCCACGGCCGCGGCGCTTCGCCCTCGTCCGGCGCCGGCACCATCGCAAGCGCGATCTCCAGCTCGTAGAGCTGGTCGTGCGCGCGCCTCGTCGACGCGCGGCGCCTGGCTGGTCGGGCCGATGAACAGCCCGGAGAACAGATAGGACAGCGAAGGATGCCGCTGCCAATAGAGGATCAGGCTCTTGAGCAGGTCGGGCCGGCGCAGGAACGGACTGTCGGCCGCGCGTCGGCCCGCCGAGCACCACGTGATTGCCGCCGCCGGTGCCGGTGTGGCGGCCGTCGATCATGAACTTGTCGGTGCCGAGCCGGCAGAGACGCGTTTCCTCGTAGAGCGTGCGCGTGAGGTCGACCGCCTCGCGCCAGCTCGCGGCGGGATGGACGTTGACCTCGATGACGCCGGGATCGGGCGTCACCTTGATGACGTTCAGGCGCGGATCGGCCGGCGGCTCATAGCCTTCCACGTGGACCGGCATGCTGAGCTCGCCGGCGGTCGCCTCGACCGACGGCGAGCAGCTCGAGATAGTCTTCCAGCCGTTCGACCGGCGGCATGAACACGCAAATCCGCCCGTTGCGCGGCTCGACGGTGAGCGCGGTGCGGACCGGAACGCTGGCTCCGGACGGCGACGCGACGACGCGCGCGGACGCGCCCTGGGCGCGGCGAAATTCGACCACCTTGGCGCGCGCGACGGCGTCCTCGCCGCGATGCGGCAATGACCTGCGCGAGCATCTCGGGATCCGGCAATTCGCCGCGCTCGGTCATCGGATCGGCCGGGACGAGGTGCGGGTAATCGACCGGCTTCACATAGCGGCAACGAGCTCGAGCGGCAGGCGAAAGCCGATCGGGGAATCGCCGGGCAGCGAGGAACAGGCGGCGCCGCCGCGTCTGCCAGATCTCGCTGATCCAGCCGGTTGCGGCCTGCGCGCTCCAGCGCTGCACCGGCAACACGTAGCCCGCCGGCGCGCCGAGGTGGCGCTCGAACGTGCGCATGATGCGGTCGCGCTCGACCGGATCGTCGATCTTGGGATCGCTCGGATCGACGTTCTCCGGCAGCTCGCCTTGCTTGAGCATGCGTTCGGCCGGATCCTCGTAGGCGGGCTGCACGTAGTCGGCGTCGAGGCCGAGGCGCGAGCGCGATCGCCTCGGCGAAGCGCTGCGCGTCGTCGGCGAGCGGCGCGCGTGGCTGGCGGTCTCCGTCGCGATCAGCGCCGAGATCGCGCCAAGATCGGCTTGCCGTCGCGCCGCCAGTAGAGCGCGAACGCCCAGCGCGGCAGCGGCTCGCCCGGATACCATTTGCCCTGGCCGTAATGCAGGAGCCCGCCCGGCGCAAAACGATCGCGCAAGCGACGGATCAGTTCGTCGGCGCGGATGCGCTTGGTTGGACCGAGCGCGGCGGTGTTCCATTCCGCCGATTGGTAGTCGTCGATCGAGACGAAGGTCGGCTCGCCGCCCATGGTGAGGCGCACGTCGCTGCGCGCGCGAGGTCCGCGTCGACCTGCTCGCCCAGCGCATCGAGCGCCGCCCATGCTTCGTCGGAGAACGGGTAGGTCACGCGCGGCTGTTCCGCGATGCGCGTGACGGTCATGTCGAAGGAGAACGTCGACCTCCGCAGGCTCGACGCGCGCCGCTGATCGGCGCCGCGGCGCGGAAGTGCGGCGTGGCGGCGAGCGGAAGGTGGCCCTCCCCGCACAGCAAGCCGGACGTGGCATCGAGCCCGATCCAGCCCGCGCCGGGCACGTACACCTCGGCCCAGGCGTGCAGGTCGGTGAAATCCTGCGTCGCGCCTGCGGGCCCATCGAGCGCATGCACGTCCGGCCGCAGTTGGATGAGATAGCCCGACACGAAGCGCGCCGCGAGGCCGACGATGACGCAGGATTTGCACGAGCAGCCAAGCGCTGTCGCGGCACGAGCCCGACGCTCGCCGCGAGCGTCTGCTCCGGCGTCTGCACGCCGGCTTCCATGCGGATCAGATAGCGGACCTCATGGTGCAGACGTTGATTGAGCCCGACCAGGAAATCGACGATATTCGTGCGATTGCGCGGGATCGAGGCGAGGAAGGCCGACAGCAGAGGTCCCGCCGGCTCCGCATCGAGATAAGGCGCAAGCTCCTCGGCGAACTCCGCGGGATAGGCGAACGGGAAAGTCTCCGCGAACGGCTCGACGAAGAAGTCGAACGGATTGATCACCGCCATGTCGGCGATCAGATCGACGGTGACGGTGAATTCGCGGGTCTTCTCCGGGAATACGAAGCGCGCGAGCCAGTTTCCGTTCGGATCCTGCAGCCAGTTCACGAAATGCTGCGCCGGCGTCACCTTGAGCGAATAGCTCGGTACGCGGGTGCGGCAATGCGGCGCCGGCCGCAGCCTGACCACCTGCGGTCGAGACCGATCGGGCGGTCGTAGTGGTAGCGCGTGGCATGGTGGAGACTGACCAGTATCGACATACACCGCTCTGATGCGTTGGGCGAGACCACCTCGCGTTGGATCCGCGATTTCACCTCAAGCCTTGGTCGCATGATCCCGTCTGAAAGTCTGCAACTTTTCGGGATCATGCCGTAAGCCTGGACATATTTACACAATTTTCAATGCAATTTTCGGGCCGACCATTCGCTGCCGCACGCCAAAGCGCACGATCGGTTCGCATGCAAAGCCGATGGCGTCCCGGCCGGGCGGGACGAACGATGGTTGAGGCTCCGCCCGATGACCCTGACCGCTCGGGAGCTCAGCTCGTCGATTGCGGCGACCCGATCGAGCGCTTGAGCCCGGCAACGACCGCTCGCAACGCGTCGTCGCCGGAGTTTCCGGCCTGGCGTCCCGAACCCGCGGCGTGAATGAGATCGTGGATCAAGGTCAGCTTCCAGATCACGGGCGGCGGCAACGACGAAGGGATAGAGGTCCGGCTGGCCCATGCTGCGGTTGAGGGAATTGGCCGCGAAGGTCAGCGGCAGCCAGGCGTCGATGATGCGGTCCATCTCGGCGACATAGCGGATCGAAGTCGATCACGGCGGTCGATAGATCGGCGCCCTTGGCCACCTTCGGCCGCAACCGCAGACCGAACGCGAAGGCGGTCTCGAGCGTATCGACCATATGGAAATAGTGCGCCCAGGTTTCGGCGAAATCTTCCCACGGATGCGAGCTGGCATAGGCGGTGACGAAGCGCTCCGGCCAGTCGGGCGCCGGGCCATTGGCGTAGTAGCCGCTGCAGCGACGCCTCGTAGTCCTCGCGCTCGTCGCCGAACAGCCGCCGGAACTCCTCGATCGCGCGGCGAGTCCGCCACCAGGCGGTCCCAGTAATAATGCGCGATCTCGTGGCGGAAATGCCCGAGCAAGGTGCGATAGGGCTCGCCCATGGATTTGCGCTGGCGCTCGCGCTCGGGATCGTCGGCCTCCGCCACGTTGAGGGTGATGAGCCCGCTGGCGTGTCCGGTCATGACACGCGAATGCGCCGCCGCGGCTCCGATCGGGTTCGACAGGAAATCAAAGGCGAGGCCGTTGGGATCCTCCAGCCTGGTCGCCAGCGGCAGACGCAGCCGCAGCAGCGTATAGAACAGCCGGTGCTTGGCGAATTCGATCTTCCGCCAATGCAGCGAGATTCTCGGAATCTGTGAGGTCGGGGATGGTGCGGTTGTGGCGGCAGGCGGCGCAAAACACCTCCGCCTGATCGGCAGTTCACGAGCCAGTTGCAGACGTTGTGCCGGGCATTGGCGCAAAACCGATAGCGCTCTCCCGGCGCCGCAAGCGCGCGCAACGATCCGTCGACTTCTTCCAGTGCGGTGACGACTTCCCGTTCCGGCAGATAGCCCAGCCGCAGCCCGCAGCTTTCGCACGTGGTGTTCTCGAAATAGAGCGGCTGTCCGCAGTTCTGGCACTCGAAAAGCTTCATGGTCCGAGGGTCCCTAACGGCCGCTGCGAGGCTGCGACATGTCCGGCGGAAGGCGATTCAACGCGGTCGCCCCGGCAGCGTTCCATTTGCGGGAGGCGCGCCGGCAACCCGCGCAATCCAATCATCGGGAGGCTCATCCCCTGCAGCGCGCGGAACAATAGTGCAGCATTGGTCCTCCCCGCGCTGATGTTCGGATGCTGAGCGTACGATCCCGGCCGGTCTCGCGCCAGTAGCCGATCAATGGGGCCGCTGCATCTGCGGCGAGCGGCGCCACGTCCGTGCGGCGGCAAGATCCGCTCCGGCATCGCTGCATCGCTGATGTCACTTTCGACGTCAGCTTTGGACCCTTGCTGGACCGTGTCATGCCACGCCGGTAAGATCGCCGGATTCACGCTGCATGCTTCCAATGGAAGGCGCCATATGACCCAGGTCGATACCGAAAAATTTCGCTTGCGCCACTTCGTCGAGAAGCTCGTGCAGGAAGGCGAATGCGTCGTCCACGATGCTCCGATCGATCTCATCGACGTGGCGGCGGTGCTCGATTGCAATCCCAATGCCGTGTGGTTCCGCGCCGTGGGACCGGAGAAGACCGAGCTCGTCGGCAACGTGATGGGCACCCGGCGGCGTCTTGCCGCCGCGCTCGATACCGACGAGACCGGCTTTCCCGCCGCCTTGCGCGAGCGCCTGCGCCACCCCGTTGCCCCGATCGAGGTGCCCTCGTCGGACGCTCCAGTGCACGACGTGGTCTTGACCGGAGACGACGCCGACCTGACGACCCTGCCGGTCCACCTGCAGCACGGGCTCGATGGCGCGCCTACATTTCCGCCAGCATCGACTTTGCGCGCGACCCGCAGTCGAGCGTCACCAATATCGGTTGCCGCCGCCTGATGCTGCGCGGCCCGCGTGCCGCCGGCGTCGATCTCAATGCCCCCAGCGACCTGCGGGCGCTCTATCGAGGCCGCGGTCGCCAGGGGCGAGCGCATGCCGGTCGCATTCGCGGTGGGCAGCCATCCGACCGATTTTCTCGCGGCCGTCGCCTCGACCCGCCGATGGACGAGCTTGACGTGATCGGCGCCGTGCGCGGCGCGCCGGTGCCGGTGGTGAAATGCGTCACCGTCGACGTCAAGGTTCCGGCCGACGCGGAGATGGTGCTCGAGGGCTATATCGACGAGCGCGGCCTGGTCGAACCCGAGGGCCCGTACGGCGAATATATCGGCTATTACGGCCTGCTCAAAAGCAACCCGGTGTTCCATCTCACCGCCATCACCAGACGCCGCGATGCGCTGTTCCAGACCGTGACCATCGGCGGCGCCCGGCTCGGCTACACCGACACCGCGCAGCTCGGCGCGGCCAAGACCGAGGCCGCGATCTGGAACGTGTTGCAGCAGGCCATCCGCGAGCCCGTCGCCGTCTGCTGCACCGCCTCGTCCGGCGGCATGTACAACGTGCGGGTCTCGCTGCGTCAGCGCAATCCGGGCGAAGCGCGCAACGCCATCGCCGCGGTGTTCTGCTCCTCCGGCGACGTCAAGCACGTGTTCGTGGTCGACGACGACGTCGACGTGTTCTCCGACGAGCAGATCGACTGGGCGCTGGCCACCCGCTTCCAGGCCGACCGCGACTTCGTGGTGGCATCGGGCTTCCGCTGCGTCCCGCTCGATCCCTCGCTGCAAGGCAGCCGCACCGGTGCGAAGGGCGGGTTCGACTGCACCAAGCCCTTCGGCAAGGGCGACAGCGTCGAGTTCACGGTGCCGCATCCGCCGCAGATGCCGCAGCGTCCGCACCGCTCGCTCGAAGCGGCGCTGAGCGAAGGCCCCGCCACCTATCTCGAGCTCATGGCGGCGCTCGGCACCCGTGACGGGCGAGAAATCCTGCGCGACTTCGGCAAGCTCTACGAGCAGGGACGCCTCAAGCGCCTGCAGGACGGACGCTATACGTTGAACGGCGGCGGGTGATTACGACCTACCGCTGACGCCCGCACCGTCGCATGCTCGGGAAGCGGGCGTCGGACTGATTGCATGTGGCGCGGGGTGTCCGCGTCCTCGTTCAATCAATTAAAGCGCGGGCGCACGCCGCGCCTTACGCGCCGGCGCCGGCCGAGCGCTTCTGACGCCGCCTTGCCGATTGCTGCACCGGGGCGACGCTGCGATCGAGATGCTGCGAAGGGGCCCGGACGCCTGCCCTCGCGCGCTCGAGGACGAAGCGAGCGTAATCGTCCATGTCGCCACGGAACGGTTTTATGTGACCATCGGCGGCGAGCCACAGCCGGTCGGCCACCAGGTCGATCAGCGAGCGGTCGTGGGTGATGAGGATGACCGCTCCTTCGTAATCGTTCAGCGCCTCCAGCAGCGCGCGGCGGCTGTCGATGTCGAGATGGTTGGTGGGCTCGTCGAGAATCAGCAGGTGCGGCGCCACCATCGCCACCAAGTTCAGCAACAGCCGCGCGCGCTCGCCGCCGGACAGGTCGGCGACCGTGGTCTCCTGCTTGTCGAAACTCAATCCGAATTGCGCGAGCCTCGACCGGCGGGAGGATTCACTGTCGTCCGGCCGGGCGCGGCGGATGATGTCCAACGGCGTATCGGCAGGATCGAGCGCTTCGATCTGATGCTGGTGAAACCAGCCGACCCGGATGCGGCCATCGCTTTTCAAATGACCGGATTGCAGGGCAAGCGCACCAGCCACCATCTTGGCGAATGTCGATTTGCCCGCGCCGTTCACGCCGAGGAGCCCGATCCGATCGTCGACATCCAGCCGCAGATTGAGGTCGCGCAGGACCGCCTTCCCGTCATACCCGACGCTCGCGCCTTCGAGTTGCAGCAAGGGCGGCGCCAGCGGCCGCGGCGGCGACGGCAGGCGTGAACGGCGCCACGCGCTCCTCGATCACGGCGGCGATCGGCTCGAGCTTTGCCAGGCGCTTCATCCTCGACTGCGCCTGGGCCGCCTTGCTGGCCTTGGCGCGGAAGCGATCGACGAAAGACTGCAGATGGGCGCGCTCGGCCTCCTGCTTGGCGCGAGTGGCGGACTGCAACCGCGCCTTTTCTCCGCGCCGCTTCTCGAAGTCGTCATAGCCTCCGGTGTACAGATCCAACTTGCCTTCGCGCAGATGCAAGATGGCGTCGACCGAATTGTTCAGAAGCTCGCGGTCATGGCTGATGATCAGGGCGGTGTGCGGGTATTTCTTCAGCCGCGCCTCGAGCCAAAGCGCGCCCTCCAGGTCGAGGTAGTTGGTCGGCTCGTCCAGGAGCAGCAGGTCGGGCTCCGCGAACAAGGCGGCCGCAAGCGCCACCCGCATGCGCCAGCCGCCGGAGAATTCCGACATGGGACGAGCGAGATCGGCGGTGGAGAAGCCGAGCCCGCTGAGGATCTCGGCCGCGCGCGCGGGCGCGCGATCGGCATCGATCTCGATCAGCCGGGCGTAGAGGTCTCCCATGCGCTCGGGCGCGGCAGTCTCGAGCTCGGCATTCAGCGCTTCCCGCTCCAGATCGGCTGCCAGAACCGTGTCCAGCAGCGTGACAGGCGTAGCCGGATGCTCCTGATCCACCGACGCGATCCTGGCGGCTTTCGGGAGGCCTATTTCGCCCCGTCGGGAGTGAGCTGCCCCAAAATCAGTTTGAACAGGGTCGACTTGCCGACCCCGTTGCGCCCGACCAACCCGACCTTGGCGCCGACCGGAAGCGAGACGGTGGCGGGATCGAAGAAGCGACGGCCCCAGCCGTTGAAAACGAGATTGTCGATCTGGAGCATGTCGAGGGTACCGAATGTGGGTAAATGGTGAGCGGAAGGGCGAGGGGCCGGTTCCTTACCGCAGTGCAACACAAATGGCGAGCGCTAACGGTTTCCGCAATGCGCTTCGGGATCACCTCCGGCAGCCGCCGACGGGAGCGATGCGCTGTGACTTGGAGCGCGTCGCCGCCCCGCTCAGTGTTGCGCTTCAGCAACTGGGGTTCTTTTGGCCAAACTGGCCAGCCACCCCGGCGCAAGCCAGTCGCCGCAACAAAAAGCCCGGCGCGGCGTCCCGCCCGGGCATGATCCGTACTTCTGGATCGTGCGTTTGCTGCACGAGATTCGTGTAACACGAGTCAAGGTAACAATCGCCGAACCCGGGCAAGTCGCGCGACCTCGCGTCCGTCCTGCGTGCGACCGCCGTTACGCCGTTGCCTCCCCCTCACGATCCAGCGACGGAAAATCTGCCGTCCGAATTCTCGCCGTCCGGCCGCAGCCGTCGGATAGTCGTAGCTGGCCATCAAGTCCTCCACCAACGTGTTGAACTCGCCCCAATCGGTCTCGCGATAGGAGTGGTTGCGGATGATGAAGGAGGCGCCGGCATAGAACTTCTCGTATTGCAGATGACGGCCGGCGAACTCGGTGCCGACCATGTCCCAGGCCAGCTTGAACAACTTCATGCGGGTGACGGCGTCGCCCTGCGGCGTCTGCCAGAAGGTCGTGAACTGCTGGGCGAGCTCAGGATCGTCCATGACCGAGATATCGGCCGGCATCTGGAACACGCCGCCGCCGCAGAGCTCGCGCAGCTGGTCGATGAAGCTGTGCTGTAGTTCTGCGTGCACCAGTCGAGCCCCGCATACATGAAGCGGCGATTGAAGCAGACATAGCCCTCCGGCCAATCCTCATAGGCGTTGATCTGGCCGTGCACGAGGCCGCCGATCGTGCTCTCGACCGCCGCCATCTTGCCGAGCGTTTCGCGCACCGCCGGAACCTGATCGGCGCCGGTCGCCTGCGCGATCTTGCTGCACAGGCCGAGCAGGAGACGCATCTTCGACCAGTAGCGCACGTTCGACTGGTGATTGCCGAAGCAATGGCTCGGGGTCTTGATGTAGATGTCGCGCGAGAGCAGCGCGTCGTCGTGCACGAACACCTTCTCCCACGGCACCTTGACGTTTGTCGCACAGCACCATGCTGTCGCTTTCGTCGTAGCGCCAGGCCAGCGGGGAATCGAACTCCGACGTCGCCGCGAGCACCGCCGGCTTGCGCGACCACAGCGTGAGACCCGGTGCGTTGCACGGAACCGCGCAGGTGATCGACTCCTTCTTCTGGTCGGGCGCGAGCGGGATCACATTGCCGAGCCAGATCTCGTTGGCATAGAGCGCGCCGGTCGCCAGCATCTTCATGCCCGCGATGACGACGCCGTCGTCGTCCTCGCGCACGACCCGCAGCGTCGGCACCGGGATGTTCTGCTTGTGGTAGAATTCCGGATTGCGCGCAGCCTGCGGCGGCACCACGGCGTAGACGACATAGGTGTCGTTGTCGCGGATGTGGCGGTAATAGCGAACGAGGTTGTCGGCGTGGGCGTAGCGGCGCCGGCAAGCGCGTCGGGCTTCATCGCCATGCCGGTGACGAACGAGGCCACGTGATCGGGCGAGCGGCCGAACATGCCGAAGGTGGCATCGGCGATTTGCCGATGTCCCACCATGCGCCGCTGCAGATCGTCGCGCGTGCGCGGACGCAGGAAATAGATGGAGTGGCGGCCGCCGTCCTCCTCGTAGGTCAGCGTGTCGCGGTTCGCCGGGTCCGCCTTCATGTCGTAGATGGCGGCGACCGTCGCGGCAGCGTTGCGGAAGGCAGGATGGCGCGTGACGTCGTCGATCTTCTCGCTGCCGATATAGACCACGCGGCCGTCACGCAACGACTCCAGATGCTCCTTGCCCGTTCGCAACATCGCCGGCTCCTCATGGTCGCCGGAACTCTAACATGCCGGATCGCGGAGCATAGTGCGCAGCGCTCACGGCCAACTCATGCGAACGAGTCAGCGCCGGCGGGGCAGCGGTCCCGAGGCCGGATCTAGCGCTGCTTCCCGCCACCTTCAGGTGCCGAGCAGCGGCGTGGCTACCGCGAAGCGAGCGCAGCGCCCTGGTGCGGGGCCATGGAATTGACGCCTTGCGCCGAGGCTTTGCCGATGAAGACGAGCGCGGTGAAGGTGATCGACAGGACGGCGCAGGTGTAGAAGAAAGCAACTGGCGACCTTGTGCATGGCGGTCTCCGATCCGAGGATCCGACCGCCGCGATGTTAAGGTTAATTGGTTAACGAAACGATCTCGGACACCCCGGCCGGCGATGCTGCAATCGAGCATCGGCTTCCCCACCCGGCATCACGGCCGGCTCATGATCTCCCCTTCGAACAGCCGGTAATAGAGCACGGCCAAGACGATCGCGAAAAACAGGTCGAACAGCCCGAACCAGATCAGTCCGCCGCCGATCACGAGCCACACGGTGGCCATCCAGAGCCGGCCGAGGATCCCCGTGATGTTGGTAAAGCGTGACCGCACCGGATCCTGCAACCCCGGGATATAGAGAGCCGTCACCAAAATGAGGGTTGCACCCCAGCCTCTTATCCAGCCGGAAGGCACGGGCGGTGGCAGGCCGAACGTGCGCGACACGAAATCCGGCGCAAACATGCACGCCAGCCCGATCAGGACGTGCAGCACCATGTTGAAGCCGAGTATGCGCTGATAGGTCCGGCGCCGCGTTTGCGCACGGGCCGCGGTCCAGCCGACGGTAAGGGCTTCGGTCATGGCGTTCGATCCTTCGTCCTCGGTCCGTGGTCAAAACGTGAGCAGATAGGCGATGAGGTCATCCTTGTCGGCCGCCGACAGCGTCGTGCCGTAAACGTGGCCGCCGTTGCCATTGCCCGGCAGCCGGGTGTCGTAGCAGAAGCCCTGCGGCTGCGGCCGGCCGGGCTCGCAGGGGGAGACACGAAGCCGCCGTTCTTGCCATCGACGAGGTCGATGCCGCGCACGAACGCGCAGCGGCCGTTGCGCGGGCGGCGCGAGCAGATCGCGCAGCGTCGGCACCGCACCGTTGTGCAGGTAGGGCCCACGCAGCCACAACCCGTCGAGCGGCAGGTTGGCGTAGCCATCGGTCTTGACGAAATGCTTGAACTGATAGGGCGTGCCGGCAAACAGCTCGGCGAGCTGACGCTGGCGGAAGGCCTCGGTCGTGGAATCGAGCCGGCCCGGATCGGTGCCGAGCTTGCTGTTCGGCTCGACCTTGCCGAGATTGGCGCCCGCAAACACGTAGCGATCGGCACCTTGGTAGCCGTGGCATGCAGCGCACGTACTCATATAGAGGGCGCGTCCGCGCTCGACCGCGGCCGGGTCGACAGGATGCGGGCTGCGCGGCGGCTGCAGTTCGCCGAGCCACGCCGCCACGCGCTCGATCGCGGCGTGGTCGACTGGTCTCGGGCGTGACGCCGGCGCCGAGCGCGGCCGACAGATTGCGTTCAGCCAGCGACGAGTTGTTGCCATCCCAGTGCAACTGCATCCCTTCGCGCGGCTTCTGGTTGAAGATGGAGGGAAAGTCGCTGGCCCCGTTGCGCTCGCCGGGCGCGATGGCGCTCAACGCCATCTTCATCTGGACGAGCTTGTAGGGGTTGAAGGTGTCGACGCGCCCCGGCCCCCACGCCGCCTGCTCGGCCAGGAATGGCTGCAGCCGCGAACGCCGCTGGATGAAACCTTCGCGCACCTGCGGGATGACATAGAACTTCCACACCTGCCGCTCGATGAGCCCGAGCTTGGCGCCCGCCGCCTGCATGGCCGGGATCAGGGTGTCGGGGCCGAGGCGCTCGTCGGCGCCGGCCTCGAGCACGGAACCGGATGAAGCGATAGAGGTCGAGATTGTTCGACGGCATGCCGGCGACGGTGACGCGCGCGCCATTCTCGGACGTCCGGTATGTCCCGGTGTGGCAGACCGCGCAGTTGAACCAGACGAGATCGACACCCCGGTAATCGCGCTTCGAAATGCCGATCGGCAGGTCCTCCTGCCGTCCCTGGTCGTCGGTGCGATAGAGAAACCCGAAGGCGCGATAGTCGAGACGACCATCGAACGCCTCGGGGAACAGCCGCGGCAACGCCTGCCAGACCCAGTACGGCATGCCGCTGCCTTCGTCGGCGCCGATCGAGCCACGCTCGAAATGGGCGACGATGTCGGGATAGACTGCCGTACTGTTGCGCGTGAGGCGCTTGGCGGCGATCAATCCAAGTCCGGCGGCGATCAGACCGATCAGCAGCAACAGCGCGAGCACGACCAGCATCGGAACGAGCAGATACGCTGCCGCCGGCGCAACTCCGTTTCGACGTAGGTGACGGGAGGCTCGGCGCTCATGGCAGTCGACCTCCTGGCCTATTGCGCCAACGCGTTGGCCGCGGCGAACTGATTGCCGCTCTGCTGGAAAAACGCCAGGAGCGGCCTGCGCCTGCGGTACCGGCGGCAAGTTCAGCGTCGGACGGGTCGCATAGATCGTCATCAGTTCGTCGATCATGGCGTCGCGGCTGGGGAAGCGGGCGAGCTCGTAGCAACCCATCGGATTCTTCGGAGCGTTGAGCAGGCATTTGTTGCAATAGGTGCACGGTCGCTCGGGACTGTCCCGGCCGCTCGCCCATTGCCGCACGAGATCGTTGTTGGCGACGAGAGAGCGCGCGATGGCGACGCCATCGAACGCGCCCGATGCGAGTCCAGCGCGAATGAAAGAGGCGGTCTGGTAACCTCCGGTGTTAAGCACCGGTACGGATACGTTGGCCTTGATGGCGCGCGCCTCTTCCAGGCTGATGCCTTCGATCGGCAATCCCTTCTTCATACGGAACCATATCCACCGGAAGATCGGGCGCAGCAGGCGGTAGCGAAACAGCAGGAAATTGCGGAATGCGTCCACGCCGGACGAGATCATGGCGTCGTAGGTGGTGGCGATGGTCTCGAACGAGAAATCGCCCGGCGGGTTGAGCGGATGCGGAAACAGCGAAGCCGGTCGAGACATGGATGGCGTCGGCACCTTCGCTCTCGCACCATTTCGCGACCTCGATGGTGTCCGCGAGCACGTTGCCCTTCTTCTCCCATGGGATGACGTTGTTGCGGTCCACCGCGCTGAGCTTGACCTGCAGATGGAAGTCGCGGCCGACGCGCGCGCGGATCGCCCGGATCACCTCCAGCAGGAAGCGTGCGCGATTCTGCAGCGTCCCGCCATATTCGTCGGTGCGATCGTTGATGCCGGAGGAGAGAAACTGGGTGAACAGGTAGCCGTTGGCCGCATGCAGCTCGACACCGTCGAGGCCGGCCTCGCGCGCGCGCCAGGCGCCGGCGGCGAACGCGTTCACGAGATGATCGATCTCGGCCTTGCCGGCGGCACGGCAGAGAAAGCCGTGCAGCGATTCGCTTGCGGCTGGTGGAGCTCAACGAAGGACGATGGGAATTGTGCACGCCCGGCAGATCCATCTGCCGGCCGGAATGGCTGAGCTGCATGATGTACTTGCAGTCGAACCGGTGGACAGCCTCGCCGAGTCGTTTCCACAGCGGGATGAAATCGTCGCGGTGCACCGTGGCATAGCCCGCGATGATGCGTCCTTCCATCAGCACCGGCACGTACGAGGAGATGATCGCGCCGATGCCGCCGGCGGCGAACTTGCATTCCCAATTGATACGGGTCTGCGTGAGCGAACCGTCCTCGTTGTCGAACCTGCCCGAAATGTTCGACCGGAAAATCCGGTTCTTGACCGTCAGGTTGCGAAAACTTGAGCGGCGTGAAGATGACATCGTCGGTCATGATCGGTGTTCGCTCGTGATGCTGTCTCGGTCGCCGGCGCGGCGACGGCGCGTTCCCACACCACGCGCAGCAGGGCTGGAACGAATGCGGCCGCCGGACACTGCGCCCAGGTTCCCGTCATCAGTTCGACGTCGCGGCCGGGCGTGCGCACGCGCGCAGCCTCGAGCTCGAGCACGACGAGCGTGCCCGGACGCACCTCGCCGGCGATGGTGGCGCCCGGCATGGTCGCCTGGCGCAGCACGCTCGGCGGCGCGAAGCAGGCACTGTTCGACCACGGCGTCGGCAGGCCGCGAGCGCCAGCGCGGGTCGCTCCACCAGCTCGCGCATGCGCTCGAAGCCGCGCACGAGATTATGCACGGCGATGCCGGTCGCATGGACACCGGCGAGATCGTCCTTGACGAGATCCGCAAGCAGCTGACGCGAGCGCCGCAGCCGGCCGCTGAGCTGAAGGAAGATGGCGCGCAAGGGGTTGCGGGTGTGCACGGCGTCGTCGAGCACCTTCGCCGCGGCCCAGCTCTCGCTGGTCCCGCGATAATCGGGAACGAACAACCGCCCGACTGCCTGCTGCGTCGCAGGACCGAGCCGCGGACGCGCCGTCGGTGTCGCGCACGGCGTCCGCCAGGCCTGCCGAGGGTTTCGTCATCCCACAGCGGCGTTGCGCCGGCGGGATCGAGGCGGGACCGCAGGGCCTCCTGCATGCGCAGCCGTTTTGCATCCTGGCGCGGCGCCACCGAAGGTAGAGGGACGCCGTCGATCCGCAGCACGCTGCGGATGCGCTGGACCAGAATGCGATTGATCAGCGGCCCGGTGGCGTCGAAGCGGCGGTCGAGCCTGGAGTCATCGGCGAGGCCGCGGATATCCGACCTCGCATCGACCCGCACCAGATCGATCAGTCCGGGAATGCGCAGCGATCGAGCCATCGCCCGCCTCTCTCACTTGTCCCACGGGAAGAAGACGTTGCGGACGTTGGCAAAATGCGGTCGCATGTGCGGCACGTGCCGCTCCAGCACGCTCCGCATGTTGTTGTCCTGGATCCATGCGAATCCCGCCGGGGTATAGACCTTGGGGCTGAAATCTGCGGTGAAGAAGCGATCGCTCTTGAGCCGCCGGGACGCCATCAGGATGAAGATGCGGAAAGCGGTGTCGGAGAAACCGAATCCGGGCGGCGGCGTCTCGCAATGCAGTCCGACCAGCAGATCCACCTGCTCGACCGACTTGTAGATGGCGGCGAGCTCACGCTGCCACTCTGGATTTGACGTGAGGTCCGCGAAGCTCTTGGGCACGCGCATGCCGAGATGGCGGCGGAAGTCGCAGTAGCGCGGGACGCCACGTTCGCGGTCACGCAACACATCGGTCGCCGCGATATCAAGGAAGATGCGCGTCCTTCTTGTGCAGCTTGCGCAGGCCGTTGGGGTAGTTATGCAAGACCAGCGCACCGGGGTTGCTGGTGGCAAGCGAGTAGAGCACGTCATCGTACGGCACCCGGCCGTAGAGATCGCGAACGCCGCCGCCGGCGACCGCCATGAAATCGCAGGCGGCAACCTCGCCGCCGTCCTGATGCCGGCGGAAGGAAAACGCATCGGGCAATAGCGAATGCATGCGATAGACCGCCGTGAATTCCTCGGTCATGGCGTAAGGCGCGGCATGGTGATTGGTGGGCGAGCCGGGGATGCCGGACAGGATTTCCCCATCGCCGACCCGCCCATAGGCGCGGGCGTAGTGCTCGCCGAGCACGCCCCAGAAATTGCCGCGCATGGCCATGCGCCCTTCCGGCGAGTTCATCAGCGCCGGGGTCCACTCGACAGTGTGGATCTTGGCGATGAGGGCGGCGTTCACGAGCCGCGCCTTCTGGAACAGCCATTCGCCGTCGGCCGTGGGATAGTCGACCCGCAGCCGATCCACGATCGCATTGTGCTCGCGCGCGAACAGCGTATGCAGGACCGACAGCCCGACCCACCAATTGCCGTTCACGCCGGACAGCTCGAGGTTCGCAACCTCGCTGGACTGGTCGACCGGAAGATGACCCTGCGTATCGAGATGAATCTTTCCATCCGCGCGCAACTGCCCGCTCGCCGGATCGGTGCGCACCGCATGTTGACGCCCAAGGTCGGACCCGTAGAGCTGCGAGCCGTCCCACCAATGGGTCTCGGTATTGCGGTAGGTCGCGGGTTGACCCTGATCCGCAGGGCAGCGCCGGTCGTCCGGCAACGTGCGCAGGATCGTCATGTCGGGAGAAGGCCAGTCGTCGCCGGACGGCAGCGGCAACCGGTGCGGTGGCGTCTTGGTGTCGCCGCCGCCGTGGCTCAGCCAATCGTGCACCATGAATTGCAGCCAAGCCGGGACGAGAACGTTGAGATGCGGCACCGGCACGAAGCTGCGGCGCGCGAGCAGATCGCGGCTCACCTGCCGCGGATTGGGCTCGTACAGTTCGGGCGGCAGCTCACCATGGGTGTCGCCGATCGGAACGTTGCGTCCGAAGCGGGCACCGGCCATGCCCATCCAGGGACAACCGAGATCGTTGTAGCTGCCGTCGGCCTCGCGCTGATCGTGGCCGTTGGCGCCGGGCCGCGGCGCGAGCAGCGAGGGATCGCGTTCGGTGTCGGAGAGGTTCTGCTCGCGCATGTTGACGCGATGACCGACGATGGTCGGCATCGCGAGCAGGAAGGGAGCCGGTACCAGACTTGGATCGGTTCGTCAGTTCGGCGAAACGTCCGAGCAACCGCTCGCGAAGCGGAGTAGCCACGTTCCCCTCCTTTCGACGTTGCGCTTACATCGTGACCTCGTGAACGCCCTCTGTGCCCTCGTCCGATGATCGCCGCTTGGCGCGGTTCTTAAGCGCGATATTGCATTGGACAATTTCCGGTTGCAATACAAACTCTTTGCGAGACGGGACGCGGGCGCAAAAGGAGGGATAGAGCGCGATCTATTCGATCCGGACCCCCGACATTCAATTGATATTATTGGAGCGCGCAAGGCTGCCCGGCCGCCGCATTCGCGGACGGTAAGCGGAAGCTGTCACGCCTCTTGTTCTTGGCGAGTGCTTGGCGAGGCCGAAGCAGCCCGCGACGCAGATCCGGCGTCCGCCGACGGCTTCAGCGCGGGAACCCCTGTTTCGCCGTGGCTCTCGAGCAGCGCGAGCAGACGCCTGCGCATCAGCATGCCGGGCCGGTCCGACGGCATGTGCATCTCGATCTTGCGATTGACGTCGACGATGGCATCGGGGTCGGTCGACTCCAGAATCTCGCGATCCTCTTCGATGATCGCGGCATCCCAGTCGATCAATTCCTGCGTGGAGCAGTCTTCTTCCCGATCGTTGCGGAACAGCACTTGCACGAGCTGGATGCTGCCATCGTCGATCAGGGTCGCCGAGTTGAAAATGATGTGCCGCAGCCCGGTTGGATATTCGATGTCGAGGGTGCGGCAAAACGGCATGAACCACGCGTTGCGCATATGGCGCTTGGTGGTCGGCTCGGTCGTGCCGGTCACGCGAAATGCGGCCGGCGGATTGTTGATGGGGACGATGGTTTCGGCGCGAAAGCCGTAATCGGTCTCAACGAGCTCGTATTTTCCGGCTTGGGCTGGCTCAGCTGGCCGAACGTCGACTTGTGCACAAAGGAGAAATGCGCATTGTCGAACGAGTTTTCCATCATTCGCAGCGCCGCCGTATTCCAGCGATCGTCGGATTGGTGGATACGCCGATAGGAGGGATCACGGTCCTGCGGCAAGTCCGGAATGGGAAGCAAAGGCTCCTCGAGGGCCACCCACACGTAGCCGTAGCGCGCATCGCAGTGGAAAGCCTTCACCCGCGCGTCCGGAAGCGGCTGTTCGGGAGCGAATTGCGGGATCCGCACGAGCTTTACCGTGCGCGGTCGTAGGTCCACCCATGATAACCGCACGTGATGTAGCCATCCTGGCTCCAGCCTTTCGACAGCTTGGCGGTGCGATGGCAGCAACGGTCGGCCAGCGCGGCCGGATTGCCTTGACCGTCGAGGAACAGGACGATCTTCTCGCCCAGCAACGTGAACGGTTTTGGTCCATCGTCAAGCTTGTCGACCGGCAGGGTGGCGTACCAGAAGCGGCGGAGGACTTTTGTTTGGTGCAGAGCATGGGTCTGTGCCTTCTATCGGATGGGTCAAGCCGCCAGACGCGCCACGACCCGCGACGCGTCATAGCGAAGCTGTTCGAGATCGAGCCCGGGGATCGCTCCGTCGTCGACCACCACGCGGCCCCGATGATGAGATGGCGCAGATGCGCCGAGCCGCCGGCCGCGACCGGTCGAGCAGCGGGTCGTGCAAGCCGAAATAGCGAGGATGCGACAGCTCGAAGACGGCGATATCCGCGAGCTTGCCGGGCGCGATGACGCCGGCATGCTCGAAGCCGAGAACGCGCGCGCCGTTGGCGCTGCCCCAACGCACGACCTCCTCGATGCTCAGGGCAGCAGCGCCCTTGGCGGCGCGATGGATGTGCCAGGCGGTGTTCATTTCGCTGATCATGTCGGCGGATCTCGTTCGAGGCCGCGCCGTCCACCGCAAGCGACACGTTGCCGCCCAGCGCCGCCAGCCTTTCCGCCGGCGCGATGCCTGAGCCCAGCCGGCAGTTCGATTGCGGGCAATGCGCCATGCCGGTGCCGGTCTCGGCGAGCAGCCGGATTTCATCGTCGTCCACGTGCACGAGATGCGCGAGCCAGACGTCGCGGCCCAGATAGTCGTTATCGGCCATCCATGACGACTGGGCGCTTGCCATAGGCGGCCAGGCAGAACTCGACGTCGGCCATGGTCTCGGACAGATGACCGTGGATGCGCAGGCCCATGCGGCGCGCCGCCGCCGCGATCACCCGCGGTTGGTCGGGCGCAAGCGACCAGGGCGGGGTCGTCGGCGCGAAGGCGACGCGCTGCATGCTGTCGGGCGAGGGATCGTGATGGCGCTGCGCACTAGGTCTCGACCGATCTGATCATCGTGTCGATGGGCTCGACCGGCGTCGGGATGATGTCGGGGCGTATCGAACCCGCGCGCCTTGGTCGCACCGCCGCGGCAGAACACTCAGACGGATGCCAAGTTCTTCCGCCACCTCGAAAATCACGTCGGCGGGATCGAAGCGATAGCTCTCGGCGAAGAGATAATGGTGATCGGCCGCGGCCGTAGTTCCGGACAGGAGAAGTTCGACCAGCCCGATGCGAGCGGCGGTGCGCAGACCCTCCTCGTCGATCTTGTGCCGAGTAGGCATAGGGCACCGCCCGCAGCCAGACCAGCAACGGACTGTCGATCGCGGCACGCACGCCCTTGAGCACGCACTGGAACAGGTGATGGTGCGTCGATACGGAGGCCGGGATAGACCACGCAACCGGACGCATCGATCACCTGCTCGCCCGGCTCGGGTTCGAGTCGGACCGACGGCGGCAATGCAGGCCGTCGGCGATGCGGATCGGCGCCGGCCGCGCGCATGGCCTCGCCGGGAAGCCCGGTGAAGATCCGTTCGGCGCCTTGAATCAGGGTCGAGGTCATGTTTCGGCTCCGACCTCGCTCTCATGCCATTGACCCAGCGCCAGCTTCGAAAAGCCGGTCGCGATGGTGAACAGGCCGACGCCGGCGAGCGTGATGAGGAAAAGCGCTGCGAACATGCGCGGAATGTCGAGCTGAAAGCCCGGACTGGAGGATCTCGTAGGCCAGCCCCGCGCTGCGGCCGCCGGTACCGGCGACGAATTCGGCGACCACCGCCCCGATCAGCGCGAGCCCGCTTGATATCCGCAGGCCGCCGAAGAAATACGGCAAGGCGCTCGGTATGCGCAGGCGGAACAGGGTTTGCAGCCGGCCCGCCCGATTCATGCGGAACAGGTTCACCAGTCCCGGATCGACGCTGCGCAAGCCGAGCGTGGTGTTGGAAATGATGGGAAACAATGCCACCACGGTGGCGCAGATGGTCAAGGCCACCTGCGTGTTCTTGACCAAGATGATGATCAGCGGCGCAATCGCCACGATCGGCGTCACCTGCAGCAGAACCGCGTAAGGAAAGAAGCTCTTCTCGACCGCGCGGCTCTGCACGAACAGGAACGCGATCAGCACGCCGATGACGATAGCCGAGATGAACGCCTGCAGTGCAACCCGCAGCGTCATCCACAGCGCCGCGAGCAAGGTCGGCCAGTCGCTGGCAAGCTTCAGGGCGATGTCGCTTGGTTTCGGAAACAGAAAGACCGGGACGTGCGCGCTTCGGCACAGGATCTCCCAGAGCACGACGATGACTAGCCCCCACCGCCAGAGGCGCGGCGATCGTCATTGCGGTTTCGGACTGCGCAAGCGGACGCATGGTACGATCTCTCGGCGCGATCTCTTCGTCAGCGCTGCATTTGCTGCAACGGACACTTCGGTCAGCGAGGCCGACAGCGCGCGGCAATATTCGGCGAAGCCAGGGCGTTGGCGGAAACTTTCGTCGCGCGGATGCGGTCTCGTCGATCGTCATGACCTTGCAGATGCGACCTGGCTGCGCACCCATGACGGCGACCCGCGTCGACAGAAAGACGGCCTCGTAGATCGAGTGCGTGACGAACACGGTGGTCAGCTTGCGCTCCCACCATCAGGCGAACGAGGTCGGCGTCGAGGCGATTGCGGGTAAACTCGTCGAGGGCGCCGAACGGCTCGTCCATAAGCAGGAGATCCGGCTCGGTGGCGAGGCTGCGCGCGATCGACACCCGCATCTTCATGCCGCCGGACAACTGACGCGGATAGTGCCGGGCGACGCCTTCAAGACCGACACGGGACAAGCGCCTCGGCCACGCGCTTGCTGCTTTCGGCCTTAGGCGTCCGGGCGAGATCAAGCGGCAGACGCACGTTTGCCTCCACGCGCGCCCACGGCATCAACGTCGGATCCTGGAACACGAAGCAAGCGACCGTCCGCTCGATCCGACGCGGTCGAATGCGCCGGACCACCACACAGAATACGACCGTCGGAGGGCTCGATCAGGTTGGCGATGAGCTTGAGCAGCGTGCTCTTGCCGCAGCCCGACGGCCCTATGAGCGTGAGGAACTCGCCGGCGACGATGGTCAGGTCGATCGGCGCCAGCGCGCGCGTCCCGTTGGGAAAGACCTTGTCCGCGGACAGGATTTCTACCACAGGCGCGCCCGTCGGCACGCGCCCGCCCGCGCTTTCGGGACACGTTCTTGTTAGGTGCAAGCATGACCCGGCCGGCGCCGCGTTACATCGACAGTTTGAGGCTCTTGACGAACTTGTCGGTGAACCCCTGTTTCCAATCCACCTCGGGCTTGAGCAAACCGGCCGCGACCATGAAATCGTAGGTCGCCTTCCAACGCGCGTCCGTCATGATGCCGATGCCCATGGTCTGGGCATCACCCTCGTCCAATCACTTTGAGCGCTCGCAGTTGCTCGATCGCGAAGGCGATCTGCTCGTCGCTCATCTTCGGATTGTCGGCCTTGATCAACGTATTTCCTGGCGCAGGGTCGGTGAAATAGCTCTTCCATCCTTCGAGCGATGCCTTGACGAAGCGCGCCGTCGCCTCCGGATTCTCGTCGACGAAGCCGCGGGTGGTAACCATGGTCGTGCCGTAGGGTGGATAGCCGTCCCGGGCGAACAGGAAGAACTTGACGGGCACGCCTTGCTGCTTGGCCTGGAACGGCTCCGATGACGAGATAGGATTGCTGAACCACGTTCTTGTCGGCGAAGAAGGGTTGCAGATTGAACGTGTAGGGCCTGGTCTGCTCGTCGGTATATCGGAATTTCGCCTTCAGCCACGGCCACCAGGTCGTGCGGCCCGGCGTCGCCACCAGTATCGTCTTGTCCTTGAGATCGCCGAGGCCCGCGACGTTGTCGTGGGCCGTGATGCCTTGCAGATCGAACTGAAATGACGTCCCGACGGTGAGGACCGGCAGGCCCTGCTCGAGCATTTTGAGCACCTGGAGGTCATAGCCCATCATGAAGTCGGTCTCACCGGCGAGCAGCAGCTGCACGCCGTTGACCTGGGGCCGCCCATCTTGAGGGTGACGTCGAGGCCGGCCTTCTCATAGAGCCCGGTCGCCTTGGCCTGGTAAAACCCGCCATGCTCGGCCTGCGCGAACCAACTCGTGAGAAACGTGATCTTGTCGGCACCGAAATGCCGTTGCAGACCATACGGTTGCGCCCAGAATTCCGGCTACGATGGCCATCGACGAGCGCAGCGCGCGAAATACGAAGCCGTCTAGCGACATTGGAAACCTCATTGTCCCGGTGGACCCGCCGGAAATCAGAGCAAGTCGGATGCCAAGGGATGTCGGGACCGTTCGGCGCGCGAACGGAGAGGACGCTCAGCGCAACGCTCCGGCCAGGCCGAGCCACTGATCAATCGCGCCCATTTCCGGCGCGCATCACGCCGCAACCACACGCGCGGCGCGCAGCCGGCAGCCGCCGGCCTCGTAGCCCTGTGCCCATCGCTGCGGCAGTTGCCGATTTTGGCGGCAGAGCTTGACCGTGCTCTGCACCGGAGACCCCCGCTCGCGTCCTGCTCTGGGCGCCGTCGGGCTTCCAGGGCCGTTTTGCCATCACGCCAAGGCTTTGCGCCGCCAGCGGTCTTGGCGGCGTCTCGGCGCAACCCCGCTCGGTGCGGTTCCGCGGGGCCGGAGCGCGCTGCCGTCGCTGGGCATGTCCAGCCTGAAAATTCGTGGCGGCGAGGTCTTTCAGGTCGCACTGCCGATCCGCCGGCCGCATCACTGGGTCGGCCATACCGCACGCATCGGCGAAGGCTATGTGGTCCTCCGCCTCGAACTAGAGAACGGGATCGTCAGGTGGGGTGAGGCGCAGGTGATTCGGGACCTGGGGCGGCGATCATGGCGCCCGCTATGGGAAACGCCGAAGCTGACGGCGACCGCGATCGCGGAGGTCCTGCTTCCCGCCATCGCCGGCCGGAACGTCACCGAGATCGCGCAATTGCACGTGCGCATGGAACCGTGTCCTGCGCGGGTACCCTACGCCCGAGGCGGCCATCGGCGATCGGCCATCTCGGCGCGGGGCTGCCGTTCATGCTCCACCGGATCAACGACCAGACCCGGCTCGCGGCCGCGCGGCGGCGGTACAGGCGGGCTTCCGGCGTAGTACTTGGCGGGAAAATCTGGTGAGTCACCTGTTTCCGGTCGACTGGCCACGACCTGCAGATCAAATGCCGCGGCACGTGGTTTCCTCAAGCGGCAGCCGCTCGGTCCGCACGATATGGAAAAAGTCGCGCATCTTAATGCCGAACGTGTTCTGCGTCTTTGACAGTCAGCGGGACTGCGAGAGACGCGAGGACCCGCCGGACGCAGCGACTACACGAACGGCCAATATTCAATCCACAGATAGCAGCCGGCGGCGATTACCGCGAAGTCCAGAACCGGCCGGAACGAAGACAGGAGGCGCCACGGCGAGAATGTGACGACGATGGCGGCGACGATGGCGGCGACGAAGTAGGCGGCCAACGGCCAGTACCAACTCAGGGATATAAAGCCCCAAGCAAACAGCGAATAGGTCAGAACCATCGAGACCAGACCCAAGGACCTCCGCGACACCGAGGCGTTCACGCCGCCTGCCCCGGTGCCAAACAGAAAGATACGCGAGGATATGAGGCCGACAATGGCGGCCGCCACAAACAAGATCTCCGAGATGCTTCCCATGCTTGGTAACGAGATCACCGGACTGCTCCTTACAAGGGGTGTCGGAACCGCAGGTCGCGCCGCCTCGCCAGTCCTCCGTAACGGAGAACCGCTTGGGTCGATGTGTCGGGCATCACAAAGAATTCGATTGTTTTCGATGGCCAGGACCCCGCCATCGCCCACCGGTCGCGCCCGGAAACGAGAAGCCCCGAGAGGGCGGAAACGCCCTTAGTTCGGGGCGGGTTGCGCGTTGGAATTGACCGCCAGGAGCGGCGGGTGGTGGAGACGGCTCGCGGCCTTCGAGCGCGTCCAGCTTCTTCGATTGCTGCTCGACCGCCCGTAGTGCCAGCCAGTTGGCGAGCGCGGCAGCGTCGATGGTGCGCCTGGGTGCGCTGATCGGTCCCCGCAAGGCAATGGTGATTTCCGGGCGGGCGCTGAGCGGAGAGCTCGCGCCGCCCGTTCCGAACAAGAGCAGCCGCGCCTCCAGCGTGCCGTCGGCCAGGTCGACGCTGCCGCCAACCGCGAGATCGGCGCCCTGGGCGCGCGCGATGGTGTTGCTCAACCGCGCTTGACCGGCGTTGATCACAATGGCACCGTCGGCCCGCGCGATGGCAAAGCCTCCGCTCGCAAGTGCGGAGTCTATTTTTCCCGTACGCTGATCGCGTCGATCGGCAGCCCTCTGTCGACCGCGCGGATCACAGCCTCGAACGCCGCGGGGTCGAGACGTGCCAGCTTGCCGTTCTCGAGCGTAAACCTACCGCCGCCCTCCAGTGATCCGATGAGTGCGCCCGCACTCATTCCGGTCCCCTCGGCGCTGACGTCGAACGCAAGCCGGCCGGAGATCAATCCGTCGCCGGGAAGCATTTCGGCGGCGTTGGCGTCAGTGAGCCTGATGCGGCTGCGCGCGATCAATCCTTCGCCGTGGCGCAGGAAAATCAGTTCGCCCGCCATGCGGCCGCCCGCCATGCTTCCTTCGATCACCTGCAACGCCAGTTGGGATTCCCCGATGCGCAGCACGCCCCGGACGTCGCGCGCCGCGAGCTTCGGCGTGAGCGGCACGTTTGCGGCTTTCACTGCCAGCTGCCCGCCGACGCGCAGCAATCCTCGCTCGAATGGTTCAGCCAACCAGAGCCCAAGCGCCTTAAGAGCGCCCGCGCCCGTGCTCGCGTTGGCTGGCCGTCGCCTGCGCCGGTATTCCGATCGCCACGGCGATCGCGGCCGGCAGGTCCAACGTGCCGATCTCGATGTCGCCATCAACCGTCATCGGTTGCTGGTTCCTCAAGACCACCCGTCCGGCGACGTTCGTTCCCGCGACCGTCCCGGCTACCTCGGTGAACAACGTCGCCTCGGTGAGATCGACGCTCGCGCTCACCGAGGTTGGCAACAGCTCGGCGGAGCGATCGGCCGCGGACGGTCGCGGCGAACGGATATTGGCGTTGACGATTTTGAGATTGAGGCCTGCGCTCGGCCCGGCACGATCCGAAACACGCAGGCTACCGTTGGCCGAGATGCCGAGCGCCCCGACGGCAAGCTGGCCGTCGACCACAAGGTCGCCGCCGAGCTGTCCTTTCGCCGTCAGCGTCAGACGCCCGGGCCGCTTGTCGACTGCGATGAAACGGTCGAGGCCGACCAGATCCATCAATGCTACGCCCTCATCGGCGTCCACGCGCCCGCTGAGATTCACCTGAGCGGCCCCGAGCGCCGCGATGTCGAGCTTCCCTGCATCGCTGGCGGTGCCGACATCGCCTTGCAGCGCGATGCGGGAGGCACCGGCGCGGCCATCGACCTTGAACGTGGCGTTCGCCAGCGCGCTCCCCGCTGGGCCTTGATCGACTGCGAACGAAGCGCGCAACGACACCGGGGTCAGGCGTCCCGCCGAGACCCGAAGTTGGTCGGCTGCCTGCGGAGCGAACTTTTCCAACAGGATCACCAGACCATCGAGGGTTCGCGCGTCGAAGTCGAGCGTCAACGCGCCGCGCGGCGTCTGCGCCTTCGTGTCGATCCGCGCTTTGACGGCGAGCGCGGCGCCACCGAGATCTGCGATGGCTAGTCGCTCGATCTCGATCCCGTTCGCACCGATACGCATGTTCACGTCGGTCTGCTTCGCCTCGACACCGGCGACAATGGCACGACCAATCTTGAGCGAGAGCGTGACATCGCGCGGCCAGTCGAATGCCGCACCCCCGAGCAACGCCTTGCTCAGAGCATTGACGCGGTCGAGATCGATTTCAGGCGCGGTGATGGCGGCGTCGAGTCGCGCCGGCCGCTCGTCGTTCGCCCAGGCATACGCCACGCGTCCCTCGACGGTCATGCGGTCAAGCTCGAGCTTGAGTCGCTCGATTGCGATCGCGTCGCCGCCGAGCGTAACATCGGCCCCAACCTTCCACGGCCCGGCGGCCGTCTGCCTGCTGCTCGGTGCGGTCGGTCAGCCAGGCCATGAGCGCGCGCGGATCGCCGGCCTCGATCCTGGTCGTTCCCTCGAACCGCGTGCCTGTCGCTGCGTTGCGCAGTCGTCCGCTGACCCGCACCTGCGTGGCCCCTGGCGCGCGCAACTCCAGCCGCTGGATGTCCACGCCGTCGGCGTCGGTCTTCACATCGGCGCCGACGCGCGCGAGCATTGCACCGCCGAGCGTGACGTTCTCGACACCGATGCTCAGCATCGTGGGGATGGGCAGCCGCGATGCCGCGATGAAGGACTCGGCCAATGTCTTGATCGCCTCCAGCGGCCGCCGGCGGGTCGCCTCGGGCAGGCCAAGGACACGGTCGAGGTCGATCTGGGGCGACGACAACACGCCGTTCACCTCCGGCCGCCGTCCGAAGGTGAGATTGGCGTTGCCCTTGAGCTTGATTGCCCGGTCGTCCGGCCCGTACTGCAATTCGATCTGGTCGAGCAGGGCCGCTGTGCTGTCTCCTTTGACGCGGCTGGTGACGCGCCAGGAGTCGATAATGAGCGACGGGGCGCCCGCAGGCGCGCGGCCCACCGCGCGCGTGACTTGAATGCCGCCTTCAGATCGCGGCGCGCCGCGCTCGATCGAAATCGTCAGGTCCGCTTCCGCAGTCAGCGGAGCATCGACTGGCTCGACCGCGAGCCGCACCTTGACGCCGCCGTCATCCGCGACGCGGCTGGTCGAGACGCGATAGGGATAAGTTTGGCCGGCGACGACGAAGGAGCCATCGCCTTTGACCGGCCCTGCCAGCGAGCGTAGCTCGCCATGGAATTCCACCTTGTCGAGCACGAGACGGAGTCGCTCGCGGCGTCGACGAGCACGGCGCGGCCGTCCTCGATATTCAGGCGTTCGATCGCAACCCCGTCGAGGTCGAAGCCAAGCTTCGGGACCGGCCAAGACAGATGACCGCTGGGATCGAGTCCGGCCGTGAGTTCCGGTCCCTCGAGCCGAGCGTCGGCGATGCGCCATGCGCCGCGCACCAAGGCCCCCAGCGCAAACTCGATGCGCAAAGCGCGTGCCCGTACCTTGCTGCCGTCGTCGGGTCGACCGAACTCGACGCCTTGCAGCATGAGGGTCGGGGTCGGAAGCAAACGCGCATCGATTGCGCCCGTGACGCGGAAGTCGAGCCCGGTCAGGCGGCTTGCCCTGGCCTCGAACTCGCCGCGATATCTGCCCCAATCGATGAAAATGGGTCCCACCAGCGCTGCCACGAGCGCCAGGATGATCGCTATCGCGAAACCGAGCAGCGTCGTCTGCACGCGGTCTCCACAGCAGGTCTTGCCAAAGTCCCCGCACGAGGGCGATGGGCGCAAGTTGAGCACGATTCAATGTTATCGGGCCAGGGCCTTGTAACGCCCCCGACTAGATCAGGCCCATCATCCGCCACACCGGAACGCTGAGAACGACCGCGACAAGGGTCCAGGCCCCGTATGCGAGCGCCGTCGGCACGACCTGACGGTGCGTGAAGAGCTTGCCTGCGGTGCCGGAGCAGAGGGCAAGATACGCGGTGCTCTGATATGGCAGGAAGAAGCCGTTGCAGGCAATAACGGCAACCAGGCCGACGATGAAGGGATGCATGCCGGATGCGCTCGCGACGGGAGCAAGCGCGATGGTGATGAGCGGCGCTGCCGCCTGCCACCGCACAACAAAGCTGGTCGCAAAGCAAAGCAGGGTCAAGGCGACGACGAACAAGGTGGGCGACGCCATCAAGCCGCCGGCATTCGCGGTGACCAAATCCGCCATCCAGCGATCGAGGCCCGTGTGTCCGAACACGGTCGTAAGGCTGATAAGGACGCCGAACAGCAGCGCGAAATTCCAATTCACAGCTCGCAAGGTGTTCACAGTCACAACGTGTGTTGCCGCCAGCACGCCGGCCGCCAGAACGGCAATCCAGGACGGATCCACGCCGTGTAGAGGCTGGGTCATGAAGCCCACGAGCATGCCGATACCGACACCGAGCGCGATCTTCTCCTCGCGCGACATTGGGCCGAGCAGCGCCCGTTGCAGCGCGAGCGAGGCTGCACGCTTGCTCGAAGCCTGCCGCTCGGTTGCCGGCGGCCGATAGAGCCAGATAATGGAGGCAACCAACCCGAAGAAAAGAATGATGTTCGTGGGCGCGCCATAGAGGGCCCAAGTAATCCAGTTCACGTCGTCGCGCGCGCCGGCCGGCAGCACCGCCAGCACCAACATTGCCGTGTTTGAACTGGTGAGAAATACCGCTGCCATTTGACCGAACCCGATCAGAACCGCCATGGCCAAACCGGCGGCGGCCTTGGACTGCGTACGATAGCCCAGCGCCTCGACCAGTTCCTGCAACATGGGCGCGATCATGATCACGCGGCTGGTGCCATTCGGCACCGCCGGACCGATCAACAATCCAGCAAGCGAAAGCGCCGTCACTTCGCCGGGGAACCCACCCCGCATATGGGCGATGCTTTCCAGCGCGAGCCGATAGAGCACGCCGGTCGAAGTGATGGCGGCGCCGATGATGAGCACGGCGACAACGAGCACCCAATTGGTGCTGGCGAAGCCGGTGAGAGCGACGGCGGGCGTGGTGACGCCGAGCAGGACCCAGCCGCCGGCAATCAACAGGGCGAGCACGCCTTCCAACAACGCGTCCAGCATGAGTGCGGGCAGCGCCGCCAACAGCACGACGAGCGCATGCCACGCAGGCGCCGACAGCCCCGCGGGCGGAGGCAGAGCCCAGCCTAGCGCCAACATGACCAGAGCCGCCGCCAGAGCTAGCATCCCCCGCCCCGGCCGCCATCGCAGCCGTGCGGCAGCCGCCAAGGTCTCACCATCGGCATGCGCAGCCGCGGGAGCGACCGCTGCGTCGACCGCCTCCGGCTGATCCAGCATGCCTGCCAGGCGGCGGCTGAGGGTCGCTGCGATCGAGAGCGCGACGCTCGGCTGCTCGCGCACGAGATCGAGGAAGGAACTGCGGTCCAAGCGCAGAACCTCGCAATCGGTCTCGGCCTTGATGGTGGCGGTCCTCGGGCTGTTGGTGAGAAGGGCCATTTCCCCGAATGGTTCGCCGGCGTGGAGGGTTTTCACCCGGGTCTCCGCCGCACTGCTTCGGCCGGTGGAGTAGACGCCTACCGATCCGGTCGCGACCAGATAGAAGGCATCTCCAGGTTCAGCCTGCCTGAAGATGACCGAGCCTGAGGAGTAGAACAGCGGTTCGAGGTGGGCTGCGAGCTTGGCGAGGGTTACCCTTTCAAGACCCAAGAACAGATCGACCTGGCCAAGGAGATTTGCGTAGCCGACATGGTCGGTCGGCGAAGCCTTAGGAGCGCCATCGCTGGCCGTGTGCCCTTGCGCGGCTTCCGTCCCTGAGCGCTGGCCCCGCATGACTGCCTCGGTCCCATCACGATCACGCCAATCCGATGCTAGGCCCTGGGCGGCGATTCTCAAAACGCGCCGCACCGCGTCGCAACGAGGTCAGGAGCCAGGTTCAGCGGGGCGGTTCGCAGCTGGCGGCGCGAGTTGCGCCGAAGTTTGGGCCGGCGTGCCGACGCTGGCTGCTCCCCTCGCTATTCAACGCGCGGTCACCTCCGGTGTGATCGCACCGGTTACGAGGGGACGGACGAGCTCGTTATTCTCCATCACGACCGTGCACTCCGAACCGGATCTCTCCCGGCAATTCGTCAGCAGCCGTTTGCGGGCTCCATCGATATCGTTTGGATTCGGCAACCCAATAAGCGCCCGCGCCGGAAGGCGTCGCGACCAGAAGCTTGGGCGCCGGAGTAGAGAGATATTCTTCGACCACCGGTCGCGCGCGCGCTGCCAATTTGGTCGTGCTCATCACCATCTCGGCACGGGCGAGGTTCGCATTCGGCATGCCGTGAGTCTGCAGGAAACCGTCGACGGCGCGCAGCCATTTCACGCGCCCACTGAAATCGGCGAACAGACGGTGACCATCATGCACGACCGGCGGGAACATCCGCAGTTCGGCGCGGCCACCGGCGGCGGCATAGGCATCGCGCATCCGGGTGACGAGTTCCGGAGGAAACAGGCTGTCGTTTTCCGCATAGAGCCAAAGCGTCGGGATGCGCGTGCGGGAGCCGAACGTCGCCATCGCCGCCACCAGGTCGGCATGCTCGCATATGTTGCCGTCCCCGTTTGTCCTCCATGCGCCGCCGGACACGTTGACGACGCCGAGCAGGCCGGCGGGCCGGCGGGCCGCGAATGCGAGCACGACGCCACCGCCAAGCGACTGACCGATTGCGATCGCGCGCGTGCCGTCGGCGTCCGGCCGCGGCCGCGACAACCTTGAGCGCGCCGTCAAGATCATCAGCCTCGATCTCGAAGCCGCGGGCCAGATCGGCATTCTCGCAGGCCATGTAGGCCGCGCCGCGGGACACGCCGGGCAGGCCATCTGACTGGCCGTAGCCGCGCCGCAATACGACCACGGCGAGCCAGCCGCGGGCGGCGAAATCGCGCGCCTGGGGCAACATCATATCGGCGCGCAGCGCCTGGTTCTCCGCGGCTTTGGCGTTCTTGCCGTGGGTAATCAACGCGATCGGAAGACGGCCTTCCGCCTTCGCCGGCCGTACGACCAGCGCTTCCAGCCGGAAGCGCCCCTTCTCGTTTTGAACCGTCAGGAACGTCCGCTCCTCGAGCAATTCGTTGTCGAGGATCGTGGTGGAGGAGCCGCGCCCGACGGAGCGCGGGCGGGTTCGATCTTGGCAAGCCTTGATCGGCGTCGCGTCCTCGAGGCGCGGCGCTGGCCACGGAATGACGCTCTTTGGGCAGTGCGGCCGATGGTTTGCCCTCAGGCGCGGCGAACGGATTGGATACCGGCCGCTTGAGCGCGGCGAAGCAGGCATCGACCTCCGTCAGCGCCTCGGCAGATCCTTCCAGTGGCAGTTTGAACGTGGCCTGCGCCGCTTTGACTTCGATCATCGGCGCCGACGCCAGCTTGCGCACAAACTGTCCGTCAGCGCCAAGTTCGATCACCACCAATTTCGGGCCGACGACGACGTGCGCTCGCGTCGCTGCGCAGCACCGGCTGCGCGATCAACTCGATCGGAAAGGTCGTCTGCGGCTTCAGCTCCCACTCCTGGGAGCCGAGGGCCAGACGATAGCCGGCCTGAAAGCGGGCAAGAACGAACTGCAATGTGGCTCCCCGCCTGCGGCACCGGGCAACGGCCTCTCACCGGCGCAATAGCCCTGGCTCCATCCGATCACCGTCCAGGATCCGACCTGCTTCGGGGCAATGACTTGCGTGTTGGCCGGTGGCGTATTGATTTGGGCAGAGGCGCCGGTCTGGGCCGACAACGTGAGCGCCAAGACGGCGCCCGCGATGAGGCCCGCGAGAGGAGTTGCGACGGGATTGCGTCGAGGTGAGCGCGCGCACGGGATATCCTCCTGTCAAAGCTTTCTGCGGTGGAGGATGAGTCATCGGCGACAGGCGCGATGTGACCGTCAACACGAAAAGGACGAATGGCAATCGTCGAGGACGACTATCGGTTCAACGCCAAATCCAGGGCGATTGAACCAGTGCAGCGGATCGCAGATATGGCGCGGAACAAATCAGGGCGCAGTCTGAGCGCGCGCGCGTCGACCGAACGCAATGATGCTTGCGGCTCGTGCGCGCCCGCCGGTACAGTGTCTCAGCGGCAACAAGTCGATCTGCATCGCACCGAAGGCCGCGATGAACCCGCGCCAGAAGCGGCCGCCAGAGCTGCATGACCATGACGGCCTCGCGTGCGGTCATCGCGACTTGTCTATGCAACGGCGATTTCAGTCTTGCCATCGCCGGTCGAATTGAAACCGGCGTCGGTGCAATGCGGTTCCGAAGCGGCACCTCGCACCGGTTTCCAGCGCGGAATGGAGCTGGGGCGGTCCGCCCTGCTTCCTGATGCATCGGCGGAAGCGTCCTGCTTGGACGTGCACAACTTGGCAGCCTGATTACACGGAAGATCGTAGCGAGCAGCATGGCGTATCTCCGTCGTCAGGCGCGCACCACTTGCGCCTGATCCAGTTGGTCGTACGAAGCGGTTTCAATCCGTCACTTTTGCGCAACGGCACCCTTGCCGGCCTCGAATTGCGACCGGCACCCAGTGCTGAGCTGGGATTTCTTCGATGACAGGCATGAGAGGACGCGGTCCATATTCATGAGGACGGAGCTGCACAGGCTCATCGCATCGCCCATGCACGCAGAGCGTTGCGCGGCCGTTGGCTTGAACTCGGCAAACGCCGCTGTCGGAAGCGACGCTGACGAGAAACACGAGCGCGCCAAACACTCCACTGCGAATCTTGGTCATGACAGTCTCTCCTGAGCTTTGGGGCGCATCCGCCCCCTGACGATGGCGGACTGTATTCACGCTATGCAGGGAGGGCTGTGACTGTCGTCACAACAATACGCTTTCGCGCCCGTGCAGTCGTGGTCACGCCCACGAAGGAAATGACACAGAGACGTCACGTCCATGCTCGAGTCGCATTTGCCGGCAGACGCTCACGGCACAACCTTCATCGTTGCGGCCGGTAAGAAACGCGCTCCGACGTTGTCGGCGCATCGTCTCAGCCATCAGGGCAGCTCGCGGCGTTACGTTCGCTGTCACCAAATGCCCGGCCATGAGATCGCTGAGGAAAAATCGGAGTTGTTGTGATGGTGATCACATCCTGATTGCGGCCATGTCCCTAGCTTGCCTCCATCACAAATCGTTGATGGAGGGGACCATGACAAACGGCATCGCTCAAGTCGTGATCGGAATTGCGCTTGCTGCTGCAATCGGCGGCGTGGCTGCGCTGAATCCCGGCTACAAACCGCACGAGGATGTGGCGTACCTGGAACGGGTAGCGGCCACGGTGGAACGGGCCAAGGTCCTGGCGCCGGAAACCCGCGAGCAGTTGTCCAAGCTCACGAGTCGATACGAGACCCTGCTGTCGGACGCCCAGCTTGACCTCAAGCGACAAAAAGCGCTGGGGCGGATCAGGACGGTCATGCTGCGTTCCTCGGACTGAGCAATAACCCGAACTCATCTTTGTGTGACCGCCAGCGACATCGGCCGACACGACCGAGCCGTCTATCTCACGATCGGTCGTGAGGTTCCACACAGCAATCAAGAAAGAACGTCCGATGACGATCCATTCCATCTCGAAGACGATCCTGCCGAGAGCAGGCACTCGCTTTCGCCATGTGGGCTGGGCCACGGCTTTGTTTCAGGGGCGGGTCAACGGGTTCGAGCATGAGCCGACTGCCGCGGCGACCGAGGTTGCACCCACTTTTCCCGGGCTTCACTCCGGGTGTATCAGCAAAACCTCTCATTCGAGTGATTGAAGACCCGATCTGAGAGTGGGCGATGGGTACTGCGCCCTGCCCGGTGCGGACGGATACCGGCGGTCACGGACCGAGCTGTGCAAACAACCACGTCAGCCCGTGATGGACCAGAGGATCACGATGAAAGCGAACACCAAATGGACGATTGCGGCACTTGTCGCTCTTGCCGCGGCGACGGTCCACACCCTGCATGCGCAGGCGATCGGACCGATGTCCTGCTCATGACAGCGATGCGGCTGGCTCGACCTCGTTCCAAAACCTATGCCGATTGGCAAGGCCCTTGACCCAGTCGTTCGGAACTACGTTTCCTCGCCCAGCAGGACAGCATGGGATCCGATCGCCGGCGCGCCTCCCGAGCCGAGGCTTCAGCCTGCAGATATTCGACGGCCTGGAAAAATGCAGGTTTGGCACGAATGTTCCATGACAAGCGGGTCGTGAGCGCGTTCGAGATGGCTTCGCAGGAGCGCGTGCGTCAGCTCTAGAACCGCTATTGCCGCTTTCGCGAATACCTGAATGGCGCCCTGATGCACAAAGGCCTGAAAGATTTTCTTCAGCAGGTAGATCGGCTTATCCAGCCAGCCTTGCGGCCGTGGCGTCTGAATGAACTTGGTGACGAACGCCTGGAACGTGAAGGCATTCATCCGCAATTTCGCCGTCGCCCCTCTCTGCAGGGTGACAACAACTTCGAAGATCCCGGCCTCCACTTCCTCGACCGATTTGAGGCCCGTGATGAATCCGGCCATGCGTTGCTCATCCATTTTTCCACCCACACCTCAGGCGCGATGTTCGCAACTTAAGGATGGGCCGGCGATGATTATGTAACGCCCTTCACACAACTTCGCCGTCGAGGCTCTTGCGGCGCCGTTTCCCTGGAACAGCGAGGCGAGGGCACACGTTGCGTGATCGCTGGTAGGCGCACGCAAAAACACCCGCCCGAGTGCACGACACCGGGCGGGCGTTCCATGAGGCGCAAGATCAGTAGCAGATGTTGACCAGGACGCCGCGCACCAACACCCAGCAGGTGCCGCCGCCACCGACATAGAGACCACCAAAGCCGTGATGATGGTGGCCCCAACCGCCGCCGCCGCCCTTCCCGCCGCCACCGCCGCCCTTCCCGCCGCCGCCGGCAAAGGCATCACTGGTCGCAGCGAGGGAGGCAGTCGTGAGCGCGAGCGCGGTGAGCGCAACGGTGAGGGTCTTCTTGTAGGTCCTGAGCATTGTCGTCTCCTTTTGTTATTCGAGAGCGTGCCGCTCTGCGATGGTCAGGAGAGTAGGAACGCCACTGCCTTTGCGCTGTGATCGCAGTCACAGGAATGGTCTTTCGCCCGCGCGTGCCTGGCTGCAATCCATCGCTCACGCATGCCGGATAGGCGGACGCCGGTCACTGGCGGCTCGAGGAGACACATGATCCTGGCTCGATAACCCTGGAAGTGCCCACTTTGGCGAAGCGTTCATGCCGAGGAGCTTTCGCGGAATCCGGCGGCGGACCTTCAGGTATCGTAGCAGACAGAGCGTTTGGTCCACAAGCCCACGTGGCAGAAGCGGAAATCGCATTTTTGTGACTATGGTCACAGTAGGCGGAGCGGGCCACCCGCGACAATGGGACGTGAATAAATCTGCAGAGGAGACAGCTCATGTCCCCGGATTTTCGCGCCCATCCCGAGTTTGGCTATTTTTGTCTTTCGCAAAAATTCCGCCGCAAAGCACGGAACGTTCTCGCCTCTTCTGTTGCGGTCGGGGTGGTCGCCGGCGCGCTCGTGACTGTGGGCGCGCGACAATCCAGGCGACGACGCGCTGACGATCGCCCGTATGAATGAAGCACCAGCAAACATTGAGGCGGTGTCCACCGTGGAGCAAGCAACCGACCGCCACGACTGCGCAGAGGTCCGGCCCGCCGGCAGGTGTCAAGGCCGCCGCGTGTGATGGAGACAACTGGACCTACGTTGACGGGAAGTGCGTGGTGCGCAGGGCACAGAGGCCGGGAAGCCTGGCCTCGGCGACAGACAGCCCGCAGATTGCCGCGGTTCCTGCCGACCCCAGCGCGCCGCCGGTGCCGGTCGCCGCTCCGCCCGCAACCAAACGCGAGGACGCAACCGTCGCGGCAAGGAAGACCGAGCCGGCGCCGGCCGAACTGATTGGGCCATCGACCCCCGTGCAAAAGCGGGGCGAAAACCGCCGCGCAGCCAGATCGCTGGCCGCGAGCCGGATCGGATGAATTCCGGGTCGCGCGACGGACGGTCGCGGGAAGCCCAGCGAAGCGCGCGCACCTACGCGTCATCCGACGATCGTCCTCGACAGATGCCAGCGCAGAACTCGCCGATGAAATGGGCGAGGCAGTTGCAGGACTGTATTGGGGCCGTCCGTTGCCGCGCCGGCGAGCAGCTCGTGCGCGCATTAATGTCTGGTGGCATTTGAAACGCACGGCAGAGTAGACGTTTGATGGCGCGCAGGTGCCGCGCTGCGCGCGATCAGTACGCCTCAATCGCTTCGCTCGATCTCCCGCTTCGACGGCTGTTCCCCGACCTCGTCAATCCTCCCCGGTCGCCCGGAGATAATCGGCAAGACCAGGACTGATGTTGGGTACAAAAAGCTCGTCTACGCTCATCCGGCGCCGCGAGAGCTTTTGCTCGTCGAGGTAGGTCACGAGAGCGTTCAGCGTCGGGAGGCTGCCTTCGATCGAGTAGTCCCAGATCTGGGGCCCGAAGATCCCGCGCGTTGCTTCCACCTCGTGAACCACCCAAGGGAGGCTGACGGTCAACGCGTCGGTGTCGTACATCGACTGATAGGCGAGGTCGCGCGCCCTGCAGAAGGCTTGATAGAGGCTTACCGCGAGCCAGGGCTTTTCCTGGTAAAGGCTCGTTTTCAGCACCAGCGTATGCATGATCGGGAAGATGCGCGTCTTGTTGTAGTACGCGATCTCGACCTGGCGTGAATCCCGGAACAGCCGCCGGATGGTTTTCCCAAGACCGTCGGGAATCATCACGGACATGAGTGCGTCGATCTCGCCGCGCTCGAGCATCGCCTCCAGCGTCGTGTCGGCCGGAATGGACTCCAGCGTGATTCCGTCGGGTGGCTTGATGGAGCGGATCGGCTTGCCGGTGACCCACACGATGTCCTTCGGCGTCACGCCGTACTCGTGGGTGAGAAATCCGCGCACCCAGACGGCCGCGGTCATCTGATAGTCGCCGACGCCCACCCGCTTGCCCTTCAAATCTTCGGGGCGCTCGATACGGGAGTCGGCTCGCACGTAGACAGCCGAATGGCGAAAGACCCGGGACGGAAAAACTGGAATCGCGATGAAGCGCGTATCGCCCTCCGAGCGCAGGATCGTATAGGACGAGAGCGACATCTCAGACGCGTCGAACTCGCCGTGGTTCAGCATGCGCCAGAATGTCTCGCCCGGGCGCAGAGGAAGAAATGTCAGGTCTACCCCTTCGGGCTGCACCCTGCCGTCAATGAGAGGGTTGGGTCCGATCATAGCGGCCGCAGGCCAGCGTCAGCTTCGAGCTTGTGCATGGGTCGGGAAACGCTTTCGGCTGACGATTTGAAGGCTATTTATTCTGTGCCACGGACGCGCCCCGACGACCCGTTGCTCCAGAAGCGCCGCGGACTGAGCTTTGATCCAATCGCGCACGCGCACGATCCTGTCCACCTCAATTTTTCACATCCGACGTTCGCATCTCCGACCGCGGACGGTCAAAAGCCGATCCGAGACGATGCCGATCTGGAGACCGCTCGTGGGTCCAGGCCCGGTCCTTCGGCGCCGATCGCCGTGCGGCCGCCCCGTCGTCGAGAAGGTAAACTGCACGCGGTCTCGCGCGCTTGGGGACCATGGAGGTGGCAACGTCAGCCGGTGACGCAGGATGGCGCAAGCGAGCGGGCGCCACCGCAACCGACACACCTGCAAGCTTCGACGCAATTCAGCGGATGCCCGGACATTGGCAAAGATGAGCGACAGGTCGCATGTCCGCGCGTCTATAGCTCACGTTCGCTATTGCACAAAATGATGAGGCCGCCTCGCTTGGCGGCCTCAGTGACGGAGCGGAAACCGATACGAGCGTTATCGAGCCACCGCGTGTTCCACTGTATTCATCGCCCATTCCTGCGTGCAGACGTCCTTGAACATGGATGACGCCATCCTGGGCGTTGTCCTTGATCAGAGCAGCTGCGCCCGACGGCGGAGAGCTTGTTGCTGACGTTGGTCGAGTTCATCGCCCATTCCTGCGTACAAACGTCCTTGAAGCAGCACGGCGCCGGTATCGAGATATTCCTTGGTGAGGCACGTCGTGGTCGCGGCAGTCGCCGGCGTGGAAATCGGGGCGACGGTCGCGGCTCCCGCAAGCTGAGCCGGCTGGTAGCTGTTCGCCGGCTTGGCGACGGCCGTTTCGACGTCCTTGGGCTGGGCCTCGACGACTTTGCTGACGACCGGCTCCGGAGCGGTGTTTGTTGGGCGGCCTCTGGCGCACCTTCTCCTGATCCTCGGCCTTACGCTCACGATCCGTTGCTGAGGCGACAACCGGAATGTAAGCCCTGCTGAAGCTGGCGAAGCCCCCGCGATGGCAGAACAGGGACGCGTCGGCATCCGTGGAGGCTGCGAGCGCCAGCGTGGCGATGGCGGCCAAGGTGAGGGCGGATGTGCGGCTGGTGAGCATGGGTGCCTCCGTGCTGCTGGTGAATGACGACTGTCACCACGCCTAAGAACGCCTCGCCTTCGCCGATGTGATGGTGGTCACGAGAAATGCGCTTTGCGGCGGTGGCTGCTATTCCCCTGCGTCGCGCTCCGGCCGTAGTGTGGCGCGTGGCGATCGCGTCGCTGGCGGAACAATCAACTCTCAAATAAGCTCAAACCCAAACGCGCGAAAAGCGACGACCCTGCATGCAGTGGCCATTGAGCAAGATCGTCATCCGGCGCGCTGATTGTCGTGATCGCAGGCGCGGGTGCAATCGGGCGCGATGAAATGGCTCTGGCCGGGCGCGGGGATCGACGACCCAAGCTGGTCGACGTGCCGCCACTCTCGCCGGTCACCCGCAACTCGGTGATCGTGACGCCGGTGGCCATCTCGCTCACTGCTATCGCGGACGCCCTGGAGGCGGCGGCCCCGCGTGATTTCTCCGGCAAGCCCAGCATGCCGATGCCGCCGTTTCTTGCCAATGCCGATATCGGTTGGTCGGTTGCACGCGGCCCGTTCGTGGTAGCCGGTCGGCCCGACGGGCTTGCCATCTCCACCACGCTGAACGGATCGCTACGGGTCGCCGGACAAATGACGAATCCAGGTGGGGTCCGCAGGATCCCCCGGTGGTTTCCCACCCCGCGGCTTCCCGGGTCCGCCGGGCGCTTCCAGGTCCGCCGGGCGGCTTCTTCCGGTCCCCCCGGCGGCTTCCCTGGTCCGCCCGGGGCCTATCCTGGACCACGCGGCGGTCCCGGCGCCAGGCCAGGAGCAGGGCGGGCAAGGCCAGGCCGAGAAGACAGTCGAGCAGCGCGCCGACATCAGCGGCAACGTGGCGCTGACGGCACGAGCCTTGCTGCTGCCAGGGTGGCGATTGGACCCCAATCTCGTGCGCGCAGGTCACGATCGCAGACGCCTCGCTCTCGCTCATGGGCATGAAGCTCAGCTTGGCCGAGGCGGTGAAGCCGTGCGCTCGATCGCACCGTCAACGAGCAGGTGAGCGGCGCTGCAGAAGCGGATACGCGATGATCCCTTTCTCGAGACCGCGCGCACGGCGCGAATGGACCAAGATGTGCCGTTCGATCTCGCTCGGCGCAGCTGCGGCCGGCGTACCGAATCTATGGCTGGAGTTTCGTCCGACCCGGGCCTTCGCCGCACAGCCCCGCATCAGCGAGATCCGCGCTCACGCTGACGATCGGCGTGCAGGCGGAAACTCGGATCGTGCCGAACGAGACCAAGCCCGATTGCCCATTCCCGGCACAATTGGAACTCGTGCCGCAGATCGACGAGGGCCGTGTCAATGTCGCCGTGCCGATCGATATTCCGTTCACCGAAGTAACCCGGCTGCTGGAAGCGCAACTCCAGGGAAGACCTTCCCAGAGGACAAGAGCAGCGCGTTCACGGCCACGGTCCGAGGCGTCGACCCTGGCGGCATCGGGTGACCGGCTGCTGATCTCGCTGCGCATCAGAGCCAACGAGAACAGGAGCTGGTTTGGTTTCGGCACCGAGGCAACCATCCATGTGTGGGGACGGCCGATGCTCGACCGCGCCCGTCAGCAGCTGCGCCTTGCTGACGTCGCGCTCGACGTCGAGTCCCACGCTGCGTTCGGGCTGCTCGATGCGGCGGCGCGGGCCGCGCGTGCCGTATCTGGAAAGGACGGTAGCGGACAACGCGGTGGTCGACTTGGCGCCGTTCGCAGCGAATGCGCGCAAGAGCATCGAGGCGGCGATCGCGGATTTCCGCAAGAACGCCGACGGCGTTCGCGTCGATGCCGCGGCCACCGACTTGCGCCTGGTCGGCATCGAATTCGACGCCAAGACGCTCCGGGTGATCGCGGAAGCCGACGGCACCGTCCGCGTCGCTGTAACAAAACTGCCGGAGCGATGACGGACGGCGGACACAAGGCAGCACGACGGCCCGCATCCGATCTCTCATCGGTCGTACGTCGACCGGCAATCGACGCATGGTAGCTCAATGCAAGGCATCGAACTGTATCACGGCGACTTCGAGGACGTCGCCGAACTCACCCGTCGCGTCTGGCTACCGGAATACGGCGGGAAGACGTGGGTCGCATTGCCCGATGGGCCTTTCTTCCGCTGGCAGGGATCGCAGAACGGCGCCACGGTGCGTGGCCGCCTATGACGGAACGAAACTCATCGGCAGCACCTTTTCCTTCCCCTATTCCTTGCGCATCGGATCCTCCGTCCTTCCGAGCGCGCTTATCAGCGGTTTCACGGTCGACCCGGATCATCGGCGCGTGGCGTTGCCCCTGCTCCAGCGCCTTCGTCGACACCATGAGGACCAGGGAATTGGATTCTCCCTTGGCGTGGTCCTGAGCGATCCAACGTCCATCTCCTGTCGGTTCTGGACCAAATACGCAGAAACGTTTCCCCAAAACTTCCGTTTTCTTTTTCCGATCGGCTACTGGGTCAAGGTGCTCGCGCCCCGAACGATGGCGCGTGCCGGCGTCAAGGCATGGGAGCGGACGGCCAGCCGCGCGATTGGCGGCCTGCTCAGCTTGACCCCGCACCGATATGATCCGGACGTGCGGCCTTACCGCGCCGGCGACCTGGAGCAGTGCGCGCAGATCCTGGAGCAAGGCTTCCGCCGGTATCGACTGGGCCCTCGATCTGGTCGGCGGAGCACCTGAAAAATCAGCTGGAGAGTCCCCTGTCCGGGACCTTCGTTTTCGAAGCGCGATGGCCGGATTCGCGGGATGGTGAACTACCATCTCCCTGGTGTTGCAGGGACGGAGCCTGTTCGCACGGCACTGATCGACTTGTGGGCGGATGATGGTCTCACCGGTGCGCGAGCGTGTACGATTGCTGAGCCACCTTTGTACCGATCTGCGCGAACGCAATGTCCACCTGGTGATGGCGCTCCGTTGCGCGATGATGCCGACGTCGGCGTTCGCGGGAAATCTCTTCCTGCCGACCCCGGCGCAATTCCAGATGGGAGCGTTTTCACCGGCAGGCCCGGTTCCGCTGCCGCTGCCCAAGACCTGGAGCCTCGTGATGATGTGAACCTATGGGCGGAAGGACCTACTAAGGTCTGAGCCATGCTCGACAGCGCATTCGATTTCAATCCTGCGTGAACGATCCTCGGACGGATGGCCCGCCACAATTTGCTTGCACGTTGCCTTGCTCAAAACCGTAAGAAACTGTAGGGTCGAGACTGTCCGGATTGTCAGTGGAACATAGGCATGAACGATCTTGGTACCGGATTCCCAAAGCGAAAAGGCAGAGCAGCGTCCATCAGGGCCGGCTTGACGAGGAAGCCCGCGGCTGCAGTCGCCCGATCCGGTCGTGGAACTCGACAAGCAGCGGCACAATCGGCGGGGTGATACGAGCTCATGCCGACGTTCGTCCTGAACGACCGGCCATCGTCGCTTCCCAGTTCGCGCTGCTTTCATATCGGGAATTGCAGGATCAGATCGATGCGGTCCGCGCGCATTTGCGCCAAGCCGGGTTCGGTCGCGACGCCAGGATCGCAGTGGCGATCGCGAACAGTCCGGAGGCGGCTCTGGCGATCGTTGCGGTTGCATGTTCGGCGGCGGCAGTGCCGCTCGATCCCAAGCTGACCGTCGCCGAAGTCGAGAGGTGCCTGCTTGCTCTTCGACCCAGTGCCGTGCTCGCACTTCGCGGCAGCGACTCGGCGGCCAGGCGTGTGGCGGAACAGCACGGCTTCCCCGTTATCGAGGCGATCGTCGCGCAGCACGGAAAATTCGGATTGCAATTGGCGGCGCCAGGAATCAGGCGCTGCCTTATCCCTGATGACCCCGATCCGGAGGCACCAGCGTTCATTCTGCACACGTCAGGGACCACCGCCGATCCGAATTTGGTCCCGTTCAGCCACCGCAACATGCTGGCCGTCGCCAAGCGGCTGCAGGGCTTGGTTCAACCTGACGCCACAGGATCGCTGCCTGAACGTGTCACCCGGTCTATTATTCCCATGCGCTCACGACGACGGTGTTGCCGCCGCTGCTCGCCGGCGGCAGCGTCGCGTTTCCCGCCAATGCCTCGAACGTCGATCTTTCGGAATGGCTGGGCGCCCTGCAACCCACGTGGTACTCGGCCGGTCCCACGCTGCACCTCTCGGTCCTCGAAAAGGCTCAGCTGCGACCGGACGCACGCACCATGCATTCGCTGCGCTTCATCTCATCTGCGGGTGCGCCGCTTGCCGGCGATGTGCATGAACGCTTGCAAGCGGTGCTCGGTGTCCCCGTATTGGAACATTACGGCTCCAGCGAAAGCCGCCCAGATCTCCACAAATCTACCCGCGCCGGGTCTGTCGAAGCCAGGCACGTGCGGCATTCCCGCTCGGGATACCGTCAGGATAGTCGGAGAGGATGGACCGCCGCTCCCCGCCGGCGAGCGCGGCGAAATCCTGGTGCGGACCGCTTCGGTCATGTCGGGCTATCTCAATGCTCCTGAACTCAATCGGTGCGGCGTTCATCGACGGCTGGTTTCGGACCGGCGACATCGGCAGTCTCGATGAGGAGGGGTTTCTCAGTCTGCATGGCCGCCAGAAGGAACTGATCAATCGTGGCGGCGAGAAAATTGCTCCGCTTGAGATCGACAATGCGTTGATGCGCCACCCTGACGTCGCGCAAGCCGCGGCTTATGCGGTCCCGCACCCGCGCCTGGGTGAAGATGTGGCCGCAGCTGTCGTCCTGCGGCCGGGATCTAAAATCACCGCAGACGAACTCCGGGAGTTCCTCGGCAAGCAACTCGCCACGTACAAGAACCCGCGCCGCATCACCATCGTCGATCAATTGCCGAAAGGAATCACCGGCAAAGTGCAGCGCAAGCGGCTGAGTGAGACGTCGGCGGGGCAGTCCGAGGCCGCGTTGTCGGAGGCCCGCCTGCACGCGGATCTGCTGCAATTGTGGAAAAAATTCTTGAAGACGGACAACGTTTCCATCGATGATGACTTTTTCGAAAAAGGCGGCGACTCGCTGCTCGCGATGGAATTGCATCTTGAGATTCAGCAGCCTGACCGGCCAACCACTTTCAGAATCGGTTTTGTTCGAAGCGGCAACCGTTCGCGAGCTGGCAAAGAGACTTTCGCGCTCAGGGGTCTGCACTCGTAACGGCACGCAGACTTGTCCGCCAGAATGCATCGATCGATCCAGGAAATCGGCGGGACGATCCCTAGCGGATCCCGAACGCTCAGCGGCGACGAGTGCTTCGATCGAACCCCCAGCGCCGCGGTCAAGAAACCGGAATGAGGCTGCCCGCCTTCGTTGATGTATTTGCGGGATGACACGGACGAATGCCATTTACGAATCGCGTCTTCAATTCGATCGGTGAAGTTGACCTGACCGCTTGGGAGCGCGTTCGTTCCGAGTCCGGTGGATCGATTTTCATGGATCCACGCTTCATCGCTGCGGTCGAGACCAGCATGAAGGAGAGTTGCCGGTTCTGGTATGTCATCGTCTATGACGACAATGGCCGTCCCGCCGCATGTGCCTGTCTCACCGCAATGACGATCGATCTCGCGGATCTCGCAGATCCGCGCTTGGCGTGGATCATCCGGCGCATGCCACAATTGCTGTCGAGATTTCGGAAATTGAAATTGTTTATCTGCGGCCTGCCTGGGTCGCCTGGTGAGAAAAACCTGGCGCTGATATCGATCAATTCGAGCGCCGAGATCTCTGTCGGTCTTGGACGCGGTGATACGCGATTTAGCGACGGAAACCAGATCGGATGCAATCGTCTACAAGGAGTTCGGGAAAAATGATCTGGAATGGAGCAAGCCGCTGCTGGATCTTGGGTATCGGCAAATCCCCACACCGCCGATGCACTTCTTCAAGCCCTCATTTCGGGATTTTGCCGAGTACTGCGCCGCGCTGAGAACGCGCTATCGTCAGCAGATCAACCGCTCGATCCGAAAGCTGAAGGATCCCGGAATCCGTCAAGCGATCCTGACCGACGCCAAAGAAATATCGAGACTGTACACCGCGGAAGTCCACGGCTTGTATTGCCAGATGGCCGCCAAGGCCGATGCCAAGCTTGAAATCCTTCCGATTGAGTTCTTCCGACAATTGACGTTGCGCTTGGAGGGGGATGTCGACCTGCTGGTGATTTTCAAGGATCTGAAGATCATCGCGTTCGGCTGGTGCCTGCATGCTGGATCATCTTATCACCTGTTGTTTGCCGGCCTCGATTACGCGCTCAACGAAGAGTTGGATCTGTACTTCAACCTGATGTACGCGGGCCTCGATCGCGCGTTGCGGAAACGCGTGTCGACGATCCACGTCGGGCAATCGGCAGACGCGTTCAAGGCCAGGATCGGTTGTCATAGCGAGCCGCTATACGTGCTTGCGAAGGGACTGACGCCATTGATAGCACTGTTGGTTCGCTTCGCAGGCAATTTGCTCGTCGTCCACAGGACCGTGATCCTCCGTCAGATATTTTTCGAAAGGAAATCGAAAACGCGACGTGACGGGGAAGGTTGCGCCCGGCAATGCGAGCGCATGCAAGTTCAAATTGGAAGCAACTTAGTGCGCCAAGCGCGTCGCGTGCAGCCAGGCCATCAAATGACATCGAGGCCACTCCGCCATTCGGTAAGAGCAGGTTTTTGTGACCACGATCACAGCGCCTCGAATGTCGCCTGCGATAGTTTGATGCAGATGGGAACGAGAGCGGATGCTCTCATCGACGAAACGGAATACTGCGATGACGAGCGTTGCAACGCAGAGCCGAAACGTCCGGAATTTGCGAAAGACATCACGTCACACGAGCAACGGTTGGCACGGGAGCCGCGATTTGATCTGAGACACGACCATCAAGCTTGCGAAGATTGCGTGAACATCTACGGTACGCACGCGGAACTTTGACGCAGGCGCGCTTTTCGGGGGCTGATGTGTCAGCCGGAAAGCGAGGTAGAATGCGACACCCTGCCGGCAGGGTGCAATGATTGGCTTTTCGGGCGGCGGGAGAGGCGTGTGAGCGAAGTCTTCAACGAAGACCGGCGGGCGCGGCAGTGGTTCACTGCCGAATCCGAGAGGGCTCCACCTACCATCATACCGGCCCCGGCATCCCGTCACGAACCATTCCCCCTCACCGATTTGCAAAAGGCCTATTGGCTCGGGCGCGGCGATTTTTTCGAACTTGGCAACATCGGCTGCCACGTCTACGTCGAGGTCGACCTCTCCGGTGTTGATCGCCGACGGTTGCAGGCCGCCTGGGAGAAACTGATCGATCGCCATGAGATGCTGCGCGCCGTCATCCGTGACGACGGACTGCAGCAGATCTTGCCGCACACCCCGCGTTACGACATCAAACACCTCGATCTGCGAGACGCCGATCAAGCGAAGACGGACTTCGAATTGGCTGCCATCCGGAGCCGGATGTCGCATCAGCTCTTTTCGCCCGATCGCTGGCCCTTGTTCGAAATGCGTACGACGGAGCTGAAAGAGCGAACGCTGCTGCACTTCAGCTGTGATCTGCTGTTCATCGACATCTGGAGCCTGCAAATCCTGCACGCTGAATTGATCCAGCTCGCCTATCAACGGACTGCTCACCTCGCACCTCTCGAGATCAGCTTCCGCGACTACGTGCTGACCGCCGCGCAGCAACGCAACTCCAAGAGCTACAGGCGCGCGGAGCAGTACTGGCTGCGCCGCCTCGATACGCTGCCCGCCGCGCCCAAGCTGCCGCTTGCCAAGAATCCGGTTGCCATAACGCAACCGCGATTTGTGCGCCGGGAAGCGATGCTCGATCACGAGGTCTGGCGAAAGCTCAAAAGCCGAAGCGCCAAGGCCCGTACCTCGCTGTCAGGCACGTTGCTGGCGGCGTTCGCGAGAGTTCTGGCGGCGTGGAGCCAAAGTCCGCATTTCACCCTCAACACCACTCTGTTCCAGCGCGCCTTCCCTGCATCCGCACGTCCATCGGCTGGTTGGTGATTTCACCTCCATCCTGCTTCTGGAGGTTCATGACGGCCCAGCGGTCCCCTTCGATCTCCTGGTCAAAAGGATGACCGCGCAGTTTCGCAGCGACCTCAAGCACCGCGAATATGGCGGACTGCACCTGCTGCACGAGATCGCAAAACGTGGCGATCCGGACCGGCCGCCGTCAATGCCGGTGGTCTTCACCAGCGCGCTCGCGCCCAGGATGCCCGGGTGGCAATCAGCGGATCGCGTGGGCGAGATCTCTTACGGTGTGAGTCAGACGCCGCAGGTGTATCTCGATCACCAGGTCTATCAGCGCGGGGGACATCTTTATCTGAGCTGGGACGCGGTTGAAGAGCTGTTCCCGCCCGGGCTGTTGGACGACATGTTTGGAGCGTACTGCGCCTTTCTGCAGCGGCTCGCGCTCGACGAGGCGGCGTGGCGCGAGACCAAGGCTGATCTGCTTCCATCGGCGCAGGTGGCGCAGCGCACTGTCGTGAACGACACCGCCGGCTCGCTTCCGCAGAGGTCTGTTGCACGAGCCGTTTCTCGACCAGGTACGCAAGCGCCCCGACCACACCGCCATTGCGACCTGGGAGCGCCGGCTCACCTATAAAGATGTGCATCGACATGCCCGGCGTCTGGCGCAGCGCCTGCGGCAGCTGGGCGCTGGCCCGAACCGCTTGGTGGCGCTCGTCATGGAGAAAGGCTGGGAACAGGTGGTCGGGGCGATCGCCGTTCTCGAGGCTGGGGCGCCTACCTGCCGGTCGATCCTGATCTCCCGCAGGAACGACGCTGGCTTCTCTTGCGCCAAGGCGAGGTGGAGATCGTCCTGACGCAACCCTGTATCGCGGAACGACTGGAGTGGCCGCCCGGCGTGCAATGCCTGTCGGTGGAGTGGCAGAGTCCCGGTCAAGAAGAGCAAATCGAAGAGCCGTTGCGGCGCCGAGCGCGCGAGAACCGACCTCGCCTACGTCATCTTTACCTCCGGCTCGACCGGCGAGCCGAAGGGGTGATGATCGAGCATCGCAGCGCGCTGAACACCGTCCTGACATCAACGAGCGGTTTGGGGTGGGCGCCGAACGATCGAATCTTTGCGCTGTCGTCACTGAGCTTCGATCTTTCCGTCTACGACATTTTCGGCGCATTGGCGGCCGGCGCGACGATCGTCGTGCCCCATCCGATGAGCGCGCGGGAGCCGGGAGATTGGGCGGACATCGTCCGCCGGGAGAGAGTCACGATCTGGAACTCGGTGCCCGCCCTGTTGGAGATGTGGGTGGATCATCTCGAAAGGCGGCAGAAGCGATCATTCGATCCGGCTCGCGTTGTTGAGCGGGGATTGGATCCCCGTGGGGCTGCCGGACCGAGCACGCGCCGTGCTGCCGGGATTGCAGCTGGCTCAGCCTCGGCGGCGCGACCGAAGCTTCGATCTGGTCGATCTCTTACCCGATCGTCACCGTGAGCAAGGACTGGAGGAGCATTCCGTACGGACAGCCGCTGCGCAACCAGCAAATGCACGTGCTGAACGAAGAGATGACGCCGTGCCCGACATGGGCGCCGGGACAAATCTATATCGGCGGCATCGGGCTCGCGCGCGGTTACTGGCGAGACGAAGCAAAGACCCGAGCGCAGTTCGTCTCCCATCCGCAAAGCGGCGAACGCCTCTATCGAACCGGGGATTTGGGACGCTATCTGCCGGATGGCAACATCGAGTTTCTGGGTCGGGAAGACGACCAGGTCAAGGTGCAGGGCTATCGCATCGAATTGGGGAAATCGAGGCAACGCTGGAACGACATCCCAAGGTGAAGTCCGCGGTGGTGATGGCGGTGGAGAACGTGCGGGGCCGAAACACCTCGTCGCCTACGTGGTCACCCAGCGGTGTCGCGATCGAGGACTTGGCCGAACCATCTGCGCCAACACCTGCCGGAATACATGGTGCCAGCGGTTTGGCAGGAACTCGATGCGCTGCCGCTCACGCCAAATGGCAAGGTGAACCGCAAGGCACTGCCTTCGGTCGCGCGGCCGCCGAGCGCCCAACCCGCACCGACGCAGCAGCAGCCCGATGTACTCGCGCGCATCACGGCTTTGATTGCGCAGGAACTGGCGCTGCCGTCGGTCGATCCCCGCTAAGAACCTGCTCAGTCTGGGCGCCACCTCGATGGATCTGGTGCGCATCGTCGGACGACTGCAGAAGGAGCTCAACTTCCGACCGTCTTTTCAGGAGTTCCTGCGAGATCCCTCCGCCGCAGCGCTTGCCGAGCGCTATCAAGAGAACAGCGCCATCGCAACCAAAGCCGGAGCACCTGCGGCCGTATCACTGCGACGCAGCTTCGACCTGATCCTGGACCCTGCGGCGAAGGAGGCTTTCCGTCGAGAGAACCACGGCATCCGGACCTTCCCCGAGGACTGGGGACGGCTGCGGCTGGACGACGCCGGACGTCCAGCTGCATCTGGACGGATCGAATCAGCCGGCGGCGCGCGGTGCGGCATTTTCGTTCCGAAGCGGTCCCGCTCGCCGCGCTCGGTGCGTTGCTGGCCGAGCTCAGCCGAATGACGAAAGGCGACACGCGGAAAATATGGCTATGGCTCCGCGGGCGGCTTGTATCCCGTACAGACCTATCTGCATGCGAAGCCCGACGGAGTTGCCGGTCTTCCCGCGGGGACGTTCTACTATCATCCGGTCGAACATTGTCTCCGTGCCGATCACGCTGGGAGCGGAACTGGATGCTGAGATCCATGAGCCGTTCACCAACAGGCCGGCCTTCGAACAAGCGCGCTTCTCCCTGTTTTTCGTCCACCAGCCCCGAGCCATCGAGCCCATCTACGGCGACCTCGCCTGGCGCTTCAGCTTGCTCGAGGCGGGTGCGCATGGCGCACGCCGTCGAGACTTCGGCGTGGCGTTACGGTCTCGGCCTTTGCCCCATAGGCTGGCTCGATTTTGCGCGGGTGCGCAGGCTTGCTGCAGCTGGAGGATGGGCAAGAGCTGCTGCACGCTCATGTCGGAGGACTGCTCGAAATGCCCCATGCCTCCGGGGATTGGGAGGAGGGCGTCATATGACGGCGCTGGAGTTGTTGAGCGATCTGCGCGATCGCGGCGTCAAGCTCTGGGTCGATGGTGCCGATCTGCGCTTCAGCGCCCGCAAGGGCACGCTCGGCAAGGCCGCCGCGGAGCTGCTGGCGCGGCACAAGACCGAATTGGTCGAGCTGTTGAAGGCGCCCGACGCGGCGCGTCACGACACCTCGCCAGGATACCGCCCGGACCAAACGTTTCTCTCTCGACGATCAGGCGATCGACTTGTCGTCGGTCCCGGACTGGCATCAGGACGAGCAGGATCCCTACATTCGGTACGTCGCGCCATACAAGGGCTTTCTGTATCAGCGGCTGGCGCTCGACAAGAAATTCGTGCGCGGCGAAGGATGTTTCCTGTTCGATGCCGAGGGAACGCCTTACGCCGATTTCATCGCGCAGTTTGGAGCCGTTCCGTTCGGTCACGATCCGAAACCGATTTGGGACGCGCTGGAGACGGTGCGGCGGGAGTCGCGCCCCAATCTGGTGATCACGTCCATTTCCGCGGCGGCGGGCGAGCTCGCTGAACGCTTGCTCGCGGTCGCCCCTGCCGGACTCAGTCACGCCGTCTTCACAAACAGCGGCGCGGAGGCGGTGGAAGCCGCGATCAAGCTCGCCCGCGCTCGCACGGGCAGACTTGGGATCCTGTCGACTCGCGACGGCTTCCACGGCCTCACGCTCGCGGGAATGTCGGCGACCGGCAGGGAGTTCTTCCAGCGCGGCTTCGGCGCGCCGGTGCCGGGCTTCAACTACGTGCCGTTCGGGGATCTCGAGGCCCTGCAAACAACGCCTGAGTTGCGGCCCGATTTCTTGCCGCCTTCGTGGTGGAAATCATCCAGAGGCGAGTCAGGAATCCATGTCGCGCCTCCGGGCTATCTGGCGGCGGCGGCGGAGCTGTGTCACCGCTTCGGCGCATTGCTTATTGTCGATGAGGTGCAGACCGGTCTCGGGCGGACGGGCACCCTGTTCGCCTGCGAAGCCGAAGGCGTGACTCCCGACATCCTCACGCTCGCCAAGGCGCTCGGCGGCGGGCTCATGCCGATCGGCGCCTGTCTCTACAAGCAATCCGTCTATACCGAACACTTCGATCTGCGGCACGGGTCCACCTTCGCGGGAAACGCATTGGCATGCAGCGCCGCATTGGCGACGATCAATGAGATTGACCAAGGACGACCGGCGCTTGGTGCGGCAGGTGGCGACGGTCGGGCAGCGACTGCAGCAGCAGTTGCGGCAGCTCCAAAGCGAATATCCCTTGCTGGTCGCAGACATCCGCGGACGCGGGCTGATGATCGGCGTGGACCTGGACCTCGAACACATCGCGAATACCCAGGCTGGAATGCTCGCGGTCATGCAGGAGCACGGCCTGTTGCTGTATATGGCGGTGAGCTACCTGCTGAATGTCGAGCACATCCGCATCGCGCCGTCCTTTACCAACGGCACAGTGCTGCGCATCGAGCCTCCGCTGATCGCCGACGCAGCTCTGTGCGACCGGCTGATCAGATCGCTGCGACGCCTGTTGGACATCCTGCAACGCGGTGCGGCGGGTGAGCTCCTTGCTCACCTGATGGATGGGCGCTTCCTCCCCGACGCCGTCTCGGCTCAGCGAGCCGAAGCGACCTCAGCGCGCCATCTCGCGGCGCGCGCTGACGGAGGAACGCACCCGATTCGCCTTCGTCGTTCATCTCCTTGCCACCGGCGACCTGCGCCGCTTCGATTCAACGCTGCAGCCATTCAGCGACGAGCAATTGAACGGGCTGAGGTCGCGCATCGCCGAATTTGTCAAACCGTTTCCACTTGATGAGCTCGCTATCGAGGCCGCGGACAGCAGTGTTGCCGATGGTGAGCTCATCGTGCTGCCGCATCTGCCGTCGGAGCTTCTCGCCCTCTCGGGCGACGCCGCGGTTGCGCTCGTGCAAAGCGCGGTCGATCTGGCCAGCGAGCGCGGCGCCAGCGTGGTCGGACTGGGAGGGTTTCAGCTCGATCGTCGCCGATGGCGGCCTCGCGCTAGCGCAACGACCAGGACTGACGATAACCAGCGGCAATAGCCTCACGACCTGGACCGCCATTCGCTCCGTTGAGGCCGCCTGCGCGAAGTACGGCTTCGCACTGGCGGATTGCACGGTCGCGGTCGTCGGCGCCACCGGTGCGATCGGCCACGCGCTGAGCCTGCTGTGCGCCGAGCGGGCCGCGGAGTTGATCCTCATCGGCAATCCGCTCGCCACTGAAGCGAGCCTCGGAAAACTGCGGGAAGTGGCGCGAAGACTGCAGGCGGCATGTGGCCGCTCGTGCCGCCGCCGGGCGCGAGTTTACCCCGGCACCTTGGCGGCGCGGATCGCTCACGGACGGACATCCGCTCCGCCGCACGGCGACGCGGGGATGACTATCACCACCGATATCGACCAGCATCTCCCCAGGGCACATGTCGTGCTGGCGGCGACCAACGCCGTGCAGCCGTTCATTGCGTCCCGCCATTTGCGCGGCGGTGCACTGGTCTGCGACGTATCGCGCCCCTTCAACGTGGCGCCGGATCTGGTCGAGCAGCGGGACGACCTTCGGCTGTTGAGCGGAGGCCTGGTTCTGCCACCGCCGTCGTCGGTCTTAGGGCACGTCGAAGCCCCGAACGCGCCGAATGCGCTGGTGGCCCTGTGCGGCCGAAACCATCGTGCTGGCGTTATCGGGATATCAGAGCGCGCATCTCTGTGGACGGCTGGACATCGCGACGATCGAGGACATCGGCAGGCTCGCCGAGGAGCTGGGCTTTTTCAGTCATAGCCTGAGGAGCTTGGCGAACCTCGTGGAGGCCTCCGCCCGCGACGCTTACGGGGGCGGTGTCGTTATCCCACCGTTTGAGCCATCAAAAAATGAACGCGGTGCATGGTCCACACGAAGCTGGGATCATGCACCGAAAGAGCGGCTTAGAGCAGAACTGCGAAACAACCTCGGCGATTCGCCGCCGTTGCGCGCCTGCGCGCCCGCGGCATCACGTCAGGTCGAACTCTCGGCTACGCACAGCCCTGACGCGTCCTCAATCTTCGTCGTCGCGGCCAAAGAAAGCCCAAGGCGGCCCGGGAAGCTCGCGCACCACGATCACGACCGGCTGGGCACTGGCCTTGACGGTGCCATCCTCGACGAGGTCTTTGACGATCCGTTCGACGTGGTTGAACAGCTTGCCCCTTCCCTTTACGGAGGCGCTTGACCGCCACCGGCGATTGCGGCTCGTCGAGATCGACGACCACGATCTGCGACTTGCCAGCTTTATCCTGCTCCCGAGACTCCCGTTGTTCAGGAGTGCTCGTTGCGGTGGTTGCCATCTCAATCTCCTTCATTCGTCATCGTCGTCGTCATCGTCATCAATTCCATCTTCGGCATCCCGAATGGCGACGCCTTGCGCATCTCCTTGAGAGCCTTCCGGCGCGCCTTCATGAAATTGCCGGGATCGTCGACAATCCAGCTGTTTCCACCCTTGGCAACGGAGTCGAGGTGTCGCTGATAGGCGTCCTGGGCCGCGATCACTTGTGCCTTCAACATATGCCGGACACTACGTTCGAGCCGCTTGAAGTTCGGGGCACCCGGACCCTCGTCGTCGGTATCTTCGTCTTCATCATTTTCGTAGACGACTTTTGCGTCGCGATGCTCGCCACTGCTTTGAACAACGGTGACACGTCTCACGAGCTTGTCCATGCTGTCCTTCCTAGCGAGGGAGTGAAGATTTCGGGTGGACTGTTCGGCGCATGTTCGCCGCCCGGCTGACGTCCATGGGCAGGCATCGCTTCGAACGGTCGTCGGTCGTTGGCCGAGATGAGCCGTGACGACAATAACGACGTGACCCATCTTGTTCCCTGCACGTTGTCTCGGACGTCCTCAGGGCACACGACACCGACCCTGTCCGGCCGACCGTCAGCCGCGGTTCGCACCAACTTTATAGCAGCGGCCGCTGGTTCGGCAACCGACCATTCCGAGAATATCTTGGAAGCGGACGACAGCCTCCGGGCTCCGTGCGGTCGTGAACCTTGCCTTGATCGGTGTTAAAGACACGAGGCTGGAGCTATACTCGGCTGGCTCACCTGCAATCGCGAGCCCCTATGGGATATTTTGTGGAGAAGCTGTTGAAGGCGTTCGCGATCCCGATTGCCGTCGGCATCACTTGCGCGCCAGCGCAGTCGCGATCGCTGCAGGTTCTGGGCACCGCCGGTTACCTCTCGGAATGGGAGCTCAACGGCACCGTCGCGGAAAAAGTCCGGCCGGCAGCAATGAGTTTTCCGGGGCCGTTGATCTGGAAGCATGTCGGTCTGTGCAGCGTGAACGGTCCGCAAGAAAAATCCGGCGAGATCAGGTTTCAGATCTCCAAATCGGGCTCGATCGTCCCAGATCCATGCGGCGATCTCCGCTCGATGGCGCTAAATGCACCTACAACGGAGAATTCTCCGGCAGCTCGAGCGGGCATATGGATTGCTCGGATGCCAAGGCGTGCCGCTTTCGATTTCGATCAAGTGACGATCGGCATCGAGCACCGCAGTCGAGTCATAGCGGCAAGCTATCGCTCGGGACCGAGCCTGGTGTCGGGCATATTCAGCCGGATCACAATTCTGCGGATGAGTATCAGCAGAATCGCAATCAATACCAGCTGCACCCATCCAAACGATGTTGCGGCTTCCAGAATTGAGGCCCAGTCGATTTGGCGACCGAACCATCTCCTGCGAGACGGCGTCCGCGATCAGGCCGATGCCGACTGCAGCAGCAACCATATAGCCGAGCTTCATCACCAGGGATGCGATGTAAGCGATCTTTCCCACGATGTTCCTGAAGTGGATGATCGGATTCTCGATGTTGCGCTGCACCTGGAAGACAGAACTGGGTGACCATGTCCCGAACTCCTCCATTTGGAGATAGTCCATGTCCGTTGGTCCGCGGCGCCTCTGCGCGCATGCTTTTTGCACGCGTTGGCGCGCCTCCCTGCCGGCTTGCCGCTTGTAGGCCTCCCATTCCTTGGCGATGTCGATATCCTTGTTCAGCCGCGTAACGATGGCGTCGTAGGCAAACGTAGTGCTGAAGTACTGAATCGTCTCGAAGCTGGCGGGCAGGGAGAACTTGCTGCGAAACCTCCAGGAAACGAAGCCAGCGCCTGCGCCGAGGTCTTCTCCCACCACTCGGCGTCTCTTGCTTTTCATGGCGTAGACCGTCGTCCGCGTAGATCTTCTCCATCTCGACACGAACTCGTCTCGACGTCCATCGGCGGAAGCGGTCCGGCGAGACTGAGCGCGCAATTGACCATCCGCCCAATGTCGCCTCTGACCATGTGGTGCTGGAGCTCGCGGAAAATCTTTCCGGGTCTGCGTTGAAAAGCGGCCGATGGCGCCGAAGTCGATATAGCAAATCCCGTTGTTGGGCATGATGATGAGATTTGCAGGATGCGGGTCGGCGTGGAAGAAAAGCTCTTCCTGCACCTCATGATTGCATGACCAAGCACGAGCTTGCGTGCCAGCGATTTAGGCTCGATGCCGATGCGACGCACCTTCGCCAGGAACTCCTGATCGTTGCTGTCGACGGCGGCCATGAGCTCCACATCCACACGCCGGAGACGAGTTCGCTCACCATCACTTCTTCGCTGCAATACTGGAAATAGACGCTGCGGCGCTGTGACGCCCTTCTTGCGCTTGGCCGCGCGCCGTCGGAATATGTCCGTGTAGCGCGCTTCGGCGCGGAAGTTCAGCTCGTTGAAGAGTATCGTCTCGGAAGTCCTGCCGGAAACGTCGGGTAACCCCAGGTGGAATGATCGTGAGCGTCTCCGCCAGGATCAAGATCCAGTCCAGCGCGCGCAAGTCGGCCGCGATCAGCGGGCCGATCCCAGGTCGCCGCACCTTGACCGCCACTTTCTCGCCGGTCTTCAACTGGGCCTGGTACACGCAAGCCAGCGACGCGGATCCGATCGGTTCGGGGTCGAAAACCTCGAACACGTCGCTGAGAGGCCTTCCAGATTGCGCTCGATGATTTCGACGGCTTGCTGCGGTCGGGAAGGCCGGCGCCTGGTCGAGCATCTTGCCCAGCTCGGCGCAATAGGCATACGGCAGCATGTCGGCGCGCATGGATAGCTGCTGCCCGAGCTTCGCAAAGTCGCGCCGGCATCTTCGAACACACGACGTAGTCGTACGGCGCGGCGCTGGTCGCTGGAGCGACGCAGCAAAGACATCGAGGGTGTTGCCGAAGTAGAACCGCAGAAAGCCCCAGAGCCAGACGAACAGTCTGCCGATGGGCCGGATGATCCCGGCCTTGAACGCGACGCGGCGGGCCCTGGGAAGGTCAACAAGAACGCTGTCGATCGAATGCGAGACGCCTGCGGCGCGGCATCGGGCGGATGACATCGAATCCGGCCGTCGTTATCGGCGCCTCGGCCGCCGGTGTCATTCCGGGCTGGGCCTGGCTTGCAGGACGGGGCCACAATGCGCGACGAGTTTCATTTGCAGCTCATGCTTGAGGCCCCGTCGCTGGCGGACGCCGCGACCATCGCCCGGAGGCCGGATGTCCGCCGAGCCTCTTGATCGCGCACACGCTCTAGCACGGGCCTCGGCCCTCCGGCTGCGCGGACATTCATCCATGCTTTTGGGATAAATTCAAATCCGGTCTCTGACACCTGAGCACGCAGAGAGAAGCGAAACGCCAGCATGATCCGAGCGGCACCTGTCCTTTCCACGATATATTATGCCTCGCAGGTCAGCTGGCGACCCAATTGGGCGGCAACTCGAAAGTCTTCCTTCATGCGGCGGGATGCGCACGCGCTGACGATTTCCGCCCGCGATTGCCATGACGCGCAAAGAGTTGCTCATGTCCGGCTCGGTTGTCGCGGCCGTGAGACCTGGCGCTCCGGCCAGGCGACAAGCGCCAGTGTTCGCCGCCTGCGAGGCAAGCGGGTTGTAATTCCTGGACCGATGAGAACGTTGGCCGATCGTCATGCCGCTTTCGTCTCCGGGTTTTGCTCGCAGGCAGATCCGATGATAGTGACGGATGCGCGACGGCAGGCAGGCCGGTCATTTCTTTGCTGACGAGTCCGCTCAAGCGGGAGGACGCTGATGGCGATTAACATTTCTGCGTGGTCGATACGGCACCCGCTTCCCCTCTCGTCATGGCGGCGGCAATCGTCGCACTCGGCTACATCAGCTTCACCAAGCTGCCGGTTACGCGCATGCCGAACGTCGACGTTCCCGTCATCTCGGTCACCGTCACGCAGTTCGGGGCCGCACCCGCGGAGCTCGAGTCGCGGGTCACGAAGACCGTCGAGGATGCCGTCTCCGGGGTCGCCGGCGCCCACCACATCAACTCCGTCATCACCGATGGAATATCCAGCACGACGATCACGTTCCGGCTGGAGACGGACACGGATCGCGCGCTCAACGACGTCAAGGACGCGGTGACGAGCATCCGCGCCAATCTCCCGCGCGGCATCGACGAGCCGATGATCCAGCGGGTCGACATTGCCGGGCTTCCGATCCTCACCTACGCCGCGATAGCGCCCGGAAAAACGCCGGAGCAGCTCTCCTGGTTCGTGGACGACGTGGTCATACGGGCGTTGCAGGGGGTTCGCGGGGTCGCGCGGGTCGATCGCATCGGAAGCGTTGAGCGCGAGATCCGAGTCGGGCTCGACCCGGTTCGGCTCCAGTCGGTCGGCTTGACGCCGCTCGATGTCAGCCGCCAGCTTCGCGGGAGCAACGTGGATCTCGCCGGTGGGCGCGCCGAGATCGGCGGCCGCGACCAGGCCATCCGCACCCTCGCCGGCGCCAAGACGGTTGCCGATCTCGCGCGCGACGAGGATCGCGCTGCCGGCGGGCGGCGAGGTGCGGTTGGACGATCTGGGGCTCATCACCGATACGATTGCGGAGCCCCGGACCTTTGCACGATTCGACGGTGCGCCTGTCGTCGGATTCAATATTCTGCGCGCGAAGGGCGCAAGCGATGTCGTCCTCGCAGATGCAGTTGCTGCTCGCATCGAGGCCATCAAGGCGGCCAACCCGACTGTCGACCTCAAGCTGATCGACACATCGGTCGTTCATACGTTGGGAAACTACAGATCGGCGATGCATACGCTGTACGAGGGCGCCATCCTCGCGGTGATCGTGGTGTTTCTCTTCTTGCGCGATTGGAGGGCGACCATCATCGCGGCGGTCACCCTGCCGCTGTCGATCTTTCCAGCCTTCTGGGTCATGCAACTGCTCGGCTTCTCGCTGAACATGGTGACCTTGCTGGCGATCACCCTCAGCACCGGAATCCTCGTCGATGACGCCATCGTCGAGATCGAGAACATCGTGCGGCATATCCGGATGGGCAAATCGCCCTACCAGGCTGCGCTCGAGGCGGCCGACGAGATCGGCCTTGCGGTCATCGCCATCAGCCTTGCGATCGTTGCGGTGTTCATCCCCGCAAGCTTCATGCCGTCGGTTCCGGGCCAGTTCTTCAAACAATTCGGCATCACAGTCTCGGTCCAGGTGCTGTTTCCCTGCTCTGCGCGCGGATGATAACGCCGATGCTCGCAGCCTATTTCCTCCAGCCGCATCAGCACGAAGAAGAAGAGCGATGGACGCACTCTGCGCCTTTACACCTCGGCTCGGTCACCGGCGCGGTGCGATACCGCTTCATCACCGTGGCCACTCGGCTGCTTTTCTTCGCTGCATCGCCTGGCTGCGGGCATCCCTTCTGCCGAGCGGCTTTCTGCCTGTCACCGACACTGCCCGCTCGATGCTCGGCATCGAACTGCCCCCGGCTCGCAGCTCTCCGACACCGAGGCGGTGACCGATACCATTGTCAATCGCATGCGGAAGCGGCCCGAGGTGGCGAGCGTCTTCGTCGACGGCGGACGAATTCCGAACGGCGCCGTCGATGTCGGCCAGGCCAGGTTGACTATCAACTACGTGCCGAAATCGCAGCGATCGCTCTCGCAGCAGGAGCTCGAGCTCAGGCGATCAGCCGCGACCTCGCCGACATTCCGGACATCCGCTATTGGTTCGTCGACGATAATGGACAGCGAAACGTCAAATTCATCGTCACCGGCCAGGACAACGCGACGGTAGCGAATGTCGCTTCGAACTGGCCGCTCAAATGCGCCGGCTCCCGATCGTGGCGAATGTCGGTGTCGGCCGCGACACTCAATCGCCCGGAACTACGGATTTACCCACGCCGGGACCTGGCGGTACGCCTCAGGTGTATCGACCGAAGTCTGTCGGAAACGATCCGGGTGGCGACCATCCGGCGATGTCGGCCCGGCGCTTGCAAAATTCGATGCCGGCGATCGGACCATCCCGATCCGCGTCCTGCTCGAGGAAAACGCGCGCGCCGACAGGCAAGTTCTCGAGCAGATACGCATCCCGTCTCAACGCGGAGGCGGCGTGCCGCTCGTCGCCCTCGCCGACATAAGCTTCGGCGAAGGCGCCACCAATATCGTTCGCTACGATCGTCAGCGGCAGGCCAGTGTCGAGGCGGATTTGGCCGGCGGTGCCGCGCTCAGTGATGCGCGGGAGGCCATCAAGGCGCTCTCCGTGATGAAGAATCTGCCGCCCGGCATCACCGTCAGCGAGGGCGGCGATGCCGAACTGCAGGCAGAACTGTTCGAAGGATTCGGCGGGGCCATGCGAAGCGGCCTGATGATGGTCTACGTGGTGCTGGCGGTGCTTTTCACCAGTCTGCTGCAACCCGTGACCATTCTGTTTTCCCTTCCGCTGTCGATCGCAGGAGCGATCTTGGCGCTCCTCATCACCAACCTGCCGATCACCACTCCGTGGTCATTGGTATTCTCATGCTGATGGGTATCGTCACCAAGAACGCGATCATGCTGGTCGACTTTGCCGTGGAGGCAATGCACGGCGGCGTTGACCGCACGACCGCGATCATCGAGGCGGGTCGAAAACGCGCCCGACCGATCACGATGACAACGATCGCGATGGTGGCAGGCATGGCGCCCAGCGCCTTGGCCTTCGGCGCCGGCGGCGAGTTCCGATCGCCCATGGCGATCGCAATCATCGGCGGGCTCCTCGTCTCGACCTTGCTGTCGCTCCTGTTCGTACCGGCGTTCTTCACGATCATGGACGACACCGGACGCGTCTTTTTCGTGGCTGTTCGGGCGCTTCTTGGGCGGGTCTGATGATCCGCCGACAAAGCGTCGCAACGCCGGCGACCGACCCCGTGCCACAACAGGCGGGCAAGCCCGCCTGTTGTGTACGAGGTCGATCGTCGTGTTGCGACGTCTATCGGCGGATCATCAGACCCATGAAAGCACCCAGGTAACCACGCAGTGCGTCGGCGTCGTCCGTGATCGTGAAGAACGCCGGCTGGGGCGCGTCGGCCGCCGACTGATTGCGTCGCCATGGGCGATCGGGGGACTTCGCCGCCGATGTACCGCCATCGCGTCGATTGTCGTCGTCTCGGCTGCCTCGTGCGGTCGTCGCGTCAACTTCGCCGATGCGGCAAGTCGACCGGCATGATCTTGTGAACGTGGCATGGTGATGAGCCAAGCATCACTGCGATCGACGGAAGAAAACAGAATGGTCACGGGTTGCGGCTATTCTTGCCTGCAGTTCCATCGCCTGCTGTTTGACCGGGCGTGATCGGGCGTGATGGCTCCGCGCGCATCGCTGGCGCGGCTGCCGACACCTCGTTTACTGACGCACTGCGCTATTGGTGATCATTGGCCTAAGCGAAACTGTCCGGCGAGGGCTGGCACCAGCGCCACCTCCGCATGGCGTGGTCGTCGGAGATTTTGCAAGCACCGGAGCCGGGCGTGCCGCCGGGTCCCCGGCGTCGATAAATCCATGGTTCAGGCGATTAATGTCGCGCCGGATCGCCACGATCGGGAAACCGGCACGTTTGAGCGGCCAGTTCCCAGCGACGATACCGTCGCGTGACGATGAGCTGACGTTGTCGATTGACCAATGGCGATGTCAGGATAATCGGCGAGATCGCGGCCGCATTCAGCTCCTGCTGCGAACGTCGCGACTCGAACCCGGCGGCGTATCGACGGCGCCGTCAATTCGTCCGCCGTCGGCTGAAGATGCCACCTCGGGCCGCTTCCGGTGACGATGACATCGGTCACCGCCTGTCGAAGCTACAGCCAGGGGCGGCGGGCATTCGATCAGTGACCGAATGGCGCTCGACAGAAGGATGCCCCGGCCAGTGCGGCGGAAGCTGAAGCCGGGCAACGATGATGAACGATCGCCGTGGCTTCCGGAGTGCTGCGGCTGGTGGAGCTGCGGCAGTGACTGATGCTGAGAACTGGCGGAACAGACGGCATGGCGAGGATGAGCGCCACCCGCGGCAATCGCAAAGGCTAATGGCGATGACCTGTCAGCCTGGCGATTTGCCGGCGTATGCTGCGTGTCTCGATGGCGTCAGAAGGATTCCGGTGCTGAAGGGCAGATGCCATGTTCAGCGAAACTCCGGGCGTTAATGACGAACGGAAGATCGTGCGGCGGCAGGAAGCGAACACCGCGTGTGTGCCACTCCAGTCACTACCTCGTCCATCGTCACTGCGATCAGTTTCCAAACATGGGCGTGTGTCGATCGGCAGTCGACGTCAGGTGGCCTGTGGCACTTCGATGCGAGCGGCAACCATCTGCGAAAATCGCTCGCGCGCAGAATATTGAAGCCGACGACAGGCACACCGTCAGATCTGCAGGTCAGGGCTCCACCTTCGGTGATGAGCCCCAGATCAAATCAACCGCCTCGCCCAGCGACCTCACCTCGTCTCGACAGATCGGCTGGCTCCACTCTTTGGCACCGGCAGCACAATCTCGCGCCGCCACTATCCACGTTGCTCGCAGCAGCGCTGCGCTATCGCGGCAGCAAATGGCGAATCGAGAACTCGACAGCAATCGACCCGCTGGATCGATAAGATCGTACCGCGCGAAGCGTCGCCACGGCGTCGCTGACGCGATCCGTATCGTCAGACTCCATCGGTAGGTTATTGGCGTCTCGGCGTCTTACAAACCGACCGCTGTTTCCAGTTACTGACTGACGACTTGTTCAACGGTAGTATCGTACGTAACTCAGCTGGTAGTAACCGTGCGTACGATTGCTACCGCCATGGCTGCGAAAATAATCGCCATCGAATCTGCTGACATTTCGTACAACGGCAAATGACCGGCCTGCCTGCTGTCGCATCCGCCATCTGCCTGCGGCAAGCTGGGAGATTAGGCGGCATGATCGAAGTCGCAACCCGCTTACTCGCGACGGCTGGGCACGCTAGCGCTTCGTCGCCTGGCGGAAACTCCTGGCCGCGACAACCGAAGCGAGACGTGAGCAACACTCTTTGCGTATAACGTCGCAGGCGGAAATGTCGCCACGCCGTGACAAAATTGCCGCCCAATTGGAGATAAACCCAGACCTGCAGACAAATATGCCGCGTATAACGGAAGGACGGTGCCGCTTTGATCATCGGCGTTCGCTTCTCCTGCGTGCTCAGTGTCGAGACCGGATTTGGTATCCCAAAGCATGGATGAATCCGCCCGGCCGGGAGGCCAGGCGTGCTGAGCGATAACGATCCAAATCGGCGGGTGAAATCGGCCTCCAGGCGTGTCGCGGTGATCGCCAGCTCGTCGCCATATGTTACGTCGTAGGCAACCCGGTATTTACCGGCAGCGGAACATCGCTTTATCCGCCCGTGCCGCCGCGATCGCGGCGTTCTTGTTGACAACTGTTACCATGTCGCATTCAGGCCGGAATCATCGACCCATCAGCGAACTGATGCACGGTTCCACCCTCGATATTTTTAAATAACCAGTAAACCGGCACTTTGTGCGTCGTGGTGTGGCACAGGCAGCAGCATACGCGCTTGCCGTATGTGCGCGGAATAAGCGAGATGGCACCGACACTCCCGGCATGGCAAGCCGTCGAAATCAAATCGGTACGGACGACCTCAGCGGCCTGTTCAGATTTTCGACCCCGAACGATCGACAAGCGTACCATATTATGACGGTCGATGAGCGGTCAAGCAAGCGTTCCGATCTTGCGCTGGTCGCGCGACTTGCGCTGGTTGATCGTCACTGGGGGACGCTCTGGTATCATTCAAAGTCGAGACGATGCCTGGTCAATGGCTGACTTCGCTGAGCGTACACAATTTCGACGGCGCGGCAAGCACAGAGGCGTTACAGCCACAATGAGCATGGCCGCCGTCGACAGCAACCTCAGGAGTTCTGGCGAGGCGGCATCGAGCTAAATCTCGCTGGCACGCAGCATCTTGTCATGCAACATGAAGGTGAAACTTTCTTCACGCCATTTGGATCTCTAATCATGTGCTTCAATAACACGGAATTTTAGCATAATAAAACTTCGGCATAAATCATACAGACCGAATTTTTCCGCAGCTCAACATCACGCGGTCAAAGGATGTCGAGCTAATGCTCACTCCTCGCCGGACCGCTCTCCTCCCATGGATGTTTCAAGATGAGCGATCTGCCATGGCAAGGATACAGAAGTCAGATTCCCTGCCAGTAGCTTCAGGGTGTTGTTGCTGCACTCATTTACTTCCCCGTCGACATCATGGGAGGCTTGGCTGAAGCCAGCGAAGGCACGCAACATGCAAAAAAGCCATGCGCTGCAGGACCCAGGTGATGCCTCCCGTGTTCAGGTGCAGCACCCAACATCAGCCTCGATCGTCACTTCAGGAACATCGTGGGAGAAGATCGCCTGATCGTAAACTCTCTGTTGCTACTCACGATCGGCAGATTGGCGTCAGACAATCTCCAGTGTAAATCGACAGACTCCATGCAAGCTGCGATATCATTAGTGGTGCAGCTATTGGTGCAGTTCTGTGCTATCCTGTATCAGGCACGAATGCCGTACCGGAAGCCTCGTCCCCGAGCGACTCAACTGCCGCCTGTGCGTTTCAGCATCGATGATGAAAAACGGCACGCAGCCCGGAGGCAATCCTGAGCTATATTGTAGTGCCATTTAGCACCATCGGCGATCGTCGCGCAGATCGGAGCGATGTTCCTGATACGAACCACCGGTCTGGCCGGACTTCGCGGACAAGATTCGCGCAGACCGACGACAACTCGGGAAAATCACGTTGCTGTCGACTGAACGTGCCGTTGACCTCCCATTCCGAAGGCCGTCTACGGCGATCGCGACTGCTGTATGCGACTGTGGATCACGCGCTCTTTGGCTTCTCCACAAAATCTCCATGAAATCATGGTGCAGATTAGCAACTGGCTATAGCTCCGGCCTCGCGTCTTCTTTGCCGATCAGAGCAGGTTCACATACGCAGTATGTCGCTTCAGATGTTCTGAGATGATCGGTTGCCAGAGCTACAGCCTCTGAGTGGTGGGAATTACGCTGATCGATGGATAAAGATCGAAGTCATAGTTGGCAGTGCGGTAAGATAGTCACGTCTTGTGTGTCGTCACGGCTTCGTCGACTTCAACGACAAACTTATTCATTTCGGCTGTACCTTATGAATCAGCCTGTGTGTAGCCTGTGCCGGAGAACGGTCCGCCAAATCTTTAAAAGCATGGACAAGCTTATGAGCAATGTCATATTGAATTTGCAGTGGCAGCCCATCACGACACAAAAATCATCTGCAGTATTCGAGTGTTTGTCTAGTGACAGGGTCAAGACTGCTGAAACCTCAAGCTTGTCGCACATGTTGAGGCTGAAATCGCGGCTCAGGCATATCAGCGCACCTCGACTCAATTGCCAGAAGTGGCAGCTGAATCGGCTGAGAATTTAGGCGCCGGAGGAAGGCTCTCAGAGATATAGGCATCTGTCAGAAATGACAATGTTTATTTGACTGAAATGACAATGAAAAATTGAATGGCAATATAATAGCACTCTGGTAGCAGGTGGTGGAATGGATCACCAGATGTGATTAATCGAATCTCGACGATATCGCCAGTGATCAGCTCCCGTAAAGAAGGGCAAGCTGCGGATCGTCAAGAACACCTCGACCGTCAAGGCAATGCCCAACAGTCGTCGCGACCCGTTACCATTTGAACTTTCTTTAACCGCGATGTGGGTGTTGGCTGAACGATATTAAGAGTGTTGTTCAGTGATACCTATGCGCAGGCGCGCAACGATCGAGGAGTTCCGTTTCTGGGCTATCCAAGCCATCACTGTTACTCGATCCCAGCCTCGTCGGATATCACCACGTTCGTGCCCACGATTGTTCTGGTGGATAATATTTCATCAGCTCCTCGAACTATGACTGAAAACCTTCCTCGGCAGCCTGTGGTATCGATCAGCATCGCGATCCAGCCCGTCCCGCAGAGGCTCAAGCGCTCCCGCGTCACAGCAACGCCGGCACGTTTCGGCCGCACGAGCCACCGGCGCATTCGCGCGTTCAGCTCGGCGTGTCGCGCCGCTCAACCGCAGATCATCACGCTGAGATCGGCGCCACGTTGACGGCATCTGTGGTACCGCTGCGCTGGCGGACTATGTTGCACGGCATTGTGCCGCCAGCAGAAATGCTGATCGTGGTGATAGTCATTCCGCGTCGCCGTGCGCGGCATGATCCGCGCCCCGAAAGGTGCCGAGAAATCATCCGCCCGGCAGCGACACGATCATACCGCGGCGCCGCAGTTTCTTCAGTGCGAAGGAGTACGCGGCTTTCGACACATCCGGCGCTGGCGTCTGTTAAATCTTTGTTGCGGCGTGCGTTGTGATCGCCGATGCGTGCGTGCTAACGGAAGGTAATATCGGCAGGCGAATGGCGGTCAGTGAGCTATTGCCCACCAGTTATCGTCCTGGTCGGTGCGTTAGCGGCCGTCGGGATCTCCCGAAACTGACCACGCGGGCGTGACCGCGCTGCACGAGCCGCGGCGATGAAAATCCGATGGCGATGGCGCGTGATAAGTAAGCAACATATCCGACTCGATGGCAGTTGATCGAGCGTCGCTAATGTCAGGAACCCGTAACGACGCGAAATCGCGCTGGGATGAGCGAATCTGTGCGGTCGCTCGTGGTGCGCGCGCGTGGTGAGCGGTTTATTTCGGCTGGCTGAGCGCCGGAACGATGTCGGGAGCAGGCTGCCTCCATCCGTTGGTAGAAACCGCCTTGCACCGCGCGTTGCAGATGTCAACGCGAATTCGATCGGCCGGTCTGGAATCGTCAGCGATCGGCGAATGTGCGCAGCGCTGCCATTGATAAGACCGGCGCACCGTCGATGTGCTCGACGACTGTTGGCTCTGGCCGCCGCGTCAAGCAGTCCGTGCTCCTGCATGACCGCGAGCGATCCGCCTGAATTCGCGTGTTCGAGGTCAGGTCCACGCGTCCGCGGTGTGGGCCAGCAGAGATATTCGCCCGGGCTGCCGCAACTGCTGCGTCTGCGCCCGACCGTGGACACCTGGCGCCAGCGCTGCGTCGTCGCGGTCAATTCGTGATCGTCGCCAGTAACGGCACCTGCCACAGTGAACATCGCTGCTGGTGAGGTGTTCGTATCAGATATTAGCGTAGGAGAGCTGGGCCGATCGGCATGAGCCGGCTGCTGAAGCGAGCGTGAAGGATGTCGGGGTCGCCTTCGTCGCGGCAGGCTTCGTCAGCCGATCTCACCTCATCGACGTAAACAATGCTTGGCTGGAGTGTTTGTCTGCGCGCGCCAGCTCGCCCGGTATCGGTCGATTCCTGGATGGTTTCCTGCGAGCTGCAAAAATATCGGTGCGTTATTACCGAACAAATCCCGAGCGGCACGTAGTTAATGTGCCGGCATGAAAAGCCGCACTGGAAACACCGCGTCGCGAATTCCGCGAGCGTGAGCCGTGAAATGTCGCGAGTCGATCCCAAAAATGCTGCCCGTCACGGCGCGGGCGACGATCGCGGCTGCACCATCCGCCGCTATTTGTGGGCGTGACTGGTCCCGGCGGGGGCGACCGCAGCGAAGCGTTCGCACTGGTGCAGGCGATCGCGTCTCCAGCGCGTCTAAATCGGCAGCATCATGACCGGGCAGGCGACCAGCTGCGCGATGTAGGCGCTTTGATTCTTATCGGCTCGTGTGATAAGCATATGGCGCGATCTGCCAGGTCTACTCGTCTGATGCCGAGACCGACGACAAGTCATCGCCTGATCGTCGCGAGATGTATCGTGGCGCGTCCTTCAGCTCGACCAGTCCGTCTTTGTGCCGTGGCGGCAGCTCAAGCGTGCCGGTAGCGGGCGATCGGTGCCAAATGCGGAAAGCGACGCGCGATCGCTGCAGATCGTAGCTCAAATCTCCTCCCAGACAGCTCTCCAGCTGCATGCCTCGCGCCTGAGACAGAACAGACCGTAACGCCGAAAGTCGTGTGCCGCGCTCCTCTGGCAACTGAAGCGGGCGGTGCGGCAATCGAAACTCGATGGCTCTCATTTGGGCAAGCAGGGCTGCGCTTGATGGCGTGATCGGCAATGTTCGACCGGACAGAACGTCGCGCGGAAGACCGGCGGCTCCGTCGGGCTTTCGCGTCTGAAATAATTGCGGTACCGCGTTCATAACCTGTTTTTGCGTGTCGCTTTATCGCTCGGTCGGCTGAACAACGCCGAGCTGAAGCGTCCGCTTCGGGCAATCACGCCGCGCCGCCATCGATCTCAGATCTGGACGTCCGGCGTCGTCAGCCGCGGCCGTCGTCGAGGAACTGCCGGATGTGTCCGACGAACTCCTTCGCCGCAGGTCAAAGCGTCACCATGATCGCAGATCGTGGTAATGCCGGCGCCTGTGGCGTGTGATGGCGCTCAGCCTTTGCGGCGAGATGCGAGAACCACGAGGAACCAGTTCGCGTGGCAGACTGGGCGGATCGACCGACGGCGCCAGTGCGCAATCAAACAAATGATCTGCCGTGCTCTGCCCTCGGCAGGTTGTGCACTCGGCGGCGATCTGCCATTGGCGATGACGGCCCTGCCTTGCTGACCATGCCATTCGGTGAAAATCGACGACGGGAATCGATCGCATGGTGACCGTGGCCCGTTTACCAGTCACCATAAGTTCAGCGACCACCGCCATTCCCCAGTCCGATAAATAACCCTGCACCTTGATCTTCCCGGCAGAAACTCGATGTTACCGTCAATCAGATCGCGCGTCCCAAATCCCCGGGTGATAGAGAGCGCGTTCGCGCTGCTGAATGAGCTGCGCTCGAGATCTTCTCTCTGCCAGCTATTCCGCGCGGAACCACAGATGTATCTCTTCGTTCGCGTTTATTGCTGGTTGCTGCCGCAGAACGCCTCAGTCTTGCTCACGGCGATCGGAGTAAACGTCGACAGATCAGCATGAAACA